>Ga0105240_10000008_pt1 | contig 618862 bp, 448 predicted proteins | sample KBSC54metaG_FD_80426 | JGI IMG/M metagenome (GOLD analysis project Ga0105240, IMG submission 80426) | Corn rhizosphere microbial communities from Kellogg Biological Station, Michigan, USA - KBS C5-4 metaG | ecosystem: Host-associated > Plants > Roots > Rhizosphere > Soil | place: Michigan...
AAATACGGCAAGAATCAGGTAGCCCAGATCGTTACCTACGGTACCATGGCCGCCAAGATGAGCATCAAGGACGTAGCCCGCGCCCTCGACCTGCCCCTGCCCGAATCCAACGCCCTGGCCAAGCTGGTGCCCGAGCGTCCCGGTATCGAGCTCAAACGCGTCCTCCATGCACCGCTGACGGCCAAGGACGGCGAGAAATCCCTCGAAGAAAAGGACGGCGTAGGCCCCGACGACCTCATCAATGTCAAGCTGCTGCGGGATATCTATAAGGGTGACGACATGCGCAGCCGCGTCCTCCACGAGGCAGAGAGGCTGGAAGGCTCCGTCCGCAACACCGGTCTCCATGCGGCAGGCATCATCATCGCCCCGGAAGATCTCATGAACATCCTCCCCGTCTGCACGGCCAAAGACTCCGACCTCCTCGTAACACAGATCGAAGGCAGCGTCATCGAGGAAGCGGGTGTTATCAAGATGGACTTCCTCGGTCTGAGGACCCTCAACATCCTCAAGACCGCCCTCGAATTAATAAAAGAGAACCACGGCATCGACATCGTCATCGACGACGTCCCCCTCGATGATAATGCAACATTTGAGCTCTACCAAAAAGGTGAGACCATCGGTACATTCCAGTTTGAAAGTCCCGGTATGCAGAAATACCTCAAAGACCTCAAACCGGACAAGTTCAGCGACCTCATCGCGATGAACGCCCTGTACCGGCCCGGCCCCATCGCCTATATCCCCAACTATATCGACCGTAAGCATGGCCGTGAGCCCATCGTCTTCGACCTTCCGGAGATGGAAGAATACCTCGGCGACACCTATGGGATCACCGTCTACCAGGAACAGGTAATGCTCCTCGCCCAGAAGATCGCCGGCTTCAGCAAGGGCGACGCCGACGTCCTCCGTAAGGCGATGGGTAAGAAACAAAAGTCCATCCTGGACAAGATGAAGACCCAGTTCATCAAGGGCGCGACCTCAAAAGGCTTCGACGAAAAAATACTCGACAAGATCTGGACCGACTGGGAAGCCTTCGCCCAGTACGCCTTCAATAAATCGCACTCCACCTGTTACGCCTTCGTCGCCTACCAGACGGCCTACCTGAAGGCCCACTACCCGTCGGAATACATGGCCGCAGTACTCAACCACGCGGGCAGCATCGAAAAGATCACCTTCTTCATGGAGGAGTGCAAACGGATGGGCCTCAAAGTTCTCGGCCCCGACATCAACGAATCCCGCAAGGGTTTTGCAGTCAACCATAAAGGCGATATCCGCGTAGGTCTCGGTGGTCTCAAAGGCGTCGGCGAAGCCGCGGTCGAAAGCATCATCGAAGAACGGCAGAAAGAAGGCAACTACACCTCAATGTTCGACATGATCAAACGCGTCAACCAGCGAACCGTCAACAAAAAAACGCTGGAAAGCCTCGCCTACGCCGGCACCTTCGACTGCTTCACCGAATTCCACCGCGCCCAGTACTTCTTCATAGCCCCCGGCGACACCGCCACCGGCCTCGAAAAGATTATAAAGTTTGGCAACGTCTACCAGACCAACTCGCAGCAGACCAGCAACAGCCTCTTCGGCGACCTGACCATGCCCGAGATCGCCACCCCCAAAATACCTACCTGTGAACCCTGGTCGCTCACCGAGCTGCTGGACCATGAAAAAGACGTCACGGGTATGTTCATGAGCGGACACCCCCTCGACCACTTCAAGTTCGAGATCTCCCACTATGGTATCACCACGCTGGGAGAATACAACGAAATAAAGGACGCCCTCGGCCTCCAGAGCAACCCGGGGAAAACACTCCGCCTGGCCGGACTGGTCGTAGACGCGCAGCACCGCGTCAGCAAGACAGGCAAACAGTTCGGAGCCCTGACCATCGAAGACTACAGCGGCAAAGCCGAATTCATGCTCTGGAGCGAAGACTACGCCCGTTACTCCAACTACCTGGAAAAAGGCAAGAACCTCTTCCTCATGGGCAACTTCAAACAACGGTTCAATACCAATCAGTTCGAGTTCAAGATCGACAAGATGATGCTCCTGGAAAGCATTAAGCCGCTCCTGACCAAACAAGTGATCATGGACGTGGAAGCACGCTATATCAGCCCGGAAATGGTCGACTTTATCGAAAAGAACGTTAAAAAGTACCCCGGGAAAGCCGGCCTGAAATTCAATATCGTAGAATCCAAAAGCAAGTCACGGGTAAGTTTGTACACAATGGGGACAGGCTTCGAAATGAATGACGAAATGTCTGCTTTCCTGGAAAACAAACCGGAACTGGAGGTCCAGGTCGTCACGACCTAACCCTGCGTAACCGCCTAACTGTCAGTCCACCCGATTGGAATGATATTGGAACATACAGTCCGGAACGCGATCAGCCAACCGGACAACACGACAACATCACCCTACAAGGACTGTCGGGAAAACGACGAAAAAGTTCACAAAATTGGTTGACCTTTGTTTCAGAAAAACAATCACATCACATAAAAACACTAATTATGGCTTTAGAATTAACTGACACCAACTTCCAGGAGAAAGTCATCACCTCCGATAAATTGACCGTAGTAGACTTTTGGGCAGAATGGTGTGGACCCTGTCGCGCAATCGGACCCGTCATTGAGGAATTGTCCAAAGAATACGATGGTAAGATCAATGTAGGCAAAGTGAACGTGGACAACAATCCCCAACTCTCTGTTAACTACGGCATCACCAGCATCCCGGCTATCCTCTTCATCAAGGACGGCAAGGTGGTAGACAAGCTCGTAGGCGCACAGCCGAAAGCCAACTTCGTTAAGAAGATCGAATCTCACATCTAATAATATATTCCGCTTTTTTCATAACAGGGCCGCCTATAGAAATAGGCGGCCTTTCTGATTAAAGTCACATTTCCTATCATTGCTTGTTGAAAACAGCGCTGCAAACTACCCCTCAAAACCAACAACAAAATCTCATTCTACCCAACGGCCGGATTTGGCTTCCAAAAAACAAACCCCATCGTAGATGGGGTTTGTTTTTTAATGATGACGTTCCTTCCAATGATTCTCCCGTTCATAACGGTCATGATCAAAGTCCCTTCCGTGATAATACACTTTATGCTCCTTCTCAAAACGAGCATGATAATGCTCATAATACACCTTATCATGATAATGCCCATGCCATTTGGGATACTCATAATAAGTAGCGCCGGGATACTGTTTCTCAAAGTTTACCTCTACCTTAACCTGCGCAGAAACCGAGTTTGCAACAAGGCTTCCACCGACGATCATGATCAGAATAAGTAGCTTCTTCATACGTTGATTTTTTTGTTAGGAGATTTTAATTCCTACTTAATTAGAACGCACCTCATCTCAAGAAATTAATCGCGCCCCGTTAAAACCACATTAAAACAATCGTGCCACAAAACTCCTCCATTTCATTCACCCTCATCCTTTTACAATTCACCGATTCACCCTCGTCAATCTTCAGTTCACCGACAACTCTCATTCACTGGTCACCCCTTCCTTCACCAGATCCGCGAATTCCCCTTACCCAAAAGTCATACGTACGTGGTATAAGAATTGAATGAACATAATCAAAATATTTACATGGGACAAGAACCATTTCTCCTCCGGTCGGACAACGGTATCCAGAAAATATCCTGGCTTGACAAAGAGACTTTCGAGCGGCTGGCCGGACACCACGACGCGCCCTGTGTATCTATTTATATACCCACACACGACGCAGGGACGGAAGTCAACGAGCAGGCAGACAAGCTCACGTTCAAATCCATGCTCCAAAAAGTTCAGCAATCGCTCACCAGGGAAAGATTCAACCCATCGATTGCCGGACAGCTGCTGATCCCCGGACTGCAGCTGCTGAATGACGACGACTTCTGGCGCAATCAGTCTCCCGGACTCGCCGTCTTCCTCTCTCCCGGCTACGGCGCCTGCTGTCAACTACCCACAAGCCCCGAAGAGAAGCTCAACATCAATACTAGTTTTCAGCTGACGCCGCTGGCATCGATGCTAACGGACACGGACTACGCCTGGCTCCTCGTTCTTAGCAAGCACGCCACACGCGCCTACCGCGCCGACCGATTCACGCTCGTTCGCATCGACATCCCCGAGCTCCCCAACGGCAACGCCCCACTTCTGCTCGCAGGCCCGGACGATCTTATATCCGTCTACAGATCCATTTCCTCCTATCCCCACATCGCCAAAGAATCCCTCACCGGCAACTTCGACCACATTGACGATGCCTCCCTCTACCGCCTCGTCCGGCCGCTGCTCGACACCCACTTCGACATAGAAAGACAGGAGACAATGGCCAGACAGCTGGACCACAGCTCCCGCGTCAACAGCTTCCCGCAGGACGTCATCCGCGCCGCCTTCGAAGGCCGCATAGCCGAATTGTATGTAATGAAGGGAACAGAGCTCTGGGGGCACTACGAGCCCTCCGTCAGCGAACCCGTCCTCCACGAACACGAAGAGACGGGCGACGAGAACCTCGCCGACCAGGCCGTCATCCAGACAGTCCTGCACGGCGGCAAAGCTCATTTGGTGGAAAATATGCCCATAGCAGCAAAGCTCGCCGCCGTCATGCGCTATTAACGCGCTTTCCTATCATATTTCATTGCCCCTTCCTTATTCCCCATCAATTGATAAACCCGCGCAATAGAATCGATCACCCCGGAATTCGTCGGGTCCCGCGCCAACTCCCCCTGCAACCGCATGACCTCCATCACCCCCGCCTTAACCGGCCTCAAATTCATCCCCTGCGCATTATTCGCAATCGCAAAGTCGAGATAAGGCATCGCCTCCGCCGGCCTGTCCTGCTGCAAACACAGCACGAACAGATACCTCGCCCTGTCAAAGCTCGGCTGCTGCCGGAAAGCCTGCCCAAAATAATAGATCGCCTTATCATACTCCCCCGCCTTCCCGCAAAGCATCGCCGTCCGCTCCAGGTACTCATTTTCCCCCGGATGCTCCAGCACGAGGCCTTCCATGACAATCCTTGCCTTCTTCCAATCCCCGCGGCGGCTATAGTCTTCATACAACCGACCCATCGCATCCTCCCAACCCAGATGCTCGAACGCCAGCGAATAAGCCAGCTGCTCCTCCGGCGTCACAACATGCAGTTCAGAACGCGAAGGCACAGCCGCAACCCCGTGCGCCGAATCTGCAAACGGCCATGACCTCCTTAAATGCGCTATCCTGTAAACCCCGTTCAATGAGTCTACCACCGTAACCGGCATATCGTCATAATTAATGCTGCCCTTTTCCCCCATCGCGCTATAGAAGGCCCCCGCCAGCAACGCATACCCCCGTAGGTTAGGATGCACATGATCCAGCACCAGCGAGTCCCCGATGATCCCATGCAGCGAGGCCGCAGCAAAAGCAGCCCTTGCATCCACCAGATGCGCCACAGGGTATTTCTTAACCAACGCAGAGATCACCCCATTGATGCTATCCGGCGCCCGAAAACGCAGCGCATCCAACTCCTTCGCGCTCGCCAGGTACTTCGACGCCAGCCCAAACTCCCCCTTGTCATAAGCCAGCCTCCCCAGATCATACCGGCACTGAGCATACCCGCTATCCACACTATCCGCCGAAAGCAGCGCATTCCAGGCCGCCACCGAATCTCCCGCCCCCAACGCCTGCTGCCCCCGAACCATCTGCTGCTGAAACACCGGCGGCAACCCCTGCGCCGAAGGCCAGCTCCCCAGCGGCCGCAGGTCCTTCTCATTACAAACCAGGTTGCTCAGATAGACCGGCACCCCAGCCCGCTGAAACACCCCTAACGTCTTGTCCATATTCTCCCTGAACTGATCGATCCCCCTAAAAAAATCCTTCGAACCAAACGCAATCTGCTGATCCCCCGCCATAATTTCCATCCTCGTCTTCCCGGCCTTCCCCGCGGCCCCAAAAACCCCCATCACCCTCCCCAAAAGCTGCACCACCTTCGATTCCCGCGCCCACAATAAAAAACGCACCATCCCCGGACTGCTCCCCATCCGTTCCGTCGATCCCACACCCAAAGCCCCATAATATTCATTATGTCCTGTATAGATCAACACCGCATCCGGCTCATAGCGAACCACCTCACGGGCAAACCCAAGCACCGTATAAGAGTTCACCGCCGTCAGCGACACATTCACCATCTCGATCTTCTTATCCGGATGCTCATGCATCAGACGCCACTGCAGCCACCGGTGAAAAGATCCGTTATGAAAATAAGGATACCCTATCGTCGTCGACTCCCCCAGCACAAAAATGCGCATCGTCCCCACATCTTTCACCTTCTTAAAAGGCTCCTGGTTCCCCGTCGTGGCATTCAGCTGATCCATAAAATACAGCCGCGAGGCATTCGGGTTCATCACCCAATAATCGCTGTTTCCCGGATACTCGATAAAAAGCGATGGATCATAGCCGTAACGAAAAAGCCGCAACGCCCCCTCCAGCACCAGCAACAGCACCAGCGGAAGCGAAACGGCAATTATCTTGAAAAGCAATCGTCTCTTCATCCCCCTAAGTTAACAAATTCAATTACCTCACCCACAAACTATCCGTCAACCGGATACCCCCGGCATGCTTACATTTGCTCCCCATTGCTTATTTGGTTTAGGTCCCATTTCTAATTCCAAAGTTCCCCCATCCATCAGCTGCTTGTGCGTAAACCACGGCGCATCCAACACCACCCCATTCATCCGCGCACTCTGCACATACTTGTTCACCACCGAGCTATTCCTCGCCACCAGCGTGAAGGTCTTCCCGTTCTCCAGCGCGATCGACACCTTGCTGAACAAGGGACTCCCGATCGTATACACCGGCAACCCCGGCGTCACCGGATAAAAACCCATCGACGAAAAAACGACAAAAGCCGACATCCCGCCCCCATCTTCATCACCCGGTATCCCAAAGACATTGTCCTTGAACCAGGTCGCCAGCAGGAACCTTACCGCCTGCTGCGTCTTCCACGGCGCACCCGCATAATTATACAGGTAAGGTATATGAAAACAAGGCTCATTCGCCATCGAATACTGCCCCACCATACCCGTCATATCCGGAAACTTCGCCCAGAGGTCCTGCTTCGAACGCCCAAGATCCTCCCGGAACAGCTGATCCAGCCGGTCCTCCGTCGCCTTCTTCCCACCCATCAGCCTGATCAGGTCGGGTATATTCTGCTGCACCTGCCACATATAGGTCCAGCCATTATCTTCGTCATAGTAGTCCCTCCCACCGGGCCCCCCATCAAAAACGGGGTCTATCGGTATCCAGCTCCCCTTATCGTCCTTCGGCATAAAGAACCGCCGCGAACTATCCCAAAGGTTCCTGTAATTCAATCCCCGCCGGCCAAACTCGGCGTAATCCTCCTTCTTCCCCAGCTCCTTCGCCAGCTGCGACACCGCCCAGTCATCATACGAAGCCCCCAGCGTCACCGCAACCGCCTGCCGGCGCTCGAACGGATGTACCTCGGCTACCGTCTCCTTCTCCCCCGGATGCAACGCCGGGAAATAACCATGCTCGTGGAAGAAGTCATCCAGCGACGTCTTCGGACCATTCCTCCACGGCAACAGCGTCGCATCGGTCGAGTTCTTACGCATACCCTCATACGCAGCAGCCACGTCGAAATTCCTCAACCCCTTCCTCCACGCATCCAGGAATACCACCGAGGAATGAAAACCATTCATGCACGCATAATCCCCGAACAGGACAGGAAAAGTAGGCATCCACCCGCTCTGCTTATACATCCGCACATAGGACTGCAGCATATCCTCCTCCTGTGCAGGATGCAGGATGGTCCGCAACGGATGCAGCGCCAGGTACGTATCCCATACCCAGTCGTCCACATAAAAAGGCCGCTTGTCGGCATTCACCTGCTTGTTATACCCGCTATAGTAAGAACCACCTTCAGTAATATCCACCATCCGCTCCTGACAACGATACAGCGCGGAATAAAAAGATCGTCGCTGCTCTTCCGTAGCCCCTTCCACCTTTATCTGACCCACCACCTTCTGCCATGCCTCCTCTGCATGCTGTCGCACCGCCGCAAACGCACGCCCCTCGATCTCCTGGGAATAATTCGCCTTCGCCTGCTCCGCGCTGACAAAACTGATCGCGTACCTCAATTCCACCGCCCCGCTCCCCGCCGGAAACACGATATAAGTCCGCGCCGCACCACCAGGAGCAACAGCCGCCTCATCCGGCTTCCCCGCCACACTAAACACCCCATACATATATACCTTCACATCCCCATGCCATGTCTCCGTCCCGGTCACTTCGCGACCCGACAAAAAATGCCACGCAGACCCACCACCATTATATACATTTAATAACAACGTCCCCTGCCCCGCCGCCGGCCCAAAGTCAAACCGATAGATCCCCGTCTTCCCCCCCGGCGCAAACTCCACCGTAATATTGTCGTTCTCCAGCCAGGTGGAATAATACCAGGGCCTCGTCACTTCCAGGTCATGATCATAAGGCATCCGCCGCTTCCACGCATCCTCATTGATCTCCACCCCCGCGGCGACACCCGCCCCCCGGAGGCTTCCCACATATGGCTTCACTGAAAAAACTTCTCCCAGGCGATGCGACACCATCGTCAGGGGAAAGCTCGAGATACAATTATCCATATAATCCTTTCGCACAGGATACACCCGGATCACCTGGTTAGGCAAAGACACGGTCGGCCTCGTGGGCTCCAGCAAAGCCCCCACATTCCCGATCGTCGGGTCGATATAGCCGGCGGCATTCTGCCCGGACGCTTCAACAAAACAAAATAATAGGAGAGGTAAAACAAATCTCTTCATAATATCAAAAAAAATGGCCGTGCCGCCAGGCACGGCCTATTTAAAAAAAATATCAATATCCATCATTCTGCTTCCATGCAGCATTCAGCGTCATCTCCGCCAGCGGTATCGGCGCCCAGTATTTCTGGGCGTAATTCACCCCGCCTGGTATCGGGTTCTCCGACGCATCCCGACTAGCCGATATCTGCGGCAACAGCTGCAGTCGAACGATATCGAACCACCGTACACCGAACTCCTCCGCAAACTCATAGGCCCGCTCAAAGACCACCGAATCCCTGAACGCCGTCTGCGAAAGCCCCGGCGTCAAAGCCGGCAAACCGGCCCGGGTCCGCACCTGGTTGATCGCCGCATAGCTCGCCGCCGTCGGCCCGCCGCCCGCCATATCAGACGCCTCGGCATAATCCAGCAGCACACCCGCATACCGGCTGATGACTGTCTCCATATTAGTCGAAGGCTGTATGGTGAACAGATGGGTCGCATCTTCATTGACCCCATCCCCTACACCGTTCGTCACCAGACCGGCACGGAACTTCTTGTAGTAAGGATGCTGCGCATGCGTCGCCGGCGAGTTCCAGGGCACCAGCGTAAAGGTCTGCTTGTCCGGATTCCTTAGCTTGATCGTATCGTAAAAGGTCTGATAGCTCCGCTGACAGATCGGCCTGTTCTTATAAAAATTAATTTCAGGATAAACATCATCCCATCCGCTGCTGCCGTCGACAGCTACCTCATCCAGCGGAACGTTCGATGACCCATAGCGACGGTTCGGCAAGTTGCCGGCAACGCTATACTGCAACGCGAAGATCGTCTCCGGACCGTTCCGGGTCTTGAAGATCTGGTCATAGGCGATATTCGTATTGAAGACATTCGAATTGATCACGATATTCGCCTCGTCCGCCGCCGCCTGGTACTTGGTCGCGTCATTCACCGGCCAGCCCGCCATCGTCAGGTAGACATCTGCCAGGATCGCGCTCGCGGAATAGACGCTAGGATGCCCCTGCACCTTCGCCGTACCCAGCATCGTCTTGGCAGCCGACAGATCGCTGATGATCTGCTTGTAAACGTCAGCCACAGCACTCCTTGGCACACGCGTAGTCGCATCGATCGGCGCCGTCACGATCGGCAGCGGACCAAAAGTGCGCACCAGGTAATAGTAACAGAGCCCCCGCAGGAAATACGCCTCACCCGCCGACTTATTCCTGGTCACCGTATCGGTCGTAGATATCTTCTGGTAATTCTGCAGGATAAAATTCGCATTGTAGATACACTGCCAGGGACCATTCCACTCCGCAGGCAGCGAAGAGTTGGTGGAGCTTCCCTGCAGCCGGTCGAACTCGCGCTGGTCACCCTTGTTCAACCCCGGGTCCGTCGTCAGATCATCCGACCCGAAATAGGAGGTCTCCTTGCTCGTGAAACCCCATGCGCCATCACGGGCGATCTGGATATACATACCGGCAACCGCCGCATCCAGGTCACTCTGCGTCTTATAATAGCTGCTGGGTGTAATATTACCCTTCGGATCTTCCGTCAATTTCTGACAGCCGGCAAACACCACCGCCGCAGCACCCGCTGCCAGCAGCCCGGTCGTCCAACTATAAAACCTTGAATATTGCATCCGGAAATAATTATTTTTCAATGGTCGGATGGAACCTCGCGGTTCATCCCTCTGTATGTTAAAATTTGTTGTGCTCGGTTTCATATGGAAATACATTTATGATTATAAAGAAAGTCTGAAACCCATCGTATACGCCTTGGGATTGGGAATAATACCGAACTCCTGGCCCTGTGAGATAGCATTGTTCGTCGGCTGCTGATCGATCTCCGGATCATACCCCTTGTACGGAGTGATGGTCCACAGATTCTGACCGCTGACATATACCTCCAGAGAGGTCAGCTTCAGGCGATGCGTCACAGCAGAAGGCAGGCGATAGGTAAGCGCAACGTTCTTCAGCTTCGCATAGCTCGAATTGTATACATAACGGCTGCTGCCATTGTAGTTATGACCCGTGCTGCTCCACGCGGGGTTATTGCTGTTCGGGTTCTTGTCGGACCACAGGTTCTCAGGCACCGCCTGGGTGGTCGTCGCATTCTTCATGTCCCCCAATCCGCCCCAGAGATAGGCCAGCGTCTGCGAGAACACCTGGCTACCCTGCACACCCTGGAACATAAAGCTGAACGTAAAATCATGATAGCTGAAGTCGTTGATAAATCCGTAGGTATACTTCGGCGTCGCATTCCCCAGCAGCTGATAGTCGGCCGCCGTGAAAGCGTGATCACCGTTTACGTCCAGGTACTTGGCATCCCCCGGCTTGTTGCCGTACAGCGCCGCCTGCGTGGCCTCACTGCTCTTCCAGGTGCCAAGGAATTGATAGCCCGCAAACTCACCCAGCGGCTGTCCAACTTTCAGCACCGCATTGTAGGTATTGTTCCCGCCGATCGCATACAGATTGTCCAGTCCACCCAGATCGGTAACCTTGTTCCTGTTGATGCTGACGGTTAAATTGACATTCCACTTGAACTCCCTGTTGGCCACCGGCGTGCCGCCCACCATAAACTCAACTCCCTTGTTGGTAACGCTACCGATATTCGTCTGGTAGTTCTGACCACCACCGCCATACTGGGTCGAAGGGATATTATAGAGCAGGTTCGTGATCTTTCCTGTATAGGCATCTACAGTAAAGAACAACCGGTTGTTAAGAAAAGCCATATCGACACCGGCGTCATAGGTAGTCTTGGTCTCCCACTTGAGTGACGTCGAAACAGGCGCACCCGCAGAAGTAGCTACGCTGGCATTGCCCGACTGACCGGGGGTACCACCGCCGAAGTAATAGTTGTTCTGATTATTACCCCCGCCGGAATTGATCCGCTGGATGGTGGAATACGCCGGCACAGCCTGGTTGCCCGTCTGGCCATACGAAGCGCGGACCTTGAAGTCCGAGAAGACACCCGAGTTCTCCATAAATTTCTCCTTCTTCACATTCCAGTTGGCGCCCACGGACGGGAAGCTGCTCCACTTTTTCGTCAGGTGCGAGCTGCCATCCGCACGGATACTGGCCGACAGCGTATACTTGTCCTTGTAAGTATAGTACACACGACCCAGCCAGGACACCAGCGCGTCTGCAGAGTATGTCGTCGACACCGCCTGCGTAGCGCCAAGTCCCAGGTTGTAGTATCCCTGCCCATAGGAGATCAGGTTACGCGCCGTGGCCGTGGTCTGCATGTTCTGGCCGTTCTGCAGCTCATACAGCGCGGTAGCCGTGATCGCATGATCGCCGAAGGTATGCTTATAGGTCAGATAGTTGCTGCTCAGAAATCCCCTGTTCTTGGCTGATACCGTAAAGGCATTGTCTGAATGATTGTCATAAGCAGCCGTATTAGGTCCATCCAAAGACTGTCCATATCCATAGAAAAGATTGTAAACGTTTGTCGAAGTCACCGTCAGGTCCTTCCAGATCCGATAGGTGATGATCGCCGAACCGCTGTAGTTGTCGGTCAACGCTCCATTCCCACCCACCACATTGTCGTGGGATTGGCTCAGGGCCTGCGCGATGGGATTGAACTGTATCGAGGCAAAGCTCGAGTGCTTGATAAAATTGCCGTTCCCATCCCGGATCGGCGAGGTCGGATCCCACTCCACCGCCTGGTTGAAAGGATCACCCAGTCCACCGCCATAGTTGGCATTGTGATTCCGGGGGATAATGCCCGTCACGATGAACTTCACATTGATCTTGTTGTTCACCCGAACGTCCACATTACCCCTGAACGTGGTCTTCCGATACCACTGGTTCAGGATGATACCCGGCTGACTCAGATAGCCACCGGAGAAATAGTACCGGACATTGTCGGACCCGCCGCTGAGGCTGGCCTGGTAGTTCTGTACCCAGGGCTCCGTGTGCAAAGCGCGCTGCCAGTCTGTCCCCTTGACTGCCCCCGACTTGAAGTCGGACAGCTGCTGGGCCGAGAAAGGCTGCGAAGCCGCCGATCCACCCTGAGCCACGAATTGCGCATTGACCGATCGTGCAAAATCATAAGGCTGCATCAGGTCCAGCTCGCGCGGGATCTTGTTCTTCTGCGCCCAGGCATTCACCGAAAGTTTTGGCGCGCCTACCCCACCCGACTTGGTGGTGATCAGGACCACACCGTTCGATGCCCTGGACCCGTAGATCGCGGTTGAAGCCGCGTCTTTTAATACTTCCAGTGATTCGATATCGGCGGGATTCACATCCGTCCCGTTACCGATATTCCCATCGATCACATACAGAGGCTCCGTACCACCCGTAATAGAGTTGGCGCCCCTGATCTTGACCTTCAGCCCCTGCCCCGGCTGTCCGTTAGGGCTGACCACCGCAACGCCGGCCGTCGTCCCCTGCAGGGCCTGCTCCAGGCGGACCAAAGGACGCTTGGCGATCTCCGCAGCCTTGATGCTGCTGCTGGCGCCGGTGATATCACTCTTTTTCTGCGTACCATAACCCACGACGACTACGTCACCTAAGGTACTGGGGTCCTGCTGAAGACTGATGTTCAGCTCCGTTCGCCCTTTCACCGGATACTCCGCATGGAGATACCCGACATAGCTGATCACCAGCACAGGAGCCACCTGGTTCCCGGTGTTGATTTCATAATTACCCGAAAGATCCGTAGAAGTCGTCACGGTAGTGCCCTTAAGTGTGACCGTAGCTCCGGAAAGCGGATGATTGTTCTCATCCATGATCCTTCCCCGAACCACCTGTCCCTGGGCCTCGGCCTTAACCAGGCCAATTACTACCAAAAGCAGTGTCAGTAATTTTTTCATACACAAGCAATTGATTTTTATGAGATGAATAGACCACAAATTTGGCCGGGCCCCATTAACAAACCCTCCAATTTTTCCTTAATTAGCGCATTAACTAAGTTTTTTTTTAGTCCCACCACTACTTTTCCACTCCTCCGGCTCCTTCCTATGCCACCAGGTCGCGAGCGACGACCCCGTCACAGCGCAAAAGCCACATACTCTCCCGAGGTCTTCAACCCTCTTCCCCCACCGGCCGCGATCACCACAAACTGCCTCCCATCGATACTATAGGTTATAGGTGTAGCAAACCCACCCGCCGGCAGCTGATGCTCCCAAACTACCTTTCCTGTCTTCTGATCAAAAGCCCGGATCTTCTCATCCCTCGTTCCCGCGATAAAAACCAATCCACCCGCAGTAGCCAGCGGCCCGCCATAACTCTCCGTCCCTGTCGCAGGGACCCCCTTCTTCGCCAATTCCGGATACTCCCCCAACGGAACCCTCCATTTATAATCCCCCGTATTCAGGTCGATCGCATTCAGCGTCCCCCAGGGCGGCTTAATTCCCGGATAGCCATTCGAGTCCTCCAGCTTCTCCCACACCTTGCTGATATAAGGTGGGACATATGGAAAATCCGAATGCTTTCCCTTCAATGTATCCTTAGCGTCATTATGTTCCCCTCCAACTCTTCGTCCACCCCACCCACTAACCAAAAAGTCGATGATCGCTTCCCTGTCGGGCGAAGACAGCTGGTTTTGGAACGATGGCATCCGGCCCTGTCCAACAGCCACAATATGAGCGATCTCCTCCTTCTTTAACTTCTGGGCGATGGACAAAAGACCCGGGACCTCCAATCCATTCCCCTTGCGGTCCGCCCCGTGACAGGGACTACAGTTGGTCACATATAAACCCTGCCCCTTCGAAAGCGCCGCGATCTCTTTCTTCCCCTCCTCCATCGAGACCATCTTCAACACCCAGGGCGCATTATTGCTGTTCTGATAAAAGATGCCACTGCTGTCGACGGCATTCCCACCCCACTCCGCTCCGCCGCTATAACCCACCAGTACCGTCCCCTTCTCGCTCGGCGGCAGATGACTGTCACTATCCATATTACACAACGGCTCCGGCTTCAGCGGAAATCGCTGCGTCGGCCAGGGCTGCTCCCCCGGAAGTCCAACCACAGGCACCGCCCGTTCCTCCACCGGAAAAACGCTCCGCCCGCTATCCCTGTCCAGCACGAACACATTCCCGTCTTTCGTCACCTGCACCACAACATCGACTAGCTTCCCATCATGTCGTATCGTTGTCAGATTCGGCGGACAGGGAATATCCCGGTCCCACAGATCATGATGCGTCGTCTGGTAATACCACCGCAACCTTCCCGTGGCCGCATCCAACGCCAGCACGCAGTCCGAGAACAAATTCATCCCCTTTCGATCCCCCCCATAAAAATCAGAAGAAGGTGACCCTGTCCCAAAATACACCACCCCACGCCGGTCATCCAGCGCCAGTCCACCCCAGTTATTCGTACCACCCGCCCATTTATAGGCGTCCTTCGGCCAGGTCTCATAACCCGGTTCACCCGGCTGTGGTATCGTATGAAAGGTCCAGAGCAACTTCCCCGTCGCGGCATCAAATCCCCGCACATAACCCGGCGCCGCATTCCCCGCCTCAGAAACAGCGCTCCCATAGATCAGGACATTCTTAAAGACAATCCCCGGAGAGGTCGCCGTAACATACAAATGCCGTACATCATGATTAATATCCAGACCAGTCGTAAACGACACAACCCCATTCTCCCCAAACCCGGCGACCAGCTTCCCAGTCTCCGCATCCACTGCTAACAGCTCCGATCCCGCCACGTAAAATATCCGTTTATTCCAGTACGTCACTCCCCGACACTCGTTCAACCGCGGCTCCTTACCTTTAAAAGGATCGAACTGCCACAGCTGCTTCCCGCTCGCCGCATCCAGCGCAAACAGCTTCAACGTCGGGCTAACACCATACAACACCCTGTCGATAACAATAGGCTGACACTGTAGATCATGCCGCGCCGCCCCCGAATTATAGGTCCACACCACCTTCAGATCCTTTACATTCGAAAGATTGATCTCCGCCAGCGGCGAATAACGATTGTTGGCCGCATTCCCTCCATAATTCGGCCAGTCGGTCGAAGCCCCCTCCCGATGCCCACAACCCCAAACCCCAAAAACAACAAGAAAAAATACTACCCCAAATCTCATTTCAAATAGAATTGATAATAAATCGTCCATGTACAAGTTTGACCGGGCTCTACCCGTATATGCAGGTATGGTTCGGGACATAATATCGTAGGTGATCCCCAGTAGACGAGCTTCGACAAAGCCCGGTCACAGCGTATAGATATCCCCGTTGAATTATTCTCTATTCGTATATCATACCGGGCTTCCCCGTGCATCTCTCCATACACCTTTGTGATCGGCCCCGGGAGAACCACCGAGTCACCCGGCACATCGATCCGAAACCCCGCCCCCGTCATCGTACTATCCATCCGGAAGAAATTATGGTCGAACACATCTGTCTCGATCACCGTGCTCCCCGTATTCTTCAGATGATGCACCAGCCTGAAACCGCTCCCGTCCAACACGACTTCCTTCGAATAGTCATAATATCCTTCCAACACCTGCCTGAACACCGCTTTCTTTCGCGATCGTTTCACCGTCCACTTCCCCGCATCCACGATCGGGTAATACCGGAACGAACTATACTTCGTCGTATCCAACCGCTGCAACACACCTACCCCAATCGCTACAAACCGATCCCCGGAAGAACCATACCCAACCGGCGAGAACGATTCCACAGGCCCCAGTATCGCATCATGTATCCTCGGCCCATACTTCGGGAACCACTGAGTCACAAACCGATGCCCCTTATACTCCACCACCGGCATCACACCCGACCAGTCAAAACGGGTAGCTCTATAATATCCATTCGCAGTATCCGGCAGATACAAACCCACATGTATCGCCCCATTATCCAAATCCACCCTCGGAAACGGCAGATCCTGGGCAATACAGAGCAAACCCCTCCCCAAAAAAACCAAAACCAAAAAACACAACCTCATCCCTCATATTTTACGGCCTGATAATCGTCCCATCCCTCTTGCGGATAGTCCATCTCCCGGCCTTATTATTAATAGGATACTTCGCCGCCAGCTTCTCATTCACGTCCACACCGATACCCGGCGCCTCATTTACATACAGATACCCCTTCTTCAGCTCCGGGCTCCCCGGGAAAACCTCCCGCAGCTGGTCCGAAAAGAACACCGACTCCTGGATACCAAAATTCCAGATCGCCAGATCGATATGACAGTGCGCAGCATGCCCCACCGGCGAGACATCCCCCGGTCCGTGCCAGGCCGTCTTCACATTGAAGAACTCACCTAGTCGGGCCACCTTCATCGCCGGCGTGATACCGCCGATCTGCGAGACGTGACAGCGGATATAGTCCATATAATGGTTCTTGATCGCGCCCACAAATTCATTCGAATTATTAAACAATTCCCCCATCGCGAACGGAACCGTCGTGCTCTCCCGCAGCTGCCTGAACCATTCCATATTCTCCGGCGAGACCGGGTCCTCGATAAAGAAAGGGTTGTATTCCTCCAGTCGTTTGCACATATTGATCATATCTACCGGCTGCACCCGCTCATGCGTATCATGCAGCAGATCGATCTCCTCGCCGCAGCGCTTGCGCACCTCACGGAACAGCTTCGGCACCGCCTGCACATAGGCCACCGGGTCCATAAAATCATCTGTCGGCTTCCCAAAACCCGCATCCTTAAAATCCGGCTGCTGCGCCAGGTACAGCGAACCATATCCACCCTGCTGTATCCGGATATACCGGAACCCATCGCTCATGAACTTCGTCACCTGGTCCGCGCACTCCTCCGGCGTCTTCCCGTCTGCATGCGCATAGGCATCGACTGCAAACCTCGCCTTGCCTCCCAGCAGCTGATACACCGGCATCCCCGCCCGCTTGCCCTTGATATCCCAAAGGGCCTGGTCCAGACCGCTCAGAGCGTTGTTCAGCACCGGCCCGTTGCGCCAGTAAGAGCTGACAAAACAGGCCTGCCACAGGTCCTCGATATTATCGGCATTCCGGCCCACACAGAAATCGTTCAAATACTCATTGATAGCCGTCACCACCACTTCCGCCCGCTGGGTAAAAGTCGCGCAGCCAACTCCATAAAGCCCCGGTTCCGACGTCTCTACTTTCACCAGCACCAGGTTGGCGCCCTGCGGAGCAGTCGCAATAGCCTTCACCGATCGGATGGTCACCGGTGCCATGCCAGCAGCATAGCCCGGCGTACTGTACTCGGCCCGGGCCTTCGCACCACCAGCAAGGACGCCGGCAGTACCAAGCCCTGCCATCTTAAGCAATTCACGTCTATTCATATGTAAGCTGATTTATCTCCACCCAAAGATTCAGACCAATATCCCCATTCCCCAGCGGCATAGACTCCGCGGCCCCGGGTCCGGGTTCCGTCCATACAACATTAAATAAATCGGGACGGGGCTGCGCCATACCCCAAAAAGATGAGCTCGCAAGAAAAGCGCAAAGCAAAAGTCTGGTCAATGTATTCACTGGCTTGATCGTTATTCCAGCCAGCAAATAAGCGTTCCAACCTTAACAGAACGGCTAATTAATGCTTAATTTAAAAAATAAGCCCCTGATTTCTGTTAAATTAATTGGTCAATGCGCAATAACAGGCGCATCCATCGGGACATGCCTGTATTTGAATGCAAATGGGAAAATTATCCCGAGAACCAATGCATAGCCCGAGAAAGTAAACCATATGCTTTGCCAGTCCTTGACCCCATTGACCGTAAAGTGATCGACCACCCATCCGCTGCACTTCGTGCCGAACCAGGCGCCAAACCCATTTGTCATGATCATAAAAAGGCCCTGAGCGCTCGCCCGCATAGTGATCGGTGATTCCTTTTCGATAAACAAAGAGCCTGATATATTGAAAAAATCGAAAGCCATGCCATAAACGATCATCGAAAGGATCAGGAATACCAGTCCGTTGCCGGGATTGCCAATCCCAAACAGTCCAAAGCGGAATACCCAGGCAAAGATGCTGATCATCATCACCGTTTTGATACCGAACCGTCGGAGGAAGAAAGGAATGGCAAGAATGAACAGGGTCTCAGACACCTGCGAGATAGAGGCCAGTATATTGGGATGCACCACGGCAAATGTGGTTGCATAAGCTGGATCATTGGCAAAATCACCAAGGAAAGCCAACCCAAAAGCGTTCGTAATTTGTAGGGCAGCCCCCAGAAACATAGAAAATAAAAAGAATACCGCGATCTTGCTGTTCTTGAACAGGACAAAGGCGTCCAGCCCCAGCGAAGAGGTCAGACTTTTCTTGACCCCCGTACGGATAGGCGTACAGGAGGGCATCGTAAAAGAATAGATGCCGAGCACCAGGGCTGCCCCGGAGCTGATATATAATTGCATCGGGCTGGCCGTCCAGTGCAGGAGATCGACGACCCACATGGCGCAAATAAATCCTACCGTCCCCCATACGCGAACAGGCGGGAACTCCTTCACAATGTTAAATCCCTTTTTCTCCATTACGATATAAGATACCGTATTATTCAGCGCGATGGTCGGCATATACACCATCGAATTCAGCAGCATGATCATATACAGCATCGAATAGCTGGTCACCGTAGAAGCCCATATTAGCAAAACCGCGCCGACGAGATGACAGAGTCCTAATACTCTTTCCGCATTCAGCCACCGGTCGGCAACGATCCCCAAAAGACCGGGCATAAAAAGAGAAGCGACCCCCATAGTGCCATAAATATCGCCGATCTGGCTTCCTGTAAAATGAAGCGTCGCCCCCATATACCTCCCCATGGAAATAAGCCAGGCTCCCCAAACAAAAAACTCCAAAAAATTCATCAAAACCAGACGAAGCTTGATATTCACTACAGTTTTATTTAAATGGTAAGATAATAATTAATGGTTAATTTTGCTGAATAATTCAACGACAATGGACAGCACAGCCATTTCCACCCTTTTGGGAACCACCAGCCCGGATATACGTTCGATCGGAGAAAAAGTAATCGCCCAACAGCGCATCACACCCGAAGAAGGCATCCTCTTATTCGAAAAAGCCAGCCTCCCCTTACTCGGCGCCCTGGCCAACTTCGTCCGGGAGAGAAAACACGGCAACAAGACCTATTTCAACCGCAACTTCCATATCGAGCCCACCAACGTCTGCGTCTTCACCTGTAATTTCTGTTCCTACTCCCGCGTCTATGCGCACCGCGACGAGGGTTGGGAGCTGACGCAACAGCAGATGCTCGACATCGTAAAAAAATACGACGGCAAGCCCGTCACCGAGGTCCATATCGTCGGCGGCGTCCATCCCAAAATGAACCTCGAGTTCTTCGCCGAGCTCCTGCAGAAAATAAAGGCGCACCGCCCCGACCTGCACATCAAGGGCTTCACGGCCGTCGAGCTGGACTATATGTTCCGGAAAGCAAAATTGAGCGTCGAAGAAGGCATGAAAGTCCTTCATGCCGCAGGCCTCGACTCCATGCCGGGAGGCGGCGCCGAGATCTTCCATCCCGAGGTCCGCAGCGTCATCTGCGCAGACAAGGTCGACGCCGACGGCTGGCTCAAGATCCATGAGACCGCGCACAAAGAAGGCATGCACACCAATGCGACCATGCTCTACGGCCACATCGAGACCTATGCGCACCGCATCGATCATATGAATAGGCTGCGCGAGCTCCAGGACCGTACCGGCGGCTTCAATACCTTCATCCCCTTAAAATTCCGTAACAAAGACAACGACATGAGCAATGTCCCCGAGCTTTCCGTCGTCGAGGACATGAAATTATACGCGGTAGCTCGTCTGTTCATGGACAATTTCCCTCATATCAAGGCCTACTGGCCGATGCTGGGCCGCAAGAACGCGCAGCTGACCCTCTCTTTCGGCGTCAACGACCTGGACGGCACCATCGACGATACCACTAAGATCTACTCCATGGCCGGCAGCGAGGAGCAGACCCCTTCCCTCTCAACCGCCCAGCTCGTGAGCCTGATCAAACAGGTCGGCCGCGAACCGGTCGAACGCGACACCCTCTACAATGAAATAAGGAATTATAAGGACGTGGACCTGGCCACCATGGAGCTCGACCCTTCCCTGAATTAGGGACGGGGCCGGCGGTGGAGTTCCTTTGCGCTATTCAGGCCTGGGGCGCCTTTCTTTAGCTTCTTTAATATTTAAAGGGCTATGCGCCAGCATTTTACCTTGCAGCGCAGTCATGGCAGCCTTGGCGTGATCATCCCTCATCTCCACGATTCCCTTTCCCCTGCTCAGACCGGAGATCGGGTCGATAAGGATCTTGGTATATTCTACCCAGCCAAAGGGGTTAAATAGTCGTTGAAGATCGAACTTGTCAAAGTCTCGGGGCAGTCCGCTAATAGTCATTCGCATTGCGCAAATATATACCGTTTCGCCTTTATATCATAATCCGTCCCCCCACCCATCAAAAACTCAATTAAGATTCCGGTATTCGCTCGGCGATTTCCCCGTCTTGGCCTTGAATATCTTCGTAAAATGCGAAGGATGCTCGAACCCCAGCTCATAGGCAATCTCGCTGATCGATTCCTCCGTCCCCCACAGCAGCGACTTGGCCTTCTCCACCAGCTCCAGGTGTATATGCTCCATGGTGCTCTTGCCGGTCGACTTCTGCAGCAGGTCCGAAAGATAGTTCGGCGACAGATTCAGCTGCGAGGCAAAATGCCCGACCGATGGCAGCCCGGCCTCGATCAGCGTGCTCTGCCCGAAATAGTCCTTCAATAAATGCTCGAAGCGCTGAACAACATCCGAATTCACCTTCGCCCTGGTATAGAACTGCCGGTCGTAGAACCGGTTGCAGTAGTTCAGCAGCAGCTCGATATTGCTGACGATAACCCCCTGGGTATGTTTGTCGATGCCCTGCGTATACTCCCGGGATATCTTTTCAACGCAATCCTTGATAATAGTCTTTTCCTCCTCCGAAATATGCAACGCCTCGTTGACCTCATAGTGAAAAAAAGAATACTGGTTCATCTTCATCCCCAGCGACGTCCCGTGCAGCAGGTCCGCATGAAAGAACAGCGCCCAACCCTCGTCCACCTTGCAGTTGGGTCCCGGGCCGAGCACCTGCCCCGGCGCCGTGAACATCAACGACCCCTCCCTGAAGTCGTACTGGCTCTTGCCATAGTGCAGTAGCCCCTCGAACTTCTTGCAGCTGACAGTATAAAATCCAAATCGATATAGTCCATTGTCCTTTGGCCTTTCGGCATAAAAATCCGTATGGTCGATGACGCTGATCAGCGGATGCCGCGGCTGCGGTCGCTTCACCAGGGCGTGGAGGTCGCTGATCGACTCGATGCTCAAAATGGGTTGGGCTGCTCTTTTCATGCGGTGATAAATTTACTCGGTATTCCTTATATCCCCATCTGGCCGGCCATCATCTTCTTAAAATCCACATCATCCATCTGCCGCCGGGCATCCAGAAGGGGCGCCGCATCCTGTCCCACCGGATACCGCAGCTTCTCCGTTCCATCCGTAGCGGCCTCATAGATAACATCCGCTACTTCCCCAATGTTCTCCGACATCGGCCAGTTCTCGATCAATCCCATAAAACGTTCGATCCTTTCCTGGTACGCATCGATCCCCCCGCTGCCATACAGCGACATCGACCGGCCGGCAAAATTCGTCTTATATCCCCCTGGTTCCACGATCTTCATCCTTATCCCCAGCGGATTCAGCTCATACTGAAGCGATTCCGTCAACCCTTCCACCGCAAACTTGGTGGCGTGATACAGCGTGCTGAACGGGAAGGTTAGCCTTCCGCCGATCGACGATACATTGATAATAACCCCTTCCTTCTTCGCCCTCATCCCCGGCAGAACCGCCTTCGTCACATCGATAAGTCCAAACAGATTGACCTCGAACTGCTGCCGGATCACGTCGTCCGGCGCCGCCTCCAACGCCCCAAACGCTCCATACCCTGCGTTATTCACCAGTACATCGATCCCCCCAAACTTCCTCACCCCCGCCTCTACAGCCTCGCCAATACTCTTCTTATCAGTCACATCCAACCTGACCACAATCACACCCTCCAATCCCGAAAGTTCCTTCTCCCCTTCCGGCGACCTCATCGTCGCAACTACATTCCATCCTTTATTGACAAAAAGCTTGACGGTCTCCCTTCCAAACCCGGAAGACGCCCCCGTAACCAAAACTGTCTTTTTCATAAAAATTTGTGTTATTAATTTATAACACAAAGCTCGCTCGCCCCACCCTCTTCCATTTATACGATTCTTCGGACCCCTTGCACATTTCTTAGATTCCCTTTTTCATTCTAAATCTCTCATCTCTTTGTATATTTACGTTCTACTTCCCGCTGTTCTAACCCAATCTACACAAGTTTAATGAAAGATCTGACTGGCCGCTCTCCGGGCTGACAATCCTGTTTTTAGTCATTATATTCTGTCCATATGAGATCGAACATAGTGAGATCCCATAAGACCATTGAAGAAAATATGAGTACTTATGAAACAACGAAAAAGCGACATACTTTGGAAAGTCATTTTGGAGGAAGTCTTCCCCGACCTCCTTCGGTTCATCTTTACGGATGCAGACAAAGTATATGATATGGAGCGCGGTTTTGAATTTATGGATAAGGAACTGGCTGAACTGAACCCCCAGCCCGATGAAGAAAAAGATTCCCGATTTGCCGACAAGTTGGTAAAAGCGTATCACCGTGACGGTGTGGAAAGTGGGTATTGCTCCATGTTGAGGTCCAGGGTGATACGAATGAACGGGATGCTTTTGCTGAAAGGATGTACACCTATTTTTACAGGATTCGGGACCGATATCCCGGCCGTTTGGTATCTGCATTGGCGATTTTTACCGGCCAGGATGGCAACCAAATGCCCGCAAGATACAGCTATGAATACCGGGGCACCAGGCTTACGTATGAATATCCCACAGTATCCATTTTGGACTATTCGGATGAAGCGCTGGACACGAGCACCAACCCATTTGCCCAGGTGATCGTTGCGGCCCGGCTACGACTTAAGGAAGGAAAGATACCGGAGGAAGAACTGTTGAATTTTAAGCTTTTAGCTGCCCGGAAGTTGCAGGAAAAGGGCTTTCCGATCGAGAAGATCCGAGCCATCTTTAACTTTCTCCGCAACTACGTCCTGTTTGAGAAACCGGAAACATATCGTAAATTTGATAACCTATTTGGACAATCAGACAAAGCAGGCGTTATGAATACAGTTGAATATTTGAAAATGGAGGGCCGGGAGGAAGCCAGGCTCGAGTCGGCTACGGCTTTCGTCGAAAACCTGCTGAAGGGTTCGAATTTTACCGTGAAGAAAATAGCGGCCTTGGCAAACGTGTCTATTGAGTTTGTAAAAGAGATCAAGAGCCATTTGAAAGGAAGCAGGTAACTGACGCATACATTCCCATAAAAAAAGGGCGGTATCAAAATACCGCCCCTCAATAAAAACACTATACAACTTTCTGCTTTTCTCTATAAATGCAAAGTTGTTTCTTAAAATTAGCGTTACCACCCCATTCGAACCAGACCTCCCCGGATTTCCATAAATAATTCGGTTGTTCAGCCGTTTGCGGTGATAATTTTCGGCCCACCACGCTCCCAAACCCACATTTTCCTGCTTTTTTCCGGATCGTCCTACTCTATTTCAGCACGATCTCCACCACCGGTATCGCGATATTCGGCTTCCTCTCTGGCAGCAGCAACCTTACATCATCCCCTTCCACCTTCGTCTTTACCTCCGAAGCATCATGCAGGAACTGCACATATCTTACCTTATCCTTATACCCCGGCAACACCAGCTCATGCCCATCGGGGTACTCCATCAAGTGCACATACAGTCGTCGCGCAGCCTTATTATACGTCAGTCTCGTCCCCTCCGGCGCCTTAAACTCCTCCGGCGCGTAGGTACAACCATAAATGGCCTTACTATTCGCATGCATCCACAGCGAGAGGCTATCCAGCGCGCTCTTCGCGCGATAGTCAAATTCACCCCTCGCCGTCGGCCCTACGTTCAAGATCAGGTTCCCCCCATTGGCAGTCGAAGTGATCAGCAGGTCCAGCAGTTTATGATCCGTCTTCCAGGTATTCTCATCCCTATAGTACCCCCAGGAGCCCGAAAACGTTTGACAGGTCTCCCACGTCTTCCCCCTGTACTTCACCAGCTCCTCCGGCGACACCTGCTCCGGCGTCACAAAATCGCCTCCGTCGGCATAGTCATCCAGCCCGAGCCGGTTGTTGACAAGGATCCCCGGTTGCAGCTTGCGAACCAGCTTTATCAGTTCCTCTGCCCCCCAGTCCTCCGCATGCTTGCCGCGTTTCGAGTCCTTGCCCCAGGTCCAGTCCAGCCAGAGGACGTCGATCTTGCCGTAGTTCGTCAGCAGCTCGGTTATCTGGTTGCGCATGTACTGCCGGTATTTGGCCATATCCCGGCCCTTGTTCAGCCGGTCATAGTTGGCCTGGCTGGTATCCACCTGTGTCAGCGGGTGAACGTCGTCCATGGTATAGTCCGGGTGGTGCCAGTCCAGCAGGGAGTAATAAAAGCCAACCTTAAGTCCCTGTGCGCGGAAGGCGTTCACATATTCCCGCACCAGGTCACGGTGAGCCGGCGTATTGGTGGCCTTGTAATCCGTAAATTTCGAGTCAAACAGGCAAAAACCGTCGTGGTGTTTGGTCGTCAGCACTGCATACTTCATCCCTGCCGCCTTCGCCTGCTTCGCCCAGGCAGTCGGATCCCACTGGTCCGGGTTAAAAAAGTCAAAGTACTTCTGGTACTCCTCATTGGTCATATGCTCATTGTGTTTCACCCACTCATGCCTTGCCGCCATGGAGTAAATGCCCCAGTGAATGAACATCCCGAACCGGTCATTCGACCACCAGGCCATACGTTGTTCCTTCGCCGCCGCAGGCTCGGAAAATAGCTTTTTGGTCGGAATTATGGCGTCGTTGTTCTGAGCTCGTCCCTGGGCAGCAACAAGCGAAAACGCGATCAAGAATACCCCTATCTTATTCATATGTACAACTTTCCATAAACTTCCGGACGATCCCCCACTCTTTCTGCTTCGGAATTACCCTTTTTTTTCTCAATTTTACCAAAATTGCTATATGAGGGTCACCAAAACCGAGATCACCCTACTTCACAATACCAGGCTGTCCGTGATTGACCGGGACGAGGAGGCCTTCAACCCCTCCTTTCACTTCCATCCCGAGCTCGAGCTGGTCCTGATAAAAGAGGGCCACGGCCGGCGGATCATCGGCAACAGGATCGACAGCTTCGAAAAAGGGGACATGGTCTTCATCGGCGCCAACCTCCCCCACATTTGGCTGAACGACGACACCACCGGCAGCCACCGGGCCCGTTCAACTACCGTTCATTTTCGGAAAGAGATTTTCAGCGCCGAGTTCTATGACATGAAAGAGTCGCGAGACCTGGCCCGCTTCTTCGCACTTTCCGCCCGCGGCATTCAAATAACAGGCGCTACCCGCGACAAGGTCAGCCGCAAGCTCGGTATATTGGTCACGCAGCGGGGCTTCCGCCGCATCCTCCTCTTGCTTGAAATATTACATATCCTATCCACCTCCCCCGACTGCCGCTGCATCACCGACGAGCACTATACCCCCCGTCCGGCCGAAGATACCCCTGACCGCCTCAGCGAGGTCTACCGTTACGTCCAAAACCACTTCCACAAAAACATCGCCCTCAAAGATATCTCCCAAATCGCCGGCCTCACCCCCCAAAGCTTCTGCCGCTGGTTCAAAAAAAGTACGACCAAACACTTCTTCGACTACCTCAACGAGGTCCGCATCTTCAATGCCTGCGAGCTCCTCATCAATTCCCCCTCCCCCATCGCCGACATCGCCTACAACTGCGGCTACAACACCGTCTCCAACTTCAACAAGCTCTTCAAAGAGTCCACCGGCCTCACCCCCGGCCAGTTCCGGAAGAACAGCGCCGCCCACCACTCCGACCGTCACTAAAACCGTCCTACACAACATTGCGACACCACTATGCCAAACCACCCAACCTCCATCGCGACGTTCAACCGGAAACCACTACCCATTACCCACCAATGAACCTATTTTCGAGTCAAAATAATTAGCTTGGTCAATAACTCATAGCTCGAGATGATAATCGCCCCATCGCCCAATATTTCAACCTTTTCCACTTGCCCATATAGCTTTTCTGCAACTTCATTTGAATTGAAGTCAGCTTCAATGCCCGACGGCACAACTCGTTGTCCAAAAAAATACAGGATAAAATCTAACTATTTTCTCTCTCAAATTTTTATTTCAGGATTTCTCGAAATCTTCAAAAATAATACCCTCACTGAAAATTGCCGCACGATAGGCATTGAAATGTGAGTAACTCCTGTGCAGGTTGGATATCCATTCACGATACAATTCGTCTTATTTCAGATAATTCTTTTGCAAATTCGTCAACATGCAAGTCTTCAAAAGACATGTATGGCCTACTCCTATTTTTGCTCATAATTTGAGCGCTTTTTAAGCCATGCAATATCATCATCCCTACAAAGCTCTCCAATCGGATATCGCTATCCTCTCCCTCATCAACAAATAGAGAATAAAAAAGTGAAAGTATCTCTCCATCATCCGTAGCCATATACGCTTGAGATAATCCTGAAATACATGACACTCGTAAGTCGATGTCGTTATGATTATTTCGAAGCTCATGCAAGGCGATTTCCTTTATCTCCATTTTCCGAATCTTCAATCCGAAAAGCAAACAATAAATCGCAACACGTCTAATTTCAGATCGAGCATCTTTCAAAAAAGGGATATAAATCGCTTCCATAAAACGAATATTCTTAGATTTTTCCAAGTACGTTAAATCGTACAAATAAGAATATAGCTTTGCTTCATCACCCCTTATGTTTTCTATGTCATTTTTGATTTGATCAATGCTCATATTTTAGTTATTCGATTTAATATTAGGTACTTCCTTCCCATATTTTTTCGCAGCCCTTTGCAAAGCTTCAACGTAAGAATCGTACTGCTTTTGGAGTGACGACCTAAGATCAGTTGCTTCTTTCAGTACGTCGCCGGAAAATGCTTTACTATCTATCAGGTTATTCAGTCGTTTAATTTGACGATTCAAGCCCCGCAAATGACCCGTAATATCATCCAAATGGTCCCACACTTGCCCCCACTTAACAATCGGCTTTCCGGCCATATCTCCAATAGCTGCATCCAAATGCACTTTATCAATCCCTTTGAAAGTATTCTGTACTTTTACTTTCAAAGCTGCAAGCTGGTCACCGCCTTTCGAAACTTCCAAAGTACGAGCCGGCATCGACCCATTACCGGATGTCTTACCGGCAGTATTGGCTTGACCATTGGAAGGCTCTGTTGCAGCATTAGACTCAGCAGCATCAATATTTCCACCATGAGCGCTCGTTGCTGACTTATTGGCTGCCGCCGCAGCATTCTTAGCCATTTGCCTTTCCAATGCCACTGCCGTGCTTGGAGTAGCCAACCGAACTGCAGAATAATGAAATACGCCAGTAATTACAATATTCGCTACACCATCCACCCGTGACGCAGGCTGTCCCGATATGGGATCCGTTCCCGTAATTGCTTGATAACCGCCATTAATTGCCGCACCAACTGGTATAGCATTATTTACAGTTCCTGCCGCTTCATTAGCATCGTTCCAGCTTATGGAATTAAAAGCGCCAATCCAATCACCATGTTTAAAAAAATACCAGAAACCCTCTAATCCGTCAATATCAATGTTCATTATCGGATTACCACTTGCATATTGATACGGCGTCAACTCTGGATACTTCTTCGCAAGCGGATCCACACTCAAAAACCTCCCCACCCTGGGATCATACACCCGCATCCCATAATCGATCTGATCCCCCGCCCCCTTCACCTCATTATCATTCTCCTTCCCATTAAACCCATACCGGTAATTCAAAGAACCACCCGCAATATACGTTCTTCCAGGCATTTGCATCCCAAAAGGATAATAATCCTGCGCGCTCATAACGTGCGTATTGGGCGTCGTTCCAGCAGGATTAAGCCCATCGTTGATCGTCACCATAACATTCCCTAGGTGATTCGTCAGCTCGAAAAGCCGTCTGCCTGCCTCCTTGGTCTTGTCTTCCTCCTCAACATAAGCATCACTGCCGAGCTTGGCCCCCGAAAGAACCTTACCGGGACTCAACACGCCCAGCCGGGAGCTGCCATACAGATGCTGCTCCAGCCAATCCCCTTCCGTCACAACACCGCTACCATCCAGCTTATATTGGTATACCGCCAGCACTTGTCCCTGAGCATCCCGAACGTAATGCGACGTAGTCGTCCCACTGGTCGTGGCGTATGATTTCGTTATCCTGTTGCTCCCTACATCATATCCATAGGCGATCGTCGAGCCGTCGCTTTTGGCGATCCTGGACATCTTTCCGTAAACGGTCCAGTTGACTGCCGTCAGGTTCGCCTGCTGGTCGCGAAGAAGGTTGCCAAGGGCGTCATATGTATAATTGTCCACCGGCTGGCTCGTGATGTCCTGCGGATCGCCGGCCGGCGCGACCTGCTGCACCGTATCATAAATATATCGCAGCCTGTTGTTCAACAGATTGCCGTTAGCATCACGGTTGTAATAATAGGTCAGCTGATCCATGCTGTTGCCGCGAACGGCAACAGGGTGGCCATTCCGCCTGTAAGCCAGAATATTGCCGTTGCCATCATAGTGGATTATTTCGTGGTAGTCATCCGTGGCGCTGGAATTGTCCCATCCGCTTGCAGAAGAGTAAGCGCTGATATTATGCCGGTCCATCGCCGTCATCCGATTCAGCTGATCGTATCGGTACGAGTATCCGGCAAATCCGCTAAATCCACCGGCAAGCGCCTCAAAAGCGTCCAGCGCATAGGTAGAGCTGCCGATATTACCATTAAAGAGATTCTGACCACTGGTCGAGGCGCCGCCGGAATTACTGTACGAATTACCAAACGCTGTTGCGCCACTTCCGCCTATGGGCTTGTAATCCCCTGAATAATAGCCCAGGCTGTAACCCATTACGTCTCGGGGTACAGAGACATTGGGGCTACCCGCCACGCCATCTCCGCCCATATCGGTCGATCCATCTGCCGAAAGATGCTGCCCATTGACGCCCTTCAGCCAGCCTTGCAGCGTATAGGCATAGTCCAGCCCCTGTACACGCTGGTAGGCGGTGCCGGGGTCGCCCAGCTCAAGACGCGCAAGCGGACCGTGATGGTAGTAGGTATAGTGTGCGTCCCTCTTCCACAGGGATAACGAATTGTCATTGAGACGGTCGCTGTAAGCGTCCACCAGCCGGTTGTCATCATCGTATTTGTACTGATAATAGAACTGGTCCCATTTCCCGTCCTGATACAGGACCTTATTGACCTTCCCGCTGATGAGGTCGTACTGGTACTGGATATGCTTCAGTCCGTTGCCTGTAACCAGCTGACTTTCATTGGCTATCAGGGCCGCGTTTTCCTGATAGATATCCGAAACGTTACCGTCGACATCATAGCTATAATAGGTGGCTGCCTGTCTGTTCTGGGTCGCGTCGCTGCCCGAAGAAAGCAGCGCCGTAGCCGTCACCCGTTTACGAAGATTATTTTGCATCATCCCGGTCGGCGCCCATGTTGGGGCAACGTCATACGCGGTGACTGTCACCTGGCGATTGCTACCGGTATTGTACCATCCATTCAGCGCATCGTCCGTACGGCCCGTAGTCTCCGTCGCAATACCGCCGCCCGTCTTCTCTCCTACTTCAATAGTACGCCCCTGCGCGTCATAGCGCGTATAGCTATAGCGGCCGGCAACGTCAGTAGTCTGCCCGCTGAGTATCGTAGGCTGTAACTGCTCTGCATTCTGAGAAATGACCAGACGTCCAAGCCGGTCATAGACAAAATTGGATGTGCCCGCATCAGGAGTCGACTGCCTGACCACCTGATCGAGACTATTATAGGCATAGTTCGTCGGAAGTCCATGATTCGGCACGATAAAACGGCTCGCAGTTTCGATATAGTTAGTCTCAGTAATGGGGGCGCCCTCAGAGGACCAGGTTTCGTCCAAAGTATTGAAGGGCTGGTTGCTGATGCCGCCGCAGGAGACGTCATTCAACGAAGCGCCACTTGTGCCGTCCATCGGCCAGTAGCCCAGGAGGCCCTGCTGTTCGTCCGTGGTCAACGTCCTGGCATAGGCCTTGGAGATCTGATCGGCCGATCTGGCGTAGTTCCAGATGCGTACCTCGTCCAGCTTTCCACGCATTACACCATAAACAGTTCCTCCAAAATTGAAGCTCGGGAACACCGTCTTCTGAGACCTCGTAGTGCCGCTGGCGACCAGTGCCCCATTTACGTAAATACTCGGTACTCCGTTGCTATAGACGACGGCTACATGCGTCCAGTCAGTGATATTAACCCGCGCATCGAGAACGGCCGGTATATAAAAGGGAGCGTGCTCAAAGACCGTGATACCATTGGTTCCGACAGCCACACCCGCACCCGCCGTTCCGGTAGCAATACCTTGCATGGGGAACAGTGCGTAGGGAGGTGCGTCATGGATGCCCGCGTAAATATCGGTACCTGTAGGCTGCTTATCCGTTATACCCGCATCGGGTTTTACCCAAAACTCCATTGTAAAGTTGTCGGTGGCACTGGGATAAGCCCAGTTGTTGACCGTCCCCGTGGGATTGGCAAGGCCCGAAATTACCAACGAACCCTTATTCGGCACCTGCACTGGCGTCGCCCTGCCGGTGTTGTTATTGCAATAAGAGGGAGCGTCAAATCTTCCCCACAATTGAACGTTGAGATCGCCGATCGTCTGATCGGGAATCATGCATGAGTTCTTGAAATTGGAAGCGATCTGGTCATCTTGCAGCGTAAAATGATACAACCTTACAGTCTTGATCTCGGTCAGGTCCTGGGACGGCAATGTATAGCCTGCGTTGATACCCCATATAAATGGATAGGGAGGTAGTACCCCTGACAGCATCGTCAGCTTATTACCATCGACATAGATCTGTACAGCCCCATTGGTCACACCGGCGGTCGACTGGAGGACAACGTGAGTCCATGACATCAGTGGCAGATCGCTCGATAATACTCCCACGGCCTGATTGGTCAGCGTTAGGCCGATACCACCATTGCCATCGGGGGCCAGCGAATAGAGTTCCGCCCATATTTTTCCATCCGAAATGGCCACCTGATACATTATGTTGTTGTCAGGGGAGATCATCCGAAGCTGTCGTACAGAACTGCCGTCATTGCTGTAAAGCCACATCTCCATCGCCTGCGAGGAGTTGTTCCTGAGATTGTCACCCAAAACACTCAGAATAGCCGGGGTATTATATAGAACGTAGGCCGGAGGAAGCGCGCAGGCAGCGGGATCCTGCGCAGGAAGCGATTCCACCTCAGCTATCTCCTGATCGGTCAGCAGACGGACACCCTCAGGCGGAACGGTCTTGACTAGATCGCCGCTCTGATCGTAATAATACAGGGTGTAGTGGTACTCCATTTTGTAGCCGTCCACGTTCAGCGAAGGCTGATTACTCAGACATTTGGAGACATAGGCATTCCTGAACTCGATACGCTTTTGCTTTATGTACAGATCGTATTCCTGTCCTGCCAGCAAATAGGTCTGTTTAAGAAGGCTGGCCGTACAATCGAAATAGTCATTTTGGATCGTCGGTGTCTGGGGCTTGTCATAGACCAGCGTGCCATCAGTACAGGTGCCGTTGAGAACCGGCCCATAATCGGCATAAGAAAGAGGCCAGCCCGTCTTATGGTTGAGATAGTTGACGATCAGTATATGGTAAAGCTTGGAATTCGGGTCGGTCACCTGCGGGTAGTCGCTGGCAAAGGAACCGACATATCCACTGAGATCCGAACAGCTGTGGCTGGCTAGCGACGGGTCTACGACGAAGGCCACAGGCAGGAAGACCGGATTCGCCAGGTAAGGGTATTGACATCCTGCGGCGATCCTCGCCTGCAGATCAGCCAGTTGAGCATCGGTCATCAAATAATCGTCTCCCAGCTGCTGAGCAAGATAGGACCCGAAACTGCCCGGCGAACCTGCATTCTGATAACGCAGCTGAAAGGCATTGAGGTTAGCCACCACGTTCGAGGCGATCGAAGGGACCAGCTGATTAACCGTTAGGTCTGCCGGTACGGGCTGCTTATCGTACGGATAGGCATTATCGATAAGGTCCGGCCCAAAACCTTTCTGGACCATGGCGGCACCTACGACAGCGACAAAGATGTCCCTGAAATTATTGTATCCATCAGGGCCGTTAACGCCGGAAGGCAGCGTGCTGGATACGACGATAGGCAGCTGGGTCTGTGTGATCGCGGCCTGCAGGTAAGCGGCAGACAGGCGCTGGAGTTTTGATGCCAGATCGGTCAGCTGGTTGTCTGTTGGCGCAGCCGGGTCATTGGCAAACTCTTCATTCCTTACCGATGTCAGCAAGCCCAGCCAGTTCGCCTGCGTGGAATTCAGATTATTGAGGGCAATAGCGATATTGGTCTGTCGAGCCTGATCTTCCGCCTGTTGCTGGGTCTGTCCCGCATAGCCGGAAGCAATACAGGAGTTGTAAGCACGGTTGTCGATATAGTCGTTGAATATCCTGATCTTGTTCTGGAAATTCGCATAATTAGGATTGGAGGTGCACATGGACGGAGGCGGGGCCGCCGTTTGCTGCACCGGAGGGCAGGACACATTTGCCGAATTGGTATTGTCAAAAAAATACTGCTGGGACGACTGCTGAGACGATGGACCGAAGGTCGTGTAGTTCTTGCCAATGTATATGATATTGTCACCTGCTGGAAAAATGCGGTCCGGTTCAGTAAAGCTTTGGATCGGACCGTTATTAAACTGAACCTGGACAGTAATGTTCTTGATAGTGACGTCACTTTGCACAGGGGTAGCGACTCCATTAACCTTATGCACCAAATACACCGAGTTGGTATCCACGGTCGCATCAAGGTTAGGGTCATAATACTCGTTGGCGTGTTCCAACGCGATATAGAACTCTCCCACTGCGGGACAGGGAGAAGGAGGTGGCGGAGGCGCGGCGGGGGTCGCAGCACAGACAGATAATGCTGACGGAGTACACGTCACCCCTGTCACTTCATAGTGGTACGTAATACCGAGACTTTGACCCTGGGGCAGGGTAACACTGTAGACTGTAACATAGTTGTCGCCGGCATGGGCCGTTACCTGCCCGGTCGATCCGACCTCCTGCGTAAAATTGTCCCTGGTTAGGTAGGAGAAGGTGTAGTTCCCATCAAAAGGCTTGGCGCCATTTTTATAAACGATGTTAAAACTGTAGGAAGAACCCGAGTTGGTTTCGACCACGGAATAGTCGGACAACGAGCCGGAGATCACGCATCCGGCCGTCGCCAGTGGATCGGTGCCTATAAAGCAGTCCAGACAGTTCGAGAATTGAGGGGTCGCCAATTTCGCTATCCGATAGTATTTGTTCTTCAGCTGAAGATAAAAGTTGAGATACGTCGTCCATTCTACCGTCACGGACCGGCAGCTCGCGCTGGGTGCGCAATTGTTCCAGCTGGAGGTCACCTGATCAGACGTAATATTTTCGTTGGTCGGCTTGCAATACAGGAGCCAGTCCGTAAGTTGTATGAGGTCTTTGGCCGCCAGTGCCGTTCCTCCGACCGAAGGGGTCATGGCCAGGGCATCAGACGCCTTTTGAAGGTCCGCCTGCATGCTGGCCAGATAGGAGCTTCCTCTAACGCCATTGAACCAGGGGTCTTTTTGCAATAGCGCCAGCACATTGTTGTGGTCATAGTAACCTGCCGTCACAGCATCATTGCCGTCCTGGTACATCTGCTGGAGAGTCGCGTCGAAGGTATAGCTGACCTCGTTGTTATGGGAAACATCCGTATTGGAAGCGTCCTTGCACCATAGATAGCTGCAATACTCAATATGATGTTTAACGAAGATATCCGCCCACTCGGGATGCTCTATATAGGCGCGAATAAATTCCGCCTGGTTCAAATTCCCTACTGTCAGGGCGGAGCCGTCAGGCATCGTATAGGGCTGACCGGAGATAGCAGGGTCTGTCGTGTAATTCGGCAGCACATTGGTCGCCAGGTCCTGGAAAAGATTGGTGGTGTTGCCTGCAGCAAGGGCATCGGCATCATACAGCGCATACTGACCGCCCGGAAGAACGTCCTGCTTTAACAGCGCCAGCTTCTCTTCACAGGGGGAGGTGACGCAGGTCAGCGATAAACAGGCTTGTTTCAGCTGTGAATAGACGCTGTTCGACCAGTCCGCGACGTACTGGGAATTGGGGTCTATTCCCGCGAAGTCCTCCGTGCTCAGCAGCGCCTTCACCTTGATTAGAAAAATACCCGGATCAGTAAGCGACTTGCAGGCATCACAGGTATTATAGCAGGCGCCTAGCTTCCCCTTCAGATTATTGAGCTCTGTGCTGAAGAAGTCCGACAGCTTTGACAAGGTCGTATTGTTCCGGATATAGTAGTCGGTCTGAGCATTGATCACGTCGTTGCTCAGCTGCAGGGAATAGGACATGGTATATTCCTCGTTCTTCCTCAGCGTGGGTGTGATCGTATTAACGATAGGATCCGGGCTGACGCTGCAGGAATAGTCATTCAGAGTGAAAGGCTGGGTAACCGCGCTCCCCCCGTCAACCGGATCTCCACACGCATCGGTTACTTTGACGGCAATGCTGTAATAACAGTTATTGCACAGCTGTCCGGTTCCTCCAAGAGGGGTAACCAGTGCCAGGGGATTAACGCTATAGTGCAACTGGTAAGCTCCGTCGACCTGTGTCACGAACGAAGCGGCAGCCGTCATACTCAGCGTACTACTATTAGCACTGAAATCGGCAGGCTTGATCAGCGTTTCGTTGAAATGTGTCGAGGCCGTGGGTGTGCTGGCGAGCCGGTCGAACTTAGGTCCGGGATCTCCCGCGAGGGCCGTCGCGATGGTCTTGCCATTCGCATCGATATAGCTGACGCTGGCCTGTCCATTGGGATCGATCACCGTGTTCTTTATATAGTGCGAGGAATTCCCTACCTCCATTCCGAACAGGCGCTCCAGCTCCTGAGACGTTGGCTTTGAATATAAGAACTGCGTTGCATTATTTCCGTCGATCGCCAGCTGCTTTCCGACGCCACCCTGACGGCGGATCCTGCCCGTGTTATCAGGCGTATATTCCGTGGCCGAAAAAGGATAGAGCTCCGCATCGGCGACATATCGGGTATAATTATCCTGCGGGTCCTGCTGTGCCAGAAAAGTATTATTCGGCGAGTAGTACTGCGAAGCACCAGACGTTGAGCTGGACGGGACTGGACCGATGCCACATGAATTGCTGGCAACAATATCCGAATAGCTATACGGTTTCGGCTGGCTTTCATTGTTCAGGTTGAATCCGGGATAATAGTCTAGTGAGGAATTCCGGACCGGCGCGGGAAGCATGCTCACAGCCGGGCGTCCCATAACGTCATAGACGGTCTCCTGCACAACTGCGGTAGGGTTATGATCTGCCCCCTGAATCCACTGGTCGGCGTTGCTGAGCGTCACCAGCTGCCGGCTTTTTCCGGCACCGTCAAAATAGCTGAGCACTTCCTTTTTCTTTCCTTCCTCGGCAAAAGTCCCGGAATATTGCCAGTTCAGGACATAGTTGTTGAATGGGGTCGTCTTTACGCACGCTGTATACCCCTGGTCATTAGTTCGCACCCATTGCCCATAACCCCGGATATTGGTACCATCCTTATAACCGGCTTTCCGGACCCGCACAAGGATATAGCCATCCATATAGGGCAGGTTAATAGCATATGGGGAATTGGATACGGTGACCCTGGTCGCATCCGCGTCCATCCAGCCATCTATTGTCGCATCGGGTATCTGGACGGGACCGGCGGCTTCCATGGCAGCTATATACTGTCCCCGGTTGCTTTCCTTGTCGATATAAGTCCACTCCACATCGTATTCCTCGCCACCCGTAAAATTGGAAACCGCCCAGGATATATCCATTTTCTCTCCAACCAGAGCCAGTGTCACATTGTCAATGGGATTGGGCGGCAACGGGCCGCCAAAGACCGGGCCGCCAAAAGCGAGTGCTCCGGCCCAGGGCTCTCCCGACATAGCAGGATCTAAGCCCAACGGCCGTAATGCGCCCAGGTGAAGCGTTCCATTGTTGTCTTTATCGAATGGATACTTCCTCTCGACAACTATCTGACCTCTCAGCCTGAAGACGTCGGGCAGCTTATCCTTCCATTCCGGAGAGCTGATGCTGTTGATCACCACTGTCACCTTGAAGGCATTCTTGAACCTGTACCGGCTAATCGTCGGGTAATAGGCGCCCTTTGCCGTATCATATTTTACGACCAGGTCTATATTGTCTATCGTCTCAGGACTTTGCTGATCCCGGCTGGTAAAATATTTGATGCTGACATTCAGGGTGCAGCTGAACGACCTCGTATAGAAACTGAGCGCCGTGTCCTGCCGAAGCTCGAAGGAGATAATGTCTTCGACGGAGAGGTGCTTCAGCCTGTTCCATTCACTCAAGGGCATGTTCAGGAACTTGTCGTCGATCACCATCAGGGAATCGCCTTTCTTCAAATGCCCGGTAATGCTTTGCACATAGGATTCGCTGGACGCGAACAGCTTCGTAAGAGGAAGCACCACGAGCAGCAACGATAGCCGGAAAAGGTAAAACAAACGATGGGTCATCTGGAATGAGGTTCTTAAACGGTTAGTTATTATTGACGTTTAGCGAATAGTCCCGGTAGGCGGGGGCGGCGGTGATCTGTCCATCCCTGATCGCGACGATGTTCTTGATCCTTTCGTGAACCGCCATATTTTTGTTCTGAGGGTAGCTGTATTCGATCTTCATCAGCCATATCTTGTCGGACTTTCCGTCGGGTATAACACCGGATTTCCACCACTCAATGTCTGCCCTGCGCAGCTGGTATCCGACGGTATCGTAGAAAAGTGTGGAGGATCGGATCGCAGGATCTATGTCGCTCACCACGCGTAATTGCCTGCCCCCGACATCTTCCGATACTTCTCCGGTTGTCCGGAAATGGGCAGTATCTGTAAATATCGCTTCCGCGGGGAGCATTGGCGAAACAGCATCCGGGGACGCCTTCCCAACCGAGATCTGCCTGTTGACGGTATCAAGCTGTACGACCCATTCGCCATCGCAGAATGTCTGCATATAGCTGAGCTGCATATAGTATCCTTTGCCAGAACGGATATAACGGAATGACCTTGTCTCCTTTATTGCATTCCCCCTCTCCTTGTCATATATGCGAATCGTTCCGGCAACGGATCCCAGCGAGTCTATGGTCAGTCGATAGCGTTGGAGTAGCCGTTGATATTCGCTGGTCGCGGAAGGCGTGGACGAGTGCCCCTCTATATTCCTGCGCTGCTCTTTCCATATGCCAAGTCCGGCAGTCGCCGCAGTCAGGGCGCTCAGCAGAAGTATCGATATGAAGATCGTTTTTGTTGACATTGGGTTATTGCTTTATATATGATTGGCGGTTCTCTTTGACGGTCATGATCCCTCTTTCGGTCTCTTTTTTAACTCGGATAGGCGTTCCTTCCTCGTCATATTCATAGAATATCCCATAGTTATTCTCGTCGAGCTGACCGGTCAGTCGCATGGTGTGATCGTCATAAACAAAGGTCTTCATCTGGCTGTCGAAAGGCTGGATGCGTAAATCATCGATATATATTTCGCCGCTCGCAGAAAGGGACAGGGAGAACGTAGAAGTAGCCGTGAAAACAATTTCCAGCTTTTTCCATCCTTCTACGACCTGCAGGGGCCAGTTAGAAATGTCGTTGGTGCCGGAGTTATAGGAAGTACCATTCAGTGTCAGTGTGAGACCGCTGATCGTATTTTTTACGTCGGTGAGCAGCGTGTTCGAAAAATCCTGGTCTCTGACCCACATGCTCAGCAGATATTTCTTGCCTGGTATAGGAGCGAACCCTGCGGCCTGCTCATTACTGGTCAGGATGTATTGACCGATGCCATTGAACCCAAGGGCGTCGTCGAACGGTTTGTCATTTCCGCCAGCCTGGTTTATCGTCACCCCCGACAGCTTCATGCTGTAATTGCCGCTATGGGCGATGCCGGAGACAATCTGGCTACCACCGTCATTAATGAGAAGCCCCGACGTGCCGTCATAGGCCGGAAACTTCATATCCAGGTGCCTGCCGGTCGGACACTGACCGATGGGATTGAACTGCCGCAACTTAAAGTAATAGTCCTCAAATCCATCGAAAGCGATCTCGTTCTGTCTGGCGTTTGTAGCAACCGCTATCGGTACGGTCTGCAGATATCCATACAGTGCCGCATTATAGCGTTGTAATGGATCGACCGTTTCGACACTGTTGCCCTTCTGATCGAAATGGATCAATTTACTCGTCCATTCCCATGCCGGGTCCTGCAGGATATGCTTAGGATGGTCCACTTCAGGCATAGGCGTAAGTGACGTGCCATTGATGGTCCAGAACGGCGCAAAGTTGCTGTAATAGCCCGAGGTGCGAATATTGGTACCGCCATTCTGTGACGGATTTCCGGGTGTTTGGATCCGGTTTACCTGGTATACATGGTCATACTCCATCCGCCAGACGCCTTTGACGTCCTGGTAGTAGGGATTGAGCACCTGGTTCACCGGGTCGGTACAGACCGTAGTGGGTGTCACCGGGTACGAATAAGGCATGCCCTTCCAGATCACTACCAGGTCTGTCGGTACACCTTCAGCGCAGGCAGTACGATAGCTAAAATCCACCTCTGCGGTACCAATGCCGGAGGCATCGCAACCAAAAGCCTGGGCATAACAGCCGGCTGTCGTGGGAGACCGGGCCCCCGGATCAGACAGTAGAGTAGTTGCGCCGGCCGAAACAGTACTGAAGTCGACCTCGGCTAATTGTTGCGTGGCCGTCCCAATATAGGCCTTATCGCCCTGTTCGAGATAATAAAAACCATTGACAACATGCGTTTGCTCAATATAGTAGTATATCTGGGAAAGGTCGGTATGGCAAGAACCAATATTGCAGGCCGTCAGCAAGTTGCCATACATATCGCTATCAAACAAACCGGTGCCAATGCCTTCGGCCACAAGATCCGCCAGGGTCACCCCGTCTGATTGAACAGCAAAGAGGTTTCGCCGGCTGATGGAAGGCTTAACGCCATTAAGAAACAATGTCTGCAGAAATAGCTGAAAAGCCGATCCCCTCTGTTTAAATGACGACATCGAAGGCGTACACGTCTCCGTCACGCTGGAAGGCGTGGTTGTCAAAAACTTTGCCACCGGCATATCCCACTCATCCTTATAAGTCTCGGCCTTTGCCGCGAGCACGCGCCTGTCAACACCTCCTTGCAGGGTATAATTGCCGGAAGCGTCCACAACAAGCGGGTTGTTCATTGTCACGAGCGTCCCAACTGATGCGCTGAGAAAATTCCGCCGTCCGGACCGGATAAGCTTGTAATTACCATTCGTCGTGATAAAGTTCCCGCTCTGGTCGATGATCTTAAAATTGCCAGGAGCATTATGGTCTGGGATCACCCATCCTTTCATCGGTGATGTCGCTGGCATGTCCAGATTGACCAGCTCGTCGCCCGGCGAGAGATAATTATTATAGGTGGCGTTGATCGAGCCATTGCCGGAATAAGTCAGATCCTGGAAGATGGTACCTATATTCTTATAGGCTGCCCCCATTCCGTCGTAGGCCAGGTAAGCCGGGTAGCCAAGTGAATAAGTATAGTCATCAAACTCGTTCTGTGTCCTGGACAGCAGGACCTGACCCGTATTGCCGTCCCAGAGCAGGTTATCGGCCATAAGCGTCGAACCTTTGTCGGTCGTCCTTATCGACTTTAAAATACCGAATTGATGAATGACCTTTATCGTCGAGATGGAGTTATAGGATTTGACACTGCTGGTCGCATTATAGTTAATCCCTGTGTATGGGATCGGCCAAATAGCCTCAATTAGCCCGGAATAAGCTCCGATGCTCGTGCCTCCGCTATTAGTCGTGGACTCCCGAACATCCGTCACCAGCTCTTCATCCGTGCCCACCAGGTGTTGCCCAATACCCATAACTCCATTGCTTTCGTCGGGCTCCATGGTCAGTACGTTGTTGTCAAGCTGCTTCTTCAACGCGTTGTTGTCCTTTACATTGTAAAAATATTCCGTGGAAGAGATAAGGTTGCCGCCTTTGTCATAGACGGATGTCGCCCGGGGCTTGCCATGCATGTCGTTGACCACGATCTTAAAGCCCTGCGAAGTAGAAACCCGCTTAACCGCCTTCGTGGCGAAAAGCAGCAGCGTTAGGTCGTCCTCCGCCGTCCGCTGGTCCAGCGGCATATAGTCAACCACGGTCGGGAAGTCCTTCGCTGTATAGAAAGCAGAAATTGTATAGCCCGAATTTTCGGAATGCTGCCTGGTCGCGTCCCAGTAGGGCTTGTCCGCCCCATACGGTGTGGCCTTTACTTCGCTGTATCCCACTTCCGGCGCCGGGAAATAGCTCTCGGCATATGGCATATCGACAAAGTGATAGCGGTCCTGGCTCCATTGAGTCTTTTCAGTATACATGACCGGCTCGTGAAAAGGATTTTCTTCGTTGCCGTTGCCGGGTTCATAGGACGCAACCCCTGAGGAGACAGGCAAATTGTTGTCGTCTTTTGTCGTATACTCATACAAAATGCCATTATATAAGGGCTTTGCATTTGCTCCCGCCCTGACATCAGTCCAGTTATCATAGATCTCGACGCGCTTAACCCTGCTGCCTCCGCCTAATTTACCATAAGTATTTCTAAATTTCCCTATCGGTGAGCCAATGGGGCAGTTCAGACGGACCATACTCTTTTCCGGGACAAAACGGTGGGCGTATCCTTTTCCACGCGCCATACCATCAAAGGACTGGCCTAGCTCGCGCAGGTTCACGAATGCCTGAAGAATGCTCAGGACTGCGGCCTTGACGTCACCTCCAAAGCCCGACGCGTCTGAATTGTCATAGTTCTCGTAGGCATGCTGTGGAAGGTCCGCCTGCAGCATCTGCCATGCTGCTTTTGCGATCGGGTTTACATCGGCTACAGGCTTTACCGGAATACCGGCGATCCGTTCCGATGACATCCGGGTCAGATCCAGTTTGCTCAGGTCGCCGACCTCCGCATATCCATACACATACTCGTAATCTGCCCTGTTGTCCAGGTCTGTAAACACCTTGTACGCGAGAGACCCCCATGGTTTGCCGTCGGGGCCCGTCAGGTAAGAATTGATGAACTTCTGCTGATCGGCAATCGCTACCGGCACCTTAACGTAAAGCATATTCAAATTCTCGCCACTGTAACTATTTTTATATGCGATCAGGTTATCCGAAGTATGCGCGCCTTCGGTCCCCGTCAGCTGACATTCCTCCATAGCCTTTCGGTCCTGGACAAAGGAATAGTCGTCCGACTCGTATTCAACCGCGATCTGACCGCCCGTCGGCACGGTGATCGAGCTAAGTTGCCATTTTGCGGCAAATCTGTCTTCGAGCAGCCGCGTATCAAAAAGCTCGTCCGCCGATGGCTGCAAGGTATATGGAAACTCCGAATTGTTGAGCTCGCTCACAATGGATGATCCTTGCTGAACAAGCTTGTTGTAATAGCTTTGCTTGTAGGTCCCCCATCGGTCAGTCTGGCGTTGGGTATAAGCGTCATTTAATTCTGCGATGTCAGTCGGTTTGACGGCAGTGTTCTGTAAAGCCTGGTCATTGACCGGCGCTGTATTATAAGAAAATATATAGGGATTCGACCGCCCCCTGACGTTTGCCCCAAAGGTGAAATAGACCTTTCGCAGCGTAAGCTTCCCTTTATTTGGATTTCCTGGGATCAGGTGACCGTCGGGGTCGTACGGATGGGCCGCGGAATAGGGGCCGTAGGGCGCCAGCGGGTCGCGAAGATCGGCAACAATGTCCTGAACGCTATTAGGAACACCAGGTTGCAGGGAATAGTCATATTCGAAATGGGCTACTTTGACCGGTACCGCGAGATTACCATTCTTGGCAATTTCCGCCTTTGTGAACAGACGGATGCTATCCAGCTTCATTTGCTGATCGCCTGGGTCGCTGCTGCGGCCGCCATCGATGCCCTTGACACCCCATCCGTCGGCCCTTCCGCTTTTGTAAAATATGGCCACCATCGTCTTGCTCTCAATTGTATCCAGATACCAAAGCTCCTTGATACCATATATGATGCTGGCCTTGTCGTCCTTGTTGTCGGACAGGAACCCCTCGTTGAAATTCGCGACCCCTTCTTCGTAAGGAGCGCGCCAGTGATAGTTGTATGAGCTGCGGTCATAACGGAATTTCACGGCCGTCCCGAGGTCGTCGTCGCTAATGCCATTCCCAGTGAGATCGACATAGTCCGGAGACAATATTCCGGAAAGAAGATAAGAGGTCGCGTAGGGAGGTATGACCTTGTCGGAGAAATAGTTAGACCTGCCGTTTCCATTTTTGAGTGACCGCTCGTCCTGGGTGTAAGCGACCTGGCCTGTCTTACGGACCGCCCCAAAGGAGCTCAGGTCAGACTGATACTTAGAATTAAAAGATATCTCCTGCTGCTCGCGATTGTATACAGGAACCCCGTATACCAGCCTTTTCCCGTCTGCCTCGGTCAAAGTGATCTCTGAAATATGGTGCAGTTTATGCACCCGTTCATTTAGCAGAGCTCCATCATTCACAAAGTCTATGGTCGCATCGCCCGAATTGCCGACAAAGTCGTATTGCCCGTTGATCTTCGTGTCCAATCCGTACTTCCTCGCCTCATCGTAATTCAGGTAGCTGAAAGAAGAGGTTCGCTTGTCCCGGACTGTACGGTGCATTGCCCCAACTCCTTTTTCTCCGCTGGCAGTCACCACGATCGCGTCCGCCTGTGCCGTAGAGGAGAAAGCCGAAAGTCGCACTTTCTGGGTAACGTCGTTATTCAGGGTGGTCAGATAATTGGCGTCCGTGCGGGACAGCTCACCAGTCTTCTTGAAATAGGATTTTTCATATGTCTGAACGGTGGACCCGGGGGCGGCATCAGCAGCCATGGCATAATTGGTATTCCAGCGATGCGTAACAGAATTGACGGTATTCTTGCTGACACGGGCGCCCGCCTGGAAAATATTGCCGAATCCCGCGGTCAACCCTGCACCCAGTGTGCTGGAAATATCGGTATAGGTACGGTCGAAGACGGTATATTCTCCGTTATAGAACGGCCTATACTGCGAAGTACCGAACTGGCTGGTGGCAGTAAAATAGTCCTGTGTCGCAACGGGAATGGGAATGGAGGGCGCAGTGGTAAGAAAAGTTCCGTCTTTTTCCCGGTTGAAATCAAGAAGGGCATTGGTATTGGTTGCCCCATCAGCATAGTTCAGATAACCGAACGCAGGCAGGTTGAGGATGCTTTCCAGATTGGTCTGCGTGGTTACGTAGCCAGTGCCTCCTATGCCCAGATAACCACCGAAAAAAGCAGGTCCAAGGTCCAGGCTGAATGAGCTGTTCGTATTTCGTGTGCTGGCGCCAAGGGACGGGGTATAGCCGTGAGAAAAGTCAACGGTATAGCTGCCTATACCCACCCCCAGGCTGCTACGGCTGGTTTCGACAAAATGGTTCCCTTGTTCTTCGATCATGCGGGTATCCCAGAGGGAGTGCCTGCTATCAAAACTGGCGGAAAGACCCGCTTCCTCTAATCCAGCCCTGGTATTGTATTTCAACGAACCGGAAAGGCTTAGGCCGTTACCGTCATCTTGACCCTCATATGCCATTGAAAGTCCCAGACTCGGCTCCACGGTAACTCCTGACCGCGAATCAGAATTCAGACTCAGTCCGGCATTCAGGGTTGTCGAACCAGCTTTTGCGATATTGTAGTCTATGCTCGCGCCAACAGATCCGCCGATGCCGTAATAATTGTCTTTATATACGTCGACATGCAGGCTGACGCTACCTTTTTCCTTGGCGAAAATGGTCGGCTTTAGCGTGAACTGGCCGCCTATCTTGTAGAACGGTTTCTTGTTCTGGAAGGTCCTGATCCTGTCCGGCTGGTCCCCCGCAATAGTCGCCTTCCCCGTAAAGTCGTCCGGGATACCCCGCATATTCCTGTTGACGGCACCAGGGCTTAGCGTCCAGCCCATACCAACCCATGAAGCTTCATCCTCTGGATTGTTGCCGCCATGATAGGAGATATTGACAGGATATCCCCCCACGTCCATCAATGGGATGTCGTATTTGAAATCACCACTGAACAGGTCGACCATATTGCCCGATCCTACGGCCTGGAATTGCTGCATCTCGGGCTGCACAGGTCCCGAAGTAAGGGCATAGGCCGCCGCGGGATAAAAATTCTGAACCGTCACAACAATCAGGAAAAAGGCCGCTATGCCTTTTTTGTTACGTTTTCCGATACTGAACATCCTTCTATTTATTTTCTTTTAAGGATAATATTTGTGTTCCCCAGTTACCATATGAATCCCGGTAGATCAGGGTATCCGGCTGTATGCCGCCGGGCGTCTCGAAAACCATTACCCCTTCTTTCACCTGCTGGTCAAGCCCTGGCTTTTCCTGAAAGAAGACTGCCTGTAGTGTGTCCCCATTTGCCAGCGCTTTCCAGTCTTTTTGCAATTCGTACTGAATATATCTTTCTCTTTCGGTCGACCCCTGGTTATTCTTGCCTGCACTGCTATCGGTCAGTCCTATCAAAAAGGAGCAAAAGTTCTTTTGCACTGCAGAATCCGTCTGCATTACCATGCGGTTATCGGCCCTATCGACATAGATAGCATTCCCTGGACGGCTTACCAACGCCAGGTGCCTGGCTGAATTCACAACCGGCTTGTGCGTATTGTGACAGGCCGCAAGCGACAGGCTTAGTATCAGAAATTCTCTTCTCATAACACCGGGTCATTTTCGTGATAAACAAACCGGACCAGTATATCCTGTTCATTGAATGGATATACCTTCAGCACATAGTGCTTTCCGTCCTCAAGATCCAGATCGGTCAGGTCGATGTCCACCTTGTTCATGCCCTGCACGATAGCGACCTCCGGCAGATGCTTGATCTTCTTTGATCCACCTTCCGTCTCATATATCTCATAGGACAATTTTTTGACGTTGTAGTTATTCTGATAGGCGAACTTGAGTACTCTTGTCGCGACGTAGTAATTCCCGTTGACCAGATCGCGCAGCTCCCTGTAACTATCATTCGGACTCGGCTTCACCGGATCATTGCACTGCACCGTAAACTCCCATATCTCCGACTTCGACAGGATGATCCCATTCTGGTACGCCACTACCTGCCAGACATAGGTATGTCCTTCCTGAAGGTCCGGCGCAAACGACGGATAGCTCACCGTCGTCGAAGGGATATTATCCAGCAGCACCAGCGGCGCATTCATCAGCAGGTTCTCTATGGCGGCGCCCATCTTCTTTTCCGTCAGCTGCAGCCGAAAGCGCATCGATGGCGGAAAGGGCACCGGCGGCTGCCAGCTCAGCGGAGGCCGCCTCTGGCAGATCTTATCGCCGTCGGCAGGGTTGATCAGGCTGATCGGTACCAGCGGCTGTATATTGGCGTCAAAACAATTCTCAAAATCATCCGATTTATCCGCGGGCACCCACCGATAGCAGAAAGTATACTCTCCCGGCGGAAAATTCCGGGTCTGGCTGACAATAGCGGCCATCGCATTGGAAGCAAACCCAAACTGGCTCGCAGTAAAAACACCGGCAGGCAACGGGTTGTTACCCGGATTTATCGTCATCTGGGGAGAGACGATGTTCACGATCGAAGACTTGGAAATATTCTCCTTTACCGTTATATAGACCTGCCCCCTTTTTGACTGGCTGGTCAGATTCTGTATCTGAGCGGTCCCAAGGCCATCGATGGTCCTCCCATATACATCCGGCATAAAGATGAAATTCACCTGGCTATACACCTGGCTCATCGGTATCAGGAAAAGCAGCGCTATGAATAAATTCCGAAACATAGACAGTTATTTAAAAGTGTACCGGACCCCGGTGCTTAAAAAAAGTTGATTGGCCAGCTGTGGCTGTATGATATGGATCGCCTTCTTATATCCGACCTGCACGTCGCAGCTCAGCTTGCCCGCAACGGCGACGCTCAATTGCTGACGAATGCCCAGCTGTGTGTTCCAGCCGCTGTTATCATAATAGCCAAGAGCGCTGGACAATCGAAGGGCGGACAAGGCGTACGAGTAATTCGCCTCTGCGCTGAACATCGACGTATTGAAATAATAAGACTTGCTGGAGGAGTGGTTACACAGGATCGTCAGGGACAGCAGGTCTTTGCCCACCATAAAAGAGGATGTGTTACTGGCCAGCAGCGACGTATTGGAATAGGCGGCAGTGCTGTCGGTGAAGGGGATATTGATCTCCTGTCGGCTGATGGTGAAAGTATTCATCACCTTCTTTTTGTCAATGATAAATCGATAGTTGGCGTTGAGCTGCAGCATCGAATTGACGCCACTGACCGGCGCGTGCCCGTAAAAATCCGACTGGTAGTCGCTGCGCTGGTAGGTCAGCGTAACACGGTCGTTGCGATCGATCTTGAATCCTGTCTGCAGCTTGTTGGTGAAGGCCGTATATACGAAATTACCATAGGGGTCAAATACCTGCCGTTTGTAGTCTCCGTCATATTTCACGCTAAGCCGTTGTCCCATAAATTTCCGCGCCAGCCCCAATCCTACCTGGCTCTCTCCGCTGCGAAGCAGTGCATTTCCCGGATCGTTATATCCCAATCCCACTTTCTTCAGGTATAGTTTGACATCCGTCTTGATGATCTCGCCCGTATAGCTGAGGATGCCGGCGTAGTTGGCCTTTCCCGCGCCGCTGAACAACGAGCCATTCGACGCCGCCTTGCTGCCCGCGCTGTCGCTGCCCTGGTTACGGAAAGAACCGAATGACCGGGAGACGTCCAAAGAGATATTGTGTCCCCCGCCCAGCTGCATGCCCGTATGTAGGGAGAGTACGCCGTCCTGTCGCGGCGCCATCGGCAGATAGCTTGACGCAGCGCCCGCCGAACCGCCAGGATTTCCGGTATTGGCGTTAAAACGGAAGAAATTGACCGCCAGCGACTGATCGATAGGACTATTGGTTCCCGTTCCTACCTTGAATCCGGTAAGATTGCTATACTCGTTGCTGATGGCGCTGGTCAGACCGGCCTGCTGCCAGTTGTTGACGTTGTTGTTCTGTCCGTAGATCATGCCGACGCTGGCGGACTTGTTCTGGAACTCGGCATTGGCGCCCGTATTGACCAGGTTGCTTAGCCCCAGATCGCCCGTTTGTGCGGCGTTCTGACCGAGGTTGAGCGTCTTCACATTATAGAACAGGCGCTGCATCGTGCTGAGGCTGGCCTGGTCGTCCAGCACCTGTCCCAGGTTGTTCGGGTCTGACAGGTAAGACTTCAGCGCTCCCGGCTTGAAGGCAGACTGTGATAGCAGCTGTTTCACCAGCGGATTGCTTTCAAAACGCTGTTTGTAGCCGGTGATCTTCGAGTAGATGGATTCCATGACCTCGTATTTCTTTACTTCGCCAAGAGCCATGCGGTAGCTGGAGTCCGATTCCAGCGTTTTCGGGTCCTTGCTCTGCTGCAAATGCTGGAGGGTAGCCATATTTTTCTGATAGGTCTGAAGCGCCGATCCCGGCAGCATTCTGTTACGCAGCGCCGCCATATCATTTGCCGACAGACTGGTCGCGTCTGTCGGTACACCCATGGGTAGCTTATAGTCTTTCGTATAGTCGCTCTGTATCTTTGTAACCTCTCCCCGCAGCTGCTGCTCATATTGCGTACGGATCGACTTTACCCGCGCCAGCGCGGAGTTCATGATCGCCTCGGGGCCCAGCTTTTCCAGCAGCTTGCTTCGCAGCGTCTCCAGGTAGGCTTCATGATCGAAATTGAACTGGTAAAAATTCCGGAAGGGCGTGTAGTCCATCGTATTGATCCCATTGCTTTCGCGGATATTCATGTTGAACGGCATGCCCGACAGCCCGACACCGTAGGCGGCGTCATAGCTGAATGTCCCCGATAGTTGCCGAAAAGCACCGAGACCCATTCCGGAAGTATCCTGGAAATAGCTGTAGTCCACCTCGGCACCGAGCTTGTTCACAGTAATAGGCTTGCTACCCTCGAACAGTTTGACACCTTGGGTCAGCTGCTGCAGTGGCGTTTTCAGCTGAGACACAGCGCTGCCTGCCTGCTTTACCAGCGAATCCCCCGCTATTGCCCCCCGGACATCCGGCAGCTTCGGGACTGTCTGAGCCTGAGCCCGGGTGATGCCAGTCAGGATAGCCAACGACCAGCAGAGTAATAAACGACAATTCATTGAATCGGTTTTTGATGGTTGGAGAACACCCCGTTATTTATTCTTTAGTAGCAACGCCTTTAGTTCCGCCATCTCACGCTGAAGGCCCTCCACTTTCTTAGCCTGCTCTGCCAATTGGGAATTTTGCTCTTTCAGCTGTTTGTTCTCATCGATCAGGTACAGCGTCAGCTCTTCGACCTTCTTAAGCAGACCAGCCTGGTTTGCGCCGACGTCTATTCCCTTTGCCGATACCGTCGCTGCAGATACCATATCCGGCAGGTGCTTGTATTTCCCGATGTATGATTCCAGCTCACTGAGACTCCGCAGTCGGTAGCCCTTCCTGAACACATAGTCCGGCCAGTTTGACGTCGGCATTACCTGCACCCGCGTGAATACCGCTGCCCCTTTCACCGCCAGTCTGTAACCCTGCGGCAGGTTGCTGGTCCCGATAGCGATATTGTTCAGACTGTCGTATTGAAGACCGTTGTTATAAAGCCAGCGGCCGCCACCTGTACCCGATCCTACCGAATTCCACGCACTGCCATTGTAGTACTGGAAAACACTGGAGTCAGTATTATATAGCAACAGCCCATTCTGCAGATCCCCGCTGGCGATCGCTCCCCGCTGCGCGTTGCTCAGCCTTGGCAGCAGCACACCAGTATTCGTGCTCACCACATCGAGGGCAGCCTTCGGCGTGACAGCATTCTGCGTCAGCGCCGCGCTCCCCCCCGTCGTATTGATCTGGGTGCGTCCATTATATAGCACCGTGAGAGCATTAGACCGGCCCGGCGAATTGAGACCATCGGCGCCAATCCCATTGCCGACTGTGAACACCGGATAGGATAGTGCATTGGACACAGGCTGGTCACCCCAACCCGTCCACGGCAGGGTTGCAAAATCGACATTCGACACGCCGAAAGCGGCTCCTCCCCTCGAACGGTTGATAAGACTCATCCCCGCCGTCACCTGCCCCAAACCACCAAACTGATTCGTAGTTCCGGACACAAATCCACAGTTCACAACGTCTGCTGTAGTGTGCGAATATCCGCTGATCAGTCCTTCGCTGATATACTTAGTAAGATTCATCGAGATCCCGTCGATCATACTGGCGTCAATGCCCGCGGTATAGGTATTGTTAAAGCCGCCCACATAGCTCCGGATGACGGCATTGTCCCCGCCACCAGAGAAATCGCCCCGCTCCATTGTGATGAACGAACCTTCCGACCTCCAGGAAGTATCGAACATTGTCGACAACGACGCAAAAACGGTATTCTGCAACCGGCCCTTTATAATATTCGGCTCGTCCGTATTGATGATCAGAGCCGATGTCGGCCATGGTCCGTACGCAATTCTCGGCAACGTACTATCCAGCCGGTCGGAGGCTCCGATCTGCATGATACCGGTGCGGGCATTGTATCGCACGCCTGTTGAATCGTTCGTATTCACGCTGCGATCCATCGTCGTGCCCATGGTCACATCGCCGTTACCATATACGCGGAACGCGGGTTGATTCGCCTTATTGACGCCCGTTCCCGGAATGGTGATCGTCCCACTCTTCGACATCCGCATCCGTTCGATATTATTCGTCCGGAACGCCAGATCATTCGTATCCACAGTCCCTACGAAGCTGCTATCCGCCCCCGTCGCGATATTCCCCGTCGTCGACCAGAAATAGTTGAGAGACTCCACTGTTACATTAATGGTCGCACTGTTGGTATTGCCCGTCCCGTCAATGGCCCGGGCTTTCAGCGTATAACTACCCGGATCGGCATTCGCCCAGACAAAGTTGTAAGGCGCCGAGCTGTCCACTCCGAGTAAGGTATTGTTTGCATAAAATTCCACCCGGGCTATCGTGCCACCCGTCTCGACTGCGGAAGCGTTTATAGTCACAGAAGCGTTCTCCGGCAGGATGTCACCATTTTGGGGCTTGCTGATACTGACCGTCGGCGTCGGCGCCGTGGTATGGCCACTGGTGATCTGCAGCCCGCTTATACCCGCGAGATTCGTTGTGGACAGCGTGTTAACATAAATGTGGATCTTTCCGTTCGCGTCGGGAGCTATATTGTGGAAGGTCGCCCCGTCGGCAGTATTAAAATTCCCGTTAACATCGATATAGCCATAGACCGAAGCACCCGCCACAGTATAACGCATGGGATTCAGGTTGAACGTATTCGGTACATTAATGGTCAGGCTGCCCGTCATCATGATCGTATACACGCTGTCAACCCTCAGACCGCTGATCTCAAGCTGGGGAACCGCGGCATTATAGGCGCCGAAATACGGGCTATATTGATACCACAAATTCGCCATAACAGCTGCAGGAAAAAAGGTCCCACCGGTAGCGCCGCCCCCGTCATAGGCCGCTGAGCTATTCCCATTATACGGCGCCCAGTTGGCCGTCGCCATCGAGCTTATGCTGATACCCGACGAACCTGTAGCCGTTCGCACGCCTACCGAAGGGTCGCCATACACGTTAGTCCACCCCGAAACAGCATGAGGGGTCAGCGAGAAGTTAAAGCTGGCAGTCTGCGCATGCAGCTCTCCTACAACAATGAACAGACTCAGGAGCAATACGCTTAAAACTTTCTTGAGTATCATATCGATCAGTTATTATCTTGATTACAATTCAATCTTATCGGACAAGGCAATACCATCCCTGCCGCCCGGCAGAGACTATCTTCGGCCGTGCGGGCAAAACAAACCCTGTCGGCTATTGGCCGACGTTAAAAGCAACAGTTATAATCCGCAGCATGAGAATACCCTGAGTTGCGCGAGCAAAACTGAAAATTGCCGGAATTATAGGTAAATGAAGGAGAACATCAGGTCATGCACGAAGAGAAGTGCACATGACTTTCAAATAGGTCCATGTTAGGTCGATTTACGGTTTTAGGTAAAATTGGTTAGGGTGGGACAGGATTACAAGGAGCGAAATAAAGAATTCTACTTTGATTTTCCTATAAAAAAATTAAGGGTTTTATTAACATTCGTAAAGGTTCGCTTAAAACTCCTTGACAAGCAAAAGGATAATATAAAATAAAATTTTATCGGTCACTGTCGTTTAGCGCGAAGAAATACGTGTAACGATACCAGTGTGAAATCGCAATAAAACACATTCACATCAACATTCCAAAATATTTCGACTAGACTTTACAAGCGTGTTAGTTTTCACAATTAACGTGTCGATCCGAATGACAATCGTGCACCTACCAAAAAACTCCCCCGGATGCCCCAGCCCCACCGCGCGCCTCACCCCCACCAGCCCCCCCCGGCCCCTCCCCCTACTCCACCCTCTTCACAATCTTATTCCCCAACGGCTTCCTATACCTCCTGATAAATTCCGACGGCGTCATCCCAAACAGCTTTGAAAACTGTTCCCTGAAATACTTCAGATCATTAAAACCCGTAGTATACGTAACCTCCACCACCGTCCTGCTCGTATTGATCAACAATTCCGCCGCCTTCCTCAATCTTAAATACCGTATAAACACATTCACCGTCAGTCCGGAAATAGCCTTGATCCGCTTGTACAACGTCGGATGGCTCATCCCTATCTCCTGACAAAACAGCTGCACCCCAAATTCCGGGTTGTCCATATGCTCGTCCACTATCCTGATACACTTCTCCAAAAAGTCCTTATGATCGGCCTCGATGCTCGACGTCGGCTGCAGCGTGATCGTATTGAAAAAATACTCCTGCAGCCTGTTCCGGGACCGAAGAATATTCCTAACCCGCGCAACGATCAGCTCCTTGCTAAACGGCTTGCTCACATAGTCCTCCGCTCCACACTCCAGTCCCATCAGTCTCGACTTCTCCGACGAGCTCCCCGTCAATAAGATGACGGGAATATGCGCCAGGTGTGAATCTTCCTTAACCCTTCGGCACAATTCGATACCATCCATCTTCCCCATCACGACATCGCTCACGACAATATCGGGCTGCTCCTTGCTGATCAGCTCGAAAGCGGAGACCCCGTTGTCCGTTTCATAGATATTGAACTGATCCATAAAGATCTCCTTCACATAGCTCCGCAGCTCCGCATCATCATCCACCACCACCATCGTCGGCAGACCCGATATGATCTTGTCTATAACTTTTGATTTGTTCTCCCTGGCCCCATCACCACCTCCGGGACTTTCCTCGACCAGCTCATGAATAATACTCGGCCGGTCACATCGGCCTTCCTCCTTCATCGCATGCGCCCCCCTCGGCAGGATCAGCGTAAAGATGCTCCCCTTCCCTTCCGCGCTCGTATAGGACAACGATCCGGCATGCGCAACCGCAAGCTTCTTCGAGACATAAAGCCCTATTCCAAACCCCGTCTGCGACGCCCTTTCCGTGTTATCCGCCTGATAGAACGCATCGAACAGCCGGTTGCTGATATGCTCGGCGATCCCGCACCCCGTATCCCTCACGACAATAGATACCTGTCCTCCATCAAAAGACAACGACAGTTCGACCTTCCCTCCCGCAGGCGTATACTTCAAGGCGTTGGAAAGGAGATTAAATAAAATGATCTCGATCTTTTCCTTGTCCCCGCAATAGGATACCTCACCCAACGGCCTCTCAAAATGAAAAGCAATATTCTTCGACGCCGCCCGCTGGCTAAAACTTAAAAAGACCTCATTACACGCCTCATTAATGTCAAAACTGGATACATGCAGCTGCTGCTCTATCGATTCGACCTTCCTGAACAACAACAGCTGATCCACCAGGCTCAGCAAACGCCGGGCGTTTCGGTGGACAGTAGACAGCTTCTTCTGAACAGGCTCCGGATTCGATTCCGCCATCAGGTCCTTCAAAGGGCTTACAATTAACGTAAGCGGCGTCCTGAATTCATGAGAAATATCGGTGAAGAAAGATATCTTCCTTTCCGTCAGCTCCTTTTCCTTTTGCTTTTCGATCAGCGCCAGCCTTATCTCATACCTCAACCGCTCCTGCCGCCGGTAATAATAAAGAAAAGCATAGAACACCCCGACCGCCAAAGCCGCATAAACCAAATATGCCCACCAGGTCCTGTACCACGGCGGCAACACTACGACAGACAGCAATTGCATTTCCTCATCCCAGATCCCATCCGCATTCAATACCCGGACATAGAATTTATACTCCCCTTCCCGCAAATGGCTATAATTGGCCGTTCGCAGACTACTGGCGTTGCTCCAGTCCTTATCCCACCCCTTCAGAGAATAGGCGTAGTTGAGATTGTCCACATTGGAATACTGCAATGCAGTAAAATCAAACGAAAAAACCGCCTTATCGAACGGCACCGTTATACCCGTGACAATATCCTTATTTCGGGAGCTCACATAATCCGTATGGGCTTCGACCGGGGCGTTGTCGACCTTTATCCCGGTCAGGAACAACCGGGGAATATCCTTCTTGTCGAAGATGCTATCCGGATAAAAACTATTAAAGCCCCTGATCCCCCCAAAAAGAAACTCCCCGCTTTGGGTAACCATAGCCGCATTAAAGCTGAACTGGTTGCTCTGCAACCCATCGGCCTGGGTAAAATTTCGATAGGTCTTCGTAGGCGGACTGTAACGGCAAAGGCCATAGTACGTGCTAAGCCAAAGATTCCCTTTATCGTCCTCTAATATCCTCAGGATGGCGTTGTTGGGCAGCCCGTCCTTGGTCGTCATCTGCTTGAACATCCCCTTTTCGCGGTCGAACAGCAGCAGCCCTCCCCCTTCCGTCCCGACCCAGAAATTATGATCCCTATCCTCGTGAATGCTTCGCACGGGATACCCGATAGTATAACGCCTGTGCCTCCTGCCGTCCGGATCTATCTTTATTAAGGATGTGTAATTGCCTCCCCACAAGACGCCGGACCGGTCCTCCGCCAACACCTGCAGATCATAAAGAGAAGTATCAAAAAGCTCGAACCTGTCCGCAGGCCTGTTGTACAGGTAAAGATGCCCCCGGTTACAGGCCGACGCCCACAGACGCTGCCTGCTGTCTTCAAATATCTGCCAGATATTCCTCTCGTCGTTCCTTGAAAAAGGGTTGTAGCACGCGTAATGACTAAAACGGTTGCCCGACCTATCCAACTTGTCGATCCCCCCAAACCAGCTGGATACCCACATATCATTCTTGAAATCCCTCGTGATATTGGTAATAAAATTGCTGCTTACCGAGCCGGGGTCCGCCGAATGAACATATTTTGTTACACTATTCTTTTGCTTGTCCCAGCAACGCAATCCCGCCCCATCCGTCCCGATCCACAGATTGGACCGCTCATCTTCGCAAAACGACAATATGAAATCATTCACATCCTCCGTCTTCCCCTTCTGGTACGATATTGTTTTGAAAAGACTGCAGCTCTTCTCCAGGACATTCACCCCCCCTCTCAACGTTCCGATCCATTTACGATCGTCCGCATCGACATAAATATCGTAGATGGCATTGCTGTTGATCGGCGCCCCCGGCGAAGCCACCGGCACAGCCGCCACCCCTCCCGGCGCCAGATGCCACAACCCGTCCCCGTCAGTAGCTATCCAAAGCCCACCCTTGGGGTCCTCGGCAATATTCTTTGCGATGACCTCGGGCACCGGCAAGTAACGCTGAAACGCTCCCCCGCGAACCCTGAAAACACCCCCATCGGTCGCGACAAAGACCTCGCCGCGGGAATCGACAAAGACAGAATTGCACTGCGCCATCCCCGAGGCGACAAGGCTGATCTTCCCGCTGCCCATATCATATTTGCACAAACCCACATCGGTAATAAAAAGCCACACCACATGTCGTATAGAGTCGTATTCGATAGCCGGAACATGATACGTCACATCCCCTCTCCCGAAAGCGATCTGCCTGCCCGTCTCCCTGCTGCCGGAAAAGACCATGAGCCCGTTATGTGCCGTTCCAACCAGCATAAGGCCGCCCGCGTTCCGTATCGTCAGGATAGCGTCATCCAAAGGGACAACTTCCTGCCTATTGGCCCGTCGGTATCGAAGCGTAAAAAATGCCGCCCTGCATGGATCATAAACGCTCACCCCCTTTCCTATCCCCACCCAGACCTTATTCTCATTGTCGGAGCCAATGCAATAAATATGATTGTCCAGTACAGAAGACGTATCCCCTATCGTATTCCTGAAAACGTGAAAAGAATACCCGTCATACCTGTTCAGCCCATCATAGGTGCCAAACCACATAAATCCATTGTGGTCCCGGTAAATGCAGGTCACGGCATTATTGGAAAGGCCCTGTTCAATGCCCAGATATCTTACGGATGACGTGTCGGAAGCAATACAATTTTCTCCCCAAAAAAGGAAACACAGGTAAATGGCAAGTCTCATGTGCAGCAGCAGTTCTTTCTTAAATATACCTAATTTACCATATATATTCGGTTTTTACCCTTGGTATTTCTGATCGCTACAGACCGAACAGTACTATCGACTAAAAAAGATCTCGAAGACTGGGACAAAAAAGAATTCCCATAATAAAGCTCCTCCTTGCGGATACTCCCGTTTTTATAGGTCACCACCGCCGTGACGTCATCCGGGTTAGCCCTAACTACCTTTACCGCCCTCTTCAATTGAAATAGCTTCAGCGCATCCTGATGCTGGCTTGCGGCAACCAGACAGTCTCCGGACGCCCCCACCAGCTTCACCAGGGCCTTGCCATTATGAGGAATATATATACCGCTTTCAGTAATAGACTGCGCGGCAAAATTTCCCTTCCCGTCGCCGCGAAGCAGCAGTCCGTTCAAGCCATCATACCGGCCTGTACCGACCTCCGTCCCATAATCATTTCCATTGATCAATACGTCCAGATTCCCATCCCCATCGAAGTCGTCCGCAACCATCCCGTTCACCATCGATACCTGCGCCTCCCGCGGCAAGGGGATCAGCGTGAATTTCCCGGAACCATCGTTCCTCAGGTAGCAGGATTGCAGCATCTCGGCCCGCAACCGAACCGCGCCATGCAGCTGTTCCGGCGTAAGCAGCTCGTCCATCGTCGCCAGGGCGAATGGCTTATACGTCGCATATCTTTTCTTGACAGCCGGCCACTGCCTCGCAATATCGTCCCTTCCAAACGCCGGGAATTCCTTCATCTGCCCCCGCAAATCCGGAAGCCACAGCGACGTGATAGCAACAAAGGCCCCGTTATTCTCAAAATCCTTGGCGGTAATAGACAGCGGATGCCGCTCGTCGCCCCGAAAATAACTGTTCAACCCAACATTACCCACAATATAATCCGTCCTCCCCGTATGCCTGAAATCCCCACCAACGATACTATTCCACCACCCCGTTTTATCGGCTATACCCGACCCCGGAGTAACATCGACAAACCTCCCTCCGACATTTCGCAGAAAAGTCACCGGCATCCACTCCCCTACAATCACAAGGTCAACCCTCCCGTCATCATCGAAATCCGTAAAAAGAGCGTCGCTGACCATTCCGATATTCTTCAGCGCCGGCGCGACCATATCCGTGACATCCGTAAATTTCACGACACCATCCCTCGAGTCATTCCGAAGGATACAGCTGCTCACAGCCTTCGGATACTGACCAGGAGCCACACGTCCCGACACAAAAAGATCCAGCCTGCCGTCGTTGTTGAAGTCAAAAGCCCGCACACACAATTTGCTGGTATGATTGATAGGCAATGCGCCAACAGCCTCGCGAAAATTCCCCCTACCATCATTAATATAGAGCTTATCCTCATAATTGACGCTGTCCAAAGCAGCCGAATATCCTCCCCTCGCTATATACAGATCAGGCCTCCCATCCCCGTTAGCATCGAAAAGCAAGATACCCTCATCCTTCGCCTGCCCGACCGGCCCATGAAAACCCCCAAACACCTCCTTCTGTATAAATTTCCCGTCCCGCTGCTGCAACAACAATTTCGCTGGCTGAACCGCATTCCCGCCGACAATAAGATCATCCAGACCATCCCCATCGACATCTCCCGCCGCCAGCCCGGGGTTATACTCCGATAGCTTGTGCGGCAGCAATGCCTGGATATTAAAATCCATAAACGGCAGATCACTATGCATATAATGAATCCCCAGCTCGGCGTCCACTTCCCCAAAGAGCGCCCCCCGCGCGACCAGCGGCTGCTGCCACGAACAGACCTCCTTCGCATCAGCGACTCTAACAACCACCGTCTGATCCGCTTTAAGTCCTGATATCGTTTGTTTCCTCCCGTTATTCCATCTTACCACCACCGAGTCAACGAAACCCACCCTCCCCAGTCCAAAATGCGCCATACAGGGCACGGAGGATAAATACCCCCGGTACGGCGAATTGTCATACACCTGCTGCCTCCCATGATCATAATAGACGCTCGCAACAGCCCCGATGCCATTGATATTTTGCTTCCCGCCCCTGAATGCAATATTCAAATAATGCGTAGACCCCGTATCCCTGTCCCTCGAAGTATTCCTGTACACCAGCGCGGCATCATTGATATTATTGATCACCAGATCCATGGCGCCGTCATTGTCAAGATCCACATAGGCCGCCCCATTGGAGAACGTCGGCAGGCCCAGCCCCCAGCTGTCCGTCACATCGTCAAAACCCACCGCGCCATTGTTTCGGAACGCATAGTTGTGCAATTTCACCTGCGGCGCCATGCCCAGCAACTGCATATTGGTCAGAGCCCCGCCCGAACTTTGCCGGTACGCGATAAAATCGTGATCAGACCAATCCCTCGGAAAGCCATTCGTGATAACCAGGTCGCGCCAGCCATCGTTGTCAAAGTCGACCACCAACGGAGTCCAGCTCCAGTCGGTCTGGGACATCCCGCTCATGAAACCGACCTCGCTGAATGCAGGAATACCCAGCGTGTCACCCTGCCCCACCCCCGGACCCTGGTTCAGCTGCAGGGTATTGCGCACATACTGGGTCTGGTACCCGTAATTCTCAAAATTCTGATAGGTGTTGGTGTTGTTGGCATTCGACATCATCTTCTTCCGGTAGTTATCCTCCGCGCTCATATCCAGCTCTACAACGTCCGGCAGCCCGTCGTTGTTGATGTCCACTACATCCTGCCCCATGCTGTTATAGGAAGTATGTTTGAAATACTCCTTGGTCCTGTTCGTAAAAGTCCCGTCATGGTTATTGATATAAAGAATATTATTGGAAATAAAATCATCGGACACATAGATATCCTTCCACCCGTCGTTATTGATATCGCAGATGCTTGCAGCATGCCCGTAACCCTCATACCCGATCCCGGCTTCATCCGAAACGTCCCGAAAAACAGGATGACCAGGACGCGGGTTCTCCTCATTCCTGTAAAGTCTTCCCCGGTTGGGCCCTCCCGTTGGCCTGTCCTGCCCCACGAACACAGACGATTCGTATCCACCCGAAGCCTCATTAACGGTCAGATACATGTCCAGATCGCCGTCATTGTCGTAGTCAAAAAAGCTGGCCATCGTCGACTGGACATTAATATCCAGTCCATATTCCGCCGCCATATCCTTGAAATGTGGCACGCCGTCCTTATCCAACCCCTGATTGACATACAGGATATTCCTTCGCCGGAGCGGGTCCTTATACAGCGTATTACAAACATAAAGGTCCATCAATCCGTCATTGTTGATATCGACCACGGATACCCCTCTTGCCCATCTTCCCATTCCTTCCACTCCTGCCTTTTCGGTGACATCTTCAAATCGGAAACCGCCCTTATTGATATATAGCCTGCAGGGCACCATCCCGCCTGTAAAAAAAATATCCTGCAGACCATCGTTGTTAAAATCACCGATACCAACACCACCCCCGCTGTAGATATTGACTACCGAGAGGGGATTGATGGAGTCGTTCTCGACGATCGTATTGTTAAATCGAACCCCCGAATGCGAGGCCGCCACTTTTTCAAATAAGCTCTCCCGGCGGTTGCACGACAGACAACCGACGATCACCAGGACCGACGCCACTCCTATGATACCAGCCTTTTTCATTTCGAAAGATCTGAAAGACTCAATGACTTATCGTTCTCCTGTAATTTCGCCAGCATCGGCCTGTCGATCCCTCTTAAAATATCCTGCTGCGGCTTCGTCAGCTCGAGGACTACAATTTCATTATTGCCCGGCTTTAACCATTCCCCCGGGACATAGATCGTCTGTTGCGGACCGACATTCCAGTACCTTCCGAGATTATGACCGTTCACCCAGACAACGCCCTTGCCCCACTTGCTCATATCCAGGTAGGCATCCCCTGTTTCCTTTAAATAAAAGATACCCTTTCGGATCACCGGCCCCGTCGCATATCGACCACCGTCCGCAGTCCTCCTGACAGCGTCTATATCACTAAAAGGCAGGGAGTATATTTGCCAGTCTCTCAGCGCCTGGTTGTCAAACAGCACTTCCCTCGTGATCCCTTTCTTATTTTCCAGGAGATAAGGGCCAAAATTTATCCGCCCAAGATTCTCGACTAAGATATCGAGCGTAACCTTCCCCCTCGGCATTTCGACATGGATGCTGCTGTCCCCGTGCCGCCTGTCCAGGATACACGCCCGTTTACCATTGATGAACACCAGAGCATAATCCCGCAGACCCTTTATCGCCAGCTCTCCTTTCTTACCCCCCGCCAGCGTCGTTCGGTAGAGCACGAAGCCATACGCCTGATGGAGGTCCTCAAAGGTCAAAAGTCCCTGATTCACCCGCGGAGCCGGAAGAACACCGAACAGACTCGTCGCTTCGGTGAACAGAATGCCCTCGATCTGTACCACAGGCTTGGCAGCCGGCACGTCGGGCAGCATCTCTCCCGGAGGCAGATGCTTCTGGATCACCGACCGGAACGCCATGAACTTTGGGGTCGGGTTGCCAGCCTCGTCCAGGGGCGCATCATAGTCATAGCTGCTCGTCTGCGGTTCATAGGGGCTCTTATTATTATAGTTCGCCCCGTTCATAAAAGCCCTGGTCGTACCGCCATGGAACATATACATATTCACGGAGATCCCGGCAGACAACAGACTATCCAGCGAAGCGGCATATTTGTCGGGCGGAATAACATGATGCGGCGCCCCCCACCAGTCGAACCAGGCAGGATACCATTCCGCCACGTAATAAGGGCCTTTGCCATTATTGTATTTTCTCACCAGCTGTTTTACTCTTTGTGGATTGTCGATCCCATTGACCGCGGGCAGTAATCCCGGTAAGCAGCCCTTCGCCAGATCAGCCGGCGGATCACAGGTATAGAGCAGGCCGTCGAATCCGGCGTCCCGGAAAATTTTCCGGTTGACCGCGAGATATTCCTTATCTGCCCCATACGAGCCATATTCATTCTCCACCTGGATCATTAAGATATTACCCCCGTGGTTGACCAGCAGCGGCGCCAGCTGTCTGCCCAAAGCCATAAGGTAGGCCCTGTATTCTTCGAGGTACTTTCTTTCCCTGCTTCTGACAACAAGCCCTTTCTCATTCTGCAGCCAGTAAGGATACCCGCCGAATTCCCATTCAGCGCAGACATACGGCGAAGGTCTCAATACAACCCATAACCCTTCCTCATGGGCCGTTCTGACGAACGCAGCAATATCATTGTTCCCTGAAAAATCAAACTTTCCTTTCTCCGGCTCCTGCACATTCCAGAAGACATAGGTCCCGATCGTATTCAGCCCCATCGCCTTCGCCATCCTCATTCGTTGCCGCCACGCCTCACGGGGAATACGCGAATAGTGCATCTCTCCGCTGATCATCTGAAAAGGCCTGCCGTCGAGAAGAAAGACCGAATCTCCCAGCGCAAAGCTATGCTGCCGCTGCTGCGCCCTGCCATTCATGTGGTCCGCAAAAAGCAGTACCAGTATGAAAAAGAAAATTCTTTTCATATTCAAGTCATTTATATACCGTCCATAGGTCACGAAAATAAAGGCTCCCTGTAGAAACAGCGAGCCCTGTTAACGATTGCTTGTTGTTTAATAATACGGATTTTGAACGAGTTTCAGATTCTTATTCATTTCATCCAGGGCGATCGGCAGAAAATAAGCCTTGGGGTTCCATGCCCTTCCGCCGGAATAGTCCAGATTGGCATAATTGCCCGCTCCGCTGACATTCGCCACCGGCGTATATTTCGGTGTGCTGGAGCCATAGCTCGCAGACCCGTTGTAAGGATAGAAGATATGAATGCTCCACACATTGCTGAAGCCGGCTTTCTGTCCATACACAGCCGGATCGCAGATCATCCACCGGCGAATGTCGAAATAGCGCAGCTCTTCAAATGCCAGCTCGATCTTCCTTTCGTGCTGCAGGCTGGCCATCGTCGCAGAGGCGATCGCCGGCATAGCCGCCCTGGTCCTGATCATGTTGATATAGGTCGTCGCAGTGGCCGCGTCGTTCAGACCCAGACAGGCCTCGGCGTAGTTCAGGAGAACCTCCGTATAGCGCATATAGCGCCAGGGCGTTGACTGTAATGTCTTCAGCGGGTCGATGGTCGCATCGCTCCATTTTCTCAGATAATAACCTGTAGGAGACCAGTTCCAGATATTGGCGCCCGTCGGTGGATTATGGGTATCGAAACCGCCCGCTTCATACTGAATGTCGTCTGTGGTCGGATTCGTGGAAGAGATGTTCTGATATCCCGTCTGGACCTTACCCGTCGCTTCATGGGGCAGGATATCGGACGTTCTCTGACGCCACGGGGCCCCATCATACAGCACAGTGGCATAGAATCGCGGGTCGCGGTTCTTGTAGGGCGCCGCAGCCTCCGCCGGATTGCTCCAGCTGAAAGTGCTGGCGTCGTTCATCTCATACTCATCCACAAATTGCTGCGTCGGAGCGTCCACACCCCAGCCCCAAAAACCATTGGGATTATGGAACAGTCCGGGACCATACGTCTTCCCGTAATCGTTCCAGTTGGCAACCGTGTTCGTGGAAACATATTTTACAAAGATATCTTCGGAGGTGCTCGTCTGAATGAACAGATTGCCGTAATTGGTAGCCGCATCAGTTTGTGACGCCGGGTTCGGCATATACAGGGAATACGCCCCCAGGTTGATCACCGCCAGCGCCGCGTCCTTTGCCTTTTGCCAGCGCGCCTGCCTGTCGGCGCCCGAAAAGGTAGTATACCTTACCAGCTCTGGGTGTGTATAACCCGCAAAAGGATCCGGCACGGTACCATTACCACCATTATACAGATCACTGGCTGCATACAACAAAACCCTCGATTTCAACGCCAGCGCCGCGCCCTTGGTGGCCCTGCCCGCCTGCGCCTGCACCAAAGGCAGCAGCGCGGCAGCACTGTCGCACTGGTCAGAAATGTACTGGATACAGTCAGCATAGGTATTCCTCGCCACGCTAAAACTGTCCGTCAGCGTGTAGGCCTTTTTAACAAGAGGCACCCCGCCATAAAAAGACACGAGGTTATGATAGAGATAGGCCCTGAGGAAATAGACCTCACCCATCAGCTGGTGCTTGGTAGCCGTATCGACCGGCGAGGAATTTATTTTTGAAAAGAACAGGTTGGTGGCGCGGATGAACGAATATTCATTTGTCCAGGCAAAATGCTGTAATTCCGGGCAGTTGCCGTTGTTGAACGGCCCCAGATTGCTCGGGGTCAATTGGCTCAGCATCGCCTGTTGCTGTCCCGCCCACGTACAGGCCTGCGTCAGCGCTTCATCGGTCAGAGAGGCCAGCATCGACCAGTCGAATCCATGCGGCAGACCCTGGTAAATGTTGTTGACGAACGCGGTTAATAACCCAGGGTCCGTCGAATTGAAGACGGCGTCGTCAGACACGGCGGCCACGGGCGTCTGATCCAGTACTTTTTTATTGCATGATATTCCGGGGCCCACTAAAAAAGCCGCTACCAGGATCACGCAAACAATCTTTTTTGTCATAATACTTAAATTATTTTCATTTAAAATGTCAGTGTTAATCCCATTGTTACCACACGTGACAACGGATAATTGCCGCCGGAGATACTGGGTATTCCGCTCTTCAGATCCTTCGGGGTGGCGTCCGCCCCCAGTTCAGGGTCAAAATCTTTCAGACCGGGACACCAGGTCAGCAGGTTCTGTCCGCTCACGAATACCCGCAGAAATCTGACACCCGTGTTCTGAAGGCCTTTTGAATCGATGGTATAGCCGAACTGTAAGGTCTTCAGGCGGACATAGTCTGTCTTATGCAGGAAGAAGGTATTGCCGGTATTGTCCCAATAGTAGTTGCCGCGGTTGGGCGTTCTCGGGATATTGCCCTCCGGATTGGAAGGAGACCAGCGGCCGTCCAGCAGACTCTTCCGGAAATTGGTGAACGTACCCCCGTCCGAATTGACGTACACAACAGCACCCGTCGACCCCTGGAACAGCATCGACAGGTCGAAATTCTTATAGCTCAGATTGATATAAGACCCGAACGTAAAGGTCGGAATGCTGCTTTTGTAGATCCTCGTCTGCTGACGGGAATCCATCGTATCGTTCTTGGCAATATCCTTGTACTTGATATCGCCAGGCGCAGGATTGGTGCTAAGCCCCCAGTACTTGAAGCCGCTCGCATAGTCGGCAGAGTCCTTGGAGTTATGGATCAGTCCGTCGGCCACATAATACAATCCCGAACCCATCGGGTGCCCCGTGGTCTGCTGCCATGCCGGAGCGCCAGGCGCCTCACCCCATTGCACTACCTTATTCTGGGCGTAACCCCCATTGAAGGATATGGAATAGTTGAACTTGCTCCTGGTTGTATTGGCATAGGTAATGCTAAAATCGAAGCCGTGATTCGTTACTTTACCATAGTTGACACTCGGCAGCGTCAGACCCGCCGAATAAGGGACCGTGGCAAACTGAGGCCACAGGATATTACTCCTTTTATAATAGAAGTAGTCGCCCTCGACCGTCAGCCGGTTGTCCAGGAAATTGGCATTGAATCCGACATCGGTCTGGTTGGAGACCTCCCAGGTAATATTCGGATTGGCGATAACGCTCTCATACACCGTCTGCAGCTCATTGAGCGCACCGTTATTGTTGACCACGAACGGATAGTATTGCCCGGTACTATTATAGTAGCTGCTCCCAAACAGATAAGAGGTCAGGTATTGAAAACTGTTGACCCGGTCATTACCCGTCTTACCCCATGATCCCCGAAGCTTGAAATAGTCGATGAACCGGACCTTCTCCTTCCAGAATTTCTCCTCCGAGGCCACCCAGCCGGCCGTAACACCCGGGAAAAAACCAAACCGGTGGTTGGGCGCAAAAATATAAGAGCCGTCATACCTGCCTACGAACTCCACCAGGTATTTGTTGGCAAAGGCGTAATTGACCCTTCCAAAATAGCTCAACCTCGAATTGACGTTACCCGTACCGCCGGTGGCCTGGTTGGCCGTCGCTCCGGCGAACATTTCCTGGACCGCAGTGGAAGCAAACCCATCCCTGTAAGCATTAAAACTTTCCGTATCGGCCTTCGAGACCTGCGATCCAAGCATAATTTTCAGGGTCTGGTCGTCGGCGATATTCGTCGAGTAATTCAACAGGCCATAAGCAGTCTTGGCATAGTCATTCCTGAAAAACTCGTTCAAGGTCGGCGAATTGTTCGCACCTGCACCAAATACATTGGAAGTAAGGACCGGTTGGTTATTCGCGTCCACCGTCGTTCCATCCCACGAGTACAAACGCCAGGGCTGAGTAAAATTCTTATCAAACTCGAAGCCCTGATCAAAAGCCACATTTCCGTTGAACGTGAGGCCCTTTACCCAGGGAATATCGATGTCTATCTTCGCATTCGAGTTCAGGACATAGTATTTTTGATTATTGAAACCCGTGGCAGCGGTTGAAATGACCACCGGATTCTCGCCGTGTTCACGCGCAGGACCAGGCTGCCCACTGGGCCACCAGGCAACAGAGGTCGGATAGGCCGACACCAGATCGCCAAAAATAGTGCCCGCGGATTTTTGAGGATAGTGCTTGTCCTGTAAACGCCCGGTCAGATCCACAGCCACATGGATGTATTTGCCTATCTTCCCATCAACATTGGACGTAAAGCCATACTGGTTGTAGTACGTGGCGCTGTTCCTGTACTGCCCGTCCTGGTGCTTGTAATCCAGGGAAACAAAATAATGCATGTTCTCTGTTCCACCCGCGATGGAGACGTTTGCATTGCTTTGGGCCGATCTCGGTTTCAGCGTTGTCTTGAACCAGTCGGTATTAGGATAACGCAGGGGATCGGATCCGTCTTTGAATTTCTGGATCTGCGCGGCACTGTAAGTCTGGTTCATTCCGCCCGAAGGGTTGTTGTAGTAGGCGATCTCGTTCAGCGCAGTAGCATACAGCTGGGCATCCGCCATCTTAGGCACCTTGGTCGGCTGGTTGTAGCCATAATTGGCATTGACCGTAACTTCCGGCTTCCCCGTCTTTCCCCGTTTGGTCGTCACCAGGATAACGCCATTGGCCGCCCTCGAACCGTAAATAGCGGCAGAAGCATCCTTCAGTACAGTGATGCTTTCGATGCTGTAGGGGTCGATCCTCTCCAGGCTTCTGTCCGGGACACCATCGATGACCACCAGAACACTGTTGTCATTAAAAGTGTTGCTGCCCCGGATGCGCAGATTACTGCCATCCGTCCCTGGTTCGCTGCTGCTGGTGACAGCAACCAGCCCCGGCAGCCTTCCGGCCAGGCCATTGGTGACGTTGGTCACCGGAGACTCCACTACTTCTTTGGCCTTGATGGTGGCGACAGAACCTGTCAGTGTCGCTTTCTTAGCGGTACCATAGCCGACAACGACCACATCGCTAAGCTGTTTGTTCTCCGCATGCAGCCGGATAACGACGTTTTCGCCCTGTGGAACAGTTTCCAGCGCCGTGAAGCCCACGCCGGAAATGGATAGGACAACTTTTGAAAGGCTGGAAGGGACCGCGACCTTGAACTCCCCTTTTTCATCGGCCGAGGTTGCGATCTTGGAATTCAGGACCTTAATGGTGGCCCCGGGAACCGGGTCTCCGGTCTTTGAGTCCGTGACCCTGCCGGTGATCGTCCTCGTCTGGGCCGACACGGCATTGCTTAATAGCAGTAGAAGGCATACAAAAAGCAGCAGTTTGTTTTTTTTCATACAGCATGTTGTAAGATGTTAAGAAACGCAAGTAAACATTACAAATATGCTGTATACCTCCCCTGCCATAGGGGGACAAATTGATAAAATAGGGGGGTAAATCTGAAAATCTGATCTTTCCCCCGCCACATTCCCCCTGATTTACCCCCCTGATCGGCACGCTAAATCGATTTTATCATGTCCTATCTCGTATCTCCTATCTCCTATCATTACTACACCGTCCTCGCTACCTGACTTTATTTGCCTCCTCCCCAGCCGCAGCCCCAAGAAATATATAATTCGCACATATCCCCACCGTCACCTCATTCTCACCCCAGAAGAACGGCCAGTCCTCTTTATTCTCCGGAAAATCCGGTTTCAGGATCAGTATCCCCGGCACGACCCCACCCGCTATATAGCTGAAGTCCGCCCGGTTATTCCCATACGTGATCTTTTTGGAATGCGTCCCCACTGCCGACACAAACGACACATTCGAATACGGATGACACCCGAAAAGATAATTGAGCCCCCTGTTGACATACTCCGCCCCCATCACATCCGGAAAGACCCGGCTGACATAATAGTTCGTAATAGCCCAGTTGACAATACCTCCATTGCCACCCCAGCCCCCCGTAGCCATCGGCACGCCGTACGGGTTCTGACTCACGAGCGCATCACAGCTGCCCTTATATTTTACGACATAGGTCTTCAACCGTTGCTTATAGGCGTCATCCATATACCCGCAGGCCTGCAGCGCCGCCAGCATACCAAAACCCGTAGAGCGGTCCAGCGTCGACCAGATAACATCCCTGAACGCCGCCCCATATTGATCCTCCTTCGTCGTTATATACAGCTGAAGCGCCGCCGTCAGCCGGAGATTCCGACGGAACTGCGCGCCAAACCTCGACGTGTCTGTCCGGGAGATACTGTCATCCTCCCTCCACAGCTGCCGCGCATAGAAAAGGCTCTGCTCGGACAACTCATCATCAAATCCCTTCAGTGCCCTGCTCGCCGCCGCCAGCGCCGCCGCCGTATAATAGTCCAGGAAAACATTCCTCTCGGTGAACGCCCACCGGTCATCCATCGTACCACTCGATTTCCCGTCCGTCTCATAGGGCCGCAAAGAAGCATTATAAGGCAGATTATCCGTCTCATTGATCGCATCCCCCAGATGATGATACTGGTGCAGATTGGGGACAACGATACCCCTCACCGGGTGACCGATATTCTTTACCTGCGCGACCATATTTAATGTCCCGTGCTTTATCTGCTGCAACAGATCAGGCATCCCGTCCGGACGATGGATATCGACATAGTGCGTCGGATAGTCGACAAAGGTCTCATCCCGCCGCAGCCCAAACTTCTCCCAGGCATCCACCAACGCCAGCACCGCATCACAATGCGACCCCGTCTGGATATCAAAATCTCCTGCATCGAACCATCCGCCCGTCGCCAGCCCCGGGATCCGCTCCAGCGGCTTGTACTTTGTCTGCGTCGACGCCCCCATGCTGTACCCGTCGAAATGCTGGTGATTCACCGGCGCCTGCAGCGCATCATCCATGAACGGAACACCATGCCACACCCTGTAGGCCTCATTCACTTCCATATGATCCATCTGCACCGGCAACCAGACATCAAGAGTAGGATGCCAGATATCTTTGTAAACATCCGCACCAATGGAGAAACTATTCGTCCGCTGCCCCCCATATTCTATATAATACACCCCCGGTTCCTTCACTGAAGAGAAATCAAATTTCGCATAGTTATACCTTAGCCACCGGCCCCATGACTTTACATCCCCCTTCAACGCCACCACATCCTTCCCTTCCGGCGTCACCCGATGCAGCACAGCAGACGCCTGCGGCGCATCAGCCTTGTCCAGTTCGATGACCGCCACCTTTTCGTGCTGCGGCCGGTACCCTACCTGCGAAAATTCGATCACCGGCTTCCGGCGCCAGCCCGGCACGGCATTCGGCTCGAGATACCAGCTCAGCACCTTCCCCGTCTTCCCCGCAGGCAGCAGACTGCGCACGATAAACCACCCGTTCTGCCCCAGATTGCGCCCGTCGAAGAGCTGAAGCTCCCCGTCCGCAGAACGGATGCTCACCTCCCGCTCGGGGTCTTCCGGCGCCAGCACCAGCGAGTGACCACTGGCAAGCGAGCCGGGAACGATAAACTCCCCCCTTCCCCTGTCATCAAATGTCGTATGCCCGCCAAACTGCGGTATCTTCTTCGATATCGATTCTATCCGCGTCGGACTCGAAGGATAGAGCGGGAATACCCCCGGCTTCCCATCCGCATAATAGCTTTTCTCAAAATAGGCCGACGGCAGGAACTCGAGATTAAGCCCCGCATTCCCTGCCAACGCAGCCGGCACAGGCTGATCCAAAAAAACGCTTATCTCCACGCCATTGTCTTTCGCCGACACCAGCACCCGGGATACAAAGTCGTATTCCTTGTATTTCATTACCGCCTCGATCGTCCCATTCTGCTTATCCACCTTCCTGCTGACCAGCATAGGTATCAGATCCCACTGTTCAGGCGTATTCTGCAGCCGCACCGCACCACCCGTAGCGGTCCGCACACCGTGATGGACCAGCTCGATACCTGCCGTCTTCTCATCGAAGAACATGCCATTGTACTGACTGCTAAAAACCATAACGTTGACACCCGGCTCTTCAAAATATCCGGAGTCATTGATTACCAGCCGCTGACCCGACGATAGCAAGCAAAAGCAGAGGCAACAGACAGCCAGGCCGGCGGCTAGCCAGCTCTGTCTGTTAAGACCGATCGAACGCATATGTTTATGTTTAAAGTTGGATTCCCATTAAGGAAAGCATTTCCTTTCCATACCTTGCCCCAAGCTCCCTGTATCCCGCCGCATCAAAATGAAGATGATCCGGCGCCGCCGTACACCCCGCCGAAGAAATAACATGCGCCGTCGGCACCACCCGGGGCAGCGTCGCGATGATCGGATTCATGCTCGCACACTTACCCTGCTGGTCGGCATTCACCAGCTCGCCCGCCAGCAGCGGCACCGCATCCGCACTAAGATGCAGATCGGCCAGCAGGCGATCATATACTACTTTAACCTTGGCCGGCCACAGACTGTCTCCCGTATTCGACTCACCCTGGTGCAGCAGGATCCCCTTGATCACGCCCTTCTGTTGCGCCAGCCTCGCCATCTCGACCAGCCGGCCGTACGGATCGTCATCGTATTGTTTTACCATATTCTTCATCCACGATGGCGCCGTCTCGATATAGGAGGCATATTTATCCTTGTCAAACAGCTCGATCTTGCATCCCCCGACCGCCACATTGATGACCCCCACCCTCACATTCGCCGGAAGATGCTCAACCAGCGTCCTTCCAAAATAGTCGGCAGGCGTCAGACCCGTCCTGCAACGACACAGCGGTGGCCTCGCATCATACCATCCCCCTTTTACCCTCCCCAGATCAGGACAATCGACCGTCGCCAGCACCTGGAAACGCCTGTCCACCACCGTATCCTGCGCCTCATAACGGGCATTGCCTTCCATATTGGATTGCCCCAAACAGAGGTAAACGTAAAAATTGCTATCCTGCGCGAAACCCGCCATAGAAAAGAGACAGAAGCCAAAAAACAGCAAGCATCTTTTCATAGATGTAATTTATTTATATTTTTTTAAACCGATTGCAGCGTGGCCTATTATTATTCTCATAATTATTATATTATTTTCGTATCACCCTCACCTCATAGATCCCCGGCACCCCAGACCCTTCCACCGCCTTAAACGTTACAGTAAGCACCTTTTCCCCCTTCACTCCCTCCGGAAGCGCAACCACATAGTCCTTAAATTCCTTTTCACCACCCGCCGCAAGCTCGACGCCGGCCACCTTCTGCCCGTTCACCAGTACATCGAACCGTTTCGGCCCATCCGCACCGTAATAAGTAAAGCTGATTGCCGCCCCCGCACCCGCTGCGTTGCTCAGCTGATAGCTGAACCAGCCCTTCGCGGACCGGTAGTGCCGCTCCCTGAAAAATCCCGTGCCCGTATTCTCGCCCTTCCACGCGTGATCCGACTCCGGCTGTTGTTCGCCCGGATATACCATATCAATAGTCGCCGCTTCCTTGCGCAGCTTGTCTTCCTCTTTTTTCTTCAGCACAGCCTGGATCCCGGGTATGTCTGCCTGCTTTGCATACGGCCAGTACATGATATAGCGTGATTCATGGATCTGAAAGAAAGGCACCACCCCGGCCGGCGGCTTGGCCGTGGAGAGATCATCGATCGCAAGCATCGGCGTCTGGTCCAGCGGCATCAGCTTACCCCGGGCGATATGCCCCCAACGGCTGCTGTCCGCCCATAACCCGGCCATATCCTCCGTTCCCGTCGGCGCCGCCAACACGATCGGTCCGCGCAAAAACGCCACCCAATGACTGCCATCCGGCAGCGCCTCCGCCCGCGTCCGCATGGGCAGGCTGAGCTCGATCACATCACCATTCTGCCATACCCTGTCAACCCGGATATATCCGTCCCCACCAGCCATGCTCATCACCCGTTTTCCGTTGACGGTAACCATTTCTTCTCCGCCCAGCCAGGAAGGCCGGCGCAATTTCACGACAAGCCGCTGGCTCTGCCTAACCGAGACGGTCAGCCGCGTTCGCTCTTCAAACGGAAAAGAAGTGCGCTGCGTCAGCACCAATCCCTTCTCCTTCCAGTTGACGACCGAAGGAATAAATAAATTGACATACAACGCGTCGCCGCTATGCGCATAGATGAGCTCCCCATACTTTCCCTGATTCTCCATCCCCGTACCTACGCAGCACCAGAAAGATTCCTGCGCCGTTGAATATACCCTGTAGTGATTCGGACGGATCGGCGTAAAATAGACAAACCCGCCCTTGGGGTCCTGCGACGATAGTATATGATTGTATAATGTCCGCTCGTAATAGTCCATATAGCTGCTGCTCCCTTCAACCAGGAATAGCAGCTTCGTCAGCTTCAGCATATTATAGCTGTTGCAGGTCTCGGGCCCTTCCCTCGACTCCAGCATAGGGCTGAAATCATCTGCAGGATTAAAATGCTCCCGGACGCTGTTTCCGCCAAAAACCACCGACCGGTGTTTGGTCACCGTAGTCCAGAAGAATTTCGCGGCCTGCTCCCAGCTGCTGTCTCCCGTGATCATCCCGATCCGCATAAAACCCGTGACCTTGGGTATCTGCGTATTGGCATGCAGACCCGTCAAAGAATCTTCCCCCCGCTCCAACGGCCTCAGGATCGCCTGGTGCGAGAACCGCCGCGCCAGCGTCATATATTTTTCATCCCCGGTGATCACCGACAGATTGGCAAAGACCTCATTCATGCCCCCATGCTCATTGCCCAGCATCTGTTGCATCTGATCATCGCTCAGCCCGGAAGTCATCCCGTAGCACCAGTCAGCCAGCCTGACAACGATCCGCTTTGCCTGCTGGTTTCCGGTAAGGAACCAGGCATCGACCAGCCCCGAATAGAGTTTGTGCAGATCATACCAGGGCGCCCACCGGCTCCAGATCGCGCCAACCTTCCCCGCTGCAATAGCCGTCCACAGCCCCTTGCCATCAGGGATGCCACCAACATAGCCGTTACCGTTCCGGTCCTGGCATTTCTCCAGCCAGCCCAGCATATATTCAAGGCGATTCCTGTATACCGTATCCCCCGTCGCCGCATACAGCTGGGCGACGGCGCTCAGATAATGCCCCGCAATATGACCATCCAGCCCCTGACTTTCCCAGTTGCCATAGTTGGGCGCCAGCGGGGTCAGCCCCGCGTCCTTGAGAAAAGGCGCCAGAAGTCGATCTTCATTCAGCGACAGGATATACTTCGCATCCGTCTCCTGCGCACGGAGAAAAGGACTTTCCAGCAACCGCACATCCGAAAGAGCAAAGGGCTGCACCACCTGGCCATGAACACCAATGACAGCATAGAAGGCGCGTTTCGGCTGCAACTGCCTGTCAAAGAGTAGCGGGTAATTCGTCCTGCCTCTTACAGGAAAACCATTCAACCACGACTGACCATCATCCACGCCCCAGAAGGTCACCCGCCCGATCTTATCGTGGTACTTCAAAAAAAGACGGAACAGCTGAGCATAACTATCCGCCAGCAATGTCTGCACCGAGTCAGGCAATCCATTCACATAAGGATTCAGCTGGTCAGCATAGTCGGCGTGCTGATTCACGTCAGCCGTATTGTGCCCTCTTGGACTGGGCAACACCGAAAGGTCCAGCTCTGTAAACATCACCTTTACCCCCAGCGCCGAGAACTCAAGGATGCTTTTTTCGATATCCTCCATCGGCACATGTCCCGCGCTCCAGTGCCCCTGTATCCCAACCCCGTCGATCCGGACACCCGCCGCCTTTATCTTCTTCACCAGCGCCACTACTCCCTCCCGCTTTTTCTCGTGTTCGATATTGTAGTCATTGTAATAGAGCTGGGTATGGGGCGCAGCCTTTTGCGCAAGACGGAACGCCTCGACGATATAGTCATCCCCTAACTTTTGCTGGAAAATTGACTTTCGCAGGGTCCCATCTTCATTCAGGGCCTCATTGACCACATCCCACGAATAGACTTTACCGTCATACCGTCCGGCCACCGTGGTGATATGATCGGTAAAATACTTCCGCACACTATCCGCATCCTGCATCCCGCGCACGAACGCCGGCAGCTGACTGTGCCAGATGAGACAGTGGGCATTCACCTTCAGGTTGTGTTTTGCAGCAAACCGGACGATCTCGTCGGCCTGCTCAAAATTGTACCGGTCCCAACCCGGGTGGATCAGCGCCGCTTTCATATTGTTCTCCGGCGTTAATGTACCGAACTGGCTTACGATCAACGCCGTCATCGACGCATTACGCTCCTCCACCTGGGACATGTTCAGCGCAGCGCCGATAAGAAAATCGTCCTTAAAAACACGCTGCAGAGAATGCACTTCCTTCTCCTGGCATAGGCCCTGCAATTGGGACCCGATCGCCGCCAGAACAGCAAAAAGGATCCTATAGAATTGGCTTTTCATTTTTTTAGTTTTTTACCTGGAGCTGAAGCACGGTCACCGACCAGGCTGGAAAGCTCCTGCGGAAATTTTTTCCAATTCCTTTAACCGCACTTACGGCCGGAACGATCTTATTAGGCTCCGTGATCGTATTGGTATCCTCCGGCTTTTCCGAACCAAGCGTGACCGCCGTTCCCTGCGAAGCGACACTCCCGACACCCTGGATAGCGACCTTCACATCCTGCGCCACCGGCGAAGCATTGACTACTTTCAGGTAGACAGTCCCCGTCCGGCTGTCCCTCGTCGCAGAGAAGAAGAGGGCGGGTATCGTCTTCGGCTGTACGCCATTTGCTGAGTCTTTGGAATTCGGCTTCTTTACCTGCGTCGGCAGGTCTTTCGCTTCGACCACCACCGTCTGGTCTCCGAGATAATTGCTGAACAGCTTCTGGACATAATAGGAAGGGGAACCATAGCTCGTCAGGGTATTATACCCGATAAGGTCCGACTTCCATTGCATCCCGCCCGGATTCACGTTCACGAACAACGGCGCATAGCAGGACATGATCACCAGGTCCGAATTGCGCTCGAGACCCGTGAGAAATGCCGCATCACCCAGCGCCGCATTCATATTCGTCGTAGGGAATCCCTCCCGGCTGGCCCACTCTCCCACAAAGATCTTTGGACCGCTGCGGTCGTGCTGGTCATAAAGCGTCGCCATCTCCTCCATCTCGATAGCGCTGCGGTAGAAATGCTCATCCACCACGTCGACATTGGCCTTGGGGACATGAAGACGCGCCGACAGCCAGTCATTCTTTCCTCCCGTCGTCGAGATCAGCTTCAGGTTCGGATATTTGGCGCGAATAGCCGCAGCGAACTGGCTATATCGTTTTTCATAGGTATCGGCACGGTCAAAGCCATCTTCATTCCCAATTTCAATATAGGTCAATGGCCACGGCGCCGGATGCCCGTCGCGGACGCGCACCGCCCCCCATTTCGTAGATGCATCCCCTGTGATATATTCGATCTCATCCAGGGCATCTTCAATAAAAGGCTGTAAGTACCGCGGGTCCTCGAGATGATCCCCCTTCAGCGTATATCCGGCAAAGACAGCCAGCAACGGCTCCATCTTCAGGTCCTCACACCACATCAGGAACTCATACAATCCCATCCCGTCCGTCGACCGGTACCCCCATGGGCTGGGATGCCCCGCCCTCTTCTCCAACCCACCAACCGTAGCCTTCCAGTCGAACCGCGTGCTGAAATAATCCCCTTCCAGGTAATTCCCGCCCGGAAAACGCAGGAACGCCGGCTTCATCCCCGCAAGCAGCTCCATGATATCCTGCCGGTTACCGTTCGGTGTATTATGATAGGTCGGCGGGAACAAAGACACCAGGCTAAGCCAAAAACTCCCTTCCTGCTTCGTGGAAATGACGAGTCGGGTATCCGCCGATGGCGCGACCCCGTCACCCGTCGTGAGCGACAACCGGTACTGCTGCCAGCCGCTGCCGATCGCGGGGCTCTCCGCCCTGGCGTACACGGTTGTTCCGTCCTTACTTTCTATCGACACAGTGAGGGGAGCGCTCCTGCTCGCCCTCGCATAAAAAGAAAACGAATAGCTGGTCTTCGGCCGCACGGGAATTCCCCAATAGCCTTCATTCGCTACGCCGACACGCGCCCCCGCCTTTTCCGCCTCCAGCCTCAAGCTCACCAGTAGCGTCTCATTCACGGGATCCCGACGGTCGAGCTCCATCTTTCCCCTGGCCCCGCCTTCCTCTACCAGCGACCAGTTATCCGGCGCAGCCGGGTTATTTCTAAAAGCCCGGTTCCGGACCAGCTCCCCATACAACCCGCCGTCATAGGAAAAATTGATCTCTTCCGTCATGAGTCCATATAATTTGGGGGCGACGGCATGTCCCGGCTGATCGAACCTGAGCGTGACCGTCGGCTGAACAGGCTGACCACTGGCGACATAAGAGAACAAAAGGGCAAAAAAGAATAGTGCGGGAGATCCGGCGCGTCCCCGGAAGCGTGCTGGGAGGTCTGGCATGAGCAATTGTTTATACGTGTTAAATTGACAGTTTATAACCGTTCGGTAAGGTACAAAACTATCCCCGTAAACAATCCAACAACCCAATTATTGGTGATTTTTATCGCACAAATGTTCAATTTGTTTACTTCCCCACCCTGAACCAATCAAAATCCACATACCCCCCGGCCTCCTTCGTCGCATAATCGAACAGCCCGAACCGGTACCCCATAAAATGGGGCAGCGTATACGCCATCTGCAGCACCGACCCGATCGCCACCCAGTTCTTCCCATCCAGGCTATAATAGAACTTCGCCTTATCCGTCCTATCGGTAAAATCACAATCCGCCTTTAAAAACACCCTATCCTTCCCCAACGGCACATGGGCCGCCTCCACCCCTTCATTGATCATCACGACGGATCGCACACCTCCCTCCATCTTCACACCTACCCATCCATACCGGCGCTGCAACAGTAGCAACCCGGCCCGATCCCCATCCTTCATATGTGAAACATCAATAGCCGTCGCCCCGTTACAAACCGGCCCAAATGTCCTTTGCGTCAATGTATTCCTGGCAAACAGCACGCTCGTATCCACCCGCCCCGTCGTCAGCCTCAACCACCCCTGCCGCGCAGAAACCGACCAGTACCGGTTATCCGGATTGTGGTTCCACTGCCATACCAGCGGCAACGCCGGCTCACCAGCCCGCCGCGAGAACTCATCCGACCCAACGATCCCCGGATCCAGCCCCTGCCCCCCCGGCAGCTCCAGCGAATCCGGAACCTTTCCGTCAACACCCAGCACCGGCCATCCATCCCTCCAGCTCACCGGCACCAGGTAAGGCACACGGCCCACAGACCCGTAATCCCTGAAGAGATAAGCATACCACTCACCGGCGACCGTATTGACAAGTCCTCCCTGCGCAACACCTTTATCCTGCAGCGCCACCCTCCCCTCCCAGGGCCCGGTCAGCTTGTCCGCCCGGTGGACGATCACCGTACGCATCCCACCCTTCGGCCACGAGATATTAAATAGATAGTATTTCTCATTGATCTTGAAGAGCTGCGAGCCCTCCGCCGGAAGCCCGATATTGGGTCCCGCCACTGCGCTGGCATTTTCGATGATCGGCTGCGGCGTCGTACCTTCGCGGATACCCGAAAGATCATCCTTCAATTCCGCCAGCATGATCCGCCCCCCGCCAAACACCATATACGCCTTTCCATCATCGTCAAAAAATAACGAATGGTCATGCAGGGAAGGCTTGAATGAAACAGCCTTCCACGGGCCATGCTCGATATCACCCGTGGAATAGACATAGGTCTTCCCGGTCGTCCCCGAAAAGGTGCTGACATAGTACACCCCATTATGATACCGCAGGCTGCTCGCCCACGAGCCACGGCCATACATGCTCTTGCCATTATTTAAATTCAGCTCATCCCCATCACCGAGCACATCATAAGCGTAGCTCACCATCTTCCAGTTGACCAGGTCCGTCGACTTCATGATCGGCACACCTGGACTCATATGCATGGTCGTGCTGCTCATATAATAGACATTGCCCACCCGGATGATGGACATATCCGGCACATCGGCGTCAATAATCGGATTCCGCGCCACATGGCTACCAATACCAGTCGAATCACAACGTATCCAGTCTACCTCCAGCCCCGCCGATCGCCCAACCACAAAAAGGGAATGCACCCCCGAAACCTTTCCCTTCAACGGGACATTAACCACACGCCAGTCCCCACCCGGCGGTACAGGGATCTCCCCGATCACCGCCCCGGCAATACCATCGACACGAACCTCCACCACCCCACCGGAAGAAGACGCTACCTTCGCCGTCAACGACTTCCACAACGTCCTGTCAAAATCGACACTGTTATACTGCACCCATCCACCCGCCGCGTCAAACACCACCTTCCATCCCTTCATCCGCTCCAGCGAATCGACAAAAACGCTTCGGGCCCCATCGATCCCCGTATATCTGTCCACCTGTATCGCTCCCCCTGCCGGCGTCAATCCGATCCCCCTCAAAGTCGGCCCCACCCTCCTAATACTGCCATCCGCTTCGAAAAACAAACTATCCGCCCTGATGCTCCGGTTCTTATCGAAATCAGGCGAGAGATCGTTGTGATGATAAAATAAATACCACTGTCCTTTAAAGGAAAGGATAGAATGATGATTCGTCCAGCAGCCCGTCGGCGACTCATCCATGATAACTCCCTTGAATTGAAAAGGCCCCATCGGATTATTGCCAACAGCATACTCCAGCCGTTCAGTCTTGTTAGCCACATGCGGATAGGTAAGATAATAAACACCCTTACGTTCAAAGACCCAGGGCCCCTCTTTCAACCCCTTCGAAGGCAGCTGCGAAAGCACCACCGGCTCAGACGCCAGACCCAGCATATCCTCGCGAAGCTTCGCCGCATAAAGATTCCCCTCAGCCCAGTACAAATAAGCCTGCCCGTCCTTGTCGATAAAAACATTCGGATCGATACCCGCCACGCCCTTGATAGGCTCCGCCTGCGGCAGGAAAGGTCCTCCGGGATGATCGCCGACCGCCACACCGATCGCAAAATGCTTCCCGGCCGACGTGTCCTTCGGTCGTGAAGGAAAATAAAGATAATACTTGCCATTCCTGAACACGCAATCCGGCGCCCACATGCTATAGCTGCCCGTGTCCACCCAGGGCGCCGTCTTCTGGCTGATCACCATGCCGTGATCCGTCCATGCCACACCATCCGGCGAAGAGAAGACATGGTAGTCTTCCATATTGAACCAGTTCGGACGTCCCTTACCCGGCCCCCAGTGAATATCATGCGACGGATAGACATAAATGCTGTCGCCGAAAACACGAGCCGATGGATCCGCCGTATACTGGTCGTGAATCAACGGATTCTGAGCACGGCCACTCCCGCAGCAGAACACAGCCGCCGCGACAATGCAGAACAACTTCTTCATCAAAATAGATTTAATTTACTGCGCCAATACAAATCCTCCATTCGGCTGAATATCCACCAACGCCTCACCCGACCCCTTCACCACCAGGTCCTTTGCAAAGCCCACCCCATTCGTATCATCCCCATACAGCTGTACTTTCCTACCCCCCAGCATCGGCAGGCTCAGCCGCAGCCTGACAGGCGCCGCCATCGCATTGACCCCCGCAACATACCATTTGTCACCATGACGACGTGCAATGACACTATACTTCCCGGGATATCCATCTACATACACAGTCTCATCCCAGGTGGTCGGCACCTTCTTCATAAAGTCGATCTCGAACCCCGGCACATCGGTCAGATTGTTTGGCGTAAGCCCGAACATCTGCACGGGATTTTGATACAGGATGGCCGTAGCCAGCTGGAAACCATCAGTCGTCAGCCGTTTATTACGCCCTTCATTGCTCCTGACAAGATATTTGTTCAGCAACACCCCGCCAAACTCCATACACCCAACGGTATTGCGGATAAAGGGATGCATGGTGGCATTATACGCCTCTTTTTCCCTCACCCCCTGCGAGAAGATCAGCATCTCCGACGCGACGACCGCCTCGCTGCCCACATAATTCGGGTACATCCGCTCCCAGCCCCTGGGCAACGTAGCGCCATGAAAATCGATCATCAGACCATAGTCGTTGGCGTCAGACAGGATATCCTCATAAAGCCGCATCGTCTCCTGCTTGTCCCCGCCAAAAAAATCCACCTTAAGCCCATCCACACCAATGCTCTTCAGCCATTTCATTTCCTTCTTCCGCTCGATCGCCGTATATAGCTTATTCCGTGGGCCCTGCGGCGCATCATTCTCAGGCCCGTTGGAGTTGTACCACAAGAACACGCCGACCTTCTTCGACCCGGCATATTTCACCAGTTCGGCCATCCGTTCCTTGCCGATGTTCTTATCCCACAGCGCATCCATTAAAATATATTCGTAACCCATGGCCGCCGCAAGATCGATATATTTTACCTGGTCATCATAGTTCATGCTCTGATCCTGCCAGACGATCCAGCTCCAGGTCGCCCGGCCATATTTATAAACCTTCGAAGCTTCATACAACGGCTCGACCACATCGAACGGTACAGTCGTTTCTACAATAGGCTTCAGCGTCTCCCCCACTGTTATCGTTCGCCACGGCGTCACGCCCGGCAACGCGATCGCCGCTCCGCTCCCGCCAAACCCATTGTTCTGCCTCGGATCAGGGTAGTCGACAGTATAGGTCCGGTCATTCCGGCAGTCACCCAAATGCGAGGCGCAGTACAGACTGCTTAACCCCGTCTCCGACAGCAACACCCACCCGGCAGTGCCGACCCTGAACAATCCCGGGAACACAAACCCCAAAGGCTTAAAACCAGCCGTATCCATCGGAGCATCCGACGAATAAAGACTTTCATAGCTCGGCGCTGTCCGCGCAAACCCCGTCATCGGATTCATCATCGGCGAAAGAAAGGTCGTCGTTCCCACAGGAAATTTAAATCCCGTAGCCTCTCTCTCAACCACACAGGCTAAGCGAGGCCCCCACGCAGGCAGCTCATACCGGAAAGCGATATCGTTATTGCTGACCTGGAACACGATATCAAACCTTTTTTTCTGCGCATTCTCAAAACTACAGCTGAGCCTGTTGGCCGCATAATGCACCCGCGAGCGCTTTATCTTGTCCTGCGTATAGTCCTTGTCGATAGTACCCGCCGAGTCACCCAGCATCCGGACACCCGTCGTAAAATCGCCCTCATTCGATTCAAATCCCAACGGCGAATTTTCCACCATGACCTTATTCTTATAGCTCACCGAATAATACGCCTTGTCGTCAACGACGCTTACTTCCACCTTCAGCTGCTTGTCGGGGCTGGTCACAACCGCCAGCACTCCCACGATATATTTTAGTATCATTTATTTGAACAACAACTGGGAAAAATTGTAAAGGTTATTCCTCCATACCGGCCAGGTATGACCGCCGGGATATTCACTATACGTATATTTTATCTTCAGATCGTCAAATTTCTTCAGCATCGCCTGGCAGTTCTTATACGCTATATCTTCCTTCTCACCATCGCTGATCCAGAACACCTTCAGCTCATTGTTGATCGAATCCGCCCTGTGCGCCATCAGGTCATACTGAGCACGGGCAAGATCTCCCTGTGCCTGCTGTATCCAGCCGCTGCTGAATACTCCAAGATAGGCAAACCTGTCCGTATGATGGACGCCCGTATACAAGGTATGTATCCCTCCAAGCGAAAGCCCGGCCATTGCCCGGCCCGCTGCATCCGTCCTCACGCGGTATTCCTTTTCGACAAAGGGGATCACCCCACGCACCATCTCCCCCTCGAAAGACCTCAGCATATTCTCACCGAACATCGGCCCGCCCCCGCCGACATTGGCATCGGGCATGACCACCACCATCGGCTTCGCCTTTCCGGCGGCGATCAGGTTGTCGAGGATCACATTCGTCCTTCCCTGCTCTGCCCATCCCCGCTCATCCTCCCCGCCGCCATGCAGAATATAGAGTGTAGGATACTTTTCTTCCCCCCGCTGATCATAGCCAGGAGGAGTATAGATATACACCCGCCTCCAGGCATTGAGCACCGGCGAAAAATAGCTCCGCACACGGATATCCCCATGCGGCACATCCTTAACGGTATAGTAGTCGTCCCCCCTGAATGGTATTTCGATACCGCTGGCCATCCTGCCCATTCCGTAGAACGTCTCGCTCGCAGGGTCAGCCAACGCGACCCCGTCGATCAGTAAGGAGTAGTAATGAAACCCTTCGCTGATGCTGTCCGTCGTCACGGTCCAGTAACCGCCGGTATCCTTTGCAAGATCATACTTACGCACAAGATCGACCTGCACCTTCTGCGCATCCGGCGCCTTCACCCTAAAGACCACCCGGCTGTCCGGCAATATCTGGGGATAGCGCGCCGAACGAACATTCGTAGCCGCAGGCTCCCCAAGCACGGTATATTGCGGGAACGTCGAGACATTCACAGGCTTGAAGATCAGCTGCGTGAACATATAAAGCCCGTTCTTCCACACCTTGAAATCGTGCACGCCCGGCTCGATATAGTAAATATGCGGAACATCGTTGCGACGCAGATACTCATGCGTCCTCCGGCTAAAGCTGATCAGCCCGTCCGCATCACCACAGGAGATCCATAGCAGCTTCAGCTGCCGGCGCGCCGCAGCAGGATCGGGTACCAGCTCTTCCGGCCTCCGCGTATTCGGCGCCGCAGAGAAAGCCCCTACCCACGCAAACCTGTCCAGATGACCAAGCCCGAAATTCAGCGACTGCCCCCCGCCCATCGACAGACCGGCAATCGCCCGGTGATCCGCATCGGTCAATACAGGCCACTTCTTCTCGATATAAGGGATCAGATCGTTTAGCAGGTCCTGTTCGAACACAGCAAAAGCCCTCACTTTGGCAGTATCCATAATATTGCCGATAGCCCTGTCGTCCTTCATCGCCCTGCCATTCGGCAACACCACGATCATCGGCTCGATCTTCCCCTCGGCATAAAGATTATCTAATATAACCTGCGGCCTTCCACCATTCAACCACTCCTTCTCATCCCCGCCAATGCCATGCAGCAGATACAATACCGGGTACTTCTTCTTTTTTGAATAACCCGGCGGCGTATAAACCAGCGCCCTCCGGTTCGTACCAACCGTCTTCGAAGGATAGACGATCGTATCGATCCGCCCGCGATCGATACCCGCGCGTACAGAATCGAAGCCCGAAGGCATATGTTTCTCAATAGGCTGAGCGTGGACAAGTCCCGTAGCGATCACCAGGACCAGTCCAAAAAGGAGTTGCTTTTTCATTGGTGCTCTATTTCTTTTTTGAAAATACGATGTGCTTTAAAAAGATCGCCTGTTTCGCTCCCGCCGCCCACTTTACAAAAACGTCATGACTCCCCGACACAGGCTTTAACAACGCAGCCGTCGCCTCCTCCTCCCCATCGCTGACCCTGCCTTTCATCGTCACGCTGGCAATCTTCCGGCCCTTTTCCAGGTCGTCGAGCCATATCTCGAGCGCGCCCCCGCGGGCTGCAACAGCATCGAGCGTGACGGCCGACGCTCCGTCCAGGTAAACACCGGAGATCATCAGCCACCCGCCACCATCAGAAGTATTCGTCACCCCCTTATCCACCGTCTCAACCCCATAGTAATTGGAGTATCCCATCGCCGGCAGAGGCGAAAAACCGTCTTTACAGACAAATCGGTCAAAATCCGCTGCCCGCCCCTCCGCAAACAACCCGACGCTGGTCCCTACCCAGGAGTTAAACCCCGGCTGCGCCTTGTCAAGTGCTACCGCGCTCACCGGCTCACCTACAGCCTTCCAGACCTTCCCATCCCCACTGCAATAACCCCTAAGGGCATGCCCATCCCGCACCAGCTTCAGCCAGACGACCCTACCCAGATCATTTGCCACGCTTCGCTCCTGCCCGTCAACGCGCAAAACAATCTTTTTCCCATTATCAAATCCTGTATAAAGCCGCACGACCTCGTGCTGATTGCCATTGGTCAATAGTATCCCCGCCTTATCAGCAGTGTCCAGCGCATCCGCCTCCACCCGCGTCACCGCGGAGTAGTAGTGATCGGTTTCCTTCTGTACCACATGCGCCCTGTCCCCCGAAGGCGTCAGCCGGATCCAGCCCTTACGCGCACTCAGCGAATACTCCTGCGCCGCTATCCTGTTGAGGAAATGCCACCAAAGCCCCAGACTGCCGGAATCGAACCCGTCGCTATGCACGCTCCGCCACGATATACCGGAGTTGGACAGCCGCGGCAGCTCTATCGGCGTCGTCACCGGAGCCATCCCCCACGGACGATCCCCTTCCCAAACCACCGGGAACAGCGAAGTCTGCCGGCCCGTACCAGACCAGTCATCGCCCGGGTATTTTTCATAGCTCTGCCCGATCGTCCACCAGGTCCCGTCGGCGAGCTCGAGCGGCGCCGCAATATGATTCGGCCGCCTGAAACCAACCTTCAGATCGGTCACCGGCTTAAAGAAATCACCCAGCCGCTCCCATTTCGTCGAATCGCTGGTCAGCTCCCTCGTCCTCAGCACATACTGCCCCCCCGAAACATCCCCCGCAGGAAAATAATAATAGTAACCGTTCCTCTTGCACATGACCGGCCCCTCCGCCCAGCTATACTGCAGATTGGCATTCATCCAGTCCAGGTTGATGACGGTGTCCGCCAGCTGGCCGTCCCGTCCCAGCGCCTGCAGCCGGTTGACCTTCTGCCCGTTCTTGATCACCATATAAGGCTTGCCGTTATCATCCACAAAGATCGAATTGTCATACCCCAGATCTCCCGTGCGGGGATTCGTTACTACTCTCACCGCCTCGCTCCACGGCCCATACGGCGTGGAAGACTTGGCAAACCACTGACCGCCCGCAGAAAAATAGACCCAGTAAGAGCCATAAAAATACGTGATCGCCCCCTGCCAGATACCGGCCGAAGGCCTGTCCGTAACAAAACTGGCCCGCGAAGGCGGCACCACCCTGCTGATCACCTCCCAATGGACAAGATCGGTACTATGATAAACAGGCAGATACGGGTTGAAGTGAAAACTCGACCCGCAGTGATAAAAGTCCTTCCCCACCCTGATCAGCGTCGGATCTGGATGATCTCCCGGCAACACCGGATTGACATAGGTCATGACACGCTTGTAAAATAAAGAAGAGTCCACCGGAGCCCGCTGGGCGCGAACCAACGAACAGACCATCATCAGACCGGTCAATCCCAGGACCCTGAGCGTAATTTGTCGCATATAGTTAAATGCTCACTTTGATTTGCGTAAAGGAATGAGGCGGAAAACTAAAATTCAGCCTGTCTCCCTTAGTGCTGACCCCATTCGTTACGGGAATATATTCTTTCTGCCTGTCGAAGGAGAAATTCGCCTTCAGATCGGGAGACGTGACCACGCTTGCCTCCGCTCCTCCCTTAAAAGCCCCCGTCGTGCTCACCACATCCGCAGCAATGGCCTTGTCGAGACTCCTGTTGACAACATTTATAAAGACAGTCCCCGTCTCCTTCTGATAGACCGTCGTCACATCCAGATACGGTATAGCGCTGTATTTTACCGTCCTGAAACTATCACAGCTAACATACGTATCCACAGAAACGCCCCTGCAATTGGAAGAAAAAGCCTTGAAAGCATAGAACAAGGGCGTCCTGTACGTGCCCTTCTTCGCGTCCCGCCCCAGCAGCGAGGTCATCAGCGTATAGTTCGCCATCTTCACAAAATCCGCATGCCGGATAAAGGAATTGAAGTATTCGGCAACAGCCAGCGTCGAGAGCATGGTCTGCCCGAACGGCGCCCATTCGTCCACCGACAGCGCCAGCGGCTTTTTTGCAGGATACAGCGCCTTGATCACATTTACCTGCGCCTGCAGCGTATTGATCTTGTCCTCTATATCCAGCGAACCGGCGCCAATATACGTGTAGTAGTCCTCCGACCGCTCCCAGTACCGGTGGATCGACAAATAGCTGGCGATCCCCGTCAGCGATCCGATCACCTTCCTGTTCCACTCGATCCAGCTGCCGGTGCTGTCATACAGCGACGAGCCGTTTGCAATCAACTCGATATTGTGGTCCGTCGCCTTCATCGCCTTGGCCGCTTCAATAGCGATCTTACAATAATCCTCCGCATCCTTATGCCCCATGATCCACGGCGCGCCGTCCACTTCATTGCCAAGACACCAGTATTTTACACCAAAAGGTTCCTTATGGCCATATTTCGCCCGCAGGTCGGAATAATAGGTTCCCCCGGGATAATTGCAATACTCCACCCAGTAACGGGCATTGTTCACATCCCCGAGGCCGAGATTCACACAGACCACATTCGCCGATCCGATCGACCGGTTCAGCTCAACCCATTCATCCGTGCCGACATGGTTGTTGTCGACCGCTCCCCAGGCCAGGTCTTTCCGGGCAGGCCGCTGCTCTTTGGGCCCGATGCCGTCCTGCCAGTTATAGGCGGCGACATAGTTGCCCCCCGGCCAGCGCATATCGGCCACCTTGAGCTCACGCATAGCCTCGATATAGTCCTTTCTAAAACCATAGGCATCGGCCTGCGGCGACAAGGGTTCGTACAACGTCCCGTACATCGTATTATGCGACACCGAATCACCGGGTCCGTTTCGGCCGGGCCTGAACTCGATCGGCTCCATGAAGACCCCATAAATTTTAGGATCGACGTCGCCCTTGGTCCGGGAGACATCGATCCTGATCTGCGCATTCTGCGCCAGCAGCCCAAACGGGCAGGACAACAAAACAACAAATAGTGCTTTCTTCATATGACAGTCCTCCATCAGAACCTTAATAGCCCGGATTTTGATACGCCTTCTTCGCCGCATCCGTCGTAGCCATCGCATCGATCTGTCCCTGGGGGATCGGCTGCAGATAAAGTTGAGGCGTGATCGTACGGGTATTCGTTATAGGTGTGTGATTACCATAAGCAATTCCACCTATCGTATAGGTTGCATAGTTGTAGCCTTCCTGGTTATCCATGCCGAACCGCTGGGTCCGCACCAGGTCGTAGAAACGGTATCCTTCGCCATAGTACTCGCGGGACCGCTCCGCAAGAATATAGCCGATCGTGATCGTCGCCGGCGTTGCCGCCACCATCGCCGCGCTGTTATCCGCTACAAAAGCCGTCCTGTTCGCATTGCTGTACTTCCACTTTCCGGCACGCGCGCGGATCACATTGATCAGCGACCTCGCATCAAAGCCGGCCTGCGTCGCCGCACCCTTTACAGCCGCTTCCGCAGCGATAAAATAAAGCTCCGAGAACTTGGCGCCGGTGTTCGGACGCGTGCTGCCCGCATTGGGATTCCCCAACCCACCATTGTTGTCGGTACGATAAGGACCCAGCTTCCAGAGTCCGGGATACACGATCCTGTTATAGGCGCTCGGCGAGATCACGAAGTCAGCACGTCCGGGTAACACCCCTGCGCCTACGCTGCTCTTATAAGTTGTGTTGGAATAGTCGATACCGGGCACGTCGTCATTCAGGAAGCTGAGCACCGCGCTGCCTTCATTGATCGGCATATTATTGGCGTTGTACAGGGTCGAATAAGGCAGACCAGCCTCCACCATATTACACCGGTACACCGTCGTAAAGGTGCCGTCATACCGGGAGTCGGTGGTCTTGTCCGCAAAGGTCTTGGTGAAAACCTCGATGGTCGGCGCATTCCTCACCCACGGACGGCCACCCCACTGCTCCGAAGCACGCTGTACCGAATAGACCGAGCTCCAGGAAGACGACGAGCTCGAGCTCGTTATGGACGGGTAAGACCAGGTCTGGAACCAGCCCGACCAGTTGTCCGGCGTACCACCCGCGCCATAGGTAAGACTGCTGACATTGTATTGCGTGCTCTGCTGCGTATGGTCAGAATACAGCATACACTCGTTGTTATAGTCGTTCGTTGCTACGTTGACATCGTAGAAAGTCGGCTGCAGACCATAAACGCCCGGATTTTGAATAGCATTCAGCGCAATATTATAGGCCTGCTGATAGTACCAGGCAGGATCATGACCGTCAGGGTCCTTCCGGGGGCTGCCCGATTCTACCGGATAGGAAGGAATGCTGTTGGGATTCTCGAGCCACCAGCCATAGGTAAGATAAGCCTTCGCCAGGAAAAGCTGGGCGACCTGCTTGGTCACCGCCCCCGTAACACGACGCGTGGATGGCAACGCAGCAACCGCCGCATTGAGATCGGGGAATATCGCCTTGGTATATACGATGGATACCGAATCACGCGACGAGGTCCTGATGGTGGAGGTATTGAACTGCAGCCTGCCCGATCCGAGATCCAGTGGAACACCGCCAAAGGTCTGTACCAGCAGGAAATAGTCGAACGCCCGGAAGAATCGCGCTTCCGCGATATAGGAAGGCGCAACGCCCGCTATGGTTCCGTTTTGAATAACTCCGCTGGCGGTATTGATATAAGGGAACGTATTCCCCCACAGCTGACCCGCATCGCTGAGCGTAGAGGTCGGATGAACACCAGGCACGGAATAGTCCTGCGCCTGGAAATTGCTTCCGCTGCCGCCACTCTGCCCCCAGGTCGTCTCATCCGTTCCGCACTGGCACATATTCCAGTAATAAGCGTTGCCATAAATATTCCGCAAATGCGCATACAGCGCCGTTATCCCGCCCAGAGCGCCATTCTGGGTCTGGAAGTACTGCGGGGTGAAGGTAGCCCGCGGAGTTTCATTCAAAACCTTTTTACATCCCGACAGGAGGACCAGGGCCGACAAGGCCGTTCCTCCGAATATATTGGATAGTCTGCGTTTCATATTTTTCGTTTTTAGAACGTTACGTTTAATCCTAACAGATAGTTACGGGTCGAAGGCGTATTGGTGCCGATCGTAAGGATACGGTGAGGGACCGCCGTCGTCACCGCCGAATTCTGATCACCATAGGAGTTCGTCTCCGGATCCATATGCGACATCTTCTCGTAAGGAGAGAAGAAGACGAACGGATTCTCCAGCGTACAATACACCCGCATCCTTTCGATGCCGACCGTCTTCATCCATTTCTGGTCGAAATTGTACCCCAGCGTCACCGTACGTATCTTCAGATAGGAGGCACTGAAATAGCCCAGGGTGCTGCCATACGCGGGGTTATCGCCGCCAACGCCACCGGGTCTGGGAGCGAACGTGTTGAAATCATTTGCATGGCTGTTCGTCGGCGTCCAGTAGTCCACCTTTACATTATTCCCGGACCTCGAGTTCAGGTTGTTCAGATACCCCGCCGCAGAGTAGAGGCTGCTGACGAGCAGGCCGCCGCTTTTGAAGATACCCGTAATACCCAGCTCGAATCCTTTATAGGCCACCCGCGTATTAAAGCCCCCTTCAAAGTCGGGCTGTACATCGTATATCTGGCGATCGTCGTTGTTCAGGGCCGTCCCTGCCTGGTTCTTCCTGCTCGGAACACCATTGGTAAAATGCAGGGACGTATCGTTCTTGTTGTACGCCACCTTGATCATACCGACATTCCCGCCCGGATAGGCCGCCTGCATATAACCGCTGGAGCTGTCCGCATAGCTCATCAGGCCAATTTTCTTATAGTCATAAATGACGTCGATCGGATGCCCGGGGAACCACATATTGCCTTTATCATAAGGCTGTCCCGAATAAAGGCTCACCAGCTTGTTCCTGTTGCGCGAGACGTTGACGCCGACATCCCAGGTCCAGCCATTGTAGTTGTCCAGGATAGTGCCGTTCAGCGACAGCTCGATACCCTTATTCTGCGTAGCGCCGATATTCGCGGTATAGCTGCTCACCCCCGAAGTCGTTGGAAGACCCACGCTCAGCAGCACATTGCTCGTATTGACCGTATAATAGTCGATCGTACCGCTAAGGCGATTGTTCAGCAGCGTGAAATCGGCCCCGTAGTTCCAGGTCTTGGAGAACTCCCATCCGAGCGCCGGATTGGGCAGCTGGGTAACATAATACCCCATCGCATATCCTGTCTGTCCGAAATTATAGGGACTCGTCTTTAACGCGCCAAGGGTCTGATAAGGATTGATCGCCTGGTTCGAAGTCTCCCCATAACCGACCCGCAGCTTCAGCGCGTCGACAAAGGAGACATTGCTCAAAAATTTCTCGTTCTTCATATTCCATCCAACAGAGATCGCCGGATAAGAATGGTACTGATGACCAGGCGCCAGAACCGACGATGCGTCCGACCGGAAGGCCGCCGACAGAATATACCGGCTGTCATAGGAGTAAATGATACGACCCATATAGGACAACAGTCCATACTGGGCATAGGTGCCGTTCCCAACCGTGGCAGCCCCGTTCTGATCCGCCAGCACATAAGAAAGGTTGTAGAACTGGAAGGCATCTGCCGGCAGATGCGTGGCCGATGCGCTCGAAGACCATTTCGTATTTTGCTCTACGGAATACAGGCCCACCGCGCTGATGCTGTGTTTGCCAAATGTCCGGTCATAGCTCAGCATATGCTCGACCGTATAGTCGACCTGCTTCATATTGGAGTCCGACGCGCTCGACGCAGTGGTCGGAGTCCCGCTGAATACTCCCGTTCCCGTATAGGTGCCATAGTCGTCCTGGTGAAAATACAACCCGAGATTGATCCGGTATTTCAGCCCCTCTACTCCGGGGATCCGTATTTCTCCATAAACCGAGTTATTCGTCGTATAGGACCTGTCGAGGTCGATATATTTATCGCCCAACCCCTTCAACGCATGCGCCGTATAGGCCCACTGCGGTCCGGAAGTGTTGATGTTCACCGTAGACTTCCAGCTGCCGTCCGGGTTGCGCGGATTGATGATCGGCGTCAGGTTCAGCGTCGCATAGGGCCCCAGGTTCTGGTCATGGTTGTTTACATAATAGTTATTGGTAGTCAATCCGACACGGAACAGCTTGCCAATCCGCTGTTCCAGCGAAGTACGCACGCTATACCTTTCGTAATACTGCAACGGAATTACTGCCTGGTCCTTAAAATAGTTAAATCCGATGCTGTAGTTGCCCCGCTCCGAACCACCCGTAATACCGAGGTCCTGGTTGGTCACATAGCCATTCTGAAACAGCAGCTTCTGCCAGTCGGTATTCACGCTGTCGTTCTCGTCCAATGTATTTAAATGGATGGAAGCTCCCGGAGTGGCATTGTTCGCCTTGCGAAGAGCGACATACTCGGGCCCGTTCATCATCGGATATTCTCCCCATATCTTCTTCAGTCCCGCATACCCGTTATAAGATACACGGGCCTTCTGCCCCGCTGCACCCTTATTCGTCGTCACTAAAATAACGCCGTTGGCGCCGCGCGATCCATAGATCGCCGTCGCAGAAGCGTCTTTTAAAATATCGACGCTCTTTATCTCGCTCGGACTGATATCATTGAGCGTCCCGATAAACGGAATACCATCCAGCACCACCAGCGGATCATTCGTGGCATTCAGCGACCGCGTACCACGGATACGGATCTGCATCCCCGCCCCGGGCTTCGACGAGGTCTGCGTCATCTGCACCCCCGCTATCCGCCCCTGCAGCGCCCGCGAGATATCCACGGCCGGCACCTCGTTCACCCTGTCCCCGCTGATCGTCGCAACAGCCGCGGTCACGTCTTTCTTCCGCTGTGTGCCATAACCGATAACGACGACGTCATTCACCACGCTCGACGCCGGCTTCAGCGTCAGCGTCAGCTCTGTCCGGTTTTTCACAGGAATTTCAGTGGCGGCATAGCCCACCGATGAAACAACAAGCACCCCGTTCGAAGGGGCCGAAATAATAAAATTGCCTTCCTCGTCACAGGCAACACCCATTTTCTGGCCCTTAACCGTAACGGAGGCCTTGGGAACAGGTTTACCGTCCTCATTTACTACCCGCCCCTTTATATGCAGGGCGTTTTGCGCGAAGACGGGAATTGATAGGAAAGAGAACATGGCCATTAACCATATGGCGATGCCTCTCTTCAGTAGCAGCAGTCGATCCTGGTAAGATTGCATAAAAGTGTGTTTTAGAATTGGTCTTTTCATACGATTGCAACAAATCAGGGTTTTTTAGCAAAAATCAGCGCTTCAGGCCCTGACTGGGATCCGGGAAACAGGATTGGTTATTTAGGATTGCCTGAGAAAAGAGCAGAAAAGAAGGAAAGGAGAATATAAAATTAAAAAACATTGATTAACAGCAGTATATGATCATGTTTTCTTCTCATATTCACAAGCAATGACCTTGATCTGACACCGGCCAAAGCCATTAATTGTCAAACCAACATTTCAAATGTAGAACATTTATCGAAAATTTCAACCGATTGAAATAAAATAATTTTAGCTTTGGCTCGTCATTCCTGCAAAGTTTACTCTTATGGGAAAGGAAATAACTATATATGATATTGCAGTACAGCTCAATCTATCGACTGCAACCGTCAGCCGGGCCCTGGCCGAAGACCCCGTTGTCAAAAAGAAGACCCGGCAGCTCGTCCTGGATACCGCCAGTAAGATGGGCTACAGGTCCAATTACCACGCCCGAAGCCTCAGGAAGAGTCAGACGAATTCAATCGGCTTCATGGTGCATGAATTACAATCTACATTCATCAACTCCGTGCTGGCAGGCGTTGAAAAGGTCACCACCGAAGCCGGCTACGACCTGATCATCGCCCACTCCCTCGAGAGCTACGAAACCGAGGTCGCCAACGCCAGGAACCTCTTTCACCGACGGGTCGACGGACTCATCACTTCGCTCTCCTGCGAAACAAAGAACCTCGACCATTTCCAGCCATACAAAGACAAAGGGATCCCCGTCATCTTCTTCGACCGCGTCGAGACCTCGATGGATAATGTAGCCGTGATCATCGACAACTACAGATCCGGCTACCAGGCCACCCGGCACCTGATCGACCAGGGATGCAGAAGGATCGTCCACCTCACCGCAAACCTGACACGCAATGTCTATTCCGAACGGCTCCGCGGCTACCGCGACGCCCTGCAAGACAACCGCATCCCGCTGGACGAAGGCCTGGTGATCATCGGCAACCTGACCGAAGAGGCCGCAGTCGCCTCGGCAAAACGCATGCTTGGCATGAACCCCCTGCCCGACGCCGCATTCATCACCAACGACTTCGTCGCCGCCGTCTGCATGCGAACCCTTAAAGAATTTAAGATCCGCATCCCCGCCGACATCGCGATCGTCGGCTTTAACAACGACTCCATCAGCACGGTCACCGAACCCGCCCTCACCACCGTCAACTACCCCGGAGAGGAGATCGGCAGGACCGCCGCCAGACGCCTGATCAGCCACCTCGAAGGCAGCAGCAGCATCCACCAGATACAAACGATCGTCCTCAGTTCCGGACTCATCATCCGCGGATCATCGCTAAAAAAAGGTAAATAAGGCCTGCCGGCCACGCCATTCAGGACGGAATAGTGACCTGCGCACCCCGCCCGCGGCGCAACGAAGAATCGCGGACAATAAGCCCCGCCGGTATAACGGCCGTCCGGCTTCCGGCACCAGGCTCCCGGTCAGAAAGATGATTGAGCAGGCTCATCGCTGCTATCTTACCGACTTCAAAACCATTGTAGTCGATAGTCGTCAGCTTCGGAGTGATCAGCCTGCCGACAGGGTCGTTATTGAAACCAACGACCGCAATGTCTTCCGGCACCCGGATACCCGCTTCCTGCAGCGTGCGTATACAGATAGCCGCAACCAGATCGCTCGTAATAAAAAGACCATCCGGAAGAGGACTCATTTTCAGTATCCGCCTCGCAGCCTCGACACCACCCTCACTATCGATATCGCCCACTACCATAAGATCGTGGGAAAACGGGATATTATACTTTCGCAAAGCCGACCGGAAACCGGTATACCGCTGTGCATAAACATTTCTTTCGAGAGTCGAGGTCACAATGGCGATCCGCCTGCACCCCTGGTTGATAAGATGCTCGGTAGCGAGAAACCCGCAGTGCGAATTATCGATCACCACCACGTCGCTCTTGTTCGTATTGGCGACCCGGTCAAAGAACACAACGGGAATATGATGTTGGGCAAACGCCTCGAAATGTTTCAGACTTTCTGTCCGGCTCGAAAGAGAGGCAATAACGCCGTCGACCCCACGATTCAACAATAGCTTTGCATTCGCAACCTCGATTTCCCTGTCCTCCTGTGAATGGGTAATGATCGTTTCATAGCCATACGATGCCGTTATGCTTTCGATCCCCTGTAACACAGAAGTAGTGAAATGACCATCCAGACGATGTACAATGACACCGATCGTATTGATTTGTCGGCAAACAAGCATATATTCCATTTTTGCTCCGGACAAATTACCGGATTAGACGGAAAGATGGAATGAGCCCGGGTCGATTCGGGGCAATTTGAGACGATCGGAGCCAATTTTGAGACGATTGAGACAGGTCAGCCCTTCCTGAGCGAAGAGGGACGTATAATAAGATCTGCGCGGATCGTCAGCGCGCTGATGGCGCCGATCTTCCCGGAGCCTTTCAGGTGGTTGACAAGCATTCCCGCCGCCGCAGCCCCCATTTCCTTTGCCGGGTAATTGACCGTCGTAAGACCAGGCGTTATCAGCTTTCCAATGACTTCGTTATTGAAACCAACGACCGCAATATCCTGCGGCACCCGCACCCCCTGCTCCTGGAACGTCCGGATACAGACGGCAGCAGCCAGGTCACTATTCGCGAACACACCATCCGGCAGGGGTTTCATCGCCAGTATCTTTTTGGCCGCTTTTTCGTTCGCTTCCTCACCGGCCTCCGCCTTGATCAACAGGCTGTCATCGACCGCAATACCCTTTTCCGCGTGCGCATCCCGATACCCCCTGTAACGCTGATTATAAATATCATGGGTATGAGCCGGCATCAGACAGACGATGCGGCAACAACCCTGCCCGATCAGATGCCGCGTCGCCATCAACCCGCACTGGAAGTTGTCGATCACTACCGATGTGCTTTCGGGAAAAGGAGCTTCCCTGTCCAAAAAGATCATCGGAATATTCTTCTCCCTGAAAGGACGGAAATGTTCGAATGTGTCGGTCTCCGGCGCCAGCACCGCAATGATCCCGTCCACACGCCGCTGAAAAAGGTTTTGAGCATTGGCGGCCTCTTTCACCGAACTCTGCGAGGAGTCCGTAAGAATGATCCCATACCCCGATTCATTCGCGACGGACTCGATACCGGAAAGCATCGGGGTGGTAAAACTGCTGTTCAGCTCATACGCGATCACCCCAATGGTAAGAGAGGTCTGCTGACGCAGATTCCTGGCAAAAAGATTGGAACGATAACCCATCTCAGCAGCCGTGTCGAATATCTTCTTCCTGGTCTTTTTGCTGATGGCAGGGTCGTCGTTCAGGGCCTTGCTCACCGTAGAAGGAGAAAGGTCCAGACTCTTTGCTATATCGTAGATCGTGACTTCTTTTGAATTTTCCATACAACGACCGCTGCGCCTGTTAAGGGATAAAGGTAAAGGTATTAAAAACTATCGTTTTGACCCTGCTTACGAAATTGCTGCGCATATTCGGAGGGCAGCATCCTGTATTTTGCCTTGAATACCCGGGCAAAATAATTGGGACTCGAAAAACCCACCTTATAGGCGATCTCAGAAATGGTCAGGTCCTGCCGCTGCAGCAGCACACTCGCCTTGTCCAGCTTGATATTGCGAATATACTCCACCGGGGTCTCTCCCGTCAGCTCCAGCATCTTGTTATACAAGGTCGTCCTGCTCATGACCAGCTGCTTGCTCAGGAACTCTACCGACAGCTCCGGGTTGTCCAGGTTCGCCTCGATACAGGCCACGGCCTCCCGCATCAGCTTCTCATCCGCCGACTCCGAATGGACCTCCGCAACCGGCGCCGTCGCGACACTGATCTGCTTCGTGTAGGTCGTCTTCAGCGTCTGGCTCAGGTCCAGCAGATTCCTGATCTTCGCCAGCAACAGCTCGAAATCGAAGGGCTTCGTAATATAATCGTTCGCCCCCGTTTCCAGTCCGGCCAGCTGCTGCCCCTGTTCCGTCAGCGCCGTCAGCAGGATCACAGGAATATGCGCCGTCCGCTTGTCCCCCTTCAATTGCCGCGTCAGCGTAATACCGTCCATATAGGGCATGCTCACATCGCTCACGATCAGGTTGGGATGGCTCGCCAGGGCCTTCTTCCATCCCTCATTCCCGTTGCTGGCCTCGACCACCGTATACAGCGCCTTCAGATTGTCCTTCAGATAAAATCGAAAATCCTCATTGTCCTCCACAAGCAGCACTATCGCCTTCCCCGCCGGCAAGCTCCCCTTCTTTGAAGCAACGCTTTCCGCTACACCCTCTTCACCCGGCAAACCAGGCGCCCTCTCCACCGGCGGCGGCGCCTCATCACTGACTGACGCCAGCGGCAGCCTCACCGTAAACACGCTCCCCTTTCCAACTTCACTCTCCACCGAGATCGCCCCCCCATGAAGCCTCACAAACTCTCTCGTTATCGAAAGACCGATGCCGGTACCCGCATTGACGATCGACCCCGGCACAGCATTTTGAAAGAAACGCTGAAAGACCAGCTCCGTCTTGTCGGCAGGAATACCGATCCCCGTATCCTCCACCCGGATAGCTATCCACTCCCCCCCCACGCTGTCCAGAACCACCCTTATCGCCCCGCCCTCCGGCGTGAACTTGAACGCATTCGACAACAAATTAAAAAGGATCCGCTCCACCTTATCTTTATCAAACTTCACATACAGCCGGTCGATATTCGTTTCCACCGACAATCGAATACTCTTCCTCTCCGACAGATCGGCAAACGACTGGCAGATATCTTTAAAAAATCCAACGAACTCCCCATCCGATACCTGCAGCTTCAGCTCGTGCTCCTCCATCTTCCGGAAGTCCAGCAGCTGGTTCACCAGGTTCAAAAGCCTTCTGCTATTCCTCCGGATAAGCTGCAGCTTATCGATGTCCCGGGCATCCTTCTGTCCGCTTAGCAGCTGGTCGGCAGGCCCCATGATAAGAGAGATCGGCGTCCTGAACTCATGACTCAGATTCGTAAGGAATTTCAGCTTCAGCTTATCCAGCTCCTGAACTCTCCTGGCCTCCTGCTTCTCCTGCTCCAGCGCAAATTTCCGCCTGACCCTGGCCAGCCCGCGGCGCCTGCTATAGAACAGCAACCCTCCGGCCACAAGTACATAGAAAATATAGGCATACACCGTCCTCCAGAGAGGCGGCCTCACATATATCCGTATCGAGCTGTCGGTAGTGCTCCACACGCCGTCGTTATTGCTTGCCTTCACCCGGAAAACGTATTCGCCCGGGTCAAGGTTAGTGTAATAGGCGGTATTCTGTGACCCGACATAGTTCCAGTCCTTATCAAACCCCTCCAGCTTATACGCATAGTGGTTCTCCTTCGGAAGCGTATAGTCCAGCGCTCCAAAACCCAGCGCAAAATTCTGCCGGTAGCTAAGCCTTATCTCCTTCGCTATCGAGATCTGCTCCGTAATAGGCGCACCCGCCCCGGCCACCACCGGTCTGGTCCCTACCTTCAGATCCGTCAGCACCACCGGCGGCACATTCCGGTTAGTGGTCAGCGCAGACGGGTAAAAGTAGTTGAAGCCCTGCTGGCCGCCGAAAAAGAGCTCGCCGTCAGACATCCGGATACCCGCCTGATGAACAAAATTGTTATTCTGCAAACCGTTGGAAGGAGTAAAATTGCGGAACACACCCGTCGCCGGATCGAGGCTGCTGACACCGGTATTCGTCGTTACCCAGATAAGCCCCGCCTTGTCTTCCACGATCTGGTAGACATTCGTGTTCTGAAGACCATCCTTTTCATCATAGACGATAAATCGATCCCGCCCCCTGTCATACCGGACCAGCCCCCCTCCATAGGTTCCTATCCACATGCGCTCCTTGCTATCCAGCAGCATCGACTGGATCTTATTGCTCGGCAGCGCGCCGTCATCCTGGTCAACGACTTTAAACCGGCCGTCCCTTCCATATACCGCAATCCCCCCGCCGTGCGTGCCGATCCAGACGTTTCCGTCTGCGTCTTCCCGGATCGCCCGGATAAATCCATTTATCGGCAGACGGATATCTCCCGTAGCCGTAGGATGCGGGACAAGCCGCTCCACGACCTTACCATTCTTCAAGATAGTAATCCCCGACCCGTTGGTGCCGGCCCATATCCTGCCATCCCGGTCCTCCCACAGACAAAAGACATCATTCCCGCTCAGACCATCGGGACCTTCCCCCTTTATGAGATGCCGGGTCCGACCCGTCGCAAGGTCTTGAACAATTAGACCGTTCCCCCATGTCCCAATATATAAGGTATTATCTTCCGTCCTTTTCAAAGCCAGCACGGCAAGCTGACTGGTCGCCTTTCCGTTCACCACCAACGGCATCCGCGTGAGACGGTCAGCCTTCCGGTCAAAACCATACAGGCCTCCGCCATCCGTTCCCAGCCACAGATTCCCGTCGGGCCGCTCCTCAAAAGATGTAACGACCGTGGTCTCTGTTCCATCTTCGCGAAAAGCATCCCCCAGTTTGGCGTTAAAAAGATTCAGATTCTTGTCGTACTTGCTGACCCCTCCCCGGAAAGTTCCGAACCAGTAGATGCCCTGGTTATCGATAAAAATGCAACGGATGGCCCTGCTCGCAATACTGTGAAGATCGTCTTTCTCCGGCTGATACACGGTTGCGCCGCCCTTCCGCGGGTCGAAGACATGAAGCCCCTGCATGGTGCCAACCCACAGAAGACCGTCCTTGTCTGCGGCCAGCGTATTTATCGGACCCTTGCCAAGACCGGCGTCACCACTCACCCCGCTGTACCGCATAAAACCATTCCCGTCACCCCTCAGCCGGCAAAGTCCCGAATCGGTCCCGAACCAAAGATTCCCCTCCCTGTCCTCCGCCATAGCACGCACATCATCCTCGGCCAGACTACCCGCATCAGTCGCAATATGCCTGAACTGCCGGTACCCCGGCTTTCCATCCTCGTGAAGAAAGAGTCCATGATCCGTACCCACCCAGATCCGGCCCCTGGTGTCGCCATGGACGCAATAAAGAGTGATCTTGTCCGAAGTATCGGCCGAAAAAGCCGAAAGACCAGGCTTTTCAACTCGGCCGTTCGCAGGATCCAGCACGAAGGGGTCATTGAACTGCGCGATCCATATTTTACCGCTCCTGTCGCTGGTGATGCTCCTGACCAGCGCGCTGGGCAAAAGCTCACCCGAACCCGAACCGCCGGAGGCCGGATAATTGATAAAGGCATCCCTCTTCCGGTCATAAAGACTGAGCGCGCCACCACTGGTGCCGATCCAAAGATTCCCCGACCGGTCCTCATAAAGGGCCTGTATCTCATTAGCCCGGAGGCTGGTGCTGTCCCCCGTCTTATGCCTGTAAACTGTAAAGTTGGTTCCGTCGAACCGGTTAAGACCATCGCTCGTTGCAAACCACATCCAGCCGTAGTGGTCCTTAAGGATCGCATTGACGGAATTAGCGGAGAGACCGTCCCTTGTCCCGAGGGTGGTAAATTTCAACGGCGTGGACTGCCCGATGACAGCCTCACCTATCCCTGCGACAAGCAGGTACACTATTACGATCTTGCGCCACATGTAACAAAGTAGTGACCCAAATTACTCGAAAAAAGCACAAATCTGAACATTTGTGCTATAAATATTATGAAATTAGCCCTCGTTAATTTATTGACCCCTATACATTTGTAGCAACCGGCACCAACCCGGTCACCCACGTGCTTCAACAATTGATTGCCATCTCACCCGTTCGGGTCCAGCCCGCCCCATCCGCCGGCTGCCCTCCCTCACCGACCCCAAATATACTTGCGGCCGTCAGGAACACCGGCGAGCAACGCCGCCTGGCCGCTTACCTGAAAGGAGCTTTTTCCGCCTTCCTGGTCCCGTGCATTCCAGGCATCGGCCGGGTCCTCGAAATGCACCAGACGGAGGCCATCATTATCGACATCGAGTCTTTTCCCGGCGAGGCGCCCCATATTTGCGCCCAGCTAAAAGCCTCCCCCTCCTACGGCCATATCCCGATCATCCTCCTTTTTTCAGCATCCAACGCCCGGCTCCGCATTCAATGTCTCGACGCCGGCGCCGACGCCCTGCTGGAAAAACCCTATTCCAAAACCCATTTACTCGCCCAGATCAGGAACCTCGACTTCAACAGGGCCAGAATAAAAGAATACCTCACCCACACCCGGCCGGGCCCGGCTCCCGTACCCGATATCACCGAAGATTCCCTGTTTTCGAGACGGCTCGACAACCTCATCTCCGACAACCTTTCCAACGCCAGCCTCAACGTCGACCTCCTCGCCCATATGATGAATATGAGCCGCCCCACCTTCTACCGCAAGCTAAAGGGTATCTCGACCGCCTCCCCCCTCGAGCTGATCAATACAGCCCGCTTGAACAAGGCGGCCGAGCTGATCAAAAACACCGGCCACACCATCGCCGAAGTAGCGGTCATGGTCGGCTTCCACTCCCGCAGCAACTTCGGAAAAGCCTTCTACCGGCAATTCCACCTTTCCCCAACCGCCTTCAGGGCCAAACACAGCTAATTCGCCACCGGCGTGAATGTTTCAAACTTGATCCCACGATCCCGCATGACCAGGGTATCCGTAAAACTATGCTTCGACGTCCCGAAATCGACCGTATATTTCAAATGCAGGACGTCCCGCGCCTGGTTTCCCCATGAGTCTCCCCCTTTGACGAACTCTCCCCCACCACTCACCGTATAGGCGGCCGAAGACGGATTCCCGATGCTGCACTTGCCGTTGTTGTCGAATGTGAGCAATAGCTGAAAGGGGATATTCACGTTCGTCCTGGATTTCGCATTCAGCAATATCGAATCGGTCGCCATGGACAGCGTACCCGTGCTGCAAACCTGGTCCGTCTCCACATATGACGTGTGATAGATAATGGTCGTATCACCCGCACCGTCGCTGACCTTCTCAGCACCCCTCCGCAGGTAATTACCATGCCAGGGATTGATGTATTTTATCGCATACAGGATGGTGTTCTTCCCCGCGAGGAGGGAATCTGCATTCTGCACCGAGTTCATACGCAGCGGAATAACAAAAGTATTCCTGATCGACCGGGCATCGGAAAAGAACGCGTCCGTCAGCTGCACGGTTATCCCCCCCTCGACACTACCGGACGGGATCCTGACCGTCATGTCCTTGGGCAACGTATAATACGCCGCCGGCATCGCAATGACAGGACTTCCGCCGGGACCGAACAGCAGACGACTGCTCAGCGTTGTATCGACCGAGACAGCGATCGAAATATCCTTTGTATTCTGGTAGACCCCACCCATCGTCGCCATGATCATGCACTGATGCTGATTGTCCAGCGAATTGTCGAAAATATCATTCCCCAGGTCCAGCGTCCGCACCGGTGACTGATAAGCGAAATAGACCGTCGTATATTTATAATCAGGAAAGGTCAATTGCTTATTCGAACAGGACCAAAGACCCATCAAAAGAATAAACACCACCAATTTGAAATTTCTCATTTTACCTGTTTTAATTTGTCAACAAACATTACCATCCTTTATTTTGCACCAAACTCTCCTTTACCACATCATTGTAAGGCAGAGGCCCATAATACATATAGTCCGCGTACTGCCTGCCTTCGACGGGCCCGGCGACATAGCTGCCATTGCTTATCGTGACCCCGGCCGCCGGCTGCACCAGGCTTTCCTTCCACCTCCGCAGGTCCCAGAACCTGAACCCCTCGAAACAAAGCTCGAGACGCCGCTCGTTATGGATAAGCGCCCTCATATCGTCCGCAGTGGCGATCGACAAAAGATAGTTGTCCGGCTGTGCGATCCCCGCACGCTTTCTTATCGCGGCGATAACATCCCGGGCCGAATAGGCGTGCGTCCCCTTGCCATCCGGTCCCCAGGCCTCATTCGCGGCCTCTGCATAGGACAGGAACAGCTCGGTATAACGGATATAGGGCACGTAATGCTTTTGCGTGTTCGAATTGGCCGGATTGAGGTTGACATCTTCCCGCAACAGCTTGCGCATATAGTAGCTCGTGCGGGTCGAGAATGGAGTGGCGTTCAATCCGTCGTTGGTTCCACCCGTCTTCGTGAAAATAGTCGGACCGCCCGGACCCATCTTGCTTCCGTTGACAACGACATATAGCGCCAGACGCGGATCCCGGTTCAGGTACGGATTATTGGGGTCATACCCGCCAGCCGCATTGGAGATCGGATAGCCATTGGCCATAGGAAAAGCATCGACAAGGTTTTGGGTGGGGTTTACACGGCCATTTCCATACAAAGTAGGAGGATAGTTATCCTTTTCCAGGTTATTGCCCATACCATTGGCATCACTTAAATTGCCCCTCCACAGGATCTCCTTCGGGTTTACCCCCGAAGACACGCCGTTGATCTCGCCGGCATTTTTACTGGAGTACCAGTATGCGCCATTGGCGGCCATGCCTGACAAACCTCCGTTAAGATCCAGCACCGCCGCGGCGTCATCGGCCGCCTTCGCCCAGGTAACCGCCGAACCCTGACTGAAAGCCGGACTTGCGGCCAACAGAGACATCTTAGCCCGTATCCCTTTCACAATGCGCGCCGTTACACGCTGCCTGTCGAAAGCGCCGAACACCCGGTTGTAGTCAGCGACCGTCGTCTTGCCCGCATATTTGGCAGGGATCTGACTGGCCTGGGAAATATTCTCGAAATCCAGCGGCAGATAGCTTTCAGCAGAATCGAGATCCCTGTATATCTGCTGAACACAGTCGCCATAACTGTTGCGTGGCGTCTTGAAATCGGACTGACCGTCCAGCGGCCTGGTCAGGATCGGGAAACCCAGCAGCTTTCCATCAGCCGACCATCCGCCATGCGCCTGCAGCAAATAGAACATGAACATGCCCCGCAGACCAAAAGCCTCCCCCTTTATCCGGTCATCGAACATCTGGTTGGTGTACTGCCCGGTCGTAGCCCAGGTCACCTTGTCAGCCTGGGTCAATAAAAGATTAAGATACTGTATCGAAGCAAACGCCCCCGTCCATTGCTCTACCGGGTTGCTGATAGAGGACCACTTCCCCGTAGCCATCTGGCGATAGCTGTTGTTGGGATCATTAGACACAGCGTCATCCGTAGCGACATCGTTAAAAGTATATCCGGCCTGCGGCAGCCGGGTATAGCCATTGAGCAATAGCCCCTCCGCAAACGCTGCATTACTATATATATCGCTGAGCTGCCTGTTGTTCTCATCGGCAGGGGAAAGTATTTTCTTGCACCCCGGAAGAACCAGAACTAAGGCCAATAAATAAACCAGCCTGTTTTTCATATCAATTCGTTGAGTTATTGTTTGCATTAAAATTCACCCTTGATGCCGAAATTGTAGCTGCGCACCTGTGGCGTCGTTCCTGTATTCAGCTCCAATATCTGCCTGTTCTTCCCCATCCACAACAGGTCGTTGCCACTGATATAAACTTTCAGCCCCTTCGCAAAAGAACTTTTCAGCACGCTCGCGGGAAAGGTATAGGTCAGCTGCACCTTCGACAGGTTGATCAGATCGGTGCTATAGGTCCAATAGTCCGAGGTCCGGAAATCATTCGCCGAACTGGAAGTCGTCAGACGCGGATAGGTAGCCGTATTCTTTGTATCCACCGTCCAGCTATTGCGTACGAGCCCCGAATATTTCGCAGACCCGGATACCCAGTAATAACTTCCGCTACGAATGCCAGACCCTCCGAAAGAACCCGTCCCCAGCACAAAAAGGGTAAGATCCTTCCACTGGACCGTCACGTTTACCCCGCCGATCAGCGGACTGCCCATCCGGCCAAGATAGACCTCATCCCTTTCGTCTATGATGCCGTCACCATTCTGGTCCTTATACTTGATGTTGCCGGGCTTTACCGTCCCGAATCGTTGCGCCGCATGCCGGTCGATATCGGCCTGGTCGCTGAACAGCCCTTCACTCTTTAACCCGAAGATCGCGTCAACAGGCCTCCCGGTCCGGTCGCGATAGCCATCGGCATACAATTCATCCCTCTTCAGCGCCTTCGTCGCGACATAGGTAAGAGTCCCGCCAACCGTGATCCCTACGTGCCCTACCCGCTCATGATAATTCAGCTGCACATCGAATCCCCTGTACTGGTCTGCCTGAAAATTGGTGAAAGGCACAAAGGACGTCGGCGGATAGCCGGTGAAGAAATAACCAGGATATTGACTATATACCTGCACGGGAATACCGGATTTTTTGATCATGAATACCGTGGCCAGGAGATCCAGTTTCTTCTTGAAAAAAGAACCTTCTACACTCAGGTTCACCTCCTTTCGCTCCGGAAAGGTCAGGTTGGGATTGGCGCCCCTCGATATCGTAGTGGCCTGATTGACATATGTCCCGTCTGCCCATGAAAAATAGGCCGTAGGCGAATATACCGCCTGGTACAGGTAATAGTTGTTGCTGTCGATATCCGTCTTGACAATACCCGCGGAGACATTGAACTTCAGCCTGTCTATCCAGTCCGTTTTTTTCAAAAACCCTTCCTCGCTCATCACCCATCCCAGGCTTACCGTAGGTGATACACCTACCCGCTTGCTCGCCGGCAGCTTGGTGGAATTGACGACCGCTCCGCTAAAGTCCACGTAATAAGTATGGTCGAAGTTATAACCGAGCTGCAATCCCAGGTTGGCATTGGTCCGGTACTGAAAGTCACGGGTCTGCCTGCGCCGGAGCCCGTCCACAACCAGCAACGCCGATACATTGTGCTTTTCCCCGAACGTATTCACATAGTCCAGGTGCGCGCTGAAGTCGATGAGCTGGTCGCTCCAGGTATTGCTGAGATTCTGCGTCCCGGGCTTACTGTCCTTGTTGAACTTCGTCAGCTGAACGATCGAGTCGGAAGACCCGCTGCCCGCCCATCCGGCAGCATAGACCGCATAGCTGTTATTGAGCGTTTCATCGTACGTATTCGAATAGTCGACGGTCATCTGTCCATGAAGGGACAAACCCCGCAGCGCGCTTTTCAGGTCGATATCGACCCCGTTCGTGTACTGAAACTGCCTGCTGGTGAAATTGTCATATCCCGCAGCGTAGACGTCGGCGATCGGATTGGTGAGATACTGCTGGGCGCCCCCCAGCAAATATTTTCCGTCGATCATATTCCGGCTGCCACCTGCCGCCGCCTGCGCAGCTGACGCACTATTCGCAATAAGGCTTGTCGGTATCAGCGGAGCGAACAGCTGTGGCTGCAGAGTGCCCGCAACCTGCCAGTAATTACCCAGGGTATGACGGTTGGTGGAGAAGACCGCAGATACGTTCACATAGGTGCTGATATAATTGTTCAGCCTGAGGTCGATATTGCCCCGCAGGTTCAGACGGGTATTCCGTTCGTTCTTGCCCTCCCCGAAATTCAGCAGCGAATTTTGCGTCTGAAACCCCGCAAGCGCATAAAAACGCGCACGCTCGGTGCCGCTCGTAAACTCTGCATTCGCAGAATAGGTGTTATACATCTTACGGAGATAGTCCGACGAAAAATAGTTCACGTCCGGATATCGGTAGGGATCGGAATGGGACGCATATCGCCTGATCGTGGAGTCCGCATACAAAGGAGCAAGACCGTCATTCAGACAGGCCAGGTTGTAATAGGACATATAATCGGCCGCTCCCAGGTAGTTCGGATATGACTTCGGTACGCTGACGCCCGAATTGACCCGCACCGTGCTGCCATGAAGACCCGCCTTCCCCCGCTTGGTCGTGATCAGCACCACCCCGTTCGCGGCCCGGGCGCCATACAACACCACCGCATTCGCCCCCTTCAAAAAGGTGATCTGGTCTATTTCACTGGTCGTGACGTCGGTCAAAGCACGGGGCTCTCCATCCACCAGTATCAATCCCGCCCCGATATTCCACAGATTGGAGCCTCCGACAAATGCATTGACGCCTTCCAGCGGATAAGTTCCATAGTGCTTATCCAGGTATTGCGGCGGATTGAGCACAGAAATGGCCCCCGCCAGGTCCTTCCGCAGAACGGTCCGGTACCCGACATGGACTACGGAATCGCTGGCCGCCTCGTCCTTCACAGTAACGGTCTGTCCCTGTGCCATCAACGCAAAGCCGCAGCTGATCCCAAATACAACTATTATCGATATTATATTTCTTTTCATTATTCTCTCTTTAAGCTTTAAAACAATACACTCAATAGCCCGGATTCTGATTGAGCGTTACATAAAGATTGACATCGCTGATCTTCAACGGCAGCCAATAGTCCTTATCCTCGAACTTCCGCGTTATGAGCACCCTCTCCTTTATATTGATCGGCTGATTGCCCGCCCCCCTGTCAAAGTCGATAGATGTCTTTTCCCTGTATTTCGTCTGGCCCGCCAGCAGCCACCGGCGAAGGTCATTGAACCGGATCTCCTCCTCGAAGCCGAGCTCCATGGCCCGCTCACGGATGATCTCTCCCATGAATTTGTCCTTATCCGCGACATACGCCGCGCCTACCTCCCCTGCACCGCACCTGTCCCTGATTACATTGACTGCCTGTTGGGGAGTAAGATAATTCGGCCCCATGCTCGTCGCCGAACCATAGCCCTGCAGCACGGCCTCGGCATACATCAGGTAGACGTCCGCCAGCCGCATATAGGAAAGGTGCATATAGTTATTGGGAAAATTGTCGATGCTATTGGCCGTCATCGGCGTGAGCTTCCGCAAAAGATAACCGGTACGCCCCACCGACGTGTTGTCCCGGCTAAAGCCCGTGTTGGACAGATTCGCATACCGGTATATTTCCTTGTTCGCAGGCGCCGAGCCCTTGATCTGCTGGTCCCCGTCGATCTCGATATCATGGTAGAACCGGGGATCCCTGTTGACCCAGGGATTCGCCGGATCATAGCCCGACGCAGGATCGTCGATGGGCAACCCGTTGGCCATCCCGTAGTTCTCCACGAACCGTGCATTCGGGGAAGCGTATCCTCCCCCTATATTCTCATCCACGAAGATCGAGCTCGGCCCATAGGGACTACCCGCGAACCACGAGCTGTAGACAGGGTTCTCGAATATCGACTCGGGATACCCGGGAATAAAGCTTCCCCCGTTGGTATAGAAAAGATTGCTGTAATGCGCAAAGTCGATCAGCTTGACCCAGGTGGCATGGCTGTCCACTAATTTAAGCAGCTCCGCAAATGCGTCCGCCGCCTTCTTGCAATAGTCCGCACTGAAAGAAGCATTCCCCGTGGACGACCGATTCATCAGCGGACTGCCCGCATACAGGTAATTCTTCCCCAGATAGCCCAGCGCAGCTATCTTGGTCAGCCTCAATTGATTCTTGCCAAGCGTCGCCTGGCCGGCAGTCGTATTGTCCCAGTCTACCGGCAGCAGGTCCGCCGCCGCCCTCAGATCCTTCGCCACACGATCCGCCATCGCCTGATAAGTCAAGCGCGGTAGCTGCAGCTTTCCGCTCGACGACAGCACCGTATCAATATAAGGCAGCCCTCCCCAATATGACATCAGCTCGAAATGGAACCAACCCCGGAAAAAGAGCAGCTGCCCCTTGATCAGGTCCTTCTCCTCCTGCGTGCCGTTCAGCTTGTCCAGGTTGGCCAACCCCAGGTTCGCCTTGTGGATGCCATACCACGCATTCGGCCACAACCCCTTGCCAAAACCCGTCGTCGGATCGGTATTGTAAGACTGACCATCCAGCCAGGATATCCACTCCGAGCGGGTCCACGACCAGCTGTCCCCATTATCGAACTGCTCGTTCAGCCAGGTCACGCCGGTCTTATGGATGATCTCGTCACCCAGCATCCAGTCACAGGCCCAGACCTTGCTGGTGAATTCGGGCACAGTGCAATACAGCTCTTCCGTAAAACCCTGGAAATTGGTAAAATTGATAAAGGCATCCGTAGGCGACACATTCGCGCCCGGCGCCTTGTCGAGATACTTCTTGCAGCCGGTCAGCCCGGCAACAGATAAAATTGCAAAGCAAAAGACGATTATATACGATTTCATATGGCTTGCTTTAAAAGGTGATATTACAACCAAGGTTGACACGTCGGATAGTCGGATAGGCCGTGGCTGCCTCCATGCTCACCTCCCGGTCATCGGGCATTTTCGTCCATAAGAGCAGATTGTCTCCGTTCAAATAGACCCTGAAGGCATTTATCCCTATCCTCTTCAGCTCGGAAGCTCTGAAACTATACGCGATCTCCGCATTCTTGAGCCGTATATACGAACCGTCATACAAATAGGTAGTGCCGTAGAAGGGCATTACGCTGGCATAACGAGGCACCGGCACACTCCCGTTGGTATTCGTTGGAGACCAGTAAGCACCCTGCTTGTAGACGTTGTCGTAGTGATACTGCCCCCCAAAACTGACCAGCTGCAGGTACCGGTTCGCGTTGTTTACGCCATAGAACTGGACAAACACGCTGAAACCTTTCCATTCTGCGCCTATGGTCGCATTATAGGTGTTCTGGGGCCGCTCCGGATACCCCGCCGGCACCACATCCTTATTGTCGATAACCCCGTCCCCGTTGTAGTCGACCATATTGAGATTTCCCGGCAGTTTTTGATTGTCATAAGTATTCAGCTGAGTGCTGCCGTACACCTGGTCCCAGTTATTGTAATACCCGCTGCTAACATACGAATAGGCCTGACCGATCTGCTTCCCCGCCTTCTTCAGATAGTCATCCAGCAGCTGGGGATCATCGGCTTCAACGATCTTGTCCTTCGCATGGGTCACGCTGAAATTGGCCCACACCCGAAGATTCTTCGACAGGACCTTGTTGACCTTGAGCTCCACCTCATACCCTTTATTACGCACCTTCCCCAGGTTGGCCGTCGCCGGCTGGACGCCGAAATAAGAAGGTACGGCACGGCTCGAGCCGTCCAGCAGGATGTCCGTACGATAGTCGCTGAATACGTCCACGCTGCCCGACAACAGGTTATTGAACAGGGCATAGTCCAACCCCAGGTCCTGCTTGGTGACTGTCTCCCAGTGGACATCCGGATTACCCACATTAGTATGGGCCTCGGACCACCAGGTATAGGGACTGTTCTGCCCCGCAGACGCCCCCAATGGCGCAGTGTTCCCATAGGTCCACGTCGTCATATACAGCCAGCGGTTGTTAATATTGTCATTCCCCACCTTACCATATGAAGCACGCAGTTTCAACGCATTGACGAACACCACATCCTTCATGAACTCCTCATTATTGATCGCCCAGCCAACCGCAGCCGAAGGAAAAAAGGCAAACCTGTAGTTGGGACCGAACTTCTCCGACCCATTATAAGCGCCGTTAAACTCCGCAAAATATTTCGCCGCATAATTGTAAGTGACCCTGCTGACCCAGTCCTCCCTGAAATGCTCGAACTCGCTACCCGTAGCGTACCTGTCACGGCTGAACAGCCCCATCGCAGTAAGCTCGTGCCTGCCGAACTTCCTCGAATAGTCTACCTGCAGCTGGTAGAACAGCTTGCGGTAGGTCTGATTGTTCAGGTTTGTATCCGGATTTGGACTCCACCGGTAGGGAATCCAGTTGAACTGATTCGTCCCCAGGTACTGACTATAGGTAGTGTCGCCCGTTACCGGGTTGATATACTCCTGCTGGATATTCCCGTTATCATAGATCCCTCCCTGCGACACAAAGGAATTGTCGAATGAGATCGTCCCCTTTGCAGACAGCCCCTTCAACAACGCACCCAGGTCCTGCTTCAACGTAAAATCCGTGGTGATCCGCGTCGTCGTGGTCTTGCGGACGCCATTGTTCCCCATCGTCGCCAGCGAGTTGATCGTCGACACCTGCTCCGCAGGAAAATATCCCCACCCGCCATTCGAATACCGGGGATAATAGATATCCGGCGCGTTGTTGTAAATACTCTGCCAGATACGGTATTCCCAGCTGTCCTGCCCATAGGCATCCTGCCGCACACCATAAGAGCCCGCCAGGTTGGCCGTCAGCACGGTAGACTTCGTTAAATTAAAGTCCAAATTCGTCCGCGCATTTACGCGGTCGAATCCATATCCCGGATTGTACGTCTTGCCATTGTCTATCTTCTTAATAATGTCCCCCTCGTGCAGGAAATCGACCGACGAGAAATACTTTACCAAAGAATTTCCGCCGGAAATATTCAGGTTGGCATTATAAGACATGGCGAACTTCTTGACTACCTGGTCCTGCCAGTCGATATTGGGGTATCGCTCGGCTTCCGCCTGGTTGGCCGGATGCCGGTACTTATCCAGCTGCGCATAGGGAACATAGCTGTTCCACGACGCAGGAGACACTCCCAATTCATTTTCGATGGCCTGGTCCCGCACCCTGATCGCATCGTACGCGTCGTATTTGCTCGCCAGCTTGGAAGGCAGCTTCATCGTAGAATTGGCCGTCAGCCGGATATCGGCCTTCCCTTCCCTGCCCCGCTTGGTCGTGATCAGGATGACGCCATTCGCTCCCTTCACGCCAAAGACAGCCGTCGCAGACGCATCCTTCAGTACAGAGATATTTTCAACCGACCCGATATCCACGCTGCTCATCGGCCGCTCGATACCGTCAACCAGTACCAGCGGATCGCTGTTGTTCCACGTGCTCTGCCCGCGGATATAGATCTTTGGATCCTCCGCTCCCGGCGTGCCCTGGGTAGCAACCGTAATGACACCCGGCAGATTCCCGGTAAGAGCCGCGCCCAGACTGGACACACCGCCCGTCCTCTCCAGCACTTCTCCCCTCACCTGCGTGATAGCCCCCACTACGCTCTGCTTCCTCTGCTTTCCGTACCCTACAATGACCACATCGTCCAGGGTCGCAGTACTGTCTTTCAAAGTGATGGAAATATTTCCGTCTTTATGGACACTGACCTCCTGCGTGGCCTTTCCTATATGACTGATCACAAGAATATGCTTGTCGGCCGGCACCAGGATGGAAAACCGGCCCGTCACATCGGTCCGCGTTGCAGTCGTCGTCGCCCTTACCATGACCGACGCTCCCTCGACCGGATTTTTTTGCGCATCGAACACGATCCCCCGCACGGTATGCGGAGCCTGCGCCAGCGAACCAAAGCTTGCCAGGACGGCTGAAAGCACAAGGATCCCGGCCCAAACACCTCGTAGGTGTTTTATAGCACAACTCATATTGTTTTTTTTAATTGCTTGGTTAATAAATGTAACTCTCACACACATTTAGGTGTAACTCTCACACATTCCCGTTTCGGGTAAACCACTTTATTTTCTGGAAGAAAAATAATGTCAAAATGACATTTTTTGGAAAGGAGACAGCAATAGGCGGGGCAAAGTTCTTTTCAATCATGGCAAACTAATTTTGGTAAATAATGAGCCACGAATCTATATTTCCCCCGCCAGAACCAATCGCAGAAATGTTGAAAGAAATATGACAAATGTTGATATAGGCCTTGAAGATCAACCGTTAGCCGGTCACCGGCCCAAATTTTACCGACCCGGGGGAATTATCGGGCCTCACAACACCAACCCGACCGCCGGCTGGTTGCATCCCATCAGCCCACTGCAGCAACCATGCACTCTACCGACAGTATGTCGTTCGATAATCGGACGGCAGCATCTTATATTTTTCCTTGAACGCCCTCGTGAAATAGGTCGGCGAGGAGAACCCCACCTCATACGCGATCTGGGAGATCGAGAGGCTTCCCTTGCCCAGCAATCCCACCGCTTTCTCCAGTCGGAAAGAGCGGATATATTCCACCGGTGTCTCCCCCGTCAGCTCCAGCACCTTCCCGTATAACGAACTGCGGCTCATCCCCAATTCCCGGCTCAGGAACTCCACAGAAAGCTGCGCATCCTGCAGATGCGTCTCGAGACAAGCCACGATCCGAAGCATCAGCTTTTCGTTCCCCGTCTCCCCCTCCGGCACAGGGACCATGACTTTCACCTGTTTGGTATAGGCCAACCTCATCTTGCTGTTCCAGTCGAGCAGCCCCCTGATACGCGCATTCAGCAGCTCAAAGCTGAAAGGCTTGGTGATATAATCGTTCGCGCCAGTCCCCAGCCCCTTCAGCTGTTGCGCCTCCTCCGTCAGCGCCGTTAACAGGATCACAGGAATATGACCCGTACGCTTATCCGCCTTTAGCTTCCTGGTCAGCTCGATGCCGTCCATATGCGGCATGCTGATATCGCTGACGATCAGTTCGGGATGCCCGGACAACGCCAGCTGCCACCCTTCTTTCCCATTCTCCGCCTCCAGCACGTCATAGTACCTGCGCAAATTATCCTTCAGATAAAACCGGAAGTCCTCGCTATCCTCCACCAACAATATCCTGCGCTTTATATTTCCACCGGCAGCCCCTCCCTCCTCCATAACCTCCTCCTCCATAACCCCCGCGCTTCCATCCGCCATAACCCCATCCTCCATAACCCCATCCTCGACAATCGCCTCCACCCCATCCTCCACGATCGCCTCCACTCCATCCCCCACGATCGCCTCCACTCCATCCTCTACGATCCCCCCGGACGCCACTCCCTCACCAGCCACAGCCAGCATCAGCGTCACCGTAAACTCACTCCCACGTCCCACCTCACTGTTGACCCCGATCCTCCCGTCATGCATCAGCACGAACTCCCTTGCGATCGACAGACCGATACCCGTCCCCTGATTCAATATCGCTCCGGAAACCGAATGCTGAAAGAACCGGTCGAATATCCTTTCCTGCTCAGCCGTCGGAATACCAATACCGCTGTCCGCAACGCGGATGGTTACCGGCTGCCGCCCGTCCGCACCCGGGACCCCTGCTTCCAGCGAGAGATCGATCCTCCCGCCCTCCGGCGTGAATTTAAAGGCATTGGAGAGTAAATTGAACAGTATCCGCTCTGTCTTATCCCGGTCAAATAACACATACAGCCTGTCCACACCGGACGTCCACCGGAATTTGATCTTCTTCCTCTCCCCGAGATCGACAAACGATTGACCCGCCTCCCGCACAAATTCTACCAGGTCCCCCGGCGACAGCTGCAGCTTCAGCTCCTGCTCCTCCATCTTCCTGAAGTCCAGTAATTGATTGACCAGGTTCAGCAGCCGCCTACCATTCCGCCGGATCATTTCCAGCTTGTCCTCGGACCTGCTGCCCTTTAGATCGGAAAGCAGCTGTTCTACCGGTCCCATGATCAGCGAGATCGGCGTCCGGAACTCATGGCTCAGATTGGTCAGGAATTTCAGCTTCATCCGGTCCAGCTCCAGCGCACGACGATTCTCCCTCCTCTCCTCTTCGATCGCAAATTTCCGCCGGACCCGAGTCAGCCCCAGATGCCTGCTGTAAAGAAGCAGCCCCGCCGCCACCAGGATATAAAAAATATAGGCATATACCGTCCTCCAGAACGGAGGCCGCACATGGATACGGATCGACGTGTCACCCCTGCTCCACACGCCGTCATTATTGCTCGCCTTCACGCGAAAGACATAATCTCCCGGGTCCAGGTTGGTGTAATAAGCCGTATTCTGCCCACCAGCGCTGATCCAGTCCCTGTCGAAACCATCCAGCCGGTAAGCATAACGGTTCTGGTCAGGTAAAGTATAGTTCAACGCTACAAAGCTGAGCGCAAAGTTTTGCCCGTATGCCAGGTCAACCTTCGTGGCGACAGTCACCTGCTCCTCCAGTGGCGATCCCTTTCCCGGCACCACCGATTTATTCGCCACCCGCAGATCGGTCAGCACAACCGCCGGAACATTTCGGTTCGTCGTCAGCGCAGAGGGATACAAATAGTTGAATCCCTGCTGACCACCGAAAAAAAGCTCCCCGTCCGAGGTCCGCAATGCCGAGGTATGACAAAAATTGTTGTTTTGGAGCCCGTTGTGCGGGGTAAAATTCCGGAAAACATTCGTCTGCACGTCCAGGCTGCTGATGCCGCTGTTGGTGCTTACCCAGATACGGCCATCGCCGTCCTCCAGTATCGAATAGACATTGGTATTCTGTAATCCGTCTTTCTCGGAGTAGACGACGAACTTGTCCTCCTTTTTATTGTATACACAAAGCCCGCCGCCATAAGTCCCCACCCACATCCTTCCTTTACTGTCCAGAAGAAAAGCCTGGATCTTATCGCCGGGCAGAGCGCCCGATTCCTGCGTATATTTTTTGAACTGACCAGTGCTCGGATCATAGACCGCCACCCCATCACCGTGAGAGCCGATCCATACCTTCCCCTCCGCATCCTCGGCGATGTCACGGATAAATCCGTTGACCGGCAACCGGACATCGGAAGACCGGACCGGATTTGGCAGCAGCCGGTAGCGCAGCTTGCCATCCTTCAATACACTGATGCCCCCTCCATTGGTGCCCGCCCATACCTGTCCCGCCTTATCCTCCCGGATACAATAAATAGAGTTCACACCGGGATCTCCGTCCCGGTCGCTCATCCGGACTTTCTGCGCCTGTCCGGTCGACGGATCATAGAGCAGCAGCCCATTGTTGAAAGTCCCTACATAGAGCTGTTTGCTACGGGTGTAATGCATGGCGAGAACATGCAGCGGCGTGGGACTTTTTCCCCCGACCACCAACGGCAGCCGCTGAAGCCTGTCGCTCCTCCTATCGTAGCTGTATAGCCCCCCTCCGTCTGTGCTGACCCACAGATTGCCATCTGGACGCTCAGCCAGCGCAGTCACGATACTGCTGCGCGCGCCCCCATCCCGGAACGCCTCTCCCATCTTCCCATCGAAAAGATTGAGATTCTTGTCATACTTATTGACGCCACCCCTGAAAGTGCCGATCCAGTAAATTCCGTCAGGATCGATATAGATGCTGGTGACCCCCTCGCTGGTCAGACTGTGTAGATTCGACTCCTCCGTCCTGTAGGTTACCGACCTGCCCGATCGGGGGTCGATAATGATCAGCCCTTCACTGCTGCCCACCCACACATAGCCATCCTTGTCCACATCGATGGCGCTGATCGTCCCCGCTGCAGCAGACTCGCCCCTTGCCCGCTCCTCCCGAAAAGAGACGAACCGGTCTTCACCTGCCGGCAGCCGGCACAACCCCTTCTCCGTTCCGACCCAAAGATCACCCCGCTTATCCTCGCATAGTACACGGACGCCATTGTCCCGGAGACTGCTGCTGTCGCCCTCCTTATGCAGATATTGCCGGAAAGAGTTGGTAGCCGGCAAATACCTGAACAGGCCATAGTCCGTAGCCACCCAGATCCGGCCCCCGTGGTCCGTGTATATATTGAGGAGAGAGAAGGGCCGGGCCGCGTCCGCCGCATAACGGTGCAGGTTGAGCCGGTCCAGTCGTCCTGTGTTAGTATCCAGGACAAGGGGCGCTCCATATTCCGCGACCCACAGCCTGCCCTGCCTGTCGCTGCTAAGCCCCCTGATCAACGCAGTGGGTCCCATTACCCTGGTTTGGTTATTATGCCCCTTTCGCGGGAAATTGATGAAACGATCCCGCTTCCTGTCATATTCACTGAATGCCCCGCCACCGGTTCCTACCCAAAGATTGCCGGCAGCATCTTCATACAATGCCAGTATCTCGTTCGACTTCAGGCTGGTGCTGTCACCGGGACTGTTCCGGTAGACGACAAAACTCTTCCCGTCAAATTTGTTCAGCCCGTCGTTGGTCGCAAACCACATGAACCCATAACGGTCCTTCAGAATGGCGTTGACCGAATTCGAGAGCAGCCCATCCCTCGTACCCAACGACGTGAAATTGATATGCTCCGGCTGAGCCACTGCACAATACATCTCACCGAGACACAAAAACAACAAAATAATTGAACGTAGCATACGGTATGGGTTCTCCCCGGAAAGTTAATTATTTTACGCAGTCTCCTCCCCCGTTCACCACATACCATCCGCTGATCGAAAAAATTGAGACAATATGAGCCAGTTTTGAGACGATTGAGACAGCTCACCCTCCGATTATTGTATACTTCTTACCCGCAAGGACTTTAAATACCCTCAGCTTCTTTTTGATCCTCAACCGGCACGTCTGCGTCTGACTGGAAACCAGGGTCGCCTCACGCAATCGTCCATCATTCCACCGGATATCGATTGTATAACCACCACGTCCCCTTAGCCCGGTAACGCTGCCTTTCGGCCATTCAGCCGGAAGCGCCGGCAATAGCGAAATTTCTCCCGAATGGCTCTGCATCAGCATTTCGGCAATGCCGGCGGTAACCCCCTGTATTCCCTGGTTGCCTTCAAAAGACGGAGTGATCCTGCTGTCCTCTGCCCTCGGATGTAGGCTGACATCGGTAAGCATCGGGACCAGTATCTTATAAGCCGCTTCCGGCTCTTCCAGTCGTGCGTGCTGATTGATCTTCCAGGCCCCCGACCAACCCTTATTGATATCACCCCTGCGCCGCAACACAACCCTTACCGCCTGCGCCAGCCCGGGTGTATTACGCAGAGTGATCGCGTCATCAGGATACGCCGCGAACAAATGGGATATATGACGATGACCCGTATCGCTTTCCTGAAAATCCTCCAGCCATTCCTGCAGCTGCCCGAACTTCCCGATCCTGAACGGCGGCAATTGCTTCCTCGCCTCCTCCAGCTCCCTGCATAACCCCTCATCCTTACCCAATATCCTTGCCGCACTGATCGTGTGGCCAAACAGATTTCTCAGCAGCTCATTATCCATGGTAGACCCCATGCTGACCGCAGCCAGCTTCCCGCCAACCGCAATAAAACTATTTTCAGGACTCGTAGACGGGCAGGTCACCAAATATCCGGTGCCGGGATCAGTGATCAGGTAGTCTAAGAAAAATTCAGACGCCCCCTTTAACAAAGGATAGATCCTCTCCAGGTATTTTTCGTCAGGATCATATTGATAATGGTCATACAGCTGTTGCATCAGCCAGGCTCCTCCCATCGGCCATATCGTAGCCTCCCGGTTCCGGTCGGTCGGCGCGGTATTGAACCACACATCAGTGCCATGATGAGCCACCCAGCCGCGACAATTATAAAGTTCCCTCGCCGTTCGCCTCCCCGCCTCCGCCAGCTGCTCCACAAACACCAACAGCGATTCATTAAGCCGCGCAAGATTGGTGCTTTCTACCGGCCAGTAACATTCCTGTAAATTAATATTCAGCGTCCATCTGCCCTGCCACCGGCCTTCCATATTATTGAGCCACATATTGTGATTATTAAATGCCAGTCCGCCCTCACGCGCCCCGGCCAGCATCAGGTACCTGCCGTACTGAAAATATTGAGCAATATACAGTGGATCAGACCCACCGGCCCTGAGCCTTTCCATACGCCCGGTAGTGGTCAGCAACCCGGCTGGGTCACCACCAAGATCCAGCTGACAGCTGGCAAACAACGGCATATAATCCTGTAAATGGCGCCGCTCCAGCTCACTATAGCTATAGTTCGCGGCTCTGGTAATATATTGATCACAACGCGCTCGTTCATCTGCCGAAACATCGTTCCAGCTTTTCCAGCTCGTAGCCCCGGCCAATAACAGCGTTACCGAGCTGGCCTTACTTATTTTTATAAGATCGGGCCCCCTATCATACGTGACATCTCCGCCATCCACCACAGCCCTCAGACGAGCCGACCATTTCAGCGCCTGCCCATTCGTTCCATTCATCACCAGGTCCCCATCCACTATTTTCGTTTGTGCCGACGGCAGCAGGCTGCCGAATCCCACCCGTATATCGATGCTGCCGGGCTTATCCGCCGTGAGTCGCATGACGATGACCTGGTCGGGATAGCTGGCAAATAGCTCACGCCTATAGTTGATCCCGTTCTTCCGGTAGCTGATCGTTACCACCGCGCTATCCATGCTCAGCTTCCGCTTGTAATCGGTGACCGGATCGCGCCCCCCACTGTCAAAAGAAATATTCAGGATGCCCATGGGCTGATAGTGCTGCACATTGGTGGGGATGCTGTTCAATTTCATCGCCTCCTCATTGGCCTCGACGTATTTTTTCTCCAGGATAAGCTTCCTGACATTCGCCAGGATTTGAGGGCCATCTAAATTATTAGGATCATAAGGCCCGCCGGACCATAAGGTCTCATCATTAAAAACAATATCCTCTTCCCCCGTTTTCCCGCCGATCATAGCGGCAAAACGCCCGGTGGCAATGGGCAAACCCTCCCAGTATTTCGTAGCCGGTTGGTCATACCACCAGCACATCTCATTGGCATTCGGCTTTCCCTGCTGTGCATGAGAAAGCACGGCATCGACAATAAAAACCCATATCAAAAAATGCCTTTTCATATGACCGCCAGGCTACGATCCAGGGTAATAGTGCTCCCGGGCTGAATGACAAACCTTGCCGTTCTATCACCATATCGTACACTAAAAGCCTTCCCGCCAGTACTATGGATCTGCGCAGACCGCAGCTTGCCGTCCTTCCATTCCATGCTCACCTCATATCCGCCACGCGCACACAAACCCGAGACAGAGCCGTTCTTCCAGTCGGCAGACAAAGCGGGCAACAGGCTTATCTCCTCATCTTGGCTCTGGATCAATGATTCGGCAACAGCAGCCGTATAACCAAAATTGGCGTCAGACTGATTCGATCGTTTATTATGCAGATTCGGGGCTAAATAATTGTTGCTCAAAAATCGATGCAGTTCCTCCGCCACCTTGTCGCCCCGCTCCAGTCTCGACCATACGGCTATATCCCACGCCATTGGGAATCCGCCGGGAGCCGGATGCACATCCATCCATTTGCGGATAGCCTCCGCCAGAGAAGGGTCACGACGCAGCCGGATGGAACGACCCGGATAAAGTGTAAAAAGTGGCGACACATTATGCCCCGCCGGCGCCTGCTTCCAGTCCTCGATCCATTCCTGTAAAAACCCTGAACTGCCTATCTGGTAGGGCGGGATCTTTGTAAGGGCGATCTCCAGCCTTTTACGCAGTTCTTCATCGATCCCCAATTCCTCGCTGGCCGCTATACAATGGGGAAACAGCTCACGGATAATACCTATATCCATCGTCGGAGACTGGGATAAGAACGACAATTTTCCGCTGCTGTCATAATAACCATGCTCCGGCGACATCGAGAATGGCGTAACCAGCCAGCCATGTTTGGCATCAACAATCATCAATTCCAGCAGGAACTGAGCCGCGCCCCGCATGATGGGATAGTATTTCTTTAAAAAATTCCTGTCGCCGGTAAAGGCGTAGTGCTCCCACAGGTCCTGGCAAAGCCAGGCGCCACCCATCGGCCACATCCCGAATCGGGCCGCATCTACCGGAGCAGTGCCCAGCCACAGATCGGTATTGTGATGCGCCACCCATCCATCGAGATGGTAATATTTTTTGGCAGTCTCGGCGCCGTTGACAGAAAGCCCCTCTAACAGATCGAAAAGAGGCTGATGACATTCCCCCAGATTACACACCTCGACCGGCCAGTAATTCATTTCCAGATTAATGTTGATCGTATATTTGCTGCCCCAGTTAGGATAGACTTCCTCATCCCAGATCCCCTGGAGATTGGCAGGCTGCCCGCCCGCACGGCTGCTCGAGGCGAGTATATAACGCCCAAACTGAAACGTCAACGCCTCCAGGTTCGGATCCGGCGACTTTCTCACCGCGGCAAGACGTTCGTCCGTCGGCCTGCTGTTCATAGAATCGTCCCCCACACTCAGGTGCACTCTGCCCATTAAACCCCTAAAATCATCAACATGCCTTTGGCGCAATACCGCATAGCTCTTCGCAGATACGGCATCTAATATTTTGGTGCACTTGCCGGCAGGGTCCCCATCGATGTTCTTATAATTTTCATAGCTGGTCGCAATGGAGACTACAAAAGTCACCTCATTAGCCCCCCTGATCAAAAGGGTCGAATCCGTCGCGCTCGTCTTTCCACCCTCTGCCCGTGCCTGCAACGCAGACTGGTACCGCATGCCCGGACCAGGAACCTCCGCAATAAGCCAGTTCTTCTTATTTCCCGGTCTCCACGTGCCATCCATGACCAGCTTCGAATCCGTCGCCGTAACTTTATCTTTATAGGGGCTGCTGAAGCCTGCCCCGACCGAGATGCTGCCCGGCTTACTCGCCGTAAGATGCACTACCATGACATGGTCAGGATAGGATAGGAACACCTCCCGCGAATACGCTACACCGCCAACACGGTAATTTATTTTGACGACACCCGTTTCCATATCCAGCTCACGACGATAGTCTTCGACCTTGTCCGCACCATCAAACGACAACGACAGATCGCCGATAGGCTGATAAGCCTGCTGCGCACCCGGAATACCCAGGAAATGCGCATCGACCATTTTCTCGGCCTCCTGAAATTTTCCGTCGGCTACCAGCTGACGGATCTGCGGGAAATAGCCGACCGCGTTCGAATCATTATAGTCATGCGGACGCCCCGACCAGTAGCTGGATTCGTTCAACGCGATTCGTTCCTTTGCAGTACCGCCAAACACCATCGCCCCCATATAGCCATTGCCGACAGGCATTGCCTCCAGCCATTTTTCCGCAGGCTGACGGTACCAGAGCACCATGCTGTCTTCCCGCCTCGCCGCAACTGTCTGGGCCACCGGCGTCAGCTCAGCCGCAAACCCGCCACGCCGCAATAGCTTCACCTCCACCTCGCTCGACCTGTCCACTACCTGCCGGGTCGCCGTCAGCGCCTTATCGTGCTCACCGTCCGCGATCAGCACCAGGTTATACGATACCCCGGCCGGCAGAAAATCGAATTTCACTTTCTTCGTCTTCTCACGCAGCGTACCATTCAGCCCGCCCAGCCACCAGTCATTCCCCTTCCGCCGGGCAAGAATCATCTCCTGCCCCGGATACCCATCCACCAAACGGATATCATCCCAGGCGTTCGGCACCTTCTTCAGGAACTCCCTCGCCGCATCGGGCAGATCGTCATATCCCTCCGGCCGGTCCGCGAAATGCTGCAGCCCCGACTCAAAGACGACGCTAAGCGCCAGCTCATGCCCATAAGACGTAACATGCGGAAACTGCGAATTCGTCAACGTCACCGGCGTATAGTCCATCGGACCGACCACATTGCGCGTAAAAGGCAGCATACAATTGTGCTCCGGCGCCGCCAGCGTAAAATCCGGACCGTTGTTGTACCATTCCGCACCCCTCACCGCCTCACAGGTCATCAGGTTGGGATACGTCCGCGACCAACCCCTTGGGACAATACATCCATGGAAATAGACCATCATCTCCGCCTTCGCAGCGTCCTCTAAAATATCGAGATAATACCGGATCATGTCCTGCTTCTCGCTCTCGAAGAAATCCACCTTCACCCCCGCAAAGCCCAGCTGCTTCAGCTTCCTGAATTCTTCGACACGATTTTCATGCGTCAGCATCCGGTCCCGCGGCGTCGCCGTCACATATGTATGCGGCCCACCCGAATTATACCATATCAGGGGCCTGACCCCTTTTGACAACGCATACCGGGCCGCGTCTTCCATTGTACCGCCGTTCCCCATCGCATCCCATTCCCAGTCGAACAATGTGTAAGGCCAGCCCATCCGGGCCGCCAGGTCCGTAAAGGCGCAAACGACCTTATAGTCCTTCGTACCATGATTATGCGACCAGTAATTCCATGACGCCACCCCGGGCTTCACCCAATCCGTTTTAGCCAACACCGAAGGCGGTGAAACATCCTCCACCAGCGTCGATGACACAATATCCCCCAGCCCACCGGCAATGATCACCCGCCAGGGCGACTGCCAGGGCAGCCGGATAGTCGGAGTCGATGCCCCCAGCCCTCTGCCGTCACGCTGATCCGGAAAACTGATCTTATACACACTCCCGTCCGCAACATTGCTGAGCTTAGTTCCGCAATAGCTGCCATCCAGACCCGCCTCATGAATAAGGAACCATTTATCGCTGCCCGGAATATTGAACAGCGCGGGAAGCCCCCACTCCTGCCGCACACTGTCGTCCTTCATTCCCCTGTACAATCCTTCATTGGCAGGATTCCATTTCTCGAGCCACCTGGCTGTACCCGGAGCGATCGTATAGGCCGTCATCTCTTCCTTGACGACAACCGAATCCTTCCCGTCCGGGAATCGGTACCGGAATGCCAGCCCGTCATCATATGCCCGGAGCACCAGCTCCATCCGTGAACGCTGCGCATTCTCGAAAAGTACGACCACCTCATTCGCCCGGTTGCTGCAATGCGACCGCTTCCCGTGTACCACCGAATATTGCTCGACGACCGGCACCGGTTTCCCCACCCTGACAAATCGAAGGTCCTTCCAGAACTCCTGGTCGCTGCGCACAAGCCCAAGCGATATCCGCGGTACAAGCCCCGGCATTTCCAGCCACCACTCCCCCCGATCCCCGCCACCGGCACAATACAACCCCGCAACGACCCGCTGATTCGGCGACTCCACCCGGACCTTCTGCCCGACAACGATATTCCCCATCAACAAAAGACAACAACCAAACAAAAGCCTTATCATAGAATAGTCATTTTTATCGTTTTCAGATCCTTGTCCGCCGAACTGTTGCCGTATAACACCTCATATTCACCCGGGCTCGTGGTCATCACCCCGCTATTGCGGTCATAGAACTGGAAGGCGTCCGCATTCAGCGCGACCGCCACCTGCTCGCTCGCACCCGCCGCCAGCACCACCCGGCGGAAATTTCTCAACGTCTTCAGCGCCCCGGTCGTATCCCCCGCTTTCCGTATATAGACCTGCAACACCTCCGTCCCCTTACGGCTACCTGTATTCGCAACAGGTACGGTCAGCGTCACCGCTCCATTCCGTTGCATCGAAGTACCCGAAAGCCGCCCCTCCCCGATCGAGAAGGTCGTATAGCTGAGACCAAATCCGAAGGGGAACAACGGATCGCTCATAAAGCGATACGTCCTGCCCTTCATCGAATAGTCATCGAAACCCGGCAGCTGGCCGATATTCTTATAAAAGCTCACAGGCAGCTTGCCGGAAGGATCATAGTCCCCCACCAGCACATCCGCCAGGGCTTCGCCGCCCTTCTCGCCGCCATACCAGGCCTGCAGGATAGCATCGCAGCTTTTCGTCTCCGGAACAAGCCCGATCGCCGATCCGGAAAAGTCGACAAAGACGATCTTCTTCCCCGCCTGCTTCAATGCCTTCAGACAATTGCGCTGCACAGCCGGCAATTCGATGTCCGTCCTGTCGCCGCCCTTGAAGCCAGGCAGATCGATCGGCATTTCCTCTCCCTCCAGCCGGGAAGAGATGCCCCCCGCAAAAACGACCAGGTCCACACCCTTCAGCTTATTGATCAGTGCATCATAGCTGACGGGAACCTCCCAGCCATAGTCGACCTTGAGGTTAGCCGTCCAGTTCTGCAGCTGCGCATAGTCGATCTCGATCCGGTATTCCTTGCCCGCCTCCACGGCCAGGGGCACCCGCGTAGGCACCGACCGCCAGGTACCAAACCGTTTCAGCGACGCGCCATTGACCTTCAGCTCGAACGCCCCCGTCGCTTCTACCCGGAACACCAGCTGCCCGCTCCTGTCCGGCTTGTACACCGTCTCGTACCTGGCAGAAAAACCCTGCAGCGGAACACCCGTCGCAAAAGGATGCTGCCCCGCCGTATTCAACGCCATCGGCGAAACGACCTGCTCCGTCACCATCGGCGCGCCCTCCCGGGTACGGTTATTAAAATACGAAGCCTTCATGCCCAGCTTTCCATCCATCGACGACTGCCCGATCATGCTCTCGGTAACCACGTCATCGGTAAGATCACAAGCCCGGTCATATACAATTTCAGCCTTCGGCAGCTTCGCCCGGATGCCCGCCAGCATCGTCACTGTATGAATCGGCGTGCCGTTATAATTCCCCCACATGACCGGCTCGTCATTCGCATTCGGCCCGATCACGGCTATCTTCCGCAACGTCTTCGCCAGCGGCAGGATAGCTCCCTTGTTCTGCAGCAGCGTCATCGACTCCCGCGACATCTCCAGCGCCAGCCGCTGGTGCTCAGGAGAGTTGACCGCCGACATCGGGATCTTCGACCACGACACCAGCGAGTCGGGATCCATTTCTCCCAGCTCAAAACGTCCGGCCATCCCCCGCATCAGATGCAGGTCGATCTCCTTTTCGCTGATCAGGCCACGACGGACTGCATCCGGCAGGCTCTTAAAAGCATAGTTGTAGCCACACTCCACATCCGTCCCCGCCAGCTGTCCCTTCGCCGCCGCATGCGCCGCATCCGAAGATACCTTATGGCTCTGCCAGAAATCCGAGACCGCCCCGCAGTCAGACACGACCATATATTTGAACCCCCACTGATCCCGCAGGATACCCTGCAGCAGCCGGTTACTCCCGCAACAGGGTTCGTCGTCCAGCCGCTGATAGGCGCACATCACCTCCCGGACATCCGCCTTCGTCACCAGCGCCTTGAACGCCGGTAAATAGGTCTCCCACAGGTCCTTCGGATCGACCTGGTATAGATTCATCACATGCCGCTCCGACTCGGGACCCGAGTGTACGGCATAGTGCTTGGCGCAGGCATAGAGCTTACGGTATTTAGTGTCCGATGGCCCCTGCAGCCCATTCACCACGGCCACGCCCATACGCGAAGTCAGATACGGGTCTTCGCCATAGGTCTCCTGTCCCCGGCCCCACCGCGGGTCGCGGAAGATATTGACATTCGGTGTCCACACAGAAAGGCTCAGGAACCGCTTGTTCTCCAGCCCCTGCCTCCGCGCGTCATTGTATTTCGCCCTCACCTCATCCGACACCGCATCAAAAACATGAAAGACAAGACTGTCGTCAAAAGAAGCCGCCATCCCGATCGGCTCAGGAAAGACCGTCACATTCCCATTGTTGGCAAGCCCGTGAAGCGCCTCGCTCCACCAGTTGAACTTCCGGATCCCCAGCTTCGGGATCGCCGCCGCCTCATCCAGCATCAGATCGGCCTTCTCCTCCAGCGTGAGCCGCCCCACAAGATCTTTTGCCCGCTCTTGCGGGCTCAACGATGGATTCTGGTAGGGAAATGTCTGCGAGTACCCGCCAAAACCCACCAAACACAACAACCCGAATAAAAAAGTATTCAATTTCATAAAAAGAATTAGTTGGATAAAAATGTATAGGTTAACCCGGCCTTCGTAGGGATGTCGTATACCAGCGTCGGCTTCGTCTCGGGCGCCAGCAGCTTTGTACCCGCCGCAACAATAGGCGCAGGCGTCGTCTCCGTCTGATAGAAAGCATTGGGATTGTTCCCCGACGCCGCCCTGATCATGCCCCCCTGCATCACCAGCGCATTCGGCACCCGCAGCCGCAGATTGCCCCCCAGCCGCGAGACGACCACTACCTTCGTCAGCCGCCCATCCTTCCACTCGAGGTCGGCGACCTCAAACCCGCCACGGGCCCGCAGCCCGCTGATGCTCCCCGTCGCCCACGCATCCGGCAACGCCGGCAGCAGGAACAACGCCCCGTCGGCGCTCTGCATGAACATCTCCGTGATGCCGGAGGTACAGCCAAAATTGCCGTCGATCTGAAATGGCGGGTGCGCATCAAAAAGATTCGTATACGTACCCCCACCCTCGGGATTTACACCCAAAGGCGTCAGCTGCGTCTGTATAAGCTTGTAGGCATGGTTCCCATCCAGCATCCTCGCCCACCAGTTGACCTTCCATCCCATGCTCCAGCCCGTGGAGACGTCCCCGCGCTGTGTCAACGTGTTCTTCGCCGCCGCATAGAGCTCAGGCGTCCTGTAAGGAGAGATCTGATTGGAAGGGAAAAGACCATACAGATGAGAGATATGCCGGTGATGGTCATTCGGATCGTCCACATCCTCCAGCCATTCCTGCAGTTGACCGTGCTGGCCGATATGCATCGGCGGCAGCCTGTCCCGCAGCATCGCCAGCGTATCGATAAAAGCGTCATGACGATGCAGCACATCCGCGGCACGGATCACCGTGCTGAAAATATCGAATACCATCTGGTTGTCCATCGTCGTCCCCGCATCGAGCGAGGAGCCGCCGTGCGCACGCGGCGCATTCTCCGGCGACGTACCCGGATTGATCACCTTCCAGTGGTTCCGCGGGTCCTCGACGAGATCATCCACATAGAACATCGCCGCCCCCCGCATAACAGGGAATACCGAAGCCAGATACCCCTTGTCCCCGTTGTAGAGATAGTGCTCCCACAAATGCTGGCTCGTCCACGCGCCGCCATCGCTCCAGATACCCCAGAAGACCCCGTCCACCGGTCCGGTGCTCCTCCAGATATCCGTATTGTGGTGCGCCATCCAGCCGCGCGCACCGTACATGACCCTGGCCGTCTGCGCTCCCGTCACCGAAAGCTCCTTCACCATCTGAAGAAAAGGCTCGTGTATCTCCGCGAGATTCGTCTTCTCGGCAGGCCAGTAGTTCATCTCGGCATTGATGTTCAGCGTATACTTGCTATCCCACGGCGGCAACAGTTTGTCGTTCCATATCCCCTGCAGGTTCGCCGGCTGTCCGCCCGGCTGCGACGACGAGATCAGCAAATAACGGCCGTATTGATAATAGAGCGTGACAAAAGATGGATCATTCACATTCCGGAAATTCTTAAGCCGTTCGTCAGTGGGCAGACTGTCGTTCTCCGACGAGCCCAGGTCCAGCCGCACCCGGTCAAAATACCGCCGGAAGGCAGCCGCATGCTCCTTCTCCATACCCGCCCATTCCTTTGGCCAGGCCTTCGCAAGATATCCCTCAGCCCTGGCGTGCTCGTCCCCGCCAAGCTCATGATAGCTGATAAAATTCGAGGCGATCGAAATATAGATGGTGGCAGCCTGCGCGCCACTCACCACAAGAGACGTATCAGTACCCTTCACCGTCCCTCCTTCAGCGCGGATCTTCGCGATCCCCTCGTACTTCACCATCCCCTTTACCGTCTCATGGTCCATCGTAGTCCCGGCGATCACCAGCTCGCCACCCCTTACCGTCTTCGACGCATTCTTCTCCGGCGTCGTATAGAACGCACTGAAGGAAAGCGCCCCCGGCCTGCTCGCGGTCAGCCGCACAACGACCACCCTGTCCGGCAAGGACGCCAGCACCTCGCGGGTATATCGCACCCCGCCAACGGTATACGAAGTCGTGGCCACCCCGCGCCGGATATCCAGCTCCCGGCGGTAATCGGTAAAATTCTCCTGCCCGTCGAACGCCAGCCGGAGACTCCCTACCGGCTCGAACATCTGCCCGCTCGACCTGCTGAACTTGACCGCCTGCTCCAGGTATTTCTGCGCTTCCATCTGCTTCCCTTCAAAGATCAGCCGCCTCGCCTCCGGCAGGGCCGTCAGCATCTCCGGGTAGTCGTTCCGGTTCGGACTACCGCTCCAGACCGTCGCCTCATTCAGCTGGATATTCTCCAGCTCCACATTTCCATATACCATAGCCCCCAGATGTCCGTTGCCGACAGGCAACGCATTCTCCCAGCGGTTCCCCGCAGGCTGCCGGTACCAAAGCTTAAGTTCTCTTTCCTGTTGAGCATGCACGATCGATGCCACACCCAGCAATGACGCGATTAGTATCTTTCTCATTGAAAAAATTATTCATTTTTTTTTAAACAGCCGACCGGCCGATGAATCTTATGAACTCCGGCCGCAGCATAGCCATAGGATCAAAATCGATAAGGTCCCGCTCCCTCAGCGCCAGCCAGAACTCCCCCGGCAGGCTCCGCCTCGCCATTTCAAGATTCTCCTTCACCCGCTCCGGATTCGAAGACTGCAGCGCGATGCTGGATACACCGGGCACGTTCAGCCCAAACTGTATACAGGCCGCCGCCGGCGTCACATTGAACTCGTCACAGGTGGCAAAGAATTCATCCCGCCAGCGGTACAGCCGGTCCGCGATCGGATCGCCCCGGTGCAGCTGCCTGTAATCAAAATAGTCCGACCCTACAAGGAACCCCGAATTAAACACCGCTGAATTGATCACTTTAACGTCCCTGTCGGCAAGCTCCCTGATCAGATAAGCCAGCTCCCACGGATGACTCTTCAGCGTCATGCTGTTGGCAAACATCACCCAGTCGAGCGGCACATCCCGGACGATGCGTTTGATGACCCTCCAGTCCTTTGCCCCAACCCCAACAGCCGCAACCCTCCCCTGCCGCTTCAGGTCAAAAAGAGCTTCATAAGCGTCTAAAATATCCTCATAGAGCTGCGCCCGGGCCTCCGGGTCATTGCCTGCCGTCGCAAGATATTCATCCGGGTCGTGCACCGATACCATCTGCGGTATATAGCCGCCCAAAAGGGCGTTCCCCTGCTCGAAACACTCCAGCATTCCGTCGTAGCCGATCTTCTGTATCGCGTCATGCTCCAGGTTTTTCCACACCCCCGGCTCGAACGTAGGCTCCTTCCCGATCAGCGGACTACGCAGCCACCCGAGCTTATTGCTGATGACGACATCCCCCGGCGCAACACCGAGCCGCTTCAGCGCGCGGCCCAGCGACTCCAGCGCCAGCCCGGCGCCATACTTGCCGGCGGAGTCGAAGATAACCCGGCCCCCCGATTGCTGAATAGAGGCTTCCACGATACTCGTCTTGGCGTCCTCATCCAGGGCGACAAATAAGTTTCCGAGCCCGCTGGTCCCAAATACTACTGGCGGTAATTTTATTTCCATATGTTCTGATTCAATTGAATTCCATCCTTCAACTTTTATTGCGTAAATTCAACATTATTTCAATGTTGAACACGCTAGCATGAAAAGTCGAAAACGAGCGACGATCTATGACCTTGCCAAAGAGCTCGGCATCTCCCCTTCCTACGTTTCCAAAGCCCTCAACAACCATCCTTCCGTCGGCGAAAGTACCCGTCAACGCGTCCGGCAGAAGGCGGAAGAGCTCAACTACAAGCACAATTCGCACGCAGCCAATCTTCGCCGCGGTCAGTCGAAGACCATCGGCGTCGTCGTCCCGCACATCAACCAAAGCTTTTTCTCAGACGCCATTTCCGGGATCGAAGAGGTCTGCTTTGCCTATGACCATAGCCTTGTCATCTGCCAGTCTCACGAATCCTTTGACAAAGAAGGCAAGGCCATCGAGACCCTCATACACCAGAACGTCGACTGCATCCTGATCTCCAACGCGGAAGAGACCAACAGTCCTGACCATCTCCTTCAGATCCGCAAGAACCATATTCCCGTCATTCAATTCGACCGCTGTCTCGACAACTTTGACAGCTTTAAGGTCGTCAATGACAACCGGAACGTGACCTATGACGCCGTCAGAACCCTGATCAGGGAAGGCTATAAGAACATAGCTTTCTTCGGGGGTCCTGCCCGCGTAAAAACCTTCCAGGACCGGAAGGACGGCTTTATCGCCGCCATCGCCGAGGCCAATCTGCCTATCCCCTACAATTTCATCGTCGACAATACCCTTACCCGCGAACGCGCCAAACAAGCCGCGCTTCCCCTGCTCAGACTCCCGCACCGGCCCGACGCTATATTTTCCGTCTCCGACTACCAGTCCCTCGGCGTCATGGACGCCGCATCCACACTGGGCATCAATATTCCGACCGATCTTGGCGTCTTCGGCTTCGCCGACGAGACTTTTTCGCAGCTCATAACCCCCTCTCTCTCCACCATCGACCAGCACAGCCTCGATCTCGGCCGAAAAGCCGCCGAACTGTATTTTCAGCGGATCTACCAACAGGACGCTCCCCCCAAAACCGAAACCATCGTCATCCCTTCCGAGATCCGCATCCGGCAAAGCTCCCGCCGGCACTAGACATCCTTCCCTGCAAAAACCCGAAAAGAAAAGAAAGGCCAATAGAAATTGGCCTACACTTTTATTCGACTGCTTGTACTATGACACATTAACTGCTTGAACTCAAAACCAACTGCTTGAACCAATTTATTGCCACCCCGGCGACTGCGAGACATCCTTGTCACGCTTGACCTCCGCCCGCTCGATCGGCAGAAAGTTCATCGCGCTAGTATAAGGTATCTTCTGCAGCCAGGTCACCGGCGTATAAGTTGTCACTCCCGTCTGAAGATTCTTGATGATCTTCATGCCCCGCAACGGCCGGTTCTCGATATCGCCCGCGATCAGCCAGCGACGCTCGTCGAAGAAACGATGTCCTTCGAACGCCAGCTCGATCCTCCGCTCATTGTACAGCCGGTCCCGCAACGCCGTACCCGTATAGGTCGCCGGAACAGGCGGCATATTGACGCGCGCCCGAACCATATTGATATACTGACGGCACACCGCCTCGTTACCCAGGTTGAACTGCGCCTCGGCATAGTTCAGGTAGATCTCCGCCAGCCTGAAATAAGGCCAGGGCGTCGTATAAAAGGTCGACCAGTTCAGCGGCCCGTTGTCAGGCATGAACTTCTTCAGGATATAGCCGCCCTCCGGATTGTCACTGCTCTGCTTGTAGGAATCATAACCCCAGCTGTTGCCATCCGAAGCGATCCACTGAAAGCACGTATCCCCATGATACACCCCGGAATCGCAGAGCACCGTCGCCATAAAGCGCGGATCCCTGTTCCAGTAAGGATGATTCGGGTCATAGCCCGACGCAGGATTCGATTGCTGCGTAGCCGCTACCATGCTTCCCGGACCACCCCCCGTCCACTTAAAGGGCGGCTCGCCCGTCGTCGCCATATCATAGTCATCCACCAGGTTCTGCGAAGGCCCGTTGCTGGCCCACCATCCGCCGTAGGCGCCATAGCGGCGGCCTAAATTGTGCATCGGGTACTGCGTGCCGTTGGCCGTCGTGAATTGCCGCGAGAAGATATACTCATTCTCCGCGCTGCCGCTCGGCTGGTTGAAGAGGGTGCGGTAATCTGAATAGAGGGAATATCCCCGGTTCAGCAGCGAATCCGCCGCATCCGACGCCGCCTGCCACTTCGCAAGATCATTGGTCGTATTGTATAAAGGAGACGCTGCATACAGCGTAACCCGCGACCAGAGGGCAAGACAGGCGTCCTTCGTCGCACGCCCGAAATTCGGATCGGTCGAGATATACCGCTGCGGAAGCAGCCCCTTCGCCATGTCCAGGTCTTTCTTGATAAAGGTCACGCACTCGTCGAAGGTATTCCGCTTGAAGTCCGCACTGTCGCCCAATGTATAGGCCGAATCCACCAGCGGAACCCCACCATATCGCTCGATAAGATTAAAATACATAAAGGCTCGCAGGAAATGTACCTCGCCGATCAGCTGCTGCTTGTTGCCAAAGCTGATCGATCCCGCAGCAGCCATCTTCTGGAGGAAAAGATTGGCCTCCCGGATGAACTGGTAGCCCTGGGTCCAGTAATACATATATCCGCCCCAGAAATCCCCGCTGTTCGCCTGGGTGATATTGTCGGGGTTGTAGGTATTCTGCGCGAAAATATTCGCGCCGCAGCAGGGCGCCGTATTGATCGCCTCATCGCTGTACTTCGAATACATATGCAGGTAGAATCCGTGCGGTACCCCATTGTACAGATTGTTCTCGTAGGCGGCCACCAGGTTGGGGTCCGTCCATACCGCATTCTCAGAGATCCTGTCCTGAGGCGGAATATCCAGCACATTCCGCCGGCACGCCACCAGGCTGCCGGTAATAATTAGTATTGCAACTATTTTGTTCATGATGTTGACAATTTAAAACTTGACAGTACAACCGAAATTGATGATCCGCTGCGGAGGATAGGCGGTCGCGTTGCCGCTGAGCTCCGGATCCTCCCACTTGATGGTCTTCGCCCAGGTCAGGATATTGTAGCCGCTCACATAGAACCGCACATCGCTGAAGGTCCTCGTACGGGCGACCAGGGCCTTCGGCAGACTGTAGCCGATCTCCGCCGTCTTCAGCCGGATAAAGGTCGCGTCCTTCATATAGAGCGTCGTCAGTCCCGGCGTCCATTCGCCCGACCGCGGAAGACTTCCGTTCGTATTGTTCACCGACCAGCGATCACTCGCCCGGGCAACCATCGCATTGGAAAAATCGGTGTTTCCCAGGTTGGAATAGATCCCGTCGGCATTGTAGACCTTCGTCTGGCCATAGAAGAACAGGTTCAGATCAAAGGCCTTGTATCGGAAGATCGTAGTGAGACCAAAGGTCTCCATCGGAACATTCGAATAGTCGAACCTGAACTGGTCATTCGCCGTTATCTGCGTGCCGCCGCTCAGATTCGCGATCTTCTGGTCCCCCACCTGCGTGCCGCTACCCGACAGATTCTTATTCTTCGTCAGGTCGGCCTGGTCTCTGAATATCCCGACACTCTTATAAAGCAGCTGCGAGCCGATCGGGTGCCCCGTAGCATTCTGCCAGGGCTCAGACTGTGGCACCTCATCCATATAGACGATCTCGCTCCGCGCGTAATTGAAGTTCGCGGAGACGGTATAAGACCAGTCCTTGAACGTCTGCCGGTGCGTTAGCATCAGCTCGAAGCCATGTACGTTGACCCGACCGATATTCTCCGTGGGCAGGGCCGGATAACCGTAGATATTGCTGACGGAAAGATTGGGCCTCACCAGGATACCCGACCGGTGCTCCAGGAAATACGTAGCATCGATCCCCAGCAGGCCGTTCCATAACGTGCCCACCAGCCCGAAGTCCGTCTTCTTGCTCTTCTCCCAGGTGATATTGGCGTTGGGGACGGTATTCGGATATATTCCCGAGGCATCGCTCTGCCCGAATACATAGTTGCTGCCAAAAGAATACGCCTGGAGGAACTGGTAGGGCGCTACCCGGTCATTCCCCAGCTCGCCATGCGACACCCGCAGCTTCAGATACGTGACCCAGGGCAGGTTGTGCATGAACTTCTCTTCGGACATCACCCATCCCGCCGACCCGCCGGGGAAAAAGCCGTAGCGCGTACCCACCGGGAAGATAGACGATCCGTTGTCCCTGAACGAGAACTCCAGCAGGTATTTGCCCGCGAAATCATAGTTCAGACGACCGAAATAATTGTTGTACGACGCCGTGGAGTCCCATCCGGCGACCATCTGGTCTGCAGCGGCCGAACTACCCACATTCAGCACCGGAAGAGCCGAGCTCACAAAATTCTTCCGGCCGGCCATGTCATACGACTTGGTGACATACTGCTGCTCAGCGCCGATCAGCGCCGTGAAGTGATGGCCGCCAAAGCTCCTGTCATACGTCAGCCGCGCATTGGTCAGCTGGTTGGTCAGCTTGGTATTCATATCGTTCAGCTGGATAGCCGTATTCTGCAGCATCTTGTCGTATCCCCCCGTATTGACGTTGTACGAGTAGAAATAGGCCGGTATCTGCCATAGCTTCTCGAGCTGGTTTGAGAAGTCATAGTTATAGGACAGGTCCACCCGCAACCCCTTCACGAACGGCACACGATAGGTCGCCGTAAAGGTCGAATAGACGCTGCCGTTACTGATCTTGTCGAAACCCTGCTGATCCAGCAGCAGCGGGTTCTGGTTCAGACGACCAGGCGCGATCAGGCCGTTGGGATATACCGCAGGCAGCGTCGGATTGGCCTGCAGGATATTGACAAACGTTACACCCGTTCCCGAAGTGCCCGTTATCGACGAATATTTCGCATCCGTAAAAATGCCGGAAATATTCGCACCGGCCGTCAGGTTCTTCGTCAGGTCCGCGTCTAATTTTATCCGCACATTGTACTGGTGATAGTCGTCGGGGTTGTGCTTGAAATCACCGTCCTGGGTCGTAGAACCAAACGACAGCAGATATCTCACCGCATCCGACCCGCCGCTCGCCTGCAGCCCGATCTTCTGCACATGCGAAGACTTAAGCACCTGCTTTACCCAGTCGGTATTGGGATAGTTGATGGGATCAGACCCGTTCCTGAACTTCGCTATCGCCGAATCGGAATAGAACGGAGTGAAATTCGCAGGCCGTCCCTCCCGGTAGAAAAGTCCTTCATTGTATACCTGCGCATACGTCGCAGCATCCAGCATCTTGGGGATCTTGGTCACATTCTGAATGCCGTAATTGTAGCTGAAATTAAAAGCCGTCTTTCCTTTCTTCCCCACCTTCGTCGTCACCAGGATGACCCCATTGGCCGCCCGGGCGCCATAAATGGCCGCGGATGCATCCTTCAGTACAGAGACACTCTCGATATCGTCCGGGTCCAGTCGCGATATCTGACCCCGCTCCACCCCATCGATAATGATCAGCGGAGCCGCATTCCCCAGCGTCGCCAGGCCCCGAACGAGAATGGTTGGATCATCCTTGCCTGGCTCGCCGATATTCTGGGTCACCACCAGCCCCGGCAGCTTGCCCGCCAGCGAAGCGCTCACATTGGGAGAAGGACTGACGGCTACCTCCGACCCCGCTACCTGGGAAATAGACCCCGTCAGCGTGGCCTTCTTCTGTACGCCATATCCCACCACGACCACCTCGCTACCCTGCTGGATAGCCTGCTTCAGGTTCACAACCGTAAAATTCGCAGCGGCCCGGACCTCCTCCCGGCCATAGCCGACATAGCTGATGACCAGCACCGCCCCGCTGGGCGCACTGATCGTGAATAGCCCCTCCCGGCCCGTCTGGACAGCATCCCGGTGCCCCTTTACCTGCACCGTCGCCCCCACGATCGCCGAGTCCCCGGAAATGACCTTACCCGTCACCGTTATCCGGTCCTGGGCACGGCCCGCCAGCGAAAAAAATACCAACACCAAAAAAAATAAATAAAGGGAAAATCTCTTAGGCCGCCATGGGCGGCTGTCAGGGGAATAGCAGATATTCCCCTCTGGCAAACATCGTTTCATTAAGCAGCGTTTTTAGCGTGAGATGAATGTTAAATTCTCCTACATAAAACTTGAAAACAATCGTAAGGGTCGAACTGGTTAAAATTATTCAATCGATTGAATTTTTTGGCCAAAAAACAACCTTCCCATAGGTCCGCGGGGACCATTAGTCAGGTCTGTACTTATGCTGAGATCCTTGCTGATTGACCTTTGCGAGCGCCTAAATAATGATTCTTATAAACCAAATGTAAAACGATTTTTTTGAAAATTCAATCGATTGCAGAAAATTTTTCTGAACCAGCCGCGCAGTCCCCCCTCCACTCCCTCATAACCCGCAAAAAATCTTGCAATTGTACATATGACAATTAAAAATAGACTACTATTGTACCGTACTACGGGGGCGACCCACAACCATGGAAAAAAGAGAATTGATATCAGAGCTCCAGCGCCAGATCGCCCTCTGCGACGACATGGCCGCCTATCGCAGACTGTACCACACCCTGCACAAAGAGCTTTTCTATTTCTCCTGGTCCATCATCCGTTCCCGCGAAACAGCCGAAGAGATCGTTTCCGACGTATTTATCAAGCTATGGCGCATCCGCAATGAGCTGCTGACCATCGACAACCTTACCGTATTCCTTTATACGATCGCAAAAAATCTATCCATCAACCATATCACCCGCAACTATAAACATCCCAGGGTCAGCCTCGACGACATCGACGTAAAAAATATCTCGACCTTCGACAACGCAGAAGAGCTGTTCATCTCCGCAGAAATGACCAGGCGCGTCCAGCAAGCCATAGACGGCCTCCCGTCCCAATGCAAGCTGATCTTCCAGCTCGTACGCGAGCACGGCCTCAAATACCGGGAAGTGGCCGCGATCCTGAACATATCCACGCTTACCGTACGCAACCAGCTCGTCATCGCCGCCAAAAAGATCGCAGCCGCCGCCCAGCTCGACGTCCCCGTGGCACGAACTAAACCAAGATCCTGATACGCAGCCCCGGATTTATTTTTCTAAACCTTTGGTACATCCTCCCCTTTTCTGTGTCCTATTTACAATGGACCACGAGAAAATATGGCACCTGCTGATCCTCCAACTGTCAGAAGAAGCCTCCCCGGAGGAGCTCGCCCAACTGCAACGGCTGCTGGAAGAACACCCGCAGCTGGCTGCCCAGGTCGCCTCCGCCGAAGCCCTCTGGAAAGCAAAAGGCAGCCTGGAAGAAGAGCATACGGACGAGCTGTTCAACAGACACCTCCAGCGGCTCAGCGATGACACCGCCCCGGACACTCCTTTCTATCACTACCCGGAGAGTCCCGAAAAATATACCCGCCGGCCGGCCATCTGGCGGTGGGCATTGGGGGCCACGGCGATCGCAGCCTGTCTTTGCTTATTCTTTATAAGAAACAGCCTGAAGACCCCGGCCTCAGCACCCCCGGTCTCCGGCAACTTCGTCAGCACCAGGAACGGCTCCAAATCAAAGCTGCAGCTTCCCGACGGGACGCAGGTATGGCTGAACTCAGGCAGCAATATCTCCTATGACAACGATTTTGGAGGAACCTCCCGCCAGGTAAAGCTGACCGGCGAGGCTTTTTTCGACGTCGTGAAGGACAACGCCCGCCCATTTATCATCCACACGGCCACCGTCGACGTGACGGTGCTGGGCACAGCGTTCAACGTCCGCTCCTACCCGGAAGAAAAGATGACCACCACTTCCCTTATCAGGGGCGCAGTCGAGGTCACACTAAAGGCCAACGCCGATAAAAAGATCCTGCTCAAACCCAATGAAAAACTGATCGTCAGCAATGACAGCATCGCCGTAAAACACGACAGCGCCAAAGACGCCCGCAAATCGGCTGCCGTGATGACCCTGACACAGGTCCATCACCTCGACAGAGACACGGTCGCTTCCGAAGTGCTCTGGACAAAGAACAAGCTCGTCTTCGACGGCGAGACCCTCGGCGAAGTCGCGCTCAAGCTCGAACGCTGGTATGGAGTAAAAGTGATCATCCGGGGAGATGAGCTGAAGAATATAGAATTTACAGGCGTGTTCGATGACGACAACCTGACAGAGGTGCTGTATGCCTTGCAATTGTCAGGCAATTTCAAATACGAGATCAAAAAGAACGAGGTTATTATAATACCCTGATCGTCCCGGACGACAGGGACCTATTGCCATCAACTAAAAAACTGCTGCATATGAAAAGAACTACGTAAAAAATTAAACGGAGAATGTTTGCAGCATTCTCCGTATTCGTTAACGACAGTAAACAGCCGTGCGAGGCTATTTCATCTAACATTTAACTCTTGCTAAGGTATGAAAAAAACAAGACATGGACTGCCGTGCCCGGCAGCCAGGTTAACGCTCAAATATTTCCTGATGACGAAGCTTGCCATTATTCTTATCGTCTGCTTTACTCTTCCGGCCGCCGCCAGCAGCTATGGCCAGGGACAGATAAGCCTTAGACTCGATAATGCGACAATTAAGGATGTCCTGAAGGCCATCGAGGATCAGGGATCATATAGATTCGTATACAAAACCAGCGTCCTCTCCAGGGGCCAGCAACGGACATCGGTGGCAGTCGATCACGCGCCGCTGACCGAAGTCCTCGCGCTGATATTGAAGAACAGCCCGCTGACCTGGCGCAAGATCAACGACAGACTGTACGTGATCATGGATTCGGTTGCCACCCAAAAGAATGCCACTCCCCCCATCACCGGGAAAATAACGGACGGCAACGGCAACGCCCTCTCAGGCGTCACCATCCAGGAGAAAGGGTCGGGCAATGCCACTACCTCCAGGGAGGACGGCAGCTTTACGCTGACCCCCGTAAAAGACGACCCGGTACTCGAATTCAGCCTCATCGGCTACGCCCCCCAGGAACTAAAGACCAACGGGAACAGGACATTGTCCGTGTCCATGCAGCTGCTGAACAAAGAGCTCCAGCAGATCGTCGTCATCGGATACGGAACACAACGCAAAGGCGACCTCACCAGCGCCGTGGCGACCGTAAAAGCCGAGAACTTTATCAAAGGCTCTGTGACAGACGCCGGACAGCTGATCCAGGGCAAGGTCGCCGGACTGACCGTGATCTCCCCCAACGGAGACCCCACCGGCAATACACAGATACTCCTCCGCGGACAGACGACACTGATGGGCGCCAACCAGAATCCCCTCGTGCTCATCGACGGGATACCCGGCGACCTCCGGACCGTCGCGCCACAGGACATCGAGTCCATGGACGTCCTGAAAGACGGCTCGGCCGCCGCCATCTACGGCACTCGCGGCACCAACGGCGTGATCCTGATCACCACCCGCCGGGCCAGCGGCAACAACCGCAGCGACGTGGAATACAATGGATACGTGAGCACGCAGACCATCGCCCGGCAGCTCAATCTTTCGACAGCCGCAGACTTCCGCAACCAGATAAAGGCCGGTCTCCGCAAGACGGAAATGGCCGACAACGGCGCCAGCACAGACTGGGTAAAGGCCATCACCCAAACGCCCGTCATTCAGTCGCATAACCTGACCTTCCGCGGCGGCAACTCGACAACCAATTACCTCATCAACGGCAACTACAATAACTCCCCCGGCATATTTAAGAAGTCCTTCAACCAGATATTCAGCGGACACGCGGACTTCAACCACAATATGTTCAATAACAAGCTCCGGATCAATTTGAACCTTTTCAGCTCCTCCCGGAAATGGAACGGCTTCAACTCCAATATCTACCGGCAGGCCACGATGCAGAACCCCACTTCGCCGCTGAAGAACGCCGACGGCACCTGGTTCCAGGAGCTGACAAAATTCGACTACGAGAATCCCGTGTCGGATCTCATGGAGAGCGACGGACAATACAACGAAAGCAACGCCCGCTACAAAGCCGCCGTCATATTTACTCCCATATCGGGACTCCGGCTGTCCGGCATATTCTCCTATGGCAAAAAAATGAGCGATTCGGGATACATGGAGACCAAGCAGCACGTATCCACCTTGCGCGACGGAAAGAATGGATTCGCGAGCGTCGGCAGCAGTGAGTCGATCGACCGCCTTATCGAGCTGACCGCCGACTACTCCCGCAATTTCGACAAACACCACCTGGTGCTGCTGGGAGGGTACAGCTACCAGGAGAACGTGTTCTCCAGCAACGGCACGCAGAACTGGGATTTCCCGACGGACAGATTTGGCTTCAACGATATCGGCCTCGGCCGCGCCATCAGCAGCGGCAACTACCAGGGACTGATCAATAGCTTCAGGAGCGAGACCAACCTCGTCGGCTTCTTCGGCCGCCTGACCTACAACTACGACGAACGTTATCTTCTGATGGGAAGCGTGCGAAGAGAAGAGGCCAGCCAGCTATGGGGCACAAAGAACCCCTGGGGTACCTTCCCGGCCGTATCCGCCGGATGGAGAATATCCCGGGAATCGTTCATGAGCAAACAAAAGCTATTCGACGACCTCAAACTTCGGGCAGGCTACGGCATCACCGGCTCACAGCCATCAGACCTCTTCCGCGGCGTCGGGGTCATCGGCTACGGCGGCTTCGTATACTCCAACGGCCAATGGATACAAACACTGACCCCCACACAGAACGCCAACCCGAACCTGAAATGGGAAGAGAAGCGCGAGACCAATATCGGTCTTGACTTCAGCATGCTGAAGAACCGGATCAGCGGCAGCATCGACTACTATAACCGCCAGATACACAACCTGCTGTTCTGGTACGACGTACCCAGCCCACCCAACCTCTACAACCAGACGCTGGCCAACGTCGGCGTCCTCGAAAACAAAGGGGTCGAAGTGTCGGTCAATTTCGTACCCGTAAAAACAAAGGACTTCGAGTGGAACTCCGGCATCAATTATTCCACCAATTCCAACAAGCTGAAAAGCCTGTCAAACGACATCTATAAAACTTCCACCGACTACCTGCTGGTAGGCGCCATCTTCCCTCCGATACAGACCTTCTCGCACCTCCTGAAAGTCGGCGGCCCCGTCGGCAATTTCTATGGCTTCAAGGTCGTCGACGTCGGCAACGACCCCTCGGACGTGGCCAACTACGGTCAATGGGTGTACGAAGGCGCCGACGGAAAGCCCGTGAAGTATTCCAATTTCACGCATTCCTTCGGAGATAAAAGGGTCCTCGGCAACGGCATTCCCAAATTCTACCTTGGATGGAACAACAGCTTCCGTTATAAAAGCTGGGACCTCGGGATCACCCAGCGCGGGGCCTTCAAATTCCAGGTCGCCAACCTGCAGCGCATGATGCTCGAGAACCCGACCCAGGCCCAGTACAATCTGCTGAAGAACGCATACGACAAGGTCTTCGGCAAGACCCAGCTGAAGTCACCCGTGGAGTTCAACAGCTACTATATCGAGAACGGCGACTACTGGAAGATCGACAACATCACGCTGGGATACAACTTCACGCACACGGGCATGCGCTATATCCAGTCGGCAAGACTGTACGCAGCCGTGCTGAACGCGCTGATCATAACGGGATATAAAGGGATCGACCCCGAAGTAAGCCTGCGCAACGGCATATCGACGGCGCAGTCGGGCGTCAACCAGACCCCTACCTCAGGCCTCGACCCCGGAATGGATAGCCCCTATAAATACCCGACCACCCGCACGTTTACGATCGGCCTGAACGTGACTTTCTAACTTCTAAAAAGTCTTTATGAACACATTGAATAGCAATAAAAATATATCCTGGGCGCTCCTGATCGCCGCCCTCGCCATCGGAACAGGCTGCACCCGCCTCAAAGACAACTCCTACAATCAGATCATAGGAAGCACTTTCGTGCCCGCCTCGTCCGACCTCGCCGCCCTGTCCGGAGCTGCCTACGTGGACTGGCGGGGACTCCTTCTTCAATGGAATACCCTCTACCGCGCCGAAGAAGTGTCCGGCGACGAAATGCTGACCCCCGCCCGCCCCAACGGATGGGTGGACGGCGGCGTCTACCGCAGGATACACGAGCATAAATGGACCACGGACGACGATATCGTCATCAACGTCTGGACCCGCGCCTACCAGGGCATCACCAATTGCAACCGGATCATCTACCAGGTCCGGTCAGGCGCGATCCCGGTAGCATCAAAAGATACGAGCTCCCTCATCGCCGAGACCAGGCTCCTGCGCGCCTCCTATTACTGGGTGCTGTGCGACATGTACGGCAACGTGCCCATCGTGGACCGCTTTGACGTCCCGGAAGGATTCCTGCCCAAACAAAGTCCGAGAAAAGACGTCTATAACTTTATCGTAAACGAGCTCCTGACCAATATTCCGCTGGTCAGCGCCGACAACAATGCCGCCACCTACGGTAAGTTCAACAAATGGGCAGGCCTCGCCCTGCTGGCCAAAATGTACCTGAATGCAGAAGTGTATTCGGGAACCGCCGCCTACGACAAATGCATTTCCGTATGCGATACGATCATCAACGCCAACAAGTTCGTGCTCGAGTCCAACCAGAAGAACGTATTCATCACCGAGAACGAGAATTCGAAAGAGATCATATTCGCGCTGCCCTTCGACTCGAAATACGTGAACGACTGGAATTCATTTGACGTACACATGCAGACACTGGAGCCCGAGAACCAGGCCACCTACAAGCTGCAATCCTCGCCCTGGGGCGGCGTTTGCGCGATACCCCAGTTTATCAGCACCTTCGACGTCGACGACAGCCGGTACCAGGACAACTATATCAAGGGCCAGCAGTATACCGCCGAAGGTGACTCCCTCTACGGCACCATGGGAGACTTTACCGGCAAGCCCCTGTCTTACCGGAATTATGTACCGGGCGTGGACATCTCCGACGAGGTCGACGGATTCCGCCTGGGTAAATTCGAGATCGCCATGGGCGCCACCAACAGGCTGAGCAACGACTGGCCCCTCTTCCGCTATGCCGACATATTGCTGATGAAAGCAGAATCCCTGCTGCGGACAGGCCATGCCGACGACGCGGCAGTGATCGTGACCCAGGTGCGCCAGAGGGACTTCAGGTCCAATCCGGCCAAGGCCACCGTCACCGGCGCACAGCTCATGGGCGGCAGCAGCTACGACTACGGCCTTAGGAACCACCTCGCCACCACAGAAGAGGGCGGCGCAGACATCGTATACGGCCGGATGCTGGACGAGCTGGGCTGGGAATTTTGCCAGGAGGCCCGCCGGCGAACAGACATGGTCCGCTTTGGCGTATTCACCCGCAAATCCTGGCTGTCACATTCGCCGAACGGAGACTACCGGGCCCTTTTTCCCATACCCCGCACCGAGATCGCAAAGAACTCGAACCTGACACAAAATCCCGGTTATCCAACCAATTAATGAGTTCCAACCCGACTCAAATCCCCGGCTGTTCAACCAATTAATACGTTTTAGCAGGGCCCGGCATGCCGGGCCCTTTTTCATACAAAATTTATTTCGCGCAACCGATTGCAGCATGGCACAATATATTACCTTTGAACCGTTCATTTGACATTTAATCCCACGCTTCCATCATGAAAAAATTACTCCCGATAGCCGCCCTCTTCTGCTTCACTACCTCAATTGCGCAGAATTATACCCCCATCCCCAACGGACTAAAGACTGTCGCCGACGGCATCGTCACCGAGATCACCTGCTACGGCCCCGCCACCATCCGGGTCTTAAAATACCCCGAAGGCGATACCAACCGCAGGCAAAGCCTCTCCGTCGTCAGAGAACCCGGTGGCATTACCCCGGTCATCGATACCCGCAACGGACACCTCATCCTCCAAACACCCCAAATTATCGTAGACCTCGATAATCAAACCGGCAAGCTCCAGTTCATCGACCCGAAGACCAACACCCCGCTCCTCAAAGAAAAAGAAGAAGGCGCCCAGTTCACCGCCAACGAAGACGCCGGCAAACCCAACTACATCGCCCGCCAGGCCTTCCGCCTCGATACAAGCGAAGCCATCTACGGCCTGGGACAACAGCAGAACGGGCACCTGAACCAACGATACCAGCGAAACATCCTCGTACAAGGCAATACCAAAGTATCCATTCCCTATTGGATGTCCGTCAAAGGCTACGCCCTCTTCTGGGATAATTATTCCCCCACCCTCTTCACCGACAACCGCCAGGAGACCTCCTTCGAATCCCAGGTCGCCCACGCAATAGATTATTATTTCATGCGCGGCGACGGCGCCGACAGCGTCCTCGCCCAAATGCGGGCCCTCACCGGCCAGGCGCCCATGATGCCGCTCTGGACCTTCGGCTACTCACAGTCCAAAGAACGCTACAAGACCCAGTTCGAGCTGGTCGACGTCGTAAAAAAATACCGCGCCCTGAAGATCCCCCTCGACGGCATCGTCCAGGACTGGCAATACTGGGGAAAGGACAGCAACTGGAACGCGATGAGCTTCGACCCCGCCACCTACCCCCGCCCCAAAGAAATGATCGACAGCATCCATAATAGGCATGCTCACCTGTTCATCGTCGCCTGGCCCGGCTTCGGCCCCCAAACACCCCAGTACGCCGAAATGGACGCCAAACACATGCTCCTCCACTTCGCGACCTGGCCACCCCGTAGCGGCACTCACCCCTACGACGTCTACAACCCCACGGCGCGCGACATCTACTGGCGCTACCTGAATAAGGGTATCTTCTCCCTCGGCTCCGACGCCTGGTGGCTCGACTCGTCCGAACCCGACCACCTCGACGAAAAAGAAAGTGACTTCGACCTGCCCACCTGGCTCGGCTCCTATCGCAGCGTCCGCAATGCCTTCCCCCTCGAACATATTCGCGGCGTCTACGAACACCAGCGCGCCACCACCAGCTCCAAACGCGTCTCTATCTTAACCCGCTCAGCCTTCGCCGGCCAGCAACGCTACGGCGCCAATACCTGGAGCGGCGACATCCAGTCCAGCTGGTCCTCCTTCCGCCGCCAGATCCCCGCAGGCCTGAATTTCTCCCTCACAGGCATCCCCTATTGGAACACCGACATCGGCGGCTTCTTCGCAGGACCCTTCACCCACAACGGCGCCATCAATAACCCCGAGTTCCGCGAGCTCTACTGCCGCTGGATCGAATTCGGCGCCTTCATGCCCCTGATGCGCTCACACGGCACCGATATACCCCGCGAGATCTATAATTTCGGCCAGCCCGGAGACACGGCCTTCGACGCCATCGCCCGCGCCATCCGCCTGCGATACGCACTCCTCCCCTACAACTATTCCGTCGCCCACAACGTCACCGCTCACGCCGGCTCCATCATGCGCGCCCTGGTGATGGACTTCCCCGCCGACCACAACACCTGGAACAAAGGCGATGAATTCCTCTCCGGCCCCTCGCTGCTCATTTCTCCCGTCACGACAATGAGCCAGCGCACCAGCCCGGTCTACCTCCCCGCCGGCGCCTCCTGGTATGACCTCTGGTCGGGTACAAAATACCCCGGCGGCGGCGACGCCAACATCGCCACTCCGATCGACAAAATACCGGTCTTCGTGAAAGCCGGCTCTATAATTCCGTGGGGACCCGCCGTCCAATACGCGGCAGAAAAGAATTGGGACAACCTCGAACTTCGTATCTACCCGGGCGCCAACGCCAGCTTCAACCTCTACGAAGACGAAGGCGACGGATACAACTACGAGCAAGGCGCATTCACCGAGATCGAATTCAAATGGGACGACGCCGCCCGCACGCTTACCATCGGCGACCGTAAAGGCGCATTCCCCGGAATGCTGGCCGCCCGCAAGTTCCGGATAGTCATCGTCGATAATAAAAAAGGCGCCGGCGACACCCCGACCACCAAACCCGACAGGATCATCACCTACAAAGCTCGAACGATAACGGTTCAAATGTGATCACATAACCTAATTAAAAATCTCATTTAGTTTGTCCTCCAGCGATTTCCCGATCAGGGTTTTACCAATAATTACCCCATTGGGATCGATCAGAAAATTTTGTGGTATGGCCTGGACGCCGAATGCTCCCGATGCCGATCCATTCCAGGAATTCAATTCGGAAAGCTGAAGCCAGGGCAGTCCATCGCTTTTAATAGCGGCCAGCCACGAAGCCTTACTCTTGGGCTTATCAAGGGAAACGCCGATAATGATAAAGTTCCGGTCTTTGAATTTGTTATAAATCTTTATGAGATTAGGATTTTCCGCACGGCATGGTCCGCACCAGGACGCCCAAAAGTCAACAAGCACATACCTGCCACGAAAGGAAGAAAGTTTAACCAGCTTGCCCGCTGTGTCGGGTATTTCAAAATCCGGCGCGGGTCGGCCGATTCCTGCAATTTTCATACTTTTCAGATTTTCGTCCATTTTTTTGCCTTCGGCAGTTGCCCGGGTTTTTGCTGATAATCCATTAAATAATGATCTGACCGTATCATAATCCCCGTCGTAGGCGACATTCCCGAGCAGCGCGACGCTTTGCATCGACGCAGGGTGCGATCGGATGAACCGGACGTAGGCGCCCACCGTCAATGCGCGATATCTTTTCTTGAATTGCTCCAGTTTAGTTGCATAGTCGGGAGTGGTCTCCGGTGTCTCCTTTCCTTCCAGAAATCGCTTGTCTTCGGCTGTCATCTGCGAAAAAGCGCTGTCGACCAGCTTATTGAGATCGGTGTAGTCATTGTTGAATGGAGTTCCGGTTATCTCTGCGCCTTCGACCTTGCCGCCATAGGTTTTCACCTTTATAGTGCCTGGCTCCAGGAAAACCGTTGTCTGTTCCAGACTCTTGTCCCTTCCCAGACCCTTTGAGTCGAAGATCAATGTGGCCGATACGGGCTCAGACGGCGCTGCCCCGGCGAACCTGAACGCTCCTTTTTTCAATTCAACAGAATCCACCTTTGTCTTCCCGCCCATGCTATACTCCAGGTAGGCTTTTATCGGGGGATCATAGCTACCGAATTTTCCAGTGATCACGAATTTTTTACCGGCCTGACCGAACGCCGCCAGCTGTATCATCGCCAGGCCGGCCATTATTATTTTTTTCATGTACGTGAGTGATTGATGGGATTTAAAAGTGATCTATTTAAATAATTCCGCCAGTTTTGCCTCCAGTTCCTTTCCGTGGAGATCCACTGCGACGATCCCGCCCTTGTTGTCCACGATGAGATTCCGCGGAATGGCGGTAATACCATATTTCCGGCTGACCGGAGAATCAAATCCTTTGAGATCGCTGAGATTCGTCCAGCTGTAGCCGTCGTCAACGATCGCCTTTTTCCAGGATCTTACGTCAGTATCCAGCGAAACGCCTATCACGGCAAGGCCCTGTGTACTGTACTTCCTATAAAGCGGGACAAGCGCCCTTGCCTGCGATCTGCAAGGGCCGCACCAGCTGGCCCAGAAATCGATGAAGGTATAGGCGTGGCTGGCCGTAATTTCCTTTGTGGAAATATTCTTTCCCCGGGTGTCGGCCATCACGAAATCTTCGTATCTCAATTCTTTTTCTGTGGTGTTCGCTGCGGCATCTCTTGTTTCATTATGGGATTCAGCTGCTGCCGGGTTCTTATCGTTTACGACGAGCGTGTACTCCTTCGACGACGGAGGGAGACATAGCTGGTCGTTGCAGGCCATGTACTTTATCCGGATATGGATCGTTGTCCTCACATCCGCCTTGAGTCGGATACTCTGTGAAAACGTAACTCCTTTCTTATAAAAGGCCGCTTCTTCTCCGGCAGATACATCGTCGCCCTTTTCCTTCATCTCACCGATCAGTTCAACATTGTCATTCGTTTCGACCGAAATCGACGTCGGCATTCCGATCCCGCCGGCAAAAGACTGTGGATAGATATGGAAGGGCTCTTTGATAGCCGCGATGAAATTTATCTGAAACGTGAGTTGCCCGGTCGATGTGCTGCTGAGTTTCCAGGATACCGGATGATTGTCCTGAGCCGATCCGGAAAGGACCATAAAGCCGATCAATAGTCCAAAAATGACTGTTCTCATAGTTTTTATCCTTTATTATACCTGGCTTTGACGATCTCGACCATCGACTTAAGCTTATAATATTCCCGGTCTGTAGAACCGGCATATCCCGAGCTATAGAATCGGATATTCCCCGCAGGATCGTAAACGATCTTTGTTGGGGTTCCCTGCACATCATATACTTTGTTCTCTTCATCACGCAACACATCAAGGGTAATTCCCTTTTTTGCCACGAACGCCTTCACGTCTGTTTCCTCTTCAAAAAGGTCCACGACAAATAGCTGAAAAGAATCTTTTTTATACTCTGCTACGACATGGTCAAATCCGGCGAATGCCGCAACACAGGGGGTACATCCGGTAGACCAGAAATCCAGCGCCAGCACTTTTCCATTATAATCCCCAAGATGGACGGATTGGCCATTCAGATCGGGTATCGATATTTCCTTTACGGGTTTCGTGGCCCGGAACAGGGGCATTGGCTGATCCAATTCTTTCCTTTTTGGGAAGAACCCTTCGAGTGTAGCCGTTGGCGATGCGATATACATTTTTTCTACTTCTGCATAGCATTCCCTGTAAGCGTCGGCCTGCAGGGAACTGAGGTATTGTTCAAAGCCTTTGTCAGTACCTTTTACTTTTTTATAGACCTGCCTGAAGGTGGCGACCATGGCAGGGTTTGACTCGGCTTCCTTGAAGGCTTTGCTCAGCGTATCAAATGCTATCTGGCTCTTGCCGGCAGCCAGCATCACTATTGCGAACCGGTTCAGGTAATTGGATTTCTGATCTTTGAAATAGCGCATTTCGCGCGTGCCATCCTTAACCTCTGACGATTTCGCCAACATATCCAGCGCGGTTTTGATATTTCCCAATTCAGCATTGGCCGCAGCATTTACTTCCATGAGCGGCTGGGTCCTGCCCATTCCATCGCTCATCCTCCCTTTCTGAAGATCATCTAATATGCCCGCCGATACCTTCTCCACCGCTGCAAGGTCCTTGCCCTCATCGAGCAGATGCTCCAGTGCGTAGGTAAGGTAGAGAAACTGAAGGCCATTGAATTTCGGTTTCGTGTTCTTGTAATACCAGTAGCGCTCAAAGTTTCCTTTGGTCAGCCATCCTGTGGCAAGCTGTGCACGATATTCCTCATACATGGCTGGTTTGGCCGGGTCAACCGGGTTTGTCGTCAGCATTTCATTGTACTGCTTCTCCTGGTCTTCGACTTTTTCAATCTTAATGAAATCAATAAACTTTTCCTTTTCGGATGTTGATTGCTGCGCAAAAACAGGGCTGGATAGCAGCAATAGAAATAGTAGCTTTTTCATCTTTATCATTGTTTATGGATTTTCGACAAGACCCTTATTCTCAGTAAGCATGCGCTGGCCAAACTTCAGGGCGAATCGTTCCGGGCGAAGGGTAAAGGTCGCCACCACATTCCCGTTATCGTCGTATATCTCGTGCGTATACTTAACGGTGTTGCTGTAGATGGGGTCTACGGAAAGTCTGCGTTCGTCAAGCCATCGTAAGCCGGTGAGGGCGAATTCCCGGATGCGTTCTTCCAATACGAATTTTACCAGCGCCACCTGGTCTGAAGCAATGTTCGCCGGTACTGCCGCGAGATTTGCCGGCATTCTGTTACCCCTTAGGAATTCAACGTCTGCTTTGGCGCCTGCCAAATCGTTTGCACGTGCTTTTAGTTCCGCGCGCATTAAATAGAGGTCAGGCAAAGTTGGTCCGACGTCCACTGTGAAGTCAGCGGAGTAGCGTCGCATGCCGTTCGGAAATTCAAATGAGCCAAAAACCTCAGTGTTGTTATAAAGGTTCAGGCGCATATCCGACGAGTCATACAAGGCCGCAGTTTGGGGACTCGTTACAAAGGTATTCGCGGCGTTAAAATAGAAGTTCCTCGAGGATACATTATAGATGATCTGGCTGTTGGCGTTGGCAAGAGGCTTGTTGGCCAATCTGAATATGGCATCGGGATACCAGCTGTCAGCGGAATTAGGGTCCAGGACGTCGTTGTAATCATATAAGGCCACAGGTATGGTGGCGCCTCCCAGCGCGGCAAATGCCGCATCGACATGCGTTCGTGCATCGGCAAAATCCGCCATGTACAGGTAGATACGGGAAAGATAGAATTCCGCCGCCGCCTTCGAGAATTTACGGCGGTTAACGATCTCCCCAAGATTCGGCAGCGCCTCCGTCAGGTCTTTTATCATAAAGTCATATCCTTCCTTGACTGTCGCCCGCACAAATTGTGTCTGCGTCACGTCAGCGGATGTAATGATCGGAACGCCGGGGTCTTTGTCTGCAGTGGCGGCGTTGTAAGGTTTCGAAAAGTCATTTAAAAAGGAGAGAAGGCAAAGGGCTCTGCCGACCTTTGCTTCTGCCTGGATCGCTAATTTCTGCTGATCCGTGCCATTCTGAGACTGCATCACCTCGTTGATCACCTTGTTGAAGACATAGAGGGTTTGAATGTAAGATTGGGCCGCACTGACCTCTATCGGCAATTCATCCGGCAGATAGACGGAGTCCGCGAACTGGAAAAGCCGTTGCATCCTGAGCTGTGCTGCATCGTAGTACTGTTGCTGGGCGGCTACATCATCTCCAAGATAATAGGACGCGGTAAGGAACGTTTCGATAAAGGCAGCATTCATGAGCTGCTCGTAATCATCGGTAGTTTTGGCTATCGTATATCCCTTGGGCTGTATCTCGAGAAAGGATTTTTTGCAGGAAACTGCCGCCAGCGCCAGCAGGAAGAGCGATAGAGCAAGCCGGTATTTATGTAGAAATTTCATGTTTGCAGTTGTTAATGAATTAAAGGTTGATATGTGCGCCGATCGTTAAAGCGCCCTGACCCGTGCGCATAGATCGAACCCCGGTCACACTTTGGAATTCAGGATCGATACCCAGGCTATTGGCCTTCCAGAGCATCAAATTGGAAACCTGGACGCGGAAGGCGACTCCCGCAACGTGGAGACGCTGAATGAGCCCCTTTCCGAGGTTGTAGGATAGCGTAATGTCTCTTATCTTGGCATAGGAGGCATTGAACACGTTCGTATTTCCATGACTGTAATAATCGGTAAGCCGATTGTTATCGATCGCATTCGAGCCCGCATATCTCGGAATATTTGTTCTGGCTTCATCGCCGGGAGCCTTCCATCGGTTGGCAAATTCGCTGCTCATGGAGTTGTCATACATTACGCCGCTCCAGAACGTATTCGCATCCCGGAATAACACATGCCCCATATTGTAGCTGATATTGATGCCTAAGTAAAATCCCTTATACAAAAATGTATTGGACAACCCGCCAGTCCAGGAAGGCTGAGAGCTTCCCATATACAATACGTCATCAGAGGTGGATGCCGTAGCGGCCGCCGTGACCTTACCGTTGGCTTGTTTTATCTGCGGATCTCCCACTGCATTTAGCCCGGCATAATTGTATGCAAATACGGTGAATGCAGGCCGGCCAACGAAGAACGGCGCAGACCCATTCGTTGCGATCATGCCGGTACCGGTGGTAATAGGTGTGCTGACTGCCAGGCTCGTGATCTTGTTCCTGTTATAGCCGAACGTCAGGTAGGTTCTCCATATGAAGGTTCTGGACGAAATGTTGAGGGAATTTAGGCTAAGTTCGATCCCTTTATTCTCCAGATCACCAAAGTTGCCGGTCACGCTTGGGTATCCCGTCAGAGGGGCCGTTCTCAGCGGCCCGATCAGATCATGGGTTTTCTTCAGATATCCATCGATGGATCCCCCCAGGCGGCTACCGAGCAAAGAAAAATCGATACCCGTATTATAAACGGACGTTCCCTCCCAGGTGAGTTTATTATTGCCGGGAGTCGAGATGACATAGCCTGCTCCATTGACATAATTCACATTGGCCTGGGCAAGCAGGATGTCAAAGGAAGCAGCCGTGCCCGGGGTTGGTGCGTTTCCTGTGATACCGTAAGTGAGTCGAAAATCCAGCCGGTCGATCCAGCTGATCTTTTGCATGAATCCTTCCCGGCCTAATATCCACTTGCCACCGACACTCCAGACAGGTCTGTTCTGCGCAGACTGGTCAAATCCGAAAAGATTGCTTTTGTCGATTCTCCAGCTGGCATTCAGTACATATTTGCTCAGGTAGGCGTAATTGAGATTGGAATAGTACGAGGTAGTCCTCGTTATAACGCCCTCGCCACCGCTGAGATTGTTGGGTAGGAAATAGGAAAGGCCAGGTACCGTTCCGTCAATGCCTTTGGATAAGGTATCGTAATTGACCGGCCGCGACACCTGGAGCTGGTCGTCCCAGCCTCTATAGATCACCTGTGTTGCAACTGGTGTGACGCTGGTCGCTTCCTGCCCTGCCAGCAGGGTCAGCTGGTGTTCTTTCCAGCCCTGGTCAAAGATCAGCTGATTTCTGACCGTCCAGCTTTTCTGTGTGGCATTGTTTTCGGTCAGCCTTCCGCCGGAGGTGGGAAGCCAGTATTGCGGAACGCTGTTCACATCCGGCGCCTGGGTGAAATCCACGAGCTCATTTCTTACTCCATAGCTTGCCTGGCTCAACACGGTCCTGGTATTCGAGGAGCTGGTAGTGTAACCATAGGTGCCTTCAAAGCGAAGGCTTTTCAGTAGAGTTATTTTCGCTCCGCCAACCAGCCGGCCTGACAGGGAGCTGCCCTTGAAGTAGCCGTTGTTGATCTCGTTAAGGGGAACATAATCCAGATTGATGCGGCTTCTTGCCTGATAATCCAATCGAAGCGAATCGCTGTAATTACCCATAAAGTTTACCGCCAGGGGATTGCCGCCGGCATCCCGGAATTGCTGATAAGGTACAAAGGACAAACCTGGAACTTTTATGCCGTCCGTAATGCCGATGGCATTTCCGCTGGTAGTGGTATTCGTCAGATCCGTGATCAGCGAGAATTGTATTTTCGGGCTGATAGTGAAGTCCTGCCTAAGGTTAATTTTATAGCTGTTATTCTGTTGCCCCGGGACGTTGTTTTGAATGCCGGTGTAGCTTAGCGATCCATAAAAAGAATGGACACGTCCTCCACCGCTAACGGCTATGGTGTGATTCATCGTGGCGGCGCTCCGGTAAAATATATTGGCGATCTGACCATTGTTGGAGATGGATGCCAGGCTGTCCAGCGACTTGTCGGCCTGCGCCTGAGATATCAATCCTCTGTACAGGTCATACTGGGTCTGCAGATGGGGCGGAACGGGGGCTATAAACTGTGCGCTCGCCCAGGTATTATAGGGTGCATACTGGGGGAAGATCTCTTTGGCAGCGGTGATGTATTGCGCACTATTCAATTTCGGAATATAATTCAGATCCGGACGGCCCTGGAAGATATAATACCCGTCATACTCGATCTTTAAATTCTCGCCGGCCCGGCCTTTCTTTGTGGTAATGATGATCACGCCGTTGGCCGCCTTCGCACCCCAGATGGAAGCTGCAGAGGCGTCTTTCAATACGGTGATATCGGCAATATCCTGTGGATTGATATTCGCAATTGGATTGGTGCCATTCATTATATTCCCCATAGCGTCCGGATTGGTATTGTTGAGCGGTAATTCGACGCCGTCTACAATTATCAGCGGCGATCTGGTGGAGTTGATCGATGTGAGCCCACGGATCAGTAATGGCTCAGCATCGGGCGCGTTATTAATAACAAGTCCGGGTACCAGCCCATCCAGTCTTTGCAGAACGTTCGGGCTGCTGGAGCGCATGGAAATGGTAAGCATGTCCGGCTTGGCGAAGGAACCGGCACTGCGCTCCCTTGAGATGATCTGATAGCCGGTGGACACTACATCTGCGTTTTCCAGGATATTGCTTGACGGATCCAGACTTATGTTAATCGGTTGGCTATTCGTGATCCTGATCTCTTTTTGTTCATAGCCAACAAAGCTTATCACGACAATACTACCTTGCTCGACCGTCAGCTGGAATTCTCCCCGGGCGTTCGTGATGGTAGTAAGCTGTTTATCCTTTACCTGGATGGTGGCGCCGGCCAATGGCTGCCCGTTGGGGCCGCTCACAGTTCCGGACAGCCTGATCGGCTTTTCGCCATCCGGCACGGATTTTATCGGATCATCTTTTTTGATCAGGATATTTTCTTTGGATATCTCAAAGGTCAGATGATCGTGTTGCAGGATCAGCTCCAGGAAAGCCTTCAAGGGCATACCATGCACATCGACGGTTACGGGGCTCGCGTCTTTTATATGCTCGTCGTTGTAAAAAATGCTGTACCCGGTCTGTTTTTCGATGGCCTTGAATACCATCTGCAAGGGCATTTTGTTGGTCGCCAGCGTGACGGATTGAGCAACACCTGAAGCGTGCGCGCTGAAAAATGCAGCAGTTAGAAGTACAATTGTTAGTTTCATCGCTAACAGCGTTTTGGTTACTAGCCGGGGTTCGGATCGTTCATTTACAGCGATACCGATCCTGATCGGCTGATTTAAAGCAGAAAATTCCATACCTTCATCAAAGTTTGGTTGGTTAATAAGCAGTTGTCGTCGATTGAAAATTAGCTTGTTGGTCGATCAAATACCGCCGAAGGTGTTCCCGCATCTTCGGTTTTTTTTGATTTGCCCGGTTTTTTTTGTTTGCCTCTATTTTATTTGTTTTGGTGTCGGAGTTAATTATTCAGGATGATCAGCCGGTCCTTTTCTTCCATTCTGTAATGCAAGCCAGCAGACCCAAGAAAATGCAAAATATCAGACAGCGGCAGATTTCTTTTAAGCGTACCGCCGAACTGAATGGCCCTTACGGGTTGTTCATACTCGATCTGTATATTATACCAACGTTCCAGTTGACGCATCGCTGGTTCCAATGGCATTCCTTCGAAGTTGAACAGCCCGTTTTTCCATGCGATCGCAGCGTCCGGATCCGGCGTATTGATCACCTTGATCGTTCCGTTACCAGCACCGGTAACAGCCTGCTGGCCAGGTTTGAGCGTTACGCCGTGTTCTTTATCGTTGAGTTTGCCCGGTGTGACTTTCACCGCGCCTTCCAATAATGTTGTGCGGATGGTATTTTCATTTTCGTAGGCATTTACGTCAAACCGGGTACCGAGGACCTCTATTTTAGTATGGCTGTTCAGATTGACAATGAAGGGCTTTGCAGCATTTTGTTTCACTTCAAAGTAGGCTTCTCCCTGGATCATGACTTCTCTCTTGCTCCCGACAAATGCTGTAGGATAGGTGATAGCCGAAGCAGCGTTCAGCCATACCGAGCTCCCGTCGGGCAATGTCAGATGGTACATTCCGCCGAAAGGAGTGGTCAATGTATTGACTGAGCTGACTGTATCGTTACCGTTGTAGGCCAATTGGCCATCTGCCAATTTAATTATATTTACGCGACCCTGGTTGGTTACCACGCCATCCGCTGCACTGTCAAGGACGATGGTGCTGCCATTTGCAAGGGTAAGGGTGGCTTTATTTCCTCCTGGCGGGATATCGTGATCCGGGCCTTTGAGAACGACCGGGTCGGGCTGGTGAACGCTGCTTTTCGTATGCCAGATGGCCAGTCCGATTGCCAGAATGATCGATGCTGCGGCGGCCACTGTCCAGAAAAGCAATCGTCTCCCGGAATGTTTTTGCATGTCCGGTCCTTCCTGCAAACTCCGGATATTGCCGGGAGTGCCGGAATCGATCTTTTTGAAAAGCTCGTCAATCTTTTCGACGCTCATTTGTTCCTCTCCTTCGGGTGCGGTCCAGACATTTTCGAGTTCGGTTGCTAATTGTTCCTGGTGGCGGGAATCGAGCACCATGCCCCATAGCTCTTTCTGCTCCTGCTGAGAGGCAGTGCCGTCAAGCCAACGGTGCAGCAAATAGATTAATCGTTCCGACATTGTTCGACGGTGAAATTTTGAATTGGTAAGGTTACTCTCTATGATACAGGAAACAGGAAGAAGGCGAAGAAAAAAATGATTTTTTTTTTAATGCTCGCTTAACCTAAAGATTATAAAGAGCACAACAGCTTGTGTACCATAATTTTGTGAAAGACCTTCGCGAATTACTTTCAACGCATCGACCATATGCCGTTTGACCGTGATCAGGTTTAACCCCAGGCGATCGGCTATTTCCTGTTGCTTCAGGCCTTCCTCCCGGCTTAATAAAAAGACCTTTCGTTGCGATGGAGTGAGCTGGTCGATAAGCTGGTTGATCTGATGTTGGACTTCCCTGGAAAGCAGTCCGTCGTCTGCCGCCTGCTGTGGTGATTGCTGCCGTGCCAGTTGATGCTCTATCAACCCCTCTCTTGCAACTGCCTGAAATCCTTTAAGGGCAAGGTTGTGGGCCATTCGGCGGAGATATGCCTGAATGTTCTCTATGGCGGGCAGCTTCTGTCGCATGGACCAGATCTTAAGAAAGATATCCTGTACGGCATCGTCAGCGAGCTCCCTGGAGCGGGTCACCCTATATACATACGTAAAAAGTTGCTGTTGGTAGGTATTGAATAGCTGCCGGAAAGCCACTTCACTCCCGTCCGCGATCTGCTTAAGCAAATCCTTTTCACTATCGATCGATCCAGAAGTTACATCCATAAGCAATAACCTGCAGGGTAAAAATAGGGAAAACTGAGTAGAGTTCCATCATGCCGGATTCACGGCAATATCCCTCCCTCCACTTTCACCTCCGCCAGCCTCACTCCCGCCGGGGTCGCCCACCGGACCCTTACCTCCTTCCCAACAACTCCCGCCACTTCGATCACCTTGCTGGCCTCCTCCCCATTTCCCTCAAAAACCTTCCTCCACCCCTCCTTGCCACCTACCTCGACGATATATCCTCCCCCACTCGCAGTTCCAAATTCAATGAAGATACGATCCAATTTCACCTGCTTTTCCATATCCACCGACCACCAGGCTGCACTGTCCGCGGCCGACGGCTGCCAATAGCTGTGAACATCACCGTCTGCCCCAAGCCCCGAAGAATGACCCTCCGTCGCACTGCTCGCGAACGTCGGATTGTTCCGCCCAAAAGTCCTCGGGAGGGTATCCGCCTGCACCGCCGTAAACCGCACATACGGTCGCGCGGCCACCAAAGGCGTCACACCGGCGATATAGGCCACAGGCCCCACAAAATCGACATCGATAACCGCCGGCCGAAGCCCCGGGCTGCTGACCCGGATACGCGACCGGCCGGAATACCAGGCCCTGCATTCGATCGCCGCCTGTCCATCCAGTATCGGTATATCGGTACCCTGCGCAAATTCGATCCGCCGCCCCGTCGGAAACTCGCCCGGACCGTCAATGATCTCCAGCAATGCCGGCGGGTTGTTGCTGATAGCCACACCCCTTGCATCCACCACGGTCACCATCAGACGAACATCATCGGTCCCGTCCGCCATCGCCCTTCGCTTGTCGGCAGTTAGCCGAAGCCCCGCCGCAATCCCCGGCGCAGGCCAGACAGGAGGCGGTATATGACGGTAATGATCCCTGTACCAGTACCACGATCTCTTGGGAATGCGGAAATAATCGACAAGCCCCATCTCCCCCATTTGCGGACCGGCTATCGACCCGTGATCGAAACCACACCAGATCGCCTGACCGGCCCTCCACGGATATACCGCCTCGCCACTGTCCCGCGCCAGGTCACCCCAGTTCGGAACATATTCACCGGGCCGCTTCGTCACCAGGCTGCCGTATTCCGTCACCACATTAGGAACACCCGGATTGTGGAACAAAGGGATCGCACTCCCGTCGCCGTTATAACCTGCCATATCACCCAAAAGATCGATGCGATTGCTGTCCAGCGGACGCTGAGCGCCTCCGATCGCCGCAGGCCGCGTCGGGTCACACCCATGCGCGATACCCACCAGCTTCTTCAGCAGCTCCCTCGTCTGCCGGATCACCGGCCACGCCGTAAAGAACGGTTCATTGGACATGCTCCACACGATCACACACGGATGATTCCGCTGGATCCGGATCATCTCCCGCAGCTCCCGCCCGACGCACTCCTCGAAGGGCGCCTGATCCGCTGCAACTGTAGGATAGGCGCTGCCGGTCCAGTAGCCCTCCGGCGTATTGTCTGCGGCCCCAATGCCCCAAAAGGTATTCTCCGACCAGACAACCATTCCCAGGCTGTCACAAGCATCATAAAAGGCCGGATCATGCGGATAGTGCGAACCCCGGATAAAATTAAAACCGGCCTCCTTCATCATCCGCACGTCCCGGTAAAACCCCGCGTTCGTAACAGCATCCCCCCACCCCGCATGATCCTGGTGAACATTCGCGCCACGCAGATAAAGATGCTCTCCGTTCAAAAAGAATCCGCTGTCCGCCGTCCATCGTATCGACCGGATGCCAAACGCCGTAGTATATTCGTCAACCTTCCTGCCTCCAACCCACAGCTCCGTCGTCGCACGATAACGATAAGGACGATCCGGCGACCACAAATTCGGCCTGCTCTGCAACGCACCACTTTGATCGATTACCCCCGTCTCCCCCTTGCCAACCAGCTTCTTCACAACCCAGCGCGCGACGACAGCCGCCCGCACATCCCGTATGACCGTCCGGGCCTCCACATTGCAGGACTCATCCGATCCATTCACGACCTCCGTCTTTACACCGACGACCGCATGCCCCGCCGATACCTCCGGCGTGGTAACAAAGCTTCCGCACCAGGCCACACGAACAGGCGCCGTAGCGACCAGGTATACATCCCTGTAAATACCACCCGAAAAAGTATGCTCACCCGCCCTCGGCGCAAGACGCGCATTCCAGAGATTGTTCAGCCGGACCGCCACGACATTGTCACCGGCCTTTACCACCCCGGTAATATCCAGCGAAAAACCGGTATACCCGCCCTGGTGCCTTCCCACCGATACCCCGTTCACAAACACCTCCGCATCCTGGAATGCCGCCTCGAACTCGAGACTCCATATCCTTCCCCGAAAGTCTGCCGGAAGGACAAAATGCTTCCTGTACCAACCCCAACCCGTATAGAATTGCGGCGCCGCGAAATAGGGCATGCTGAAAGAGTGCGGCAACCCGACCCGCTCCCATCCCCCATCATCATAATCCGCCAGCTCGGCGCCACGATGGTCACCCAGCTGGAACCTCCAATCCCTGTTAAAATTCATCCGCTGCCGCAGCGACTGCCCCCGACCATCCAGCTGACCAAAAAGAACAAATACCAATAAGAACAATATTTTAATCATGATGTCCGCCATTTAGAACGACCACTCCTTTTTCTAACCCGGCCGAACTGACCGTTAGCCTTATCTCCCCCACCTGATGCGTGCTCCGCAGAACAACCAAAGCTCTTCCATGCCAGGCCCTCCGTGTATCCCCGACATAGCTATCCATATCCGTCATATCGGCATTGCCAACCCCGGCCAGCACAGCCGGTCCCTCTACATGGAACACAAGCCGGTTGTTCGCATTGGGATCGATCACCCCATCCTTGTCGGCTACTTCCGCAACAACATAGGATAAGTCCTGACCATCTGCAGCCAGCGTCTTGCGGTCCGCCACCAACCTGACCATCCCCGCACTACCCGCCGTCCGCAGCACAACAGAATCCTCTCCGCCCACCGCCACCAGCCGGCCAGGAGAATACGGCAGCGTAAACCTCGCTTTAAATTCCTCCGACTCCGTGCACTTCTGTTCACCCACCAACGCACCATTCAAATACAGCCTCACCACAGGATGTCTCGAATCAACCTCCACCTGCATCTCCTTCCCTTCCCTCCCCGGCCAGGTCCAGCTCTCCCACGACGGCGACACCGACCAAAGCGTTTCCTGTACAGACCCCGTATCGGGCTTCGGCTCCCGCACAGCCATATACAGCTTCTCAACACCGGTATTCAATATATTTCGGTAATGAGAGACCGGCTTCCTCCATCCCGTGATGTCGAGGTCGCCACAATAGGCCCCATGCCACGGATAAGGCTCCGACTGCCAGAACTCCCCCTTCGGCTCCCCCGGATAATTGTTCTTCCCGATCGCCGACTCCCCCAGGTAATCCATCGCCGTCCATACAAAATCCCCGATCACATAGGAGTTGTCCCGGATGATCTTCCAGTTCACAAAAGCATCCCTGGCATAAGACTCCGTTTGAACGATGACCCGCGAAGGGACCCGCAAATGATCCGAAGCCGCCCTGAACAGCTGGTAATTATATCCACCAATATCCTGTACCGCAAACAGCGGATCAAACATTTCCCACTCCTTGTCCCAGGTAGTCATCGCCGACGTCACAGGACGCGTCATATCCAACCGGTGAACCCCCGCCACCAGCTCGCTCGCCGTCCTGATCGCACCCGGCGACTTCCGCTCGAGTATCTCGTTGCCCACGCTCCAGATAACAATAGAAGGATGATTCCGGTCCCGCAACACCATCGACTCCAGGTCTCTCCTCCACCAGGCGTCAAAGAATCGCGTATAGTCATTGGCGTTCTTCGCCTCCCTCCAGCCATCGAAAGCCTCGTCGATCACCAGCATCCCAAGCCGGTCACAGGCATCCAGCAACGCCGGCGACGGCGGGTTATGCGAGGTCCTCAGCGCATTGAAGCCCGCGGCCTTCAGCAGCTCCACCTTCCGCTCCTCCGCCCTGTCAAAAGCCGCCGCACCGAGACACCCGTTGTCATGATGGATACATCCCCCATAGAGCTTGATCGTCTTCCCGTTGAGCCGGAAACCACCATCCACAGAGAAATCGATCGTCCGGATTCCAAAACTGCTCACATACTCATCCTTCCGCCGGCCACCCCCGCTCAACACCATTTTCACCCGGTACAGCCGCGGACTGTCCACCGACCACAGCATCGGCGTCTCTACAATCATCTTCTGCGCAACCGTCATCTCCCCCCTCCCCAGCAGCCGCAGCGACACGCTGTCACGCGCAACCACCCTTCCGGCTCCATCCTCGATGACCGTCGACAGCTCAGCATCCACCGGCACAGCGCCATCATTCTTCACGACAGCGGCTACCTTCACCGTCGCTTTATCCACGACAACTTCCGGCGTGGTGACCGCGACGCCCCACGGATCGATATGCAACGGATCCTTCACCATCAGCCGCACATGACGATAGATTCCCGATCCGCTATACCACCGGCAGTTCACCTGCTGCGAATTGTCCACCTTCACTGTTATCACATTCTTCACACCATATTCCAAAAAACGCGAGATATCATAATAGAACGTCGAATACCCATAGGGGTGCACACCCAGCGACTTGCCATTGACAAAGACCTCGGCATTCATATAGACCCCCTCGAAAAGAATGGAGACCTCCTTCCCCTTCCAGGACAGCGGCGCCGAAAATTCCTTCCGATACCACCCGATGCCCGTAGGAAAATATCCCCCCGCACCCTTCGACGGATTCTGCCGGTCCGGCACGCCTTCAATGCTCCAGTCATGCGGTAGCTCGACACTCCGCCAGCCCGACGCCCCAGCGTGCTCCCCCAACATAAATTTCCAGTGGTCGTCGAACAGCATACCCCGGGTCTGCGCGCGGACAGAATACCCTATAGAGAAAAGAATAAAAAACAGCGCAAATGACTTATATCGATGCATAGTAACTAAAGATATAAATTATACTCCAACCAATGCTCAGCGCCGCGGCCTCAACGTCCCAACAAAACCTCCCCTCGGCAGACAGTCCACACTGACCCGGCTGCCTTTTTTAACCGTCAGCGTCTTCCTCGCAAAGCCCTTATCCGTCTCCCCATCCGACACCAGCTCGAGCTCGTATTCCCCGCCGCCAAGGAACCCGAAGGAAAGCTCCAGCGCCTGCCCATGATCTTCGCCATTCAGCCCGCCGATATACCAGCTGCGCCCGCTGCGCCGGGCGATCACAACACGCTTACCCGGGAATCCATCGATCAGCCGGGTATCGTCCCAGGTAACAGGCACCGTCATCAGGAACCGTTGTTCCTCCGGCGGCAACGCATAAAAGGCCTCGGGCTTGTCCGCAAAATGCTGCAGACCCGACTCAAAAACTACCGAAAGCGCCAGCTCGTGCGCATACGTGGTCGTATGCGGGAAGGAAATATTGGAAAAGGTCACCGGCGTGTAGTCCATCGGTCCTATCACGTTCCGGGTAAAAGGCAGCGTCGCATTGTGACTCGCCCCCAGATTCGTCAGCAAAGGCGAATACCCATACCACTCCGCGCCATACACCGCCTCCACCGTCATCAGGTTCGGATAAGTGCGGTCCCAGCCCCGCGGAACCGTCGCTCCGTGGAAATCCACCATCAGGTGATAGCGGGCGGCATCCTCTAATATATCGATACAGTACGCCATCTCCTTCTGACGGTCGTCCTCAAAAAAATCCACCTTCACACCATATACTCCGATCCGGTTCAGCCATTCGAATTCTTTGCACCTGGCGGCATGCGACTGCAGCCGGCCATACGGGTCCAGTCCCACGGCCGAACTCGCCGAGTCCTTCGAATTGTACCACATCAGCGGCCGAATGCCCTTGCTTCGCGCATAAGCCACCGCGTTTTCGATCGTCCCGCCATTACCCATTCTGTCCCACTCCCAGTCGATCAGCACATAGGGCCAGTGCATCTTTTTGGCCAGATCCACATATTCCACCACCTTCCGGTAGTCTTTCGAACCGTGATTATACGCCCAATAGACCCAGGCCACAACGCCGGGCCGGATCCACTCCGTCGCATTCACCTTGGAAGGCTCGCTCACGTCTGCCACCAGCGTCGACTCAACGATATCCGATAAACCTCCGACCATAATCACGCGCCAGGCCGACTTCCAGGGCAGAGCAGCCGCCACCTCCTTTTCCGGCATCACGACGGTATAAATATTCTCGTCCTCCTTGTTGGAAAGCCGCGACGCACAGTTGGCCCTCGTCACATCCGCCTCTGTGACCAGGACCCAGACCGGATGATCCTTTACTTTATACAGGGCCGGAAACCCCCATTCCCGCTGGTCCGGCTTGTCTCCGCTGCCACTTGTGCGCAAAGGATAAAGCGCCTCATACGCGCTCGTATATTGCTGCATCCACCGCTCCGTCCCCGAAGGCACCGCAAAACTCGTCCGCTCACCCGTTACCCGGCAGCTGTCTTTAACAGCACCTGCATGAGAAGATTCCCCCTTCCCTTTCTCCGGAAAAACATATCTGAACGCCACCCCATTATCATAAGCACGGAAAACCACGTCCACCATCAGCCCCTCCCGGTTCCTGAACCGGAACACCTTTTCCCTGGCGGTATTCCTGCAATCGGCCCGCTTGCCATGGAGCATACGGTATTCATCCACCACCTTCCGCTCGCTGACCAGACCCGCATACTCGAGACCACTGGAAAGATCTCCATCCTCCCTCGTGATCCCCAATGCCGACCGCGACACCGCTGTAGTCGTTTCCCCACCCTTGCCATAGTTCACCTGGTAGAACAACGCCCCCTGACCGTCCAGCCCCAGCTCTACTTTTATCATCCCATTGGGAGACACTACCCGAAGACCCGCAGTCGCCGGCGACGCCGCCTGCGCATGCAAAAAACCGGTCCGAAGAACACTTCCTATGACCCAGATCACTAACCGAAAAGATCGTTGTCCCATAGTTGTAAATTACTATTCGTCTTAAATTACTATTCGTCTTAAATTACTATTCGTCGTAAATTGCTATTAGTCGTAATTACTGCTCGCCTGTTCTTTACTGCCTGCGCAGGTTGATAAAATAGACATCGTTCTCCCTGAGCGGCAATACCTGCGAAAACCTCCCGTTGCTGCCTACCTCCACCATCCTCTCGGACACCGGCGCGTCATTGTTCTTTTGCTTGATGACCCTTACCTGCTCCCTCGTCAGCTGCGAAGGAGCTCCAAGATCGCGGTAGGTATCGTAAGGGTCATTCGCCCGGTACCCCGTCAGATACACCGACACTTTATATTTACCCGGCGCCAGATGCGCAACAAGGGCCACTACAGAACCCTTCGGCTTAGCCGGCAGATCCCGCTTATAGTATACCTGGTCATTCAGACTGTCGCCGGCGGGACTGGTATTCGTGAAATCCCAGAACAACAGCTGCACATCCCCACGTTTATCCCTACACGCCCAGCTCGCCGCATCGTTCACCGACAGCTCCGTCCCGCCCAGCTGGTTCAGATACTTGTAAGCATAGTACGCCGGCTTGGCGATGTCCTCGTAGTTGACCAGCCCGAATCCCCCATGAAAAGGCGTCATCCTCGGTCCCGCCTCTTCGAAAATATCGGTGAACGTCCAGTATGACATCGAATTGGCCGCAGCGCCCGTCTTTTTCAACTTATCAAGAACATACGCCGCCTCCTGGTAATTGTCGTGCAACGGATCGCTCGGCGTATACGACGAGCTCCACTCCGTATAGTGCAGCTCGAGACCCGGCAGCGCTGAGCCCCCGATCTGCCTCCTGCTGCGCAGCACATCCCCCCAGATCGAGCTGTCATTCCTGCTCAGCACCGTCCCCCGGTTGCCATGCTCATCCAAAAATCCCACGTCCACTCCATAGGTATGCGTGCTGACAAAATCCACGGGCACACGCCCGCGCGCACAATAGTCGATGAACTCAGGTATCCACGCATTCCCCGCCGTCGCCGGCCCGCCCACCCGGAAACGCGACCCGACCGCCTTGATAGCACGCGCCGTCGCCGCATAAAGTTTGAAATATTCCGCCTGGTCGCCAGCCCAGAAACCGTCCTTGAGATTAGGCTCGTTCCACACCTCGAAATACCACTGCGCGACCTCCTCTTCCCCATACCGCTCTACCCAGTGCCGCACAAGCGCCCCGATCAGCTGCCCCCACCGGTCATAGTCCTTCGGCGGCGTAACATTCCCCCTCCACCAGAAGATCGTCCTCCCGCCACTGGCCAGCTGCCACGGCATAAAACCCAGCTCCACGAACGGCCGGACATGAACGCTTTCCAAAAAATCATACAGCTCGTCGATATACTGCCAGTTATACACCGCACGACCCGAATCGCCTACGCTATACACCCCCATATCGTCGCTCAACAGCCCATGCATCCGGATATACCGGAAACCCAGCTGCTCCTTCACCATCCGCAGCTGCCGCTGCCAGTCAGCCCTCAACCCCTCATTCGCCCGTCCGGCGCCAACACATGCATTGAACACCTTGTTCAACGGCCCCTTCACAGCCGACGCATCCACGACTACCGTACGCTCCGGCTTCTCCTGGGCGAATGCCATAGATCCATTCAATAATAACAGGAAACAAAATCTAAAACGCTTCATATGCTTATCAGTCTTTTCGTTGTGTAATGCCTTTCCAGTCGTCGGTTCTGAAGGGTACCGCCGGCAACCCTTCCGCATTTATCAGGTTACAGTCCGGGTTATCCGCCCACGCATACCGCACTGCCACAGGCTTCGCTACCTGGTCGCAATGGACAATAACGCCATTGCCGTCAATATCAGCCTGCGCCCAATGCCATTGCCTGTCGGCGCCGGCAATGGCAAAGCCGGTAACCCGTTGGCCATCCCTTGCCTTTAGCCCCGAGGCCGTATTGGAGAACCGGATCAATACCCGCTCACCCCTGATCTTAGAGCTTTCATAGGTAGGCCCCGAAGCAATACCATGCCGCCCGTACACCAGGTTCTCCGCACCGAGCGCAAGACGCAATCCCACATCCTGCTTATCAGTCGGATGAATGGTCGCTCCGTCACCGATGTCGATCGTACAGGCCATCGCCGTACGGGGCAGTGACAAGGTCATGGCCTGCGCCTCCCGGAGCTCAGCCCACGCGCTCTCCGATGGGATCGGCTTTCTGCCCATGAAGTTGGCCAGCTGCGCGAAAAGAAAAGGCAGGTCGCCTCTGTTCCATCTGTCCCGCCAGTCGGCGATCATCATCGGGAATAGGTTTCGATAGTTGTACGCCTCCGATGCATTGGCTTCTCCCTGGTACCAGATAAACCCCTTGATGCCATAGGGGATCAGGGGATTCACCATAGCATTGAACAATACGGTCGGATAATTCTGGTAGTTATGTACGGGTGCCGCGGGCTCCAGATCCTTGTTGTATCGCCACTCACCTGCCAGCGATATCCTGGCATCGCCATCACCAATATATATTCCCTCAGCCGGTGGCTCCAGCCCTCCCCCACCCCACAGCATGGCCATCCTGATCGCAACCGTATTCTCTCCCTTCCTCAACAGATCAGCCGGTATCGGGTAAGAATGACGGGGACTGGCATTCCAGACATTTTTACAAATTTCAACGCCGTTAAAATAAAGCGAATAGACCATCCCCGGATGCCCCAGGGCGAGCACCAAAGACTTCCCCGCAAAACCATCCGGCAACGCGACCTTCTTCCGCAGCCACATGATCCCCTCATAGCTGCCGATCCCAAAATGATCCAGCGTCCGGGGCATTTCAACCCTCGCCCACCCCGAGTCGTTATAGCCAGGCATCGGAATGACTTTGTCCGATCTATTTTGCGGATGATTGATGACATCCCAAAAATGGTCGGTATTTATGCTGTCCTGCAGGAACGTGCTTTCGCTAAGCGTATCCGTCGCCCGGATACCGTCCCTCGTGATCGGCGACGAAACCAGCTTCTCCCTGCTCGTCCACGCCTGTATCGGCGTCCCGCCCCAGGTAGTCTGAATAATACCGATCGGCACATGCTGATCGCCATGGATCTTTCTCGCGAAAAAATAGGCGACGGCAGACCATCGTTTTGCACTGTTCGTGTCGCATGCTTCCCAGCCCCTGGTCATTATATCCGTTTGCGGCGTAACCCGTTTGTCATGATCGACGATAAGGCAACGGATCTCAGGATAGACCGCCTCCGATATCTCCTGCCCCGCATTCTTCGCTTGCTGTACCTGCCATTCCATATTGGATTGACCCGAAGCTACCCATACGTCCCCGATCAAAATATTCTTGAATTGAACTCGTGTCCCCGGCTTTCCCTGCTCCGCTATTTCAAGAGTATACGGACCTCCCGCAGCCATCTTCGGAAAATGCAGCATCCACTTCCCTTCTCCGTCGGCTTTTCCGGCCGATACGCTATTTCCTATTTTTCCAATTATCCCCGCGCCGGGATCCGCCCGGCCCCAGACAGGGACCGCAATCCCCCGCTGTAAAACCATATTGTCGCCAAATACCCCGGGCAGGTGGATCGAAGAACCAACAGCGCCACTTCCTTGCGACCATGCACGGCCAGCCATAAGGCAGATCGCGGCCCACGTTAACAGTGTACGAATATTCATCTCGTTCGATTATTATTTTGCTCCGTTCTTTATCGCATCAACCGTCCGCTGGTCCAGCACCACATTGTTCACCCGGTCGAACACACCCCCGGTTTCCCATAGAAATGGCTTGGCGCCGATCGCCAGACATTGTTTCGTCAGATAGGTATACCAGGCGTCCACGGAGTTATCGTGTTTCGCCATATCCAGCGGTATATGCGTCTCCCACGGTTGGTTAGTGCTCCGGCGGTTAGTGCTGTATTCACCCTGCACCAAAGGAATACCCTTATCGATATAATTAGTTTTCAGCTTGGTGTAATAGGCCAGCTGATCCGCCTCTTCGCCATAGGTGGCGTTCCGATAAGACGAGTCGATCGTGGAATGGTTCCCCGCGCCCCAGTAATAGAAAATATATCCCCAGCCGCCTTCCGAAGGATCCTTGTCCAGTATCGCGAAATTGCTAGGCGTGTAATTGTGGAATTCGAAAGCCAGGCGATTGGGCGTAGGGTCCGTTGGGAAATACGCCCCCGGCTTGATGTAGTCGTCGGGGCCCTGGATGGCGATAGTCCGGTAAGTGTTGCGGCCGCCGGTCGAACGTACCGCATCGATACAAGCCTGGTGATAGGAAACAAGGTTTTTGGCAGTCTCTCCATCACTAACATTGAACGGCTCATTGGCGCTCGCAAAGAGCAAATGCTCGTCAAAATCACGCATTGCGGTGGCAATCTGCTCCCAGTAGGCTTTCTGACGCGCCTGGACTGAATCCTTTCTTGAAGAAGCAGCATTTCCGGGTCCTTCTAACCAGCCGCCATCCCAGTGAATGTTCAGCATAACGTACATGTCATTGCTCACACACCACTGCACCACCTGCTTTACCGAGTCCATCCATGACTGCGGGATCTTAGCCGTCGGATTATTCCCGCCGTGCAGATACCAGCCGCAAGGAAGCCGTATGGCATTGAATCCTGTTTGCTTTAAGAACTGAATATATGAAAGCGTAGGATAGGGTTCTATATTATTCAGCTCGAGCGTATTGCCGATATTCGTCCCAAGAGTCATCTTCGCGATCAGCTGAGCCGCCGTGCTGCTCATACCGGAAGCGTCCGGCGCGACCGGCGACACATTGTAGGTGGGATAAATAAGGGCATACTGATACACCCATACCCGCCGTCCTTGCCCGCTCGTCGAGCTCAAATAGATCAGCTTTGACCGTGACGCACCCGTGGCATTGGTGTCCGTAACGGTTATCTGAATCGCGGCGTTTCCGCTGCTGCCCGAAATCGGGCTTATTTTCACCCAACCCAAACCCGACGTATCGATACTCCAGGCGCCATCACTCGTAAAATTGATCGTCTTCGTACCGCCCGTCGCCGCAATGGTATCGGTATGGTTGGTCAGAGAAAGCACTTGGGTTGAACCCGCCTTTTTGCAGGATGTGGTCGTAGCCACGGCGACAAGCGCCGCCGCCAACGCGAAAAAGAGTTTAGTTGTCATCTTTTTTTGTTTTCTGTTTTTGGGTACTATTATTTTCTCAATTCAATAAATTCCGGCTCATTAGGCGAAATCACAAATCCGCCCGAATAATCTTTTTCCCAAAGAATGCTCCTGGCTGCACGCTCGAGCTTTATTTCCTTGGGGTCTCCGCTGACGTTCAGATAAAGTACGTGGTCCTTATCGATCTGCCGGGCCAGGACGCCGGCCGGCGCCTCTGGCCCCTTTTGCAACGAAAGCTCATTGATGAGCCGGTCCACGATCGGTCCCAATACCTCACCTCTTGCGGGAAGTCCTACGTAGATGGCCCTGCCCATGCCATAGCGGTTGGCCGTTATGATCGGATAGTCCTTGTCCGGACTGGTCAGCTTGCCCAGCACTTCCGCACCGGCAGGTTCGACAACCTCGAAATACGCCGATTCCGTGGCGATGAGCTTCCCGTCGTACAGGCATTCCAGCTGCTTTCCCGTCTTTTTCGTTCTCGAAACCTCGTTCATTGCAGCCGTCTCTTCATAGCCCGCCACCCGGATCCCGAATACATCGCTCAGGAGCCCCGGATGGCGCGACGCATAGACTTTCCCCGTTCCGTCCACGACTGCCGAATTCCCCGTCATCACGACGATCCCTCCCTTCTTAACAAAGTCACGGACCCGCGCAGCAGTCGAGTCGTCCACCACGGAAACGCCGGGCAGGAACAGCAGCTTGTAGTTCAACGAGCTCCTCGTCAGATCGACGACCCGGGCATCCATATTCCGGTAAGCAAAGAGATCGAAACAGGCCTCCAGCTGCTGCTGGTGCTGCTCGGGAAAATAACCGCCCGCAATGACCGAGGGAAAGGAAAAAGCCAACCCAACTTCCGCCTGTTGCCTGTAGGGGAAATATTTTTCGATCTTTCTGAACTCGCCCGCGATCCTTTTATATTCGTCGTATTTTCGGTTGGGCGTACCGTCCCAATCCAGCATGCCTTCCAGGTATTGTTCTTCACCCCCATGCATGCTTTGCCAGGTCCATCCGCAGACCATCTGATTACCGTATAGCAGCGTAGCATAAGCGGACTTGCGGATGGAATTGGGAACCGCCGTCATCGTAGTAAACTCGGTACACCAGAAAGGATTTGCGCTTTCGAACTGTATCCTCGCAATCCCGAACAACGCGTCCATTATACCATAGTTGGTCACCAGGGATGGGCCGGGATAAAACCCGCACCCTTCGCGCGTCATCTTCCCCGAATAGGCGATCGGCGCATAGTCGAAGAATTTCATGGAACTGTAATACCAGGCATTGGTGTTGACAAAGGCTTTCGGCGCATTGGCGTTCACCTTGTTGATCACTTTCATCAGAAAACCACCGACCTCATCGGATATGAACCGCCGAAAATCCAGCATCCGCTCGGGAGCGCCAGTTGTGTTTCCCGATAGAGGCAATCCGACCTCCTGGAAATCACCTATCTTCCTCGACCATCGCTGTCCCGCCCAGGCGGAATTCAGGCTGTCGACTCCGGGATACTTTAGCTGCAACCAGGTTATGAACCGCTGTCTGACCGACTCCGAATAGGATATAGGACCGTCTCCGGACTCATTATCGATGCCGAAAGCCAGCAGGGCCGGATGACGCCCATAGTGCCGCGTCATCGAATCCGCATACCGCAAGGCATACCGCTGATAGTCAGGATCGCCGACATCCTCCATGTACCGGTGGTTCGGATAGAGCCTGTTACCTGCCGCATCCGTGACATCGATGGAGGGAAATTGGTGATGCAGCCAAAGGGGCGCCGGCCGGACCGCGATGTCCAGAATCACCTTAATACCCGCCTCCTCCATCCTATCCATCACCTTATCGAACCACGCGAAATCAAAATGCCCGTCTTTCGGTTCGTAGCTGTCCCACGCAAGATGCCCCATCCGGACAACCCTGAAACCCGCCTCCTTCATGAGTCGGATGTCCCGCGCGATCTTCTCCGTGTTCTTGTCATCGTGCGGATGATAATTCGTCCCCACATATAAGGTCTGAGACAGGACAGCCGGAGCCGCCAGGAAGATGACGCACATCAGGAAAAAAAATACTCCAATTCTCTTGCCCATGATAATCATCTATTTGATCTGTACCACTCTCAAATTATCAAAGGCTCCATAAAAACCCGTCGTCGTCGACGAGCTCGCGTAGTTATGGATATACATCGTGCACGAGCTGTTCCCCGACGCGCCCAGCAGGTCTGCAAAACTCGCCATCGGAGCTCCCTTCCCATCGCCAAGCGTCGCATCCTTTGATTTGAACATCCCGAAAGGGATCGTCACCGTGGCCCACCCATGTGTCGAATACGCCGACGTTTTGGTCGAAGACACCTGCCAGGGCTCCCACCGCGCTACATACGTACCCAAAGAGCTTTGTATATCGATCGACCCGCCATTCCACCCATTCGGAATGCTTACCTCAAACTTGAAAGCCCAGTTGCCAACCGGGTCGCTCAGATGCGCCGCCGGCACCCACTGCGCCGCATTTAAAAGAATGGCATAGCTGGAATACGTATTCCCCTCGCCGCTCGCCAGGGCCCCCGTCTTCAGCACCATGTACAGACTTCTATTACCCGGGAAATCGGGCGTATACGGCGGCCATCCGCTGCTAGGATCCCCGCTGAGCAGGTTCGCGCCACCCCACCAGGCCCAATTGAATACACCGCTCCACTCCCAATTGGACAGGGCGCCCGTCGCTATATCATTCACGTTGTAGACCGTCGCCGCCGTACCGAATTTGGTCGTGACCGATACCGGCCCGCCGCCGCTAAGCGCCGGGACCACAAAGCCGACCCAGCCGCCATCGCCGGCCGACACAAACGAAGAAACGCCCGCGCCCGCAAAAGACAGCGACTGGATATTCTTCAGATAAGTACCAAAGACATACACCGAATCACCCGGATTCGCATTTTCATTCGAGACCGCCGTAATCGTTGGCGTAGCCACTATCTTAAAATTGACCGTACCGCTCCGCGTGACGACCACCACCTGGTCACTGCTCGTCTGCGCAGGCATGAGAAACCCAAGAGAAGTTCCGTCGGCGCTCGAATGCCACGACGGGATCGCCGTCCCCCCATAAGACAACTGCTGAACCAGCACCAAATCCGCACCGGTCAAAAAGACAGAATCGCCCGGGTTCGCAAATACATTGGATATCGCTGTAATAGCAGGCGCCGCCGGGCCGAGCTTGAAGGGGAAGGTCGTCGACCCCGCCGCTGTAGTATACCTGACGGTATACAGCCTGGTCGTATCTACCGAAGAGAACAGGATGGCAGGGATCTGCACTACGGCGCTGCCTGGCGCGACCAGCGCACCGTTAAAACCCGCCACAACACCGTCGAACTCTATCCGCAAGGGGTTCTGCAGATTCTGCCCCGTCAGGACCACCCACTGCCCATTGGCCACCAGACTCGTAAATACCGTGTCATTGGGAGACGCAACATAGTTCCGCACAGCGGTCAGAACCGGAGGACTTCCGGCATTTTTTTTACAGGCCGGCAGCAGCCCCGCCACCACCAACACCGCACCGATCAGGCGGCAACAGGAAACCGCGAGGTTCCATCCGGCCATTGAACGATAATTATTTTCGGATGAAATATTGTTCATACAAATATGTTTTTAAAGTGGTTGAATTAATAGTATGGCACGGGCGGCTGGGCCAGCTTCGGGTCAGCCGTCAGCTCCGACGACGGAATTTGCAGCGTAAAGGCGTTGATCGTCGCCGGGACAACAGTTGGGGCAGTCGTCGAATCCTTGGTCGCTACCCCGGTAGTAGGAGCATAAGAGAACGTCATTCGGTATTGATGATTGACAATATCGACCGCCTTCTGGGGATTATAGTAAGACAGCCTCACCAGGTCCAGCCAGTACTGCCCTTCAAAAGCAAATTCGATCCTTCTTTCTATCAGGATAGTATCCCCATCCAGCAACGGCGCAGGATCCACACCGGCCCTCGCCCGCACCTTGTTAAAATACAACAACGCGTCAGGGTCGGTGGTAGTGGAGTTATTCCCCAGGATCGCATCGGCATATACCAGGTACACATCCGACAATCGCAGTATTGAATTGTGCTCTACCGACGACCAGATATCCATCGTCGGCGCATTGTTGTCCTTTTCATTGCCGATGATATGCTTCTTCATGGATTGAAAGGTCGCCTTATAGCCGCCGTTGGCCGCATTCAGCTCGGGATAATAATCGCCATTGAGCATGAACGACGCTTTGCGCCTCACCGTATCCTTCCAGCTGTAGTTCTTATAAAGATCCCATGTCGGCGCCAAAGGCACCCACGCACCCGACTTCTGCGGATTGATATCGCTGCTCGGAGAAAAGGTCAGCCAGTCGTTGCCATTGCCGTATCCCACGCCTGCCGTCCACTGCAGGGCAAATAAGGATTCCGGGTTATCGTTGTACTGCGCCATGAAGAGATTATAATAGCTGGGCAACAGCAACAGTCCGCTGTTCTTGCAGACATTCCCGGCATATTTTTTTGCACTGTCCAGGTAAGCCTGGTTACGAACACCGCCGTTCTGCCCCAGTCCCGCCACCGTCAGATACACCTTGCCTAGCATCCCCTGCGCCGACCACGTAGTCACCCGCCCCGTCGCATCCGTAGCGGGAAGATTTTGCGCTGAAAAACTCAGGTCATTGATAACGAATTTATAGACATCCGCTACCGTATTCCTGTTCAGCAGCGGCTGCTTGATCAGCTTCGTATTATCTTCGATAATGGGCACCGCCCCCCACAACGCAGCCAGATGATAGTAGGCTACGCCACGTATGAACCTCGCTTCCGCCACAGCCGCATTCTTGTCGGCCGCCGAAATAGTCGAAGCCGACTGCTGCTGGATGGCGTTGATGACCGTATTGCACTGCGCGATAACATTGTACAGACCCGTCCAGCCGCTGGACACGATCCCGTTCTGACCGGTTATCGTACGCGTATACAGCTGCACGAGGTCCCCGTTATAACCGAAATAGGCGTTCCCGCTCAACACGTCCCCCAGCTGCAACAAAGCCCCGTTATGCCATTGCCACCAGGGGGAGCCGCCATAAAGGCTCGCCGTAGCCAGCCGTAGATCGGAAGTAGACTGATAAAAAGTAGTCGAACTTATCTGCGAGTTCGACGGACGTTCCAGGAAACTCCTTTTACATCCCGCGACCGCCGCCACAAGCGACAGCACCATAAATATTTTATTCGTTGATCTCATTTTAATGCGCTTGATTGGTGATTGCTATTTAGCAAATGTGATATTCGCACCGATAGTGAATGACCTCGACTGGGGATAGTATCCCTGGTCCCAGCCCGCCTGGAGAGGATTCCACGAACCGATCTCCGGATCCATTCCCGAATAGTTGGTGATGATAAAAGCATTCGTCACAGTAGCATACACCCGGAACGACTGCAGGTGTACCCTCGACAGGATACTCTCCGGCAACCGGTAGCCGAGAGTGATATTCTTACACCGGACAAAAGACCCGTCTTCAATGAACAGGTTCGACGGACGGTTATTACCGTTCGTATTGTCATTCCTCAATCCTACGACATGCGTGTTTGGATTGGTGACATACACATTGTTGACATCCGACGCTGAGCCGTTGGGGTCAATTAGCGCCGTCTTCGCATAGTTCAACACCGAAGAAAAAAAGTTGGTATTGTTTTGCGAATTGGTCTGTGCAACCGCCAGTTCATTGAACACCTTGTTGCCTACGCTGCCGCTGAAGAAGATATTGAGGTCGAAATTCTTATAGCTGAAGGTATTGTTGATACCAAACTGGAACTTCGGGATCGGAGAACCCAAAAAGGTCTGGTCCTTGGTATCGATAACGCCGTCGCCATTGAGATCCTTGAATTTCCGGTCGCCATACCAGATGCCGCCGCCCGACGGAGAGATCGGATAAGGGTTTCCGCTTTGGTCTACCGGCAGGGCGTGCTTTTGAAAATCCGACGCCTTCGCAAACATGCCATCGAAAATATAGCCATAGAATTCGCCGATGGGCTGGCCCACCACCGTCTTCTCGATGATATCGTTGATCACATACGACTTCTGGCTTAAATTAGCCTGGTCTCCGGCGCCTAAAGAAACCACCCTGTTGATATTTCGGGAGACAACCACATCGGTTTTCCACATAAAGTTCCGAAAGTTCAGATTGGTTGAGCTGACCCGCAAGTCAAACCCTTTGTTGGTTACAGCACCTACATTGACAAAAGGCGCCGCCATCGACCCGGGAGAATAACCTGCGGTAGTACCGGAATACAGCGGCAACGGGATCTTTAGCAATAGCCCATCCGTCTTACGGTAGTACGCGTCGAATGAAAAGCTGATCCGGTTATTCAGGAAAGACCCATCCACACCGGCATTATAATAATTTGTCTTTTCCCAGGTGACGTTCGGGTTGGCCAGGTTGCTCTGGAATTGAGCGATACCCGATAACCCGTTCGCGACCGTTGAAAGCTGCGTTACAAAGCTATTCCCGCCTATGCCCTGGTTATTGGTCAACCCATACCCGAGCCGCAGTTTCAGCTCATTGATGACATTGACTGTCTTCAGGAATTCCTCGTTGTTGATCTTCCAGGCAAACGCTCCCGACCAGGTAGTCACCCATCGGTTGTAGGAGGGGAAGTTAGACGATCCATCGTCCCGGATATTGCCGGTGAGCAGGTACTTGTCGTTCCATGAAAAGTTGATCCGGCCGAACCAGGACTCCTGCGAAGAACCGAGACCATTGTCGCCGGAGTTCTTGGCTGTGGTAGCGTCGCCGGCATTGAGGGACTGTACATTGTTTGCCGGGAAATTCGACCTGCTGCCGGATATACCTTCGTAATTGGCCGACTGCGCTTCATGTCCCGCCACGGCGTTAAGACCAAAATGATCGAAATTATGATTATACGTTAGGTAATTGCGAAGTACCGCATAGATATTCTGGTTGTAGTTCGAAGACCCGCTGTTCGTGCCGTTGACCAGCTTCCCGAAGGTGTACGTGGGCGTAAAATTATCCATCGTACTGAAATCGAAATTACCGGACACCTCATTGCGTAGCGACAGATCTTTGGTAAATTGGATCTCGGCATACGCGTTGCCGAACAGCTGATTTCTTTTTCGCTGGTTCTTGATAAGCCGCGCTATCGCCACCGGATTGACGACCGGGGTTACCCAACCGTTGGTATTGGTAACACCGCCCCAGGTGCCGTCCGGGTTCTTTACCGGAACATCCGGTGTAAGGTTCAGCGCCGAATTGATCACGCTCGACGTAGTCGCATTGACGTTTTCAAAAATATGCGCCATCTGCAGGCTCGTCCCTACCTTCAACCAGTTGGTAGTCTTATTGTCCAGGTTCAGCCGCACCGAATAGCGCTGAAAGTCCGACCCGATGGCCATTCCCTGCTGCTGAAAATAAGAGCCCGACAGCAAATACTGGGTCCGGGCATCGCCACCGCTGACGGTAACGGTATGGTTCATCTCCGGCGGCTTCCGGAATAATTCCTTTTGCCAGTCGGTTCCTGAACCCAGGTATTTCGGATTAGCGAATTCGGGCCTCACATCGAAGCCCCATACCTGCGCCCGGGCGTTGATATAGGTCGCAAACTGCTGCAGGTTCATGGTCGGCAGCTTTTTCGGCAGTTCCTGGAAGCCGGCATAGCCGTCATAGGTGACCGAGGGCGCCCCTGCCCTGCCCCTTTTCGTCGTAATAACGATGACCCCGTTGGTCGCCTGCGAACCATAGATGGCAGTTGCAGAAGCATCCTTGAGCACGTCTATCGTTTCTATTTCGGCAGGGTTGATCGAGCTCAACGGATTCGAGCCGTTGCCGGGATCGTTGACGGGAGGAATGATAACCCCGTCGATCACATACATAGGAGAATTCGTTTGAGTAACGGAAGACACCCCGCGGATCTGGATCGAGACCCCACCGCCGGGCTGCCCTGAAACCTGCTGTACCACAAGCCCCGCAACCTTCCCCTGCAGGGCCTGGTCAAAGGTCGCCGGCTGCGTCTTCACCAGCTCCGCACCCGAAATAGAGGAAATGGACCCGGTCACGTCCGTCCGGCGCACCTTGCCATAACCGATGACGACAACGTCATTCAGCTTGCTCCGGTCTTCGACGTCCAGGCGGACATTCGCAATCGGGCGGCTTCCCACCCTGACCTCCCTGGGAGCATACCCGACATAACTGATAATTAATACGTCGCCGCTTTTCGCATTCAGGCTGAACACGCCGTCCTTGTCCGTCTGGACCCCGCCGCCATGCCCTTTGACCGTGACACTGGCGCCCTCCAGGGGTCTGTCGCCCGGCGCGACCGTCACTTTTCCGGTAATTTTTTGGGGAACAGGCGGATTTTGAGCATACCCGCCGGCAGAGAAGAGTAGAAGGCTGATAGCGGCCACGAACAGGCCAATCACCCCTCTTTTGAGATTTCGCTTTTTCATATGCAATCGTCTTGGGTTTAAGTTTTAAGATCGATAGGCGAAAAACCCATCGGTAACCGCAACAATTCAAAAATAATTTGATATGTCGATAGGTCGGGGAGTGCAGCCGGCAAATCAAGGTGTGGAAATGTTCACCACAAGGGTATAATTCCGTTATTTTAGGGGCATCATCCGTTAACTCTAACTTATCTAATTCGATCATTTAATTTCAACACTCCCCGACACCCGGATATCATCCGACGCACTACCACAAAGAATAGTGAATTGACCCGGCTCCAACACCCATCCGTGACCAAGATCATTATAGTATTGAAAAGCCTCACCGGATAACGGCACCACCACCCTCCGGCTTTCTCCCGGCTTCAACCACACCTTCTCAAAACCTTTCAATTCCTTCTCCGGCCTCCGCATGGTACAAACATTCTGCTTCACATACACCTGCACGACCTCCGCCCCGGCCATCTTGCCGGAATTCGTAACCATTACCGTCACCGTCGCACCATGCCCCGGCCCGGCAACCACCCGCAGATCAGAATACCGCCAGGTCGTGTACGACAACCCATGTCCGAATGCAAACTGCGGCCGCACCTTCCACGTATCGAAATACCGATACCCCACGAAAATGTCATCATTGTACTGCACATTCACGGAATCACCCGGATACTCCCCCAGCACATGCGCAGGACTCTCCGACAGCTTCCGCGGAAACGTTACCGGCAGCTTCCCCGACGGATTGACCAGCCCGAAAAGAATCTCCGCCAGCGCCGCTCCACCCTCGCTACCTCCATACCAGGCCTCTACAACCGCCGGCACCTGGTCCACCCAAGCCGTCATATCCACCGGACCGCCACCCATCAACACCACCACCGTCCGGGGATTGGCTTTCACCACTTCCTGGATCAGCCTGTCCTGTCCAAAAGGTAGATTCATATCCGTCTTATCCGTGCCCTCCGCATCATAGGCATTGTCAGTCCAGGAATAGTTACCATATCCATGCGTCCAGCCTCCTACTACGACGGCAACCTCCGCCTTCTTCGCCGCCTCCACCGCCTCCGCGATCAACCCCTCATCCGCCGCGGCCCCCCTCGCTATAACATACCCGGGACTATACGACACCCGCACACCAGGACCCGCGATCTTCTTTATACCTTCCAATGCCGTCACCTCATACTTCGTACGCACCTGCGAGCTGCCACCCCCTTCCGACTGTAGCCGCGCCGCATTCGCGCCGATGACCGCTACCGAACTCACCCCGGAAAGGCTCAACGGCAAAAGATTCGCATTCTTCAACAAAACCGTCCCTTCTTCCGCCACCCTGCGCGCAGTATCGAAATGCGCGGCAGTCGCGAGCTCCCCCGGCTTCCTCGTATCGAACTTATGAGCCTTCCCCATCACGTACAGTATCCGCCGCACCTTCTCATCGACCAGCCGCTCATCGATCACCCCCTTCCGCACCAGCGCAGCAACCGTATCACCCAGGAAGAATCGCTCATACGGCACGCCAAGGCTCAGATCGGTACCCATCTCCAGGTCGGTCCCATTCCACAGCGCTTCCACCGTGCTGTGCACCGCACCCCAGTCGCTCATCACTATTCCCCTGAACCCAAACTCACCCTTCAGAATATCCCTTACCAGGTAAGCATTCTGAGTACACCATTCTCCCCTGAACTTGTTGTAGGCCCCCATCACCGAATACACACCTCCCTCCACCACCGCAGCCTTAAAACCGGGCAGATATATCTCCCGCAACGCCCGCTCGCTCATCAGCACGTTCACACGCCCCCGCTCCGTCTCCTGGTTGTTGGCGAGAAAATGCTTGACACAGGCCGAGACGCCCTGGTCCTGCACCCCTCTGATATAACCTACCGCCATCTTCGAGACCAGCCAGGGGTCCTCGCTCTCGTATTCGAAATTCCTCCCGTTCAGCGGGCTCCGCATAATATTGATGCCCGGTCCCAGGATCACATCCTTGCCACGCGCGCTGGCCTCACTCCCCAGCACCGCACCATAGGCGTAACCCAACCTCGGATTCCAGGTGCTGGCAAGGCAGATTCCCGTCGGCAGATAAGTCGCGCTGTCGTTAACATGATCGTTATCCGTCCGCCAGTCCCGGCCATGTTCCATACGAACTCCGTGCGGTCCGTCGCTCGTGACCAGTTCCGGTACGCCCAGCCTCGGCACTCCCCCCGACGTGAACGACGAGCTCGCATGCAGCATTGCCACCTTCTCCGCCAGCGTCATTTGCCCGATCAACGCATCGATCTTCCGGTATAGGGCCTCATCCGACCCTAACTCCTGTACCATACCTTTCCCCTTTACCATCCTGCTCCCCTGGGCCGTAGCCTGCCCTATACTCGCTACCATAGTCAATGCCAGCACGAATGCTGGCATTGCTGTTACATATCTTCTGTTCATTTCTTTCCCGCTCCTATTTTGTAATTTTTATAACCTTGAATGTTTTCACACCGTTGAACCTATAAACGTTCACGATATACTCACCCACACCAAGCCCTGCGCCAATAAGCATCGACCTGGACGGACCGGTGATCCGCTGCACCGTCCTTCCCGACAGATCGACAACGACGACCTCCTTCACCTGAGCGGGGTCATCCACCGTCAAATAAAATGCCGACGTAAAAGGATTCGGATACGCACGCAGCCCGCTGCCCGCCAGATCACCCGAAAGCGCAGCCGCGGTATTCCCAACTGTCACCCGTTGCGCAGCCGCTGACTGAACATGCCCCACCGTTCCCACCGTCCACTGCTGCGCCGTACTTCCGCTAAATGACCACTGCCCCAGGTTGGCGCCGTTGGTATAATTGTAGATCCCATCGATATACATGCCCGTCGCCTTGTTGGACAGCGTAAAATACCCGCCGGACGGCCGTATCAGCCACATTTGCGCATCGCTGCCGCTAAGGGCCCACTGCCCGCAGGCCGACCCGTTCGTCGTATTGGAAAGACCATCGAGATACAACCCCGTCGCCTTATTGACAAGACTGACATACCTGCCCGCCGGCACGATCTGCCACTTCTGCGCATCGCTGCCGCTATTGCTCCACTGCCCGCAGGCCGATCCATTGGTAGACCGGTACATACCGTCGACCAGCTGCGAGCTGGCGCGATTGGTTAACGTCACATACGCATTCCCCGCCCCCTGGTTCATCGCATCGATAATGCCCTGGTCCAATACAGCGGCAGTGCTACGGTTGTACATGGCCATATTGATATCCCAGACATACGGAATAAGCCCCTTGCTCCTGGCCGAGCTGACCACATATCGGTACCAGTACCTGCGAGAAGCATCCGCCAGCGTCTGATCCGACGGCGGACTCAACGTCCTGCTGGGCGCGCCGAATTCCCCGATGATCACCGGGATACCCTTGTCCACGAACTTGGTCTTCATGAGATTAAAATTCGAATCCAGATAGCTCTCTTCTCCATAGGTGGCATTCCGGGTCACATCCGTCGTCGAGTGATAGCCCGTCCCCCAGTAATAGAACATCTTCCCCCAGCTGGCATCCTGCGTAAGGATACAGAACTGCGGGGGATCATAATAATGCACCTCCACCATCATCCTGCCCCCGATCGGGTCGGAAGGCAGCGTATTCATCAAAGTATTGGTCAACCCCATATTGGTATTAGGTCCCTGCACGATCAGCGTACGCGACGCGTTATTCCCACCCGTCGCCCTCACCGCATTGACAAAGGTCTGATGGTAGGACAGCAGCACCGACATCCCCGTCGCATCCGACGCATTCGGCTCGTTCGCGCTCGCAAACAGCAGATGCTCATCATAGCTCTTGAAATAGTTGGCGATCTGTGTCCAGTAGTTCTTCTGCTTGGCATTCACCGACGCCTGCGCGGAAGTGGTCACGTTATTCTCCAGCCAGCCGTCGTCCCAGTGAATGTTGACGATCACATACAGGCCGTTGTTGACACAAAGATCCACCGCCTGTTTGACCGTAGCCATCCAGCCCGCGTCGATCACGCCGTTCGTCGCATGACAGTCCCAGGCGCAGGGTAGCCTCACGGTATTGAAACCCGAAGCCTTCACCTGGTCGATCATTTGCTGGGTTAACGTCACGCCCCCCCAGGCGGTCACGCTGCACTGCGCTTCCAGTGTGTTGCCTAAATTCCAGCCGACTTTTAGTTTCGAGGCGATCGTCTGCGCCGTAGGTAATTGCGCCCTTATACCCATAGACATAAGGACCCCTACCATCAGATAGATGATTTTCTTTTTCATATGGAATCGTGTTTATTGGTTTTCTAGTGGGTATTATAATAATCCTGGCTCACATAGTTGTAGATACACCAGTCATTGGCATCCTTCAACGCAATGATCTCGAGCCCGTCGGCCGTCAGCGACTTGATGGCCATCTTCGCATACCAGTTCGCGATATTCGGTCCCTGGGTCGGATCATGGATCAGCTGCGCGCCGATGGTGGCCAGCTGCATGGTATTCGTGTAGAGGACGAACTTGCCGCTGGCCTGACCCAGCGCCGGCAACATCTTATTATTGGAGCTGAAATTGGCGTTCCCGATCAGATTAAAGGTCATCGTCCCATAGTCCCCAAGCGGACAGATCCAGCTGGCCCAGCCGGCATCCCACTCCCAACCCGTTCCACCGAAATAGATAGGCCCGTTGAACAGCTTGCTCCCCCCGGTAGGCGTTATATCCAATACCCAGGTCTTCGACTTCCCATATCCCCCCGTCAGATTGGTGTACTCCGGCGTACTCACAGCCAACGAGTCCAGCGTATTGATCGTGACGATCGTCGTATCGGCCTCCACAAGCCCGCCGGCACTCTCCACGCCATAGACAAATTTGTATTGCCCCGGGAAAGGTACATTGACCGTATCCTTCACTCGTTGCGACTGGCCGAAAGGCGTCACCCATACCGGCGTAAGACCCGGCGTATTGCTCGTCAGAACGATATTGTTGGGATTTGTCGACGAAGGCGCAATAGTGAACGACAATGTTTTCTTGTCCGCCAGCGGCCCCAGCGAGAATTTCTCCTTCATGCACGAAGCCAGCAGCACCAGGCATCCCATCGTCGCAACGACGCTATTTATGATATTTTTCATGACTTTTATATTTAGATGTTTAGGTTAATTACCACCCCGCGTTTTGTTTCAACATACCAGATGACAGCGTGATCTGATCGGAAGGTATCTGCTGGAACCCTCGCGTGGCGGTGATATTCGCCTGCAAAGTCGCGGCGCTGGGCTGCGTGCCCGTTCCATCGTTGATCAGTGACAACGTGGTATTGGCTGCAATGGTCGCCGCGGCCGTGGCGATCCCCTGACGCAAAAGATCCCAATACCTGATCCCTTCCCCGACAAATTCAAGCCGGCGTTCCGCCAGGATATCTGCCTTGGTGACGGCTGTTACAGGCGCCGCCGAAGGAATGGCCCGCTGGTGCACCTGGTTGAAATAGGACACGGCATTGGGGCTTCCCAGCTCAGCTGCCATCAGCAATACATCTGAATAACGGATGGCGAAATAGTCCTGGTCTTGCGCGACCTGGTAGTTGTTGACGGGAAGAGGATTGTTGTTGACGTCGCAGATCGGGCTGTATTTCTTCATATAGTACCCCGTGTACTCGCGATTGGCGGCCTGCTTGCTGAACGCCAGGTGCTCCCCGTCAATCGAGGTGATCGAAGCAAAATACCGGCTGTCATTGGTCTGGTCGAACTGTGCCACCAGTTTCGGATCTACGGTACAGCCTCCCCAACCAAAACCGTATGGATAAACGCTCTGTTCGCGCATGCCTGTCATGATCATCCATCCGTTTCCGGTAATATTTCCGTTATAGTCGCCCGCAGAGGAATACTTAATGGAAAAGACCACCTCTTTGTTGTCCTCTCCTGCATAGGTGACCTTTTTGGCCAGCGATGCGGCAGGCCACAGCGTCGTAAAATCCGTCACCAGCCCGTGACCGCTATGCGCGATCACATCCTCGAGAGCAGCCAGGGCCGTAGCCGCCGTTTCCTTCCCGATCGTGCTCTTTCCATAGTACCCCGAATAGAACATGTACACCCGCGCCAGCAACGATTCCGCCGCCCACTTGGTTACCCGCCCGCTGGGTACGCTGGTATAAGCTGCAGAAGGAAGGTTGTCCGCCGCATAACGCAGATCATCCATGATCTGTCCATACGTCGAGTCAGGAGACGCCTGCAGCACATTCGCCAGATTAGGGACCGTCAGCAAAGGAACTTTTTCAAACAGCCGGACCAGGTCGAAATAACAGAATGCACGGATAAACCTGACCTCCGACGTATATTGCGTTTTCAACCCTGTACTGTCGCCCCATGCAACATTGTCCATATGCTGCAGCAGAACATTGCACCGGTAGATCGCCTGGTAGTATTTTGTCCAGCCAGCGCTGTGAACAGCCACATCCGAGGGAGAAATGGTCTTGTTGAACTCATCCATCATCTCCCAGCCATAGCCATCCGAAGCGCCGGTACCGCCAAAACAGTTGTCGGAAAAGACCTCCATCAGCGGCGGGATCGCTTCCCCATTCCAGATAAGGTTCAATCCATTGTAGCATCCTACCATAGCGGTATAGGCATCAGAAGGCGTTTTATAATAGGAGACGTCGGTCTGCTTGGGGTCAGTGAGCGTCGTGGTCAGCCACTTCTTACACGAACCAAGCGTCAGCATCCCCAAAAAACCAATTATTATTATTTTATGACGTTTCATTTTTTCTTTTTTTAGCAATTAGAAAGTAATACTAACCCCAACCATCGTCTTTCTTGGACGGGGATAATACCCCAGGTCAACACCCTGTCCGAACGAATAGACATTCGATGCATCCTTGGAGGAATACCCGACCTCCGGATCCATTCCGCTGTACTTCGTAAAAGTAACCAGGTTCTCAGCTGCCACATACAGCCGGAATTGGCTCAGATTTTTCCACTTCACCAGTTTCGCAAGATCATATCCAAGGGTAATATTCGAAATTCTCCAATAGCTGCCGTCATGGATATAGAGGTCGGAAAAATCGGTCCAGTTGACGTTGTTTTGCGTCACCCGGGGCATAGAATTGGAAGTTCCTTGCCCATGCCAGCGGCCCAGGATCTCAGACGTCCAGTTGCCCCAGGGGCTCGGCGCATCTCTGTACGACTGAACGACCTTATTCCCCGCAACGCCATTCGTCGTTACAGAAAGATCGAAATTCTTATACCTGCCCGAAACTCTAAAACCAAAAACATGATGAGGATTGGGATCGCCGATATTCGTCTTGTCATCTGCAGTAAGGACGCCGTCCCCATTCATGTCCACAAATTTTACGTCACCAGGATGGGCTGAAGGCTGCAGCGGCGCGCCGGACTTACCCTTCCACGCCTGAACATCCGCCTCCGTCTGGAAGATCCCCGCCGTTTTATATCCCCAGAAAAAGCCGATCGGGTTTCCGGAGGAGGCGCGGAAAAATTCCGGAGCATTCACAAACAGACTGTTCGAGCCGCCATGAATGATCCCGTCAGCCGTGGGAATATTATTCACTTTGTTCTTGTTATAAGCATAGGACCCCGAGACCGAATAGGAAAAATCTTTTCCGATCGTGTTGTTATAGGCCAATTGCAGCTCTATTCCCTTATTGGTGACATTGCCGCCGTTGATATATGGATTTGTCGAAACCCCGGCAGTCGCCAGCAATGGCGCCGCTACCAGCCAGTCCTTCGTTAATTTGTTATAGGCATCGATGCTTACGCTTAGCTTGCTGTCCAGCAGCTGCGCGTCGATCCCGATATTGGTCTGCCGGGAGGTTTCCCATTTGGTCTTTTCGACGCCAATGGAGGAAGGATAGGAACCCGGCGTCAGGGCGCTATTCGTATTCCCAAAATTATACTGGGCATTCGCCAGGCTGATGAGAGACAGGTAATTGAAGGCAGTAATGCCGTCATTACCGTTGGAACCCCAGCTCGCCCTCAGCTTTAAGAAATTCAACCAGTTCCTGGTCGATGCCATAAAGGATTCTTCGCTGGCTACCCAGCCCACAGACAGCGACGGGAAATACCCCCATTGACGATCTTTGGCAAACATGGTAGAACCATCAGCCCGGAAAATAGCAGAAGCCAGGTATTTGTCCTTATAGGAATAGTTGATCCTTCCAAAAAAGGAAGCCTGGGCATAAATGGCATTGGCGTTCCCGGAAAGCGAAAAGGAATTGGTGACCGTTTGCCTGTTGGCAGTAGCCGTATCCGGGCTCATATTTATAGACGTGACATTGACGGTGCTCAGATAGCCGCGGTCAAAACTGGCGAACAATGTAGACCCGGTATTGAACCCGCCTACATAAGTCCCCTGGTACTTACGAACCGCGCTCCCCGCCAGAAAATCGAATTTGTGCTCTTTGATCCTGAGCAGGTAGTTGGCCGTGTTATCCCAGCTCAGGGTATAGTTCGTAGAGCTGTTCTGACCGGTCCTTTCGAACCGGTTGTACGAGTACACAGACAGGTTATCGTAGATCGGTAGATAGCTGTGATCCGCCGCAGAAGTATAATTGAAGCCGAAAGTGGTTTTGAGCTTTAAATTTTTCACCGGCTGCAGTTCTGCAAAGACATCCCCAAACAATTTCTGCGTCTTGGTGTCTTTTTGATTGTTGTAGACCGCCAGCGCATAAGGGTTGGCCTCACCGGTGTTCCAGGGGCCTCCATTGTATACTTTTGATTTAAGGCTGCTCAGGAAGTTTCCGGCCGAGTCATACATGGCCAGCAAAGGACTCGTCTGGAAAGCCCCTCGGAGCGAGTTGCCGTAGATCCCCCCATCCTGGATCCCATACTGATTGATAAAGGAGAACGTCAGATGCTCCCCGATCCTCAAAGCACCGTCATACAATTTGCGCTCGGAATTCGTCCGGAAATTGTAGCGCTCATAATTGGAAAGCTTCTGGCCGCCGACGATCCCGCCTTGCTGCGTGTAGGACAGTCCCAGCGAATAGGAGGATACATCCGACCCGCCGTTGACGGACAGATTATAATTTTGAACGGGCACATTGGAAGACAACATCTCATCCAGCCAGTTGGTACCCTTACCCAGTGAATTGATCTGCGACTGAGTAAAAAGAGCAGGCAGACCCGAATTCAACGCCGCCTCGTTTTGCATCACAGCATATTCCTTCGCATCCAGCAGCTTCGTCTTCGGAGGAGCGTTCTGCCAGCCATAGTAGGCATCAAAAGACACCTGACCCGCATTCTTGCTGCCCATCCTTCCGCTCTTTGTAGTGATCAGCACGACCCCATTTGCTCCGTTGATACCGTAGATGGCGGCCGAGGCAGCATCTTTCAAAACGTCTACAGCAGCAATGTCCGCCGGATTCAGGTAGGTAATATCGCTGGTGATCACGCCGTCCACGACATACAGCGGATCGGCATTCCCGATGGTGCCGGCCCCGCGGATATTGACCTTGAATCCTCCGCCCGGCTGGCCCGAGGTCGACGTGATATTGACCCCCGCCGCCTGCCCCTGCAGCGCCTGCAGGGTATTGGTGGTATTCAGCTTGGCAAGGTCTTCGCCCTTCACATGCGCCGTAGCTCCCGTCACCGCCTTGGACTTTTGTACCCCATAGCCGACAACGACGACATCATCCAGCTTCGCATAGCTTTCAGCCAGCTGGATATCCATACTGTTCGTCCCCGCATCTATTTTAAAGGTCTTTGACGCATGCCCCACAGAGCTGATCTCGACCGTCTCCCCCGTCCTGACCGAAACAACAAATACGCCATCGCTATTGGAAACAACCGTATTTCTCCTCCCTTTTACAGCGATCGTGGCATTCGCGACCGGCTGCCCCGTCACCGCATCGGTGATCTTTCCCGTTATTTTTCGTTCGTCTCCCTGCGAAAAGGCATAGACGCTAAGCAGCAGAAGGGTCACCACCGCCAGGACCGGCTTTGACCACCTCCATTTGATTTTCATTTCTGGCATAACAGCAATTTTTGGTTAATTAAAAGAACTATGGTTTTTCGATCGTTTTTGCATGTCCATCATAGGCCACGAACAGAGCTTTCCCCTGCTCGGCGTCGACGCCCTTCCCCATCCACTCTATCCTGAACACCCTCCTGCGAAGCATCCCTTCGAACTGCCCCTCCCTCGCGCCGATAGTCAGCCTGCCCTTCGCCTCGTCATAACGCATCGGTATGATCGCATACCTCCCCTTCTCGTAGTTGTAGTTCGTTCCTTCATCCTCGTAAAGGGAGAATACCGCATCCCTGCCGGTATAGACCCTCAGCGTGATCGTGTCTGCAGGACGCTGGTTCGTATACTGCAGATCCGGACCCAAAGCCAGGATCGACCCTTCTTTAACATACACGGGCATACGCTCAAAAGGCGCCTCGGCCCAAACGCGCTGGCCCCCATTCACAAACTTCCCCGAATACAGATCGTACCAGCCCTGCCCGCCAGGAAAATAGACTTCCCTGCTCCGCGCCTTATACGTTGTGACCGGCGCCACCAGCAAAGAAGGCCCCAGCAGGAACTCATCCGCCACACCCAACGCCGCCGTATCGGTCGAAAAATCCATCGCCAGACCCCGCATCATCGTATAATCGTCCTTCCAGACCCGTCCGCAAAGCGAATAGATATAAGGCATCATCCGGTAACGCAGCTTGTCATAATAGAGCATGCTCCGGTATGCCGGGTGATCCTCCGGAGCTACATGATAGATCTCCCGGTAAGGATACTGACCATGCACGCGGAACAAAGGACAGAATGCTCCGAACTGATACCACCTCGTCATCTGCTCCCTCCATTCCTCCAGGTCCTCACCCTTCGCATCCTCGAACCGGCGCTCCACCGCAAATCCGCCGATATCCATCGTCCAGTACGGAATACCCGATAGGGAAAAATTGATCCCCGCCGCTATCTGGCTCTTCATGTCCATCCACCGCGCAGCAATATCCCCGCTCCATACAGCCGCCCCATACCGCTGCGAACCGGCAAACCCGCTCCGCGTAAGAATGAACACGCGTTTCGAGCTGTCGGCAGAACGCTGCCCTTCATAGATGCCGCGCGCATTCTCCAGCGGATAGGCATTCAGCCATTCCGCCGAACTCCCCAGCGCCGTGGGCGTCATCTGCTCTTTTCGTTTCTGCGGAGATACATTGGAAAGGATATCCGGCTCGCTGGCATCCATCCACCAGGCGTCTATCCCTTTGCGGTATAGTTTGCGGTCAAGTAACTCCCAGAAACCCCGCCGCGCCGCCGGATTGAACGCATCGTAAAAAGTCGAGACATATCCTTCTCCGATCCAGTCGCGCTGACGATTGGCGACATTCCTTTTATAAAGCCAGCCATTTCGGTCAAATTCCTTATACGCATCGATCCCCTCGTAGAACTTCGGCCATACAGAGATCATAAAATGCGTATGATAGTCCCGGTGCAGGGCCTGTATCATGCTGTCCGGCGAAGGGAACCGCGCCCCATCGAATTCCTGGCTGCCCCAGTCCTCCTTCCGCCAGTAGCTCCAGTCCTGCACAATATTGTCCAGCGGTATACCCCGCTTCCTGAATTCCCTCACCGTTTGCAAAACCTCGCCCTCCGTCTTATACCGCTCCCTGCTCTGCCAAAGCCCCATCGCCCACGTGGGCGCCAGGGTAGCCTTCCCCGTGAGACGACGATATCCCGCAACGACCTCGTCCATATTCCCCCCATAAATAAAATAATAGTCCAGCTGCGCCCCGGCTTCCGAATCAAAGCTGACATCATCTTCCTGCCCCGCCGGCAGCGGCCCCAGCCATTTCATCGACAGATACGATTCCCCTCCATCCGGTATCCACTCGATCCTGACAGCCACCTTCTTTCCCTCCTCCAGCGGCGCACGCACCAGCGCCGTACCCGGATTCCAGGCCTGACGCCACCGGTCCAGCACCTGCCGTCCATCGAGATATACTTTTAAATAGCCCGCATATTTGAACCGGAACACATGAAAGCCGGTTACTCCCGTCGCAAGCGCCCCCTCCCAGACAACCGAACCTTTCGCCGGGTCAAAAGCAGCAGGCAGCAGCCGCTTCGAATCACCAAGCCACTCATAGTCGATTTCCGACGCCGGCAGCTGAATATCCCCCGCCCCAGTATGCTGCCTGTCAGGGTAGTACGTAGCCGTCAGCCAGCCTTCTTCCTGATTTTTGGAGAACAGCCGCAGCGAAGACAGCGGCTGATAAGGCCGCACATCCCCAACAGCGCTGATAGAATAATTGTCCCAGAGTATGCCATAGTTCCTGCTGCTAACAAGAAAAGGAACAGCCACCTCTGTGTTGTTCTGGAAAAGGTCCACGCGGTACCCCTTATAGTTGACCAGTCCATCCTGGTGCTGCCCCAGTCCATACAGCGCCTCGCCCGGCATAGTCCGAAAAGTCTGGCGGATACGCCAGCTTTGCCTGCCATCATACACTGCCGGCTCAAAACTTCGCCCGCCGACAGCCTTCTCCGCAACGATAACCCTGCCCGACAGGTCGTTAAACCGGACCGCGCCCGTGGAAAGCCTAACCGTGGCCGCCAGCAAACGCGTTCTCAGGACGAGCTCGCTGTCATTTTGCGAGATATCCCAATGAAGTGAAGAATCCGTCTGATAAGTAGTAATGAGGCTCTCTGTTTGCCGGGAAGGCTCACCCTCCGGGCTGGACAGCACCCTGATAATATCGTCCGCAACCACCACGAGCCGCACAGCTGCAGCATGACCGGAAGAATGACCGTCCGGGTAGACGACCACGCCATCCGGGGTACGGGTCCAGCGAGGATCATTCACCCCGCCCCTCGAACCCGGGGCAACAACAACGAAGAAGAATACAGTCAATAGGCAATGCAACCCTCTTTCAAACATAGCAAGCAGTAATTTCTGATCAAATGTAGACCGCTATGCCTGACACCAGGGTAGCAATACCGGCAAATAAGGGTATCGGATTGTTCTCACCATGGGTATAATTTTGTTATTTCTGGGTATCCAACGGTTCATCTGCCTACTGTTTTACCAGCGGAACGTTCTTTCCCCCGGCGCTCAAATAATATACGCCCCGGGCAAGCCCGCTGAGATCGAGGGAAGTGAGGACACCACCGGCGGCCGGCTGAGTTCGCATCCGCCGGACCAGTTTTCCCGAGCTCTCATGCAATTCCAGCACGACCGGCCCCTCCTGTGCAGGCAGCTGAACATATACTATATCGTTTGCCGGATTGGGGAATACGCTCAGGTCCGTAATGTTGCCAATAAATACCGCAGCGATCTTGCTGTAGACATAACCGCCGCTGCGGTCGACAACCTTAAGCCGGTAATAATTGACCGAAGGCAATGGCCGGTCATCATAAAAGGAGTAAGTTCCGGCTATGCCGGCATTGCCGCCCGCCACTGCACCACCGGGCACAGCGCCGATACGGTCGAACGCCACCCCGTCAGCGCTCCTTTCGATGTCATACTCGATCTTCCCGGCGGTATCATTGCCGGTGCTGATGTCCAGCCGGACGCCGCTGCCCATTTTTGTCGCCGTCAGAGCAACGGGGTCCAACGCCAGGACAGGCAAAATGGCCGCCAGCTGCAGAGAACTGATGGACATCGGCGCCAGCGTCACCTGCACGCTGGTATCGCTGGCCGGCATTACCGTTGAGGCCTGCAATGCATTATTCGTATGCGAAATAAAGGTCTCTGTACCCGCCGGAAGGTTGGACAAGGTCAGCACCTGGACTGGCTGGTTGGGTAATTTGAAATGAGAAAGGTTCACCGTCACGGTCTTGCTGAGCGTAAGCGACCGGTTGACCAGCACCACCGTCATCGAATCATTGGCATCACTGGCCGTAGCATAGGCAGATACATTGAGCTCGTCGCCCGATACCGCGCTGATGCTGTTCTTCTTATTGTACCTGCTGTACAGGTGTAGCGTTTCCCACATGCCCTTTTCCCAGTTCCAGGGCGAGAAATATTCCACGCCATGCTTCATAAATTCACCCAAAGTGGAACCATACCACACCGCCTGAGCATTGGGATTGTTATTGAGATTTACCGCTGTCTCGGAAATACCAAAGGTCACCCCATTGCCCGGCCCCATATACTGATTCAGCCAATTTTGGCACCTTCCGAATATATCTTCAATTTGTATGGAATTATCCCACCCGCCATTGACCAGATGTACCCCGTTGGCCTCCGGGTAGGCATAGCTGCTGTCAAAAAATACCCTGTGATACTGGACGATGTCGGACGCGTTCGAGCTCCCCGGATAAAAATGCAGGTCAATGACATCCAGCAGGCGTATACCCGTCCGTTGCTGCTCTTCCGCCAGTCGCTTGATAAAGAATTGCAGCCAGGGATATCTCACTCCATCAGATCCGACCACCTGCCCTCCCTTCCAGGCATACCACTGCCATTCATTGGGGCTTACAGGACCGCTTAGCTTAATACCAGGATAGAGAGCCCGCGCCTTTTTCGCTACCGCAAAAAAGCGCTGCATGAACGATTCCGCATCCAATTGAACGGGCATCGCGTCATCATGCGTACCGTCCCATATCTCCACCTCGTTGTCCATATTCCAGTAGCGGAGATGGGAGGGATCCAGTCCCTGTCCGCCGCTGCCAAACCAGTGGTTCAGGATGCCGGTAGTCGAATCTTCATTCCAGTGTTCCAGGTACAGGCTGGTGTCACCATTGACCAGGGCCTGACTTCCGCCGGCGGGATTAAGGGAACCCCCGCCCGCCAGGTTCTGCCCCAGGCCCGACCAGTATTGCGACTGATTATAAGCCCAGTCATTGAAATTGTTGTTGAGGTTCGACGCCACCTGACCAAGAAGCTGAAAACCCCACATGCCCTGTGCAGAGGGGATATTTTGCTGCAATGAAGCGGCCGCAAAATCCCAGTCGTGCTTATAGACATTATTGTACCAGTCGGGATGGCTGGATATTTTAAGCCGCCAATTGTATTTGGAAAGATTGTTACCGCCATTCTCACGGTAAAAGTTCAGGCCCGCGTCTTTATACAGCTGCCAGGTAGCCGCGCTGGTCGGATTGGTCGGGTCATCCGATACAGAATTGTTTCTTCCATAAATAAAAGGTGAGACCGGCTTTCTGTTGGACTGCAGGTCTACGCTTACCTGTACGTTCTGGGCTAAAAGCGCCGAATAAATAAAAAGCAGCAGCAGGGTTACGGATCTTTTTCTCATAGCAGCCCTATGTGCAAATCAGGGGCCAACGAAGCCGGCCTCAACGATACGATTCCGTTATTTTAGGGGTATAAAATGTTTACCGGCATCATTTCCCTCTCTTCTCCGCCTGGTACACGCTCGGCAACACCCCATACAGCTCCTTGAAATACCGCGCAAAATATTTCGGATTGTTAAACCCGACCATATACGCCACCTCCGCCACATTATGCCGGCCCTTTTCCAGCAGCTGAGCCGCCCGCTGCATCCGGAAACTACGGATAAACCCGATCGGTGTCTTTCCCGTGCAGGAAAGTATCTTTTTATACATCGACGTCCGGCTCAGCCCCATTTTTCTCGCCCACTCATCCACCGAAAAATCTGCATTGGCAATATTCTTCTCCAGCACTCCGACCGCCTCCCGGACAAAATCTTCATCCGTCCTCTCCGGCTCCACTTCCACCTCCGCGGGCTCGACAACAACCCTCCTTTTCAACGTCTCCTCCACAGAGCCCCTGAACTCCAATAAATTCCGGATACGCGATATCAGGATCTCGACATTAAAGGGCTTGGAAATATAGTCATTGACCCCCATTCCCAGCGCCTTCAGCTGCTCCTGCTCACCCGAAAGCGCCGTCAGCAGGACCACAGGGATATGCCTTACCCGCTCATCACCTTTTATTTTTTTTGAAAGCTCCAGGCCGTCCATCAGCGGCATATTCACATCGCTGATCACAAGGTCCGGCTGCGCCGACAGCGCCTTCTGCCACCCCTCCCTTCCATTGGCCGCCTCCAGCACAGTGAACAGCGGCGCCAGATTATCTTTCAGGTAGAACCGGAAATCCTCATCGTCCTCCACCAGAAGCACCTTGAAACGCTTCCCCCCATTACCGGGAAATTGAACTTCACCGGCAACACTCCCGGTCCCTTCGGCAACCGGCGACGACGCTTCCGGCTTCGCCGATCCATTGGCTGCCGTCATCACCGGCGATCGTCCATCCTGGTCCCCCGCCCCACCTGCCACCACCTCCCTCGCCCCACCTGCCACCAATTCCACCGGCAACAGCACCGTAAAACAGCTTCCCTTGTCCGGCTCGCTCTCCACCTTGATCGTCCCCCCATGCATCTCCACAAACTCACGCGTTATCGCAAGCCCGATCCCTGTGCCCTGGCTCCGCATATGACCCGGCGAATCGCCCTGGAAAAAAGACTCAAATATCCTCCCCTGCAGCTCAGCCGGAATTCCAATCCCGTTATCGCTGACCCTGATCTCCAGCAAGGCTCCCTTCTCATCCCTTTCCAGCACAGCCAGCCGCACCCCGATCGACCCGCCCGTCGGCGTGAACTTGAACGCATTCGACAATAGATTGAAAAAGATACGCTCCACCTTGTCCCTGTCGAATAGCGCAGGCAGCTGCTCCACCTCTGATTCATAACGCAGCGCGATCCCCCGTTCACCAGCCAGGTCCGAAAAAGAATCCACCGTCGCCCTGATGAACGATGCCATATCCCCCCTGCCCATATTCAGCTTCAGCTCGTTGGTCTCCATCTTTCTCAGATCCAGCAGCTGATTCACCAGGTGCAGCAGCCGCTTCGCATTCCGCTCGATCGTCATCGCCAGCTGTCTCCGGCCGGGATCTTCCGCACCCCGGATCAACCGGTCCACCGGCGAAAGGATCAGCGACAAAGGCGTCCTGAACTCGTGGCTCAGATTCGTAAAGAACTTGATCTTCATCCGGTCCAACTCGTGCACCCGCATCGCCTCGCGACGCTCTTCCGTCAGCGCAAACCGCGCCCTCGCCCGCCGGATGATCCGCATCCGCGCCAGGTACAGGACCAGCAGCACCACGATAACATAAGCGGCATACGCCAACCCCGTCTTCCACCACGGCGACTTCACGACTACCCTCAGCGCGATCCCGCGATCATTCCATACGCCGTCGCTATTGGACGCTTTCACCCGGAAGATATACTCGCCGGGATCGATATTCGTATACACCGCCTTCCGGCTCCTCCCATCCGTCGTCATCCAGTCCCTATCAAATGGCTCCAACCGGTAAGCATACCGGTCCTTCCGCGCATTGATATAGCTAAGCGCCGCAAACTCCAGCGTAAAATTATTCTGATCATACGATAAGGTCAACTCTCCATCCTTCCCGACCGAAGACGGCAGCGTCACCTCCTTATTATAAAGCTGCAAACCCGTCAGCACCACCGGCGGCGCCCGGTTGTCAAGCCCGATCGACTCCGGCCTGAACAGATTAAAGCCCTCGGGTCCCCCGAATGCCAGCTCCCCTCCCCTGGTACGAAATCCCGCGCCGACATTGAACTCCCTGCCCTGCAGACCGTCATACTCGTCAAAATTCAAACATTTGATCTTCAGCCGCTGACCGTCCTCCGTAACGCCAACTTTCGAGAGACCGCCCGAACTGCTTACCCACAAATTCCCATCCCCGTCCTCCTGGACGCTCGCGATCGTATTGCCCGGTAGACCATCCTTTACAGTAAACACCTGGAAACTGTCGCTGCCCGGTCGCATAACACTCAACCCCCTTCGTGTCCCCACCCACATATTGCCCCGGCGATCACTGCAGAGCGAGAAGATAATATTGTCGCTAAGCCTGCTGTTTTCAGTCGTATAATAAATGTACTGACCAGTGTTTCGCGTGAGCACGTTGACGCCATACGACGTCCCCACCCATAGATTGGACGCCCTGTCCTCGGCAAGCGCCGGGATATAGTTCGAGTGTATCGAATGCTGCATAGCGACCGTATTGTGATAGAACCTGCCCTTCGCCACATCCATCCTGTCAAGCCCACCCCTCATCGTTCCCACCCACATGGTGCCTTCCGCATCCTCTAAAAGAGAATATACCCCGTCATCCGCCAGACTCCCGGAGTCCTGGTCCCTATGCCTGAAATGAGTGAAAGCTCGGCCGTCATACCTGTCCAGCCCCCCCTGGTACATGCCCACCCACAGCCCACCCCGTCGATCTACCAGCAGGGATATGATGACGTCCCCCGCAATGCTATTGGGATCGTTCTTCTCATGCCGGTATTGCAGCCATCTGTTGCCCGCCCTGTCGAAATAGATAAGACCGCCGCCATCCGTGCCAATCCATAGGTTCCCCTTTGCATCCTCCGCAAAGCAGTTGACGTCATTGTAGGGCAGACTCCCCGCCTGCCCCGCCTGATGCCGGTACAGGGGAAACCGCAATACGTTCTGCTGGTAATAGGCAACTCCTTTCTTCAGCGTCCCTACCCACACGCCACCCGTATTGTCGCAAAAAAGTGAAGTGATGGTATTCTCAGGAAGGCTTCGCTCCTCATCCGAGTGCTGCAGATAACGAACCGTCATCTTTCCTTTATCGAGAAGATCGATGCCCCCTTTGTCCGTGGCGATCCAGATAAACCCCCTGTCGTCCTGCACCACGTCGCTGATATTGTTGTTGCTCAGCCTCACCGTGCCGGAATCCCGCAAAAAATGCCGGATCCCACCCGTAAGAGGATCGAACACCCATAACCCCGAAAGGTTGTCCATCGCATATAACCACATCTGGTCCTGACCGTCGATATACAGCTTGTAGCCGTAAGGCGCCCGCTGCGCCTGGCGTTTCAATACGTCCGTCTGCAACATGACGGTCCCCCGCTCCGGGTCCAGCCGCTCCAGCAGACCATCGAAATACGACAGCCAAAAAGCCCCGGAACCATCGATCCCCGCATCCTCCACCGGGTTCTCCGCAATTACGGACCTTATCCGAACGGCACCCCGCACCGGATCATACCGGTAAACTCCGGAATCGCTGTATACAAAGTAAAACTTGCTGTCCTTTCCCTTTAAAAGGGTAACAAGATTATACGCCGGGATATGATTCGCCGTCAAATAGGCCGTCCTGTGTGGTTCGAACCTCCCCGTGACCGGATCGTAAATATTAAGGCCACCGGTCCCCGTATTGATGTATAGCTTATTGTCAGGCCCTTCGAAGATACCCCCTACATGGTCGTCCGTAAGAGAAGCCGGATCCTGGTCATCGTGCCTGAAAACCTTGAATGTATAGCCGTCGTACCTGTTCAGTCCGGAGTTCGTGCCTATCCAGACAAATCCCTCCTTGTCCTTGAAAATGACATTGATGTGATTATTCGACAGACCATCCTGGCCGGCAAGCCTCGTAAAAGGATAATCTCTCGCCTGGCTGTATCCCCACGACCCAACCGCCAACGAACATGCAAGCAACAACCATCTCATGATCATACCCTAAATATACACATCTCCCTCGATCTTAAAAACCGAAGCTATCGGGCTCGGAAGGCCGGCAGGAACAGTCACCTTAAGCCCATCGTCCGTGTTCTTCCACGCCAGATCATCGGAATACCCCAGCAGTCGCACATTCTTGGCAGCCCTGCCCTTCAACGTCTTTATCACCACTTCGCCCGAAGGCTCGCCAAGAATTATGGCATAGAGCGCTTTCCCTTTTTTCGTAAAGCGTATGTCCTCCGCCGTGAACGGCTTCCCCTTGCCCTCATTGAACCCCGGCCCGTCGAGCGCAGCGGCATTCTGCATCGAAGGACCTTCGCCAAACACCGAATGCGGACGCGTGTCATAAATAGATTCGCTGTTGATCTTCATCCACGCTCCTACACCCTTTACGATCTCCCGTTCGTCGCTGTCGATCGTGCCATCGGCAGCCACCGGAATGCTCAGCAGCAGATTGCCGTTCTTGCTTACCACATCGGCCAGCGTATGGACCACCGTTTTCGCCGTTTTGTATTCGTGCCGCTCCAGTATACGCCGATCATAATGCCAGCTGCCGATACAGGTATCCGTCTGCCAGGTATAGGGAAGTATCTCGTTGCTCTGCCCCCGCTCGATATCCCAGACCATACACTTCCGCTGCTCTTCATTCAATATCTTTCCATTGATCACCGCCTCCATCGAGCCATGTCGCTTAATGCTGCTGTTGTAATGGTGCGCGGCAATACGTAACCCCACATCACTGACCGGCCACAACGGCAGCACCGTATCGTCAAAATAAAGGAGATCGGGATGGTACTTGTCGATCAGCTCGATCGTTCGCTTGTAGAATTTCTCACAATACCGGGCCGAAGGCGCCAGAGCGCCATTGCCCCACGCCCACTGGCCGTTGATCGATTCGTCATTCAGGCTGTCCTTGCTAAGCGCGTGGTCCTGCTCATACAGGTCCTGCGGATCGTAACCGTCCCACCACTTTCCCCTGCCCGCTTCCTTCCGGAGCATGCCATCATATGGAACACCGGACATCGGCCCTTTCAGATCGTGCCGCTGCGCTACTTCATACCACCGCCAGGCATGCGCGGCATGCACGCTTACCCCAAAATGGAGGCCCTGGTTCCTCGCCGCTTTCGCCCACCCCGCGATCAGGTCTTTCTTCGGCCCCATCTTCACCGAATTCCACGGCTGATAGCTGCTGTCATAATTGTCAAAATTGTCGTGGTGATTGGCCAACGCAACAAAATATTTCGCCCCGGCATCCTTATACAACGCCAGCAGCGCTTCCGGATCCCAGCGCTCCGCCTTCCACTGATGGATCACATCCTTAAACCCGAATTTCGAAGGATGCCCATAGGTCTTGAGGTGGTAATTATAATCATCGCTGCCTTCCTGGTACATGCTCCTGGCATACCAGTCGCCGTGTTCCGGCTGACACTGCGGGCCCCAATGCGCCCACAGCCCGAATTTGGCGTTCTTATACCATTCCGGGACCTGGTAGCCAGACAGCGAAGCCCAGTCCGGCCTGAATGGCCCCTGCTGAGCCCCGCCCTGTATAGCAGAAGGCAGTAGAAGACCTTGTTTCTTTAACAAAAGAGCCGGCAATAACGCAATCGAATTTTTTAAGAGTTCTCTTCTTTTCATACACGGTAAAAGTAAAAGAAACATAGTTTACAGATTTTGTATATATTCGACTTTGTTTTATACAAATCCGACATTACCGTGATTCGAAGAGTGTTAAAGGAATCGTTTGTTTTGCTCCACGTGGACCACGTCAGGCTGGACGACAAATGGAATTACAGGAATGTACTTAGCCCCTATTACCGGATGTACTACATCGACGCCGGGCAGGGGGCGATCTATCATAAAGAACAGACCTGGGCACTGGAGCCCGGCTTCATGTACCTAATCCCCGGCTTCACCCTCTGCAACCTCCAGTGTTCGGGACACCTCAGCCAGTATTTTATCCATTTCTTCGAAGACGCCGTCGACGGCATCTCACTCTTTCACAATAGCCAGACAGTCTTCAAAGTCCGGGCGTCAGAGATGGATATCGGTAATTTCAAAAGGCTCCTTCAGATCAATCCCGGCAGAAAGATCAACCGCAGCGACAACCCGCAGGTATACGAAAAGCATGCCTACTATATGGAGTATGAAGAATTGAACAATAGCCAGAGCTACCCCCTGTTCATCGAGACCCAGGGCATCCTCCTCCAGCTGATATCAAAATTTGTACAGCTCAGATCGGCCGGACACGCAGACAGCCGCAGCATTCCGTCAAAAGTCCTCGACCTCCTGGGCTTTATCCAGCTCAACCTTGGCAAACCCCTGACCGTAAACAGTCTCGCCAAAATGGCCAACCTCCACCCGGACTACCTCTCCCGGCTATTCGTAAAACTGACCGGCCAGCGCCCCCTCGCCTATATCCACAACAAGCGCATCGAAAGAGCCCAGCACCTCATCGTCACAACCGACATGTCCCTCACCCAGATCTCAGAGACCATGGGCTTCGACAACGTCCAGCACTTCTCAAAAGTCTTCAAAAAGATCACCAGCCTCACCCCCGGCCGCTACCGCGACCAACACCACACACCCGGGTTGGCATGATCATCCCCCCGTCACCTCCCCCATCACCACACACCCGGCCTCGCACAACCCACTCCCCACCATTACCTCCCCCATCACCATACACCCGATCTCGCATACCCCCCCATTATAACCTCCCAGCCAAAACCTCCGCAGCGATCTTTCCCGAGATCAGCGCCGGCGGAACCCCCGGCCCCGGCACGGTCAACTGCCCGGCATAAACAATATTCCGAACCTTCCTGTTAATAATCTTCGGCTTAAAGACCGCAGTCTGCAAAATCGTATTAGCCAGCCCATACGCATTCCCTTCATATGCCCCGTAGTCGGCCGTAAAATCGTCGATGGAATAGCTTCGTTTATATTCTATAAAAGGCCGGATATCTTCTCCGATACACCGCATAATACGCCCGGCCATTACATCAAAATAGGCTTCCCTGATCACCGGAGAATCTTCAAGCCCCGGCGCGATCGGCATCAGCAGAAAAAGATTGTCCTTCCCCTCCGGCGCTACCGAACGATCCGACGCACTCGTCCGGCAGACATAGAAAAGCGGCCTCGCAGGCCACGACGGATTTTTATAGATCTCCAGCGCATGTCCATCAATATCCTCATCAAAGAACAAAGTATGATGCCGCAGTCCTTCAAATCGTTGGCTTAACCCCAGGTAAAAGATGAGACAGGAAGGCGCAAACACCTTCCGTTTCCAGTAGTCTTCCGTGTAATTGCGCAGATCCGGCGGAAGCAGCCTCGCCTCGATATCCCTGTAATCTCCCGCAGCAACAATCCCATCATAGGCAACGAACTTCCCGTTTACCACCAGCCCTATGGCCTCATTCCCGTTGGTTACAATCCGTTCCACTTCGCTATTATAATAGGCTTTAACACCTTTCTCCCCCGCGACCCCCGCAATCCCCCTGACCACCGATCCAAAACCGCCCTCCGGATACCAGGTTCCTAACCCAAACCCCGCATAGTTCATCAGCGTATACAAAGCAGGCGTGTCCTCCGCCATCGCGCCGAGGAACAGGACCGGAAATTCCATCAAAGCAGCCAGGTGCGGATGAGTGAACTTCTTTTTCACCTCCCGCCGGACGGAAGAGAACAGCTGCAGACGCATCGCAGCCGCCAACAACCCGGCATCAAAAAACTCAGCAACACGAAGTCCCGGCTTGTAAATGACGGTACTCATCGCCTGTTCATACTTGATTTGAGCTACCCGCATGAACTCCTCCAGCCTCGCCCCCGCCCCGGGTTCTTTTGCCTCAAATAAGGCGCACAGAGCGCCGAAATTCGCCGGTACCGGAACCCGTTCTCCTCCCTCAAAAACGACTTCAAAGCCCGGATCCAATAGCCGCAGCCGATACCAGTCAGATACCCTCGAACCCATGTCCGCAAAAAAACGGTCAAAGACATCCGGCATCCAATACCACGACGGCCCCATATCAAACGTATACCCGGCTTCCACGAACTGCCTCGCCCTTCCCCCCGGCCCGGCATGTCTTTCGTAAACATCAACTTCAAATCCCGCTGCAGCCAGGTAGGCCGCCGCGCTAAGCCCGCTAAACCCCGCGCCGATCACCGCTATACGTTTCTTTCCTTTCATTCTTTGATTTGTTTAATTGTCCGTTTTTCCAAGCGCCTCCCTGATCATGATGATAAGCTCACGATCCGTAAGCGAGTCCACGGCCTCCAACAGATACCTCCGGTCCGCCCAAACCTGGCCATCATCATTGCCGCAGCCCCTCTGTATCCCAGCCTATACGCGTCGCGCTCTTCAGAATGCCCATCCGTCATGGCCAGCAGGTCACGACACGCCACTTCACTGCTCGCGGCCTTTTGATAAAGCTGCCTTATGACCCTCATATCCTGCGAATGACCGGACCAGGACACAACGGCGAATACGCCAAAAAGCATCCATCTCATTCCAGTCAATATACCGGACATTGCTGCACCTGCCGCTTGCCGTCAAAAGAATCTCTTGATATTCTTATCCAAAGTTGAACAGATCACCGCACAAACAGCCAAATGAAATAAATTGGTCAATGATGAAATTATTCCACGAAATGAGTCACCGGTGCGGACGGGTGGTAACGGAATGTTACAGCACTTCCTTTGCCTCCGCAGTGCGCCTGCTCCACCGGGACCTTCGTGAAGCGATCTACTCCATCTATGGCATGGTCAGGGTCGCTGACGAGATCGTAGACAGCTTCCACGACCAGAATAAGCAACAGCTGCTGTCCGCATTCCGCGACGAGACCTTCAATGCAATCAAAAACGGGATCAGCCTCAACCCGATCCTCCACGGCTTTCAATTGACGGTAAGGAAATATGAGATCGACAGGAGCCTGATCGAAGCCTTTTTTGCAAGCATGGAGACCGACCTATACCAAACCCGCCACGACCTCATTTCCTACAATCGTTATATCTATGGTAGCGCAGAAGCCGTCGGCCTGATGTGTCTTGGGGTGTTTTGTGAAGGGGACCATTCACTCTACGAGCGCCTTTCTCCCTACGCCCGGAGCCTCGGAGCCGCCTTCCAGAAAGTCAACTTCCTTCGCGACCTGGGCGCCGACTATCAGCAGCTGAACCGGAATTATTTTCCCGGCGACGCAGAAGGTTTGCTCACAAAGGGGAAAAAGCTCACGATCGAGAAAGAGATCATGGCCGATTTTCAACACGCAGAGATCGGCATTGCGCTGCTACCGCCAAAATCCAGACTCGGAGTATACGTGGCGTACAAATATTATCTTAAGCTTTTCGAAAAGATCAGGGGAATCGCTCCAATGCAGATCATTGAACAAAGGGTCCGCATTCCCAACTATCAAAAATGGCTCATCCTGCTCGGCGCCGGACTCCGGCACCAGCTCAAATAACTTTACCATGAACGTCCTGTTATATCTGACCGTGCTGCTACTGGTATTCGTGGGTATGGAGGCCATCACCTGGTGTACCCATAAATTTATTATGCATGGCTTTTTGTGGACGCTGCACGTCGACCACCACCAGCCACACCGGGGCTTTTTCGAAAAGAACGACGCATTCTTCTTGATATTCGCTGTCCCAAGCTTCTTGTGCATCCTCTGGGGCACGCTGAACGGCTATTATTTGCTACAGGCGGCAGGCTTTGGGATCATGGCTTACGGCGCCGCCTATTTTCTCGTACACGACGTCATCATCCACCGGAGATTCAAATGGCTCTCCCGGCTCGACCATCCCTACATCAGGGCCATTCGGATAGCCCACAAGATGCACCACAAACACCTCGACAAGCACGACGGCGAAGCCTTCGGCTTGCTTTTTGTACCCCGCAAATACCGGCGTAAGAGTAAAATAAGAAAGTAAAATGCCAGACTACGACTTTTGTATCACGGGAGCCGGATGCGCAGGGCTAAGCCTCCTGGTGCGCATGCTGTCCGAACCCGCCCTCCAAAACAAAAAGATACTGGTCATCGACCGCGATCCAAAAACCGCCAACGACCGGACCTGGTGTTTCTGGGAAAAAGAAGAAGGTTTTTTCGGGCAGATCGTATCTCACCGCTGGTCAAAATTCTGGTTCCACAACAACGAAGGATCACGCCTGCTCGAAACAGCCCCTTACGTCTATAAGATGATCCGCGGCATCGACTTCTACAACTACTGCCTGGATAAGATCCGGTCCCACAGCAACGTCGAATGGATCGCGGGAAATGTGGACTCAATACACAGCAATAACAAATCCACTTGCGCCATCGTCGACGGCCAAAAGATCACGGCCGGCAGAATATTCAACAGCATTCCTTTTCCAAAGCCGACCACCGGCCAACAATGGCGCCTCCTCCAGCATTTTAAAGGATGGACGATCCGAAGCCTCGAACCCGCATTCAACCCGGCAGAAGCGACCGTCATGGATTTCCGGGTGACACAACAGCAGGGCGCCTGCTTCTTCTATGTCCTGCCGTTCACCGCCACACAGGCGCTCGTAGAATGCACCTTCTTCTCCGGGTCAACCTTCCCGGAATCCGTCTACACCGACCTGCTTATTCGCTATATCAGGGATACCCTCAAAATCAATGACTATGTGATAATGGAACGTGAGCTCGGCGTTATTCCCATGACAACAGCCCCCCTCCCCCAACAAGAGTACTTCATTCGAAACATCGGCGCCGCCGCCGGCCTCACAAAACCGTCCACCGGATATACTTTCCAATTCATCCAGGACGACTCGGCCCGCATCGTCAGCTCGCTTGTCCATCACCTTGCCCCCCCTGCCATATCATCCTCCCGCAGATTTCGTTTGTACGACCGCATCCTCCTGAATGTATTGATCACCCAAAAACTCACCGGCTACGACGTCTTCTCCTCCCTTTTTTCCAACGCAACTGCCCCCGACATTCTCGCCTTCCTCGACAACTCGAGCAACCTCCGACAGGACTATAAGATCATCCGGACCCTGCCAAAAATCCCGTTTATCCGGGCGGCGGCGAACGAACTATTCGATTTCAATCTCAGATTTGTTTAACATAAACAGCCATTTAGCTCTTCTAAATTAAACAACCAGGGCATGCCATAAAATTTTAACAGTCGATCCAATACCCATTGCTTGGAATCCCATTCTGTTTAACTAATTTTATCTAAAAGTTAAACAAATTGGCTCTTTTCTCCATATCACAGCTGAGTCGGTTCTCCGGCGTAAAGGCGCACACTATCCGGGCATGGGAATCAAGATACAACGCTTTAAAACCGAAAAGGTCGGGGGGAAACACCCGGTATTACGACAGCTCACAAATGAAACGCCTCATGATGATGGTAAGCCTTGTCAATGCAGGCTACAAAGCGTCTGAGGTCGGGGCGCTTCCGGATGAGAGACTGCATCAGTTGCTCGACACCGCATTTTCATCTACCAATAGCCAGACCGAAAATTATTTTATCTATCAATTACTGGCTGCAGGAATGAGCTTTGACACCGCAAAATTCGAACGAATATTTGAACGTTGCGTCCTCCGTTACAGACTTAAGAATACCTACAGGTATGTCTTGCTCCCGATGCTTGAGAGAATAGGTCTTCTATGGAAATGCGATAAGGCCACGCCTGCACAGGAACATTTCGTCAGCAACCTGATCGTGCGCAAACTCCTGGCCGCAATCGATCATCTTCCCTGCGCCACGGCAGGGGCAGAAAAATGGCTGCTGTTCCTACCCGAAAATGAATTCCATGAACTAGGGCTTCTATTGGCTTATTATCTTATCCGAAGCGCAGGCCATGAGGTCCTTTACCTGGGCGCCAATACACCATGGGCTGCCTTACCGGCCGTTACGCGGGATGCAAAACCCGACAGAATATTATTCTTCTCCCTTGACAGCGAGCTGCCAAAAGCCGGGACCGTCTATCTCCGGGACATGGAAGTCAATTTCACCGGAAAAAAGATCTACGTCGCGGGTCTTATAGGTAATACAAAAAAAAATTATTCTGCGGACCGCATCATCTTCCTCAACTCTATTGAGGATCTTACAAAGGTGCTGGCCGCTTGATCCAGGCTGGAACAGCTTTTGCATCCCTACCATTTTAACCTTTACAATCAATCAACCATGGGAGGCATTTTATACATTGTCGCTGTTATTCTCATTATTTTCTGGGCCCTTGGGCTTTTCGCCTGGCACGCCGGCGGCATCATCCACGTACTATTAGTCATTGCCATCATTGCAATCATATTGAATGTCATCCGCAGGGCTGATTAACACCAGCCGTGATCCGGAACGACTCATTGCAACCCATTTTATAAAAATCGATTGTTAACTATAAAACCATGTGAATTATGCAACAGAAAGATCAAAAAAACCAGGCCGCCAAATCCGATCAGCAGGATGACAAACAAAATCTGCAGAACATGAACAAATCCGGGGCGGGAAATACCCAGGATCAGGATGAGAAGGAAATGCGTCAGGGCAAGACCGGCCAGGGCGAAGATGTCGACGAAAAGACTAACGTAGAGCAGCGGGGTGGCGACTACCAGGGCGGCTCCCAAAAGCAACAACCACAGACCGGACAAGACAACCAAATGAACCAGGGCTCTCGCCAGCCGCAAAACTCCGCAGCCGGCCGTCAACAAGCCGACCAGGAAACCGACGACGACGTCTATTCCGACAAGAATACACAGCCAAGCCGTACTTCCCAGGACAACAAAAAAAACCAGACGGATTCTGACAGTAATAAAGGCGGCAATCGTCCATCCAACGATGACAATAAAAAATCGTCCATGTAAGACCCGGACCTAATCAGACCATGTCTCATATCGACCTGCAGGAGCAGCCGGTCAATTAGCCGGCTGCTTCTCCTTTTATCAGGCCGGGCCGCTCTCCTAATTCTTGAACAACAGCGGAGCCAGCTCCTTCAAACTGCGCCTCCAGGTCTGAAACTCATGCGCCGTATTCTCCGAAATATATGACACCGAGTTGATCCCCGCCGCCTGCAGCGCCGTCGCCGCACTCCTCACCGCATCAGGCCTCTCCTTACTTCCACAGCTGAGGAAAATAAGCTTCACTTTCTTCTTGTCCACAATTTCAGCGGGCGTATAAACACCTCCGCTGAGCAACGCATAATACGAGAACACATCCGGCTTGTTAAGCGTAATGCTATGCGTCTCAAAACCACCCATCGAAAGTCCGCCCATAGCCCGATGCGACTGATCGGCAATTGTCCGGAAATGCCCGTCGACGTACGGTATCAGCTCATCCACCATCACCGTCTGAAAAGCATCTATCTTAAAATTCCGGATACCGCCCGGCTTGACATCATTCGTCATCCCATAGGTCATGACGATTATAAAAGGCTGGATGGTCCCCGCCGCGATCAGGTTGTCCATAATGAGGTTGGCATGACCCTGGTTCGACCAGGCCGTTTCGTCCTCGCCCCAGCCATGCTGCAGATAAAGCACCGGGTACCGCATCTTTGACTGACTTTCATAGCCGGGCGGCGTGTAGACAAAAGCCCTCCTCGATGTACCCGTGCTCGGCGATGGAAACAATATCTGCTGCACGTTGCCATGCGGAACATCCTTCAGCGCATAGAAGTCCTGGTCATGAGCAGGTATCTCGATACCGCTCTCCCACCGCGTGGAACCATAAAAATTCAACGCCCCGGGGTCATTGAATTTTCCGCCGTCGATCCTGACATTGTAATAGTGGAACCCCTCATCCATCGGCCCCTCTGTCGTACCGGTCCACGAGCTGTCCGCAGCCCTCTTAAGGATCGTACCACCCCTTCCACCAAGACCGAGACTTACTCTTACACTATCCGCCGCCGGCGCCAGGATCCGGAATCGCGCATATCCCTGCGAATTCACCTGGGGATATTCCTGCCCGGGCTGGTTGAGCACGGATGGTTTAAAATCTTCTATTACAGCAGGAGGCGTCGATTGCGAACGCGATACGTTCCCCGCTAGAACTAATGCTACAACAATGATTGAATATTTCATATTTCAAGTTTATCGGTAAAAATCAGGTGTGTCGGTCAACCCCTTACAAATTCGCCAACGCCTCAAAATCGCTCGCCAGCTTGCCGGTCAGGCTTTCGAAAACAGAAAAATAACCCGCATATACCTTGCTGTCGCGGGCATTCGGCTTATAGGTCTCGGTCAGCGACACCGATCGCGATGCCTCTTCTATATTTTTGTACACCCCGATATCGGTAGCTGCCAAAAGATAAGCGCCCATGCTGACGCTGCTTTTGTTTGCGCTTACACGCACCGGTAAGTTAAAAATATCCGCGATCAGCTGAGTACAGAACGGAATGGTGGCAAAGCTCCCGTTGACCGAGATCTCCTTTATATTCCGGTGCTCCAGCAACATTCGTTCGATACTGTACATCTCGTACAATATCCCCTCGATAACAGCCCTGGCAAAATGCTTTCGTTCATGATTGATGTTCACGCCAAAGAATACCCCCCTCGCCTGCGCGTTCCAGATAGGCGCCCGTTCCCCCAGCAAATAGGGCAAAAAAAGCAGCCTTTCTGCCCCGGGGTCGGCCGAAGCCGCCTCCTTTATCAGGTCCTCCATACAGGTCTCCAGGTCAAAGGCATTCCTGAAATCCCCGAATTGCTTTGCAAACCACTCGAAGACGACGCCCCCGCTATTCGACGGCCCCCCGGACACATAATGGGCATCGTCCAGCACATAGTTGAACAGCCTGCGCCTGGAGTCGGAAAGGACCTGCTTCCCGATAACTCTTACGGCAGCGCTGTCCTCGATCGTTACCGTCGCCTTGTGCTGGTCCCATACACCGGCCCCTAAGGTCGCAAAACACCCGTCGCTCGAACCGACCAGAATCTTTGTTCCCGCAGGAACCCCCAGCGAGACCCGGTACTGGTTCCGCAGCTTTCCGGGACAATATTGGATAGGGACCGGCTCCGGCAGCTGATCCGCCCGGATACCCGCATACGCCAGCGCTGTCGGATCCCATTCTTTCTTATAGATATTCATTAAGCCGGTAGCCGAAGAAAGGCTGTGATCCAGAACGATATGACCCGTCAGCTGCTGGATGATATAGGTTTTCAGCGACATGAACTTGTCCGTCTGTTCAAAGACCTCCCGCTGCTGATTTTTCATCCAGACGATCTTTACCAGCGGCGACATGGGGTGGATAGGCGTACCGGTAGCCTTATAGATCTCCTCGGCGATGGATGACGCCTGCAAAACACTCGCCTCCTTTCGTCCCCTGTTGTCGGCCCAGGTGATAAGATTGCTCAGGGGCGCGCCATTCTTGTCGACCGCCAGCAGGCTATGCATGGACGCGCTAAAACACATAGAGACGACCTTGTGCTTCTTCGAATGGACCTTTTCGTTGAGCAGATTCTTCAGCACATACAGCATGGTTATAAATATCTGCTCCGGGTCCTGTTCACTGTGGTCGGGAGAAGGATGAAAGGTCGGATAGGTCCCTTTGGCGAATCCGATGATCGATCCCTCCACATCGAACGCATAAACTCTCACCGCGTTGGTACCTAGCTCGATACTGATAATACAATCCATTGTCTGATTTTTAGCTGTCACCTTTGTTTCTTTTTCTAAATTCACTGGGAGTATAGCCGGTAAGCTTCTTGAAAGTCGTCGAGAAATGCTGTGAGGAACAAAACCCCGTGTCCAGGGCAATATCCGTCAGGTTCAGATCATGCTTCCTCAGCAGCTTCATGGCTTCCGCGATACGCAAATTGATAAGATAGTTCGTAGGAGTAAATCCGGTATAAGATTTCACTCTCACATTAAAAAGGGTCGTGCCCATCCCAACCGTAGCAGCCATTTCTTCCACCGACCATTGCCTGGCCAGGTTGTCGCGAAGCTTCTGTTCCAGCTGAAAGAATATCTTCGAAAAATCCCTTCCGGGGTTAGCCTCTTTCGCCAGCTCCCGTACGATCACGACCAATAGCTCGTCCAACAGCTGGTTTACTCTTGTGTTAAAGGCGATCCCCTGGTTAAGCAGCTCATGCTGAAGCGAGGCCAGTATCCGGCTGGCATCGCAGGCCTTCGACGGCGCCAGCGATCTTTTCAGCAATAATATATTTCCGATCGTATAGCACTCGCTTTCATTCAGGCTGCTCCATTTACCGGGAACGAATTTCTTCTGGTCGAGACGATCGACCTTAAAATGCATCCAGGCCAGCGCGCCGATCTCCAAAAACCCCTTCGGGCAGCTAAGCCTTCTGCCGGGCAGCACCAGCACCGTATCACCCGGGTACAAATGCAGGTCCTCATCGTCTACACGCCATTCATATTTGCCGTCGATAACATTGTAGATGCGGCAAAACCCAGCCACCGAATCCTTAAAGGACTCGAGGTGGATCGCATTGTTCTTTTTACACCCGGTACTTACAATATGCGGGAACAATTGCAGTTCCCTGGAACTTCCCTGCTGAAGTTCGAATAAGTTCATAAGCCCCTGATTTTACTTTGTCCCGGCCTTCTTCATCAAGAGACTAAAGAAATGCATTTTAATCGAATATTTCGTATAAAAATCAACGCTGTTATATTATGGAAGTTTTAGGGATACGATATCCTTAATTTGCCGCTTCAGATACGACGAAAATGCAATCAAATAACAGGAAATTACGCAGTCAGGAATGGTTCGGAGGCAAGGACAAGATGGGTTTTGTACACCGGTCCTGGTTCCGTAACCAGGGATATCCCAACGACTATTTCGAAGGCCGGCCGGTGATAGGGATATGCAATACCTGGAGCGAGCTGACCCCCTGCAACGGCCATCTCAGGGAATTTGCGGACGTGGTCAAACGTGGCGTATTGGACGCCGGCGGCTTTCCCCTCGAATTTCCCGTCTCCTCTTTAGGCGAGACGGTCATGCGCCCGACGACCATGCTGTTCAGAAACCTGGCAAGCATGGACGTGGAAGAGAATATCCGGGCCAATCCCCTCGACGGCATCGTCCTGCTGACAGGCTGCGATAAGACGACCCCCTCCACCGTGATGGGCGCCTGCAGCGTAGACCTCCCGACCATCGTCGTGCCCGGCGGCCCCATGCTCAACGGCCGGTTCAGGGGTGAATGCCTGGGCAGCGGCTCCTTCAACTGGATGGTCAAGGAAAAAATGCTCGTCGAGAACTATACCGAAGAAGATATTCTGGAGGCGGAAATAGGTGTAGCCAGAAGCGCAGGGCACTGCATGACCATGGGAACCGCATCCACCATGGCCTGCATGGTGGAATCGCTGGGCCTGACCCTGCCCGGAGCAGCGGCGATCCCCGCCGTAGACGCGAGAAAAAAAGTAATGGCCCAGCTCAGCGGACGAAGGATCGTCGAAATGGTGAAGGAGAACCAGCGGCTGTCGACCATACTCACCCGGCAGGCCTTCGAGAACGCAATCGTCGTAAACGCGGCCATCGGCGGCTCGACCAATTTTATCCTCCACATGCTCGCCATCGCAGGCCGCATCGGCGTTCCGCTGACCCTCGAAGACTTCGACGCCATCGGAGGAAAAATACCGCTCCTCGTCAACCTCAAGCCCTCAGGAAAATACCTGATGGAAGATTTTTATTACGCCGGCGGGCTGCCCGTGGTGATCAAGGAGCTGAAAAGCTATTTACACAACGACGCCATCACGGCCAACGGAAAGACCATCGGCGAGAACAACAGGAACCCCGCCTGCTACAACCACGACGTCATCGCCACTATCGACAAGCCACTACAGCAGGAGGCCGGCATCGTGGTGCTAAAAGGTAACCTCTGTCAGGACGGCGCCATCATCAAACCCTCAGCCGCGACCAAAGCGCTCATGAAACACCGCGGCAAGGCCGTAGTCTTTGAATCGATAGAAGACTACCACGCCCGCATCGACAACGAAGACCTCGATATCGACGAGAATTCGGTCATTGTGCTGAAAGGCGCCGGCCCCGTCGGCTATCCCGGCATGCCCGAGGTCGGCAATGTCGACCTGCCGGAAAAATTGCTGCGCAAAGGCGTCAAAGACATGATCCGTATCTCCGACGGCAGAATGAGCGGAACCGCCGCAGGCACCGTAATCCTCCACGTCGCTCCCGAATCCGCTGTCGGCGGCATGCTCGCGCTGGTTCAAAATGGCGACATGATCGAGCTCGACGTGGAGAACAAAAGACTGCACCTCGATATCACCGACGCCGAAGCCGCCCGCAGAAGAGCGGAATGGACCAAACCCGCACCAATGGCGACCAGGGGCTATGTCCGGTTTTATATCGAACACGTCCAGCAGGCCAACCTCGGAGCCGACCTCGACCTGCTCCAGGGCGGATCAGGCAGCGAAGTGACCCGCAACCTACACTGATCATTCGAAGAACGGAATACCGGGCGTCGCATACTTCTTCAACCCTTCCAGGTTAAGCTCGACCCCAATACCCGGCTTATCAGAAACGACCAAAAAGCCCTTTTCGATGAACGGCTTATCATAGGTCACGATCTCCTTCCACCTCGGCTCCGTATCGCTCAGGGTCTGCCATTCGAGAATATGAAAGTTCGGAACGGCCGCACAGACATGCGCAGTAGCCATCGCGCCAAGATAAGACCCGACCATATGCGGCGAAAAAGGTGTGTAGTATAAATTGGCCAGATTCGCGATCCGCTGCCCCTCACCCAGCCCACCGCATTTCTGCAGGTCCGGCATAATGATATCGACAGCCGACTGCTCCAACAGCCTTGTGTACCCGTACCCGAGATAGAAATTCTCCCCCGCGCAAATAGGCGTGCTCGTCTCCTGCGTGATCGTCTTATAAACATCGATATTGTCAGCCGGCACGGGCTCTTCCAGCCACATCAGATTCAACGGCTCCATCATCTTCGCCACCTTCCTTCCCGTCGGCGCATCATAACGGCCATGCATGTCCACACAAATATCGATATGCGACCCGACCGCCTTGCGCACAGCAGCGATAGAATCAAACATCCTCTCCAGCTCGGCATTGCTCGCCGTCCAGTTGTAGCGGTCGAACTTATTCGGGTCCGTCGCCGAATCGATATCGAACTTAACGGCCGTATACCCGTTGCCAACAGCCTGCACCGCGGCATTCGCATAATCCTCCGGCTTGGGGTTTCTCACCGCATACAATTCCGTATCACAATAAACCCGCACCTTATCGCGGAACTTCCCGCCCAGCAGCTGGTGGACCGGCAACCCCAACGCCTTTCCACACAGATCCCACAATGCCGCGTCAAAAGCGCTGAGAACAGCCACATACATGCCCGACTGCGCGCCGGAAAAAAAACCGCCTTTGCGGAACTCCTCAAAGATCCGGTTCGGGGTCAGCGGACTCCTCCCCTTTAGTCTCCTGCCCAGCTGCTGCACAAGGAAATACGTTCCCCCGACCGCATCTACAGCTTCCCCCGAACCCCATATATCCTGGTTGGTAAATATCTTTACGAACAATCCCCCACCCGAATATCCGCATTTGACATCGGTGATCTTCAGATCGGAGGGACTCGAATGATGGGGCGTCTTTTCAAGAGAATTGACAAGCCCCTGGCCGTAACCATTGCTCATTCCGGCAAAGGGCGACATCGCCGCAGCTATCGCGGCCTTTGTAATAAAAGATCTTCTGGTATTGGGCATAGAATCGTTATTTTCATAATTACCACGTGCGCTCCTTAAGATACTCCTGTATCTGCTCTTTGCCTACCGGCAGCTCGTTGATATGATCGTTCAGCCACTTCGAAAAATCCCTTTCAATTTCGTCCGACCAGCGGGCGTCGATCTGCCCGGCCGTATATTTTCCTTCCCGTAAACGCTGGTGACCGAACTGATCCCGCAATCTTACGATCTCTGAGGTCTTAACTACCTGCTCGGCCAGCTGCGGAGGAATAAAGACAACAACACCCGTCTTACCCAGCACGACATCACCGGGCATTACCGTTACCGTCCGTATACGCGTGGGATGATTGATACCCGCGATCATCGTCGTCAGGTCCTGGTTCTTCCCCGCCCCCGGGTTATGATACGACGGATCATAGCTGGTATAGAACGATGTGAAGCCGCCGATCTCCTTCAGCCCCTCCAGGTCCCTGATAGCGCCGTCATACACAATTCCGTTACCGGTCCTGGCATAGATCGCATTCCCCACATTGTCGCCGATCGTTGGCCCGTTCCTTTTCGCACCGAACTGATCGGCCACATATACATCGCCTTTCACCAGCATCTCCACGGCCCAAACATTCTGCGCCCTCCTCCCCTGTTTCTTGCCCAATGAGTCGATCGCCTTCCAGACATCGGGACGTCCGGGCAGAAAGGTCGCAGTCACGGCTCGTCCCACCAGTACGCTATCGGGATTGATGACCTGCCAGCCATCCGCCACCTGGTAGCCATAGCCCGCATTCTTCATGGTGGCCCAGGCCTCTTCCACACTGACCGCTTTCATCCTGCGGATAATATCGTCGCTCACCCTGGGTCTCCCGTCAGAGAATCGTTCCCCATGCCACTCCGGGGTAAGAGCGATCAGTTCTTCCTTGCTGATCTGTACCTGCTGACTCCTGGAGGAAACGCAGATACAAAGGCTAACTATAAGAGAGAAAGTATATCTGGTCATACGTTAAAGGAAGGAAATTTATTCCAGAAACATTTACACTATTCAACAAAGTTCTATAGTGGAAGTTTTTTGTCTAAATGACACTTATTTTGCACCGGCACTAACCGGACTGTCCCACATTTCACTCCAAAACGACTTGCAATATGAATAAACATCGCCACCCCAACTACCAGCGACACCTGATCAGCTATCTCTTATCTTTCCTCCTCCTCGCCCTCAATGCCAGGGCACAGGCCCAAACAATTTCCGGAACGGTCCTCAACGACGAAAAAAAGCCCGTCACCGGTGCCACCGTGACAGTAAAAGGCACGTCCAGGTCTACGATCACAAATGCAGCAGGACATTTCAGCATTCCCGCCGCAGCCAGTGACATCATCGTCGTTAGCCATATCGGTTTTGCGACGATCGAGACAGCCGTCGAAGGAAGAGCCGATCTGACGATAAGCCTGACAAAAGGCAGCCGAAAAGACCTCGACGTCATCATCGTAACGGCCCTCGGCATAAAGAAAAGTGAAAGGAAGCTGGGCTACGCAGCAACATCCGTAAAGACCGACGAGCTGGTCACAAACCGCACGACAAATATTGGTGAATCCCTCGAAGGAAGGGTCGCCGGCCTCAACATCACGCCTCCTGCCGCCGGCGCAGGCTCCAGCACACAGATACGTCTGCGCGGACAGGTGGGATTCTCCGGATCGACCAACTCACCCCTCATCGTAGTCAATGGCCTTCCCATGGACCAGGGTGCACGAGGCGCCGATGGAGGCGGGAACCAGCGCGACCAGGGCGATAACCTGCAGGTCGTCAACCCGGATGACATCGAGAGCATGACCGTCCTGAAAGGATCGACCGCCTCCGCATTGTATGGATCGAGGGCAGCCGCCGGCGCGATCATCATCACCACAAAATCGGGCTCTAAAAATTCCGGCATAGGCGTCGAATACACATCCAGCTATACGCTGCAACGCGCGCTGAACTATATGGATCAGTTCCAGACGGTATACGGAGAAGGTACGGGCGGACAGCGGCCAACCTCACAGGCATCGGCCGCCGGCACCGGCCAGTTCGGCTGGGGAGCCAAATTGGATGGCGCACCGACCCCCATCTTCGACGGCACCCTCCAACCCTATTCCGCTTACAAGAACAGGCTGTTCGACTACTTCCAGACAGGAGCCAACTTCACCAATACGATCGCCCTTTCGGGAGGCGGACCAAAAGGCAGCTTCCGGGCCTCCTTCTCCAACTCGGACGCAAATGGCATCGAACCCCGCGACGATTATAAAAAGAAGATCTTCAACCTCGGGGTCAACGAGAACATCACCGATAAGCTCAAGCTGGCCGTCAACATCAACTGGGCAAACGAGATACAGAGTAACCCGCCGCAGGTCGGTACACAGGGCGCCGGCTCTGTCAACTTCTTTACCAGGCTGGCGATCTCCACTCCAACTTCAGCCCTGAAGAACAGCGCCGTCAATCCCGCCAACGGGACCGAGATGCAGACCTCCGGTTTCCAGGGAACCGTGCTCAACCCCTACTACGCCAATCAGGCCGGCCAGAACTGGGTCAACAACAGGGACCGGATACTGGGAACCGCTACGCTGCGATACGACTTCACGGACTGGCTCTTCCTGCAGGGCAGATACAACTACAACTATTCCGTCAACAACAACGAATTTCATGTCCCGTATGGCGTCGGCACCAGCGTACCGACCAACGCGGACGGGACTTATAAAGGGTCCTACAGCATATCGGAGGCCAAAAGCACAGAGGTCAACGCGGACTTCCTGGTGGGCGCCGCCAAAGAGTTCAAAAAATTCTCCTTCGACGTCAGCGCAGGCGGCAACACCTTCACCTCCGAAGGCAATACCCTGACCGGCACCTCCGCCAATTTCGTCGTAAAAGACCTCTATTCGATCGCCAACGGCAACGTCAAGACCCAGACCTATACTTACGGCAAAAGCCGGGTAAATTCACTCTATGGCCTGGCCGAAGTAGGCTTCCGACGCTTCCTGTACATAAATGTCACCGGCCGCGAAGACTGGTTCTCGGTCTACAATCCCCGCAACAACCACGTCTTTTACCCGTCCGTATCCGGTAGCTTCATCTTTTCCCAATTGCTGCCCAACGTCGCCTGGCTGAATTTTGGCAAGCTGCGCCTGGCCGGATCGAAGACAGGCAGCGCCAACGGCGTCAGCACCTACGAAGGACTGCTCAACTATACCATCGCACCGAATCCCTTTAACGGGCAGACCACGGCGACGATCACCGGATCGAACGCGCCCAACGCATCCCTGATGCCATTCAGAACAGACGAAAAAGAAATAGGCCTCGAGCTGCGGATGTTTAACAATCGGTTACACGTCGACGTATCGGCCTTTAGAAAGGTGACCACCGACCAGGTCCTGCCCGTCACCCTTTCCAATACCTCCGGGTACACCAACTCCAAAGCCAACCTGGCCTCCCTGAGGAACAGCGGCCTGGAGACCCTGCTGGAGTTTACACCGATCAGGACCACCCGGTTCAGCTGGACCAGCTCCTGGAATAATTCCTACCTCTCCACAAAAGTGCTGGCCATTTCACCGGGCGTGAACGACTTCCTCTTACTGTATTTCAACGGCACCGGCAACGAGTTCCTGGGACAGATACACTATACAACGGGACTACCGATGAACCAGCTGTATACACGGACATACCTGCGGGACGCCAAGAACAATATCCTGGTCAGCTCAACCGGCCGTCTCCTGGCGACGCCCGACTACAGACCCGTAGGCAGCGCCTTGCCTAAGTTCACCGGCGGATGGACCAACTATTTTACCTACGGGAACCTCAGCCTCGGCGTATTCATAGACTACAAATTCGGCGGAAAGGTAATGTCCTCCACCGCCCTGAACACGCTGAGACAGGGCCTGTCAAAAGCTTCGCTGGTAGGTCGGCGGGACGGAGAGAACGGGATCATATTCCCCGGCATCAACCAGGGCACCGGCCAGCCGAATACCGTTGCGGTCACAGACTTGCAGGGATTCTACGCCGACTACCGCAACCTCCAGATCGGCGACCCCTTCGTATTCAAATCGGACTTCGTCAAGCTGAGAAGCATTTCGATCAGCTACAATTTTACCGATCTCGTGAAAAAGGCCGGCTACCTCAAATTCTTCAAGGGACTTAGCCTGTCCGGCGCAGTACGCAACGTGGCTATCCTTCATAAGGATCTTCCGGGCCTCGACCCCGAAGCCATCCAATCTTCAGGAGACATCCGGACGGGCTATGAGAATTCATCCCTGCCGACGACCCGCAGTTTCAACCTCAGCTTAAACGTAAAGTTCTAATCATGAAAAAAGTACTCAACATATCCATCCTTGCCGGTGTCGTCTTCCTCTTAGCCGGATGCGACAAGAATTTTGTGAAGATAAACACGGACCCCTATGCTGTCACGACCATCGACCCCGCGCTGTTATTTGCAGGCGCAGAGCGCACCTTCACCGGCGCCGGCTGGGAGACCGAGAACACCATCGTCCAGCAATTCGTCAATCCGTTCAACGCCGGCGCCACCCTCGGCCCCAACTTCAATGCAGACATAGACAATTTCAACAACGGCAGATGGGACGCCTCCTATACCGGCTCGGCGCCGCTCAACAACCCCGTGACCGGGGGCATCAAGAGTCTCGTCCAGGCCATGGCGATACTAAAAGGCACCACCAGCTCCGTCAATTTACTAAGCATGATCCGTATCTGGAAAGCGCAGGCATTCATGGGACTGGTAGACGAATACGGCAACGTCCCCTACTTCGATGCCGGCAAGGCCTATACCGACGGCATCTTCTATCCAAAATATGACGACGCCGCGGCAATCTACGCCGACCTGGAAAAAGAGATCAGGGAGGCCACCAACGCGCTGAATCCCGGAGGCGACTATGTATCCGCCGACCTGTTCTTCGGAAAGAACGCCGCGGTGCCGATCACCTCGGCCGCAGCCCAGGTCGCAAAATGGAAGAAGGTCGGGTTCTCCCTTCTGCTCCGCTTAGGCATGCGCTACTCAAAGATCAACGCAGCAAAGGCCCAGTCACTGGCGGCCGAGGCCTTCACCGGCGGAGTAATGACTTCGAACGCAGATAACGTATACGTAAAATATGACGGCACCATCGCGACAAATGTCCTCAACGTCAATCTGGTCAACAACAACCCGCGCTTTTATTATGCGGCAGAACCATTCGTCAACCAACTGAAGGCGACCAATGACCCCCGCAGCCCCTTCATCCTCGCCAAATTCGCCGACCCGAACAATCCGCTCGCAGACCCCAACCCCGACCTCGCCGTCGCCGACCAGTACGGTGTACCCGTGGGCATTATAAGCGACGCGCTCGCTAATCCGCCGTACCGCGGCACAAGGGGCGGCGGCTACAATTATTCACAGCTGAACGTCAAATGCGTCGCCTCCCAGACCGCACCCACTTTCTGGGTGACCTATGCCGGGACAGCCCTCCTGCTGGCCGAAGCCGCCAACAGAGGATGGATACCCGGCGGCGACGCCGCGGCACAGACTTTTTATGAGAGCGGGATCACAGCCGACATGGATACGTACGCGATCTATCCCGGTGGGGGAACGATCTCCTCAGCCGCCAAAACCACCTACCTCACCGATCCCGGTGTGGCCTACAATGCGGCCAACGCCCTCCAGCTGATCAATACACAGTACTGGATCGCCAGCCTGACCAACGGCACGGAAGCCTGGTGTAATTTCCGGAGAACCGGCTACCCCACCCTCAGCCCAAACCTTTTCAACAACAACCTCAACGGCGGCTTTATTCGCCGGCTGTCCTATCCTGACTATGAATTATCAAATAATAAGGCCAACTATCTCGCCGCCGTCCAGGCCATGGGCGGACAGGACAACCTGACGACAAGAATTTTCTGGGACAAGTGATTTGACGATTCCCCTCCTTCCCGGAACGCATACCCCCTTAGCAGCCGGCCAACCAGCCGGCTGCTCATATTGTATTCCCCGGCGAACCCATTTTTGCCCATCACCCATGGTCTTCTCATCGTTTACGTGGTATATTCAAAGTGTATATGAGCTGACGAATGCGATTTTCGCTTTCCGTTAAAGTAGCTTCCGTCCTTTTAATTTCGCTAATAACAATAGAGCAGGGTGAACAGGTCTGAATATCTGGCATCCTCAAGGGTAAATATTTAGTTTGTTGTTCCGATAGCCAATAAAAATAAAATCTACCCTCCTTTAGCAAAAACCATTTGTAAAGCCTGACCGATGCTGTCTATAAGGTCTTCAAAAGAATCGGATTTTGTATAGAATGCTGCTGCCCCCACATCTGCCGGTTGCACGCCTGTATTGAACAAATTGGCCGTCGAATACATTACAATCGGCACTTTTTGCCATCCCGCCACTGCTTTAATTTCTCTCAGACATTCCCAGCCATTTAAAGCCGGCAGGTTAACATCCAAAAAAATAATGTCAACATTAGCTATACCCTCGTTCCTCATACTGGTCAAAGCCTCAATACCCGAACGAAAACGCTCGATGACCACATGGGGATATTTGCTCCGCAACGCGTCGGAAAAGAAAAGAACATCGTCGTCGTCATCGTCGATTAGCAGAAGTTTCAATTATATTCTAAATTCTAATGTATAAGTAATGGATAATAAATATACGTATTTGTTCAATATTACTATAAAGCAATAAATTTCAAAAATTTAAATATTATATATTTTACATATACCAACTGACATCCCACCGCATAATAAAAAGGCACTAGATTTGCCTGCATCTCTTAACCACAACCCGCCTTTTCCAATTTATGCCGGAATTAATAAATATACTTTTGGCCGATGATGACCCGGAAGATATGGAATTTCTGGAAGATGCGCTCCTACAGGCAGCGCCTGCTGCAAAACTGGAGAAATTCCGCACTGGAATTGCGGTTATGGAATTCTTGCGGACAAGCTCGGACAATCAATTACCCTGCCTGATGGTCCTTGACTATAATATGCCCCAGCTCAATGGAGCGCAATTGCTAGCCAGGCTGGGCGAACAGACGCGCTTCAAATATATACACAAGGTTGTCTTAAGCACATCCAATTCATTTTTGCATAAACAGGAATGTCTCAGTTGCGGAGCGTCAGAATATGTGGTAAAGCCCAATAACATAAAAGACATTCTCGCACTTGCCAAAAGGCTGGTGACCTACTGCAAAGAGTGATCATCCATTCCGGGGCAAATAAACAGAGAATATCGCCCCTTTCCCGGCTATCCCCGATGCCGTCATAAAGCCGCCGTGGTTCTGAGCAATTTTTTTACAGAGGGCAAGACCTATCCCCGAACCTTTTACCGGAGTTGTCGGATCGAGTCGTTGAAAAATCTCAAATATCTTGCCGGCGAATTGCTGGTCGAACCCCATGCCATTATCGATTACTGAAAGCCTGTCGTACTTTGTCTCCGGATTCGCTTTGAATTCAGTTAACTCGGCCCCCCCGCCAGGCTGTTGAACGATTTGAATGACGACCGGCCGATCTGGATGACCGTATTTAACAGCATTGTCGACCAGGTTAAATAGCAGCTGCCTGATCTGGAAAGGTATTCCTCTTATAACGCCCAGGCCTTGTTTTTGAATGTTAACCTGGCTATGGTCAGGATCCTCTTTATGAAAGACAATGATTTCGTCAATGACCTCATTCAAATTTATATCCTCAAAATTCTCGGCACTTGACGTGATTCTCGTATAGCTCAACAGGTCTTCGATCAGGCGGGTCATTCGATCACTTGCTGCGATAGATCGGATTAAATACTCTCTCGATTTATTGTCGAGTTCGTTGGCTTGATTTTCAGCAATATAGCAATTATACAGATGGACCTTTCGCAGCGGCTCCTTCAGATCATGTGACGCAGCATAGACGAACTGCTCCAGCTCCTGGTTCTGAAACTTTAGCTGCTCCACATATTTCTTCATTTGGTCTTCTGCCGCCTTTCTCTCGGTCAGATCGCGCGTAACCTTGGAGATGCCAATAAGTCTATTGTTCTTATCATGTAAAGCTGTTAGAACAACACTGCCCCAGAAAGCGGTACCGTCCTTTCTTTTACGCCAGCCTTCGTGGACCGCCCTTCCTTTCTCTTTGGCCTCTGCAAGCAATTGCCAGGGAAGGCCATTTTCCCGGTCCTCCGGCAGGTAGAATTCCTGGAAACTTTTCCCGACTATTTCCTCTTCTTTAAAACCCTTTATTTTTTCCGCCCCTTTATTCCAGTTTTGTACGATACCATCTTTGTCGAGAAGGAATATGGCGTAATCCTGTACCTCATCCACCATTTTATGATATCGTTCCTCACTTTTTTGTAAGGCAGCAATAGCATCTGTTATTTCCTTTATCTGAGAATCTGCAAGCAGACGGTATTTTGTTTCATTTTCCATGACTGCCTGGAAAATCTTTTTCCGTTCTGTTACGTCCACAGTAAAACATCTGGTGTGCACAAACCGCCCCGACTCCCTGAAAACACTGGAGCTGATCTCCACAGCACGAACAGAACCGTCTTTGCAGCGCAGCTCGGATTCATAATTGTTCAATACCTGGTCATTATGCAGACGCCTCAGAATGTCTTCGATCTTTTCCCGGTTTACGTGAAAATCTGAGATGGACCGTCCAATATATTCTTCCTTAGTATATCCCAGCAAATCCAGTTCGGCCCTATTGGCCCATAAGATTATGCCGTTTTCATCTACACAGTGTAAACAGACATTGGCGTTATTTACATAATCTTCCAGTTCCTGCGATTTCGCTGTCAGCTTCTTTTCGGCGATCTTCTGGCTGGTAATATCATAAAGACAATTGATGATCCCAACACGGTGTTCGTCCTTGTCTATCAACGGAGCGACATGTACGGAAATGTCAACCCTGGAATGATCGGGACGCTCCATAATAAGATGTATATCCTTTCTGGCCAGTCCGTCCGACAGGCAGGTTGCGGCCGGCGACTTGTCATGCGGAAGATAGCTGCCATCGGCCGTATATAGCCGATATGCGCCATTATAACGTTCAGATGGATCGCCAGCCACCGGTTTTCGCCCCCACAAGATGGCCGCTTCCTCGTTGTACTCGACAATAGTACCTTCGTCATCACAGACATATGCAGCTATGGGCAGGAAATAAATAAAACCGGTATTCGCTGGGTCTTCCGAACGTCCCCTGGCCGTGACAACCCTATGTTCCTTCATTGCTGGCGATTTATTTTAAAATTAATCAATATTTGAAAAATACCGGAAATACGGTCCAAATTAGGCAAATGATTAATCATAACCCATACTACTTCTGGCGGGGCCACCTGCGTGGCATAGGATTTTATTATCGTACAGGATAAACTTATCCATGCAAACAGGAGCAATCTGGATCATTGACAGCGACCTCGAGGACCACGATATTGTCCGGGAGGTGTGGAATGAGCTTCAAATTACTAACGACCTGATCTTCTTCCCCACGGCTGAACAGACGCTTTCCCGTCTTTCGGAAATTCAGGAAGCTCCTTTCATCATTATCTGTGGACTTAATCTTCCGGGAACTAACGGCTTCGAACTCCGTCAAAAGATGCTGGAGGCCGACTCCAAAATTTTCAAAAGCGTACCATTTATTTTCTGGTCAACCGAGGCATCAGAAGCCCAAATCACCCGGGCATTCAATCTTTCTAGTCATGGATTTTTTATAAAAGAGAATTCAATCGAAGAAGTAAAGAAAACATTCACTACTATTATTAATTATTGGCTCAAAAGCAGGATGCCTTCAAAAATGAGATAGGGTTATTACCCGTTGATCACCTCACCCCCATTGATATGAATGACCTGTCCTGTCATATAAGAAGAGTCCTCGCACGCGAGAAACACGTATGCGGGACCCAATTCCGAAGGCTGCGCCGGGCGCCCCATCGGGACGTCTTTCCCGAACGACCTGATCTTTTCCTCATCGAAGGTCGATATGATCAGGGGGGTCCAGACAGGTCCCGGCGCGACAGCATTGACACGGATTTTTTTCTTAGCCAGATTGGAGGCCAGCGACCGGGTTAAAGATACAACAGCTCCCTTCGTGGAGGAGTAATCCAGAAGCGTAGGAGAAGACCGATAGGCCGTGACGGATGTGGTGTTGATGATAGAGTCGCCCTCCTTCATATGTTCCAGGGCGGCCGCCGAAAAATGGAACTGGGAGAAAATATTGGTTCGGAAAGTATCCTCCAGCTGAGCATCAGAAATGTCGCCAATCTTTTCCTGTGGCTGTTGCATCGCGGCGTTATTGACCAGGATGTTCAGTCCGCCGAGTGTCCTGGTTGCCTGTGCTACCGCTTCTTTGCAAAAAGCGCTATCACGGATATCGCCCTTTATCAGGTGGCATTTCTTCCCTTCCGCTGCTATTAGCCGGGCGGTTTCCTGTGCATCGGTATCCTCGTCAAAATACACAATGGCTATGTCAGCGCCTTCGCGGGCAAAATGGATACAGACCGCCCTACCGATACCGCTGTCTCCACCGGTCACCAACGCGGATTTTCCCTCCAGCTTACCGGCGCCTTTATAACCGGGTTTAATATATTCCGGACGCGGATGCATTTCGTGTTCTTTGCCAGGCTGGTGCGATTGCTTTGTAATTGGCGCCTTATAGTGTGTGCTTTTAGCCATGGTAATTCTTTTTTTCAAAAACTGCCGCAGACAGACGGACGAAACCCTTACCCAAAGGGTTCCGGTTCTGCCCCCTTCTTTCGGGTTGAAGGTCCTCTACTTCATAAGTTTCATGGGAGTTCACTTTTGAACGGTCCTGCTGACCTTTAAGTTGTTTATTGTCTGACATGGTAAGTAAGTTTTTCAACAGATGAACAAAATTTATGCCCCGTCCGTAGAAGTTATTGCCAACTGGCGACGAACCTGCTACAGGCCTCCCTTAGAGAGTCATAAGTTTGGTAGCCGCTGAGAAGTACAGTGCAATGGCCAGGGGATCTGAACAGAAAGGTCGGCATGCGGCTAATATTTAAATATTTACATTCCTGCAGGTCTTTTCTGAATAAGTTCGCCCCTTCTTCACCAATCAGGTCCTTTTCAAATTTTTGCAGATCAAATACCGGATACTGGCTTTTTAGCGAAGTAGCGCAGGATAACAGGACGTCATTCCTGGCTATATTGAGACCTTTCACCATTACAGCATCCTGAACTAAATTTAAAAAATCGGCCACCAGTCCCGAAGACTGGAGTTCGACGCATTTAACGGCAATACACGCGGGAAAGGACGAGGCAGGAGGATCGGTGATCCATATCCGGTCATTGATCGTCGCGCCCGATAGGACCCGGGCAAGCATCCATTCCGGACCCATTTGTACAGGGTTACGAATAGAATTGATACTATCATTAAAATGTTTCCAGGAAGGGAGAAGGCCTCCCATTTTATATTTCACAGCCACGGGAATAACGCCTTCAAGATGGGCGAGCAAATTCTTCCATTGCGGCCACATGGCCCATGTCCAACAGCAAAGAGGATCGGTATAGAAGGTAATTTCTAAACCGATCGCACTGTCGGGCTTTACAATATTATTTCCTTGGAGACTTTTTCCGCCTTTTTGCTCCATTGCTTTGTTTTTCAGATTGATCCGTATCTTCTTCAGCCAGGGATTTATTCCATTGCTGCACACCCGGAGGCACTGCCGCGGTAACCTCGGCGCTCTTGATCCCGCTCACTTGCTTATCCACCTTCCGCACCGCCTCTTCGGTCCGGTCCGTACCTGCTGCCTCATGTTCCAGCAAACCATTTGTTTGCAGAACATAGTTCACAGGGTCTTCGATGAACTGAATGGTTTCGCCGAGTTGCGTCGTTTTGCCCTCGTTCCATGGACCGGTAAAATCATTCCCACTGGACATATTGAAGTAGACATTGCTGAACTTCGGATCGCTTTGCAGTACCCCGGGAGGAAAATTGGGTTGAATCGTCGATAAGGCCGCCTCGAACATTTGATAGTGCGCTACTTCACGGGTCATTAAGAACGTAAGTGTTTCCATAATGTAGGGATCTGTAGTGAACTGCATCAGATATTCATAGACCATTTTGGCCCTGGTCTCAGCAGCGACATTAGACCGGAGATCAGCGGAAAGGTCACCCTGGCAATCCCCATTTATATACGCTGCCGTCCAGGGAACGCCCTGGCTGTTGGTATAAGCAGGCGTGCCCGCACTGCCCACAAAGAACTGGGGCGCCGTCATCCCCTGGTGAATCACTTCTTCTTTTGCAGCCTTGCCATTCAGGAGTTTCATGATCTCCGAGCTCTCCGCGGCATTCTTCAGATCCCCATTGATACCTGTCAGCAGCATCTGAATGGTTGCGCCAACTATTTCGAGGTGACTGAATTCCTCTGTGGCGATGTCCATCAAAAGGTCATACTTATCCGGATAGGGGTTCCTGGCCCCGAAAGCCTGTCCAAAATAGCGGAGTGCCGCCGCCAGTTCTCCGTTGGCCCCTCCGAACTGTTCAAGCAATAGGGTGGCAAATGCAGGATCCGGCCGGGACACCCGGGCATTAAATTGCAGGTCTTTGACGTGGTAGAACATTTGTAATGATTTGAGATGATAAGGAAGATATCTTTTACACCTAAATAATCATACCACCAACGTAGTTGGCAAAAAAAGCAATACTCCTCCTGCTCCCGGCCGGCACAAAATTTACATCAGCCTAAAAAAATACTTGCTACTTTTGCCTCAGTCGCCCTTGCCCCGGCATCGGCTGCGGCAGGTAGCAATGGCCATTATACCTCTTTCTTTACGGCCGTTATTTCTCCGTTGCGCTCGATATAAATCTTTCCTATTTTTTCCAGGTCCTCGGTCACTGCCGACTTTCTGACCCCCTGGATCACGTCCTCCTCGCAAACCAACGCCCTTCCCATATTTTGGCTAAGAAATTTTCCCTCTTCGAACAGCAGGATTTTCTCGCCTTCTATGAGGCGGGAAATTCTTTTATGATGGGCGCTCAGCCACGCTATCACCCGGTGAAGCAGCACTACTGCCGTAGATACCCCGATGACAGGCAGGAAGCCGGACGCTCCCACAACGGCACGGCTTAGTATAGCTCCGAGCATAATACTGATGATATTGTCCAGCGGCATATGCATACCGAACGATCGCCGGCCGGAAAGACGGATAAGCAACAACGCCAGAAAAAAGACAACTATGCCTCTGGCTGTCATTTGAAGGAGCGTCAGATCCTTCCCTTCGCCAAAAATATCAATAAGGATTTGCATGGTAAAAGTATTATTTTGAACATTGTAAGACGACGACCAACCGACTAATGACATCTATCATGCTATCAGGCGCGTTAAAGTTCGGCAATTGATCTACTCATACCCATATTGAAGATTAGTTAAATCATGCGTATTAAATAAAAAGACTGAACCTGTACCGGAAACCGACATAAGATTAAAAGCCCTCTCAAAGGAGGGCTTTTTTGGGCAGGGTTATCCAAATGACCAGTTACTTTCCGCCGGTATTCTCACGAGAAATAAAACCCTTACATAATGCACTCCATTGAACTCTGGAAAAACTTACAATGGCGCCGGCTGCTACCATGGCATTCCGTAAATTATCTACTACTCGTTCGGACGAGACATTTGGTGTTTCATTCCTCCCATGATAGGTGGAGGTTATTTTGTCCCCATGGCGATGGATAATAAATGTCGAACTGGCTTCCGCGTCAAAGAAATGTGCAGCAGCGCCGGTCGTACCAGGCTCCGGACAGGGGTGTACCTTCATGGCAACCCATTCGTGTTCTCCGGCGGGATCAAAATAGTCGTCTATAATCTCTATGATTGCCCAATCGTATCCGTGGCCATGCATCGGTCCGGGGCCTGGTATATCGATGCGCAAATAATCGCCCGTATCGGCGGGACGTTCTGCGAGCTTTCCTTCAGAATCCACCAGGTTGAAATGAGCGCTGGCCCAGCCCGCAAGATCGTGCCATTTTTCGGGATGTAGAAGGCATTCCATGGCCTGGTTGAACAGTTCGTGCGCCCCGGCCCAGTCAGGCATAGTTGTAGAAAATTCAAGGTCCGTAGGTTTGCCTTTGTAATTCTCTGGGACAAGGGCAGCAGCCGTCGTCAGCATAATTCGATTTTTTTTCAGTTATGGGATAAAAAACTGACAAGATAAAATCATGCCAGCTCTACCCGGCATATACCAGGGTTTTCAGCTGGCGGAAGTAGCGCCATCCCGAAACCCGAGCCCGCAACTCATCTGGCTAGGGCGCACTGTTGAACAGGTACCAACGGAGCGCTCGGCCATTTTCATCAGGGGAGAAAAGCTAACCCGGATTTCCACGGCGAGGATCCTTTGTCGGTTCGCCTCCCGCTCGAGATTTTTCGATAGTCTTAGTACCTTCGACACCTTCCTCCCCTGGGTCGATCAACGCCTCGGGAAGCCGGGGCCCCCTCCTTACCAAACCCCATTAATGATTCAGCATCCTCATCGACGCCTCCGCATACCGTTGCCCCTTCACAGCCTCCTTGGCAAACAACCCATCGATCGCAGCAACCTCCGCCACCGATAGATCAATATCTACAGCCCCCGCATTCTCCTCCAGGTACTTCCTCCTCTTCGTCCCCGGTATCGGAATAATATCCTCTCCCTTCCCCAACACCCAGGCCAGCGCCAGCTGCGAAGGCGTACAACCCCTCTCTGCCGCCATGGCCGCAAATGCACGAATAACGGCGGAATTATTCTCCAGGTTCTCCCCCGTAAACCGCGGCAGCCCCCTCCGGAAATCCCCATCTCCCAAATGCTGCACATCCAGCGCATTCGTGATCAACCCCCTCCCCAGCGGCGAATACGCCACCAGGCTGATCCCCAGCTCCCGCGTAGTCGAGAGTATATCCCCCTCCACATCCCTCGTCATCAATGAATATTCCGTCTGAAGCGCAGCAATAGGATGCACCGCATGCGCCCTACGGATGGACGCAGCCGACGCCTCGCTCAATCCGATATAACGCACCTTCCCCTCCTTCACCAGCTCAGCCATGGCGCCAACCGTATCCTCGATAGGCACCGAAGGATCCACCCGATGCGCATAGTAGAGATCGATCACATCCGTCTTCAGCCGCTGAAGGCTCAGCTCAGCCGCCTCCCTGATCCATGCCGGCGACGCGTCGAGATAAACACCGGGGCTCGAACTAAAACCCGCCGCGCCATCCTTGTAGCGGAAACCAAATTTCGTAGCGATAAAGACCTCCTTCCTCCGCGGGACCAGCACCTGCGAGATGAGCTTTTCATTGGCCCCGTTGCCGTACATATCGGCCGTGTCCCAAAAATTAATACCCAATTCCAGCGCCCTGTTGAGCGTAGCGATACTTTCCTTGTCATCCACAGAGCCGTAGGCATGGCTCATACCCATACATCCCAGTCCGATAGCGGATAATTGTTCACCTGTTTGTCCAAGTTGCCTGTATTTCATATCTGTCGATTTAAGACATAAAATTACACCAGCACACCCGGGCGGCGCTTACCCCATTCAAACAGATGCTTATAAATTTCAAACAACCCCTTGCCGGAATGCCCCGGGGCTTTGGCGGGTGTGCTTCTTGAAGAATTTGGTGAAATAGGCCGGCTCTTCGAAGCCGAGACCATATCCGATCTGCGCGATATCCCAGTCCGTATGCTGGAGCAGGACCTCCGCCTCCCGGACGATCCGCGAAGAGATATGGTGCGTCGTGGTCTTCCCGGTCACCTGCTTGACGCTTCGGTTCAGATGATTGGTATGCACAGAAAGATAGTGAGCATAGTCGTTGGCCGAACGCAGGCGCAGCGCGCTATCCGGACTCTCGATGGGGAACTGCCGCTCCAGCAGCTCCAGGAACATAGCCGTCGTACGCGAGGCCGCATTGGCATGTCGCTTATACCCCTCAGCCGGCTGCATCTTGATGCCTTCATGTATCAGCAGATGCAGATAGTTACGCAACAGATCATATTTATGGGCATAGTCCGATTCCAGCTCCGTGATCATCTTCCGGAAAGTCGAAGATATATCCTCTACCTGCGCCTGGCTAAGAAAAAAGATATGATCACCGCCCGCCTTGAAAAGAGAGGAATCATTCAACGCCTCTTTGCTCTGGATAAAGGCCTCCGTAAAAAGACAAAACCATCCCTCCTGTTCCAGGGACATCGCTTCCCACGAATAAGGCACCAGCGGATTGGAGAAGATCAGCGCCGGCCGGTCGATGGTGATCCACTTCTCCGCATAATTGACCGTCCCGGTACCGATCACCAGCGAGATCTTATAAAAATCACGCCGGGCATACCCGCTCTCCCCCATCTTGCTCCAGGCGCTGCGCGAAAAGATATTGATATGCCCTGCCCCTGCATTATGCATCGAAAGCCCGTTTGAATTGGCATAAGGGCGCGACCGATAAAATTCCTCGATGGTCTCTGTGCTGATCATAACCTAAAGTTAGCCAATCCGACCCATATTCATCACACCAGCGGCACAGGCCCCTCCGGCACTCACGCCACCGGCTCGCGTTCCATTAACACCCCCGCCAGCTCGCTGATCCGGTTGGAGATACCCACTTCATTATCATACCACGCCACCAGCTTCACCATCTTACCGATCACCTTCGTCAGTCCCCCATCCACGATAGACGAGTGCGTATTGCCCAGAATATCCGACGACACCAGCTGCTCTTCGGTATATTCCAAAACTCCCTTCAGCGAATTCCCGGCATAATGCTTCAACACCTCATTGAGGGTCGAAACCGTCACCTCCCGTTTCAGATTGATCGACAGATCGACCACAGAAGCGTCGATCACAGGTACCCGATAGGAATACCCATCCATTTTCCCCCGCAGACCAGGCAACACATCCCCGATCGCCTTTGCCGCTCCTGTCGTCGTCGGAATAATGGAATAGCTGGCCGCACGAGCCCTCCGCAGATCGCGATGCGGCGCATCCTGCAAATTCTGATCTGCCGTAAAAGCATGTACCGTCACCATATATCCCGATTCAACCCCATACTCCCTGTCCAGTATTTGCATCAGCGGAGCGATACAACCCGTCGTACAGGACGCCGTCGAATAGATCAGCTCGTCACCGATCATATCATCATTCACGCCATGCACAATTGTCGGCACCCCTCCCGTAGCCGGTGCCGTGATCAGGACCTTCCCCGCACCCGCATCGATGTGCGCACTCGCCAACCCCTTATCCGCAAACCTACCCGTCGACTCGATCACCAGGTCAACCCCCAGCTCCTTCCAGGGTAGCCGCAGAGAATCCCTCTCACTTAACATCTTGATCAACTTCCCATTCACGCGGATACCATCCGTCTCAGCCAGCACCTCGCCCGGAAACTTCCCATGCGCCGTATCATACTTGAGCAAATGAGCCAACGTCTTGATATCGGTCAGATCATTGATCGCCACAACTTTGATATCCGTCTTGTCTTGCAGCGCACGAAGGGTCATCCGGCCTATACGGCCCAGACCATTAATTGCAACTTTCATATTTCTTGATTTATTTACGCAGTCACGCGCGAGCCCGCAGCCATCGCCCCAACACCCACACCCGGAGTCCCATCAGTCACCTCCGGGATCCACCCGCTCACCCCCGAGCTCCGGAAAGAATTTCGATAATCCGAAGGCGTCGTCTTCAAATTCCTCAAAAATACCCTCCGCATCGACACCAACCCTCCCAGCCCGCATCGCTCAGCAACGCGTTCGAGACTGATATCGGTATCCTCCAGGTATTTCCGGGCCGATTCGACCCTGAGTCGTTCTACATATTTAGCAGGAGAGTAGCCGGTTTGCTTATGAAAAACCCTCGTAAAATTCCGGGGGCTCATGCTCAATTGTGCGGCCATCCGGTCAACATCCAGCCGCTCATGCAATCGCTCGCTTAGCCATGGCCGTAACTTCTCGGCGAGACTGGCAGTCTCGAAGACGGGCAATAAATTTCCAAACTGTATCTGACACCCCGGCCGGCTCAGGAACACCACCAGCTTCCGCGCGATCTCGCCCGCAATCTCCCTCCCATAGTCCTGCTCCACCAGCGCAAGCGCCAGGTCGATCCCTGATGTGACGCCCCCCGAAGTATAGATCGGGCCATCCTGGGTATAGAACGCATTCGCGTCCACTTTCACCAGCGGATAATTCTTCTTAAGCCGCTCGCACAAGTCCCAGTGAGTTGTCGCCCGCCGTTCATTCAGCAGCCCCGCCCTTGCCAGCACAAATGCTCCCCCACACACTGACCCGATCCTCCTCGTCTTCCGTGCCTCCAGCCGGGACAGCCAATCAAAAAATTCCTCGTAGTCCGGGTTTTCGAAGTTGGTAAAATCATTCCCCGCCACCAGCAACGTATCTATCGGTCCCACGATATCCATGGCACAATGCTTACACCTGATCTCGAGCCCAGAATGACAGATCACCTGGCCACCACGGGTCGGGGATACAACGATCACCTCATATCCATGCGGCGACCCCGAACGTCGCAGGACCTTATCCGCAAAATTGAACACATCCGCAGGCCCCGCCACATTCAACAAAAAGCCGCTCGACATCATGACGATGACAACTCTTTTCCTGGGCTGGACGCGGCCCAAACCATTTTCTTCACTCCTCATACCATAAAAATAACACAAAACCCGGCCGTCGCAAAGGACATAAATTATACAATTTCGGCCATCACCAACCCTCATTTGACCCGCGCCCCCAACACCCTCGAAGTATGGGCGCTGAAATACCCCAACGCTCCCCCTGTCATATTGCTAACAGGGTTCCCCGGATACGACCCTCCATTCCCCGTAGCCGCCGCATCCAGACCCGACCAATAATTATACATGGCCTCATCAAGACATTGCATTTCAACAAAAACACTATCCCCAACATGCAACGTGCTGTCCGGGTCGCTGCGAGCCAGATCATATCCATTGGCCTGCCCCGCACTATACTGGCTATTCCAGTAATATAGTGTCTTATCCAGCTCACCATTGATGGTCTGATTAAATAAATAGTAGGCCACACCCGGCCCTGCAGGATTGACAAACTCAGGCATCGCCACCAGCACCGTCTTCCCGGTATTCGTTATCGACCCGACACTCAGACCATCCAGCGGCACAAGCGCCGGCATCACTGAGCGAGCGTTAAAACTATCCCTGCCAACAACCACATCCAGCACATAGCCCCGCCCCGGCACACCCCGAATATTCCGGGTATAATAATTACCCCCACCACTATCGACCAGTACCTCCTTATTCCCCTGGTCATCCGAAACCTCCACTGTCGCCCCAACAACTCCGCGCCAACTATTACTATCATAGAATGCCCTGGTCTGAAATACCCGCACCAGGTAAGGACCAGGCTGATCGGTAATATTTCCTTCGATGACATATTGCGCCGGTGCTGTGCGCAGCGGCAGCTTCACCACTTTCGTGCACGCCGGGCACAGAACACAAAAGATCAGGATAAAAATTATCTTCATTGACATAGGTTTAAAATTTTGCAGCGAGAGTAAAATAGGGTACGATACCAAAAAGCGAGGTCTGGACGGCCTGGGTCTCCGCAGCATTATGCGGGTCCTGCCGGAAATTGATAAAGTAAGCATTCCACCGGTCGTACGCATTATAAACTCCAAATGCCAGTTCCACCTGGTACCATTTCTTCTTCGGAAAATGCCGCACCGCCCCCAGGTCAAGCCGGTGATACGCCGGCAGCCTGTACCCATTGCGTTCGGCATAATAGAAGGCGATGCGCCCATCGGCGATATATTTCCCGCTCGGATAGCTGACCGGACTACCGGTATAATAGACCCAGTCCGCCGACAAGGTCCAGCCCGCATTCGGCTGATAGATAGCCACGATCGCGGCATTATGGGTACGGTCGGGCGTGGCATTGTACCATCGCCCCTCATTGATGCCATTGATCTGCAGCTGCGACCTCGACAACGTATAGCTCACCCACCCCGTCAGCTTCCCGCTCGTCTTCTTCAGCTGGGCCTCCACACCATAGGCGCGTCCCTTTCCGAACAGGAGCTCGCTCTCGACGATATCGGTAAGCTCCAGGTTGGCTCCGGTTCGATAATCGATCTGGTGCTGCATCGTCTTATAGTACGCTTCTATATTCCACGAATAACCACCGCCGCCACCCTCCCGGTAATACCCAAGCGAAAACTGATCCGCGACCTCAGGCCGGATATTATTATTTGTCAGCGCCCATCGGTCGGTTGGCACGCTGAGCGCCGAATTGGCCAGCAAATGCACATTCTGCACATTCCGCGCATACGCAGCCTTCACGGAAGAAAGCTCATCCAGCTCGTAGCCAAGACCAAGCCTGGGCTCAGCGTTAAAATAATTCTTCGCAGACCGGCCCCTGCCATAATTCAGGGTGTCCGTCACTTTCCCATCCCCATCGAGATGATAGAACCGACCCGGCCCCAACACGTCATACCCCGTCAGTCGAACGCCATAACTTATCGTCAGCCGCTCCCCCTCCTTCCAGTCATCTCCGGCAAACAACGAGCTCTCCCACCCATACCGGCTTTCATAGCTGGAATCGTTGAGACCCGAACCCGGCAAAGCAACCAGCTTCGCCGGGGCGATGACGTGATAAACAGATTGCAATCCAAACCTCACCACATGCGCCGTCCCCGGATACCATTCCCACTCCTGTCTCAGCGAATAGTCGTTCAACGCAGATTGAATATCGAACGAGCTGTTAGTGACATAGACCGTCACCGAAGTCGTATAATTGCTCAGCGCAACCGTCGTGTTAGTAAAAAGCTTCGACCCAAAAACATGATTCCATCGCAACGACGCAACCCCATTGCCCCATTTGAGCCCAAACGTCTTATAGATACTCAGATCATCCTGCCCCAGATACCCCGCTCCATATAAATGATCCCGGCTACCAAGCCGGAAATTGAATTTCGCATTGAGATCATAGAAGCCGATCCTGTCCCGGTTGATCGTGGTATCATCGCTGCTGGCTAACACCTGATTCAGCCTCGTCGCCCTGCCCGCGACAACAAATGCCGACTGCCCCTTTTGTATCGGCCCCTCCACCTCACCGCTGATCGTCAGCAAACCTTCCCCCGCCCGCCCATGAAAAGCCTGATTATTTCCCTCATTCATCCGCACATCTTCGATAGAGGACAGACGGCCGCCATACTGTGGAGGCATATTCCCCTTATACACCGAGACATCCTTTATAGCATCCGAATTGAACGTGGAAAAAAGCCCCAGCAAATGCGAAGGATTATACACCGTCGTCCCGTCCAGCAGGATCAGGTTCTGATCCGGCGCACCACCCCGCACATAAAAACCGGTATTGCCCTCCCCCGCCGAAGACACCCCCGGCAACAGCTGTATCGTCTTCAGTACATCGGTCTCGCCAAGAAACACCGGCACCTTCCGGATCGTCGCCATCGACAGCCTGTCCGCCCCCATCTGTGTGCCCTGCAGCTTGTTGTCCTTGTCATAGGCGCTTAGAACAACCTCCTTCAGCTCGCCGACGTCGCCGAGTGCGACATCGAGCGACACATCCTTATTCAGCCGGATCGTATCTCTAACCGGTCGCATCCCTACCGTGGAAAATACAAGAACATAATTGCCTTCAGCCAGCGTGACAGAATAAAAACCATATTGATTGCTGATACCTCCCCTGTTCTGTCCCTCCACCACAACAGAAGCATGGATCATGGGCTCGCCGCTCCTGCGGTCCCTGATAGTACCGTTAACAGTATACTTCTTCTGGGCAAAAGAATTGAACGCGGCGACAACGAGCAGTAGAATTAAAGGTCCTGATGGCATAGTGGTAAATGTTTGCCAGAATAAGACAAGAACCCCTCTCTTTCCCCTTAGCCAAAAATTATAAAAGTAAAATGCCCGTGCTGAAACCCAGCCAGACAGTTTTGTTCCCTCCCCATATCCCCGACAGCGGACCCTTAGCCCATTCAGGCGGCCACGCCACACCCTCAGGGCTATGCGAAGACGCTACATATACCGCAAAGCTGGGACCCGCGAACAGGCTGATCTTCTTCGAGACCTTATATTCAAGCTCCGGCTGAAGCCGGTACAGCGCTCCTAACTTGGAATGCCAGTCGTACAACGCTTCACCCATCAGCTGCGTATACAATCCAAACGCCCCCCGGAAACGAAAATCTTTCCCTATCCCATAGCCGAAAGATATCGGCTTCTGTGTCGACCAGGGATTATATCCCACAAGCAAAAGGCTGTTCAGGTTCTTATTCCCCTGAATATACTCCACGCTGATCCCCGTGACCTCCCTCACTGCCACGGCTACCCGGTGTACGCCACCATGCTTGACCGTGCTGATCAGCCCGATGCTATATCCGGTAGAAGAATCGGCCACATTAAAGAGCCCTATTTGCACCCCCTTTAAATACTTCGCATTATTGAATACCCCGCTGATCTGTACGCCCTTCACCGTATCCCTCCCAATATTCTGGTAGCCGGCGATCTGCACGCCGGACACCGTCCCGCCCGCGAGGTTCAGGAATCCTGCCACCTGGACAGACCGGACTTCCCGCTTGTCGATATTAAAAACCGTCCCCAGCTCAAATCCATTGAGCCCCGCCGTATATCCGCCAATAAGATTCAACGAGAATTTGTTCATCACCTGGCCGCTCATCCTGCCGTTCGTGCCCAGGAAAGGCAACAGGCTCAGCTGCGCATTCCCGCGGGTAAAGAAATGCGAAAGATTAAGACTCTGGATACGCTGCCGGGAAGAAAGCAGGATACGCGCCCAAAAACTGCGCTCCAGCGTGCCCGCGGACAGATACGCCGGCGGCAACAGCTCGGGCTTCACGGGCGAGAGCCCAATGCTCAATTGCTGATCATATCCCGGATAGACAAATACGCTGGTGTCCCGGTACCACGCCTTGCTCACCGTTACCACCGGATAAGGGTCTTTCGACCCGAGGTTCAGTCGGAAATAGCCCTGTTTATTGGTCAACGTGGCCTGCAGCTGCGTCTTGACAAAAACGCTCGCATTCTCCACCCCCTCGCCCGTTTCAGGGTTCGTTACATAGCCCGACACCTGGTAGAACCGCTCTACGGGCGGTTGCCCCGTCGCAGGCCGGAGGAGGATGACATACCTCCCCTGTTCTGTATAGACATATCCCTGGCCTAGTACAATATCCAGCACCGACCTCACCGGCACGCCCCTGACACTGACAGTCACCAGGCTGTCCTCCCGAATGATATTGCTATTGTACGAGAATTCAAAGCGACCCTGACGGGCTATCGTATCCAGCACCCGGGCCAGCGGCAAACTCCTGACATCAAGCGAGATCAGCTTGCCCAGCTGCTGGGCGTTGGCGCCAGGCATAGCGATCACCACCGCAATGAATGCGATCAAAAAAACCCGGATAACAGCTATGTACAAGCGGTCCCTCAATCGTCAGGTTGTTTCATAATGATCATATCTCCGTTTTTTTCTGTGACCAGACCAAAAGTCCGGGTGATCACCCCTAGAATACTATTCAGGTCGTCGTGGTTAGTAAAAGTCGTGGTCAATAAAAGATCGCGGACGGCATCACCACGGATGACGATCTTAACACCATAGGCCTCGTTAAGCGCAGCCACCAGTTCCGGCAGAGGGGTCTTGTGGCAAACAAACTTCCTCGTGCGATAATACTGATAGAGCTTGTCTCCGGTCGTCACCTTGCTGATCCCCCCATGTACACCAATCACAACCTTCTCCCCCGCACCCGCCCTGACACTCTGCACACTATCCCCGACGACAATAGCGCCCTCCTCTACGACCACCTCCGTCCTTCCATTCACCGCCTTCACATTAAATGACGTTCCGACATCCCGGATGGTTACGCCGCCGACCTCGACCGTAAATGGCCGGCTCGCTTCATGGACCACCTGGAAAAACCCCTCTCCGGTAAGTCTCGCGACACGACCGTCCCTGGCAAGGACCAGGGAAGAAAATTTATTCAACGTCACCCGGCTCCCATCTGGAAGCGTATCGGTCCTGACAGCAGCCCCCGCCGTAATAGATAATCCAGCGCCCCCATTGTCACCCCTTCTCGTCAGCCCCCACCAGCCGCCAACACCCGCCGCCAATAAAACGACAACAGCCACCGCCACTGCCCGCCATGGGAATAGTTTTACCACCCTAACCCTCACGGGCCCCTCACCTGCCTTAACAGGGATCTTCCCGCTTTGCACAAACCGCTGCCAGGCCGCCCCGGCATTGACCGGCCGGGGAGGCCCCAGCCGCCGGCTCTCCTCCCATATCCTGAAAAGACGATCGGCATAATCCTTATGGCCCGGGTCGGCGGCGATCCACCGGTCCACATCTTCCCGCTCCTCCGGCGTCGACTCCCCCGTGAGATATCTCACAAGGAGGCTGCTGCTATATCGGTTGTTTGTTAATTTCACGTTGTGCTGTTCAATGGTGGTTCAATAATAATAAGACCCCGATCAAAATAAATCCCTTCAGCCTCTTGCGCATGATCTTCAGGGCCTTGCTCAGCTGGTTCTCCACCGTCTTTATCGAAAGCCCCATTCTCTCCGCTATCTCCCGGTATTTGAGCTCTTCGAACCGGCTCAGCTGAAAGATCGTCCGGCACTGCTCCGGCAGCTCCTCTAACGCAAACTGGAGCCTCGCCTCCAGCTCCAGATAGCTCTTGGCATCCGGCGGAGGTGGCGCCAGACCCTGCCCCTCCCGGTGCAGGATAAATTTCCTGTAATTTTCCTTTACTTTCTGGTGTTTCTGATAATTGAGACTCTCGTTGTACACCGACCGGTACAGATAGGCTTCCAGGGAACTCTCGATCCGGATCCGCCGCGCCCGCTCAAAGACTTTTACGAATACCTCCTGAACGACCTCTTCTGCAAGATGATCATCCCTCAGGATCGTATAGGCATAGGCATACAAACCCTCGAAATGGGTCTTGAACAGCTGCTCGAATTCCTGGCTTTCGTCTCCTGGCACCATCGGTTAAGATAAGACAACAAGGGTACAATTTACCCCTATTTAAATTTTGCGGCTAACGCCATCTTATCGATTCCCGGGCGGCAGGTACGGCCCCTTGGCTTCACCCCACCCCCAGACCGGCATCGGCGCCTCATCCGAGATCGGGTTCTCAGTAGCATTCGAATTATTCACAGCAATGCGCGACCCCCACTCCAGGTACCCCACCAACGCCGACCGGAATTCGGGGTCGTCCGGTATCCCGATCTCATCGGCAGTCTCCAGCAACAGACCAACCCATCGCTTCCGCTGGGCTTCTGTCAAATGCCTGTTAAGGTGATGAGCGACCATCAACGCATGCGACCCCTTTCTTTCGCCCGTATATAATGCAGGGCCCTTAAAAACCTCGGTAACGAACTGAGCCACATGCGTGACATGCTCCGCCGACATGTTCCGGAACAGCGGCCCCACCAATTCATCCTGCAGCACCTTCTCGTAAAAACGTTTCATCAGCTGCTGCGTCCGCTCGAACCCTCCAATCCATTCGCTTAATGTAGGTATATTTTCCATCCTTCAAATTTAATTACTCCAAACCACCCGCCAATATCCTACTAAAAAGTAGGCCCCTTTCATTAATTTTAAACCATGATTAGCTTAAACAACAAGACGTACACCTGTCCGGTCGACGTCACCCTCAGCCTCATCGGCGGCAAATGGAAATTGCTGATCCTATTTCATCTGCATCACTTCTCCAGAAAAGGCTACAGCGAAATAAAAAGCAACCTGCCGGGGATATCCGAAAAGATGCTATCCCAGCAATTGCGCGAGCTGGAAAGGGACCAGCTGATCAGCAAAGACGCGATCTCGAAAAAACCTTACCGTGTCGAATATTTCCTGACGGAGAAAGGAAAGACCCTTGGCCCGCTGTGTGAATTTGTCAGTCAATGGGGGATCGACTATCTAAAGGAACATAATATCGATTACGTCCAGGACCAGCATCTCTATAAATAAGGGGTGACCCTTTTGATCCTCATTTACCTCACCGGCTGCCGCCATCCATCGACCACCTCCATAACACCACTGCACTTTCAACACCTGCAGGACCTGACCTATACCCTGACACCCGAATTCCCCTATATCCCCGTTCACAACCTGACATTCCCCTTTAGCATGCGACCCATCGCCACTATTCCAAAGAATGGGGTGGCGGCTAATACCTGGCATATCCACGAGCACCTGGGGACACATATCGATGCCCCCAACCATTTTAACCCAACCGGCATCTCCGTAGATCAGATCCCGCTTGAAGACCTGGTCGTCCCGGTAGAGGTTATCGACATCCGAAAAAAGGCCGCACAGGATCCCGACGCCGAGCTCACCCTCACCGATATTCGTCAATTTGAAAGCAAGCATGGCTTAATCCCCTCCCATTCATGCGTCATGATGCTATCCGGCTGGGAAAAATGGGTCAAAACACCGAAATACCTCGGCCTGGATTCCCAGGGCATCAAACATTTCCCCGGTTTCTCCACTGCCGCGATCGACTTCCTCATCCGGCAACGACAGATCGCGGGCATCGGCGTGGACGTGATCTCCTTTGACCCCGGCAGAGACAGCACCTACAAGGGTCACCGACTCTTATTTTCAAAAGGAAAATGGGCCGTCGAGAACATTGCTGATCTTGATAAAATTCCCACAACCGGCGCCACCCTTTTTGTCGGCGCTCCAAAGATCGGCCAGGCCACCGGCGGCATCGCCCGCATATTCGCTGCCTGGTAGCCCTCCAATACCATCCTACAGGTATTTCCCGATGAGCTCCTTCAGACTTTCATTGGTGTTAAAACCCAGGCTGGGATTGACAACCTTACCGGCTTTGTCAACCAGCACATAGTGCGGAATACCCGTTATCTGGAATTTGGCCGCCAGGTAGTTGAACTCATCCTGCTTCAGCCGGTAGTGTTCGCCCTTGATAGTAGGGGTCATATTCTTATAGGTCTCTTCCGGTGACGTCTCATTGGTGATATAGACAAACACGACGTCCTTATCCTTCAGCTCTTCTTTCAAAGGAGCTATTTCCTTGATACCGGACCTGCACGGACCGCACCAGGTAGCCCAAAAGTCCACATATACAACCTTCCCACGGTATTTCGCCAGGATCGAATCGAATATCTTATCAGCCCCTGCCAGCGGTGTAGCATTGACAGTATATCCGCTGGCATTCTTATTGGCAGCTATCTGCTGAATAGTCCTTTCGTTCTCTTCAAAAATATACTCCCTCATGACGGGATCTTTAACCACAGCTGTCGCCACCTTTAATGCGCTATCGCCTTTCGGCGTCAGCCTTTCCACGATGGGAGCCAGGATATCCTGTGCCCGCATAATATTGATCGCCTGGCAACCGCTGGACAGCGAAAATGCCGAGTCATACTTACTGTAATAGAAATCCTCAGACTGTTGCTGATACCTGTTTTGAATAAAAGCATTGTGTTCGGTGGTGAATATTTTGAACACGCTGTCCGCCTTTGTGTCCGCCGAATCCTGGCGGATCAACGCACCATCCGGAGTCATACGGGCACATACGGCTTTGTCGTTGTCCGACAGCGCCACTCCGGATCTCTTCAAGCCTTCAATGATCTCCTTAAAATTTAGTTGAAATGTAAAGGGTTGACGCCGCAGCTCTTCAGCGAACTTGATCCGGTTGATAAAGATATAGTAGGAGGTGGAGAGATAAGCCAGGGGGTCGTTGGCGACAGCAGGAGTGATGAAATTGAGATAGCCCGCGGGATAAGGCGGTGCGTCATGGTAGATATAGTGATACTCCATCGCGATGTTCAAATAGCTGTATCTTTCCTCGATCTCTCTGACCTGGAAAGCCTTTCGGCCGATCTCCTTCCGCGCATACAGCGAGTCGATAATATGCATCTCCTTCTTCCCGCAGTCAAAAACATAGGTCTTGAAACTATCCGGAGACATCACCGGCCCCTTCGACACCCCGTTATAGTTGAACACATGCAGGTTCACCACCTTTTGCAGGTCCTCGTTGACACTGGCCAGATTGCCCATGAACCGAACCTCGTCCCCGCCGGCAACCATAAACAGCTGCTTCCCCGGCTCCAGGTAAACCGGGGCCATCGAGCTACCATATTCCATAAACACCTCTTCCGGATTATACATCGGAATCTCCTTTGCGAATCGACCGTCTGGCCCGATCTCCATAAGAAAGTTCTCCTGGTTGCCTGCCAGAATATTGTTTACGACTAACATAATATTCCTGGGGCAATGCTTCGCGTTATAATTCCTGACATACCCGCTAAAACCCGCCATCCCCTTCTTGAGAACCGGCGCTATATAAAGGCTGTCATCGTGTCGAATGGTACAGGCCTTCCTGTCATTATAATACACGGACGACAGACCATTCTTCGTGATCCGGATAGAGGAATCCGACAACCGGCTGATCGTATTCCTTTTTCTAAAACTCCCATAATCGACTATCCTTCCCCCCGACAGTACGACACTGTCGCAAAAGATATAGCTTAGCTCACCCGTACTGCGGTCATACCATTCTCTCTGTAAATACTCGGGAATCAGCGATGCGACGGAGCGGGTCAGCCGGATATCGAATATCTTCCAGCCACTCGATGGATCCTCGCCGTAGTCCATCACTGCGGTATTTTTCCTGATCGCGGGAAAGACGACAGCATACCGCGCCACCCCGGAGTCCGGTATATAATATTCCTTATCGAACGGAATGCCTTCCGTTCGCAGAACATAATGTTTTCCTGTATCGCCGGCCGGCTGGATATAGGTATTCGAAGGTATCCTTATCCAGGTGCCCGGAGTCGCCTTTGTCCGGAAATAAAGGACGGTAACGGAGTCGCGTAACTCCACCCTGGTGATCTTCAGAATAGAGCTGTTCTGTTTGTAACCCACCTGGGGGTTGAGTATGGTACGCTGAGCAAGGACAGGAACGGTCGCGGTTAGTCCGATGCCGAAGACAAGCAATAGAAGATATTTCATAAGTAGGTTAATGAAGGTCTAAGAGTTATTCTATACTATTCTATACTACAATATTTAAAAATAGTACTTTTTCCGCAATGCAACATTAATTTCCTGAACGCGTCTCTTAACACCGTATGACCATTACCGCCAGAAAGGACTGGGTAGACAACCTGCGCTCCTTCCTTACCATCCTCGTCGTCGCCCACCATTCATCCCTGGCCTATACGACCTGGGCCTGGTTCAACACCGCCGCCTACGCCGCCTCCACCCACCCCGTGGTCGACACTACCCGCTGGAAGGGAATGGACATATTCGAAGACTTCAATGACATCTTCTTCATGTCCCTCATGTTCCTGATCAGCGGCATCTTCGTCCCGCGCAGCATCGAAAGGAAAGGCGTAAAAGGGTTCCTCCGCGACCGGTTTCATCGCCTCTTCATACCCTTCGCCATCGGCGTCACCATCCTCATGCCGATCGCCTACTACCCTTCCTGGTATCAAGCCTACCATAACAACGATATAGGCGCCTTCTGGCGCGATTATTTCACCACCGAGGGCTGGCCCGCCGGACCACCCTGGTTCATCTGGGTCCTGTTCGCGTTCAACGCCATCTATGCGCTATCCTACCCTTACACCGGCGCCGGGCTAAACAAATTAACCACCTACCTGGCCACCCGAAAACAACACTCGTTCGCCATATTCCTCATCGGCTACGTCCTCACCTGGCTGATATACGTCCCTATCATATTATTGGTCGATCCCGGCGCATGGACCGGCCTCGGCCCCTTCGACTTCCAGATCAGCCGGATCCTCCTGTATTTTGTCTATTTCCTGCTCGGCACACTCTTCAGCATCCCCGCGCTGTAAACCGGTCTGTTCTCCAACAGTTCAGTCCTCGTAAAAAAATGGCCCCTCTGGCTGGCCGCCGCCCTGTCCGCCTACACGCTCCTGAAGCTCAGCGAACCGCCCCTGACCCGGATGCTCAACGGGAAGGAACTATCCAGGCTGCAAGCCACCCTCATCTACCGATCAATATGGACCTTATCCTGCACAGTCAGTTCCATCGCCTTCCTCACCACCTTTAAAACCTTCTTCAACAGAGATCGCTGGGCATCCCTCTCAGATAATGCCTACGGCATTTACCTGGTCCATTACATCTTTGTCATCTGGTGTCAATACTATCTATTGAGCCAACCCCTGCCGGCCGGAATAAAATTCCTGGTAACCTTCATCTTTTCCGTCTCCTTTAGCTGGCTGATAGTCTACGGCTTAAGAAAGTCCAAACAGGTCCGTAATTATTTATGAACCCAAATTTTTACCCGTTAGTTCCAAATTAGTCCCCTCATTAGCCCTCCTCTTATAGCTTCGTTCCACTAATAGTAAACCTGCTGGAATGAAAAAATTGACGACTGCTTTGCTCCTGCTTGTACAATACATGCAGCCCTACGCTCAATGTCCCGTAAGCGCCCAACCTGTCTCTTTTGTATATAATGGTGTGACCTACACCGGGAACAACGTCACCTGCAGCAATTCTGCAGAGACCACCTGGGACAGCTGGTTCGCCTCCCACTCAAGTACTGCATTCCGGGTCGACGGCGGAGTCGACAACGGGGCCTACAACTGCCACTCCTTCGCATGGGCCAACATTACTACCGAATGGATCAACACAACAGGCACAGCGCCCAGCGTTGCTCCGCAGATATACTATCTGTCCGGTAAATACATCAAGACCACGGACATCAACGACGCGGAGATAGCCGTCTACGGCAATGGCGCCGACCTTCCCGGCATCTACCCCACCCATTCGGCGATCCATCTGACCAATACAACCAGCTCTACCAACGTATTTGCCGTACAGTACCTGCGCCAGAATCCGCAATACGCCGGGTGGTGGATATCAAAATGGGACGGCGGCCCCCTGGCCATTCACCAGCTGAACAGCTGTCCCTATTATTCTCCCGGTCTGCAGATCACCTATTTTAAAAAGGCAGGCGAGACGGGAACCAACTATATCCAGCAGGTTCATTACAATATCGGGGACTATTCTGTCGTAGGGCCCAAGCTGGTCTGCACCTCCGGCTCCCAGTTCCAGATCAGCAACGCCACCACCGGCACCTTTACTACCCTTCCTGCCGGATATACCGTGACCTGGACGGGCAGCTCTCATATCAGCTTCTCACCGGGCGCCAGCGCCTATCCTGTCACCGTTAGTTCCAGCGCCAATGGCTCCGGCGAGTGGGTCCAGGCTCATATTACCTTCCCCGACGGCAGCACTGGTGATGTAGCACAGGACATGGTCTGGTCCGGCGTTCCCGACTATATCCCTTCCATCTCCAAGTCCCAATACCAGCCCGGAGGCCCCGGCTATATCACGATCACGGTTCCCCAGTCCAACACAGAGCTCTATGCATATCCCTTCAACAACGCCGACTTGTTTCCCCCCAATGGCATCGACCTGCACGGCGCCAGCAGCTACTACTGGACCTGTCAGTACAATACCTATAACCAAAATCCCGTCGTCCAGGGAGTGCGCTATACCCAGGGCGGCTTCTCCAATACCGGCCAGGCCATACTGACGATCCACGCCTCCAACGCCTGCGGAACGACCACCCAGTTCCAATCCCTGAGCGTGGTCCCCGGTAGCTATGTATATTCCATGTCCCCCAATCCCGCATCGAACCAGCTGACGGTCAACATTGCAAAGACCAACTCCCAGCCGATCTATTCTGTGCGCATCGTCGATGCTTCCGGCCTCGAACACTACAGATCAAAACAAACAACAAATACCTTTACCATCCCCGTCAGCAATCTCAAGAACGGCAACTACATCCTCGAGATCACCGACGGTAAAACAATCTCCAGCAAACCTCTCGTCATCGCACACTAAATACCATCCATATGAAAAAATTCGTCCTCCTCGTTGCAGCCGCGACCCTTCTGGCGGCCAGCTGCAGCAAGACCGCATCCGACAGCAACACCAACAATACCCCGCCCCGACCGGATCAAACCACAACCACCACTCCCCATCAATCCGGCCCCGGCGATGTCGTCGGCAAAATCACTGTCGGCTATCAGGGCTGGTTTGCAGCACCCGGCGACGGCTCGCCCTGGAGCGGCTGGTGGCACTGGCCGGGCTCCATAGACCCTAACTACAAGGCATGGCCGGATATGCGTCATTACACCCATGCTTATCAGTCCGTCTACAATGCCCTCAACAACGGTCAGCCGTCCACCCTCTTCTCGGATTGGGACCAGTCTACGGTCGATACACAGTTTCATTGGATGCAGATCAACGGTCTCGACTGCGCCGCCCTGCAGCGGTTCAATCCCAACAGTCCGGAAGGTCCTATCCGCGATGGCATAACGGCAAAGGTGAAGACGGCCGCGGAGACCTACGGCCGGAAGTTCTATATCATGTATGACGTTTCAGGCTGGACGAATATGCAGTCGGAGATCAAGGCCGACTGGACGGGCAAGATGAGCGCGTACACCTCCTCCACAGCCTACGCCAAACAGAACGGCAAGCCCGTGGTCTGTATCTGGGGCTTTGGCTTCAACGACGATAATCATAACTTTTCGGCCAGCGCCTGCCAGGACGTGATCAATTTCTTCAAAGGGCAGAACTGCTACCTCATCGGCGGCGTCCCCCGCGAATGGCGCACCGGCGTCGGCGGTTCCCGTCCGGGCTATCTGTCAGTTTATCACTCCTTCAATATGATCAGTCCGTGGCTGATCGGCGCGATCGGCAATATTGCCGACGCAGACGGCGTCTACTCCAATTTCATGGTCCCCGACGAAGCCGACTGCGCCGCCAACGGCGTCGACTACCAGCCCTGTGTCCTTCCGGGTGACCTCTCGATGCACCAGCGCCTGCACGGCGACCTTCTCTGGCGAAATTTCTACAACACCACCCGCGCCGGCGCCCAGGGCCTATACATCTCCATGTTCGACGAATTCGGCGAAGGCAACCAGATCGTCTCCACCGCCGAGACCACAGCCTCCGTCCCTTCCGGCACCAACATCCTCGGCCTCGACGAAGACGGCACCGCCTGTTCCGCCGACTACTACCTGCGCGTCAGCGGCGACGGCGCCAAAATGTTCCGAAAAGAGATCCCCCTCACCCCCAACCGTCCAACCCCACCTCAACCGTGACAGCCCCAACCTAAGTCAAAAATCATTACCTTGTCTCACACAAATCTCATCACACATGGCCCATATCCAACTTACCAACGAACAGCTCCCCGGCATCGTCGGCCTCCTTAACTACAGCCCCGCCACCGCCAAACCCCTCCTCGAGCTGGCCAACACCCTGCTGCGCGAAGACTCCACGCTCTCAAAAACAGAACGCGAGATCATCGCCGCCACCGTTTCTTATCACAACGACTGTCATTTCTGTCATACTTCGCACGCAGCCGCAGCAGTAGCCCACGCCGGTGCAGACGTTTCGATGATCGACGACATAAAACAAGGCCTCATCCAAACCAAGGTCTCGGCAAAACTCCGAGCCTTACTCAACATCGCACTCCACGTCAGAGAGAGCGGCAAGAAAGTAACCGAACAAGACATCTCAAAAGCGAGAGACAACGGCGCAACCGACAAAGAGATACACGACACCGTCCTGATCGCCGCGGCCTTCTGCATGTACAACCGCTACGTCGACGGCCTGGCCACCTGGGCGCCGCAAATGAACGAAGACTACCTGGAGATGGGCCGCAACATCGCCGAACACGGCTACGGCTATTCCCTGCGGCAGTCCTCCCAAAATCTATAAAAAAAGCCGGAGCCTACAAAAGCCCCGGCCATAAGATCAACCAAAAAAATTACGGCTGCTCCGAAACCGGTATCGGAAACTCCGTCCACACATCATCACCCACCCTGTCGATCGGCAGCTGCGACAACAATCCATATCGCCGTAAATCCACCCACCGATGCCCCTCGCAATACAGCGAGTACCGCCGCTGATTGAGCATCTCCGTGAGAAGCGCAGACTTGCTCACCGCCCCCGCATAAGGCCCCAGATTATGCGCCACACGAATGGCATTCAACGCCACTACCGCATCCGGCAGATCGAGCAGCTGAATATTCGCCTCCGCATAAATAAGGATCAATTCCTCATTCCGGATGATGGGCACAGGCGTCGTGCTGGTCGTGTACACCCATACATCACGGTTACTCGAAAGTCCGTTCAGCGAAGCCACAGACTGCCGCAGCGTCGCCTTGCCAATACGATCGTCGCCCGCGCTGATATCCGCAGCAAAAGAAGGATGCGCCACACGCACCTCCCCCGTCTGATTTTGAGGGATAAAGAACGTATTCAGCTGATCACCGCTCCCGGTGCCAAAAACATGGTAGACACCCGCACCAAACGGTACCTGTAGCCCAAAAAAACTCTGGCTCAGATCAGTCAGCGCCGCGCTCCAATTCTGACGATAGACATCCACGCGGGCAGCCAGCGCCCTGTTCACCTTCAAAAGCCCCGGCGCATCACTAAAGCCGCCGAAACCCGCCAGCGTAAACGCCACCGTCGCCCCGCCCAGATCGCTCTTCGCCGAGTCCAGCAGCGCAGAGATAGCCGCCAACGCGTCGGCCGGCTGAACCAGTGGACCCAGATGATCCGGATCGGCGACGTCGATACGTACCCCATTGCTGTCGGTCAGGTTCAGCAGCAGCAAGAGCTGATAGGCCTTTATCGTTCGGGCAAATCCGAGATAGCCGCTTCGCTGCGCCGCCGTGATCGACTTCGAGTTGGTCGCTGCCTGTATCAGGACATTGCAGTTCTTGATCACCTGGTAACGGGAAGCCCAGGGATTGGTAATGTAAAAATTGCTGTTGCTGAGCGTGGCCGCGTTGGCGCCCAAAAGATCGGTCACATAGCGGGGCTCCGAGATGGAGAAATGGTACAGCTCGCGGCCGATCGTGCCGACGTCGTCGAGATAGAGCGCCAGGTTGGTCCGCATGCCGGACTCGGTGCCGCTGGCAAGATTATTCAGCTCACCCTCCGTAGCGTTAGCGGCAAAATCCTGCACGGTGGCATTGTTCAGGTTCCCAAAATCCTTCTTGCAGGAACTAACCAAAATCACTACGCAAACGGCCATCCAGGCGTTCAATATATTCTTCTTCATAATTATTTTTTTTTTGCTAATATCTGTACCCTCGGCTTCAGCCTCGGGTACGGATTGGGCTCCGCCCAGTCTCGGATTTAAAAATCGAATGCAAGATGAAAGTCGGCGCGTTTGCTGGCGGGATACGGGTCAACGTCCACACCACTGGAGAAGCCGGTCCCAAAATTCGACACCTCGGGATCATAGGCCTTATACTTCGTCACCGTCCAGAAATTGTTCGCCGACACTCCGATCCGAATGCCTTTGACATAGCCTAAAGGAGAATGCTTCACCGTATAATAAATCCCGATCTCCCGCAGCTTCAGGTAGCTGGAGGTCTGCACAAATTCCTCTGCGCTGGTGCCCACCTGCATGATGCGATAGACCCCGTCAGGGACATTGAGCTTGTTGGTCACCTTATCATAGTCCACGCTCGTGCCGCCAAAATCATTCTCGAGACTCGTGAGATTGACGTTCTGTCCCCCCTTCTTCCAGTGCAGCAGGAAACGAAGGCTCCAGCGATCGTTCAACACGACTTCGTTATACGTGCTCATCTGGAATCTCGGCTCCGCATCGCCCAGCACGCCCACACCTGTCCCGTTGAGCCCGAGTATCTGCGTAGCGGACTTACCCTGCTGGATCTGGAAAGACCCGAGCACGTAGCCAAAAGAGCCCTGCGGAACAGAAGGGATCGAAAGCGAAGTCACCTTGCTGCGGTTTAGCCAGAAGTTCAGCGAGGTCGTCCAGCTGATATTCTTCGTCTTCACCGGCCGCGCGTTCAGCCCCAGCTCTACCCCCTGGTTACGGAGATTACCGGCGTTGACCCATTTGGTCGTGAAGCCGGAGGACGCCGCAAGCGAGCTTTGCATCAGGAAGTCATTGATCGTCTTGTGGTAGTACGTCAACACAAAGCCCAGCCGGTCCTGCAGCACGCTGAAGTCGATACCCGTCTCGAATTCACCCTGTCGCTCAGGCTTGATATCCGCCTGTCCTTCCTGGGGCAGAACGATCACTCCCGGATTCCCGGTGATATTGGAGATGCCCAACGATGTGAATTTGCTGCCATAGGCTGGAACATTGTTGGCCTGACCATATGCCGCGCGGACCTTGAAATTCGAGAACAAGCCATCCCCGATAATCCCTGCCTTTGTCAGGTTCCACGAAACCCCACCCTTAGGATAAGTATAGAATTTCGCGACATCGCCATTGTTCGAGCTTCTGTCAAAACGCACACCCGCCGTCAGCGTGAGTGCTTCGTTGATACTCGCTTCTTCCTGTACAAAAACACCCTGGTTCTGGTATTTTGTACGCAGCTGCGTGGCGTTGAGCGCCCCGGCCTGATCCACGTTGGATTGTCCCGAGATCAGCTGCGTTGCGACATTCAAAAGATTGTAATAGTCACCCGTCTCCTGCGTAAAACCGGCAGACGTCGTCAGCGAAAGACGCTCATCAGCCGTAAAAGAGTTCACCAGCGAGACCGTGTAGTTCGTATTGAGGTTATGCGTATTGCCCTGGATGGAAGTACCCTTGTTCACCGCCTGAAATTGCAGCTCCGCAGGGAATAAGACGGTAGTCGCCAGATCGTAGAAGTCGATACCACCCATGCCCACCAGCCGGGTCACGCTCCTGTCCGATCGCTGCAGCTGCGCGTCGAGGCTGATCCCCGTGATGAGCCGGTTGACGGCTTCGTTATTCTTCATCAGCGCGATCGTCTGCAAAGGGTTCGAGGAGGCGAACGGGTTGCTGGGATAGTTGCCGTTCGCGTCAGGATGCAGCTGGGCAAACGAAGGCGTCGAGGAGAGCGCGATGCCCAGGGAGACCCCGGCGTTGTCGTTGCCCTGCAGACCGCGGTCCGCGGATGAGTTGATATAGGTGGTGTTCATCCCGATCCGGATATTGTCCGTGAGATGATGATCGACGTTGAGACGGAGACTGCTGTTGCGATATCCCGTATTCTTAACGATCCCCTGCTCGTCCTTTTGCGCCGCAGAGAGGTACACGCCGGTCTTTGCGGTGCCGCCGCTCACGGAGAACACCGTATTCCGCGCAAAACCGGTCTTACCATAGACCTCCTTCTCGTAATCATAGATGTGGCCGGCGGACTGCGCAGCAGTGAATTGCTGACGCAGGGCCGCGCTCTGGGTCGGGTCGCTGGAAAGACTGGCGGCCTTATCGGCGTCGAAGGCCCGGACGCCAAGCAGCTTGCGCACCTTGATAAAACCCAGGTCCTGTGAAGCGGTGACCTTCGTTCGGCCTTCCTTACCCTTCTTCGTGGTGATAACGATCACGCCACCCGCCGCACGCGAGCCATAAACCGCTGCCGCAGAGGCCCCCTTCAATATCTCAATGCTTTCAATATCTTCTGCCCGCAGATCGGCGATACGACTGGAAGGATTATCCTGTATGCTGGTAGGCGCGCCTCCGCCCTGCGCCCCGGTGACCACATTCAGACCGGCAGAGGTGGATGTATTGTCCACATAGACACCGTCGATGACATAAAGCGGCTGCGTATTTCCGAAGACCGACGTGACGCCCCGCAATTTGACACTGATGCCGCCCCCGGGCGATCCCGAATTGGCGTTGATATAAGCGCCAGTTACCTTTCCTTCGAGCGCTCCGTCAAAAGTCTGCGCAGGGGCGACACCGTTGAGCTCCTTTGAGCTGATCGTAGAGACGGCATTGGCCAGGTTTCTGCGTTTGATCGTCGTCGACAGACCGGTGACGACGACCTCATCCAGATGCGTGATATCCTCTTCGAGACGGATCTTCAGACCGGACTCCGCAGCAGTGATCGTCTGCGTCCTGAAACCCGCGCTGCTGACAACGAGCTTTGCACCCGCGGGTACGGACAGGCTAAACTTCCCATCAGCATCGCTGGTCGTGCCTTTGCCGCTGGATTGAATGACGATGCTCGCGCCCCCGATGGGATTTCCGGCAGGGTCGGTGATCGTTCCGGTGAAAGTTGAGTTTTGAGCTATAAGGACCGGAGACAGCAGCAGGCAGCATGCCAGCCCCGTCAGGAGATAGAATAACTTTCTCATGATACATTTTGGTTACGTAAGTCAATAAATTTGGTTAGCGAGTCGGTTGTTGCAGGGAAAAGATATGCTTTCCATACCCGCGTTCCGCCACCTGGCGGGCCCTCGGTTCATACGTGCTCAGATCGCTCGGCGTGTTCGCCGCCAGCCCGTCGACATAACGGTTAAAAAGACAGAACGCCGCCGCAATAAGCACCGTGTCATGGATATCCTTGTCTGTCGCTCCCGCCGCGCGGGCCCGATCGATATCCTCCGGCAATACCGCCTTCCCGCTCTGCTGCACCTTACGGGCAACGGCAAGCAACGCTTTCAGCTTATCGCTGACAGGCGCCGATTCGGGATCGCTGCGCACGGCGTCGACAATCGCTGCCCCGTCGGCCGTCCCCATCTCCCCATCAAGATAAATGCACGCGATCGCTCCATGGGAGTTGTGACAATAGAAGCAGTCGTTGAGATAAGATACATAGGTCGCGATCAGCTCGCGTTCTGCCGGCGAGAGTCCCTCCGTATCCCTTAGCAGGACGTTGGCGAGCTCTCCCAGCGGCTCGGCCGTCTCCGGGCGGAAATTCAGCAGACCACGGATACCAGCCAGTTCATTATTTACTGCAATATGAGGCATGATTAATTTTTTTGTGATCGCCCGAACGAACGATCATTTATAAAGATCAAAATCGATATACCCTTCCTCCGCGCGACGCGGCGCCCTGTCCACATAAACCTGCCGGTCCTGCGGCGCCCAGGTTGCCAGACCGTCGACATAACGGTTGTACATACAGAAGGCCGCGGCGATCAGCACAGTGTCGTGGATCTCGCGGTCGGTGGCCCCTTCGAGCCTCGCCCCCTCGATCAGCGCAGACGTAACATGCTTCCCTCCCCGCTGAACAGCTGCAGCAATCGGCAGCAGCGCCTTCATCTTATCCGAAATAGGCCCCTGCCGTGGATCGACCTTTATCGCGTCGATCGTGGGCATATCGCAGCCCAAATAGTGCTGCGCCAGACTGCCATGGACATTCTGGCAAAAAAAACAATCGTTAAGATGCGAGGTATAGGCCCCGATCAGCTCCCGTTCGCCGCGGGACAGTGTATTGTCGTCACTGCGAAGAAGTACTTCTGCCAGCTCGTTCATCGGTCGCGCCGTTGCCGGGCTATAGGCCATCGGCCCCCGAATACCCGGCAGGTCGTTGCCCAAGTTTATGTGTGCCATGTTGAGAATAGTATGTGGTTGCAAGACCGATTAAAAAAATAAAGGAAAAAATAAATATCGCATTGCCATACCCGCCAAGGGCGCTGACCAGCGCGCCGACGAAGAAGACCGCCGTCCCCGTAAAGAGCCGGCCGACATTGAAGCAGAACCCCGTCGCCGCCGCACGTATCGAAGATGGAAACAGTTCCGGAATATACGCCGACAAGGCCCCCTGGCTGATGCCAAAGAAAAAGGCGAGCACCGCCGTCTCCGGATAGGCGACACCGGTAAAAGAGTGATTCCCCTTGAATAGCAGAAAGGCCATGACAAAACAGACGGAGAAACAAAGCAGCATCGTCCTCCGGACGCCAAGCGCATGCATGATCCACCCCGAGGCGAATCCCCCCAGCAGCCCACCGCCGCCCATAAGCATCATGCTGAGCGCCCGGTCCTGGTGAGCGTCGCTGGCCAAAGAAAGGCTCTGGACCCAGCTGGGAAGCCAGTCGAAGATCGCCCACATGCCGATGAGCATGGTGCCGAAGATGACCGACCCGCTCCACAGATTGGCGCGGTAAGGAGCCGCCAGAAAACCCGGCGGCTTCGCCCCGGAGCCATTAACATCAGCGCCCGCACCCCCCGACACCCGCATCAACAGCCCCAGCACCCCAATCACCACCGGAATACTCCCCACCAGAAAAGCCTGCCGCCATACAGGCAATAAAAAATTGATCAGCCCGGCCGAGAATATCCCCAGCGGTATAGAGATCGACAGTATCCCCAGCGCCACCACCCGCGGCTTACCGGTCCAAAGCTCCGAGACCACGATCGTCGTCGTCACAAGAACGCCCCCAACACCAAAGCCCGAGCAAAAACGACAGACTGTGATCAATCCCCACGAAGGAGCCGCCGCCGTCAGCACGGTAAAAAGACCATACCACAAGGTCGCAAACGCCATCGAGCGCATTCGGCCGATCCGGTCGCAGACAATACCCCAGAAGACCCCGCCGAACATCCAGCCGAAAATGAAGATCGAGTTGATGGTCGCCCCAACCCTGTTGACCTCCTCCGGTGGCAGCTTCCCCTGAAGATCACCCACCACTACCGGCAGGAACACCGACATCAGGGTCATGATAATCCCGCCAACCATGCTGCTGAAAAAACAAAGAAGGAATATGCCGGTCTTTTTCATGATGATTGTTTTAAGTGTTCATATCCCTGGGGCAGGCGGTTGTACCCATGATGGGTGATCCGCTGACCAAGGCCTTCATAAAATGCCGGGTCGGTCGGCGTCACAGTAGCCAGTCCGTCCACATAGCGGTTGTACAGTGAGAACAAGGCGGCGATGAGCACGGTGTCATGGATCTCGCGGTCGGTAGCGCCTTCATCCCTTGCGTTGGAGACCAGTTCGGCCGTGACATTCTTTCCGCTGACCTGCACCGCCGCGGCGATGTTCAGCAGCGCTTTCATCTTCTCGCTGACCGGCGCCTGGTCAATATCTCCTTTAACCGCCTCGGCAGCCTGGTCATTCCCCAGCAGGATATTGGCGGCGGCAGTATGCGCAGCCGTGCAGAACCGGCAGTAGTTGCGCGAGGAGACAACAGTCGCGATCAGCTCCCGTTCACCTTCACTAAGCGTCGATTCCCCCCTCAATAAAATTTGCGTCAGCTCGCGGATAGGCTTCGCGCTATCGCGGCGATATTCGAGCAGCCCGGTAATCCCCGGCAGATGCTCTTCCAGTGGTATATAAGGCATGATTATCTTTTGGAAATGCGAAATACGATAAGTAACAGGAAGACTATGCGGGATTAGCCGGCGGCCGTTCAGTAAGGGAGTGAACACCATCAGGGATCAGCGTAAGATAATAGCTACCCTGCTTTACGAGGCCGCAACAAACCTGGCCAAAAGAATAAGTGTCCGGCAAGAGATAAGGATCCCCCAGAAAGTTCTGACCGCATGAACCTTCACGCGACCCGCCTGAACTCTTCTGAGGTGACCGGAAATCATTTACAAGTGAAAAATAATTATTGCCGCTCGTCCTCAGACCCTGAACAGCCATATTGGGAATGCACAGATACTCAGCGGAATCATTCATTATCCGGCGGCCGACAAATTGGTAGGCCACACCGTCGACATCGATCCGGCCCTCGATATGCTCAAATTCCTCGGACTGATTAAAATAGGAAAGATGGGTAGTGGGGACCTTGAGGTGTAACAGCTGATCCGGTTGATATTCGGCCCTATCCAGCTTGGCCTGCAGCTGCCTGGTGGCACGATCCTGAAGGTATTCCTGCAGAACACGATACCCGACCCAGTTGAAAAGAAAGAGTCCCCCGAGTAATATGGCAGCTAGCTTACGCAATCCGTATCAAATTACGGAAATTTTCGAAATACTGGATCATCATTTACCTTTCGGCGATCGTGCCCCTCACTTTCCGGCAACAGTCCCCCTCACTTTACAGCCACCGTCCCCGGGTGAAACGTCCTCCACGAATGCCAGAATTCCTGATACGCCTGCACCCGCGCGAGCTGCGCCCCCTTCAGCGGCCCATCCACACAGCTGCCGTCCGGCCTCCAGCTGCTCTGTGTATTCACATCCCGTATCGTCTTCATCAAAGTATCATATTGAAACCTCAAACTATCATTATACGCCAACGCATAAAAGGTCTTATTGTCCGGCTCGATGGTCAGCAACAGATGCAGCCTGCCAATTGTATCGGGGATTACCCTGTCCCTGACCAGGTTGTTCCAGTCATAAGCCTTGCTCCTCCCCCCTGTCTCGACCCCGATCACCCAGGACTTGAAGTTCCAGGAGCCGGCGTCCCTCTTCTCAAGACCGCTGTTGATCGTCCCTTCATCATAGCCTTTCAGACTGTCATACTTACTTATAAAATTCGGATCGGGTCGCATCGTCAGACTGTTGGGATGCAATGCCTGCCAGCCGCCAAGCGTCATCTGCGCCGAAGGCACCTCTGTCAGTTGCTGCCCCTTCAGCGGGCCGGCGATCGATACGCCGGTCGCCTGCTGCCACCAGCTATGCGTGTCCGCATCTTCGAACATGGCATTGAAATGGTCCATGCCCACGAGCCGGAACGAAGCATACTTTCCCTGTACAAAGGGACTGTACACCCTCCCCGTCCGGCAGACGGTGCAATAGGTGACAATGATCGGCTGACCACCCACCGTATCCTTTACCTGGTGATGATAACCGATGATCTCGATCGGATAGGCCCTGGCCTCCCCTTTTAACGCAACACCGATGACCAGCCGATTCCTGTCCGTGCTGTCCATGGCGAACTGCTTCACTTCGGGCTGATAGAACATCTTATCGGCGAGGAATCTGAAATTGAACAGGTAGAACACTCCGCCATACAGCAGCAGTAGCACGACCAGCACGATCCTCAACCCCACCCTGCCAGCACGGAGATAGTAGACCAGCGGCCAGACGACCAGCGCCAGCCCGATGATCCGCAGCCAAAGAATATTCCGGTCCAAAAAATACGCAAAGCCGATCGAATCATGCCGCTGACTCCCGGGGAACGGCATGATAAAATAGACCCGCAGGATCTCGAGCGCAAAAAGAAAGATCAGCCCGATCCACAACAACAACGATTTTTTCATATAGCCCTGTTTGATCAATTTACCTTAATAGTCCGTTTCCTTCCCCTGCTATCCGCCACCTCCACTGATAAGACCGTACTATCAACCGCAATGAACCTCCCCGACTGAGACAGAAAAGAGCTCCCATAACCCGTTTCCCGCCGCTGCCGCCTTCCATCCCTGTACTCAACCACCACCGCAACATCCCCCGCCTCCAACCCCAACAACCGACACCGCCTGTTCAGCTCGAACGCATCCAGCGACCCCTTATTCTGGCTCGCGGCGATCATATAGTGGCCATCCCCACCCCTGAGCTTCACCATCGCCTTACCGTTCCCCGGAATAAAGATCCCGCTCTGCGCGATCGACAACGGCACAAACCTTCCTTTGCCATCTCCTTTCAGCACCAACCCATTCAGTGCATCATAACGCCCATACGAAGGCATCGTCCCAAAATCATTCGTGCTCATACAAATATCGAGGTTGCCGTCTCCATCGAAATCGTCCGTTACCATCCCGTTGATGGCGGAATACTGCGCAACATCCGGCAGCGGCTCTATCGTAAACGTCCCGTTACCATTGTTCCGGATCAGACAACTGTTAAAGTCATTAGCCGAATAGTGCACAGCCCCCGACAGCTCCTGAGGCGTAAACACGCGATCAAAACTCGCCGTGGCAAAACTATTATAGGTCAAAAAACGCTTCTTCAAAAAAGGCAGCTGCGCGACAAGATCGTCCCGCGCATCAGAGGCAAATTCCTTAAGCTGCCCCCCCTGCCGGTCTTTAATATACGAGGTCAGGATACACTGCGTGATGCCCTGGTTGTAAAAATCCTTCGCGTAGACCGACACGGGATAGCTGTCGCTTGCCTTGTAGAAGGAGTTCCGTCCCAGATTGGCCACCACATAGTCAATATCCCCGTCATTGTCGAAATCACCGGCAGTGATGCTGTTCCACCATCCAATCTTACCTCCTATCCCCGACCCCGCCGTAATATCCCTGAACTGTCCGTGATCGTTCTTAAGCAGCTTTATCGGCATCCATTCCCCCGCCAGCACCAGGTCCTGCCAGCCATCATTGTCAAAGTCAGTCCAGATAGCATCGCATACCATCCCGATATCCAGCAACGGTTTCGCTATAGTCGCCGTAACGTCTGTAAATTTCACCTTTCCGTCCTTTGAATCGTTGCGATAAATAGCGCACGAGACCGGCTTCGGATAATTCCCGGGGAGCACGCGGCCAGCGACAAAAAGGTCCAGGTCGCCGTCATGATCAAAATCGATCGCGCGGACACAGGACTTGCTCGTAAAGTTCTTTGGCAACGCCATCGTATCAACAGTAAAATTCCCCTTGCCATCGTTGATATACAATCGGTCTTCATACGCAGGCACGTTCGGCAGGATAGCATATCCACCCGCAGCAATATAAAGATCGAGGTCCCCATCACCATCGGCGTCGAACAACAGAAGCCCCAGATCGTCCTGGCTCTTCCCCCCCTCCCCCGGAAGAACGTACTTATTGACAAACCGACCGTCCCGCTGCTGCTCCAGCAAAATAGTAGGATTCGGGCCGCCTCCGCCAATAAAAATATCATCCAACCCATCGCCGTTCACGTCGCCGACAGCCATCGCCGGCCCATATTCAGACAACTTATGCGGCAGCAGCTTCTGGATATTGAAATCGATAAGATCCCGTTTATTATCCTCATAGTGGATCCTGGTCGGGTCATCGATCGGCTGAAACCAGGCCCCGGTAGCCATCGGCTCCCGCTCCCATCGATAAGGCGTAGTGGCCGCATCATGCCTCACCGTAATTTGCTGATCCGGCTTCACATCCAGGACCACCTGCTTTTTGCCATCCGGCCACTTCACGACCATCGAGTCGATCCTGGTCACCCCACCCAGCCCAAAATGCGGGTTCACGGACATCGTGGAGAGATAACCGCGATAAGGCGTCTGTTCGTATACCTGCTGCTTCCCGTCATAGTAGAGTCCGATCCAGGCTCCCAGACCGTTGCGGTTGAGCGAATCGCCAACCAGCTTTACCCCCAGCCAGCCGGGAGCCCCCGATGAAACATTTCGATAGACAAATGGCTCGTCATTGACATTATTGATGACAAGGTCGAGTTTCCCGTCATTGTCCAGGTCAGCATACGCGGCGCCATTGGCAAAAGATGCCGTCGTCAGCCCCCAGGTGTCGGAGACGTCGTTGAACGTCGTGTTTCCATTATTCCGGAAAGCATAGTGCTTCAGCTTTACCTGCGGGATCTTGCCCAGCACCTCTTTCTTCGACTTGTAGGCGAATGCCTGCTCTCGGAAAGCGATAAAATCGTGATCCGTAATATCCTTCGGATAGCCATTGGTGATAACGATATCCCGGAACCCGTCGTTGTCGAAATCCTGCACGAGAGGCGCCCAGCTCCAGTCTGTCGAAGAGATCCCGGCCCAGTACCCGATATCCCCGAAAACCGGATCACCAAGCGAGTCCCGGCGCCCCACACGCGGACCCATATTCAATTGCAGCGTATTGCGAACATACTGGTACTGATAACCGAATAGATCGTTGTTGACATAGTTCTGATAATTATACGCCGGCATCAGCATCTTCTTTCGGTAGTTGTCTTCCGGGTCCATATCCATTTCCACCAGGTCTGCAAGACCGTCATTGTTGATATCGATCACATCCTGCCCCATCCCATTGGCGGAGGTGTGCTTAAAATAAGTAGCCGCCTTGTCCGTAAACGTGCCGTCGTGGTTGTTGATATAGAGCAGGTCATTGGACAGGAAATCATTCGCCACAAAGATGTCCTTCCAGCCGTCCTGATTAAAATCGGCAATGGTTGCGCTGTGCCCGTATCCTTCGATCGTGACACCCGCCTGTCTCGTAACATCCTTGAATACGGGATGACCAAGCCCGGCATTCCAGTCATTCCGGTAAAGACGACCGGTGCTCGGCGAAGAGCCGTCCGTGCGCTTCGGCCGGTAGACGGAAGGGTTCCTGTCGTCTTCCATTTCGTTGACGGTAATGTATACGTCGAGATCGCCGTCATTGTCATAGTCGAAAAAATTAGCCATGGTGGAGAATGACCCGTCATTGAGTCCGTACTCCTTAGCCATCTCTTTAAACTCCGGAATACCCACCTTATTCAGACCCTGGTTTATATACAGGAGGTTCTGCCGTCGCTGGGAATCCGGCAATATCGTCGTGCAGACATAGAGATCGGGCAGCCCGTCGTTGTTGATATCGACAACCGCTACGCCCCGGCACCACCGCCCCCCGCCATCCACTTTGGCAATATCCGTGACGTCCTCGAATTTAAAGTCCCCCTTGTTCAGATACAGCCTACAAGGCACCTGGTTCCCCGTAAAATAGATATCCGGCAGACCGTCATTGTTGAAGTCCCCGATGCCAACGCCGCCGCCGTTATACATATTCGGGAGATCAAACGGGTTAATGGTATCGTTCTCGACGATATGATTGTTGAAGTGAATATTCGAATGACCGGAAGGCACAAGCTCAAAAACTGTCTTTCGCTCCCCGCACGCAGCGGCAAGGACACACAAAAAGAACACAACAAAAACCGGCTGATTTTTCATACCTATTCAGGTCTGGACAAGACAGAGCTCACGACGAATGTACAAAAAAAAGAATGTGAAATTCCGATAGTTGTTATTAAATATAGTAGCTTCGGAAGCTAAGACATAAACTACACACCATGAAAAAGCTATTGTTTGTCACTGCCATTGCTGGTCTGGCCCTCGCATGTACCAACGATGCCAAGCCACCGGCTACCGATTCGACCACCACGTCAACGACGCCTGCTCCCGCGCCCGCCGCTGCGGACTCCTCATCCAAAATGCAGGCCACACTAAAAGACGGACTGATGACGATGAAGGACAGCAAGATGATGATCGTAAAGAATGGCGCATGGGCCGCCATGGACTCGGCCGTAACCTGCACCAACGGCCGCAAGGTCGCCATAGACGGCACCGTTTCCAAGGGCGACAAGAAAAGGAAGCTGGAAGAAGGAATGATGATCGACAAGGACGGCCAGCTCATGGACAAGAACGGCAAGCCGATGGATTCCAGCGGCTGGGACTAACAAAGAACTTATTTTACCAGCGCATAGCCGCCGACGATAACCTTCCGGGTCCTGTTAAAGTTTCGCCAGGCATGCCAAAATTCATTATAAGACTGGACTGGTGCCAGTCTTTTTCCTTTTAGGGCCCCCGCGACGCACACACCGTCCATATTCCAGCTGGAGTTCGTATTGGCATCCGTCAGCAGGTCCCCGTCCCCCGATATCCTGAAACTGAGCAGCTCGTCCCCTAGCCTCCGGTCATATACATGAAAAGAAGCCGAGTCTCGTTCGATGGCCAGCAGGATCGGCATCTTGTCCACCGAGTCCTGGATGATCCGCTTCTGCAGAAGCTCGTTCCAGTCATACGCCTTTGAGCCATCGCTGTTCGCCACGCCGACGATCCAGGAATTGTGCTGCCAGGACGCGGTGTCCCTTCTCACGAGCGCGCTGTGCATCGTCCCTTTATCATAGTCTTCCAGGTTGAAATAATGGTCCATGAACAGCGTATCCGGCTTCATCACGAGGGAGTTAGGGTATTCCCTGAGCCAGGCCGCCAGGGTCATCTGTGACGACGGGAATTCCTTCAGTGCATATCCTTTTAGCGGGCCGGTGATCGATACGCCCGTCGCCTGCTGCCACCAGCTCTTCGTCGTAGCGTCCTCGAATACCGCGTTATAATGGTCCATACCCACCAACCGGAAACTCTCCTGCTTCCCGTTGATCATCGGGCTGAACACCCGCCCCGACCGGCATACCGTACAATACGTCACCATTACCGGCGTCTTTCCCAGGGTGTCAACCACCTGGTGATGATAGCCGATCAGCTGTATGGGATAGGCCCTCGCCTCACCGTCGACCACCACCCCGATCACCAGCTTGGTCTTATCCATAGTGCTGTCATCCGCGGTACTGAAAACCTTATTTACGGGCTGATAAAATATCTTGTCCGCCGGCAGACGATAATTCGTTACCAAAAATACTACGGCATACACAGTCAACAGCACCGGCAATACGATCCGTTCCCAGGTCCTCCCCCTCTTAAACACCGCGACCAGTCCCCAAAAGGCGATCAGCAGCACGACGATGCGGATCCACACTACCCACCGGTCCAGCATATACGCATACTCCACCGTATCGCTGACCTGGCTCCCCGCAAAAGGCATCAAAAAATAGACCCGTAAAATTTCCGTTGCCAACAGAAAAAGAAGTGCGGCAATAAAGAACACCCTCTTTAATACAGCAGGTAGTTTTGAATATAATAGAAGATTAGTACGTTTCTCCATAAATCGGCAGCAATTCGTCCACAGCAGTCTGACCGCTTACAATAGGTAATGTACTGAAAATTGTTGAAATAGAACACAAATCCCCCTTATTGGGCCGGCCGCATCCCCACATTTAACGTCAGTGGCGACGCTCCTTTCAACCGGGGAATACCCGTTGGTCCTCACTAGAAATACAGTGGGTTCGTATTGCGATTCCCAATCATTACGACAGCCCTGTCCACCCTACTAAAACCGAGCAGCTGTTCATTGGGCCACCCAAGGCTGGGGCATCATTTGTACCCCTGGCCTGCCACGGACGGTACATGCCTTATGAAAGACAGGGACAGCCCCCGGTGTCACTTTCTAACTTTTGCTTTCCGGCTCCCGGCTTTAGCTGATACGAGAGCCAGCCAAAAACGCCTTCACCTCCTCTACCGTAAACCCCGGCGCACCCATGTCCCTTAATTTTTCCGTCAGTCTGAAAGCATACCAACGCATATTGATGGCATTCGCATACCTCTCGGCCAGCCGCTCCTCGGCCTGCCACAACGCGTCAAGCACCAACAACAGGTCGGCCTCCGATTTTTCGGCCAGCGAGCCCAGCCAGTCCTGCAAGATCGCACGTGGATTGTCCGGGGACCGCACGATGTCATAGGCAGGATCTACCAGCAGATAAAGAAAGGGCTCGATCAATGCAAGGGCTTCCCGGGTGTTAATTTTGGCAAACCCGACGGTCAAAAGATACATCTCCGGTGGCTTGGGCCGGTCGAGCAGCGACACCACGTATCGAAAGCCGGCCAGCGACCCGGCCACGATGGCAATTTTTGCAAAGACGATCCTATCCCTCTCGGGTAACTTGGAGGCCTCGACCATGGCCATAGACTTTTCTTGAACGACCGCCGGATAACCGTCAGCAAGGATCCCGAGGAGATGAGCGAATAAAGGCTCTTCGGGCGGAACATGGTCCAGCAGGGTCAACAATTCAGCGGTATCGCCGCCTAACCTCAGGTAAATATCGGCAACGTAATGAAGATCAAACGGGCTAAGCAGGTCACTGGTAAGCGCTTCCAATAAATAAGACTGCGATTCAGAAATCCTCAGCTTATCGCAGAGAGCGAAATGAGAAGCAAGGACGCCGCGTGAATCGATTCCTTGCTGAAGATGGTGCATTACGGCATCGGTAAGATAAAGCACGGCCTTGTCTCCCAACGCTTCTTCGATCTGCAGGCGCAGTAAATCTGGTGAGGGCCTATAGCGTTGTTGCGGCACGATCCCCTGCGCATCCATCCAAAGGAATTCCACCAGGATGGCCGGCGGGGTGGCAAACCGGTACTTGGAAAAGATATTGACTACTAGGTGCTCAACGGTGAATTGGGGATTTGTACCCATGGCAGCCCCACGGTAATCTCCACGTCCGACTTGTGAATAGTAATACTCCTTGAGCAGTGGAAGCAACAAGGAATTAATTTTTTCGGGTTCGTATTGATATTGCAGTATCTCCGTCGCGCGGAAATAGCGAAACTTTTCTTCATCCTCCAAAAACTCAAGACAGTCCGTTAGGCTGGCCGTCTCCCCCTCCATAATCCAATGATTGATAAACTGGGTGATAAAATGCGATGCCGCGCCGCGTAATTTCCCTGTGCCCATTCCATACAAGCTATGGATATCGATGACCTCGGCCTTGTGCAGCGCAAATAACCGATTAACGGAAGTACGAAATGCCGCCCGTGACTGAATACAGGTCATATCCAGTTCGATCCGCAACGCTTCCTCCTTTTGCATTCGCCTGAATTCCCGGATTTCGGCCTTATTAGTCAGCGTACCTCCGGAGACTTGATCGATTAGGCGGCGATATGCCGTTCTCTCCATCTCGTTTGCACTCTTGTCCATCACCATTAGCGGTGCCTGAAGCGCTCTGAACGGCAGTCCGGCCTGCTCAAATTCCCAGAGTAGGTAATCCATCGATCGGGGATTGACCAGCGAACCCAATTCCCAATGCCCAGAATCGAAGATCATTGGACCAAAGCATCGGGCGAGCAGGTCACATCCCGCCATTTGCAGCAGCACCGGTGCCAGCCCGCCGACGTCTTCGCGCAAATACGGCCGACCGTTACTGCGCAAAAATCCCGCAATCGCCACGGCAATCTGGGGTTCCCTTGAAAGCCGATCCGCGCATTTTTGCAACAATTGATGCACGAAGCCCTCCCGGAGTGTGCCTTTGTACCGGTAAAATTCGGCCCAATCGGCCGTCCCCATCGCGCCAAATAACGGATACAATTGCCATCGCTGTGTAAATGAAAGCAGGAACGCCTCCAGGTTCCTTTCTGAGCCTCCCTGCGAAATAGGCTTGTTGTGCGCGATGAGAATCGGTATGCCCTCGATGCCGTAGAGCCAGAACCGCCCTACGAGACCTAACCGCGAAATCCACGCATAGACCTCATCGCGGAACAAATGCTGGTGATGAAAAGCGCTGGATTCCATGACGGCCATTACGTCTTTAAGCGAACCCAATTCCAGTTCGCTCAGGATACCGATCAAATCGGCGGCATATCTGTAATCAGCAGTTGCCGCAAGCTGCGCTTGAACAAGCGCCAGTATTCCCACCTTATTCTTCGGGGTGACATCCGGAATGCCGCCCAGGATACGGCAGCAAACTATCTTAATGGAGATCGGGAAGTCCTTATCCTCCAGGTACCCGGTTAACACCGCCACCGCCTGAGGTGTACCCGTAAAGAATTGTCCGATGCTCCTGGTATACACCAGCTGTGGCCATAACTGATTTTTAACACAATACTCAATCAGCCGCTTGAGACATTCCACCCGAAAAGCCGGAGTATGGATCGTTGGTTCGCTGACTAAGACCCATTCCGGGCTGTCCTCCTCGAACAATTGTATTACATCCTTGTACAATTCTCCTTTTCTATCCAGCAGCGAAAGCAAGGCAAAACCCGTTTGCAACCAACGCCTCCTGAACTTGCGCAACTGCTTGCCGATCGTAAGCAGGTCGCGGATCATGACGAAAGGATACCGCCGAAGCTCAAGGGCCGCCAAATGTTCCTGAAAAAATGCATTGGCAAACGACCACTGGCCATCCTTGAGACCAACGAGCGGGTTTTGGCGGAGCAGATCCCGCTCTGCCGGCGCAAACAATTGCTGAAAGCTGGCATCCTCAAGCGCATTTTGTCCAACAAGCTGCAGCACCATCGCCAGTTTTTGGACGGCATCTCTGCTCTCATTGACTCGATCGGCCATCACACCTGTGCCGAACGAACGGTCCTTTCCCGCGGTAAAAGCCTGCTCGATAAAACGCTCGATCGCATCGGCCTTTGTGGCCGGGAGCTTGCCAGTCCGCTGAAATTCACCGATCATCTGGTCCAGGTAGAAGGGATGATGAACCCAGCCCTCCAATCTTTTCTGCCCGATCATCTTGTTGAATTTTGCCGCGTGGCCATCAAATCGCTTGCCGATGTACTCGTCTATCTCCTTCGCTCCCAGAGCGGCGAATACATAAAAATGAAAGCTCCTGAGCAGTGGGGCAATTTGGCTGTAGAATTGCCGGCGGCAGGACAGAATGATGCTAACAGATGGGAATTGCGCGGCAAAACCGTCGATATACTTGGCAAAGGCCAGCACTTCATTGCCATGCGCCTCGTCCAATCCATCGATGATCACAACGAAGTTCTTCAAAGGCCGGCTCGCCCACTGGCGAAAACGCCGCTCGAGCAGTTGATCGATGGGCTCGATATTCTCCTGCTTGACGTCTATAAACAAGGGTTCAATATGTTGACCTGACTCGGCGAGCTGGTTTGCGCACTCCCTCAGACAGATCGATTTACCCGTATAAGGATCGGCGATCAACCCGATGCGCCGGATCGCCAATCGATCGCCCGTAAATTGTTCGGCTAGTTGGACCGACTGCCCATCCGCCGCCTGCCAGAACCGGCGGATGGGATCGTCTGTATCTTGCTGGATCGGCAATAGTCCCCGGACAAGAGCCGGCTTAAGGCGTTGGGGAAGAGATGCGCTCTGAACAGCCGGCGTGCACCAGTCTCTGGCGGTCTGCAGTCCAAAGAACCTTTCAACGATCGGCCACATCCTGATCAGGTGGGTAGCCAACGTTTGTCTGTCCCACCACTCAAAATGGATATTACGAGTGGACTTTAACAGACCCCGCTGTTCCTCCAAAGCAGCATGCACCCGCGCGGAACGCAGTTCGGCGGTAGTCGCCAGAATGAACCGCGTTCTCGGAACAGCATATTTGTGTTTAAGAAAGATGCCGACCAGCTCCCTGACCTTTGCCGGGCTGAGCTTTTCTTCATGCTTGCACTGGATACAGACTGGCTCATCCGCAGATTGGCTAGCGATCAGATCGATCCCCGACTGTAGGCTGCCTTGTTTAAGATGTTCGTCGAACCGGGTTCCCGGCAGCATATTCTCAGCGTAGTGCAGCGTAAGTATCTCGAATTCTTTCCAGCTAATTTCTTTCCACGATAGGTTCATTGTACCTGAAAAATACAAAAAAGCTCACTGAAGAAAAAAATTAACGCCGCAAGGCCCGTTCGCTTCCCCCCTTTTAATTATAGGGAAAAAAATTTCATTATCCCACAAACTTAGGCGTTTGCCCCGGAATGTCACAAGGAACTACGGCATAAAACGGTTCAGTACATATCCTCATCATCAGGGGTCCGCTTCAGCTACACCACTATCATAATTATTTTCAAAGGTCATCAACTTCATCATCCGCAGCATTTATTCCGTTCCTCCTTGGACATATCCGGGGGTCGCACACCTGTCATGGCGGGTTAATAAATTTTCGAATATTCAAAAAAGAAACTTCATGAACAAGAAGGAAAAGAATGAAGGAAAGCCGCCATGGAAGGACAGGGACCAGCTCTGGAAGACCGTCTTCGAAAATATCTTCGAAGACTTCCTCCGCTTCGTCTATCCCGACGCAGACCAGCATTTCGATTTCAGCAAAGGATTCGAATTCCTTGACAAAGAGCTACCCGAAATGAAACCCGAACCCGGCAAAAGGTCCGACAGCCGTCGCGCAGACAAATTGGTAAAAGTATACCAGCGCAATGGCAAAGAAGAATGGCTGCTTGTCCATGTCGAAGTGCAGGGCTACCACGATGCGGGATTTGCACAGCGCATGTTCAAATACTTTACCAGGATCCTCGACAAGCACGGACACCCGGTTACCGTCATAGTCGTCTTTACCGGACGGGAAAGGTCGATGCCCGACAACTACCAGTACATATCCCTCGACACCGTGGTCAGCTTCAAATACAAAGCCATCCATATTCTGGATTTTGACGACAGGCTGTTGTTGATCGACGAAAATCCTTTTGCTATGATCGTCTATGCTGCCCGGCAGGTCCTCCTGCGCGGAAAAGACGTCGAAAAATTGCGCCTTCAACACAAGCTCGACATTGTCAGGATTTTGCATGAAAGAGGCATGTTCTCCGATCCAAAGCTCCGCGCGGTGCTGGTATTTGCCAAAAATTACATCACATTTAAAAGTCCCGAATTAGATCGTATCTTCGCAGTAAGATCAGATTTGATCACCGGAATAAAAAATTCTATGGATATTCAGGAATATCTGGCCGAGAGGGCCCGGAAAGTGGCCCTCGAAGAAGCCCAAGAAAAAGAAGAGCGCATCGTCTCCAACCTGGTCACTAGCACCAGCCTTACCGACGAACAGATCGCCTCCCTGGCCGAGGTGCCAGTCACGCTCGTCAAAAAGATCCGAAGAAAGACGAAATAATTAAAAATGGACCGCTCAGAGCGGTCCATTTTTTTGCTCATTTCACCCCGTCACACCCCCAAAGCTCACCTTCCGATCGACCTCCGGCCATCCGGCCAATCTATCCTTTGCCCGAGTCGCAACTCCGAAGGCTCATATCGGATATCCGGCTTCAATACGGCCTCCTTTATTCGGTGGATCACCTTTGGCCACTTGATACCCTCCCGTAAAGCCATTGCCTTTTTATTCACTTTCAGGTTGGAATACCACATGCTATTCCTCACAACATCTTCCTTGGCAGTGCCCGGATATTTCTTCATATAAGCGCCGACGATCTCATTCATCGATCGGTGCTCCAGCAGATAATAAGTATCAACATAGTCCCTTACGCCCGCCTCATCCGTATAAATGGTTTTCACTTTTTCAGCAGCGATATCTTCCAGCGACAGCATCCTAACCCCCTCTTCTTCGACCGGTGGATGGCTTATCGGATGATGAGGTACTCCGACCTCGACATTCACTCCGTCTATTTGTCCCGTGATCTCCCTTTTTCCAACGATTATCCTGTTGACCCGATAATTCTCCTGCAGATGATCCGCTGCCGACCGCGCATCAAAGGGGCCCATCGTAAAGAACCCGACCCGTTCCGGCCTCCTGTGCCCGATCTGCAGGCTCAGCGAAACATCCTCACCCAGCGCGAACTCCCTGAACTTTTCGTCATCGCAGAGCTTCCGCATCAGCTGCAGCGTTTGCTCGTTGACCGTTTCTTTATGTATCATTTCTAATCACTTTTCATTGTCAATATTCAATTTCCTCGATCACCAGCTTCGCCAGCGACGGAGCCTCCATCATCCGCTGTATCTCCTTTTCCACAAGCGCCTTTACCTCTCTCCCAATCTGCAGGAAATGCTCCTGCACTTCCTCCTTTGTAACCGACCGGACTCTCGGCAGCGGCGTAAACCTGGCATGCTCATCGGCCAGCGCAGCATTGTCCTGCGATATCTTCCCATGGAAAGCCTTCTGTCCTATCACGTGATCCGGGTCGTCAGCCACCACTCCCACGAACTCGCCCGAGCTGAGCTTGGCGACGCGCGACACCGTCACGGCCGGGTCCAGCACCGTAGACTCAGAGACTGAAGCATCCTGGCTGTTCAGCTGTATCCCCACCTTTTTCTGCACGATCTTTCCGATCCAGGCCGAAACCTGGTTCGCAGCCTCCCCCGTCTGCTGCCCGATGATCTTATTGGCCGGCAGCTCGAAAAGCACGTCAGCCTGGTCCTTCCCATAGCGGGCCTTTAGCTGGCTATAGCTCTGCACACACACCGTAACGGCGATCTTGTTTGACCTTCCTGTTGCGATCAGCTCCGGCAGCTGATGATTATAGACCGTCGTCGCCTCATCGTATAGCTGGCTGCAGGGGACCATCCCTTTCTTATTGACCAGTCGGTTCATCGTCGAGACATACAGCGATATCACTGCCCCGTAGATACCGCTCCGCTGAGGGCTGCTGCCCATACACAGGATGGCCGGGGCCTTCGGGTTGTTGATATCAAGCGTAAGGTCATTTCCCGATGTGACATAATAAATAGCCGGTGTGCTAAGCCGGGCTACCGCAACTTTAAGGGAGACCATCTGGTTGCCGACGGTCTCCCTGTTGCGGCAGGGCAAGCCAGAGCATCACGAGTACGAGCTGTACCTGGCTATTGAAGGTATCGAGCACAGCAAAACCCAGGTCCGCCATCCTCAAACCAACGGTATTTGTGAGAGGCTGCACAGAACTATGCAGGAGGAGTTTTATGCAGTGACGTTCCGAAAGAAGTTATACAACAGTCTGGCTGCATTACAGGACGATCTTGATCAATCGATGGACTACTATAACAATCAGCGATCACACAGCGGAAAGTATTGTTTTGGCAAAACGCCTATGGAAACTTTTAACGAATCTGTTACCTTAGCGAGACAAAAGATGCTGGATCATCTTCCCCCAGCAGCTTAAATATATCCTGACCCTATAAAACTAAAAATCCCTCGTTGTCAGATCAAATAGTGACTATTACATATTAAGTCAAAATTCTCTTTCGACAACATCGCTTTGAAACACGAGGTACGAAAAAACTGCCTGTTTAACCCTTACCCGAACTTCTCTCTTCAAACTATAACCCATATTAGCATAGATAAAGGGGCTCACGCCCCTTTAAAACCTTATTTTCATCAACTCTCAATAAAAACCAGACGCTTTGATACACCACCAAATTTTGTTCATCTAACGTTCAAGTAAAAAAAATCCGAATCTTCTTCCTTTAATCCTTTCGCCGAGTTCATCGGAGGCCTTAATGCTATTTGCATTTTATATTTTCCCGGTTCCATTTTCCGATTATATAGAAGGGGCGCCGAAAAGCTTAATGAGTTTCCTTTCGGAATATAAATGCAATTGCAACAAGAATCGTCGCATTTATTTAGAAGTGTGCCAACATAGCGCTTTTCTTTTTCGTATGTTTTGTATGTATTTCCTACCTTTTTCCACAAATAAGCATAAATCAATATAGCAGACCTGCTATAAATGCTTTTTAGGAGATATGAAGTATCCTGAATCCAATATTGTTTCAACCCAACGTTTTTAACCGTAATCCGAAACGAATAATCAGATGCATCTGCGTGCAAGCTGTCAATCAATTTTATTTTAATGTCTACTTTTTGCGAGTAACCTGTATTGACTAGGAACATACAAAAAAGAAACTGAAGCATTCTAAACTTCATAAGTCTAAAATTTAAAATTGGTTCGCATTTTATTTGCATCATCACTTGGCATCAACTTTAGCAAAAAATCAACCTTAGATTTATTTACGTCATAAAATTGCTGTCTATTCGGATATGAGACTCTTCCGAAAACCTGTTTTAGCCCAGTCGCTGCGTTTTCCGAAGATTCCTGCGGCGTCATATTCGGCAAACCCGTTGCCGCCATGCTTTCATAGTATGCATCAAGCTCTCTCCCAGGCAAAGCCAATCCAACGTTATTGAAATCTTGCCTAACATGGACCACTTCATGAAATAAGCTACGCACAGTATATCCAAATGAATACGTCTTTTTTAGTATAGACGTTGACGTTTCATTATACACGGTTATGCCGACTTGATGCGCTTTTACCTGATCTTCCTTCCATTCGACACCAACTTGAGGATCAGCATCAAACTGCACATTTGTACCACCATTGCTGATTCCATATCTGAAATAAAACTGATTCTCACTGGCAACCTTGCTAAATGCGCCGAAAAACGAATGATAAACAAAGCTTAACGCATCATCGAACCCCGCTTTCCTCTTGCCTGCATCTGTCTGACTAGCCGCACTACTCCACTTTGCGTTAAACATGCTTTCAACGCCATTTTGAAAATCTTCCTCCGAAATTTCTTCAGACCATGTGTGACCTGTATTGATGTTTTTATAGGTTGCAAAACGGACCAAATCATTGCCATCACTTTCTTTATTTCCCTCAATGGGAGGGCCGCAAGTAAGACAATTATACAACGCTGACATCCCGTCCGGATCAATAAACTTTATCGGACTATTGTAGGCGTAGCAATAAGGAGACCATCTCCGAGATCGATCAGCCAGTGGATCAACCCCATGCCACATCCCCAACTGTTGATCTAACATTCTCGCCCCATAATCATATTCTTCCAACCCGCTCCCATCACTAAACTCTGCATTCTGCAGATCCTTCCCATTATATCTATACTTATTCTCCTTGTACCCCGTCTTTAGTGCTTTATCACTTATCCCAGCCATGGTCAACCCAAATGCATAATAGTGATCCTCCTCCACCAATGGTCCCCTCGTATGCATAACTTGCAAATTATCAAAGAACACATCCACATTGGGTGTCTCATTGCTGGTATAAATATACAAATATCCGCTGGCCGCAACCGGTAGATTTAATAAAATATGCTGTTTCAGCTCCTGATCTGCCCCTACTTGCTGAAAACCGCTGCTGGCGGCCACGTAATTGAACTGGTTGTCAAACAAAACCCAATTCACAAAGGCATGCGGCTTGCCCTGGACGATGGCTGCTCCGGTATCCTGCAGGAACTGCGATAAATTTGTGCTGATCGGCGCCGGGTTAGCCTGCATCGAGGCTGGACTCGGGTGTCCTCCCCCCGGCAGTCCGCCAATCCCGCTGATCAATGCCGTCACCAAGTCAGTCAGCGGACTCACCGGCGTCCCCGGCGAAGTCCCGTTCAGCCGGTACCAGCTGCTGGCCTTGATGCTAAACTGATCTCCTGCCATTACCTTGAGCATTATCCCCGGACCGATCTTCGGCCCCGTAGATCCGCCATTGAGACGGGCCACATAATTATTGGGATTGGTCGTCGTATCCGTCGGATACCCGACAGGCAGCGACACCCTGGTCTCATCCAGTCCGCTGTAGTACAGATTCTCGGAAGCACTATCCCCCACCTCCATCGTCGCAGCAATATATTTATCCGTCTCCTGCTCATCGGTCAGTACCATCCGGGTATTCCCCAAATGATCCTTCAGGAAATAGTCATATTTGAACGAGATAGGCTGATGACCAGGTACCGTGTCAGAGACCAACCGTATCCTACCCTCCTCATGCGTAAAAAATTGCAGCGTATCGGCCGAAACAGTGAGGCCAGCCCTCCCCTGATACTGAAATCCTCCGATATACGTCGTCAGGGTCTGCACACCACCGTCACTATCCACTACCTTCTTCTCGAGCTTATTCCCTACTGCATCATAGATATAGGTGATCGTCCCCTTGGTTCCAGTAGCCGACCTTACCGTCACTTGCCAGGGCAGATTCAGATGGTTATAAACAATCCCATCCGCCGTCTGGCTTCCAATATCCTTGTTCAGATCGCGAACCATATTCCCGTTGTCATCATAAGTATAGTCCACGGCCGCTGTCATCTTGCCAGTACTATACGGGCTCAACGACGAAGTCCGGAAATCCCCCAGTTTCGTCAATGGGTCGTTATCGCCGTCAATGACATTCTGGAGCTTATTGCTGGACGGCATGTATGTGTAAGCGAGTGAATCGATCAGATGACTTCCACCCAGTTGCCAGCCCTGCTGCTGCATGTACCGGATATTCCCATTCTCGTCATAGGCCGTCGAAGCATCCATCCCATTCCCCATAATGGTCGTAAAGTCCAGCTTCGCCGACTTATCCCACCCACTTCCACTATACTGGTTAAAATCCGCAAACAGCAACCGGCTCGCCGCATCGTACCCAAAACCATAAGCCCGTTGTTGACCATCGCCCCTACTCCTCCATTTATTCCCCGATATATTCCCGTTAAAATAACTCGAATCAAAACCCCATTCATAGCTCAGCTCCATCCCGAACCAACGGTTATTCGCTCCGCGAAGATTCTCATTATTGGCGTAATCCCGATTGATCCCTTTTAGCCATCCGCGGATGTTATAGGCGTAGTCCTGGGTCTCAAGGAAACTTTGGTCCGGCAGCTGCCCCAGCTGTTTCTGCTTCAGCTGACCCATCTGGTCATAGCTATACGAGGCGATCAGCCGTCGGGTGCTATCCGCGTCATTGATCGTCTTATATACTTCCAACAGTCGGTTGGCTTGGTCGTAGTTCAAATTGGTCTTGACGTGAGTATTTCCCGCCAATGCAGAGCCAGCCTGGGGATTAGTATTAGCGACGTAGCCCGCAATCACCTGTCCGGTAAAATTATACAGGTTGCTAACCGTATCCCTTCCCCCTTTATAGTTGTCGCTCTGCGTCTGTACCACCCGGCCACGGTCGTCATAGTACGGCACCGACTCGAGCCAGGCGCCTTTCGTCAGATCACTCGGGTCCTCGATCACACGTATTTTGGTCCCCGTCGCCATCCCAATTGTTTGCACGGCCTGCTGCTCCAAATTATTGGGAATAGTCTCGACGTGCTGGTTACTACCGGCGTCAAGCATACCACTGAACGTGGTCGTAAACTGTTTATCGCCCGTCCCACTATAATCATCATAAAAAGAAATGGTCAGCGGAATAAAATTACTTCCCGCCGGTATTGGGTTATCTACCACATTCACTACATTGCTAAACGGCTGCCCTGTCACACCAGCGCTGTCGATCTCCATCGTAGCGTCCACCGTATCCGGCGTATCAAACCCATTCTGTAACTCAACCAGGTTCGTCGCCTTCTGGTCCCCATTCGTCAGTGTCGAAAGATCCAGTTCTGGCAACAATCCTCCCGGTGTAGTCCCATTGACAGTTACAGTACTCGCCACACTGCCCCCCGTCGCTCCTGTTACCCAAACCTGCAGCTGATTCGGCAAACCCGAATAAATGGTCATCCCCGTAGTCCCCACCCGGTTCAGCACATCATACAGCGTCGTCATCCACTGGCTGCGCCGCCGCATATTTGCATCCTGGCTAAACACCAGCCGGTCCCGGTAATCATACACCATATAGGTCCAACCTGCCCCCGGAACCTTCTTAGCCACCATCCTCCGACGCCCGTCATACTCGTACCGGAAACATAGCTGGCTGATCGCCGTCGTATCCGCCGACAAATTCCAGCTATGAGAATAGCCAATTACCGTAGCTTTTGGTGACAGCACAAATCGCAGCTGGTTCAGCTGGTCATAGACATAATACGTACTCAGCCAGCCCCCATACCCCGAAAAATCACCGGCCACGTTTCCCACCTGCACCTTCTTCAAAACAACCATCCCCTCCATATCCTTGTATTCGATAATGGCATGTCCCTGCTCATCCACCGTAACATTCTTGTACAGTTGGCCCGCCGGGTAATAGCCGCCCGCAGTCGGGATATTCGTCGAAATGTCATTGTTCAAATAAGTCAGCGTGTCATTCGAAATATTCCAGATCACTACACTATCCGCATCGACATTTACCCGATATTGCTGCGCTACGCCATGGCCACTACCCGCCCAGCTATTCCCGGCCGCCATAGCCATGTCAATCCGGTTCAACGGTGAAGGCTCGAAGTTTGTCTGGCTGTAATAAACCTGCTCCCCGGTGTAAGCCGGCTGCTCCGCCGGATAAACATTCTGATAAAAATTCTTCTGTTCATTAAAAGGATCCAGCTTCACCCCTCCCTCCGAGGTCGCCGAAACATACGGCAGATATTTATATACTTCCCGACCAATAGAATCATACACCACCGGTGTAACCATGTCTTGCGGACTACTCCCGGGCGTTAGCTGCCGCACCACTGTCTGAAAAGGCCGGCCCAGGCCGTCAAAATACCCGGTCGTCTGCTTCACGTCTACATACCCCGCCGACGCAAAATAAATGGTGTCCGTGATCCGCCCCATAGCATCCCGCTCGCCGATAAAATTCACCAGCGGGGTCTGTCCTCCCACCGCATATCCGGAGGGCGTCGCGACAGGGCCAATAGATGGCCCAGTCACCTGGGTCGCAGTCCCCGGCTTATTGGACACCTGGGCATTCACCACGACGACGGCCGCGGCGCTCAGAAAAAAAGCCAATACTATCTTTTTCATCATCCGGAAGGATTGAATTAGTGCTTGGTATCAATCAGCCGTTTCAGTTCGTCGATCTGTCGTTGCTGGTCATCCAGCCGCGCCTGCTGTTCCTGCAGCTTGTCGTTCTGTTCCTTCAATCGTCGATTTTCCTTTATCAGATAAAGCGTCAACTCCTCCACTTTCTTTAATAGCGCCGCCTGGTGGTCCCCCAGGTCAAACCCATCCCTCGCCACCTCACCCTCGGAAACGATTCCCGGCAAGTGCTTGTGCTCCGTGACATATCGCTCCAACTGCTGCAGGTCCGGAAGCTCATACCCCTTCTTGAACACATAGTCCGGCCATGTGCCCGCTGTCTTCACCCGCACCTTTGTAAAAATGCCCGTCCCATTGACCGCCAGCGCATAGCCATATGTATTCTTGGTCCCGATGCCGATCGTCCCGTCCTTTAGGATCGTCATCCGCTCGACATTATTCGTCCGGAACGCCAGCCGGTTGGTATCCACCGTTCCCACAAAGCTGCTGTCTGCCCCCGTCGCAATATTCCCCGTCGTCGACCAGAAATAGTTCAACGACTGCACCGTCACGTTGATCGTCGCCACCGCAGTATTGCCAAAACCATCGATCGCCCGAGCCTTAAGCGTATAGCTTCCCGGGTCTGCATTGGTCCAGCTGTAAGTATAGGGTGCCGCAGAATCGCTCACCAGCAGGACATCGTTCGCATAGAACTCGACCCGGGCAATGGACCCGCCGCCTGTTTCGCTTGCAGTCGCCGCCAGCGAGATAATGCCGTCCTCGGATAATATCTGGTTATTGGAAGGATGCGTGAACGCTACTACCGGTTGCGGGGCGGTCGTGTGACCCGTTATGATCTGGATGCCACAGAGACAAGCCAGGTTCGAGTTGTTGTAGGTGTTCACATAAACCTTAATAGTACCGGATGCATCCGGCGCTATATTGTGAAATACCGCCCCGTCGCTGGTATTGCTCTCCCCATTGATATCGACATAACCATAGATGACCGCGCCTGTGACAGTATACCGGATCGGATTGAGATGAAAGGAGGCCAGGTTGAGCGTGTCGCTGCCTGTCATTTTAATTGTATAAACGCTGTCCTTATTTAGTCCCGAGATCACCAGCTGCGGAACAAGGGCATTGTACTGCGCGTAAAAGTTACTGTACTGATACCACGTGTTCGCCATGACCGCGGCAGGGAAAAAAGTACCACCGCTGGCTCCTCCACCATCGAATGAGGCATGGGTATCCGGGGTGGGCGCCCAGTTCGTCGTAGCTACGGAACTCACCGTTATACCGCCGCTCGTCCCCGAGCAGACCGCAGCGGCAGGGTCACCGTAGATATTCGTCCACCCCGACACCGCATGTGCGGCCCTGGAAAAGTTAAAGCTGACGGTCTGGGCAGAAAGCCGCCCGACGTAAGCGCCAACAAGCACGATCAGCAGTCCGAAAATTCTTTTCATATTCATTTATTTAAGGCTTGGGGTTATCGTTAATATATAGTGCCATTGTAATAAATGGTCCAGTGTTTCGACTTCAACAAGTCGAATGCACCATCGCTGGCGCTCGTCCTAAACTGTGGCTGGTATCCCCAGATGACAATGACTCCATTTGAATTCACTTGCCCTGACCCGGCGGCGATCTGGTTTAATATCGAGTCTACTGCGGTTGGTGGGATCGGAGTGATCGGATTGTTGGTAAGGTTATTGGAATGATTCTGGTTTCCAGCTATGAGCACAAAAAAGGTAAGATGAGTTAGCCCTGAAAGATCTTCGCGATCCCAATGTTCATCGGATATCTCAATATCCTGCAGCTGTGTAAACCAGGTGTTCCAGTCCGACTTCAGCCGCGATAGCTTAAATGTCGAGTCCCTGTATCCGGCCCTGTTATAGCCGTTGGTAGTGTTGATAACCTTCAGCCCGCGGTTGTTGGCCATGAAATCCTGGGCATAGGAAACATGCATACACGGATTGGTGCCGGCATCACCGTCGTGCAGCCAGAACTGTTGTATTGTAGAGATCGTATTCCAGTTTGTCAGGTTGGCCACAGTGAGCACACTGGCATCCTGGTAGCAGGAAGACGTCAAATTCGAATTGTACTGCGGAAAGGAGCCCCGGAAATTCCTCAGCTTCGTCAGACTGGTAGCCGGATTGTCCACGTTATCCAGCCCCGTGCCCCTGTTGTTATCGTCGTGGTAGATGGTGATCGTCTTGAGGCTCGTATCCGGATAGCTATGCTTGACGTAGTAATATCCGTTAGGTCCAAACTCGACGGCAATAATAGAAACCGTCGTATTGGGCGGCAACGAGGCCGGTGCAGGTACACCAGGGCCGGGCAACGGCGTACCCGTTCCATCGCCAAAATCCACATAGCACCCATTCTCCATCCGGATGCCATCGATATAGTTCCAGGCCAGATCATACTGGTAATAACGGCACCCCGTAACAGCCGGCGGCGCCGTCTTCCCGGCATTCACAGAGAGCTTGAAATGAAGACTATCCGCTTTCGCCAGCGTGCCTATGGCCGCATTGGCCGTATCATTATTCCAGAGGCTGACATACTGGTCAGGTCCGGTGGCGTTCCCCAACAATTTCCCGTGTACGTTGAACACTCCCACCGGATAGCCGATCGTCGCCGCTCCCAGAAAAGTTTGCATGGCCAGCACCGCACAGCCACTGCCACAACCCGCCTGCGCCTGGTACTGGTATTCGTACGACTTCAAAATATTAAAATCCTGGTCACGGATCCGCTTCAATCGCGCCAGCCCATCATACTCATAATACGTCACTCTATTCCCCGCATCCGTCTGGCTCGTCATCCCAACCAGCGGATCATAGGTATAGGTGGTCATCTGGGCTGCAGCAGGGTAAAGCCTCAGCTCGTCGATATGCCCGCTGCCCGAAATACTGATCGTGCTTTGTCCGGTTACCTTGTATACAAATAGCGTCCAGGCGATATTATTCAAAAAAACAGTCTTCCCTACTTTGGGATAACCGCTCATCGTACCGGCTATGCTCAGGCCCGAATGCGAAGTCGTTTGCATCCAGAAGGAGACAAAGTAGGAATTGCCGCTGCCGAGTCCACCTTTGGAAATGGTCCCGCTATTCAAAATCCCAGACTTTCTACCCGTGATCGCGCTCGTATTGTCGGTCGTCACTCCGCTCATCGTCCAGCCACCGTTGCCATCCGCTTCAAAACTGCTGTATGCAATCTGGTCCTGCGTCGCATTTACCACCTTAGCGACCGGCAGCGTCCGGGTATAATCCCACAAATATGCCGTGGTCACTCCGTCATGAGCCGTCGCCTGCTGCAGATCACCGGCGCTAAATAGCAGCTGTGTCTCGTCCAGGTATCGGGCATCCCTCACAATGGAATTACCGGACACCGACGCATCCGTAAAACTTGTCGCCGGCGCCTGCAGATTCACTTGCTGCGTTTTGCCGGGATAGGCAAAGCCAGTGGGAAAGACAGAGTTGCTGTATTGGGTAAAAGCAGCCCCCAGGAGCTTGCCCCCTTTGTAATGACTGACTTCGATCGGCGGGTTGTTATACTCCTGCTGTAGCCGAAGAATAGGAGTAAGATGAGCGTCCGAACTATTCTGCGTGTTCAGATAACAGCTACTCAAAAGATTCGCCGAATCAGCGGCATAACTGTTCCGGCGCCAGCGGATAAAATTAACCCTGTCCTGGGCCAGCATTTCCCGGAATTGAGCATATATCGTATGACGACAACTCAAAATCAGACTTCCGGAGACTGATTGAGGCGTACAAACATCAACATTCTGACTCAACCATACTGTGTCGTTATGCACAGCGCCCTGATAATAGCCAAGACTATCCGGGATCGCGTCACAGGACGGAATCCGGAAATCCATAGCATACTTGGTATTGGTAGCCAGCAGCTCCCCCTTCGACGAATAGCTGATTGCACGGGTGGGCTTGGTATGCCAGGGGCTTCCATAATACGTTGCTGAGGTTGTAGTAATGGTATTGCCGGTTTGGGCATCGTAGGTGACGGTAGCGACGCTGTCCCTCACTTTTTTAGCCGTCTGCAAGGCATACTCCGTATAGGTAAAAAAACCCGTGATATTGATCCCGATATGCCCGGGCGTAACCAGTGGATCAGGGCTATACAAAGGATAGTGATAAGCCTCTTTCAATATCGTTCCATTCTGATTAAAATAGCCTTCATATTCCAGCTCATCCCGCATGAACTCGAAGGGTAGCGGCGCAGCGGGATAGGTCGGAATATTCGGATCACACAGGCTCGACTGGGTCAGCGTCCGGGTGCAAACGTCATTAATGCTTTGTCCCCACATATTCGACCCGTAATAGCGGTAGACAGTCTTCCCATTTCCCGTCTGGGAGACATCGACCTCATTATACCCCACATTCTCGCCCTGTACCGTGGACAAGGGCTGTATACTGCCAGCCGAGACATAATAGAGATGGGCATTAGCCCCATCGATTGACGCGCAGCCGTTGAGATTTACGGGGTTGATCGGTCCAAAGACTGTCCGCATAACATCATTACGAAGGATCTGCACATATACCGGCCGGCTATACAACACGCCGGTAGACGTACTTCCGCCTCCGGTATAGTTGAACGACTTGACAACTGGCGTGGACGTAAGCGCGTCATTGCTCGTAATGGTTTTGATCCGCAGACCTCCCGCTAATAATGTGGTACTAACGGGCACATACCGCATCTGACCAATCCGTGCAGTCGACCCGCAATTTAGCCCGGATCCATCGCCAACGTTCATGTATTCCAGTTTAGCCTGATAGTCGCCCGCCGGCAGTGAAATAGTCGTGTTGTACGACATGGGTGAGATATAGCCGGAAAAATATACTTCCTGGTTGCTGCTGTTGGTTATCCGGAGATCAGGCTCGGCATCCGGCGTCGAACCGGAGTTCACAAATTGCTGCACCTGGATCGTGCAGACTCCGTCGCTGTTCAGGGTAAACGGAACCGTCTGAGAGATATTACCCTGGCCAAACGTGTGAACAACTGCACCTGTCAACCGTACATCCTCAAGCTCACTGGAATTAAATGTATAACTATCCTTCGCCTCAAAATCAAATGCCGTATTCCCTCCCGTCGGATAGTCGATCCTTGCCAACGACCCACCCCGCATCGCCGGCCATGCAGCATCCCGGTTCGCCCCGTACTTGACCGTAGGTACACTATTCGTGATCACCGTAAAGGTCGGCACCATCGTCTTATTGGTATCCACTCCATTGGGAAACCCCCAGTGGTCCACACCAAAGTTTAGCCTCCTCGGCACTTTCTCCCCGAAATAAGTAAACCGATACGGCGGCACGCGCAATGACGCATCACAAGACGTCTCCCGGATGCTGTCCAGCCTCAGCCGGTACTCGTCGGTATGCAGGTTGTAGTTGCTGTATTGTGAAATAAAATCGCCATAGAGATAACTATTGTCATAAAAATAGCTCGTGAAAAGACTATCCTTCTTGCAAAAACCCTTGTTATCCGTTATCGTTACGCTCCCGAGAGCATACGCGCTGGTATTGGTAACATCCGTCATCGAGTTCGTCACAAGAACCCCGTTGCTGTTGGAAAGATCGATCCTCGGTGTAGCCGCAGGAGTAAATAGCATCGAACCGTTGGCAAAGCTGATACCCGTCAGCCGCACTCCCTGCACCAGATTCTTGGTCAGATTCATGCCATAGGAAAACTGCTGGCCGGCGTTGTACTGCAAATATTCATCATTCGACACCGGTGAAGTAGCTACCGCATAGTAGCTATAATTTTCCTGGGCATACGTCAGCGTGATCGAATCCATCCCATCCGCAGAAACAATCTTGTTCAGGAACCAGGACGAGTTAGCCGCCGACGAATTCGAGGGCCCATACTGCAACGTAAAAGGATTCGTGATCTCTATCGGATCAACCGGCCCGTTATTCCCCTTGGCGCCAAAATAATATTTCACACCATCCGGAGTGGTCACGATAAATCCAATAAATCCCCGCCCATCAGTCAGGAAGGGCTGTATCTTCAGATCCTGTTCCGGGACCAGCATCGGTGTCCGGTCGTCGTTGAAATAGAACTTACCCGTATATCCGCCAAAATTGAAGAAATAAAGATCAGGCTCACCATCGGCCATACCCCTTGTCAGATCCAGGTCCATAACCCCCATGTCATTGTCCGGATAATAGCTGTTGTAGCCATAATCGGTATAGTGCCCCTTCAGTACGATGCTGGTAGACAATCCCCTGTCATCGGCCGCGCCTACTACGGTTCTGGTTATCGCTCCCCCGGCGTTCAGCGCCCACCCGGCGCCCACCCATCCTGCAGCCTCCTGCACTTTTAACCCAGAGGCATGATAGCTAAGCCCCACCGGCAACTGCAGCGACCCCGACTTGATCGTATAGATGGGAATTGAAATATCCGGAATACCCGTATGATAGCTCACCGGAATATCTCCGTACTTTCCAAGCGAGGCCGCCGTAGGCGAAGCGATGCTGACCTTTCCGATCGTATTGCTCGTATCGTTCTGGGCCTGCGACCGCTGAAAAACAAAAAGACAAAACAACAGCGTGAAGTATGTTTTATTCATGGCCAAATGGCATTAGAAATTATATCCAATTCTAAAAAGCAGCGGCTGCGTCTTCGGCACCTGCTGGTAGCTCAAAATATCCCACAACAGCTGCATCTTCGTCTTCTTCAGCAGCCGGCTCTTCATCGACACCGTTTTACTCACCCCGATCAACCCGCTCTTCGTCCAGTACTGCAGCTGCTTGAGTTGCTGAAAAGAGCTGAACGGCGTCGTATAGTTATACTCAAATCCCCCGGCCGCCGAAAAGCTTCCCTTTAGCCCTATCTCGACAAAAGACCTTAGCCCGACTCCCTGGCTCGACAGGGCAATGTGCCGGATGCCGCTGCCCCACCCGATCCTATAGCTGGCGCCCACACCGATCACATTGTTGTGTCCCAGTTTATAGCCGAGCGATCCCCCCAGGTCAGTCACGATCGGGAAATAATAGTTGTTGTGCGTAGTCTGAAAATTCACCCCATATTCGAGGCGCCTCCAGAATGTCTTCGTCTTCTGGTCGTTCGGACGGAAGTCCGGCACATCCCCGGTCGTATTCCCTGCACCGAGCTGCTCCAGCTTATTCTTATACCCGTCCAGCTGCGACTGTGCGACAGCGACATTCGACTGTAGATTGTCCATTCCTCCCTGTCCCATCGCCGACACCTGCCCGATCACCTGCTGCGTCACCTGGTCTTTTGTCTGCAGGCCTGCGATCGGCAAGGCAGCACCTGTGCCACCGCCTCCACCCGGCAAGCCGAATAACCCCGCCAGCTGCGAGTTGTTTTTCATGAACGTCTGAAAAGCCGGCAACCGCCGGAGCTGCCCAAGCGCCTCCCGCTCAAGGCGATCCGGGTCATTCAGCATTTCTTTGTATTCGTGCACCTGCTGCGAATAGTAATACGCGTCCTGTTTCATACCGGCAAAAGGCTTCCCTAAAATACCGGCGACATTCGCATGTGTAGCAATATATTGACCGATCTGCTGTTTGCGCGACTCGGCAAAAGCCCTTATTTGATCAGCGTCTTTCATCTTCGCCTGCAGCTGCCGCAGCTGATCCAAAGACCGCTGCACATCGGCTGAGCCGACCCCCAGCCGGGGATTGCTCCGCAAAAACCAAAGCATTCCCTGCAGCGAATCGACATATGGCTGATACTCCCCGCTAACCAATAGCCGCCTGCTTCCCGTATCGGTGGTGACCTTCTTCAACAGGGCCGCGTACTGCTGATCCGCTCCTGCAAACAATTGCTTCGCCCCGGCCGAGTCCACTCGTTCAAGGCGTTGCCGCAGCCGCTGCTCCCGCCGCATCATTTTCGACAAATAGGCTGAGCTCTGCTTCGTCAGCTGCTGATCAAGACCGGATGTCTTTCGCTGAACACGATCCAGCCACTTCAACGGAAAGCGCAACGCCTTATCGACGACAGAGTCGGGAGATTGTGCAGCAACAACCGTACAGGCAAGGCAAAGCAATGCCCCCAGGCCTATAGCCAGAATTTTTGACATACAAATAAATTTCAGCAGCAGACATACACTGCTGTGATCAAATTCAAACCTGGATCACTGAAATCGATCGGGAAAAAAGCTAGGTGGAGAACAGACATGGAAGCGCAAAGGATCACGAACGCGAATAGGTCGTCATTTCATGGCAGCATTGATTTAGAATTAGGGTATAATGGTGCAAAAAGCGGGTAGGACTAGACTTGACGAAATAAGGGAATCTATTTGAAATTTCCTATAAAAAAATTAAACGTTTACATGGACATCTGTAGTGGGACAGACCAAACTGCTTGATAAGTAAGATATTGAATGCGGGAAAAAATCAGGAAAATGTAATAAAGAATAATGATCGAAAACTATTCCATGAATGACATAATAAAAACAAACATCTCCACAATTCCAAACATTTTGAATCAAACTTCACGAACGTGTTGATTGATCGCATAAGCATGTCTCATCTGACAATAAACGTGTAAAATTTCACTTCTCACAATAGTCAACAGTCCTTCAATTGAACCAGAAAAATAAAAAAATAGGGCAAAGTAGACACTTTGCCCCTGGACCACAGGGTCCGACATAAGAAAACACTATCACATTTGCATAAAAAACGTCCGGCTCGTACTATTCTTCACCTTTCGCCCGCGTCGCGCCCGTTCCACCAACAATTACCTTACTCTTGAATAAAAGAGGAACAGCCTGCTTCATTTGCGCGCTGGCAGGGTTAAATTCACGAGCCGCCTTCACTTCCACCAGTACTGTCGGGCTCCCAACCGTCTTGTCCGCCTTGCGGCATCCGACCATACTCCCCACCGCCATCAGGATCAACAACTTTTTCATAACATTATTTTTTAGGTTAAAAGATCTTAATTCTCTCCCGGCAGTTGCACGATTCGGATATAGTTCGCGTTGTTGAAATACTGCCGGAACACCCGCTGTACCCCCTCCTTGTTAATAGCCTTCAGCCTGGCATCGATATCGATCGGCATCACCTCTCCATTTAACTGCAATTGATCCGTGATATAATTCAGCCAAACCGGATTATCATTGAATGCCTGCGCAAAGAACGACCGGTATTCCGCTTTGAACTTCTCCAGATCATCCTCAGTCGGTCCATCCGTCTTTAATCGGGCGATCTCGCTGTTTACACTTAGGATCAGCATTTCCACATTCTGCGGATCACAAACGAAGTTGATAGAGAAATTATACTGTCCCGAAGGATACTTTGTCGGAAGAAGAGACGAGTTGATGCTGTAAACACCCCCCTGCTCCTCCCGCACACGGGCCAGCAGATGATAATTGAGCATCTTTGCCGCCGCATCCATCAACCTTGCCTCATGCACGTCGTAATCGAATTTCCCGGGGAAGGCCAGATAAACGCTCGCCCTTTGTTCTTGACCGGCCAATATTCTCCTGGCGATATGCCCCGTCGGGTAACCGAGGTGAAGGTCTTTGATCTCTTCGTGGCGGCCGGCAACAGGCAGCGACCCAAGATAAATGGCTGCCAGGTCCTTCATCCTGGCCATATCAAAAGCGCCGACGAATGTAAAGGTGAACCCGTTCGCATCGGCGAACCGATCCCGGTAGATCTCCAAAGCCTTATCCAGATTTACATTTCCCAGTTTCTCCGCCGTAACCGGCATTTTCCTGAACTGGTAATTTCCCATCACAGCAAAGATCGTATCCCTGAATAGCTGCTGTGGAATGGCGGAGCCCGCCTCGATTGCGGCCTTCTGCTTCTGGATCAGATTATTAAAGGCGACCGGGTCTTTGCGGGGATTGACGAAATACAGGTAGATCAGCTGGAACATATCTTCCAGGCTTTCCGGCGTTCCGCCACCGCTTATGCCCTGGTATATATCATTGATATAGGGTCCCACCCGGACATTCTTTTTCGCCTCATACCGTTCGAGTTCGATCGGCGACCAATCTCCGATGCCACTGCTGGCCACCACCGCTGCTGCCATGCTTCCGGAATAATAATCGCCGTCTCCAACCATATTAAGCCCCCCTTTACTATAACCACTAAAGAGGACCTGGTCATTTTTATACCGGGTATTCTTCAAAACAACCTTTACTCCATTATCCAAAACAAGCTCGGTCGCCCCAATGGCAGGCAGCGCCTTCTCTTCCACGATCTTCCCTCCGGTTGGCTTTTCTGCCATAAGGGTGCTACGGCTAATGGCCTTGTCCTGATACGGAGTCGCAGGCCTTACGGCCTCCTCCCGGATCCAGGCGGCAACCACATCTTCCGTAGGCAACTCGTTCCCGTCCTTCCCATCGCTCTTAACAACAATGTCCCGGTCGGTCTCCTTGAAATACTTGCGGAAAAGCGCGCTAACACCCACAACCGTGATCGTGTCCAGGATCGACTTGGAAAGTTTAAGGTCATAGACGATATCAGACGCCGCCTCCCCCGTCAAAAACTGCTTGGTATATTTTTCGATGTAGACCGAAGCTCCCGTCTTATCGCGCTCCTTACTTATCTGTTCCAGTCCGGCAGCGATGATCTCCTTCGCCCGCTGCAATTCGCCTGTTGTAAATCCCTGCTGCCTCATCCGAAGCATCTCTCCCCACCACGCCCTCACCCCTTTCTCCAGCTGTCCGGGTTTTGTCGTCACGCCGCCCTCCAGGACATCGACTCCGCCCTCGATTCCACCAAAAGTCACACCACCGGACAAATAAGGGGGCGACGGTTGCTGCATCGCCTGGTTAAACCTGTCGTTCATCAGCATATTGAGCACCTGGCGTTCCATGTCCTCGCCATATTCTGCAGTTGTCCTTACTACTAGTGCGGGGAATTTGACCATGACCTCCATCCCGGGCTGCTTTATATCCGGATCGACGATCGCTGCGAATTGATCCTTGCCGTCAAGAGCAATCCGGAATTCCTTCCTCTCGGCAGGATTCGCCGGCATTCGGAGATCGCCAAATAATTTCTTTACCAGCTTTTCGGTTTGGTCGACATCGATATCGCCAACGACGATGACCGCCTGCAGATCAGGTCTGTACCAATCGTGGTAGAACTGCCTCAGCTCGCTATGATCAGCGTGAAGGATGACATCCTCCAGACCGATCGGCAACCGGTCGGCATAGAGCGAATGATTGTAATTGATTGGGATAATTCTTTCCTGCATTCTTTCCTCCAGCCCAGCATGCAAACGCTTCTCCTCCAATATCACATGCCTCTCCTTGTCGATCTCCTCGTCGCTCAGCGTGATCCCCTGCGCCCAATCCCTCGCGACCTGCAATGCATCCCGCAGTTGCTCCTTGCTCCTCAGCAGGATCGGCAACTGATAGACAGTTGTATTGAAACTCGTGAATGCATTCAGGTCCGCCCCAAAGCGCACCCCGGACTTCTGCAAATAACCGACCAGCTCATTCTTTGGATAATGCATTGTACCATTGAATGCCATATGCTCCAGGAAATGCGCAAGACCACGCTGTTTCTCCGTTTCGAGAATGGACCCGGCCTTATTTACCAGGTGGATCGTCACCTTATGCTCCTGTACGGTATTACGCCTGATATAATATGTAAAACCATTGGCCAGCTTACCGGTTCTGAGTCCCGGATCGATCGGAATATCATTTCCATAGACGGGCTGGGAACTCGCCTGCAAATTCGTTCCCGCAAACAATACAAGACATAGCAATCGGGCTGAAAATTTCTTAACCATTTTCTTAAATATTTTAATAGTTCGTACCATATCGCTTCTATGGCATCCACCATATCTTGCTGGTAAAAATGTCAATCGGCCCCTCCGCATTCACATTGGCCGCGTTTTGGGTGTATTCCGTGATTGGATACGGGGAGCGAATAGGCATGTTATTTCCCTTCCTGCCCTGATTGTACGAAAGGGGAATATCGGGATAAGCGCCGTTCCTTCGGTAATCGACATAGGATTCAAAGGCGTCAATGCCATTCAACGCCATATATTTCTGGAACATCAGCAGCTTATATTTGTCCGGGGCCGCGCTCCACGATACATTGACATTGCCCGCCTGCGACTGGTACCACGAAGTAAATACAGCATCGGATAGGGCGGGATTAAGACTGTTGCCACCGGCGTTTAGCCAGCGGAAAGACTCCGCTACCGCATGCTGATACGCCGTTTGTGCATCACCCGGAAGCCACCCGCGATAGATGGCCTCCGCCTGAAGGAATAGACTCTCGACGCTTGTAATAACAAAACAGTCCATATCATAGCCCTTGACGATACCTTTTGAAGCCGGCGACTTCGGCTGCATCATCATATTGATGCCACCTATCTGGGAAACAAAGCTGGTTCCCTGAAATGGATATGCCTGCTGATCAACGATCAGGCCAAACCGGTTGCCCCTGAAATTATTTGGTGCAGGCTGAGAGAATGGCTCCTGTGCGCCCGAAGGCAGCGGTGTTCCCGCCGGGTTATAAAATAAGGAAAGCCTGGGATCATTATCCCTTTTGAGCAGGTCCATCGCTGCAGTGTTGGCTGATGCAGCCGTCCAGGCGGGCACACTCCCATAAGTCCCCGACGTAATGTAATTCCTTGCAAATAATGAATATTGGGAATTCCAGGCAAAATAGGGCGAAACTTTGATGTTATCGTAGCCCGGGTTAACGCTCGCATCCTCGCCTGTACCAAGAAACCCCGACCCCTGCTGGACAATCTTTGCTACCTGCCCCTGGATATAGCCTTGCCGCTCCGGTCGGTTCGCCTGGTGGATCAACAACCTTAATTTCAGCGTATTGATGATCCTGAACCACTTCTCTTTATCACCATGACACATAATATCAGCCGTGGAAATATGCAAAGCCTTGTCGGATGACGCATTCTTGATCAGACCGATCGCGCTATCGAGCTGAAGCATGAGGTCCTCGTAAATGAACTGCCCCTTGTCGTAATGCGCCGTCCGGATATTGACATTGTACGCCTCTCTGTACGGCATATCGTTGTATAGATCGACGGCTCCGCTGAAATCGAGGGCCTTGATAAATTTAGCGATGCCCTGGTAGAACGGCTGACTGTTCCTCCTCGCATTCTCCTCGAAAAGCGCGTCGTCGATCGAAGGCGCAAATCCACCTGGGAAATATTTGTTCTCGCGAATGTCATAAGTGCATACAGGATCATTTGGGTCGTGATATGGCCAGCACCAATAGCCCATCCACTCGTTCATCAGGTGGCCGACAGCCATCCCTTCTCCCTCACTTTCCAGCAAACCGGGCAGTATCAGGTCAGGGGTTGCGTTATCATCGGAAAGTTGAGAAGGGTCATAATTGACATCTACCCACTTCTTACAACCGCCGCAAAGGCAGACGGCCAGGAAAATGAGCATCCAGGAGTATCTTATTTTGTTTAGCATATACTTTTTATTTGATCAGCGTACAATTAGAAGTTCGCAGAAAGAATTACACCATATTCGATTATTCCGGGAGGCGTGTACTGGCTCGAGCCGGCCTGGGGCGCCACGTTGCCGCTGTTGCCGGCCGTTCCCCCGCCCGCCTGGGCGATCCCTGCCGTGAACCTTCCCGGCCCCTTTACCAGCTGAGGGTCGCCATAAAGATTGTTCTTTGCATACCAGTTGAAAAGGTTACGGCCGTAGATACCCATGTTTAATTTCCTTACCGACCCTGTCTTAAAGACCTGTTCATAGCTCAGTACCATCTCCTTTAGTTTCATGAAATTGGAGCTGGAAAGGAAATTAGCCGATGCCTGTGCCACATTGCTGTATAAAAAGCTATTGGCCGCTTGCGTCTTAATGCTCACGTTCGGCACCGGTTTTCCGTTGGCATCCAGGTATACAGAATTGGGAAAAACAAATGGTATTCGGTCATTATAGGTCGTCTGCTCGTGGAGCCCTGCCCGTGTAAGGCCCTCGCCCCTGGAAAAATAATGGTTGCCGCCGATGTTGAATTCGCTTAGGGTAGACAGCGAAAATCTTCTGTAGGAAAACAACCAATTCAACGATCCCACATATTTTGGCGTGGTGGTCCCTCTATATACTGCCGTATTGAGATCGGGAATAGGATAGCCCGTCCCCGGATCGACCACAGTTCTGCCCTGCGCGTCCTTTTGGAAATCATAGAGCCAGTACTCGAACGCCTGGTGACCCTGTCTTGCCACAACTCCTACCAGCCCGTCGCGCCCCCCGGGCGATGAAACGACGTAGACGCCGCCATAGTCGGGAGTAAGCCATTTTACCTCGTTCTTGTTCATGGCGATCCGGAATCCGCCGCTCATGTTGAAGCCATTGGCGTTCTTGACAACATTATTAAGGTCGACATCTACCTCATAGCCCCAGTTGTTCATAATGCCAAGGTTGTCGATCGTGGGCGCTCCGCTCATCCATCCAGTCGAAGCAGCCGTGATCACACCCTTGTTCCGCTGCCAGTAATAGGCAAAATTGACCGCAACCAGGTCCTTGAAGAATCTTGCGGTAAAGCCGGACTCGACACTGAGGATCTTTTCGGGTTTCAGATAAGGATTCGGGTTGCCGGGCAGATAGGAGTAGGAAGCCAGCCCCGTTCCTCCAAAAGCGCCATTATTATAGGGGAATCCCAGCGAATTCTGGAGCGTACGCTCAGACTGATAAGGTAGAATATTCATATTAGCAGTCGTCGTTACTGCCCCCTTCAGCTGTAAAAAAGACAGCCAGGATAGCCGCTGCAACGCAGGTACCATTTCCCTCATCAGGACCGAAACGTTTCCCCCGACATAGAGGTCCTTCCCCCTGCCAACGGCTGCACGCTTGGAATCCCAGTCGTTTCGGGCCGTCAGCTCCAGGAATACCCGTTGCTTATAGGCGGTCGTAGAAGTCGCAAAGAAAGAATACCGGCGGGTCAGCACATACCGTTCTGATGCATTAGGCACGTCAGTAGAATACACCAGGTTATATACCGGAATAGAAAGCGCATTCGAAGTACCCGATACGAGCTTATAACGCTGTTCATCCAGCACATTGCCGACCAGGTTACGAAAATCAAAATCGCCGGCTTTATTGATCGCCATCGCCGTAAAATGATTGTGCACCGTGGAGATCGTAATATTCTCCTCCTCCAGGGTGGCCTGCCTGTCAAAAGCCCTCAAAAAACCACCGTTCTGTTTGGCCCAGTCAGAAAAATACACCGGCAGCGTCTCATGCTTCTGATAATTATTATTCACTACAAATCCGGGAGCATCGGTCACCGTCAGCCAGGGCAAAGGCTTAGCCGTCAGATTCAGGCTGACAATGCCCGAATTCTGTGTTTTGAGCGACCTGTCCGACGCTATGGCCTGGTAGGGGCTCATAACATCGAAATCCGCCCAGTAGTGGTTATTATCTGCCCACTCGTAATTCTTATAATCCTTATAGGACAGAAAAGGGATGAAGGTCGGTCCGATCGGTCCATAATTTTCGGGCCCGAGGTTGGCCAGTTCCCGAAAAAAGTTCACCTGGTATTGTGCATTAAAAATCCCCATCTTCCTGCCACCCGAAAGAAAAGCCGTCAGCGTATTGCGCGTATCGCCGGGCAGAATGCCTTTCTGGTCGTTATAGGCAAGCCCCAAATAAAAGTTTGACAGATCATCGCCCTGTGAAATGGACAGATTACTTTGCGCCGTCCTCGCAACATCAAAGAACCGCCGATAGTCCCATCTGTGCGAATAGTCCACCATCTGCTTATCCCCATTCTCGTCCGTACGGCCCAACTGAACCTTGCTGCCGTCATATTTTGGCCCCCATCCGTTATTGATGGTCCCGCTGTAAATGCCATTCCCATTCGCGTCTACCAGGCCCGTGCCGCTCCCAAACTCATGCTGCTCATACTTCACCGCCCGATAATCGATCCGCTGAAAAGTGAAAGAGTTTCGAAAGTTGATCACCGGCCTGCCCTTTATTCCCTTCTTCGTAGTAATTACGATCACTCCATTGACACCCTCGGGGCCGTATAGAGCCGTCGCATTGGCGCCTTTGAGGATGGTCACCTTCTCGACGTCGTTCGGATTGATGTTGTTGATAAAATCCAGGATCAGCTGCGCCGACGACTGGTCCGACCCGAAAGATAGCGGCGATCCGTTCAGGATGAACAGCGGCTGGTTGTTGCTCGTAGCCGAAAATGACCGGATACCCCGCATCAGCACCTGCATCTGAGGCGTCATATCCGCGCTCTGCGTCGCAATGTTCAGCCCGGAAACGCGACCCGAAAGACCGCTCAAAATATTACCGGTATTCCCCCTGGTGAGCTCCTCTCCTTTTACTGTTGCCGCGCTGTACCCAAGCTCCTTGCTCGATTTTTCGACGCCAAACGCGGTCACCACCTGCTCATCCAGCGCACTCGCCTTTATTTTCATTACAACATTCACCTGGACGCGCCCCTTTACGGCAACTTCCAGGACCTGCATACCGACACTTGTTATCACCAGCGTGGCGTCCCCGGCAACCTGCTTTATCTCGAACTCACCTTTGGCATCGGTAACAACCGTATGATCCGTCCCCTTAACCTGTACGCTCGCACCCGGGAGAACCTCTCCTTTTTCGTTCCTTACAATGCCCCGTATAGTGATATTTCCGCGGACTTCACCAACACCCTTCGGCAGGCCAGGCGCCTGCGAGGTGACCTCAGCACCCTGCCGGATATAAATAGCCTTGCCTTCTACCTCCAGCCTGAAAGGCTGCCCCTTCAACGCAAGGCCGATAGCCTGTTCGGCGGGCATATCCTTTACCACTATCGTAACCGGCCTGGCCCGCTTCAACAGCTCCTCATTATAAGCGATCGACACCCGGGATTGTCTTGAAATTTCATCAATCACCTTGGACAGGGGCGCCTGCCGCATCGACAATGTTACATTCTGCGCAAATCCTACGGCTCGCACTTGCAGGCAAAAGAAGAGCAAAAAAAGTAAAGGGGAACGCATAAAAAAAGCAGTCTTTTTGGGAAGCATCTCCCTACTGGGCAGACCTTTCCCATCCACGTTCAAAAGCATGTTTGGTAGATGTTTTGGTTAAAAGTCAATAACTAATGAGGAATCGGTTCAACGGGACCCTGTATTTTTCATTAGGGTAATACGATTACTTTTTTACCCACTATCTGATAGTGGTGTATGCTATTGCCTTCCAATAGCCTTAACACCGAGGGAAGAGAAAGGCTTCGATCGATCCTTCCACCATATTTTCCGGAAAAGTCAGTTATTTCATACACCACTTCGATGTCATACCAACGGGATACTTCCCTCATCAGCGACCGGATATCTGCTTCACTGAACTTAAAAGATCCGGACCTCCACGCAATTGCCTTGTCTATATCCGGATTAGCGTCCAGGACAACAGAAGCACTGTCCTCGCCAATGATCGCCTGTTGACCGCTTGTCACTACTTGCTCTTCAGCCCCACGGGCAACCAGGACCTTCCCCTCCACCAGTGTGGTCCGGTGTATGGCTTCATCGGCATAGGCCATGATGTCGAACTGCGTGCCCAGAACCTTGACAGCCATATTTCCGGCCTGGACTACGAATGGCCCTTTCCTGTTACGAGCGACATCAAAAAAAGCCTCGCCATTCAACTCCACCCTTCTCTCCTGGCCGAAAAATGACGTCGGAAATCTCAAAGAAGAGACGGCGTTTAACCAAACTTTAGTGCCATCCGGCAGAACCAGCATATATTGCCCACCACGTGGAGTCGTCATCGTGTTGTATGCGACCGGTTCGCCATCTCCCCGTCCGTCGTACCTTACCTGTCCATTTGTCTTTACCACTTTCACACTGCCCTGTTGAGCCAGCTGCCCATTCCTTGCGCTATCCAGCGTTATCTGCGTGCCGTCGCCCAGGGTCAGGACGGCCTGGTCTTTCTGCCGAACGGCGATCCCGGCTCCAGCCGGTCGTTGCCGCGCGATATCCGCCCCCTGCTTATCGGTCACCAGCCACCAACTGCCCAGAATAAGAAGGATAACAGCGGCGGCAGCCGACATTCCCCGCATCCATGACCTGCTGATCGCAGATACCCCTCCGGTCCGCGCCTGTTGTAGCCCCAGGACCAGGAATACCTTGTCCATCGATTCCCCGGCATCATACTTCTTATTCAGCAGGGTCAATTCCTCCATTAGCAACTTTCGGTCCCGCAGACTGTCATCAATTTCCTTTCTCTGCTCACCGCCATTCCGCCATGCATGCAACTCCTCCCGCTCCCGCCCGGTCATGGGCAGACGCTCGATCTCCTTAAATAGTAAATTACCGATGTATAAATAATACTGGATCCTATCCTGCTCTGTTTCCATGGAAAAGCGGTGTCGGTGTATAAATAAGACACCGCTCAGCTGAGTTTGTCCCAGCCCGAAAACAATTTTTTCTAATTTATTCCGGAAATAAGAAAAAGAAGTGGGATACCCGTCTGACCGAAATGTCTCCGAAGGATAACAAGGGATTTATATTTCTGGTTGCGGACAGTCTTGGCAGATATCCCCATCCGCTTAGCTATCTCCTCTATGGATAACCCTTCTTCAAAGCTAAGGCTGAACACCTCCCTCATTTTCTCCGGCAGCCGCTGTACCACCTGGTTGACCTCAGCCATATACTCCAATCTCACTATTTTCTCGTCAATCGCTTGTGTCTCCGACGCATCCAGTTGCGTCGCCTTCATGTGCTTGTCGTTTTCCCTTTCTCGGCTCCGTAAAGTGTTCAGGCATCCATTCTTGGTCGACAAAAACAAAAAAGCCTTTAAATTACCGACCGCTTCGAATGTGCCTTTGTATTGCCAAAGCCTAATGAACACCTCCTGCACAATATCTTTTGCCAAAGTGGAGTCCCGCACAAAATGCTCAGCATACTTACAAAGCACCGGAAAATAGCTTTTCATCAGCTCTCCCAATGCTAAAGTATCCCCCTGCGACAGACGGAGGAAAATATCTCTTTCCAAAAGATCAGTCCGGTTTTGCAAGATCAGATATTCTTAAAGCCGCAATATACTCATTATTGTACGCTACAAAAGAAATCCGGTTTTTTTTGAGAGACTATCGATTCGCAACCCGGATGCGAAAGCCGGGATCAGGCGAAATTTTTCGGCCGAATGATAGACCAGGTCATACTCTTTGAAGAACCTTCCCTCCGCGAGTCCAAAAGCCGGTACTGCTTTTCCTAAAACATCCCGGGAGGCATTTATCGCCCATTTTTCGGAGCCTTTCGTTCCCGCCTGCCCGTTCAGTACAATTCGTTGTTTGACATTATAAAGTGTTTTGGATTAACCCTTACCGGACGAATTGTCGCAAGGCATCAGCCACCTGCTGGATAGCAGACTGGGTAGCTGGCAAGCCGTGGAGAGAATTGATGATCACAAAATCATGGATCATCCCGTTATAGCGTATCGACGTGGTGAACACGCCGGCCGCATCGAGCTTACGGGCATATGCTTCGCCTTCATCCCGAAGTACATCATACTCTTCGGTAATCACCAACGCGGGCGGCAATCCCCTTAGCTGCTCCGTTGTAGCCTGCAAGGGTGAAGCGTAGATATCCTTCCGTTGAACGGGGTCCTTTATATACAGCTCCCATCCCTTCATCATCAGCCCCTTTGTGAGAAAATGGCCGTCCGCGTACTGACGATAGGACGCCGTCTCGAAATTGGCATCTGTTACCGGAGAGATGAGCACCTGCAATTTCAGACCAGGACCGCCCTTTTCCCTGGCCATGAGCGCGACCACCGTCGCCATATTACCGCCGATGCTATTCCCGGCCACCGCCAGTTTGCTCCCATCGATCTTTACTTCTTTTCCGTGCGCCGCAATCCACTTGAGGGCCGCATAAGCTTCATTGTTCTGCTGTGGATAGTGTGCTTCCGGAGTACGGGTGAAATCGACGAATACGGCTGCCAGCCCTGAACGTACGACCAGGTCCCGGAGCAGGGTTTTATGCGTTTCGAAATCTCCCATGAACCAAATGCCGCCATGAAAATAGAGGAAAGCAGGCAGATCGGTCTTGACTCCCGCGGGCCGTACGAAATGTAACTTTACGCTGATGCCGTCCTGCTCAACGGCCTGCTCCGTAATTTCTACACCGGACAGATCAGGCTTTTCGCCCACTGTCGTGGCGTAGGCATATGTACCTCTCGCCCGTTCAACCGGCATTCTCTCCACCGGCATCGGCGTCGCGGCATTGACCGCTTGTAGGAATCCTTTAACGTGGGATTCGATGCCGGTATCCGCGGCCGGATCGATTACTTGCGCCATACTATTGGTTTTAATAATGATTAAAAAAAAGACCGTCGTGAGGGTAATTCCTGTCCTCGTAGTTGTGTGCATATTGGTATTTTATAAATTACTGAAAGCCCAAACAAAACTAGTTCGGACTAAGCCGGTGCACTAACTCAAAAGTCATATTTACTGACACTTTTTGTTTTATTCACCCGGACCGCCACTGATCCGTCGAGCTTTCGCCATTTCGTTGCGGGAAATCGCCTGATGGCAGTAAACCAGCAGGATACATTCTGTAAATAAGTGTTAGTAATATGCACTTTCGTGTTAGCGCCATCAACAATTGCGCCTTAATTTAGTGGAATAGATTATCGCCGCCGGGCATCTGCCAAAACCAAAAACGCATGAAACATTTTAAATCTCTTATAGAAATGCATCGGGAAAACGATATGCCGCTTCCCGAACATCCCATGCTGAGCCTTATTCGCATCACGCCAGGCCTGATTCTCAATTTTGCCGAGTTTACCTGCGATTTCTATATGATCGGTTTAAAGAATGTCCGCGCAGGCCATTGGCTATATGGTCGAACCAAATTCGACCACGACAAAGGGTCGATGGTCTTTTGGAAACCAGGACAGGTGATTGAAATAAACAACCTGCAATTTGAAGATGACGGCTTTGTCATGTTGTTCCACCAGGACTTTTTATTGGGATCCGGCCTGCAGGTTGGCATCAGCAAATATGCATTCTTTGATTATGAGACAGATGAAGCGCTACATCTTTCCCCAAAAGAAGAAAGGACGATCCGGCGGCTTTTTGAATCTATAGAGACAGAATACGGTAATAACGAGGACGAATTCAGCAAGGACATCATCCTGGCTAATATAAACTCCATGCTCAACTATGCCGAACGGTATTACAAAAGACAGTTTATCAACCGGAAACAGCTAACGGGAAAGACCGTCACCGCCTACAACCGGTTCCTCGAAAACCATATAAAGGAAAGCAAATTATCCGAACATGGGCTTCCATCTGTTAAGTCCGTCGCGGCCTCGCTAAACATGTCTCCCCGTTACCTGAGCGACCTGCTGAAAATGGAAACGGGTAAAACGGCCCTGGAACTGATTCATATTTTTCTGATACAAGAGGCCAAAAATCGGTTGCGGACCTCAGATTCCAACGTTTCCGAAATAGCCTATTCCCTGGGTTTCGAAAATATGTCCTATTTCTCCAAATTGTTTAAAAAGGAAACAGGCCAGTCTCCCAAAGAATTTAAGAAACAATTCCTGTCCTAAAGAAGTTTTCTCTTTTCCTTCTGCCGGCGTTACAAACCAAAATAACATGCGCAAACCACCACTTAACCCTAAAAAATTAAAGCGAACGATTTTCAACAGACAGTTGTGGGAATCGACGATCGCCATCATTCGCTATATCCCCAGGGCGATCATCGTTAAAAAGCTCCACGGGGACGACTTTTACAAGCCTGAAAAACTTGACGAATTCAAAACGAGAGCGCTCAAAGCCGCTTTGGATAGACCCACCCAATGGGGCACCATGAATCACGCGCAGATCTTTCATCACCTCAATCTGGCTTTCGGTAGCGCACTGGGTTATTTCGACCTGCCTGACGAAAGCTACGGCTTCGGAAGAACGTTTGTCAATCGGTTACCTGTCTCATGACGAGTGGGGCAAACTTTCAATCGTTCACATGGATTACCATCTGCGCCAGTTGGGTGTATAACCACTCACCGTCACAATCATGAACAACGTACAATTTAACGTCATTCTCACAGGCGCCGCCGGCATGGTAGGCGAGGGTGTATTAAAGGAGTGTTTGGACGATCCTCGCATCGGCACTGTCTTATCCCTGGCCAGACGTCACGGAAGTAGAACTCATCCGAAATTAAAGGAGCTGGTTGTTCCGGACCTTCGTAACCTCTCGGCTGTTAAAGACCAGCTGCACGGTTATGACATCTGCTTCTATTGTCTTGGCACCACTTCCATGGGCAAGACCGAAGAACAATACACAGAGGTGACGTTCGGTCTAACTATGTCTATTGCGACTGCGCTGAGCCAACAAAATCCCGGTATGATCTTTTCCTATCTCTCCGCGCTAGGCGCCGATAATACGGAAAAAGGCAGGGTAATGTGGGCGAGGATAAAAGGAAGAACAGAGAATGCGCTCGGACATTTACGCTTCGGTCATTTTTACGCCTTTAGGCCTCAGCTGTTGACGCCAAATAAACATGCTGCAAGCACCCATGCCTTTTACAACTATATTTCCTGGGTTTTTCCAATAGGCAGGCTGTTGTTCCCGAATAGTTTTTGTACGCTTCAGGAACTGGCAAAATCAATGATCAACGCCAGCATATCCGGATTTCCCAAAAATGTGATCACCCCCATCGATATGGTCAAACTGGCAAAACAAATACCATCCGAAATGTAACCACAACGACCTTTACCCAGACAAAAGAATTCGATCGCTGGGACACGGTCAGACCCTTGCTTTACGACTTTTCCCCATCAAAATCAAAGCGACCACAGCAGGATCCGTTGCCGGGACCTCCTGGACAGTTACTTGCTCAATACCATGCCGTCCCAGCACTTCTGCCGCAAGATGAAAAGCCTGTGCACGGATATCTTCCAATGCCATCGGCTCTGCAAATGCACGCACCCCCGACTTCATCGTACCGTCGCGCAAAATAATAGTAATCCGTACATATCCCATTCCACAACAAATATAGCCAAGGTTTTCTAATTTGCTAATTTTATTAGCACTTAGTCCTGGAGAACGATCCGTATACTGTCAAAAACCTCCGTCCCGCAGCTTGCAGATTTATTTAACTTCGACTAATTCAAAAATGAACAGCAAATCACTATAAGTTGAGATGTCCTGCGTTTTTTTTCAGCGGAATATGGTAAATTGCCTGAACTGCAACCTTCATCCCTTTGGCGCCTTCCTTCACTTATTCCAAAACGTCTGCGTATGCTAAAAAAGGGAAAACACTCATTTCTACACAGCGTCATTTCCAGCCTGATCCTGTTCTCCCAACTAGGGCTTTGGCCTCTTGTTGCCCACTGTCAGCCTTCTAAAGAAGATATTCCAACACAAAGGCTCTTGCTGCAACTGGCATCGTGCTTCCTTAATGTAGTTAGGCAAAACCAGATCGACATAGATAGTGGTCTTGTGATCGCCAGCCAGCGGATGCATTTGAACCCGATGATCGTCATAGACGAAACTGCCAGTGATGAAACCGCTGATCCGTCAAATAATGTCGCCGACCTTTATACATTAAAGACTTCGCTGAACAATCTACGAGGAGAGGCTAATCTCCGCGCATTAAATCGGATAGGCGCCATCTATGCCTTCCGACCCGGCGCGAGAGCAGCTGATCTGGATAGTGCCCTGGTATTCCTCGAAAAGGCAAGAAGATCCGGAACCGGCAGTCCCGTTTTGCTTTCGAGGACCCAGAGCCTGATCGGGAAAAGCTGGCTGGAAAAAGGGGATACAGCCCGTGCAGCGGCTGCCTTTCGCGAAGCCATCGACCTTGCCGTAAAAGCGCGCGACAAGCACGCCGAGGCCACCGCCTGGGCCTGGTGGGGCGTTTATGCTGCGTTCCAGCCGGAAACCATCCCATCCCGTATCGGAAGGTTAAAGAAAGCCGATTCGATTTTCAAAACAACGGATGACCGCCGCAATCGCATTAATACCCTTTCGAATATTGGTTATTTGCAAGCGGCAGCAGGTAAAATGTCGGACTCCCGAAATTCCTTCAACTCCGTGCTCGCACTGGAAGACTCTATTCATTTTGCCTACACACACTACACATTAGATACGCGTTGTCTGCTCGCTGCTTTCGAAGCGGATATGGTAAAAGTACAACAATATGCCATGGAAGAGACCCGCGCGGCCGAAACAACTGGTGACAGCACCGTGTTAGCCTATGTGTATGCGCGCCGGCTGAACGCAGAGCTCGACGACATGCACGATGGAGGCGCAAGTGCGCTGGCCTGGGGTTACAAGTCACTGGCAGAATTCAGGCGATGGCATGAGGACCTGTTATCGTATAGGGTTGCGCATAATATGGGAATGATACTGATCAACACGGGAAAGAACAGAGAAGCCGTAGATTTGCTGGACACTCTTTTACAACGCCGTTCACCAGAAGACCCGGGGGATAAACACGAGGTCTATTTGATGCTGGGCATGGGTTATATCGAACTCGACAGTCTCGATAAGGCACAACATTACTTGCTTCTCGCGCAACAACTACAGCGGCAAGTCTCTTTATTCAGCGGCGACCTGAAGGTTTCCTTACTATATTTCCTTCTTGGAAAGCTGTACTTCTCAAAAAAACAGTACGAAAAAAGCCGGGCTTATTTTACCATTGCGCTTCGCCATCCTAACAATTTTGAAAATGTAAGCGATTGGGCTTCTATCTACAAATACATCGCTTCCATCGACTCTGCAGCCGGTCAGTTTCGGGAAGCCTATTCGCAAAGTATGCTTTATAGTAAGGTCATGGATTCCGTCCGGCAAAAAGTGAACATGCGACTAATAGACGAAATGAGAGCTAAATACGAAACAGATAAGAAAGACAACAATATCAAAATACTACAACAGGAGTCCGCGCTTCAGGCCTCCCAAAACCGGCAAAATCTTTTTGCAAGGAATGTCTTTATCGGAGGTACAGCCGCGTTACTGATCGTTCTGCTGCTGCTATACAACCGGTTTCGCCTGAAACAACGCACCAATCTTCAATTGCAAGCGCAAAAGAGTGAAATAACCAACAAAAATGCCGCACTGCAAAACCTGGTGGAGGAGAAAGAATGGCTGTTAAAAGAAGTACACCACCGGGTCAAGAACAATCTTTACAGCATCATCTGTCTCCTTGAATCGCAAGCCCGGCACTTGAAGAATGACGCACTAAAAGCCATTGAGATCAGCCAGCATCGCATCTATGCCATGTCGCTGATCCATCAGAAACTATACCAATCCAGCGACCTGAAAGCGATCGATATGGCTGAGTACCTCCCGGAATTCGTTCAGTATCTTCGCGACAGTTTTGACAATGCGGGACAAATAAATTTTTCCCTCGATGTCCAGCCGGTTCGGCTCGATGTCGCACAAGCAGTACCACTCGCGCTCATCGTGAACGAAGCCGTAACCAATTCCATAAAATATGCATTCCCCGCCGGGAGAAAAGGGACTATTCGAATAAGCATGCGGCAGACCGGCGGCATGATTACCCTCCGCATCGCCGACGACGGCATCGGGATCGCCGCGGAACTGGTCGATAGCCCGGTCAATTCCCTTGGACTAAAGCTAATTCGAGGGCTCAGTGAAGATATTGGCGCCAATATACAGATCAACAACGATCACGGCACCGTGATCGAATTACAGTTCCGGCCCCGGCTGCTAAAAACCCCATCGATTTCCACGTCATCCTTTAAAGAAGAAGCCCTTTACACGTAAAGATAAAAATGCCGTTCGGCCTGGGCATGTTTTGGGCCGAACGGCATCAGGTCGTGCGTTTGAACAACTCGTCCCTTACTACTTCAGGTATTTTTTTAATTCAGTCGCGGCTTGTTCAAAAAGATTCTCAGTCTGGGGTAATTTAGCCAGGCCAGTCAACAACCCCCAGTCATGAATCACTCCATTATATCTCACCGTGGTTACGGATACACCTGCTTGTTCCAGCTTACGTCCGTAGGCCTCGCCGTCATCCCGCAAGATATCATTTTCAGCCACCTGGATAAGCGCCGGAGGTAATCCCTTCAACTGCTCCGCTGTTGCCCGCAAGGGCGAAGCATGAATATCGTTTCGTCTGGCTTCCTCCGGTATGTACATGTCGTACATCCACTTCATTAAAGGCGTGGTCAGAAATCGTTGATCCCCGAATTCCCGATAAGACTCGGTCTCAAAATTGTGGTCGAGGATCGGCCACATCATGATTTGTACGCTGATGGCCGGCCCGTGGTTTTCTTTCGCTCGAATGGCAGTGACGGCCGTCATATTCCCGCCTACACTATTGCCTACAACGGCCAATTTATGCCCATTGACCCCGATTTCAGCGCCATGTGCCGCAACCCATTGGGTCGCCGCGAAGATCTGGTCGATCTGCGTAGGATACGCCGCGTCCGGTGTAGGAGTGTAGTTAACGAACACCCCCACGCACCCGGATAAAACAGCCAGGTTACGGACCATGTGGCGGTGAGTCGGAAAGTCGCCCAATACCCATCCACCTCCGTGGATATAAATGAACACCGGCAAATCACCCTTAAGACCTTCCGGCCTTACGATGTCGAGCAAAAGATCATGCCCATTCACCTTGATCGATTTTTCCGAAAAAGTCACGCCCGACAAGTCAACGGGATAGGCCTTTTGAACCTCTACCAATACCTGCCTTGCCTTCACCGGTGTTAGCGTTTCGAGTCCCGGGCCGCCCGTGTTCAGGGTTGCGAGGAACGTCCTCACAGCAGGGCTGAGACGCTCATCTGTTGCATAATCTTTGACTTGGCCATGAACTTGCATGGAGCCTGCGACCAATAGTGGACAAAGGCAGGCGAAATAAGTTCCTGTTTTCATTGCTTTTGTATAGTTTTTAATGATTGATTGATCATTCCTCTTACCAACCCAATGCCATAGCATAGACGGATGGATATCAATTCTTTAAAAACTTTCTGCAATATCGGGGAAACGAGATTTCGTTTTCCGCCACGCAATTATCGATATGTCAATAATGGAGCGGATTAGAGCAGGTCGTTATTTATTCATGTATCGCTTCTTGTCAATCCCTAATTTTTTCATTCGGGAATTCAGGGTAGAAACGTTAATATTCAGCAGTTCGGCCGCCCCGCCTTCTCCGTAGACTTTCCAATTACACTTCATGAGGATAGAGAGGATGTGGTCGCGCTCATTTTCCTCCATCGTTTTGATCCTGTTTTCGTCAAGGTCAGCAACACCTCTGGCTTTGTCTTTTGGCAGGACCACATTTGTGATCAGTGGCCCCGAAGCCAGCAATACGCTCCTTTCCATCATATTTTCCAGTTCCCTTACATTCCCTGGCCAGCTATAGGCGCGAAGCATGCCAACCACCTCGTCTGAAAATCCGGTAATCTCTTTCCCTTGCTTATCCGCATATTTCTTTAGAAAATAACTGGCCAAAAGCAAGATGTCGCTTTGCCTCTCCCTCAACGGGGGCAGAGAGATCGGAAAAATATTCAACCGGTAGTAAAGATCCAGCCGAAAACGACCCTTGCTGATCTCCTCTTCCAGGTTTTTGTTCGTGGCGGCGATGATGCGAACGTCCACTTTTCGGATACTTCCCCCGATCCTTTCGATCTCTTTCTCCTGTAGAACGCGCAGAAATTTCACTTGCAGATCCAGCGGAAGTTCCCCTATCTCATCAAGGATGATGGTACCGCCGTCGGCCTGTTCAAACTTCCCGATCCTTTTATTGAACGCGCCGGTGAAGGACCCTTTCTCGTGGCCGAAGAGCTCCGACTCGATTAAATTCGCCGGAAGCGCGCCGCAATTCACCACGACAAGCGCCTTATCCCTTCGCTTGGACAACCGATGAATAGCCTGCGCAACCAGTTCTTTGCCGGTGCCGCTTTCCCCTAGGATTAAGACGGCGGTATCGGACCCGCTCACCACCTGAACATGATTAAGAATTTCGACCATGGTAGGACTGCTTCCGACGATTTCCCTCAGCGAATCACCGCCTGGCAGGCCTGCTCCTTTACTGGCAGTGTCCGTGCTTTTAGGTGATTCCCATACCTGCTTATGCAGGTATAAGGCTATATCGAGCATGACCAGGACATCTTTGGATCTGACCGGTTTAACAAGAAACCCGTAAGGCCTGGTCGCTTTCGCAGCGTCAAGCATCGATTTATTCGAATTGGCAGACAGATAAATAAAAGCTATTTTCATTTCGCGAAGCTTCATGCCAAGATCGATCCCGGTCAGATTCCCCTGTAACTGAATATCCAGCATGACGATGCCTGGACGCCGCTTTTCAATCATGTTCAGCGCCGTAGATACCGACCGGGCGATACCGGTAACCATATAACCAGCCCCTACCAGGATTTCCTCCAGGTTATTCGCTTCGAGAAATTCATCTTCAACTATCAATACGCTGGTATTCACGAGGGTAATTTTACTGATAATCAATATCAAAAGATTGCTTCTGATAAGATAAGGAAAATTGGGGGATGCTCAAAAAAAAGACGGCTGTACTGTAAGCTAGATCAGATGTTCTTTCTTTATCCCCAGACGCTTCATCTTCGACGTTAATGTACTGACAGGCACTCCCAATATCGCCGCAGCCCCCTCCGATCCGGAAATTTTACCGTGGCAATATTTCAAGATCTTTAAAATGTGATCACACTCGTTTTCATCTATCGTTTTTAATATATGATCAACCGGAGCCTCACCTACACCCGTAACGATTTTATTGGGCGGCAAATGAATATGTTTTAAGGTGGTTCCGGTCGCAAGCAGAATACTACGCTCGATCAAATGCTCAAGCTCCCGGATATTGCCCGGCCAGCTGTACTGCAACATCTGCTGGAGCGCCTTAGTACCCAAGGTAGTGATCTGACGTCCGGTCTTCTTGGAATAAAGGTGTATGAAATGCGTGGCCAATATAGGAATATCCTCTTTTCGATCCCGCAGGGCCGCCAGTTCGATAGGGAAGATATTCAATCGGTAATACAAGTCGCTTCGGAAGCGGCCTTCATCCACCTCCTTCTCCAGGTCCCTGTTGGTTGCTGCGATGATCCGGACATCGACCTTGATCGTGCCTTTACCCCCCACCCGTTCGATCTCCTTCTCCTGCAACGCCCTAAGCAGCTTTACCTGGAGTTCCAGGGGCATCTCTCCGATCTCGTCCAAAAACAGCGTTCCGTTATTGGCGAGCTCAAATTTGCCGACCCTCCGTTCGGTCGCGCCGGTGAAACTTCCTCTCTCGTGGCCGAACAATTCACTCTCGATCAGATTGGCCGGCAGAGCCGCACAATTGACCTTCACCATCAATTTATTTTTCCGGGGTGAATTGTTGTGAATGGCCCGTGCGATCAATTCTTTTCCCGTGCCGGTTTCACCTAGGATCAGCACCGTACTATCAGACGACGCAACCTGTGCGACCAATCTGAATGTCTTGAGGATCGCCTGGCTATCCCCGACGATCTCGGAGTAATTCTGATTCACCTTGATCTCTTCTTTCAGGTAGACGGTTTCTTCCTCGAGCTGCTGCTTGTACCGCCCGATTTCCACTAGTTGCCGCATGACCTTTTCATTTGCCATAATATTGGAAACTGCGATGGATATCTGTGAACAGATACTTTTCAGGAGGGCTTCCATCTGCTTGATCCGCCTGAAGTCCGCATGCGTAAAACTTAAAATGGCAAATGCGTCGACACTGCGCGATATGACGATTCCGATCCGCGCGCCGCCGGACCTGGGCGCAGCAACGGTGGGCAATAGTTCGATCGTGCCATCCCTGGCTTCATAGAGGAACGGACCCTCAATGCCGGAAATCATTTCCATCGACCCCTCCGGCAAAGCTGTCACGGGATTTCGATCTCCATCAAGACCGGCTGCCGCTTCCTCTTTACCAGAAAGGAGCGGCAAAAACCCGTTGGCTTCCGAACTGAAAACATCGACAACATAGCTTTCAATGCCAAACAACGCAAAAAGCTGCGTTTTCAGGATATTGGAAAGTGCCGTTTTATCCCGTACCGGAGCGATAGCATTGCTGAATTTGAGCAGGCGACCTTTTTCGTCTTCTCTGTCTTTAATCTCCTGGTTGGCGACGATGTTGGCTACGGATATACAAAGCTGGTGAGAGAGGTTTTCGATCAGCGTCATCTTTTCTTTGGTAATGATCTTATATTCCCCGAAATAGATGAACCAAAATCCCAACACCTCTTCACCCTTGACAAGTCGTGTTATCAGCAACACGTTCTGTTGCAGATCGTCGTTGATTCTCACATATAGCGGAGGGGGGGCTTGCAAAGCGAGCTCCTTCAGATCAAATAACAACGGGATGGAGGAGGTTCTCACCTGGTTCAATGCATCATCATTTATCGCGTCGCAGCCGTCACGAAATGGCGGGATGGAAGAAGCCAGTTTGGCTTTAGCCTCTTCGTCCAGCAGGAAGGCGTCAAGAGTAAGGCCATCTTCATTGCAGACCGCGATCATGGTATGACTACAGCCGAATAATTTTTTAAACGTGTCTTTGATAAATTTCGCCAGTTCATCCGCACTTCTGACTGAAGCCAAACCCGTATTTATAGCTAACAACAATTCCATTTGATTTTTCCTGCGCATCGTCTCCTCCATCCTGTTGATATTGGAAAGCCCTACAGATAATTGGGCGCTAACTCCCTTCAGCAAGTTCGTCCGCAAAGAATTCGCTCCCTCGGACAACATATGCAGCAAAAGATAACCCAGGATCTCTTCGCCTACCTTTAATAGCACGACGGCGAATTGTTCCCAGCCCTTCCCAGCCCAGACACTGAAAAGATTCACCTCCGGAAACCGGTCGGCGTATAGCGCGGTGTCAAAACAAAGCGACCCGGCCTCGCCTGTCAACTCTTGTAGAATTGCCCCCAATCCCGAAATGGACAAGATCGATCTGTGCGTCGCCAGGCGAATATGAAGCCCGACGCGGATCTTTTCAAAGGCATGGATATCGTAGGTGTCATCTTCGGCTTCGGTCAGGATAAGGGTGAGGCCTTCGAGCATAAAGAAGGTTGCCAGCTTCGAATGCACGGTCTCGAACAGGTCTTCCTTGTTCCGCGCTGCGGCTATCTCAGTACTCAAATCCAGCAGAATGGTCTTCTCATCATCGTCATGCTTCAGTGCTGCCGAAGCCAGGTGTTGGGTGATCGTATCTTTGAATCGCTTTTCAAGGCTCTCCATGTATCCGACATACTCTTTGAGCAAGTTGGAAAAATCTCCGTTTTTGTCTTCCGCTGACATATCTCAAGCATTTTGCGATATATCACACAAACGGAATGCCCGGTCACAAATATCCACATATCAATATATTATAAATATAAATAGATCAACATTAGTGATATCTCACCAACCAATCGTCCGTCGTTAGTGAAATATCGCTAACCGGTATACCGCAAATCAAACGCCCCTGTAAACAAGCTTCGAAAAGAAGTCACCCTTTATCACATAGTTCCCAAACACTGGATCAAAGGCGGCAGTCGGTCTGGCAGCGATCACTTCCGGCAAGGTCCGGCCCTGCTTTTTAAGCCTGGCGACGTTGTCCCGGACGGTTGCGAGCATGTCATGGAATCGGATCAGTTGGTCGCGGTTGCCTATCGCACCGTGTCCCGGGATCACGATGGTATGATTCGTAGTCTGTTCGATGTTCAGGGCGGCGGCGGCGATCATGCCATCGATACTGCCTCCGGTGGCATAGTCAATAAAGGGATAATAAGCATTCCAAAACGTATCAGCCACGTGAAGGATATCCGCTTTCGGAAAGTAAATGGAAGAATCCCCATCGGTATGTGCCGGCTTATATGTCCTTACCTGGATCGTTTCTCCATTGAAGTCTTTTGTAAATGCATCCTTATATACAATGGAAGGTATCCCCTCCTTCGGCAAGGGATCGCAGGTGTAATCCCACTCCGGCTGATAGACCTTTTGGGATAACCTGGCCCGGGTTATATCCTGCGATATAATGGTGGCGCCGGCTTCGTGCATCCATACGTTCCCGCTGGTGTGGTCAAAATGCCAATGGCTATTGATCAGAAACTTGATAGGCTTCTCGCTGATAGATTGCAATGCCGGGATCATATGCGCCTTTGATACGTTGATCCCTGCATCTACCAGCAGTTTACCATCCGGGCCGTTTAGCACGGCAATATTCCCACCGGACCCTTCCACCATCGAGATGTTCCCTCTTAGCTTCGTGACTTTGATCTTCGCTGTAGCAGCCGCCTTATTAATTTGTTGAACCGGTCCATCTCCCTTAGCCTGGCCGAACAAGTTGGTGCGAAATGCGAGCGCTCCGGCCGTTAAAATACTTGCCGCAGTTAGAAATTGCCGTCTGTTAAAATGCTTGTTGTTGGTATACATAATTGTTGTTTTAAAGCCATTTTACAAATCCCTGATCCCTGCCCTCAACGCAATATTGTGCCAATACATAACTTGTTGTGAGCAGGGCCCGTATGTCAATTGCGCGCCTTTCCTCTTCGTCGATATATCGAAAAATTCCGCTACAGTATTGAAATCCCGCTGATGACAAGCTCAGGCATCGGTCATCGTTCTCTTGCCCCGACGTGCTCATTCCTTTGTCGGCATTTCAACAATCGGGCTGGAATTCGCGACATTTCGCCGCCCAAAAACGGGAGAAGGCAGCTTATCAGGCTGTTCATCAGTCGGTTGATTCGTGGTATGATAGTTTGAACACAAAAAATAAACATTATGACAACCGAAGTAAAACCAGCAGGCAGGCTACAGGGTAAGATCGCATTGATAACAGGGGGCAACAGTGGGATTGGACTGGCCACTGCCAGGCGCTTTGTGGCAGAGGGAGCTTTCGTTTATATTACCGGCAGGCGGCAGGGCCAGTTGGACAAAGCCGTCGCTTCTATTGGAGGTAATGTGACAGCCATCCGGGGGGACGTCAGTAACCTCGCAGATCTTGACCATATCTATTCCGTGATTGCAGCAGGACGCAGGGGTCTGGATATCGTCTTTGCCAATGCCGGGCTGGGTGCCCTCGAGGCGCTTGGCCATATTACAGAAGAGGCGTTCGATCTGGCGTTCAACGTCAATGTAAAGGGAACCCTGTTCACTGTTCAAAAGGCCTTGCCCCTGCTGTCCCCTGGCGCATCGATCATCCTCACCGGATCTTCCACCGGCTCAAAGGGAACGGCGGCCTTTAGTGTATACAGCGCCACAAAAGCCGCGATCAGAAATTTCGCACGAAGCTGGGCATTGGACCTGCGGGGAACAACTATTCGGGTAAACGTGTTATCTCCCGGCGCGACCACTACACCAGGTCTATTGAATTTGCTGGATACCACCGGTGCCCAGCAACAGGCCCTACAGGGCTTCTGCGATCAGTCGCCCCTATCCCGGGTTGGCGATCCGGAAGAAATCGCAGCGGTGGCGGTTTTCCTGGCGTCCGACGATAGTACTTATATGACGGGAAGCGAAATTTTTGTAGACGGTGGACAGGCCCAGGTGTAAACCGCCGGCGGCCGAACCACTTTTTTTTGGCAAGTTAAAGAGGGTCGGTTCAGGTCAATCGGCCCTCTTTATTTCGATCACCTGCTTGCTTTCGCCGCTGCCTCCATGATCACCGCTCCCACTTCTTTGGGGTGAGTCATGAAAACCACATGGCTTCCGTCGATCTGCGTAATGATGCTTTTCGACCTTTTGTAACCGCTGAGCGTGATCACAGGATTGATACTCTTATCTCCATTGGACGATATGCCATAAGTGGGCTTTGTTTTCCAGGCTGCTGCTGTCACAGGCGTTTCAAACGCCTCCACGGGTATATATCCGGAGGAAGCGTACATAAAATCAGCCATCTCCTGGCTGACATCCGCGCAAAAGCCCGAATGAAATTTCGCTTTGTCATAAAAGATGTTTCCCTTCTCATCCGGCGGGAGCAAACCATTTTCGGGTTTCGGCGGCGCACTTGACGCTAGCTTGATCGTGTTTTCACCGACTTCCGGTTGAAAGCCGTTCACATACACCAGTGCGGCCACTTTTGGATGAACGCCCGCCTGCGTGATGACGGTACCACCCCAGGAATGACCAACAAGTATCGCCGGGCCGTCTAATCGATCGAGCACGAAGTTGGTAGCTTCCAAATCAGCCTTTAGTGATGTACACGGGTTTTGAACAAGCGTAACGACGAAGCCATGCTTCGTCAGCTCCGCCCATACCGGTTGCCAGCCGGAGGCGTCGGCAAAAGCGCCGTGAACGATAACCACATTTTTTACTGGTGGAGACTGGGCATTCGTGATGACGGAACTGCAAAGGTTACATACCAAAACGCCCAATAGGACGAATCGTAATGGCCATGTAGACAATTTTTCTGTTTTCATGTCAAATAATTTTAACTCTATTATTCTAAAGGAGTACCAATTGCTAAGGCATTTACGCTCAGGCGATCTGGTGAATCGCATGTTCCACCGGACAGCGATATCCAGCGATTTTGAAGCCAGATTAGCGATATGTCATCGACGGCAACTTTAGTGGTATTTCAATCGGGACACCCCAAAATATCGGCATATCGGTACAAGGCTATTGCCAATTCAAGACTAATTCTCTAATTGTTACGAGTTTAGATGCTGGCACTCTTTTCTAATAGAGTTCAGGCATTGCAAAACATCCAAACTCCACTTATATGCGTCTTTCAAAAGATCTATTGGGCGCTTTCCTGGCAGGGATAATGCTCCTGTTCGGTTGCACGACCTATGGTCAGGGCGGTTCGCCCACCTATCAGGATGGCATGACTGTAAAACTGGACAGCACGGGAAAGAAATACATCCGTTTCCTGGTCTGGAGTGATTTTATGGCTCGTTATACCAGTCTCAACCCCGGGACAGCAGTGAACGGTGTCGCGAGTGACGGCATGTTTGATTTCAGCGTAAGACAGTTTCGCTTCGCTGTCTACACCCAGCTCAGTCCCCGCTACCTGATCCTGGCCACTGTGGGTATGGATAACCAGACCTTTTCCAGCGGAGGTACCGCTGGAGGGGGAAACACCGGCAACGGAGGTGCTACTTTTGCGGGCACATTGGGAAAGAAGCCAGATATTTATGTACACGAGCTATGGAATGAATTCACCATTTTCCCGGATAATGACTTCAAGACGAAACGGCCGAACTTTGCATCCCTGTATATCGGAACCGGATTACACTATTGGGTTGGGATCAGCCGAATGAGCTCACTCAGTTCCTTTAACTTTCTGGCTGTCGACGCGCCACTGTACAACTGGCCATTAATAGATAATTCAGACCAATTGGGCCGCCAGGTGGGGGTATACATCAAAGGCAGGATTGGACCGGTGCCCTACCGCTGGGCAATTAACAAGCCCTTCACTGTCATCAATCCGCCCGTCGCCTACGCTCCTGACGCACCCGAGCTGAACTATGCGATCGACAACAACGCCGAAGGAAAATTGTCGACTACCGGTTACGCTTCCTGGGACATCTTTGAGCAGGAGAACAGTCTTGTCCCATATACGACGGGAACCTATGTGGGCACTAAGAAAGTACTGAATATCGGAGCCGGCTACTATTACTCCGCTGATGCTACATCGACTCAGGCAAACAACACCAGCACGTCGCCGCTTATTAAACACAATATTGCCATATGGGCGACCGACGTCTTTGCGGATATCCCATTCGGTGGCCCTCGGGAAAACTGGGCTGTTACCGCTTATAGTGTTTATTACCACGATGATTTCGGACCGAACTACTTAAGAAATGGATCGATTATCAACGAAAATGTCGGCCCGGCCAACAACTACCAGGGCACCGTTTCCCAGGCAGGTTTTGGCAATCTCGCACCGATTATCGGGACAGGATCCTCCTGGTTTACGCAAGCGGGTCTGCTGCTCCCCAAAACGCTTTTAAACAGTGATCTTGTACGCGTGCAGCCGTTTGCCGAATACAGCCTTCAACAGTTTGAGCGGTATGGGAATTCCAAATTTACCTGGTGGAGTGCCGGGGGAAATATTTACCTGGATGGTCATCATGCCAGAATTTCTTTCAAATATCAGACAAGGCCCATTGTTGCCGACAACCGGCAGAGTTCCTCCAAAGGAACATTCGTCCTCTCCACACAGGTGTTTCTGTGACGATCATTCGCAATTTTCATTATCAAAAATCAACTAAGTATGATACGCAAATCTTCTTCTGCTCCAGCATGCCTATTTTGCAAATTTGTAGCCGCAGCCCTTTCTTTTACTCCGATATCGGCACCCGCTCAGGGAAGCGCCAAACCAGTCGCCACACAGCGTACTGACCTGCAACGACATGACATTAGTGTGCCTGGAATGGAAATGATTCAAGTTCGGGTCGATTTCCCGACCGGCGCGTTCGCCACGAACCACCGGCATCCCGGTGAGGAGATCATCTACGTCTTGGAGGGTACTATAGAATATACGCTGGAAGGACAAATGCCGGTTACTTTGACAAAGGGTAATGTCCTCTTTGTCCCTGCTGGCGTCATTCACTCCGCCATCAATGTTGGAAAATCGCCGGCAAGCGAATTGGCGACATATATCGTTAAAAAGGGAGCACCGTTGGTAGAAAAGGGCGGAATCTGAGTTTGAATATTAAATCCCTCAACCAACATTTGGCTCTTTCGGCGATAGCAATACTAATTTCTTCCTGTATCGTCGAAATATTGTCAGTCGCGTTAACACTAGCTGGAACCTCCACGGAATCAGAGTTCAGATTCTCATGGCAAGCTAATAACGCCCCAAAAATCCCCTGACTCTCAACAATTTCCCCCCAAACCGAACAAATAAAGGCAATCCGCATACGCTATCCCCGGGACACACCGTTTTAATAATTGTCTTAATAAGCCACAACCACAATCCTTATGTCCCGACACAATTTCCCATACATCCTTGCAGCCTTATTGGCAAACATCCTCGTGTTTTCCACCGTCCGGGCCTCCGGAAAAACCCGGCCAGCCACGCCAACCACTGTCTACAACATAGCGCAGGATTCCCTGCCGATGAATTGCGGCAAAGCAGAGGAGATCGACAAGATCATAAACCAGGCCATCTCGCTCGGAGCGCCCATTTACAACGAGGGCCTGCATATGGCCTGCTATCGGATATACGAGTGGGCCGGTTACAAGATACTATATGTGTATGGCAAAGACTGCCCGGAAGTGGAGAAATTGCTTCGAACCGCCATCGAAAAGTCCCACGGCGATCTTTCAGATACGGAAAAAGCATGGCTCATGCGAATGGCCTTCGACAAGATACTGGGAGTGCAAACCCAGACGGGGAAACCCGAAAAAGATACCCCCGCGCCACCCAGGGGCTGATGACCCGGAGCTCCAATTTCCCCTACCATCCAACATAATCCGGAGGCTGGATCCCCTTAAGTCTTAAATACACGATCACCTGTCCCAGATGATGAGACTGATGGTCATGTAATAAGAACAGAATTTGACGGATGGTCATCGGACCAGCAAAAAATTCAACCTTTTTATCCAACTGACTTACGGCAACGGACATCTGCGCTTTCAGGCCAATATCATAAGCGTCCCCTACGATCTTAATAACATCGGGCTTGCTCAGGTTCGTCGTATCCATCTTTTTCTTGGGCATATCCGGAGACAAATAAGAGGTCGACAGCCAGACGATATTATCTGCCAGGTGCAGCAGCTGCTGCTTGAAACTCATCTCGCTGGGCACCGGTCTAAAGTCATAGTCTTTCTCCGGCATTAGCTCCGCCATTTTCAACGCATATGCCCTGGCATGACCCCATTTACGCGACAGCTGTACGATCAGGCTATCTGGAGTCTGCGCGCGGACCGCAGAGCTTAATAATGACATGAAGAGAACCGTAAAAGCAATTCTGGCTAGTTTCATTTTCTTTATAATTAAGATACTCAATGCTTCAGCTGATCTTCCACAAGCAGCAGATCCCCGGCCCCCGTATACCCTTCGATCTTTCTCACCAACGAACCGTCGGCCGTAAAGAAAAGCAAGGTCGGCGTAGCCCGGATGGGGAACTGTGTACCAAGCCGTTTACCATCAGGGCTGTCAACATCTATGGCAACATTGACGACATCTTTGTTATAGACATCGCCGAGTGCCTTTTGATTGAGCACCTCGTACTCCATGCGCTTGCAGGTCGGACACCAGGAAGCATGCGCAAACACAAACAGGGGTTTGTTTTCGTCCTTCGCCAGCTGTTTTGCCTGTACAAGGGAGGTTACCTTGAAGTTGATCCCGTCATTAGAGGTCAGCAATGCCTTGTATTTGGTCTTGCAGGCGACGATCCCGAGCACCAGTCCTGTCAATCCCAGCAAGAGCAAATATCGCCGTGTGTTCTTTTTCATTTGATTATATTATTCCGTTAGTCTCTTTATTCACAAACCACTACCTTTTCCAAATCCAACTGTCTCCCTATAAACCTGCGGCGACACCGAAGCCTGATTCTTAAAAAACCGGCTAAAATAGAACTCATCATTAAATCCCAGCTCATATGCAATTATTTTCACCGACTTTACCGTCAGATACAATTCACGCTTGGCCTCAACCATGATCCGTTCAGCAATAAGCCCCGTCAATGTCTTCTTGAAATGCATTTTGCTCAGCCTGTTCAACGCCTTGGTAGTAATATTCAACAGATCGGCATATTCTCCCGGACTATGCTTGGTCCTGAAATGCTCCTCGATCGCATCCTTTAGCGTCTTTAAAATAAAGGGTTCCCGCCCGCTTTCAGCCTGGACCACCGTTCCCCTTTCCTGCATTTTGATCCGGGAGGCCTGGATCAGGAAAATTTTCAAATAGGATACCAATAATTCATATTGCGCTACCGCCGCGTTCTGCATCTCTGCCTGTATGGAGTCAACAAGCAAAAGCAACGAACTGACCGACTCCTTGTCCAGTCGCACCAGCGGAGTCTCATATGGATTGTTAAACAACACCCCATTGCAAGCCACCTCTTCCTGGTGCTTGTGAATGCAAAAAAAGTCGGGGTGAAAATGGATCAATACTCCCCGCATCCCGCCCTTTGGCTTCAAACTAAAAGACTGATACAGGGAAAAACAGATCAGACTTTCGCTCGCAAACTCAAATTCCGAAACATCGGACTGAAACGTCCCCTCCCCCTCCAGCACCAGGATCATTGAGTAGTACCCATAGCTCTTCACGCTCTCAAAAACGCTCCCTTCCTCATATGTAAAAAGACTAAAAGCGAGCGCCTTTGTCGACGGGTTAATAAGCGTGTACTCTGTTCGTGCTGTCATTTTATTCACCTCCGTTCTTTGATGCTCTTAGCTGTTTTACTTCTTCTTCCAGTCTGCTTATATACGAATTGCGCTCCGCAAAAGCCATTTCTATCTCCTCGATACTATATCGCGGCGTAATATGCTGCGGACAGTTCCAGCTATAGGCTTCTACGGAGAACAACAACATTCGCTCCCCCTTATATTTGTATCCATCCGGCGCAAGCCGGCGGTACAGATCGGGATCATCACCGATCTCCACGATCCGCATTTCCGCATACATCTTCAACCGCGCCCGGAGAGGATAATCCATCAGGAACAGCGAGACCCGGGGATTGGTCATCACGTTACCCACCGATATATACTGCTTGTTGCCGCTAAAATCCACCATCCCGATCGTATGATCATCCAGTACGGACAGGAACCCCTTCGGACCGCCCCGATGCTGAATATACGGATATCCGTTCTCTCCAATGCTCCCCAGGTAGAAACTATCCCTGCTTGAAATAAATTCCATCTCGGCCTGGGTCAACCCATCCGTACGGTCCCCCTGTTCCATCTTTTCATAAGCTACCCTGCTGCCATGATCCTCCTGCAGCTTCTTTATCGCGTCCGTAAATGCCAGTCGCTCGTAGTTCATAAGCTTGATCTTTTATAGTCGGGCACCCAATTTTTTAACCCAGCGGGCCCCGATCAGTCGCCCGCAGGGTGTATCAATGATCAAATAACAGCCGTTTCGACAAGTTCAACCCGCGGAAAATCCACCAACACCCTGGCCGCGGTGTTAAAATAGTTGGTAAGGATGTTCAGGGCAACATGCGCGATGATCTCGGCAATTGCCGCATCGGAATACCCGGCCTCCTTTACAGCGGCGAAGTCAGCATCGCTGATATGCCCCTTTTTTTGCACCACGACCCTTGCAAAATCCAGCGCCGCCTGGATCTTTGGATCGCCAGACCTACCTTCCCGCGCGCCGGCTATAGCTTCCCCGTCGATCCGCAGCATTTTTTCCCCGATTAGACTATGTGCCGCATTGCAATATTCACACCCATTCGCATTGGCCACCGTCAGGGCGATCAGCTCTCCAACCCTTCCACCCAATAATCCGCCCGCCAGCGCCCCATTAAAGTTCAAATATCCCTCCAGAACCGCGGCAGAATTTCCCATGGTCCGGAACATACCCGGTACTGACCCGAGCTTAGCCTGTACGCCATTAAAAAGATCTTTTACTCTGCCTGTAGCTGTTGCTGTCTCAATTGCCTTTAAACGTTGCATTTTGTTGGTTTTTACTTTGTTATAAATGATATAGCAAAGCTACCCTCTCCGGGCCCCAAAGTCCATAGCCAAAAGACGCCGATCCATGGACAATTGGGACAAGCCCCTGCCACCGCGAAACTAACCGGCAGGTCATACGTCGCCAATGACCATTTTTCCCCACCTGTTATCCAAATTTCCCGAAATTTACTGATCAACAAAAAAGACCGGAAGCCGACCCGGGTACTTTTCCCCTGGCGACCCCGATCTGTTACAAACCATGATAATCACCCGTAACTAACCTTTCCGCCGCTTGCCCACAGTGAAATTCCGCGAAATATTAAACCCAAAATAGATACCCCCATCGCCCCAGTTCCCCATCGTCCGGCCGATATACTGCGACTCGATCAGTCCCTGCGAATTGGTCACCACCAGCTGAAACACATGCCCGCCCGTCTCAATATCCCATCCCACCGAAAAAGAGTTACGAACCTTTTCGGACACTACTTGATTGGGCAGAAGATAATTGTATTCGACATTGACGCTCATCCGCTTGGTGATCTTCAATCGCCCTCCTGCGCTTACCGCAAATTCGTCGTTCCTGTCGCTCGTCGCCGGCACAAGGTTGTAGTGCAACCAGGTCGGAGCCAGTTCCGCCGAAAAAATACGGCTGAACTTTCGGGCGATCAGCAGCTGACCCACATATGCGGTTCGGTACGTGGCATCCAGGTAAGACTTATCCGGATACCGCTGCGTATAATAGCTCACGCTGCCAAACCCGGTCACCGTCACCGGAAGATGCGCCGAACCGTCTGTCTGCGTCAACAGCCTGTACTTAAGATACCCGTCGAAGGTCTTGTCTACAGTGCTCCTTCCCACACCTACCGTCAGCCGGTCAGACAGCCCGTAATCCAATCCCAGCCGCAGCGTCGCATTATCAAGGCCAAAAAAATTGTAACTCCCGCTGTTCAGCTGTCCGAACCGGTGCTGGATCACAAAATTGAGATCTCCTCTGGCAGGAGCTTCCACGGTTTGCAGGTTCACGATCCTCTCCGCCTTGAAAGTACCGGTCACATGACTATGTCCCGAAAACCTCGCCGCCGAATCGTTCAGCAGCTTCAGCAGATCATCCTGTGCAGACAGCCTCAACCCCAAAACCATAACAACAACAAGCACCATCGATCCTCTTGCAATATCTCTCATTTGGAAATGCAATTAGCGTTAACTTTAATAGTAACCTCTTTCGCGATCTTGTTCCTGACAACAGACGGGATCGTTATCTGAAAATCTTCCGGCTTTACCATGAACTGGGTCATCGCGACCAGATTCCCTCCTTTTACCTCCAGGGTTGCAGGAACCTCCACCGGTTTCACTACGTTGTGAAGGGTCAGCTGTCCTTTCACCTGAACAGCATAGCTGCCTTCCTTGTGAACATTAACGTCCCCGCTGAAAGTACCGGTAAAGGTCGCCTTGGGATATTTATCGCTCTCCACATAGTTCTCATTGAAGTGTTCCTGCATGAGTTCTTTCGGAAAAATAAATCCCTTCAGCAATGAGCTGAATGCCAGCTGCTTCTTCTCGACGTCGATCACCACATAGACCTGGTTATTCTCCGCCTTGATATCCTCCAGTGGCGTGCTCGCATAAAAACCCACCAGCCCCGTCCGCGAAAAATACTGCTGACCGTACGACATTCCAGATAACAGGATCGTCCCTGCTAAAACAAATAGCTTTTTCATGTAAGTAATGATTAATTGTTCTTTGCGCCCTGGTCGATCCAGGCCCGTATCTTCGCGATCTCGCAATCCGCCAGCTGGGGCCGCAGATAGGGCATCGCCACATAACCCGGCGCGTGCGTGATCGTCCCAAGGAGATACCCGTTGCCGGCCCAGGTTTGCAGATGACTATACCCTTCGAGAATAATGCCCCCGCTTCCGGCATTGCTGCCGGCGCCATGACATTCATAACAATTTGCCTGCAGGATCGCAACGACGTCCACCGAATACCGGACATTGGTCGTGTCGCAGCCAGCCGACCCGCTCTTCTGAGCCAGTACATCTTCACTCTGCTTCGAGCAGCTCGCCACTCCCAGCAGCATGACCGCCAGACCAAAGAGACCAAAAAAAATAATTTTCTTCATTCTGTTAATTTGCGTGGGTGTCGGACAAGCCCAATACCCACTATTCCATTACACAATCTACCAGGTTGACATCCTGCAGGAAACCGGTACACCTTCCCTTGACCGTCACTTTCTCCCCCTTCGAAGGAATATGGAACTCCCCCGCATTCGTAACCAAAAGATCACAGCTCACTGCCGCGTCAGCCCCGCTGGTCCCCAGCCTGATGTTGGCCCTGTTGCCACTCAGCTGGGACTCCACGACCACGCCCATGACTTCCACCACCTTCCCGACAAATCGCTTATCGGCCATGACCTCATCCCGCCTGTACTCTGCACACATGCCCGCAGCGTCCATCTGGACGGAGGCGTGTACTCCCGCTACATTTCGGTGCGGCAGGTTGTACAGGTACAGTCCCCATGCGGCACAGGCAGCAACAACGACCAGCGCAATCATGATGATTTGATATTTCCTTTGCATAGCCGGCTATTGTTGGACGTTCACAACCGGGCAATTGACGTTCCCTGCATTGGGGACGAGGACAGGAGCCGCCATCGCTGTCGTAAGGTCCTTCACCGATCCAAAACTCATATTGTCATATACCACCACAGCCCACAGCGGCGAGTAACCCGCATCGGCCGGCAGATCGGCAACCACGTTATGCGTCTGGGACGAGCCGGTCTCTGTCTTGAAACCCGAAGCAGGACCGCCGTTCGGCTGATTGGGGTTGATCGTGAACGATACATAGATCGGCGCCACAGGCACCTGTCCGCTTGAATTTACAGTCAGCGCTTTCTCACCGAAAGTGAAATAATACACCGCCATATCCTTATACCAGCCGGTGATCAACGAAGCGCTGCTGCCTGCAGGATAACGCATGGTCGCGGTAGACCCCTTCGGAACCACCGGACAATTGACCAGCGCATTCGTCTTTGTCACCGTATATCCTTTCGAGACGATCTCCTGGTAGCTGGTGATCGTGTTGGCTACGTAATTGGACGGCACCGTCACATTGTAGATCTGCCAGAAATCGTTGTACCCCGGGTCCCCTGGAATGACATCGATTATATTGAATTGGCCCGGAACCGGCGTCGTCTCCCCGCTCTTGATCAGCACATAGATCGGTGCAGGTGCGGTCGGCTGTACGTCAAAATTATAATAGTCGACGACCTTCCCTGCTGGCGACAAACCACGGGTAATAAAAGGACCCTGATCGAAATTGACCGCTGCATTAGCTGCCGGAAGCCCATTGGAGGAAGTCCTCACCTGCAAATGGCCCGCCAAGCTGCTAAAACGGTCTATCGAAGCCTGCGGCGCAGTATTCGGGTCCCGCGGCGTGGAATTAGAATTAGTCTGACTGTCTTTCTTACAGGACGCTAACGATGCTACCAGGGCCATCGCCACCAGCGCCTTTAAATGGATTCTTTTCATTTTCATCATTTTTTGTGACACAAAACTAGAATCCCATTATCCTGAAAGCGTCACCAAAAGATAACAATTGTATCACGTGTCACCTGCAGTCACCCCCCGAAACACCCTACCCCTCATAGCCACAGGTATCAGCAGGCAAATGCACTATATTGCTCACGATATTGGAAATGACATTATCGGCAATGATCATTGCCGCATCCAGCAAATGGGGAAATCGGTATCCGGCCTCAAAAAATTCATCCAACACGGCCTCATCTGCTCTGGTCTTGTTGGAAAGAATACTATAGGCAAGACGGGCCAATGCGTTGAGCCTGCGGTCAAACCCAGCCGTCCCTTCCTTTACTTCCGATATCTGCACATCGTCCAGTCCGTTAAGCTTCGCGATCATTGTATGCATCTCAAGGCAATAATCCGATTCATGCATGGCCGATACGACAATGCTGACGATCTCGGACTCCCTCCTGTCCAGGAACCGCTCCCGTCTTTGAAACTGGAAATAGCTGGATATTCCCGGCTCCGAGTAGGCCAATACGGCATAAAGATTCGGCATCATACCCAGCTTCTCCGTGAAATAATCGAAATACTTCCGGCTGCCCGGCGGAACCTGCTCCTTCGTTGGTACTTTGATCGCGTTCATGCCGTAAAACTACCCCCCCCCCGATACGCTGTCAATGCCAAATGTTCCCTAACTCTTACCTCAACTTCCCGACAGCCCTTTTACTTCCGGTATTCGGAAATATTCGTTCCCGTTTGATTCTTGAAGAAACGGCTGAAATGCGCAGGACTCACGAAACCCAACAGATACGCTATCTCTTTTGCCGTCTTATCCGTATAAAATAAATAACGCCTCGCTTCACGGATGATCCGTTGATAAATGAGCCTGGACGGCGAAGGATAGCCAGACAGCGCGAACTGATTGGTCAGTGTCTTCGGCGACTTATTCAGCGCACTCGCGTAGAACTGCACCGAATGCTCGGTGCGGAATTTCTGTTCCAGCAACAAATTGAAAGTCCGGAAAAGGCCCGGCCTTTCGTTCGCCAGGTCCATATCCTGCCCCAGCTGGCGCCTCGCGATCCTGGCAGTGCTGATGATCAGCCGGCTCAGCAGGACCCGCAACATCTCTCCCTGCAGGTTGTCCCGAATGGTCATCTCCTCCAGACACCAACGCTCGATCATTTCGATCGCCTCGAGCTCCTTCGGTAATGGGAAAAGGAAGAAGGGTTCCTGCATGCCATAAAAAAGAGAAACTACGCTCTGAGGCATCACACCCTGCCCCATATGGCAATAAAGGTCCCGGTTGAACTGCCAGGCCACAAGCTCTTCGGGCCGTTCGAACACAAAATGCTGATTGGCAAGCAATGGTAATATACTCCCCCCGGGAAGATCATAATCGATCTCGTCGATCGTCACCCGCTGCTGTCCTCCCCGGCACAATACGATCGTACAGGCCGTCTCGCCGTCCCAGCTATCGTTCCCTTTCAGACTACGGTCGCCTCTTCTTAAGTAAAACATTCCGTTCCTCCCGGTTTCCTGGAAAAATAACGTCATACGAACGTAAAAATAGGATCCGGCTGTTCCATAAATATTGCCGAGTTATAACAATTGTATCACATCGGCCTTTGAATAAATAAATTGTTGCAACTTTGATCTCCAGGAATCTCCGCTCCATGAAGAAAGTACTCATTATCGAAGATGACCCGCAGATTATCGAATTGCTCGCCATCCATCTCACCGACCTCTCCTGTGAAGTCACCAGCGCCCGCGACGGCAACGAAGGCCTGACGCTTGCCCTGAAAAATTACTACGATCTCGTAGTCCTCGACGTCATGCTGCCCGGACTCGACGGAATGAATGTCTGCAAGCTCATCCGGATGGCCGGCAATACCACCCCGATCCTTATCCTGTCGGCCAAATCGGAGGAACTGGATAAGGTCCAGGGACTGGAGACCGGCGCCGACGACTATCTCACAAAACCCTTCAGCATCCGTGAGCTCACAGCCCGGATAAAAGCGATATTCAGACGAAAAGACGACTGGCCCGAAGAATACCGCCAACCCAACAAGACCCAAATGAAATTCGGCCCGCTCGAGATCGATATAGACAAACGCAAGGTAACCCTCGATAACGTCAGGATAGACCTTTCCCCAAAGGAGTTTGAGCTCCTCACCCTCATGGCGGCTTCCCCCGGAAAGAGCTACAGCCGCAAACAGCTGCTCACCCTCATCTGGGGATACGACTTCGACGGGTATGAACACACGGTCAATTCGCATATCAACCGCCTGCGGGGAAAAATAGAAGCCGATATTTCCAATCCAAAATACATCCTCACCACCTGGGGCGTCGGCTATCGGTTCAACGAGGATCACTAAAACACAACAAGGGCAATGACACTTCGATCAATAAAGAACAACCTCCTCTTCTGGAAAATAACAGGCGTCTTCACCGCCCTGTTAGTTATTTTGGGCATCACCTACACCGGGATCACGTCCTGGATGGTCCGACGGAATTTCAACGCCATCAACGAACAGCTATACGGAAACATCGCCCCCCATTTGGCGAATACCACCCGTCCGCTAAAAGACGGCAAACCCGACACCGCCGTTACGCATGACATTATCCATTCCATTATGGTGATAAATCCCAGCGTGGAAGTCTATTTGCTCGACACCACCGGCAGGATCATTGACTTTGTCGTTCCGGATCGCTCCGTCAGGACCTCCCGTGTCGATCTTGCGCCCGTGAAACAATCGATCATCGAACGGGGCAGAAAATACCTCACCGGTGACAATCCCAAAAATCCTTCGCAGAAAAGCATCTTTTCTGCCGCGCCGATCTTCGAGGGCCCGCACCTCAAAGGCTACGTCTATGCCATCCTCGCCAGCGAACGACAGTCCCAGATAGCCGCCGCCCTGAACCAGGACTTCTTCTACAGTCTGGGAACAGCCATTTTCTTCTGCACCCTCGTCGGCGCCCTGCTCGTCGGCGTCCTTATCTTCTACCTGATCACGGATAGCATCCGCCGCATCTCATCCATTGTCGACCGGTTCAAGAATGGCGACAATACGGCACGCATCGAAGGACGTCTCGGCGGCAACCTCGGTATCCTCAGCACGACCTTTAACGAAATGGCCGACAAGATCGTCGACAATATGAAACGGCTGGCTTCGATGGACAAGCTCCGGCAAGAGCTCATCGCCAACGTCTCCCACGACCTCCGCAGCCCCCTCGCCATTACCCAGGGCTACATCGAAACCCTGATCATCAAAGGGAACGCTATCTCCGAAACCGAAAAAGAACGCTATCTGTCCATCGTCATGAGCAGCCTGAAGAAGCTCTCGCATCTCGTCGAACAGCTCTTTGAATACTCCAAGCTGGAAGCCAACCAGATCCAGCCAAACAGAGAACCCTTTTTGATAACAGACCTGGTAAGCGATATGGTCCAGCACTATGACCTGCTCGCAAAGGAAAAAGACATTTCGCTCACCCTCGACGCTCCTCATGGGCTCTCCCCCGTATTGGCCGATGTTGCGCTGGTGGAACGCGCCATCGGGAACCTGCTGGACAATGCCCTGAAATTTACCCCGCCGAAAGGGAATATTACCATCACCCTCCTCGCCAGACCCAAAGGCGTGGAAATAGCCGTTGCAGACACGGGGACCGGCATTCCCCTCAAAGACCAGCCCTATATATTCGAACGATACAAACAATTCCCCAGTCACGAACTGCAGAACCGGGAAGGAATGGGCCTGGGTCTGGCTATCGTAAAAAAGATAATTGAGCTACACTATTCCGTGATCAATATCCGCAGTCTGCCCGGCTCCGGTACCGTATTCTGGTTTCAGTTGCCGACTACGTGATGATCCGGAAGCCTGGCTACGATGGTCGAAGGATTCATGGCCCAGGGCCCGGCCCTGTATACAGCCCAGCAGAAAACTGATCGACAGCACCCGGAAAAATAGCTTGGCAATACCCACCTCAGACTAAGGTTTATCCTTTAGCTCCGGCCAGTTCTTGTCCGCCTTCCCGATCATTGCCTGCTGATCCTTCACCCACGCTTCCTTCACTTTCAGGCTATAATTGAAATACAGCTTGTCGCCAAGGATGGTCCACGTCTCCGGCTTGGTCGGCGCCTTGTGACCCTGGGCCGTGCCGAAAGCGCAATAACCGCCATACTGCGGCATATAGCGTTCCGGGCTGGCCTTGAACGCCTCCCTGTTAGCCGAAGTAGAGAACAGCCATTGGGCATCCTTATACGTATAAGAGAGGCTATCAGCTCCCATCACCGGTTTGGATTCCTTGAAAAAAGCTACCACATCATAGCCATTAATGGCCTTTCCCCCGGGCGAAAAGACCGCTGATTGCTGCGCATGAACCCCAGTAATAAAAGCTCCTACAAAAAACAAGCTAAAAATTGTACTTTTCATTTCCTATTGTTTTGATCGTTAAAAAATAACTCCGTTGCCCCCGCCATCAACTTCCTGGATCTTCTTTTCAAGCAGCACCATATCACAAAGCCGCTCTCCTCCCTCAAAGATTGGATCCGGATAATTCTCCAAAAAGAAATTCCTCCGAAGACCACAGGTCAAAAAGCCATTCTTCCTGTAAAAATCGAGCTGTCTTCCCACCGTAGCAGTTCCGACCAGTATTCTGCAACAGCCCTCATCAGCCGCAATCCGCTCTATTACGCTAAGCATGAAGCTGCCCAACCCTTTGCCTTGATAAGCCCCGGCAACGGCAATATTCTTCACCTCGAGCTCTTCCGGGCTATTGCGGTGCAACGCAGCAACGCCCACCGGCTGGTAGTCGTCTCCAACCAGTACATACACGTCGCACTGATAAATATAGCGTTCAATCGCCTCAGTACTTTCGTCAGCGAGCAACAATAAAGACACAGGAAAGGGGGATTCCTTATGCAGCTTCACTATATGAAAGGGATGGAACATAATATAATTGGCGTAAAACTAGCCCTGCCCGGATAGACCGGCAATGCCAGATCCACCCGAATAGTTATATAGATCTCCCGCGAAAAGCCAAATCCTCGCAGATTGTCGCCCCCTTTACATCTTCTTCGGGCGATCCGTGCAACCATTAGGGAACATTCGACATTGCCCTGGCCAATTGCAGAAGGTATTTTTGTCGATCTGTTTCACTATTCACCCAATTTTATGACACAAATGATCAGCGCCGTCCTTCTTTGCTCTCTCTTTACAATGACCGCGTCGGCGCAGTCCGCAGAGTTTCGTAAAAAACAATTCAATCTCGACAGATCCGGCGTGGCCATTCAAGGCTACGATCCGGTGGCCTACTTCACAAGCGGAAAGGCCGTGGAGGGGAAAAAAGAGATCAGCCTGGAATACCAGGGAGTGACCTATCAGTTCGCCAGCGCCTCAGACAGGGACGCATTCAAAGCGAACCCCGGCAAATATGAACCACAATATGGTGGCTGGTGCGCCTATGCCATGGGCTCCAGCGGTGACAAGGTCAGCGTCGATCCCGAAACCTTTAAGATCGTCGACGGGCGACTATACCTCTTTTACAACAAGTTTTTCAACAATACGCTCAAGCCCTGGAACAAGGATGAAACCCATCTGAAAGGCAACGCAGACAAGAACTGGATGAAATTCGCCCAATAAATAATCGCATACATATGTCCTATCAGCTCAAATCTATTTTGCCCTGGGTGCTCCGCGTGCTCGCGGCCCTCATCATGCTGCAAACACTGTTATTCAAGTTCACCGCAGCGGAAGAATCGGTATACATCTTTTCAAGACTCGGCATAGAACCCTGGGGACGGATCGGCACCGGCATCGGCGAGCTGATAGCCTCCATTCTGATCCTCATTCCCGCCACCACCGCATTTGGGGCCCTCCTGGGCACAGGCCTGATGGCCGGGGCGATCTTTTTCCATCTTACTACGCTGGGTATCGTCGTAAAGGATGACTCCGGACAGCTGTTCATATACGCCCTGCTCGTATTCATCAGCTGCACCATTTTAACGATACTATACAGATGGCAGATACTCAACTTATTTAACAAAATTAAAAACCCCGCGTTATGAACCGCTCACTTACGGAGCCGCTGAAAACATTGCTGACCCAATTGAAAGATATGGTCGGCGGGCTTTCCGATGAAGAGTATACGGAGAAGATCGAGACCCTTTCCAACGCATCCATCGGCCAACACACCCGCCACATCATCGAATTTTTCGCTGAGCTGTTCATCGGCTATAACAGCGGCGTTGTCAATTACGACAAGAGAAGACGCGACCTCCGCATCGAGATCAGCAGGGATTATGCGATTACCCTGCTCCGGGAAATATCAGAAAAATTAGACTATAGGAACAAGCCGTTGCACCTGTTGGCCGATCTGGGAAACCAGTCCTGCTCAGTCGAATCAAATTTTCTCCGGGAGCTGGTCTACAATCTCGAACATACCATCCATCATATGGCGCTGCTGCGCATCGGCGTAAGAGAAATATCAGCCCTCCCGCTTCCCGAAGAATTTGGCGTCGCGATCTCGACTATTAAATACAGACAGGCATGTGCACAGTAACATATGTTCCCACCCCGGAGGGCTTCTATCTCACGTCGAACAGGGACGAGAACGGCCGTCGCAGCCGGGCAAAGGCGCCCTCGGTATACAACGAGGTGACTGGAAAATTGATCTACCCGACAGACATGGATGGCGGTGGCAGCTGGTTCGCGCTGAGGGAGAAGGCAACAGCAGCCGTTCTCCTCAACGGAGCTTTCCTGAAACACCAGCGAACTCCCCCCTACCGCATGAGCAGGGGTCTCGTGCTGATCGATATTATGCGGAAACCCGATCCGCTGCAATACCTGATTGAAATGAAACTCGACGGCATAGAACCGTTCACCCTTGTTCTCTTTTGCGCACACAACCTTTGGGACTGCCGCTGGGACGGCGTCCGTAAGCACATTCGATCGCTCGACCGGTGGAGTCCGCATATCTGGTCATCGGCCACCCTCTATGACGACATGGTAGCCAGACAGAGGCAGCAATGGTTTGAAGAATGGGTAGGGACCAGAGACCGGGTAGCCCCCGAAGATATTGTTGCCTTTCATCACAATGCAGGCGCAGGGGATATCCGGAACAGCCTGGTGATGAACCGGGATAACGAGCTCTATACCGTGAGCGTGACCTCCGTGATCGTGGAAAAGGATACCGCCCGCATGCATTATCACGACCTGAGATCGGATGAGCATACAGTCGCCACCTTCGATCACAAGCCGGCCTCTGCCCCTGAAAGGCAGCTTTCACTGGCGCTGAAAAAGTTTCGCACCCGACTGACCCGCTGGGAATTCTGGCCAACCCATCTTATCTATGCGCCCGTGTACCCTTACTGGCTGTGGCTAAGCCTTAAAGCAAGATCTTTTTTCTTCTTCAACGCAGCCAACCCACGCATCGAATATGCGGGTTTTACGCACGAGCGGAAAAGCGACATCTACCGCCAGCTTCCCGGAAAATACTACCCCCGCACACATTTCTGTCCCGCGGGTTCCGATTTCGACGAGCTCAGGAGACAGCTACAGAACAGGGCCCTGCATTTTCCGCTGATCGCCAAGCCGGATATCGGGGAACGCGGCGCCCAGGTAAGTCTCCTGCGATCGGAACGACAATTGAAAGAGTATTGCGAACAGAGCAGTGTCAACTTTCTCGTACAGGAATACGTCGCCTATGAAATGGAAGCCGGCATCTTTTATGCCCGTATTCCGGGGGAAGCAAAGGGACGGATCACCGGAATCGTCGCAAAAGAGTTCCTCGCGGTCACCGGTGACGGGCGTTCTACCGTACGGGATTTGCTGGTGAAGAACGACCGTTATCTCCTGCAGCTGGAGGAGTTGACGGCACGCTACGGCAGCTTTCTGGATGCCGTATTGCCGGAAGGCTGCAAACAAACACTCGTACCCTACGGCAACCACTGCCGCGGGGCCAAATTTATCGATCGCAGCGATCTGATCACAGACGAGCTCGTCGACACCATTGACCGCATCTGCCAGCGCATACCCGACTTCTATTTTGGCAGGCTTGACTTGAAATTCGCGGGCTGGGAAGATCTGTTGCAGGAAAAGAATTTCTCCATTATCGAAGTCAACGGCGCAGGCAGCGAACCGACCCATATGTACGATCCGGCGCATTCGTTGTTTCACGCCTGGAAAGAGATCATCCGTCACTGGCGGCTGCTCCACCGTATCAGCCTGGCAAATGCAAAGCTGCGAAACATCCCCCTCATGAGTACTCGGGAAGGCCTTCAAATGTTGACCGCCCATGCCCGCTACCTTAAAACGATCAAACAGCTATGAGCCGTCTCACAAAATTGTTTGGCTGTGCGCTATCGGTCAGCTTTCTGGGCTCCCTGCCGCTGGGCACCCTGAACCTGAGCGTCGCCAGTTATGCATATAGTGGTGACGGCCGGGGCGCCATTGAATTCTCGGTTGCCGCCATATTCGTAGAGATAATGCTGGTCCGGGTGGCGTTGGTAGCCATCCGGCGGCTCGAACGGCTGACCCGCTTTTTCAAAGTCTTTAATATTTTGACATGTGGCATCTTGCTGTTCCTGGCATTCAACAGCCTGCTGGCAGCCTGGCAAATGGCGGCTTTTCGCGCGACCGTCCCTTTGCCCACGGTTAGCCCATGGATCTCCGGATTCGTGCTAAGCCTTACCAATCCCCTGCACCTGCCCTTCTGGATGGGATGGACCGCGATCTTCCGATCCAGGAACATACTCGGAGATACAACGGGGCACTACAATGCCTTTATCATCGCCATCGGCCTGGGAACCGCGGCCGCTTTCTGTCTCTATGGCTTTGCCGGAGGCTACCTGATAAGACTGCTGGGTAGCCGCCAGCCCGCATTGAACTGGGCCGTTGGTTCGGCCCTTCTGCTCACCGGAATTGCTCAGACATATAAAACCTTTTTCAAAAGACCGGCCGCCGCCACGGTAAAGGCGTGATTTTCCCGTCGCGGCAAGGTTTTTCCGTTTTAGATAAAGGTTCGGGAAGTTTTGCTATTTGTTGAAAAGGCAAAATCCGGGAAATTTGCTTCCTGACATAGGAGAGGCAACGTCCTCGCCAATAAACACCTCATTGTTCAACGTTCGGATGCGCCAGTCAAACAAACAACTACGGCTACGATCTTCCCTGTCGATTCTGTCGCTGGCCGCTTTCTTGCTCCTTGGCTTTTGTCCTCTGCGCAACGCGTTGATCCGGGAACTGGGCGGCTCCCCTGCCTCATCGCTTCCCGAGTATAGAAAAATAACGACTGCCAGTCCATGCGAAGTGGTTTGCCGGCTGAAAGCAATCCAGCCGACAGAACGGATCGATCATTTGCCATCGATCAGCCTTACCGGCGGCCTTCCTGTATCGCTTTTTACAGCCGGCATTAGCAAAGAGTGCATCGCCTCGATGGGCCAGGTCCAAGCCGGGCGCAGACCAGCTTCAATTCCCCTTTATATTCGTTATCGCGTTCTAAGACTGTGATCTTGTCCTTTACGGACACCCCGATGCTGATCACCACCCGTGATCAGGAAATCTTCATTTAAAACACAGTTTACTATGAACGGTTTATTTTCTTTTGCCGGGAAAAACCTCCGGCAGCTCGCTCCTTTATTTCTACGCCTGGCGATTGGCTTCGGCTTTATGGCACATGGCTGGGCTAAACTAAGCAGAGGCCCGGAGGCCTTTGCGAAACTATTAGCAATAGAGCATGTTCCGGCACCACACTTCTTTGCATGGCTCAGTACGGTTACAGAACTACTGGGCGGTCTGGCAATGATGATTGGCGCATTTGTCGGTTTTGCCGCCATTCCCCTGATCGCCACAATGCTGATCGCGATGTTTACGATCCATATTCACTTCGGGTATAGCGCTGTCAAAACGATCGGCCTTCGTCCTGACGGACCTATTTTCGGCCCGCCGGGCTATGAGATCAACTTGCTGTACATCGCAGGATTGCTGTCGCTGCTGATCACGGGAGCCGGTAAATATTCTGTGGACGCCCTTATCGGCCGTCGCAACAAAATTTAATTCTCCATCGAACCGCCGCTTCACGCGGCGGTTCAAACGTCATTTTCACTTTTTATCCGCCAACCTCCCCTCTGCGCCGCCAAAAGTAAAAGGCAAAGAGTACTGCGACGGCCTGCGATCCTCCCCGCATTGGTCGCATGTAAGGTCAGCAGCCATACTTTGCTGCTGAAGACCAGGGTCAGAAGAAGATATGTAGCGATCGGTCGTTGTTTTGCGCTGGTTAATGCTGTCATATAATACGTTCTGTTCGTTTAACGAAGATTCGCGCCGGCTTCCGGGTGCAGTACGCCGTAGTCAACGTTCAAAGTGATCTTTACGCCGGTCAGCGCCTTTGACACCGGGCAGTTTCGCTCGGAAGCGTGGGCAATTGCCAGGAACGTCTCCCCTGAAAGACCAATAATAGCCGATGCATTCAGGGTAAGTTCGATTCCTGTAATGCCGCCTTTTGAAAGGTCTACGCTGACTGCTGCCGTGGTTTCGAGTTCATTAGCCGTGAATCCCTTCTGTGACAGGGCATACGCCAGGGCCATGGTAAAGCAGCCGGCATGCGCCGCGGCCAGCAGCTCCTCCGGATTGGAGCCCACGCCCTGTGCAAAACGGCTGTTGTAGGAATACTGAGTTTGATTCAATACGGTGCTTTCAGTTGTCAATTCACCATGCCCGGTATTCAGGTCGCCGGTCCAATGGGCTTTTGCTGTTCTTTTCATTACTTTCTGTTTTTGTAGACACAAAGCTCCATCGAATCGCTCATCTTTTTTTTCACTTAAGTTAAATAATGCAATCATGTAACGCCCACAAAAAACTAACAAAAGTCACATTTCGAAGTGACCAATCTCAACGCAAACAGCCGCATCCTGCATTAATTTTGCGCAATGAAAAATTCTCCGGCGCAGGAAAATAATTTATACTATACGCATGACCATGAATGGGTCCGTTTCCAGGGACAAGTTGCTTATGCAGGCATCTGCACATTCAAATTAACAGGGATCAGGCAAATCCAGGAGGTTGAGTTTACTAGCACGGAAGGGATGAAAAAGGGCGGAGAAGTACTGGCAATCCTGCATTATGAATCATACAGGATCCCCGTTCATATGCCCGTCGCAGGTGAGATCCTCGGCTTCAACGAAAAACTCTCCGGCGAGAACCGAAATATTTTTCTCCAGGAGCCCGAACAAAATAAATGGGTAGCATTAATTGTCCCTGCTATTCCTCATCAATGCGATGGTTTGTTATCCCCGGAGCAATACCAAATAAAAACCAGGCGTTTTATCTGATCGTTTGTCCCATGCCATCAACTACTTCCACCAATCCATTGGATCACTGGTTCCGTACGGACGCCAGCTTGAACAGCGTATACCCGAAAGCGATCCAATTATTAGCCTCGCAACACTGGACGCCATTGAATATTACTGAAATGGCGGTCGAATTCCTGGCGTCGGAAAAGAATGTCAAAATATTGGATATCGGCAGCGGAGTTGGGAAGTTCTGCCTGGGGGGCGCTTACCTCAAACCGGGGGCCCATTTCTTTGGGGTAGAACAACGGAGCGAGCTGGTTTCACATGCCGACTTTGCAAGAAAGCTGCTTGGATTGAAGAACGTGCAGTTCCTGAACTGCAACCTGACCCTGCTTGACTTCAGGCGTTATGACCATTTCTATTTCTTCAATTCATTTTATGAGAACCTGCTCGATACCCAAAAGATTGATGACAAGGTCAAATGCGTACCATCATTGTATAATTATTACAACCAGCAGCTGTACAAGAAGTTGGAAGGCTTAAAGCCAGGCACCAGGTTGGCGACCTATCACAGCCTGGAAGACCACATCCCGCCGGATTACCAATTGGCGGATTCGCACTTCGGCGGCCTCTTAAAGTTCTGGCTAAAGATATAGGGCCGGGAAGTGACAAATGCTACTTTTTGGAGTGATCAAACAAACAATAAACAGCAATATTTACCCATGCCAGCCATAACCGACAAATCCCGCCGCTTAGACGATTGGTTCACCAGCGATATTCAATTTAATCTGCTTTATCCTCCTCCCATACAGGCCCTGGCCAGAATGCACTGGACTCCCCTGGCTGTCATAAAAAGTGCGGCGGAGTTTCTCGCTACCCGGGACGGTTCCCGGATCCTGGACATCGGAAGCGGCGTGGGGAAATTTTGCCTTTCCGCTTCCTATTATCAGCCCAATGTCCTTTTCGCCGGCGTAGAACAGCGGAGCAGCCTGGTTGAACATGCGATAACCGTCCGTAATGCCCTCGGTTTCCCGAATGTGTCTTTTATCACGGCCAATTTCACCCAACTGGATTTTAGCCGTTACGATCATTTCTATTTTTATAATTCCTTTTTTGAAAACCTGGGAGACGCCGACAGGATAGACGACAGCATCCAATATTCTCCGTCCCTATATCATTATTACAGTAACTATTTGCGCAGGGAGTTGGGAAAAATGCCTGTGGGCACGAGGATCGTAACCTATTGCAGCTGGCAGGACGAAATACCTCCTTCCTACGAACTTGTCAGAACAGATCTGGACGGCCTCTTAAAATTCAATGTCAAAACCCACAGTTAAAACAATGGTTCATCTCTAAATATCTGTCAGTAACATGCTGAAACATATCGGAGTCCGGCGTACCCATATTCACAATGTCCGGTTGGCCACTTTATTAAGCCTGACTGCAGGATCGGTCAATGCAGCGGGGTTTCTTGGATTTTCGATCCTGACGACCAACGTCACCGGGCACGCCGCCTTATTTGCGGAAAGCGTCTCCCTGAAGGATTGGAGAACCTCGGGAGTGATAGCGTTATGGATGTCGATGTTCCTTGCCGGGGCATTCCTCTCGGGCTTCATCATCGACAGGATCGGGAGGGACCAGCGTTACTCTTATTTAATTCCCATTCTGCTCGAGCTTGCAATCCTTGTCACCATAGCGATCATCGGCAAATATTACAAAGACAGGCTATATTACAGGCAGGCATTCGCCGGAACCTTGCTGCTGGCCATGGGATTGCAAAATGCCCTGGTCTCCGTCATCTCCCGGTCTGTAGTGCGAACGACCCATTTAACCGGTACGTTCACCGACCTGGGGATCGAACTGGCGAGGCTGGCGAGCGGCCGTAGCAAGGATAACGCTGACCTGAGATCCCGGGTCATGCTAAAGGTTATCATCATTCTTTCATTCATTACAGGCGCAGTGGCAGGGGCTTATGCCTTTCGGGCCATTCATTTTTATTCTTTTTATCTGCCCGTGTTCTGCCTGGTCTATGCCTTGCTATATGACGTATTCAGGGTGAATGTCAAATTGTATTACCGCAAGATCGGGAGATCGATAAAAAAAGTAACCCGGGCCAGCCATCATCATGAAGAATAGATCAGGCAGGTAGCGTCCAGGAATTGAACATCACTGCTAAACCACATCCGGGTAACCCGATTTTAATTTTGACTTTGCTTCCTCACATACTTTGTAAGAATAACGATTATTTGTCCTTCGATCCGACCCTCGATCTGCGCCGTATTATTTTCTACCAGGCGAATATTTTTTACAACGGTGCCCATTTTGGCATTGATCGTCGAGCCTTTCACATCCAGGGACTTTATCAGCACTACCGAATCGCCGGTCTGCAGTATATTGCCATTGCAGTCTCTGTGAAATTCAACCGCTTCATCACTCTCATGCTCCCCGGTAGCTTTTGCCCACGCCAATGTTTCATCCGGCAGGTATAATAGGTCAAGGTTATCAGCCGCCCAACTCTCGTTTCTGAGGCGGTTCAGCATGCGCCATGAAACGACCTGTATACCGGGAATCTCGCTCCACATGCTTTCCGTCAGGCATTTCCAATGAGCACCGGATAATTCTGCCTTTCTTTCGATCTGTGCCGTACACGTCTTACATATCAGGATGCAGCTTTCGGGGGTAATTCCAGATCCTCCGGGTACTTCATAGGGGACCAAAGTGTCGGATGAGCGGCATAGTTCACAGGTATTGCCGCTTCGTTCGCGGAGCAAAGTTTCTATATTCATTGTGTCAGCTTATTGGCCAGGCAGAAATTTGCGCAAAACTAAGCAAATTTGAGATTAGAGAGATACGGCCGGGCATCACCTGTCCGCTATCTTTATGAGCTTGCGCACATCTTTGACAATAATTTTCCTGCCTCTCGTTTCAATAGCCCCCTCTTCCTTGAACTCTTTTAATATTCGAACTATATTTTCCCTTGCAGTACCCGTCATGCTGGCCAGATCGTCCCTCGACAAGTTGATTTCCACGTCCATTCCAGGTTCATAGTTTTCCTTGTACTTTTCCCTCATCACTACCAGGTGGGTAGCCAACCTTTCCCTGACGCTCCGACGCGCGAAGAAGGCGACGCTATTGGCCAACACAGTAAACTCATGGCTAAGAAGTTTCAGCAGCCGTTGCGATAGCACTTTCGAATGTTTCAGCACCTCGAGGAAATCCTCTTTGGGTACAAATGCAATTATACTGTCCTCCAGCGCAGTAGCAGAGTCCGGATACCGTTCTTCAGATAACAAAGCATGATAACCTATCAATTCCCCGGTATTTGCTATGTAAATTATCTGTTCACTTCCCTGGCTGTCAATTTTGTATTTTTTTACTTTCCCTTTACGAATAAAAAAGAGGCCGGAGGGAACCGCTCCTTCACGAAAGATGATCTCCCCTTTGTGACAAGGCTGATCGTGCATGTGAGTTGTTATTATCTTCGCTTCATCTCCGGGAAGATCGTCGAGAACAGAATAACTCTTGAAGTCCCATTTCTCCATCGGAAAAATCCCATTGATACTCATATAGTTGCAAATTTACTGAATTAATAGTTGACAAAAGTTACATTTCCGAGTGACAAGATTCACTGCCAGTTGGACCTATACAACCTAACTTTGCAGCATGAACCCCGCCAATAACTTAACGAAAGAGCTATTTTGCACTCGCAGTCATGAATGGATATCCTTTGATAATACCGAAGCATTCATCGGCATCACTGATCATAGGATCGCCGGCGCGAAAGAAGTTATAAGACTGGAATACGTTAGGATCTATGGATTCAAGAAGAAAGGCGAGACTTTCGCCAACATTCAACTTAATAACCGAAGATTCGAGGTGCGGATGCCGGTAGATGGCAGTATAATTTCCGTCAATAATACGAACCTGCTGGTGCAGGAACAGTACCTGTTGAGCAAACCTGAAAAGGAGGGATGGCTGGTAAAAATACTTGTCAGCCAACCATGCGAAATGAAGGGCTTGATCCCGCTTGACGAGTATAATATTAAGGTGAGATAAAATATTCAATCAATCATTCATGGGGCCGATCCTACCCATTCTCCATAGCTGCCTTGTTTCCTTACAACCACGTCTTTTCGCCTTTCTGCATTTTTTCAAGAGTTTCCCGGTAGCCGGCCTTTTCCTGTTCTCCGCCAGCCAGCGCCACGCTCTTCTGCTCCGCCGCGATCGCCTCTTCCTTACGACCCAGCTTATAGAGAATGTTAGCGTAAGTGTCCATAAAACCCGCGTTGGGGTTATTCTCAAGACTTTTTTTACTCCAGTCCAGCGCCATACTCACGCAATTCATATCCGAACAATGCAGAAAGACGTCGAAAGCAAAATTGTTACAGTCATCCTGGCTGGCATGACGTCCATATTTTTGCATGTAGCTGGTCACCACAGGCAGAAAATTTGCCCAGTCACCCTTGCTCTCATACCATCCAGCCTTCGCTTTTAAAAGCAGTTCATCCGCCAGACCCGGATATTTTGCCTGGAGCCGCTTTGTAACCATACCCCAGTCCGGACCCGATTTGGAATGAAAGGCCGGATACACTTCTTCCTTTAAAATGATAAACTCCACCTTCTGCTCCGCTTTCCCGGCCCCCAGTACTGCATCGGCCTGCACCGGATGACGCAGGAGCACCTGAAATCCGGGATCATTGCTGCTCGCGGTCGTCAATCCAATGAACTCCAGGTTACCCTTAGTCAGCAGATTGCTCTGCCGGCTCAAATAATCCTTCGAAGCCTTCGCCGACGTAGGCCTGTCGTACGCATCGACCGCCGCCAGTGTCATTTTACGCAAAAAGGCAGTGTCCCTTTCGCCATGATCATACCTTTCCAGCAGCGTATAGTATTGTTTTTCCGGGGTCATCGCCTCCTTCACCCGCGCTATAAAATCCGCCGCCTTCTCATTCCCTCCAACTACCCGCGTCAGCGCCTTCCCGTCAGGAGAAAAGATCAGGAACGTCGGATAGGCCTGAACATTATAGCCCACAATGAGATCATGCGCTTTGGAATACCAGCGTTTGACGGTGTCATTATCCCGCTGTGTCGAATCCAGCTGCACACCGATACTAACAAACTTTTCATTGAAATAGGCGCCCGCCTCAGCCTGCGGGAAAACCACATTCTTCATCATCTTGCAGGGACCGCACCAGGTGGTATAGCAGTCCACAAAAATATATTTATTCTCGGCTTTGGCTTTCTCCAGAATTGCCGGCCAGCTGGAACCTTCCTCAAAACGTACGCCCGCGCTTTCCTGGGCCAGCGCAAATAGTGGCATCAAAAGCCCGACAAATAGTATCTTTTTCATTAATAAGTTTATCGATTTAGTCCATGAAAATAAGCCCAAAAAATATCTCCCCACATTTATTGTGTTGAACGGTCCGTTCATCCCCTCGCCCGGGCGCCCCTCCAAAAACAACTATACCTCAACTATGTGACCTAGATCACACAATCCATCCCCCCCACTGCCGTAGCTTTGTTCCGTAAATCAATTCCATCATAAAAAACTCAGATATATGCGACGCTTTATCGCAACCGTCAAAAGAACCCCCGGCATCACCGACGACATCGTCGCCCCCTATGCCACTAAGGAAGCCGAACGCTTCAAACAGCTCATCGACTCCGGCCTCATCCATGACTACTACAAACAGATCGACGCCGGCAACTTCTGGCTGATCATCCACAGTCCTTCCCTCGAGGAAGCGCGGACCCAGCTGGAAACCTTCCCCTACTACGGCCTCGGCTATATCTCGATCAACCTCACCGAACTCGCCGAAAACAAACTCACCAGATAAATCAAACAAAAGCCTTTTTCATTTCACCCTCTACGAGCCATTTATCCGGGCGGCTATTTTTCCGTCCGGTAACCACCTGACATGGTTGATCCTCAACAATTTGATCTTTTGGCATTCCACTGGCTTTCGAAAAATGGCTGAATTATTTCCGTCAATAATTATTGATATATCGAGATTTTCATTTTCGCAAAATACTCAAAACATTGCAAGCCAGTCACCTGCAATTCCGGCATGTTCTTGGTCCTGCTGACACCTGAAACCGCAAACAATCCTACGCCAGGCTCGCCGGCGTATGATCTTACCCGTTTTCAGCATATTTCTTAAAACTATAAAATACAAAAAATGAAAAATTGTCGTGTCCTAAGATCAGCGACCTTATTTATCAGCCTCTGCTTTGCTTTCGCATCCAACGTAAAAGCACAGGAACCATCCGTCAGTAAAGTACCTCCCCGTCTTATTCTTCAACAGCTGATCGAATCCTCCGGCGCTAAAGAACAGGAAGTAAAGATCGTTTTTGTCACCTTCGCGCCAGGTGAGATCTCCGAACCGCACCGGCACCCCATCCCAACCTTCGGTTACGTCCTTGAAGGTGAGCTCGAATCAACCTTCGACGGCAAAGTATATCACTATAAGGCCGGCGATGCTTTTTTTGAAAGACCCAACGGCCTGCATTCCGGAACGAGAAATATGAGCAAAGACAAACCCGCTAAACTGGTGGCCTTTTTTGTCGGTGACAAAGGAAAACCATTTCTGATACCTGAACACCATTGATGATCATGAAGAAATACCAGTCTGCCGTTCCCACGCTCCCCATAAAAATACCCGGAGCCTCCGTGATCCCGGTGGATAAGGATCAGTTCAGGGTGGCGGGCGAGACCAGCATACTCGGTGTTACCCAGCGCATCGACGAAGAGGTCTCTACGCGTAAGGGACTCATCGCGGCGATAGGGCCCCGTAGAGGTTACCGCCCACTAACGACCGATATTATTGCTGCGGCAAAGCAGCAAAGTCAATATCCGGCGGTGCCCCACCCGCTCTCCTGCGGACCATCGCATGAGGCGGCAGGTTATTTACCTGTTTGAAACCACCGCTGTACATGTAGAACCAATCCTCTGTTTTGCCGTTGGCCCTATCCATCGGGGTGACGCCGGCCCCATAATCAAATCGCGGATGCTTTACGCTGTCGGCCGTAGTAGAGAAGCGGGCATCCGTGAGCTCGAGCCAGTTTCCGGACGGCGTGCAGACCCACTGATTACCATACCTGGCCGTAAAATAATCCTCTCCATTGTCCCCAAAATTCTCCACGAATGAATACAGATGTGAAAGCAGCTTTCCACCCGATTTCGACTTATCCCATTGTGCAATGAATCGCCAGCCTTTATTCTCGGGGGCAAAATACCAGGCAGTGAAAATGGTATGATCGCCCGCCGGTTGGGCTCCGACCAGCATTTTGTAGGTCGTTCCGTTCTTCCAGGGAAAGACCAGGTGGGAGTGTCCACCGGAACCCTCATTGCCAAATTGATCGGAATAGACCCCCTTCCCTTTCTTTAGCAGCCTGACCGCGTAATCCGATGGTATCTTTTTGGGATCGTCTGTCACGAAACTGCTCCAGATAGAGAAGATGAACCTTCGCTCCCTGGGTGAGTTGACCTGGATACCCATATACCCGTCGGCGAATCCATTCGTCTCATAATAGGCATTCGTGCTGTTCACCCCCTCGGGGACAGACACTTCGGAATAGAACCATGCGACCGTGCTGTCTCCGGGAATGACATAGGTGAGATGCGTGGAAGGTGCACCCCGATACTTGCTGGTGTTGCTGATGGCGCCTTCGGCCGCCTGCCCCGACAGCAATAGCTCCGGGATATCCGGTAAAGCCGCGCTCCTGCCTGCCGGTTTCAGGGATATGAAATGATAGCCCGCTGTACCAACGTCGAAGTTCCCGGCATCGATGATCGCATAGCTGTCCGAGCCTTTTAGGGCTATAGCCGTATCCTTTGCCCCGCCATCCAATTTCACAAGGACGGACACGGGGCGGGACGACCTCGCCTTCAGCTGCACCTGCAATCCGCCGGTATGCCTGGCAAGGAAATATACTTTCGTTTCGCCATCAGGTTGAGAATAGGCGCTACCCGAAAGGGGGACGGTGACGGGTTGTAAAGGGCTCATAACACAAGCAAGAGCTATACAGATAGTCAGACTGATAATTTTCATATTCAAAAAAGGTTGTTGGTTGACCGGTTAATCATTTGTGAGTCATATTCAGTAGCTTAACGTCAATCTCGTACGCGCCGGGAACCTGCACGCGCATGGGAATTCTAATATAGTAATTATATCTGCCATCCTGATAAGTCCCGAGGTAATGACTGTCGCCCGGTCCTGTATAATGGCCTCCGGACGGATTGGCAGACCACGTAGCCGTACTGTCGATATGGGCGGATTGGGAAAGGATATTATAGTACATATTGAATCCATTACCCAGGCTGGCGATCGGAAAGGGCACCAGGGGAAATTTAATGGCGATGGCGGTATCGCTGACCTGGTACGTATCCGGCGCATAGTCCTGCAGGTTTTGCAGATAAGGGGGAGTAGGGTTCAATCCCGTATTCGGCCGTTTGGTCAGCTCTCCGGTTTTGGGGTCGAAAGGCACGCCATTCCTGTCCATGACCTTTAAGATAATCGTATTGGGTGTGTCCGCAATGCGGGTCACGGTCACGAGATCGAATGGGTTATTCTGGCCGTTAAAGATCGTACGGGCTGCCGCCGCATTACCCACGAGCGCCAGCGAATTGCTGAACGCCCCCTGTTCCGGGGCCGTCTCCAGCGGCTTACCGTCTGCGAGGATTATCGTCATGATCTTTTTCAGCACCTCGGCGCCCGCGCTGTTGGTGACGGAGAGGTCCATGCTATAGGTCCCAGGCGGAAGGTGAAGCGTGCCGGTGTTCGCTTCAATGGTACCGTTGTTCTCATTGACCGTGATAGGCGGCATATTGACTACAGACTGCTTCGCCAGAATAGTGCCGTAAGTGACGTCTGTCAGGTTATTATAGGCCGCAGTCCAGACCGATACCGGGTATTCCTTCTTGAATAGCGTATCGACGATATTCCCCGCGGAATCATAGATATGCAGCCATTTCACGTGCAGTGGAATGCTCGATCCGTCAGTGACGAGCGAATAGGAAGAGGTCGTTCTGCCTCTCACGACCGTGAACCGGTTAACCGCATATTGCACATAGGGGCTGATGAACCCGTCTCCGTATTTCGTGCAGGCCGAGAAGCCTGTTAACAATATCAGGAATAATATTCTTTGCATAAATAGTTGCTGTTTATCGGGTTCCGTAAAAAAATAGCGTATGAGAATTGCTTAGAGCATCGACAACACCTGTTTTCGTGACAATCCCGGAACTGGAGCAAAGGGTATGGACGCCGATGTCGGGCGTGATATTGCTCGCAGGATTCGCGTCACTGAGGTCAAATGGGTGCCACAGCTGCGTAAAATATACCAATTGTGGCACGCCCGAAACAAGGGGATTGTACCCCAGATCGCCGTCCTTGGTGTATTCATAGGACACGATCACTGTATCACCCGCCAGTTCTGTCGGGTAAAAGGCGCCTGTGTTGGTAAGGGCGCTATACGGCAGTGATCGATGGATAAGATACATTTGCAGGGAATCCCTCGTGCCATTGACATTATTGCGCAGGTAATAAAACAGGGAATCCAGGGCAAACTTTGCCGACGCGTTGACGTTCTGCACCCGGATCGTGCGCTGGTTTAGATAGCTGTAAATAGAATAGTCCGATGGGGCGAAGAAGGTAACTCCCTGCTCATTCAGCTTGTCTTTTAGTCCGGCCGTATCGATCAGCTGGATCAGGGTGTCGTAAAGCGGATTGGTTTTAAGGAGATCGTAGGTGCTGATGTTCTGGTTTGCGTTTTGGTTGTGCGGCGCCCCGCCTACGATATAGTCCTTTTTGCAGGCGCCCCAGGTGCATGCGATGAAGAGCAAAGGGAGTATCTTTCCCGATAATGAATTTTTCATTCCTTCCTGTTTTTATTTAGCATCTATTTATGACTTGCCCACCAGGGGTTCTGCACCAGCAGGTTGTCCTGCGGAAAAAGAGTGCTCATGTCCAATGGCCAGTAATATCCTTTGTTAGCTGCCGTCACCCTGGTGGTTGGGTATCCGACGAATTCCAGCCAGCCCTGGGTGGATTCCGTACGGATCAGGTCATAGTACCACTGCCCCTCCCCTACCAGTTCGCGGCCCCTTTCAGCGACTACTTCGTCGAGCATGTCATATTGATTGGTCGGTTGTTGATAAGAGGTAATACCCGCCCGGCCCTCCGTCATTGCCAGGTCGGACGCAGCTCCCCCCAGATCGCCCAGATACGCAAGGGCTTCCGCATCCAGCAAAAAGATATCCGCAAGGCGAAGGAGCACGAGGTCGTTATTGTAGTAGGGCAAAGTCTTCGTACCCGGCTGCTGAAAAAAGAAATTGGTATATTTCAACAGCATGTGGCCGGCCTGGTCCCCGCCGGAGGCGGGCATAGTCTGGAATATGGTGCGATATCTGGCGTCGGTCGTATCGAATATCTCATCCAGCACTCCGCCCTGTGGGGCAATCCAGCAGGTACTGTTCTGATTCCCGGACAGCGGCCCCTTCAGAAAGGTTCCAAAAAAGCTGAACTGCGCTTCGGCCCAGTCGCCCTGCCCCGCAAAACCGGGATCGCTATAATTATAGGTCATAGGCAATTCAAAAATGCTCTCATTGGAAGCTTGACCCTTCCATATATTGGTATAGCTGCTCATCGGCTCCAGGCTATACCCTCCATTGCTGATCACCTGTCTGCAATAAGCGTGGGCACTGTCGTATTGATGTTTCCATGCGTAAATATGAGCGATCAGGGCGAAAGCGCTGCCCTTGTTGGCCCTGATCGATGTAGTTGGATCGCCACCGCTGAAAGCCATCGACGCAGCTGCGATCTTCAGGTCGCGAAGACAGCTGTCCAGCACGGTCGCCTCGGGCGTCCGCGCCAATGGCGGAATATTTCCATAGTCCACGTTGTCGTAGGTGCTTGTTACATATACGGGATCGCCCCAGATGCGGGTCAGATAGAAATACGTGTACGCCCGCACAAAAAGGGCCTCTGCGATATAACCGGACCGGATGGACGCTGCGGCAAAATCAGCGGAAGGCATTTTAGGCACATTTCGAAGGATCAGGTTAGCCTGGGCGATCACCTGGTAGAACCGGGACCAGTTCTGCAATGCGCTCTCCAGATAGGGGACATACGAGAAGTTGAACGGAGGATTGTTCGACGCCTTCATTGTAGCCAGATTCCATTGATTGACATTCGGAAAGAACGTCCCTGCAGCCAGGTCGCCGTTGACGAAGTGAGAATTATTGTTCCTGATGCAGCTGCGCAGCTGGCCATACATAGCTACCGTTGCCTGTTCGACAGAATTCTGCGAAGTCCAGAACCTGGCCCCGTAGGTGGAGGTGATCGGCGCCTCATAGAGATACTTCCTGCAGGACACGAGGGCTGCCAGCAACAGGAGACAGGCAGGAACCCTGTATTTGAATATGTTCATATGATTTATTTAAAATTGAATATCGAGGCCCAGCGTCAACTTCTTAGGTAAGGGATAAAGCCCCCCGGTATATACGCCGAGCTGGTCTACCGATTCCGGATCGGGCATTGTTCCTTTTTTGAAGGTGAGAAAATTATCCACGATACAATAGACCCTTGCCCTGCTCAATTTCAGTCCGTTCGTGACTTTCCGGGGTAGCTGATAGCTGGCCACGACGGTCTTCACCTTGAAGTAGCTGCCGTCTTCATTGAACATGCTGGAAATAGGGATATATTGATAGTAGCTGGCCCCAAAGGGGTTGATAGAGGGGAAATTGGCCTTGTAGCCGGACGATTTAGCGGCGGACTGAGGCGTCCAGTAGTTGACCTTACGCAGGTCGGGGACTCTGCCTGCGGCAAAAGAGTAGATGCTGCTGGAGTAGCCGCCCACGATATTGCTGATCTGCTGCTGGAAATAAGTGTTGATTACATCCCTTTTCCACGTGAAGACGCTGACGATGCTGACCGTAAAATTCTTATAGCTCAGGTCGTTGACCCATCCACCGGTGAATTTGGGATTGGGATTGCCGGTCGGGATGCGGTCTCCATATTGCGCACCGTTGTCCTCATCCGTCCACACATCCCCGATATGATTTACATCCTGCCAGATGGGATCGCCGGGCACTACCTTATGGTTACCCTTGAAATAAGTGAGGGAATTGCCGGTCAGTGGATTGAAGGGGATATCGCTCTGCTTGTTGTAGACGCCCAGGTATTTCATCTGGAACATTTCATAAATGGGCTGGCCGACGGCATATATCCTGGTAACACCATAGCTGTCATCGACGACAAAGGTCCTGTTGTTGTTTGGAAGTTTGGCGATCGCGTTCTTATTATAGGATATGGTCAGCTGCATGTTCCATTGCAGCGGGGATTTCCTGGACAGGTTGCGGGTGGCCAGGGTGATATCCGCCCCCTTGTTGCTTACCCACAGGTCATGAGCATTGAAGTCGATGTTCTGGAAGCCGGTGTAAAAAGGCAGCTGAAAATTATAGTAGTCATCCCTGGATGTCTTATCGTAAATATCTGATATGAGAGATATCCTGCCGTCCAGGAACTGCAACTCCACTCCAAGGTCCTTTTGTATGGTCTTGGTCCAGGTGAGATTGTCCTTCGTAAGACCATTGGAATAGCTCGGCTGAATGGCCGGCGCCCCGTTATACGTCCCGGGAATAACATAGGAATTGTACGGCGCATAAAAATCGGAAGACTGCGTTCCGGCCATTCCATAGCTGGCGCGTATCTTCAGAAAGTTCACCACCTTCTTTATCCCATCCATGAAATGCTCGTCGGATACCACCCACCCCACTCCTGCGGCAGGAAAATACCCCCACTTGGTATCGTTGCCAAACCGCGAAGACGCATCACCCCTGTAAGACCCGTACAACAGGTATTTGCCGTCAAAATCATACTGAGCCTGCCCGATGAAGGACAGAAGGCCATCGGCCGACGAGCTGGAAGAGCCCGCAAGGTTGGCCTGCGGCACTCCGCTGACCACCTGTATATCGTTCGATGGAATATTAGAGCCGCTGACAGTGCTGCTGTTCACCACATCCGAATTAAATTGCTGGGCCGCAGTGACTGCTATATGATGGTTATGACCGCCGGCAGTATTAAATATCTTGAAAAAGTTCAGCGTATTGGAAACAAAGTAAGTGGAATAGGTCCCTTTGTCCGACTCTGCAAAAGACGGCTGAGCGGTCGCACCCGTGAGCGCAGCCACCTGATCAATATTCGACGGCTGAAAATAATCCCGGTTGGAGCTGGCGACATTGGCAGACCCCTGTGCAGTATAACGCAGAAAAGGCAGGACGTTGTAATTGATCGTCAGCGACGCGGAATACTGATCATTGATATTCTTGTTCCGCAGCTTACTGTAAAGGCCCGTAAAATTAGCCGAATCGAATGCCGTAAGCCGGTAAAAAGAGCTTGGCTGGGCAGATCCGCTGACCGGAGTGTTGTCATCGTTGTTGCCATAATACTTCCTGCCCCTCTTTCGATCACCCCTCGACAGAGATACAATGAACTGGCTGTTGAGCTTCGGGTTTATTTTAAAGTCGAAATTGCCCCGCACCGCATAGCGCGTATAGCCGAAGGCTTCAATGATACCCTTCTCGTTATAATAATTGCCGCTGAGCCGGTAGCTCATGCTCGGACCCGCAGCCGACATGGTCATATCCACATTCTGCAAGGCGCCATTCCTGTAGAAAAGTCCCTGCCAGTCGGTGGAATTATTAAAATAAGGGTTCATGCTATCGGTAAGCAGCTGCGGTAAATTTGCCAGCTGGCCCGGCGTGCCGTACTGGTTGACGATTCTCATCTTCTCTGCCCGCTCCTCCGCGCCGGTGGCCGTCCTCAGCAAAGGAGGCTGTTGGGTGATGCCTCCATAGGCATTGACCCTGAACTCCGGCGTAGCGGAAGTCCCTCTCCTCGTCTTGATGTAGATCACGCCGTTCGCACCCCTCGACCCCCAGGCCGCTGTGGCAGCCGCATCCTTCTGCACTTCAATATTCTCGATATCATTGATATTGATCCCCGCCAGGTAGTTCGTGCCCGTGGCGTCAATGCTGTTGGCAATATCCTCGGGATTGACGGGGATCCCATCGATCACATAGAGGGGCCCGCTCAGCGCCCGTGCCTGGGCGACATTGCCATCGCCAATGTTCGTGCTTACCCTGGCGTTGCCCCGGACAACAACAGTGGGCGCTACCCCTGGCTCCCCGGAGGGGACCTGTACATTCAGCCCCGCTACCCTGCCCTGCAGCACTACATCGACCGATGCGGCCGGCATGTTCTCGATCGCCTTTCCGCTGACGGTAGATACCGCTGCCGTAGTAGTCCGTTTGCTCTGTTGCTGGGACCCCACGACAACGACGTCCTCCATATTCTTATCTTCGGCCTTCATTCGTACTTCCAGCACGAGGCGTTTGTTTATCTTCAACCGCTGGGAGACAAAGCCCACCGAGCTGAACTCGATGGCCCCTTCAAGGTCCCGGATATGCAGCGAGAACTCGCCCTTGTCATCGGTTATCGCCCCGCCTTTGCTTCCCGGCTGATGGACAGACACCCCGGCCACCGGCCGTCCTTCTTCGTCAAGCACCTTGCCCGTAACGACGCTGTCACGAAACAGGTAGGCTCCCTCCCCAAATACAACAAGATTGTTTTCCAGGACACGGTAATGGAGATCCGTACCGGCGATCAGCCGATCGACGACACTGAGTACCGGCTGATCATGCACTTTGATACTGACGCTGGCAGCAGCAGAAAAACTACTGTCATGATACAGGAACCGGTAAGAGGTTTTGGCCTCCAGGATGGAAAGGGCCCTTTTAAGAGAAACGTCTTTGCATTCAATGGAGACTTTCTCCTGAGCAGCCCCCACCGCGTAAGCCTGTACACAGGCTACCGTTAATAAGATGCTCATCAATCTCATGGCGAGCAGGATTTGTCTTCGCACACCGCGGGGCGCGCGAAATAGTTTTGGCAACACGAAAAATGGCATACCTTTAACACTTGATGGTTAACAATGGGAAGACCCCGGGGCTAGAAATTCCAAGGCCTTCTTATTTACATCTTACAAGGGGGATGTTAGCGCATCTCCCTTATTTCTTCCTTCTTATAAATACTCCGTTCTCTTTAATTGCATAGTCGAAAGGATAGCTGTACTGCAACGCCCTCAGGGCTTCCTGCAGGGTTTCTTTGCCAAACGATCCGGTGAACACTTCCCTTTTCACATCGACGTCTTCAAAATGGAACGTTACACCATACCATTTCCCCATCTTCTCCGCTAGGGACTCAAAAGGTTCGTGATCAAATACCAGTTTGCTGTACATCCAGGCAATTTCGGGGATCAGCTTGCTCGACGCTTCAACGCCGATAGGCTGGCGATGATAGGATAAAGTGTCCGCAGGATCCTTATTTCGTTCCGGAGTCGGGCCGGGAGCATCATTGCTATCCGGCTTATCCGGAAGAGTAGTGGCAATTTTTTCCGGGAGAGTCATCTCCGAGACGGTAACAGTGATCTTTTCATTTGGCTGCAGTAATATCTTCTTTCCCGGGAAGCGTCTCGAACTTATTTCCACCATTCCTGTGATCAGGGAGGTTTCTACCCCTTTGCCGGATGGATAGGCCTTCACGTTGAAAGACGTTCCCAATACCCTGATCTCGACATTCCCTGCATGGATGACCAGCGGGATCGCCGGATTCCCGGCAACATCGAAATAAGCCTCTCCTTCCAGGATGATCTCCCGCTTCACCTTTCCAAATTCCGCGTTATAGGATATCCTGCTGTTCTCATTCAGCACTACTTCTGTGCCATCGGGGAACCGAAGATTGGAATGTGATCTCTTTCGGGTAAAGAGCACCAGCATCTTCTCCTCTTTCTCACTTCCCGCAGATCTCCGGATGGCAATAACGCAGAGAGTGAGCAGAATGCAGGCCGCCGCAGTTCCGAAGACCCACCATCTCCTTCTGCTAATGGGTAATACACTATTGGACGGTTTCAAGATGGAGTAGATCCGTTCCCTGATAGGATCACAACCACCCGCAATAGCTTCGCTACCCCCAAAGAGTTCCTTTTTTTTCCGGCTGTCCCACAGCCTCTGGATGATCTCGATCGTACCCGCATCTTCGCCATAGGCCAGCAGCAGGAGTTCCAGTTCCCGCAATTCTTCTTTCGTCGCCGCTCCTGCTAGTTTCTTCCCAAGTAGCACCCATAATCTTTCTTGTTCCATGATTGATATGGTAAGATGGATGTGATTCGCATTGTTATATATATGACACAGATTTTCACAACACCCCCCAAGGCAATAACAAGATTTTTTTAGCAGGAGTTCCTAAAAAGGGCTAGGCCACGTCGGTAGGGATCTTAAAAGAAATAGCCTGACGGATCTTTTTAAGCGCAATGCCTATCTGGTTCTCCACCGTCTTTACGGACACTTCCAGTAACTGAGCTACTTCCTTATAGCTCAGCTCTTCTTCTTTTACCAGCCGGAAGATTATGCCACATTTGACGGGCAGTTCGCTTACCGCCCTGTTCAGGCGGCCGGCCATTTCAGCAGTGATGAGGAGGTCTTCGGGGCTGGCTTCCAGTTTCCATTCAACAAGGGATACCTGCTCCAGGCGCAGGTATCCAATTTGTTTATTTGCACGGAGATAATTGAGGGCTGCATTCTTAATGCACATAAAGAGATAGAGCCGGCAGCTGCGCACCATTGTATTTCTTATCGTCTGTCTGCGCTCCCACAGTCGGATAAAAACGTCCGCCGCAATCTCCTCTGCCGGCTCTCTATGCTTAACAATGGAAAGCGCAAAATCAAATAAGCTTTTATGCATCAGCTCATACAATCCCGAAAAGGCTTGCATGTCGTCGTCTTCGACAATTCGTCTCAGCAGGTCGTTCGTTTTGGTGGTGTCCATTTACAGCAGTTATGGAATTGCTCAAGGCTCTTATTGAAGATAGCAAAATTCCGGTCTGTTGTACCCGCGCAAACGTTTGCTCAAAATATTCAGACACCTCCGCGTTTCAGTATTCATCCGACAGTCCAAAACTGGGCTTGCGATACATCCATTGCCCGGCCGTGAAATCCGGAAATTCCATCGTCTGATTCCCCAGCTCGATGGACTGTTCGCTAAGGGGTGTAATGGCGCTATAGACTGCGGCGTCATACACGTCCAGGGGCGTTGGCGCCTGCCGCTTGATCGATTCGACAAAAGCGTGAATAACAAAGAAATCCATGCCCCCGTGGCCCGCGCCTTTGGTCGAGGTGCTCCAGCGTCGCCACAGCGGGTGGTCATACTTCTCCAGCCAGGTCTTCGCATCGTCCCATTCGTCCTCTTTCGACTGCCCGGCTACGTGAATGCTATTGGCAACATCCATCCAGAGACCAAGCGTGCCCTGTACGCGAAAACCCAACGAATAAGGGCGGGGCAGGCTGGTGTCGTGCTGCAATAAGATGGTTTCGCCGTTGGCGCAGTTGATCGAGGTAGTGACCACGTCGCCCAGCTTGAACTGAACTTTGGCGCTGGGATGATCGGGCCCGCATTTTCTCACCACGTAGTCGTGGAGTCCCCGCGCCTTGGAAGAAAACGAACAGAGGTTAACAAAGCGATTGCCCCGGTTGATGTTGATATAGTTCGCCAGCGGACCAACTCCGTGCGTAGGATAAAGGTCCCCGTTGCGGTGGACCGAATGTTCCGTTCGCCAGCGGGCTTCCGAGAAGGCCTTCTCGCCAAACTCGCAGCTGTCATTGAATTTCACGTCTCTCAGGTTGTGCTGATAGCCGCCCTGGAGATGAACGATCTCTCCGAACTGTCCCTGCTGCACCATATTAAGCACTGCCATTACGTCGCGGCGGTAGCAGACGTTCTCCAGCATCATCACATGAGCATTCTTTTGCTCTGCGGTCCTCACCACTTCCCAGTGGTCTTCCATGGTTATCCCAAGGACGACTTCCGTGCCGACATATTTTACTCCTGCCTCCAGGGCGCCGACGATCATGGGCTTGTGCCATTCCCAGGGGGTGGCGATGACGATACCATCCAGCTGCTGCTCGTGCAGCAGGTCCTTCCAGGCATAGGGACTGCCGGTATAGACCCTGGGCATTTTCTTCCCGCTCTTTTCGACCAGCCGCCTGGCGCCGTCGAGCATCCGGCTGTCGACGTCACAGATAGCCACCAGATTAACATCGTCCCTTTGGAGCAGAAGGCTCAGATGGCCTTGCCCCCGGGCGCCGGTCCCTATGAGGGCCAGGCGAACACTGTTTTGCTGGTTGCGGGCGAATAGTCGGGTGGCGGGTGTGGCGGTGAGCGCCAGAGCAGCGAGGCCGCTGTTTCGTAGAAATTCTTTTCTATTCATGAAAATATAGTTAGTTGAGAAAGGAATTAAAGTTAGATGACAATGGATGAGAAAACTAACGCAAACGACTGCGTAATTTCTATTCTTCAATGAGATGAGCCCCCATCTGATCCAGTCATTTTTTCAAGATCTGCATCTGTTATCCACCAAAATAAACCCCCACCTTTGTTCCACCGGAGACCACCCCGACAAAAAAAATGGAAATACACAACAGCACACACAGCGATATCGGCGAAATATTCAGATTGTATAAGATCGCCACCGATTTTCAAAAGACAAAATTCATCGTCCACTGGCCCGAATTCGACAGAAGCCTTATCGAAACAGAAATCGCAGACAACAGGCAATGGAAGATGATCATCGACAATAAGGTTGCCTGCGTCTGGGCCACAACATTCTCCGACCCCCAAATATGGGGGCAGCTCAACGCCGATCCGGCCGTTTATATCCACCGCATAGCCACCAATCCCGATTTCAGAGGTAACAACCTGGTCGCAGCCATTGTCAGCTGGGCAAAACAACATGCCATAGAGAACAACAAAAAATACATCCGCCTCGACACCGTAGGCGACAACCTCGGACTCATCGCCCACTACACCAAATGCGGCTTCGATTTCCTGGGCCTGTCAAAGCTCACCAACACCGCAGGCCTTCCTGCCCACTACGACAACGCCACCGTCAGCCTGTTTCAGCTACAATTGCCCACCTAAGAAACGAAGCTCCTTGACAAATACGGAATCCAAATCCGGATTTGTCAAATATTCAATTAAAAATCTACCCATCAATCAATTAGAACAGCTACTAGCCTCAACTGCCCCACCCCCACTCGCCGTCCCCGGCCCCGTCACTACCGCACGGTCCTTCAATCCTATACTTGCCCCGCATTCTTCAACACCGAATACATATTCACACCCTCCCTGATCAGCTTGATCTTTCCATTCTCCGCCACAAGCCGCCCCATATATAGCTGCTTATAGGGCTTCCCATTCCACAGACAATCCACCTCATATTCCGCAAACACCTGCTCCGGGGTCTCGATATAAAATTTAATGTTGATGAACCGAAAATCGGGCGCCAGCTTCAAGATCCCCCCGATCATATTCTTGATATTCTCAGGCCCTTCAGTCCTCCAACTCACCCCCAGCGACGCCAGATAAGGCAGCTCGATCGCGCCATCCGGGCTAAACAACCCCGAGACAGCCTCGGGATCCTGGATCAGCCGGTGATAGTCCTGCATTAATTCCTTTGCTGTTTTCATTGCTTTACTATTTATACGGTAAAAAAGCCAAAGTTCAACTAACTCCACAACCGCACCATTGACAAATAGTAAAAATAAATGTGACAAATGTCAAGCCTCCGTCCCCTCACCCCTTCGCCGCCTTGCCCCTGATCCGGCTCAACGTCTCCCTTGTAATTCCTAAATAAGACGCGATCATATTCTGCGGCACCCTTGCGGCAAACGACGGATACTTCTCTACAAAATTCTTATACCTTTCTTCAACCGCGCTGCTGATCGAATCATTGATCCTACTCTGCAATGCCACAAAACTCCGGTCGATAATTCCATTGACCATATCATTAAACGCCGGTATCTCCGCGCAAATCGCTTCAAACTTCTGCTTCTCGAACAACACAATCTCACTATCCTCGATCGCATCGATATTAAAACGCGACGGCTTCCCCGACAACAGCGACTCCCTGTCCCCGGTCCACCAGTTCTCCATTGCAAACGCGATCACATGCTCCATTCCCTTTTCGTCAACGGAATAAGTCCTCACCAACCCCTTTGACACAAACGCATGATTCCTCCACACATCTCCCTCCTGCAACAGATACTGCCGCTTGCGCAGCTTCTTCACCACGCTGCAGCTCCTGATCCATTCATGCTGCTCCTCCGTGAGTGCAACCTTGCTATTCAAATATTCCCTGAATACTTCGTACACAGCCTTTTTTTTGCTAAAAATAACCAAAATCCCCGGCTCGCCCCGATGAACGCTGAACCCCCTTTTGTTCACTACCACACATTCCGCCCTTTTCATGCCTTGTATATCCCACCCGCCTCAGCTTATTTTGTGAACCCTGTCACAAAACACGAGTCTATTTTGTCTCGTGTCAACAAGAATAAAAAAGGCATATGACACTAAAGCAACTGGCACTAATTTTCACACTACTGACCGGCATTCCAACATTCGCACAGGAAAAAGGCGCCATCAAAGGCAAGATCATCGAGCAGTCCACCAAACGTCCCATACAGGGCGCAACCGTGGCCATCAAAGACCATCCTTATTCCGTCTCTACAGACAGCGCAGGCATCTTCACTATAACAAACATCCCCGCAGGCAACCATACGGTAATAATCACCAACATCGGCTTTCAGCCCAGGACGCTGACCGACATCCCCGTCACCATCGCCAAAACTTACTATCTCGAGACCGAGCTCCTCCCTGACGCCGTCCAGCTGGGTGCCGTCTCCGTCCACGCCTTCAAAGGCGAAAACAACCCCATGGTCCCCGTCTCTTCCTTCTCTTTCTCACGCGAAGAGATATTCAAGAGCCCCGGCGCACAGGGCGATATCTTCAGGGCCATCGGCATCCTGCCCGGCGTGGTCAGCAGCGGCGGTCAGTATTCCGCCATCGCCGTCCGCGGCCAGGGAACATCGGACAATGTCTATATCGCCGACGACATTCCCTTATTCCAGGTCTCCCACCTCGAGATCGAGGGCTTCAATTCGGGCTTCAATGACCCCAACGGTGGCCGCTTCAGCATCTTTGCGCCGCGCGTCGTCGACAACGCCACCTTCCAGGGCGGTGGCTTCTCGGCGCAGTATGGCCGGAAAAGCTCCTCCTATCTTGGGCTGGGCATAAAGGAGGGCAACCGTTCCAACGCCTTCTACAGCGGTCAGTTCGATCTGCTCGGCTTCACGCTTATCTACGACGGTCCATCCGGGTTCGACAAAAAAACCAGCGTCTTCGCATCGGCAAGATACCAGGACTTCCGGCTGCTGGAGAAAATGGTCGGCCTGACAAGCGCCGGCTTCCCTTCCTACGGCGACTACATGATCAAGACCAGCACCGAGCTCAACGCAAAGAACAAGCTCACGTTCATCGCCATGTTCAATCCCGAAAAATACACCAGGGACATCGACAACGTGCTCGACGCCAAAAACATCAACGACAAGAATACCTCCAGCTTCGTCGGAAAGTCCGTGGTGACCAAAGGAGCAGCCGGTCTCAACCTGCGTACGCTCATCGGCCGCAGCAGCTACTGGAAGAATATCCTGTATTTCCGGACAGAGGACGTCGACAATCACCTCGGCAACTCCACGCCAACACTGGACGCAGACGGCAACATCATCAGGAAAGGTCCCGTAACGTACGAGACCGACCTTCGCCATATCCGCAACCAACAATATGAGACGGGCTATCGCTCCATTTTCTCCACAAAGCTCGGCGCTAAGATCAACCTCCTGACCGGCGTCGACGCCGCCCGCATCGACATCGACTACTCACGCATCCTGAAACACACCGACACCCTGTACACCTTCACCCAAAAAGATGACCGCTCCACCCCGGAGACATACTACCTGATCCTGAACCCGGCCGACTTCAACGCCCAACGAAAAGACCACGCCTACAACGCCTCCGGCTACCTCGACCTGTCCTTCAAAATATTCAACCTCCTCACCCTAAACCCCGGCGTGCGCTACGACTACACCGGCTTTACAAAAAAGAACACCGTAGCGCCACGGCTCAGCGGCAGCCTTGCGCTCGACGAAAAACAAAGCATCAACTTCGCAACGGGCATCTACTACCAGGATCCCGAATACCAGGATATCGCTTCACAACCCGTCGGCCATCGCCTGCTAAGCGAACGCGTATATCAATATATCCTCGGCTACAAACTCTATTTCTCCCCCGACCTGAAATTTACCGCCGAGAGCTGGTACAAAAAGCTGGACCGTCTGACCGTGCAGCCCGCAAGCGGCAAGTCCTATCTGACCAATGACGGGACAGGCGAGGCCTACGGCTTCGACCTCAGCCTGATAAAACGCCTGTCAAAAAAATACCACGGCCAGATCAGCTACTCCTATATGCACTCGAAAAGGGATGACCACGACGGACTGGGGACCTATAATTACATCTTTGACCTCCCCCACGTGATCAGCCTGCTCGGCAGCTATGAATACAGCAGGAAATGGAGCTTCTCCGGCAAATTCCGGTATACGACGGGCCGGCCCACCGACAAATACATCGTCCACAACAACGTCTTCAACAACCCGTCCTTCATCCGTTATTCCCAGGAAGTCACTGCCCGCAACGGCGAGCGCCTGGCCGACTTCATCAGCCTCGACCTCCGCGCCGACTATTCCTTCACGAGGGCGAGGATAAAATATACCGCCTTCTTCGACGTCGTCGACGTCCTCAATCGGTTCAACGAAAGCTCCGCCATCTTCCAGTCCCTGACCGGCAAGACTTTTTCGCTGGGCTTGGCCGTTTTTCCGACATTTGGCCTCAGGCTGGAGCTCTAACTCCAGCCTGATCAAACCAATGGAGCCCTACGAAGCCCTCATCTCAAACATCGAACGCTTTATCACGCTCACCGACGAAGAGCGGCAGTACTTCATTTCCCTCCTGCGCCTGACCACCGTCCGAAAAAAACAGTACATTGCCCAGCCCGAGTTCGTATGCCGGTATCGAAGCTATGTCTTCAGAGGATCGCTACGCTCCTATTTTGTCGACGCCGATGGCCAGGAGCATACCATCGCCCTCGTGATCGAAGATTGGTGGGTCAGCGACTTCTATAGCTATCTCTACCAGACACCGGCCACCCTTTTCGTCGAGGCGCTGGAAGAGTCGACCCTGGTACAGCTGGAATACCACGCAGAAGAGCACCTCCTCGAGCGTTATCCCATATTCGAAAAATACTTCCGTATCCTCTCGTCGCGCGCCCTGGCTAATCTGCAACGACGCATGCTGTCCAATCTGAGCATGACCGCACAGGAACGCTACGACGATTTCCTCGCCAAATACCCGGCCATCGCCGCCCGCGTCCCCCAATACGCGCTGGCCTCCTTCCTGGGGATGACCACCGAATTCCTCAGCAAGATCCGCAGCGACAAAAGGAAGAAAAGTTAATCTATCTTAACCGAATTAGTTATTACAGTTCATTTTAATCGCCTTGCCGATATGCCAACTTTGCGGTACAAATCAGTAAGGAAATGAAAAAGCTAGACAACAAAGTAGCCATTATCACCGGCGCCTCAAAAGGCATCGGTGCCGCCACAGCACGGGCCTTCGCCAAAGAAGGAGCCGCAGTCATCGTCAATTTCGCGTCCGACAAGACCGGCGCAGAAAAGATAGTCAAAGAGATCAAGGCAGCAGGCGGCCAGGCCCACGCCGTACAGGCCGACGTCGCAAAAGCCGGCGACGTGAACCACCTCTTCGCCGAAACCCTCCGTGCCTTCGGAAAAATCGACATCGTCGTCAACAACGCCGGCGTCTACCAGTTCGGGCCGCTCGAGGCAGTCACCGAAGCCGACTTCCACCGCCAGTTCAATACCAACGTGCTCGGCACGATCCTGACGATACAGCAGGCAGCCAAACACCTGCCCGCCGGCGGATCGATCATCAATACCAGCACGATCGCCAGCACCAACCCCGTCGCGTACTCCCTGGTCTACGCCGCCTCCAAAAGCGCCGTCGACACCGTCACCAAAGCCATGGCCAAAGAGCTCGGCCCAAAAAAGATCCGTGTCAACACGATAGCCCCCGGCGCCACCGTCACAGAAGGCGTCGCCGCCCTCAACATGCCCGAAGAGTTCGCCACTAATATGATCGCCGGCACACCCCTCGGCCGCCTGGGCCTGCCCGAAGACATCGCAAAAGTCGCCGTCTTCCTCGCCTCCGACGACGCCGCCTGGGTCACCGGCGAACGCCTCACCGTTTCCGGCGGATACAAATAATCACAATCTCATAGTACAAGCTGACCGTCTTCACCCGGAACTTCGGGAGGAGGCGGTCAGCCGTATTTACACAAGCCCCAACCTTCCATTCCCCATATTTGGCCATAACTCACAAAAAAATCCACATTTGGCCAATTATACCCCCTTTCCGATCGGCAAAACCCACACCCCGCAGGGAAACTCCAATCCATACCCAATCGAACCCTTTTTAGTTTCGCCTCAACAACCGCGTTTAAACAACAACCTTAGCTAGAACTATGAAAAATATTCTATTCGGGCTACTATGCCTATGCCTTGCCATGCAAGTCCCAGCCCAAACCGGCATCATAAAGCCCCCGACCAAACCATCCACATCAGATACGATGAGAATGCAGGACCTCGAAGGGGTCGTCATCCTGGGTTCCAGAGGCGGCGTCAGGTCCAAACTCTCTACAACCGTTCCCGTCGACGTCGTCAGCACAAAAGAGATCAAACCCTTCGCCCAAACAGATCTTGCACAAATGCTCACCTATACCGTCCCCTCCTTCCAGTCAGCGCGTCAAACCATCTCCGACGGTACAGACCATATCGACCCCGCAGGCCTGCGCGGCCTCGGCCCCGACCAGACGCTAGTCCTGCTCAACGGCCGCCGTATGCACACCGCAGCCCTTGTCAACATCAACGGTACAGTCGGAAGAGGCTCCGTTGGCACCGACCTGAATGCGATTCCCGCCGCAGCCATCGAACGCATCGAAATATTGCGCGACGGAGCCGCCGCCCAATACGGATCGGACGCCATCGCAGGGGTCATCAACGTGGTGTTGAAGAAGGACTACAATGGCTTCACCCTGTCCAGCCTGCTCGGACAGAATATCACCACCCTGCCCTACAAAGCCGGCATCCATATGTATGACGGGGTCAACCAACAAATTGATTTCAGCGGTGGCTACTCCAAAAGCAACGGCACATACCTCAACATCAGCGGCCAATTCTCGCGCAGGTATAGCACCAACCGCAGCGGCGACGACAACATCCCGCTGGTCTACCTGGGAAACAACGGCGCCTTCCCCGGCAATCCCTATGGCGCGGCCACCGTTTCAGATGTCAACTACAGAAGATACCTCATGGACCAGGACGCAGACATCGCACGAAAACAGGGCTACAGCCGGCACAACATCGTCGCCGGCAATTCCTACGAACAAAACCTATCCACCTATCTCAACGCCGGCGCCCGCCTCACCGCCAACCTCAGCTTCTATTTAACTGCAGGCATCAACCGACGTGATGGTGTAGCCAGCGGCTTCAGCAGAAACCCCAACTCCATCAGCCAGGAGCCGGTGCTCGCCAACGGCGAACGTCATTATTACAATGGCTTCCTGCCCCAGATAGCGCCCCGTATCCTCGACTGGAACCTGCTGACGGGCTTTACAATAAAAGCGGCCGGCTGGAACATCGATATCAGCAATATAGCCGGACGCAACACAGTGCGGTATGAAGTGCGCAACTCCGGCAATGCCTCCCTCCCGGCCAGCGACCAGGTCCAGACACAGTTCTACGCGGGCCAGCTGTCCTTCCTGCAAAACACGGTGAACCTCGATATCAGCCGCCGATACGATTATAAGGCAGGGACCTCCCTGAACGTTGCATTCGGAGGCGAGCTTCGTCATGAAGCCTTCCAGATATCCTCGGGCGAGCCCAATTCCTATATCAACGGCAACAGGCTCGCCACAGTGGACTCGATCCCTCCCTACCCCGGCACCACGAAATGGACGACCTTCGGGACGGTGGCGGCGGCCTCGGGATCACAGGTCTTCCCGGGCTTCAAGGATGTCGACGCAGTCAGGGCTACACGGAATATCTATGCAGCATATGGCGATCTCGAGCTCACCCTCGGCAAGCTGCTGGTAGATGGCTCCGGCCGGTTTGAAGACTACGCCGGGCAGGGGTTCAGCTATCACAACCTCAGCGGCAAGCTCAGCGCCCGCTATGAGCTGTCGTCCCGGTTCTCGCTCAGGGCCTCGGTGAGCAATGGCTTCCGCGCCCCGTCGCTGCACCAGCGCTATTTTCAGAATACCTCGACACAGTTCGTCGGCGGCCAGCCCCAGAACTCCCTTACGGCTAATAACCAGAACCCCATCGTCCGCAACGCCTTCGGCATCAGAGAGCTAAAACCCGAGACTTCCGTCAGCTATACCCTGGGCATCGTCGGCAAGATCGCTCCCGGCCTGACGGTCACGGTAGACGGCTATTTCATCTCGATAAAGGACAGGATCGTCCTGTCTACGGCCTTCAACAGGAGCAACCCCCTCGTGGACACCATTCTGAAGGCGAATAACGTCGACCCCTCCACGTCGTCGCTTCAATTCTGGACCAACGCTATAAATACTGAAACAAAAGGCATCGACGCAGTAGTCACGGAGAAGTTCCGGCTGGGCAAGGGCAACGCCACCATCCTGCTGGCAGCCAATTTCAACAAGAATTCCGTCGTAGGCCGCCTGCATACCAACTCCGTCATCGACGACCCGAGATACAATCCCAGCCTCGGCAACAAAGCCGCCAATCCGGCCAATGACCTTGCCGCCACGTTGTTCGACCGCCAGCAAAGAGGGCGTATCGAGACAGGGCAGCCGCAGAACAAGATCAATTTGACTGCCTCCTACAACATAGGCGGATGGGACTTCCTCATCCGTTCCGTCCGGTTCGGCAAGGTGCAGTTCCTCAACAATATCGATCCAACCCTGGCAAACCCCACCAACGGCGCGTACTTCAACGATATCGGCCTCGGCACGGACCAGGTCTTCCGGGCAAAGATCACTACTGATGTGGTCGTGTCCTACAGAACAAGCCCCGGTGTAACCCTATCCATCGGTGCGAATAACATCTTCGACATCTATCCCGACCGCGTCTTCGTCGACCCCCGCAACAGCCTCCAGGCGGTTCACGACAACCCCATTGCCGGCGCGAACAAGGCGCCCGGCGGATACAATTCAGCCCGCGATGCCTCCAACCGGGGCCGCCTGCTATTCGGTACAAACCAGTTCGGCTTCAACGGTCGGTTTTTATTTGCCCGTGTCGTCCTCGATGTCAGCCGGCTTGAAAAGAGGCCTACTACCACACCCTTCAACGCAGCAGCAAATCCACCTCATCATTGAACTCCTTTACAAACTCCTGATAATACCGCCCTGTGGCGGGTCCATTAAACCCCGTATGGATCTTCGCCACCTTCCCCTGCCGATCGACAAAGATCGTCGTCGGGAAAGCCAAAAAGCCATTCAACGCCGGCAGCGAACTGGCCACCGCCTTCTTGTCGGCGAGGCCTCCGATCACCTGCATATAATCGATCGCATAACGCTCACGCATCCGCCCCAGCACCTTGTGCACAAATTCCGTATCCGTTTGCCGCTCATATTGAATGGACACAACTTCGATACCGCGGTCCCGGTTGGCCCGGTACCAGGGCGAAAGGAACGCCGTTTCGTCGATGCAATTCGGGCACCAGGTCCCGCCAATGGTGACCACCACCACTTTGTTTCGGAATCGGTCATCGCGGAGAGATATCGGATGCCCGTCGGCATCCGGAAAAGAAAAATCCAGCGTGGAATACCCGGGCTTCAGCGCGGTCAGCGTATACGCATCGGGCAGGGCGGCATGACCATCGGGCACCGCACGAAACAGCCGGTTTCCCCGGACACCGGCGATCTCGCCGCTGATGGTCCCATCGACACCAATCCTGCCCCTGTAGTAAGTAGGTCCGCTGCCAATAAAAGAAGACAGCCGGAAACTGTCTCCTTCGACTACGCCCTCGAGATAACGCGAGTCACCCGTAATGTGAAGGAAGGTGGCCTCCAGCTTCGCACCTTTCTGTTTGAAGAGGCCCACAGACTTTTCCTCCTGGCCGTTCGCCAATAAAAAGCTGACAGCATAGGTCCCCGAGATATTTTTCGCCGGGGCAATGCCCCTGGGATCAAACCGGCGGCTCCCGTCTTTTGTCGCCCTCAGCGCCAACGCCTGACCCGTGCCGTCCTGCCGCCGCAAAACTCCGGAAAGACTATCGCCGCTGATGCCCAGTGCGAGCTCGTTATCGAACTGGTTGATCGCGATAAAAAGCGAATCACCCCTGCGCGTCACCCGCCCCCCATCGAAGGACTCACCGGCGTTAAGGAAGAAAAGTTCGGGCGCACCGTCACGACTGTCGCGGATCTCGAAGTTGAACGGCACTTCAAGCCCCGGGCGGGTCTGGAAAACGCCCCGCCATTCACCGATGGCGGTGAAGGAAGATTTGACCGATACAGCACCCTGAGCGAGCTCGGCATCATACTCATTAGTCGATTGGGCGGCGCCCTGCCGGGCGCCCGCCGCAACAATCAGAAGGAATAGAAGTTTTCTCATGTTATAAAGATTTATTGTGCAGTTTCGTTGCTGCCTCCCCCATAACTACCACCGTTGTTCACCAGATTACCGAAAAACAGGGCGTTGAGGAAAAGGCGGCTGGTTCCCAACCAGTAGTTGCGATACGTGGGATCATCGGCAAATAGGATCACGCTACCGGTCCCTTCATTTGTAGTAACGATGGCGGCAGAATTATCGACGCGGGTAATATTCTCCTTCGATGCGTAGCCATTGACAAAGGAGTTGGCCGTATACTGTGCGACCGTGCCGTAGCGATTCTTGCTGGGTACGAGGATGGTAGGGCCATTCTTATTGATGAATAGCCTACGATCGTTGACACCGAAGCCGATGGGATTTGAGATGTCGAGGTCGGATTGGAAAATAGCGCCGTTGATTCGTTTGGCTCCTTCGACATCGGTCTGTCGAACATAGTCAAGACGGTCGCCCTCGGAAGTACCACGGCGGCCACGCCCCTTTGATATCGCGGTATCGCCGCGGGCGGAGTCTGCCGTGGACCGTCGAACATTGCCGCTTGTGGGCGCTTCGGCCATCGCATTACGGCGATCTGCAAATATCGGATCAAGCACTGAGGCATGAGCTATTTCCTGCCGGATGGCCCAGGCGGTGGCGGTCTGGAAGGTGATGAGCGTCCCGCCGTCGTTGACCCATTCCCTGATCTTTGCGACGACGTTCTTGTCCCATTCGGAATAGTTGCCGCCGACAAGAACGAGGGTGTTGTATCTTTTCAGCGAGGCCCGCTGGAACGTGCCGACGTCGATCTTGACGACGGGCAGATTGAGATGTTGATTGAGCAGGAACCAGACCTGGCCGGCTTCTTCGGAATTGACGCCCTGGCCGAAGGCAATGGCGACTTCCGGTTTTCGGACAGCGCGGATATTGCTGCTGCCCAGATCGATGCCCTCGGCGTTGAAGCCGGTGGCGGCGCCGACAAATCTCACATCCGTGGCAGCAGCAACCGACTGGAGCACGCGATAAAGGGAATCGCCGGGAATGGACTGGGCGGCGACAGGGATGACAAGGGTTCCATAGCCGAAGGAGCGTTTGCCCCCGCCCGTAAGATTGACCGCAAACGGTTTAAAGGCTGTCTTGACCAGAACACTGCGGGTGAGCAGCTGGTAAAGCGCGGCGGAGGCGTTATAGTCGCTATATGACAATACATACGCGTAGCTGGAAGGACCACCGGCGACCTCGCCGGCGATGGGTTTGAGGGTCGTAACAGGGTCGCCCTTCGCGAAACCGGAAGCGGTGACCTTCGCATATTGCAGGCCATAGGCATGGATGATCGACCAGCCTGTATTATCATAGAAGATACTATCCTTCAGCTTGTTTTCTTCGAAGATCGAATGAACGATACGGAAGTTCGGCTGCTCGGCCGGAACGATATATGCCTTCCCTTTCTGGAAACTTTTGCCCTCCAGCGTGATATTATCGGCAAGTTCATATACCCTCACCCTGTGGCAGATCAGGAGATCGAGGAATTTCCGGGTGAGAGATTCGTCACGGCTGTCGCCGAAGACGAAGGCCTTGTCAGGATTGGCCCTGGCCTGTTCGATAGCAGACTTGAAGAAATCCTTTTGCAGCCTGAACAGACCCGTTTTTTCGGCTACAGCGCCGCGGACGGTCGCAAGGCCGGTGACGAGGTGGTTACGGATGGTGAACGGGAAGGTGAGCAAGCCGTTGGGCGTTTCGCGGTTGATGCCGCCGGAGCTTGCCTCTTCGAAAGTTGCCCCTACCCCACCGAAGAATTTCGGGTAGGTAGATCCGTAGATGGGCGAGAGATTGTCGTAGTTCTCTTTCGTAAAATAGAGGGACCCGATCTCGTCCAGGGACGCGGCCTGGTATTTGGCCAGCACGGCATTGAAATCATACATCTCCTGGGGGATGATCGGGCTCTGATGGCTTTTGGGAGTCGGCTCAAAATAATACGTCGCGTTAGCGCCCTGTTCATGGAAATCGATCTGCACATTGGGATACCACTGGTGAAAGAACTCGAGACGGTTGCGGCTTTCCACCTGGGTGATATTGAGCCAGTCGCGGTTAAGATTGTTGAGATAATGGTTACTCCTGCCACCAGGCCAGATCTCCACGTGTTCTTTGTCGTTGCCGTCGCCGACGGGAGGCCAGGATTTGTAAGAGTTATACCAGTTGGCAGCGCGGTCGCGGCCGTCGGGATTGAGGGAAGGGTCGATGAAGACGACGGCTTCGTCGAGCCATTTCTTTGTTTCATCACTCTGGCTGGCGACTAGATAGTAGGCCGTCAAAAGGCTTACTTCCCCGCTGGAGGTTTCGTTGCCATGAACGCTGTAGCCGAGAAGGACAACGACGGGCGCGCCGGCGCCGGGCAAAGGCTTGTCGGGATCGACGAGGGTAATGTGCTGCTGACGGATCTGCTCTAGCTTGCCGTAGTTGGCGGTGGAAGTGATGGTCGCAATGATCTGCGGGCGTTCTTCATAGGTTTTGCCGATGGTCTGAACGTGGATCTTTGGCGAGAGTCGCGCCAGTTCTTTGAAGTATGCGACGATCTCATCGTGGCGTGTATAGTGGCTGCCGATGGGATAGCCAAGAAATTGTTCGGGTGTCGGGATGGCGGGGTCGAAGGAGCCTTTCCCCGCGAAATAGTACGCGGTTTGGGCCTTGGCTTGACCAAAGAACAGGATGACGGCGATGAGTACTTTTGAGATGCTTCGTTTCATGTATAGTTTGATTGTTGTAGTTTATCTTTTTAATAGCCGGGATTGTTCTTACCGCTGAGATCGGGATCGGAAAGCACATCGGAGAGTGGCAGGGGGAATAGCCAGTAGTCCGTGTTCGTGAGGCCAAGGATGGCGCCGGCGCGTTTTGTGCGGACAAGATCGAACCATCGGTGGGCTTCAAAGGCGAATTCTACGGAATTCTCGTCTTCGATGGCCTGGAGGATATCGGTCTGGGTGGTTGCAGCGGACGCGGGAACACCGGCGCGGGTGCGGATCGTGTTGAGATCGGCGAGGGCGCCGGAGAGATCGTTCTTTTGTGCCCGGGCTTCGGCGCGGATGAGATAGAGTTCGGCGATGCGGATGACGTAGGCCGGGTCGGTGCTCGTTGTGCTGGTGTTATAAAGAACGCCGTAAACGCTCGCACCAGTGCCGGTGATGAGCGCCTTTCGGGTTCCGCCTGCGTTGGGATCGTTGAGCTTTGCAATTATAGAGGCCGAGGGTTTGAGGGTATACTGACCGCCGAGCGTGCTTGGATACCAGAGATTCCAGAAACTGTTCTTGCTGCTGTTGGTGTATGTGAGCTCGAGTACGGATTCAGTGCTACCGAATGGGCTTGTGAAGAATTTTGAATAAGGTGTTACGAGGGCATATTTGGTGTTATTGATCACTTCCGTCGCGTAGTATTCGGCCGAGTCCCAGTTCTGCCGGTAGAGATCGAGACGGGCGTGCAGGGCGCGGGCAGCGCTTTTCTGGGCGCGGTTGCGGGTAGAGGCATCGTCCGGGAGAAGCTGCTCCGCCTGGATGAGATCGGATTGCACCTGGATGTAAGTATCGGCCAGGCTGCTCCGGCTGACACCTTTTATGCTGCTGAGATCGGTGGTAGGCTTCAGCTGCAGCTGAACACCGCCCCAGCCACGGCCGAGATCGAAATAGCCGAGGGCGCGGAGGAAGTAAGCCTCCCCGACGATCGTATTCTTTTGCGTTGCTGTGAGAGTAGGATCCTTTACGCCGGGCACATAGGCGATGACACTGTTGACCGAGTTGATCGTCTTGTATATCTGCTGGTAGACGGCAACCGTGGCTGCATTGTCCGGCGGAATGGCATTCTGGTCCAGCTGGAGATACTGACTGAGTGTACCATTGAAGATGACGTTATCCGCGGGCATCATGCCGAGAGTCGGATAGTAGGTTCCATAATAGTTGGCGCTGGATAGAGAACTGTAAGCACCGACGATGGCGGCGTTGGCCGTGCCGGCGTCTACGATGGCCGAACTGTTGGAAAGGGAGTTGTTCGGGGTCTGGACGAGGTACTTTTTGCAACCGGCACCGAGAGTGGCGGCTGCTGCGAGGAATAGCGTGAAATATCGGTTGATTGTCATAGTTTCTTTTTTTAGAAAGTGAGATTGAGGCCGACCTGCACGGTACGAGGCTGGGGAACAGTGGCCCAGTCGTATCCGGCAGTGTTCTGGTTATTGCTTTGAGAGCTGACTTCGGGGTCGAGACCGAGATAATTGGTGATCGTCCACAGATTGGTCGCCATCACGTAAACGCGGGCGGCGGCGAACTTCCACCGGTTGGCGAGCGACGAGGGAAGACTATAGCCGAGCGAGATCGTTTTCAGCCGGATAAACGACCCGTCTTCAAGATAGCGGCTGCTTAGACTGGCTACATTACCGCCGTAGTTGTTGGCAGGGCCGTCGTTCTGTGCAGGGTTACCGCTGTAGGTCGTGAGGCGGGGAATGTCGGTCTTATCGCCCGCCTTCTGCCAGCGCTCAAGCTGGCGCGGGACGAAGCCTATATTCTTTTGAGTGCCTCCGTGGATAAGAAAGAAATCGTTCATGTTCATGATCTTATTCCCCTGCTGGAAATAGAACAGGAAGCTGAGATCAAAATTCTTATAGCTGAGATCGTTGGTCAGGCCGCCCGTGTATTTCGGGAGAGCATTGCCGACGATCTGGCGGTCCGCGGCGGTAATTGTGCCACTTTTGTCGACGTCCTGGTAGACGGCGTTGCCTGTCTGAGGATCGACATAGAGCTGCTTGTAAAGCCAGAAAGAGTTGACGGCATAGCCCTGACGGAGGATGGAGATGTTCCGGCCGGAAGCGCCCTGCGCGATATCGGAGGCGAGCTTTACGATCCGGTTGGTATTCCACGAGATGTTGAGATCGGTAGTCCAGCGGAGATCGGTAGTCCGGATATTAACGGACTGGATGGACAGCTCGAAGCCCCGGTTGCGGACAGCGCCGTAGTTCTCCAGGAAGGTGGTGAAGCCGGAGCGCGAGGGTACGGGAACGTTGAGGAGAAGATCGTAGGTATATTTATTATAATAGTCCGCCACTACGCTGAGGCGATTTTTGAGAATGGCGAATTCCAGGCCGATATCGGTCTGCCGGGTAGTCTCCCACGTGAGATTGGGATTGGCCAGCTGGCTTGGGGCCGTGCCCGCTAGACTGTTATAGTTGACATTGGCGCCGGACCAGAGGCCCTGTGCCGCATAGGGGCCGATGCCATTCTGATTGCCGGAGAGACCGATGCTTCCCCGAAGTTTTAGTTCGTCGAAGAAATTGAGGTTACGGATGAAATTTTCCTGCCCGGCACGCCAGGTGATGCCCCCGGAGGGAAAATAACCCCAGCGCCGGTCAACCCCGAATTTGGAAGAGCCGTCGGCGCGGATGCTTCCATCGATAGAATATTTGTTATCGTAGGTATAGCTTGCCTTCCCGAAGAAGGAGACGAGGTTGGCATTGGAAGAGGAGGAGCTTCCGGTGGTAGTAGCGGCTGTGGAGATGGACTGGAGGCTGTTGGCGGCGAAATTGGTGCCGGTTGCGCTCGTGGATTGCGAAAGAACCGACTGGAAAGTATTTCCGACGAGGGCGTTGACGGAATGCTTGCGATCTATTCCGAAAGAATGGATATAAGTAAGCACCTGTTCGTTGATGAAGACGGTGTTCTTTGTCTCGTAGGAGGCAGCCTGGCCATTGGTGGCGATGCCTGCGCTGATCAGGGTGTTATTATAGTCGTTCTCGTACTCGTCGTTGTTGTCGACGCTGACGCTGCTGCGCAGCTTCAATTCCGGGAGGAAGGACAGTTCGCCGTAGACATTGCCGATGGTGCGCCAGCCGACAGCCCTGTTGTTCAGATTTTTGATGAGAGCGATGGGGTTGTCAAAGCTGCCATAGCGGGCGTATGTGCCATCGGCATTATAGACGGGCAGATTGGTGCGGGTGAAGAGGGCTGAGTTGATGACGCCCTGGGGATTATTGTCGTTGCTGCTGAGATTGCGCCAGCTGCGGGTGATGTTGATGCTGGTCCCCACTTTGAGTATCCGGCTGACGTAGTTGTCGTTGTTGAAGCGAACGGTGTAACGTTCGTAATTGGTCGGGCGAACGACAGACCCCTGACGAAGGTAGCCGAGCCCTGCATAGAAGGTACTTTTCTCCGTTCCCCCCTGGATGGCCGCTTCGTAGTCTGAGGTGGCGGCGGTCCGGAAGATCGGGGTAATGCGATCGTAAGTAGAAAGAGTGTCTGGATTGGAGAAAGGAAGGACCACAGACGAAGGACTCTGGCCATTATCGATCGCAGTGTTTAGTGCGGATTCGTTGGTCAGAATGCCGATTTGGCGGCCGTTGACGACGTTGAACTTCTTTATGGCCGTCGACCAGCCGTGGTAGGTGTTGAGGGTGACTTTTGCCCGGCTGTTGAGACGGCCGCGTTTTGTGGACACGAGGATGACTCCGTTGGCGCCGAGCGAACCATAGATGGCAGTGGCATTGGCATCTTTGAGGACCTGGATGCTTTCAATATCCGCCGGGTTGATATCGGCAAGGGGATTGGACTGTTCCTGGTTGCCGATGCTGGTCTGGAGAGGTTCGGCGGTGCTGACGAAAACCCCGTCAATGACATAGAGGGGATCGACGGAGGCGTTGATCGAGTTATTGCCGCGGATGCGGAAGGTGATGCCGCCGCCGGGAACGCCTGAGTTGGTGCCTACCTGGACGCCCGTGGTCTTACCCTGCAGCAGCTGGTTGAAGCCCGCCTGGGGGATATTGCGAATGGTCTCGCCTTTGACGCTGGCGATGGAGCCTGAAATGAATTTCCGGGACTGAATACTGTAGCCTGTGACGACCACTTCTTCCATTTGCCGGTTGCTTTTCCGCAGCAGGACGGAGGAGACATCCGATCTGCGGGCATCGAGAGTGATGGATTCATAGCCGGCGTAGCTGAAGACGAGCTGCGCGTCAGCTCCGTTGACATCGATGTGAAATGAGCCGTCAGGCGCGGAGGTGACACCTCTACGGGTTCCTCTTATGGAAATGGTGACGCCGCCGAGACCTTCTTTACCGTCTTCGGCTGTGACGCGGCCTTTTAGCTGGACATGACCGTCCTGTGCTGTTGCGGCAAGAAAAAAGAGAATTGCCGGAAGAATGAGAATAGTCAGTTTTGGGAGCCTCATAAACGTTTGTTTGACAGTTAGGATTATTAGTCTACTAATTTAGTAGACAAATGTATTTACAAATTCGATTGATCACAAAAAATACTTGCTACTATTTTTATTAGTCTGTTTATTTCAAATAGTCTACTATATTTGTAGATTATTAAATCTGAATAACTCTAATATGTCAACCATTGCCATCTATCATGAGCATCCCGACTGGTTCCGCCCGCTGTTTGCAGAGCTGGAACGCCGGGATATTGCCTATACACGATTGAACCCGGCAGCGCATCGATTCGCCATCGAAGAAAAACGGCCGTCCTGGTCCCTGTTCTTCAACCGGATGAGCCCTTCGGCCTACTTGCGGGACGGGGTACAGGGTATATTTTATACATTGAATTACCTGCGGCATCTCGAGTACCTTAGCGTGCCGGTGGTAAATGGCTACAAAGCCTGGACGTTCGAGACCTCGAAGGCCTTGCAGCTGGAGCTGCTGCAATCGCTGGGTTATGGGTATCCCAGGGCGCGGGTGGTTAATCATCCCTCGCAGCTGGTAGCGGCGGCTGAAGGATTGAGGTTTCCGGTGGTAGTGAAGGCCAATATCGGAGGCAGCGGAGCGGGGATCACAAAGTATGCTACGCTGGAGGACCTGCGGGTGGCAACCGAAAGCGGGACGCTGGATTTTGGAGTAGATCACACAGCGCTGCTGCAGGAATTTATCCCTGCACGTGACGGATATATCACTCGGGTGGAGACCCTGGGCGGAAAATTCCTGTATGCCATCCGCGTGTATCTAACCGGGGATACGTTCAACCTATGCCCCGCGGATATCTGCCAGACAAATACGGGTGTGGAGCTGGTACGTAATGCCTGTGCGCTGGATGCACCGAAGAACGGGTTGAAAGTAGAGGGGTATACGCCGCCACCGGCAGTGATCAAAGCCGTAGAAACGATCGTACAGGCTGCCGGCATCGACGTCGGCGGCATCGAGTATATTATTGACGACCGGGACGGGGAGGTGTTGTATTATGACGTGAATGCACTGTCGAATTTCGTCGCCGATGCCGTGAATGTGGTCGGGTTCAACCCGCACCAGCGGCTGGTGGATTATCTGGAAACCCGGGTGGGCCGCCGTACAGTGTCTGCCGCAAAAACCGCTGCAATATGAGATACGGATACTGGATGCCCGTTTTTGGCGGCTGGCTGCGCAACGTAGAAGACGAGCAGATGCAGCCGAACTGGGAGTATATAAAGAAGCTGGCGATCCGCAGCGAGAAGATAGGGTTTGATCTGTCGCTGATAGCGGAGCTCAATTTGAACGATATCAAGGGGGAGCATGCACCTTCGCTGGATGCCTGGTCGACGGCCGCGGCTCTGGCAGCGGTGACGCTGAAACAAGAGTTGATGGTCGCCGTTCGGCCGACCTTTCACAACCCGGCATTGCTGGCCAAGCAGGCTGCAAATATCGATCATATCAGCGGGGGAAGGCTTTCGCTGAATGTGGTATCGTCGTGGTGGCGGGATGAAGCGACGAAATACGGCGTCGGGTTCGAGCAGCATGACGACCGATATGCCCGGACGGCCGAGTGGCTGAGCGTCCTCAATGGCGTCTGGCAGCAGGACGGGTTCAGCTTTAGCGGAAAGTACTACAGGGTAGACAATAATACGCTTCAGCCCAAGCCGCTATCCAGGCCACGCCCGGCACTATATGCGGGTGGAGAGTCGGATACCGCCAAAGACCTGATCTCATCGACCTGCGACGGATACGTGATGCACGGAGACGACCCGGCTACCATCGGCCGGCGGATCAGCGACATGCGGGAGCGTCGGGAGAAAAGGGGACTGCCGCCCCTGAAATCTGGCGTGGCAGCGTACACTATCATCCGGGAGAACGATGCGTTGGTAAAGCGGGAGCTCGAGCGGATCACGAATGTGCGGCCGGGAAGCCCGGGTTATCATAATTACCAGCAGTGGCTGGCGGGAACGCAGCTCGAACAGAAGGTGTCGCTGGAAGACTATTCTGTCTCAAACCGGGGGTTGCGGTCGGGGCTAGTGGGAACGCCGGCACAGGTGCAGGACCGGATCGCGGCCTTCGCCGCTGTTGGCGTCGATTTTTTCCTGCTGCAATGCAGCCCACAGCTGGAAGAGATGCAGCGGTTTGCAGAAGCAGTGATCAAAAAATAATGGATTTGGATATGATAGCAGTAGAGAATGTCAGCAAGGTGTTTTACAAAAAAAAGACGGCGGTCCATGCGTTGCAGGATATTTCCCTGCACGTCGCGGAGGGAGAGATCTTCGGCGTCATCGGGTCATCGGGCGCCGGTAAGAGCACGTTGATCCGCTGTATCAATCTCCTTGAGCGGCCTACGGCGGGTCGGGTGATCGTGGACGGACATGACCTGGGTAGTTTGTCACCCCGGCAGCTGACGCTTGCCCGGCGGGAGATCGGGATGATCTTCCAGCACTTTAACCTGCTGTCTTCGCGCACCGTGTTTGGGAATATAGCCTTTCCGCTGGAATTGAGCCATACCCCAAAGGAGACAATAGCGCAGCGGGTACAGGAGTTGCTGGCCCTGGTAGGACTGACAGCGAAGGCGCAGGACTACCCCGCGAGCCTTTCAGGCGGTCAGAAACAGCGGGTGGCGATCGCACGGACCCTGGCCAGCCGGCCGAAGGTGTTGCTGTGCGATGAGGCAACCAGTGCGCTGGACCCGGAGACAACACTATCCATTCTTTCTCTTTTAAAAGATATCAACCGGCAGCTGGGGATTACCCTCCTGCTGATCACACATGATATGAATGTAGTGCGAACCATTTGCGACCGGGTTGGCGTGATCAGCGAAGGAAAGCTGATCGAAACCGGGCTGGTGCGGGAGGTCTTTGCCCGGCCGCAGACAGAGCTGACCAGACGGTTTATCGCGTCAAGCCGGCTTTTTTCGGCGGCGGTAGAAGATACAGGAGGTGGGTATGTCTGATGCAATGATCCGAATGCTGATTGACGGTCTTTGGCAGACGATGGTAATGACGGTTGTGTCGGGGCTGATGGGATTTGCGCTTGGTCTGCCCGTAGGGGTTATGCTGTTCCTTACCAGGGAAGGAGGAGTTCTGGAGCACAAGACTGCCTATCGCCTTGTTTCAGTGGTGGTCAACGTCTTTCGCAGCATCCCTTTTATCATCCTGATCGTCTGGATGATCCCCTTCACGCGGATAGTGGTGGGGACGTCGATCGGGATGTTCGCCGCGCTGGTGCCCCTTAGCGTGGGGGCCGCGCCTTTCGTGGCCCGGATGGCAGAGAACAGCCTGTTGGAAGTTCCGCACGGGCTCGTGGAAGCGGCGAGGGCGATGGGTGCCACGCCATTGCAGATCGTGTGGAAGGTGTTGCTGCCGGAGGCGCTCCCGTCGCTGGTGAACAGTGCTTCCATTACGCTTATAGCGCTGGTGGGATATTCCGCGATGGGCGGAGCCGTAGGAGCCGGCGGTCTGGGGCAGATCGGCTATCAATACGGCTATGTAGGGTACGACGCCGCGGTGATGAATACGGTGCTGGTGCTGCTGATCGGACTTGTCTTTCTCATCCAGTGGCTGGGGAACTCGATCTCCAGGGCTTTTGATCATAAAAAATAAACTATGCGTATACAGAGACTCTTTCTGGCTTTGGTAACAGTGTTGACCGGGTGTGCCGGAAGCGGCAAAAAGTCCGACGACCATCACATTAAGGTGGGAGTAGAGTCGGGACCTGAATTTTCGATGGCCCGGGCGGCACAAAAAGTTGCAAAGGAAAAATTCGGGCTGGACGTCGAGCTGGTGGCTTTTAATGACTATGTGATGCCGAACGAGTCGTTGCGCCAGAAGGATATCGACGTCAATGTCTTCCAGAACCGGCCTTTTTTGGACGTGCAGGCTAAACAGCGCGGGTATAAATTTGCGGTGCTCGGAAATACATTCGTATATCCGTTGGCGGGGTATTCGCGAAAGATAAGGTCCCTCGGCGATCTGGCCGACGGCGCCACGATCATCATTCCCAACGACGCGACGAATTCGGGCCGCGCCCTGCTCCTGCTGCAGCACGCAGGACTGGTAAAATTGAAGGAAGGAGTCGGATTGCTTCCTACCGTGAATGACATCGCGGAAAACCCGAAACACCTGGAGATACTTGAGCTGGAGGCGCCGCAGCTGCCGAGAGCGCTGGATGATCAGAAAGTGAGCGTAGCGGTGATCAACAATACATTTGCGGGTCCTGCGGGACTGATCGCAAAGCGGGACGGGCTTTTTGTGGAGGACGGGCAGTCGCCGTATGTCAATATCATCGTTTGCCGCGAAGAGGACAAAGGACGCGAGGTTTTGCGGCAATGGGCGTAATCCTATGAATCCCCTGAAGTGGTAGCCGTTGCCGACTCCGCTTTCAGGGGTGGGGCGATAAGGGGTTGGTAAGTATGGGGCGATCAAAGCGCCTGTTCGGCCGTCTCGATATCCCAATGCGCCAGGAGAAGTTCGAACCGGTGTTGTTCAGACTTGCCGAGAGCGTCAGGATCGGGAAAGAGTTGCTTCTTATAGGGAACGACGAGATTCTCGTCGAATGCCTTTTCCACATTTTTAAAGGTGACGGTGACGCGGAAGTCCCAGCGGGTTTCTTCGCCACTGTGAAAGCGCGGGGTTTCTGCCTTGATACTCACGACGTCGCCGTGTTCCTGGGCTTTTTTCAACAGGGGATAGTGGTTTGTCTTCCAGAGCCGGATGAATTCATCGGCATAACCCCATTTTACTTTGTAGTAGCTTTCGATGGTGAAATAGTCGGCAGATTTCGCAGCTTGCTGGGCGAAGAGACCGGTCAGCGGGAAGAGGAGCAAAACAACGAAGGTGGTTGTACGCATTTGGCTTGATTTATTTTTTTTATTGATGCCAGAATAGTATTGATGCCAGAATAGTTTGGCCGAGAGTACGTCTTTGCCACCGGGCAGCGCTTTTACGGCGGTACTCCAGTTAGTAGGGTCGGAGGTTTGTTCGGCGGGAAGATAGGTTAGTCGCAGGGGCAGATTCTGATTTGCGCGTTCGCCGGATCCAAAGATCGGTAGTGACGAAGACGCTGTCGAGCGAACCCGCCGCGTGCAGCAGGACCACCCGGGACAGCGCGTGGTAAGTAGCGCGGAGCTCGACGGTTTGGTACCCAATGCCGCTGATCACGACGGTGACGATGGGCTCTCCTTTTTCATCGAGGAATTTTACTCATAATGCAATTTGTTTGATTCCATTAGTATATAAATTTAGTAGAGTTTCATTTAATCAAAAAAATAAATTTTGCTTTTCAATTATAGTCTATTAATTTAGTAGACTAATGAGAACATCTATAACACCATCAAAAGCGCCCTGGCAATTCGAGTTCGCAGGCAGGCTGACCGTCGAACAGCAACAGTATTTTGAACAGCACGGTATCATCCAATTCAAGGGATTTATCGACCGTGATACCGTTGAACTGTTTCTAAAGGAAATACGCGCTGTCGAGCGACACCTGCTGGACAAAGGCCTGGAAAAGGTCAACGGCATCCCGCTTAAATTCGGCCGGGACACGGATGGCTCGCCGCTAATTCAACGAATCGCCTTCGCCTCCCAGTACAGCCATACTCTGAGCAGCTTCCTGCAGGATCCTCGCCTGCGCGCCCTGACCGCCCTCCTGGGTTCTTATAGGGGACGCATCGGCGAGACGGAGAAGGACGGACTCGTTATCAACCACTATGTCAATACGCCGGCAAGCGCGTTTCGCCGCCTGGGCTGGCATACGGACAGCCCCCGCGACCTTTTCCTCGGTCGCCGTATTCAGCCAATGCTGAATGTGGGTTTGCACCTCGACGACTGTCCCTTTGAGAACGGAGGACTACGGGTGCTGACGGGGACTCACCGGCAAGGACTGTTTCGCCTGCTGTTCAGAAAACGATATTTTGTAGACAATCGCCCCGATCCCCGCGAGACAGGTTTCGACATAGCAGCGGGTGACCTGACCGTCCATGACGGCCGGCTCTGGCATCGCGTCCAGTCCTCACCGCTACAGGGCGAGCCCAGCAGGCGACGGGTCATGTATATTCCGATCATCACGGGCGACCTTCAGTTAAAACACGCGGCAAGCCCCACACCTTTTTACCACCGGCTGGCCCAGCTGCGGTTGAATCCCTCCGGCCGCAGGACCAGGCTTGCCGCCCTGAAAGAAGGGCCCAGCCAACAACAGGCCAGGGCCTGATCCAGTCAATACAACAATACAATACCATGTCAACCTACAGGACCAACATTCGATTGAAAAATGGAGTAACGCAGGACTACGAACTGCTCGACCAGGAAATGGCAACAGCATTCTTTATACTCCAGCCGACAGAAAGACCGCAGAAAGAAGGGGGCAGAGAATACCGGTACACAGGTTCGGGCAGTTTGCAGGAAATAACGGCCGCGGCCTACCGGGCGGCGCACAGCACGGGAAAAGAATACAGTTTCACGATCATCCGACAAAAAGGGGCCGCATAACCCATGTATCGATTCCTGATAACGGCGTTGCTGCTGAAGTCCGCGCTGGCTCACGGCAACCCAACAATAAGATTGGCAGGATCTCACCCACTCGCCGATTCCCTCTTACCCGTTGACCTCCGCTGGCGTCTCCCGGAGCACAACGAGGCAGCGACGACAGCGCTACAGGACATTGAGCAGGACTATGGGCGAACGCACGATCATTCCCGTACGCTGGCCCGCCTCCTTCCTTTAGCGGAGGACACAGCCGCCGGCATATGCACAAAAAAAGTACGGTTTCGGCTGTTTACCGATCTCGCCCGGGTTTGTGCCAGACTGCGGATGTACTCGCTGGCCATGCGCTGTTATTACAACGCCCTGAAAGGCGACACGGAATTGCCAGGGGACAGCGCCTGCTATCATGAATTGCCGGTTGCCGAATCGGCCCCGGCGCAACCTAACTCAATTATTGCTTCCTTTGCGGACGGACGGGAGACATCTTTCTATGCGCTCCTGCTGGAGGTCAAACAACCGGTGCCGGGCAGGCGCAGGGCGTTCACACACATCAACAACGTGGGCCACACTTTCATCACGCTCATCAAATACAATCGGGACGGCACCATAGTGAGCCGGAGCTTCGGTTTCTATCCGCATAAAAAAGGTATCCTTTCCGCGACCCCGCTACATCCGTCCGCTCCCTCCTGGATCAAAGACGACTCCCGACACGACTGGGACGAGTCGGCTGGCAAGCTTATATCCTACCGGCAGTTCACGGAGATCCTGCGCCTCCTGCGCTCCTATCACAGGCGATCCTATCATCTTAGCCATAACAACTGTACCGATTTCGGACTCGCTCTGGCGCAGGCGGCAGGAATTTGCGTCCAGGACACAGCCGGCCGCTGGCCCCTGGGCTACGGCAACAACCCGGGCTCCCTTGGCCAAAGCCTGCTGGAAGGAAAAGTCGCGGACACCGGCACGGGCCCCGACGAACTTTTCGTTGTCGATAACCTCCCGTCACACCATTGAAAACACGATCCCCATCCGACAACCGGCTCCTATCGCTTGTATTACTTACCGTTTTGGCGACAATAGCGGTATTTTTGCTGCCCCCTGTCCCCCAATCCCTCTCCTATCATCGGTTCTGTGATCGGAGGCCATTTTTAGGCGTTCCCAGCTTCGCCAATGTCATCAGCAACCTCCCGTTCCTGTTCATAGGTCTGCGGGGATACCTGTTGTTGCCAAAGACCGCCCGGGACAGCAGCCTCAAAATAATTGGGTTCTTTACCTTTACCGGCATACTGCTCACGGCTTTCGGCTCCGCCTGGTACCATCTGCATCCGGGCAACGATACGCTGCTTTTCGACCGGCTGCCGATGACAATAGTATTTATGAGCCTACTGGCAGCAGTGATCGCCGTGTCTATCGGCAGAAGAGTTGGACTCGCCGTCCTTGGGCCACTGCTGCTCACCGGTATCGCCAGCGTTTGCTGGTGGCGTCATACGGAGCTGCTTGGCAGAGGCGACCTGCGGCTATATATTCTTGTACAATATTACCCCCCTCTGCTAATCACCGCCATCCTCCTGCTATACCCCTCACAAACCAACCGGCAGGGGCTACGACCACTCATTCTGGCAACTGTCTGGTACGCGACCGCCAAGATCCTCGATATCCTGGACTGCCCCATCTATACAGCAGGCACCGTTGTCAGCGGCCACACCCTCAAGCACATCGCCGCCGCCATTTCCGCCTGGTACCTGGTAAACCTCTTTAAATCATATTCGACCGCTATAAAAAATGGGTGTGCATCAACCGTGCTTTAAATTCACCTGCCCTCTCCGACCTCAACTCCCCACGGCAGATCATCCGTAAAATGCTGGCCGCCAAACGACTGGTCAGCTGATCAAAATAAACAATGCCACCTTACGTAAGTAAGATGGCATTTAAATCAACTGTAGCAAGCGAAAACTGAAGTCCAAAATCCAAAAATCCAAAATCCAAAAAACCTAAGATCCAAAAAATCCAAAACCCAAATCATGAGAGATCGACCGTGAACATATAGTGCTGAGACCCTGTGTTAATTACTGCTTATATAGAATTAGTACTACCTGATTGTAGTTATGTAACTATGAAACACGAATTAAATCACTACACCCTACGTTCCAAATTTTTAAATTAAAACGATAAAAATTATTTGTTTTATTTTAATACCCAGGCTATCTTTACGAAAAAGATACCATGCGCAAGCTCATTCACAGCAGCTTACTCATCGGCCTCATCGCCGTTGCAACCGTCTTCCTGTCCCTGCAGGCCATCGTCTATTATATCAGGTGGTTTATTCCATTCCTCAATAGCCATCATTCTTATATCCTCCCACCGGGCAAGACCGGCGCGGTCTGGTTCCTCATAAAGATCCTCAGCAACATGATATTCCTGACCGTCGGCATCCTCCTGCTTCGACTGTTCCGGCAATTCCGCGCTTCAGGATACTTCGGAAAAGAAAGCCTCCACGCACTCGACTTTTTCATCCTCGCCTGCCTCGGCCTCGCCCTCCTCGGCTTCGCTCAAACTATCTTCGACAACATATCCGACCTCCATTTCCGCGAATGGTCCTCTCCCTGGGCCGCAGCCAACAGGGCATATCGTTTCATCACGCACGAGTTCGTCCTGCGTGAGCCCCAGACTATGTACATCCTGCTCGCCGCCATCCTATGGGCAGTCCGCCAGTTCGTCGAAAAAGCGCTGACAGTCAAGACAGAGAACGAATCATTCATATAGCCATGCCAATAGTCGTCAACCTCGATGTAGTGATGGCCAAAAGAAAAATGTCCCTCAACGAGCTCGCCCGGCTCGTCGGCGTCACCAATGTCAACCTCTCCATCCTAAAAACGGGAAAAGCCAAAGGCGTCCGCTTCGATACACTGGACGCCATCTGCAGAGCGCTGGAATGCCAGCCGGGCGATATCCTCGAATATGTAAAAGAGTAACATGAACCTATATAAAATCCTTCTTAATACCCAGGCGCCTGATCTTGCCGTTCAAAGTAGTTGATGGCATATTCAAAAGATCGGCCGCACCACCCCGACCGGCAACCTTACCATTACATTTCCTCAGAACGGCGAGTATATGATCACGTTCAACCTCCTCAAGGGTCCTGAGTCGGGAAGATGCAGCAACCGCGCTATCCGTACCGTTGGCCGAAGGGACATCCACCCCCTTGATCACCCGTCCCTCCGCGAGCAAAACCCCTCGTTCGATAAGATGTTCGAGCTCCCTGATATTCCCCGGCCAGTGATAAGCCATCAGATCCTGCAACACATTATCCGATAGGTCTTCTACATTTTTCCCTGTCTTGCGGGCATATTTCCCAACAAAATAACTGGCCAGCGCGGGGATATCGTCCTTTCTTTCTCTGAGTGGCGGCAAAAGAAGGGGCAGTACATTCAGGCGATAGTACAGGTCACTCCGGAATCGACCCGCCTCCATTTCCTTCCGAAGACAGCGATTGGTCGCCGCAATGATCCGGACATCTATGCGGATGACGGCCTTTCCGCCTACGCGCTCAATTTCCTTCTCCTGCAAAACGCGTAATAATTTGACCTGAAGATCCAACGGCAACTCCCCGATCTCATCCAGAAATAACGTCCCCTTATCCGCCAGTTCGAACTTGCCGATCTTCCGGTCGATGGCATCCGTAAAGCTGCCTTTTTCATGGCCGAACAGCTCACTCTCGATAAGACTGGCGGCGAGGGCCGCGCAATTGACCTTCACCATCGGATGATCCCTTCGGCTGGAATTTTCGTGAATAGCCTTCGCTACCAGCTCCTTCCCCGTACCCGTCTCACCCAGGATCAATATAGTGCTGTCGGAAGGCGCCGCCTGTACGATGAGCTGCCTGACCCTCTTCAGGACCCGTGAAGAACCGATCATTCCCGAACCTTCCCCGGCTGGCATCGGCGTACTGACGGCAATAGCCGGCAGGTGGCTGGAAATTCCTTCACCAGCCAGCACATTGACAATAGCCATAGACAAATGGATGGAAGCCGCCTGCATGGATATGGTCTGGCCAGCCGCCAGCCGCTGACGACGATCGCACAACACGAATAAGGCCCCGATCACGGTCTGCGCGGATCTCAGCGCAACACCGGCGATCTCGCCAATTCCGTTGTCGAAGAGATAACGGATATAAGCCGGCACCCTCCTCTGCCGGATCACCTCCTCCATATTATACAAACGCACATTCCTGGCCCCCAACACCTGCTTATAAAACCCATCGTCTATCGGATAATCGGCAGATGTCACAGAAGAATGACCAGGGTACTTGTCGTTTTCAGGCAGAAAAAGATAGACCGAATGCGTCTGTTTCTCCTGGTTGGTGATACAGATAACGATGTCGCCGTACGGAAACAGGCCTCTCAACTGATTCTCCATTACATCAGCGAGTCCTTCCTTGTCTTTAACAGTCGTCAATGCATTCCCGAGTGCGAGCAGGCGTTTCCGTTCTTCTTCCATACGTCGACTTTCCTCGGCCGCCGCGTGCAGTCGCATCGCCATCGACAAATGACCCGCGATAATGCGATACGGTGACAGATCCCATCCAGAGTAGTTATGGTCCGCTCCGCCGTGAAGGGTAAGGGTTCCTATTGGGATCTTTTTATCAAAGAGAGGAAGATGCAATTGCTGACGATAGACAGTAAAAAAATACAAGGGCCCGTCGACTTTGTACATTCTGCCCCGGGATTCAGGCGCCATCGTTATAGATGGCTCGGCCAGCTCCGTGAGACCGGCCGCCTCCTCACCAGCAATAGAGACCCCACCGAGAGGAAGTTCGCGAAAACTCTTTTTTTTGAGATCCCTTGGCTCATTCATCAGCATTAGCTCGGTGATGCGGGTCCCTTCCTGGTCATAAATAAGCAGGCTTACAGCATCCGCCATTTGACCAGATAATAGCTGCCGGCCGATATCACGAAAAAGGGACTCGATTGACGTCGTATTGTTTGCGGATTGACTGATCATATCCAACAATCGCAATGCTACGGCCTCGGAATAGAATGGACCGGGCGCTTCGAACTTTGTTGTATGCCGCATGATTTTATTTCCCTGACTGGTATTGCTACTGCAGCAAAGTAAACGAGATAATCCCACAACAGTCGCATTCCGAAATACTTTTTTAGAATAGATCACCAATATCCAATGCCATTGACGATACATCGTAAATGAAGCGTCTTATTTACTTTATATCGTAAACAATTCCGGAGGCAGTTTACGCCAAATACGTGAGACCCAAATATTTGGATCCAATGGCACTGTTTTGGCAAACTCGGGCACAAACAATTCTTAACGATGAAAATGAAATTCAAGCACACCCTGTTTATTCTCGCCATGGGACTGTTCTCTTGTAAAAAACAGGAAAGCTCCCACCCGGCTCCCCGGACTTTTGTTCTCGTGCACGGCGCGTGGCAGGCCCCTTTCGTCTGGGATAGCGTGAAGGCGCAGCTGTCCAGGGCGGGCCAGAAGGTTGTTGTAGTGCAGTTGCCTGGTCATGGCACCGACACGACCAATCCCGCGACGATCACGATGAACAGCTATCGGGACCAGATCATCTCGGCCATCAATGGCGTCAGCGGAAAAGTTATTCTGGTAGGCCATAGCCTGTCGGGCTTTGCTATCTCAGCCGTGGAGGAAGCGATTCCCAGCCGGATCGACAAGCTGGTATTCCTGGCCTGCTTCATACCTTCCGGGCAGTCACCTTTGAACTTGTCTATGACAGACCAACAGACCCATGTCAAACCGCCCGCATTGATCCCCAACCCGCCCGTTCTGGATTTTACAAGGGATAGTATCGCACCCATCTTCTGCCCCGATGCTCCCGATGCGATGAAAGCAAAGGTTGTGGCTAACTTCAGGCCGGACCCCTTTTTTCCCTTTACGGATTCGGTAGCCATAACGGCAGCTAATTTTGGACAAGCCGACAAATACTATATTCATACGATGCAGGACGAGGTCATCGGAATTAACCTGCAAAACCAGATGGTTCAGACCGCAGGCATTACTAAGGTTTATTCCCTGAATACGAGTCACAGTCCATTCTTATCCAAACCCGATTCGGTAACGGCGATCTTGCTCAATATTGCGGCCCATTAGGGATCATCGGATCATTCTTCATACGGCCGGGGCAGTCTGCTGTCCTGGCCGTATCTGCAACAAATAAATTACTTTTGTTATATATGGGACAGCAGCACGATGAATTGAGTAAAATGATCGCGGCGATTCGTGACAAACACGAACTGCAGCAATTGATCGATGATATTAAGAGATCCGCGCCCGAGCTGGTGCAGGGCATTTACATGCAGCTGTCCGTCGCTATGGCCAATGTCATGGCCGCCGAGCAGATCGCGGAAATAGACAGGGAGCAGTCCATGTTGTTATCCGTAAGCAATGAAATTGCTACGACACGCGACAAAAAGGACCTGCTGCAAGTATTGCATGGGCGACTAAGAAAGCTATTCTCCTTCTCCCACACGGTGATCTGTATCCTCAACGACGATAAAAAGACAGTACGCACATTTATTTTGGACCCCCATTCTCCGAATCAAAAGCACCCGGACTATCCGCGGCTGACAGCTGGGATCTTCCCTATTGATGACAGCTTGCTGAATGTAGCCTTACATGCGGACAGTCCCGTATTATTTGACGCAGAAACGCTGGTTAAAGAAAGAAAGGGCTCTTTATGTGTCCGGATCAACTATGACTGCGGGATCAGAGAATTTCTTTTCGTGTCCCTCCGCACCGGGGAAGAGCGGATGGGCTTTCTGATGATGTGCTCGAAGACACCCAATGACATCAATCGTCAAAAACTACACCTCATCCAGGGTATTGCGTCGCAATTATCAGTCGCCGTCGCCAATATATTGGCCAATGAAGAGCTCGAAAGAAAAATAAGGACGATCCAGGCCTATAAGCAACAGCTCGAAAAGGAAAGATCATATTTGCAGGAAGAGATCAACGATGCCCATAATTACCAGGAGATCATTGGCGGAGGCCCCGCCATACAACAGGTCTTGCAGCGTGTGACCCAGGTCGCAAAGGCGGATAGTTCCGTACTCATCCTGGGTGAGACGGGTACGGGAAAAGAGCTGATCGCCAGAGCCATCCATAACCAATCTCATCGTAAGCATCAGTTAATGGTGAAAGTCAACTGTGCCGCGCTTTCGCCTCATCTGATAGAGAGCGAGCTGTTCGGCCATGAGCGGGGTAGCTTCACGGGCGCAACGGACAGCCGTATCGGCAAATTTGAGCTGGCTGCAGGAGGTACTTTATTCCTCGATGAGATCGGGGAGATGCCATTGGATCTTCAGGTCAAATTATTACGTGTTTTGCAGGAGAAAGAGATCGAACGCGTAGGCGGCAGGACCGTGATCCCGACCGACGTGCGAATTGTTGCGGCCACGAATCGTCACCTCTGGCAGGAAGTGCAGGCGGGAAAGTTCCGGAGCGATCTGTATTACCGTTTGAATGTCTTTCCCATCGTCATCCCGCCCCTGCGGGACCGCCGGGAAGATATCCCGGCATTGGTCGACCACTTTATTGCTAAGTATGCACGGAAGATGGGGAAAAATATAGCTGGAATTTCAGACCAGGTCTTATCCGTGCTAAAGGCGTATTCCTGGCCAGGAAATATTCGGGAGCTGGAACACCTGGTAGAACGAACTATTTTGCTGAGCCAGGAACCCTACATCCGACATATCGATATGCCCGCAGCTGATCTGCCACAAGACACCGGGCCTGACTCCGTCGCTTTGCCGGAAGATGATCGTATCAAGACCATCGAAGAGATCGAAAGAGAGCATATCGTGCTCGTGTTAAAAAAATGCCATGGCAAGGTCTCGGGTGCGGGCGGCGCCGCAGAGCTATTGCAAATTCCCTCCACAACGCTCAGCTCCAAAATGAAACGCTTCAAAATTCAGCGTGACGAATTCGAATAGCGCTTTACTATCTATCGTGAGCGCTTCGTCAGAATTACCAAATAAAGTAAACTCCTCAACGTCACATTTTGCACATAAGGATGGCTTTCATCATTTTATAATCGATGGCATGACATTGGATTTGATCGGTGATCATAAACCTAAAAAACATGAACATGGTTATCGCATCGATTCTAGTGACAGCTAAGACCTTTTGGGGCCTGGCTATTTTTGCAGGAGCTTCTGCCGCCAGTCTGGAAAACGCCCCGCCAAAGACGTATGTGTTGGTCCATGGAGCCTGGTCGTCTGCAGCAGGCTTTCAACAGGTAAAAGACCGCCTGGAAAAAGCAGGACAGAAAGTGATATTGGTATCTCTTCCGGGCCACGGTGACGATCAAACACCGCCAAACACGCTGACCATGGATGTCTACCGCGACAAGACCATCGAGGCGATCAATACGGTACAGGGAAAGGTCGTTCTGGTTGGGCATAGCATGGCGGGCCTCGTTATCTCTGCAGTTGCGGAGAAGATACCGGGTCGTATCGACAAGCTGGTCTATCTGGCTGCCTTTTTGCCTGCCGACGGCCAGTCCTTGCTGGACCTGGCGACCACCGACAAAGACTCCTACCTCGGCCATGCCCTTCTGCCTTCGGAGGACAAGCTGACCATTGGCATCAAACAGGATGTCATCGCCTCCGCCTTTTGCCAGGATGCGCCCGATGTAGTAAAAAATCTGGTGGTATCGACCTTTCGTGCAGAGCCCGCCATTCCGTTGACGAATAAGGTGACCCTGACCAGTGAAAATTTTGGCAAAGTGCCGAAATACTATATTCACACACTACAGGATCATGCGGTTTCGCCCGAATTACAAAAAAGAATGGTAGCGGCAGCCCCCAATGTCAGGAAAGAATATTCAATTAACAGCAGCCATACCCCATTCCTGTCTATGCCCGATCAGCTCGTGGACTTGCTGTTGGAGATCGGAAAGTGAACGTCCTTAACCAGTTAAATAAAATTCATGTCAAACATATCAAACGCAACAGTTCCCGATCTTCATGAGTCGGCAAATACGCAGTTTATCGAAGTGGGCGGCACTAAATACGCTTATCGCGTTTTTGGTAAAGAGACCGGCCTCCCGCTTGTTTTCCTGCATCACTTTACCGCCACCATCGATGACTGGGATCCCCGGGTGACCAATGGCCTGGCGCAATATTTCAAAGTAGTCTTGTTGGACAATAAGGGCATCGGTGCCTCGGGTGGACAAACACCCGATAATGTCAAGGAGATGGCCGATGACGCTACGGCATTTATCAAGGCACTGGGTTTTACAAAAGTCAACTTATTGGGTTTCTCGCTCGGTGGGTTCGTAGCCCAGCAGATCGCCCTGGATTCGCCTCAGCTGGTCAACAAGCTGATTCTGGCAGCTACAGGACCGAAAGGTGGCGAAGGAATAGCTAATCTGCCAAACATCATGAACGAAGCATTTGCGACGGCGCCCGAGGATCCCAGGCTCTTCCTGTTCTACTCCAAAAGTCCGGAAAGCATCGCCCTCGGCCGCCAGTCGCTGGCAAGGGTGAAGAAAAGGAAAGAAGATCGCGTCTCTCCGACCGGCATGCCCTCCATACAGGCGCAAGTCAAAGCGATCCTCGGTTGGTCAGCAGAAAAGTCGTCCGATGAACTTAGCCGGATACTGCAACCCTCGCTGGTCGTCAACGGTAACAAGGATATCATGTTCCCTACGATCAATTCTTATAATCTGTTTCAACACCTGCCAAACGCCAGGCTAAGCCTGTATCCCGATTCAGGCCATGGCGCTATCTATCAATATGCCGATCGCTTTGTAAAGGAAGCAGCCGATTTTCTGGAAACAGACTGATACCCCAAAATAAAGAGGAGTACCCCTAACGGACTCCTCTTATCCACCTCATTCTCTGTCTTCTCGATTATTTTATCACAAACACCGCCGACGGCAGCTTTTTATCATCATAAACCTCCTTCAATCTCACCACAGCATCGCTGCTATCAAACACCAGCACCCGCGCCCGCGCATTCTTCGCCGTCCCGCTGTCCCGGATACACTGCACAGCCCCGCTCTCCAGTATCGCCTGCTGGTACAGACCCTTCGACGCCGGCGCCACCATTACCGCGCTCAGCAGCTTCGCCCCCGCCGACTCCCCCATCACGGTCACCCGTCCCGGGTCCCCGCCAAAGGCCTCAATATTGTCATGCACCCACCGCAGCGCCGCAACGACATCCAGCAAACCCAGATTACCCGACTGCCGGTAACCGGCGCCCAGATCATCCAGGTACAAAAAACCAAGCGCGCCCAATCCCCGCCACCGGCCGGCTGTAAGGCCGCCGATCCAAACCGGTCCGCCATAAGGGTATCCTTCCATACCGTATGCTCCACCGGCGGTCGCCACCGCAACCCACCCACTGGCGGCTGAGCATAAGGGATACCCTTAAAAACGGCAACCCCGTTCTCATTGACTCCCCGAACCCAGCCCGCACGCGTCCTCACCACCGGCCCCTGAGCCGATGCCATTCCCCGCGAAACGCTTAATAAAATAACGCTAAACAGTAACCATTGAACTTGCATAGGGGGAAGGTACAAAATTTCGGCCTGCCGGTAATCCCCTCACCCACCCTTCCATCACTCCGGTAATCCCGTCACCCCCACTGTCAATTTTTCCTGCCACCCACCGATTGGCACCAGCTTTGACCGGATTTTTTTCCAAACCAATAACCCGTAAAATGATCACCGCCAATTTCCGGATCCGGTTCGATTTCCTGGTCGATACCGAGCGGCTGAACATCACCCTCGAAGCCGACGTCCAGGAACACAACTCCGAAACTTTTTACGCTATCACCAATTTCCGGATCCCCGGGCACGACAATCAAAACATCCTGCCCGGCATCAACATCCGGAAAGAAAAAGGCATCTGGGTCCACACCGATAGCCACAAACCCTCCGGCCTCAGCATGGCAGCCGGCAAGGCCATCGACGCCACCAACTCACCATGACAGCACGATCTTCCCATCCACCACCCGCCGATCCATCAGCAACTGCGCCTCCGCTGCCTGCGCCAGCGGGAGCACCTTTCCAACGCGTATCTTAACAACCCCCTTCGCTGCCCAATCCAACACGGTCTTCATCACCTCCTCATCCAGGTTCGTCGATACGAATTCCGCCCTGATCCCCGCTGCAGCTGCTTTCTCCGCAGAAGGCGGATGCACCGTAGACAACAACAGCCCGCCTTTCTTTACTATACCCATCAACGCCTCCTGCGCAGGCCCTCCCACAAAATCAAGCGCCAGATCGACCGGGCCAACACCACCCAGATAACCAGGTACGGCATAATCCACCACCTCGTCAATCCCCAAAGCACGGACAGCCCCAACATCCTCTCCCGTCGCAGAACCAATAACCGTCGCGCCCAGCGCCTTCGCCATCTGCACGGCATACCAGCCGATCGACCCACCCGCGCCCAGCAAAAACACCCGGTCCCCCTTCTTCACCGAACCAAACTTATATAACAGGCTATACGCCGCACCCGCCGTTATCGGCAGCGAAGCCGCCTCCACAAACCCCAGCTCAGAAGGCTTCGCTACTACCTCCCCTTCACCCGCGATCATAAACTCCGCGTACCCGCCCCCGCGCTGAAAAGGCACCCGCGTCACAACTTCATCGCCCGCGACAATACCATCCAGCCGGCTTTCCACCACCACGCCCGACGCCTCCCATCCCGGCACCAGCGGCAGCGGCAGCGGTATAATATCCTTTAAATATCCATTCCTGATCTTACTGTCTACCGGATTCAGCGCAGCGGCTTTTACCTGTATAAGAACTTCTCCTTCCTTAGGTACCGGACGCTCGATATCGACGAGGCGCAGCACCTCAGGTCCTCCATAATGAGGAATTTGAATCGCTTTCATAATTATCTTGTTTTATGAAGGCAAAGCTACCTCCACATAAGGCGAAAGAAATTGTACGTAGCGGCTGTTCTTGAGCACCTCTTTCGCGGAGACCCCAAACGTCCGCCGGAAGATCCGGGCAAAATGCGCCTGGTCCGTAAACCCGCTCTGCACCGCGGCCGTCCCCATCGGCAGTCCCTTCTGCAGCACCTCGAAAATGACATTCTTGATCCGCTTCCACAGCAAGTACTGTGAGAACGCCACACCCACCTCCTGCACGAACAAATGCCGCAGACGTTCAGTCGACAGAAAAACTTTCCCCGCCACCTCCTCCAGCGCCAGCGGCTCGTCCAATCGGCTATCAATATACGCCAGCGCCTCTCCGATCCGTTCATCCACAACCCGCTTACCCCCACCCCCGGGCGCCAAACTCGATCCATCCGCCCCCGGCAACCACCCCTCCAACAATTCCTCCGAAAAACGCACCATGTCCTTACCCGTTACATCCGGGATCTCGTCAATAGCCACAAAAGGCCGGGCGTCCAGCAAATTCTTCAACTGCCAGCCCTGGTAGCTCTCCGCATCGATAAAATACACCAGCGCCGGGCTATCCTCCGCCCGGCAGGAATGCGGGACATACTGATTCACGAAGAAACCGCAAAGTCCCTGGTGAAGCGTTCCGTCAATAACACTGTCAATAGGCCGCTTCAGGCTGACAACCACCTGGAAGCACTGGTGATAATGAACATCCACCACTGCATGCCGCGCAAGAAAAGAGATCATCGCAGAGAAATATGTGTTTTTCCTACTTTTGTTTGTAAATAACTTAAATAAAAGATGCCATGTCCTATAATATAGAACCCATCGGTTTTGTTCAGTCCTCCATCAAACACCGCGAAAACGCCGCCAAACAAGGCTACGAAGGCGCACCGGACGCCTGGTTAACCCTCAACACCAATATCGCCCCCGCACTCCAGGGAATCCTGCCCGGCGACGAGATCATCCTGATCACCTGGTTCCACCAATCCAAACGCGACACCCTCATCGTCCATCCCCGCGGCGACAAGAACAATCCCCTGACAGGCGTCTTCGCCACCCGCAGCCCCGACCGGCCCAATCCCCTGGGCCTGCACAGAGTCACCGTCCTTGCGATCAATGGAACTTCTATAAAGGTCGGCCCGCTCGAGGCCATCGACGGCACACCCATCGTCGATATCAAGCCGGTCCTCCGCAACTCGGAAGACGCATAACCCACAAAAAACGTCTCGACCACGAACTTCATCCGATATTTTATCCAATCAAAAGGTAAAATTATCCGATTTTTAACCCAGAATGGAAAAATGGTCAACCCCTTAACGGCATAGCCGTCCAATCACCTCCCCCACTACATCCGATATAAGCTGTACGATCTGATCGATACGTTCCGAAGCCGTCTCTGAAAGGGCCAGCCTTTCCAGCTCTATTACCTCATCATGGAGACAGTCGATGGAAAAATTATGAATGACAGGTTTTAAAAAATGCGCCTTCGCAAACACAGTCTTAAGATCCTTCCTGTCCGCCGCATCTTTTAATTCCCGCACAGCCCCCGGCGCCTGCTCGATAAAAAGCCGGATCATCTTCTCTACAAAAACGGCATCGCCAATAGCCTCCAGCCGGTGAAAGTCGTAAAGAGGAGCGGCCAGGGGCTCCAATCCCACCTCCTCACCGGCAGGCACAGCCACCGGCTGCCTCGCGATCCATTCGGAGATGATCTTTATAAGCGCCTTTTCCTCGAAGGGCTTCGACAGGTAGCCATTCATCCCCGCTGCAAGGCATTTCTCGTTCTCTCCGCGGATAGCGTTGGCCGTTAGCGCGATGATCGGCAGATCGGCGCTGATCTCCTTCCGGATCAGCTGGGACGCCTCCAGGCCGTTCATGACAGGCATCTGTATATCCATAAGCACCACGTCCACCAGCTGCCCGCGCAAAAATGCCACCGCCTCACGGCCATTGGCCGCTTCGAAAATGACAGTGCCATAGTTTCCGAGAATAGTGGTGGCTACCAGCCGGTTCATATCGTTGTCATCGACTACCAGTATCTTTCTGTTCTTCAGCGCATCGGCATTGACTGGGAGACTGTCCCGGGACTCCAGGTCTCTTTCCATGCCCTTCTGCAGATCGACAACCATATTCACCGAAGTACCGACCCCTTTTCTGCTCGTGACACGGATCTCGCCCCCCATCAGGGTGATCAGCTCCTTGCAAATGCTCATCCCCAGCCCCGTCCCCCCATACTGGCGCGTCACCGAATCATACTCCTGGTTGAACTTTTCAAAAAGCGTCTGTACAAAAGCCTCATCCATCCCCACACCGGTATCCGTAACCTCGATGGCGATCTGCTGCGAATCAGCCCGATCCTCCAGCACCCTGCACGAAAGACCGACGCTTCCCGCAGAAGTAAATTTTATGGCATTGCTCAGCAGGTTGAGCAATATCTGGTTAAGACGATAGGGGTCCCCGATCAGTACCTGCGAAAGCCCCGGATCGCAATGACTGACGCTCAGCAGAAAACCTTTTTCTTCTGCCTTATGCATCATCACCTGTATAGCCCGCTTCAGCACATCGGATGGCTGAAATCCGATCTTCTCCAGGCTCAGCTTGCCGGCCTTGATCTTCGTCAGATCGAGAATATCATTCAAAATGACGAGGAGATTCTCGGATGCCGAATAGATCGTATCGAGGTAAAAATGTTGCTTCTCGTCCAGGTTCGTCTTGGCCAGCTGTCCCGCCATTCCAAGCACCGCGTTCATCGGGGTGCGTATCTCGTGGCTCATATTCGCGAGGAAATTGTCCTTTGATCGGGCAAATTGCTCGGCCTGTTCCCGCGCGACGATAAGCTCTTTCTCCAGGCTCTTCTGCGCGGTGATATCCATCATGATGCCGGTGAACACCTTTGCCCTCTTATTGGAGTAATAGGAAAAAGAAGACGATACGGCGCACCACTGAGCACCTTTTCCGGGAACATTCAGCTTTAGTTCGATATAGAAGGGGACCAGCGTTTCGCGGGAGGCAGTCTGCAGGCGGCCGATCGTCTCGAGATCCTCCGGTTGTATATAATTGATGATCGAATGAAAATCCGCGGCCTTTATGCCAAATATCTTTTCTATCGCAGGGCTGACATAGCTGTATCCATCCGAACCATCTTCCCGGAACTCAAATTCAAAAACCACCCCCGGAACATTTTCCGACAGACTCTGGAATTGCCTGACCCGCTGTTCCAGCTCCGCCTCCATCTGCCTTCGCAGCTCCAGCTGACCATCCAGCTGCGCAAGAGCGCCGTTGAGGCTGTCCTCGTCGGGACCTTGCGAAAGGCCCGCAGCATGCGGTTCACCCATCCGGGCGATCGCCTCCTTGAGCATATTGATGGCGGCTCGCCTGCCCGCCACTTCCTTCTGCAGCTTGCCATTGACACGGAGATATTCCTCTTCGTTGAGCAGGAAAGCATGGTCGGCCAGCGCCTTGTCCTTTTCGAATGCGTTATAAGAGTCGTTGACCGCCTGAATGAACCGCCCGAGTTGCTCATCCGCCCATAGCCCGGGTGGCAGATACTTCCTGATCTGCCTCGCCAACAGCTTATTGTAAGACAATTCTGCTGCGTTCATCGTTCACAAAAATTGGTGATCGTCATCGTCTGGTTATGCAATTGGCTTTGCGCTCCCTGCAAAGGCGGGGCGATCTCTCCATAGGAATAAAACCCGGTGACCAGGGTCTTATTGCCAAAAACTTCTTTAACGGCCTCCACCTCCTCCGAAATTCGGCCGCCTAAGATGATCTTGCGACCGACACAGCTGATAAGGATCGACAAAGAAGGATTCTTACACGACCCTTTTACGAATGTCTGGTTAGCCGCCGCGCTGGCGGCATCTATCAGCCGGTCGAAATTGGCTTTCATGAACCGTACGCCGGCGCCTTCGGGAACATCCCCCGCAAAGAGCATGCTCCTGGATTCCTCTTCGATCGACAGGATGGTACGAACCACCGGCTCTTCGTCATTCGAGCGCTGGACCATCAACGGGAACAGCAACGCCGATCCGGGCAGCTCCTTGGCGTAAGCCCCGAGGTATTTCTTGTAAAGGTCGAGGGCGGATTCATCATCGATCATGAACAGCTGATTACCCACGCTCCGGGTGATGGTTCTCACGGGACCAAACGACTCCCAGCCACCCATCGATCCATGCGACACCTGCAGGTCCCTGCCGTACAGACCGATCGCCACGATCCTGCCATCGCATGGCTGCGCATTGAGCCCCACGAGTGTACTCTTAAAGGCGGTGCCATCGCCGGCCAGACCGCCGGTAACCGGGATCTTCTCCTTCGCCTGGCTGTTGACACCTTTCACCAGCTCGCTGCCATTGACCCGGCTGCCATCGGACAGGACCAGCACATACGCCAGCTCATCAAAGGCCATCAGTTTCTCTATCAATGCCTTCCCCGCACTATAGCTGCTGCCTTCGAAATCCGCGATGTCGACCATCGCCGGCCGGACAAGCGTCTTTTCGAACTCGACCGCCGTGACCGAAACAGTCCCGTCATATACATTATCGTCGAAGATCTCGCCCGCAGTCGAGCAAAGCACAATTTCCGAGCGCGGGTAGTCCGCGCGCAGCTGATCGTAAAAACTGGCAGAAGAAAGAGCGGCCTTGTCGCCAAGTGCCATTACGAGTCCGACCTTTGAATGGTCGAGGGGATCATTACCGGGATGGGCCTGCCATTTCCCGGCGTGATAGGAAAAGATGGCCGTATGCATTCGGTTTTTATTGGCGAACGTATGAATAGAATACCAACACCCTCCGCCAGGCCAATATTCGGCAGAATTAAATATAATCGCCTAAATAACATAAGAGTAAACACTTATTTCACACAGGCAGCACGGCATTCAATATCTCCAGCAGGTTCTCCCTGGTGATCGGCTTGATGTAGAAATTCGCCACTTCCTTATACGCCAGCGCCTTTTCGTGGTCGGCAGCATCGATCGAAGAGCTGATAATATAGATGGATATCTTTTTGCCCGGCCGCAGCCGCACGAACTCATCCAGGAATTGCCATCCGTCCAGCACCGGCATATTGAGATCGAGAAGGATAACCGAAGGCAACGCCTCGGGAGACTCCAGCGCCGGCCTGAGATAGTTCAGCGCCTCCAGTCCGTTGCGGAACACCAATATCGTTTTACAGAACTCCATCACCTTCATCTGCTTTGCCAGCACATAGGTGAATAGCTCGTCGTCGTCGATAATACAGGCTACATCGATTTGGCTCATGATAGTTTGGTTATCTCCAGCGTAAAGCTGGTCCCCTCCCCGGGTTGGCTCTCAGCAAATATCTTCCCGCCCATGGCCTCGACCTGGTTCTTGACCAGGAACAGCCCCATCCCCCTCGCGTCCTTATTGCCGTGAAAGGTCTTGTACATGCCGAACAGCTTGTGGCCGTGCAGACCCATATCGATCCCCATCCCGTTGTCCTTCACCCGGACGACTACCAGCTCGACCGTCTGCGCGACCGTTATCCGGATCCCCGGCGGCCTGTCAGGGTGCCTGTACTTGATGCTGTTGCTGATAAGGTTGATGAACACGCTCTCCAGGTAGGCCGGGTTGAAACGCACAGCCGTACCTTCAGGGATCAAAAGTTCGATAATGGCGCCCGACTCCTGTATCGACGGCGAAAGTATCGTCAGTACCCGCTGTATCTCATTCCGAAGGTCCAGGCTTTCCCGGTGTTCGAGGCCGTTGTCGTGTATGCTCACGACGTCGTTCAGCTCAGACAGTGTCTCCAGTAAATTCCCGGCGGCAGCGCTAAGCATCTTTATCTGTTTTGCCTGCTCCGCCGCGTCCGTCTCCCCAACCGCCATATCCGTAAGCATCTTGATATTACCCGTATGCGAACGCAGATTGTGCGACACGATATGCGCAAAGTTCAGCAGCCGGCTGTTCTGTGCCCGGATGATCTCGGTGCTTCGTTTCAGCTCCGTGATATCCTTTATCTGCGAGACGAAATACAGGGGGTCGCCTTGATCCGACCGGACGAGCGAAACATTCAGCAGGGTCCATACGATATGCCCGTTCTTGTGAAAATAGCGCTTTTCCATGCTATAGGTCTCGATCTTGCCGCCCACCAGCTTTTGCAGATGTTCCAGGTCGGAGTCCAGGTCTTCGGGGTGGGTAATATCCTGGAAGGTGATCCGCAGCAGCTCCTCTTCGCTATACCCCAACAGCTGGCAAACGCTGTAATTGACCTTCATCCACTCGCCGTTGAGCGACACCAGCGCCATGCCGATGGGAGCATAGCGGAAAGCCTGTGCGAGCTGCTGTTCCCGCTCCTGTACAACGCGCATGAAATTCACCTGTTCCGTGATATCTTCGATCGTTCCAAATACATTCCTCGTTTGCCCCTCAACAACGGAAGCGCGCATACGCAGCCTTATCCACTTCCTGTTCCCTCTGCTCGTCGCTATCTCCAGCTCGGCCGTGCGCTGCTGACCCGTTGCCACCACTTCATGATAAAGCCTCCGGACATGATCCGGATCGAGGTACAGGGAGAACAGACCGGCAGGTGACACACGATCGCCGGTCGGAACTTCGAATATTTCAGGTATTATGCTATTGACATAGGTCTCGCCGCTTCCGAGGTCATGCTCCCATATCCCAAGCCCGGCCAGCGGAGCCACCAGTTCATATAATTCAATTCTTGTTTGCATAAAGTGCCGATCGATCCTGCAAAAATAAAACTTTCTCTGGTCTGGCGAGCACATACCCCGCCAACCCCGCTTCGGCCATCATCCGCATACAAGTCCCCCCTGCCCGCAAATACCACCGTTCCATAATAAAAAAAGCCCCGGACACCCGGAGCTTTTTTCCACTCAAAAACAAATATTAATACCTGTTCTTATTATAGCTGTTATGGTTATTGAAGCTACGGTCACGGCCACCGCCACCGCCGCTGCGTGCCGGCCGGTCTTCGCGGGGTTTCGCTTCATTTACCCGGATGTCCCTGCCTTCAACGGTCGCGCCTTCCAGCTCTGCGATCGCCTTCTGAGCGGCTGCGTCATCAGACATTTCGACAAAACCAAATCCGCGGGACCGGCCTGTCTCTTTATCCATGATAACCTTTGCGGAAGACACCTCACCATAAGGTGTAAAAAATTCTCTTAAGTCTTCATCTCTTACGTTGAAGCTCAGATTGGAAACATAAATGTTCATACTAAAAAATTAAAAATAAAAAAGACTGAGAAAAGCTAACTATGTAGAGGGAAAGAGATCCTGACTTTGAAGCGGGATAAATTAACGTTTACAGAGAGGCAAAACTCAAATTACTCCGCAAAGATATGTATATCATTGGTATCGGCCAAATTTAACTTGATTTCGCCCGATTTACCTATAAGATACTGACCTGTAGCCGCACCCGTAGCCGCCCCCGCAGACCGTCCTCATTTCGGAATTTTCCCTATCTTGGGTATCCATTAACTGCTGCTTATGTCCTATAAGAGTATCCTCCTGATTGAAGACGACGAAACAGACCAGATCATCTTTACAACTGTTTTGAAGTCCTTAGGTCCCGGATTCACCTGTACCATACTCGACGACGCAGACATAGCCCTCTACCAGTTGGACACAGCCGAAATAACAGCCGATCTCATTTTCCTTGATGTGCGAATACCGGGCATGACGGGAATCGAATTCCTCCGCGAACTGCGAAGCAACGAGGCCCTAAGTCAAACCCCGGTGGTCGTCATGGCCGGCCTGCCGGACGACAACGACGCTCGCGAGTGCAAAGCGCTCGGAGCTCTCGGATATATCATCAAGCCAACCAGGTATGACGAATTGAGAAAGATACTCTCATCCATTCTACTCTAAACACATCTGCCCCTCATCCTCCTTTCTACAATAGTTACCTCTCCAATTTATAGAAACATTTAAATATATTGATATTATCCGTACATTTGCCTCGAATCGCACCGTTGAATTTCCCCAATCACATTAAAATTCAACGCTTTGATATATCGAAACATTTAAATATAACAATCTGTGAAAAGACTTATCTACATCATGGCCCTCGGAGCCTTCGGCATCATCACCACAGAATTCGGCGTCATCGGCATCCTGCCTGATCTGGCAAAACAATTTCATATTTCGATCGATACCGCCGGCTGGCTGCTAAGCGCATTCGCCTTAACCGTCGCCCTTGCCGGCCCCTTCACCAACATGCTCACGGCAAAGCTGAACCGCAAATTCGTTATGTGCCTCGTGCTCGGCATATTTGTAGTTTCCAATTTATTATCTGCAATCGCTCCCAGCTTCACCGTACTCATGATCGCCCGGATCCTTCCCGCATTTTTACACCCGGTGTTCTGGGCTGTAGCCATGACAGCAGCGGCCAAACAGGCCGGGCCTAAAGACGCGCCAAAAGCTATCGCCATAGTCATGGGAGGCCTCAGCGTCGCGACCGTTCTCGGCGTTCCCCTGACGACCTATATGGCCGATCTGTTTACCTGGCGGGCATCATTCGTGGTATCCGCCGTCATCAACCTGCTCGCATTCGGAGCGCTCTACTTCTTTGCGCCTTCCATGCCCGTCACGGATGTCCAGGCAAACCCGGCCAGCCAGATAAAAATATTGCGCAACCCCCATCTATGGGTCAAGCTCCTTGCATCAACCATAATACTGGCGGGTATGTTCGCCACCTATGGCTACCTCGCCGAATTCCTCGACAAGGTATCACACATGAACGGCGCACAGATAAGCATCATGCTACTGGTCTTCGGCGGTATGGGCATCCTCGGCAACTGGCTTACCGGCATAGCCCTTAGCAGGAACATCACAGGCACCGTCCGCCTCGCGCTCCTCTTACTGGTGGTGATGCATCTACTGGCCTACCAGTTCGGCGGCTATTTCGTTCCCATGGTCATCATACTTTCAATATGGGGCTTTATACACACCGGCGGCTTTCTGGTCGCCAACCTTCACCTTACCCACGACATCAAAGAGCCGGCGCTTGATTTCGTCAACAGCCTGCTCCCGTCCTTCTTTAACGCCGGCATAACCATCGGCACCCTGCTCGGCGGATTTGTCATCGCCAGATACGGCATACACTCGGTCATCTGGATGACGGTACCCCTGCTCTTATTGTCGCTCGGCCTGACCTTCATCACCGACCCCGAAAAGCGAAAAGCAGGCACAACAACAAATATCGCCCGGCTGCAGCCCGTCGAAGCCGACCACATATCGGCCGTCTGCGAACAAGCCTGACACCATTATTTTTTCCTCAAAATTTTTTTCTAACTAACTTTACCAGCCCACTCCGATCACTTCAAATTAATCGATGCGAAAATCAACAATGACATGAAAGAAGTAATTGCAAAGCTCAACGAGGTGGAAGCCAGACTGGAAGCCAAGATCCAGATGACAAACGACAAGCTTCAGGTCATCCACGACAAGCTCTGCAATGAGATCAAGACTGTTTACTGGGTGATCAGTATCGCTATGGCCGTCATCCTTTTTGTCGTAGCCAGAAAATAGCCATTCGCTTTCCCTGAATAACAGCGTAAAAGCCACCGCAACAGGTGGCTTTTTTTATGCCCTGGACTGCTTCTCAAAGATCCAATACGAGCTGGAGCATTCCATCGATAAACATAGCAAGAGGCTGATCGTATCCAACATCGTACTGTTCCTCGACTATTGCATCCGGTTCTATGACCGGCAATTCATCACCCGCGAGCAACCACACAAAGGAATTATCGAACGATTCGAACAACTCCTGAACGACTACTATGAAAGCGACAAGCCTCAACGCATCGGCCTTCCGTCTGTGGCTTATTTTGCTCAGGAACTACACCTGTCCGCGAGCTATTTTGGAGACCTGATCAAAAAAGAAACCGGGAAGACAGCCCATGAACACATTCAGTGCAAGACGATAGACCTGGCCAAAGACCGGATCTTCGATAAAAGCAGATCCGTCAGCCAGATCGCCTGTGAGCTAGGCTTCAAATACCCCCAGCATTTTGTTCGCCTGTTCAAACAGCGCGTCGGTCATACTCCCACCGAATACCGGACGCTGAATTAGCTCATTCACTAACCCCCAATTCCTTCCCCCATCACGCCTGATATTCCATAACAGGAATATTCAGCCTCATCATCTGCACCCTCCCCCAGCCGCTCAGCAACTCTATCGCCGGCATCAGTTCCCTGCCCGTCGCGTCCAGAGAATATTCCACCCGCGGCGGCACTTCGGGATATTCCCGCCGCTTGATCAGGTGGTCCGCCTCCAGCTCCCGCAGCGCCTGCGTCAGCATCTTGGGCGTACTGTCCGGCAGCTGCCGCTTCAGCTCCCCATATCTCAACGTACCATGAAATAAATGCCAGAGAATACGCGCCTTATATTTTCCGCCGATCCGTTGAAAAGCAAAATCGACAGAACATTGTTCCGCCGCACCGGCAATTTTTTGTTGTGTCTTATACATCTACTAAAGATACAAAGTAAATTGCCAGACACACCGCACGCCAATTTTCCAAAATTCTTCAAAAAATTTCGCATTGATCCTCAGCAATAGTATCCTTTTGGTGCCCAGGTCACCATCCGGTGCATACTTGTTTCGGATATATCATGACGATAGCTTTGTCCAACAATTTATATTTATGCAGGCAATCGTTTTTGACAATACAGGACTCCCCACCGAAGTGCTGGAGCTCCGTGAAGTAAAAAAGCCAAAACCCGCCGCAGGCGAAGTGCTGGTAAAAATGCTCAACGCGCCCATCAACCAGGGCGATTTTCTCTTCATCCGGAACCTCTACCCCGACCCGAAAAAACCACATCTGCCAGGCCAGGTAGCCGGCAATTACGGCACCGGCGTTGTCGTGGAAAAAGGACCCGGCGCCCGTATGGCCGAAGGGACCTACGTCTCCATCAACTATTACAACACATGGGCCGAATACGCCGCCATTCCCGAAAATTGGCTGATCCCCCTGCCTTCGGGTTTCGCGCCGGAAAAAGCCGCGCAGATGATGCCCCTGATCACGGCATGGGACGTGGTAGAAGCCACGGGGGCAAAGACCGGAGAATGGATCGCCGTCACAGCCGCCAACTCCGCCAACGCACTCATGATCATGCAGCTCGCCATACGCAAAGGCATCCGGGTCATCGCCCTGGTGCGCAAGCTTCCCGCCCTCGATCTCCGCGACTTCGGCGCCGAAGTAGTCATCGACCTTTCGGCCAACAGCGCCAACGTCCCCAATGCCACCAATGTCCCCGCCCGTATCCGCGAGATCACGGCCGGCAAAGGCGTCAGCGCAATTGCCGATGCGGTAGGCGGCCCCCTCCTCGCCGACCTGGTGCGCAACACCGCTTTCGGCGGCAGGGTGATCATGTACGGCGGCCTCAGCGACCAGACCTTCGAGCTCCATAACAATGACATCTACCTGAACGGCCTCTCGATCGAGCCCTATATCTACCGGCATTTCTTTACGCCGCCCGCGCCGGAAGAAAAGGCCACGCTCGACAAGATGATCGCCATCGCCAGCGACCCATCCTTCATCGCGCCCATCAGCGGCCGGTATAGACTGGACGAGTACAGGACAGCCGTCAAAGCCAGCTATTCCTCGACGCCGGGCAGCTCCTCCGGCAAAGGGCTTTTCATTATCGGGTAAGTTTGGGTCCCCTATTCTTTCTTCGGAAAGTTTGGGCTATATTGACCCATGAAAAGAACACTACTCCCTCTCCTTACCATGCTGTCCTGCACCTGTTTCTCCCAAACCTATATCTCCCTTGCCCCAAGCCTGTCCAACAACCCCGGCACCTTTGGCGAAAAGGCGAATTTCGCGTTCGAGGTAGGCAAGCAATGGGACGTATTCAGTCTCGGGATCGACTACGGCAGGATCAACATGGCAAAGGTCCAGGGAAAGGACACCGTCAATTACCTTGAGATCCGGCCGAATCTCAACATCTTTCAACAGGGCAGATGGACCAATACCTTCACGGCCGGAATAGGCTATATCTTCAATTCCCAGCAAAGCATGATGACCGAGCTGACATCCGGTATCGAATATACCTGCAATGACCAGCTCCACCTCAACGTCTACCTGGGCCAGTATTATTACAGCGGGCGCACCGCTGCCAGCAATGAAACTTTCTTCGGTATATCAGCCGCCTGGTATTTCGTCCCCACCCATCCCAGATCCCTGATCAGCCAGCCGGCCAAAAAGTAGGACCACCCCGATCTTTTAATATTAACTTTTTGTTTTGGACCGATCGGTCTAATTTTGTATCCTAATTACGCACCAATATGACCAAAGCGGAAAGAACCAGACAGTTCATTATAGAACGTTCTGCCCCCCTGCTCAATACAAAGGGGGTCGCCGGTACCGCAATGAGCGATATCATGGAAGCGACAAAAATGGCCAAGGGTGGCCTCTACGGCAATTTTGAAAGCAAAGAGGATCTCACCAACGCCGTTGTAGACCACAACCTTCAACTACTTTCCGATTCCCTCAACGCTGCCTTGGCAAAGGCCGACACCGCCAAAGGAAAGCTTTTCGCCTTTCTCGATTTCTTTGGCACTCCCGTACAGTTTCCCGTCCGGGGAGGATGCCCGATACTCAACTTCGGCGTGGAATCGGACGACACCAATCCACTCATCAAAGAAAAGGTGCGACAAAAAATAGAATCGGCAAAGTCGAAACTGAGCGGTCTCATCGAACAGGGGAAAAAGAACGGAGAATTCAAAGATACCTTCGATTCCAAAGGGTTCCCAATCCTGATGTTCAGCGCGCTGGAAGGCGGCACCATGATAGGAAGAGTGCTCGATACCAACAAACTGCAGAATACAATGATCAATACACTGAAAAAAATGATCGAAGGCCAACTGGTCTAAAAAATTTTGTCAAATAACCGACCGATCGGTCTATTTTAAAACTTACAATATTGAAATCATGAACACAAAAGTATTAGTCACCGGTGCCACCGGAAACACGGGCGGCAGCGCCCTCAGACATCTTCTTGCTCAGAATGTACCGGTAAGAGTAATGGTACGCCAGCTTGACAATCGATCTGCAGCCCTCGAAAAAATAGGCGCCGAAGTCGTCCAGGGCGATCTCCTGGACCTTGATGACGTAACCAGTGCAATGAAGGACATCTCCAGCGCTTTCTTTGTTTTTCCGATCGACAGACCTGGTATTGTCGAAGCTACCGCCTTCTTTGCCCAGGCAGCTTTGGAGAACGGCGTCGGCAGTATTGTCAACCTCTCACAATTCGGTGCCCACCGCCACGTGAGAAGCCATGGCGCACAAAATCACTGGGTGGCAGAACGCCTCCTCGACCGTTCCGGACTGGCCGTTACCCACCTGCGCCCCACCCTCTTTGCAGAGTGGTTCATGTACCAGGCCGCCGTCATTAAAACACAAAGCAAATTCTTCCTCCCCTTCGGAGAAGCCCGCTTCGCGCCCATAGCAACAGAAGACATCGGCCGCGTAGCCGCCGCGGTGCTGGCCAACCCCATCCCCCATGCCGGCAAGAGCTACGACTTATTTGGTCCCGTCATCCTGAATATGACCGAGGTCGCAGATATCTTCTCAGCAACGCTTGAAAGAACCATCACCTATGTTCCCATCGACAGCGAGACCTTCGTCACAAATGTGAAAAGATCCAAAGACCCCCACCCCTATCTCCTCCAGCACCTTGCCTCGCTCGGTCAGGACCTCAAAAACGGTCGTCCGGCAGGAATGAACGACCTGGTCGAGCAGCTCACCGGTCAAAAGCCGATGCAAATGTCCGAGTACATCCTGAAGAACAGGTCGTCGTTTGAATAACCCCCAAACACGCATTCAAAACCGGGATCCCTCGATCCCGGCTTTTTCGTATCTTTAGTACACCCCCAGCTGGTTTAGCCCAACCCACCCGGCTGGCACGGGTTTTGAAATCACGCCATTAAAACCTACCGCAATTATGACAACACAACACCCCTCCTCGATCCTGGATCGGCAGCTCATCGCCATCAATGACGGATTCGAGGTCAACTATCTTCAGCAACGCCTCGGCGTTTCCCGCAGCGACGTCCTCGACGCCATCTCCGCCGTCGGCAACGGCCGCCGCGAAGTCATCGCCTGGCTCGAAAAACGCAAACGAAAAGGCACACTGGGCACATCCCCGACCGGCGGCGGCCGATAGCTTTTCGAGCATTCTCCCCCTAAACCCCATTATTCAAAAACCTAACCCTGATCGTCGTCCCGTCCCCACTAAGGCCTCATTTCTTTATTTCTTGTCCAAGCATATCCAATGCCCGGTGCACTTCTTCATATTTCATCGATCGATGAGTTTCCAGAATTTGCCCGATAAGTAGACTATCTTCAGCCCTATCGGTTTCCTCTGCTACAATTCTTGCCAACTCATTTAATAGTTCATCATTCTCAGACAATATCGTTCGAACGTCCCGTCCCAATATAACAGCCCCAGCGGTGAAAGTAGTGAAATCGTGAGCCTCAAAAATATCCGGATGCCCTTCAACAATCCTTGTAAAATTGATCTCAAAATATTCATTAATAAGTAAGGCCAGATCCTGCGCATCCTTATTTGTTTCCCCGCACCTGTCCTGCCAGGCTACCAATTTTAAAATAAATATCCCTGGTAGGGAAGCGACACCAATCGTGAATTCGTTGTCGACGGTTACAAACAAGGCTCTTTTTGCCATTTCTACAAATCCTGCGACGGACATAATAGGCGTTTCGTCAGGAGGCCAGTGAATAGTTCCGTCGTCTCGAGCTATCTCTCCAAAAGGTATGATGTCTAATATGAGATGATTCTTATAGTGAAATCGTTGCTTTTGTGTGGAAGATTTTGTGAATTCCGGCAAATTGCACAACGCCGAATTAACTTCCTCAAAGGCATTCCAATCGCGGATCATTATCGCTATATCAAGGTCATCTGTCTTTCGCCGTGCCCTTTTATTATTGATCATACCCATGACGATGTCCCTGGCTACTGCCCCTACAATGTAAAAGTCTATTTTCCGGCTTTGGAAAAAACTGGCCAGTATCCTCAAAAGCTCCGGCATGTCCGGATCGTCAAACTGTGCCGATGATATTTGATAATTCATTTTCCAGGATCAGTTTTGCAGTATCCACGTTTCTCCCTATTCGACTACCCATCAGGTCTGCGTAAATTAACAATGGTGGAACTATATTTTTATCTCCGTACTTGTCATTGTCATTCCAAAACATTTCAAGCACATCAATATCGCCGTTATCGTCAGGTACCACTTTTAGATCTCGCACCAGCCCCTGCCATGATCCATTTGTATAAACATTAAATTTCTCAGGCGTAAGATAGTTGGTCAACAAAGAGGCAGCAGGCTCCCCACCCCAAAGCACAACCCCATCAGCAGCCCTTATAGGCAATTTACCCCAATCACGATACTGATCGGGGCTTATAAACCTCATCCTCTTCAAAAGAAGTCGTGGTCTCAGCGTGTCGTGATAGGCAGTGATCCACCGGTCCAGAAGCAAGGACGTATTTCTCAATTTCCTTCTCTTGCCCGTCTCCAGGATAAAATCGAGGTCGGCCAGTTCCTTCATAACGCTACCGACAGAACCCAGGGACACATTCGCAATTTCTGCCAGTTTTCGGTAAGGCAAATTTAAATTGGAAGATTCGTTCAACAGCTGGAATATAAGTTTGACCCCAGTTTCCTGAAATGCCCTCGACTGATTGACCTTTGGCATTCGTTCCCTTTTTTTCCCCTCGATGATGATCGCCAAATGCTTATGCCTGATATGGCAATTACCTGCAATGTCCAGGTAGTTGATCCCGGCATCGGAGTATTCTCTTGCTATATCCAAGGGTATATAACCGGTAATGACGAGTTGAGGATATCGCACTTTCGCTGTATCCGAAGACAATCGCGAATAAGCCGATACCTTATTCCCATTCGAAATGGCAGATTTGACCGTCGCCTGGAAACGGCAATTATCTATATTGATGAAAAAATCTACCCCGGAATCTCCCTTTTCTATTTCAACCGTAAGACCCGAGTAGCTTTTAAGCTTCTCAATGGCCTGGCCTGCTATTTTAATTGCCTTGATCATTTTCGTTCAAAAATTACTCATGTTCATTTAAAATGAACATACAAATATAATGAACATAAATAAATTGCCCAAACCCACCCCAACCAGTGAGCAATCCGGAGAGTAACCCTCTCAGATATTTGCTAAGCCACTGATAATAAAATATTTATAGAACCTTTTCTCATCCATTCGTCCCGACGAACGAGAAGCCCGCCGCAATAGCTGCGGGTTTTGCTTTTCCAGAAGAGGCGAAAGCTTGCTTTCGCAAGTGAACGGGAAAACAAAACCGCCCGACGAAGTCGGACGAGGCTTCTCGGGTAATAAAGAGGGCAACCTGGATCAGCGCAGCTAATCCGGTCGTCCCTGCAGAAAATACCGTCTTTTCACCATTGCTCCTGATCTTCAAGTCGTATACATTAGAGGTAAAAACGGAAAACGCAATTAAACCCTATCGCATATGACTACCAATGAAGGACATACCCCGGAAGAGAAAAAAGTTTCAGAGAACTTCAAAGCATACGAGGATGGAAAGCATAGGAGGTACAACCTTCTATTCACAGTTAATGGTGGCGCGTTTGCAGTCGCAAAGCTTTTCGCAGATCGGAATAACGCAAACGTTCTCGGAAGTTTAACCCTCCGTCAACTGGCTATTGGAATGATCCTATTTACTATCGTCCTGGTGTTGGACATCTATATGTTCGGCGAGAAGATGCGTACCCGCTATATACCTGACGTATTCAGCTGGCAGGGCAAGATCGTACTAGTTCTGCTTGGCATCCCTATTTGTGCAGCGTGGTTCCTGGTTGCATGACTGTTATCGACCCGGCGGGCCTGAAAATTTTGTGATAGAGGATAGACCAGTCCCCACGCCCGACTCAGGAGAGTTCTGTTGAGCGGTCACTCGCCACCCCCCAAATCCGCATTGATCAACTTCCCTGATGTCGAACGATCCCGATCAAAATAGCGACCAGGATAAGGATAAGCAGCACTGCAATTAGCCACATCGCGCGCATCAACCGTGTGCAGCAATCGCCATTGGCACCCGTTTCTTCCCCTCGTCCCGGTTGACCTGCCGAACCAGGGATATTCGCTCCGAGAAAAACGGCGCCAGTGAATATCTGTTCACGCGTAAAGGGCTTCCCTTTGTAATTTATGCCGGATGCAACAACCAGGAAATGATAAATTCCAGCCATCGAAGCCGTCATCTCCGCCTCATAAATTCCGGGGTCTCCCTCAGTCAAAAGCAGGGTACTTTTGGAGTGATCCGGCCATTCCACTTCGCCCCTGACCGCCGCCCGGTGCCGGAGGGGAATATTGTACTCGCTTAATTTGGCCCGTACGATCATACGGTCCCCCGGTTCCATTCCTGTCTGCGCGAGCTTTGCTTCCATTTTGAGATTGGAGAAGGAGTGGATGCTGACTGAATATTTTGCCCCTTTCGTCGCTGACATGGCGGATGGAGAGGCCGATTCAAGTTTGCGGTTCAAATATTTCCTATACTCGTTTTCATCTACTTCCAGCACCGCATACCAGATACCGGAATGGTTGCTGGTCCCCGAATTTAATACCGGAAGCGGGAAACTGCAGGTTACAGTATCCTTGCTGTTGGAATCAAACATCATATTGTATGCCCCCGCATTCGCCTGTGTTATGAGCTGGCCGTCGGGCATTTCAATGCCAAGCCGGATAATCGGGAATTCGTTAAGTAAAATTACCCTTGCGGTAATGTCAGCTTCGCACAATTTAAAGGGTATTTTAAGTTTTGTACCAATATTGACATATCCGTTGGGGTCTCTGACAATTTGGGTATTGGTCACATTGGCCAGAATCTGCATGAAGTATTTGGCCAGGCGGTAATAGTCATCTACGCTGCTGCTGATAAGGCCTGTCAGCAACAGATATCCGCCGGATCCCTGCGTGATATTGTTTAACGCAAGAGTATTCACCTGGGTTTCGTTTCCGAGACCTATCGCGAATGTCTGGTTATTGATGGAACTGGCAACGCTTGCAATGGATCTGGGTTCGTTCTCGATGCCATCTGTGAGTACGATCATTGCCTTTGCGGTATAGTCGGCCGCCGGAACATTGTTCAGCTGCGTACGGCCCATGTCGATCCCATCCCCAACGGAAGTGTCCCCATGTGCACCATGCATAAGGATGGCATTCCTCGCCGTATTTCTTGTTGTATCGACAAAGGAATCGCTATTGACCCTCGTAATAAACATGCCGCCATAGGTGGCGTCATTCGGGGGATACGCATCCTGGTCGAAGCGGATAAGCCCCATGCCGTTGTTTCGTTGGATGATATTGGCAAACAAGGTGGCTGCATCTTTCAGCACCTGGAGCCGGGTCAATCCCGAGGTTCCGGCCGGGTCGGCCATGCTGCCGGATTGATCCAACACGAGTTGAACAGCTACTGTAGGACGGGGAATGGTGTCAGCGACCAATTCAAAATGGAATACCTGGCCGTTTTCCACGCATTCGATATTGACGTTTTGCGGCCCTAAATTCTGGGGAGCAGTTCCCACGGCGGGCGCTGTAAAGCTGAACCATACCCTGGCATCTACGTAGGCATGGGTGCCGCTATGTTCATGGTCGGCAACCGCATCTCCAAATGGTGGGAATACCAACCCGAAGGGGCTGGCAGGTACCGTAGCGGCCGTCACTCTAAACGTCGCATCAGTGCAGGAATAGACCCGGATGACGGCAGCTCGCCAGGTGGTCTCCTCTTCCGGTACATTGTTGAACTCTATCCGGAAACGATTCGTCGCTGAATTCAGTTCATTTTCCGGCTGGACGGCAAAGAAGTTACTCTGATTGGTGTCATAACAGGGTGCGGTTACAATGGAAATATCGGTGTAGGTAATGTCGATCTTTTTGGTCGGGTCACTGGCCCAGGGTTCCAGTCCCGTACCTCCTGCCCAAGGTTGCACCTTTTCGGTTTGCAAGTAATTCAGGTCGTCGGGAGAAACACCGCTATAGGCGGTGGCCGATTCCAGCCGTTCGGGATGGGCCGGGTCGGTTTGCCATTTTGCCCATAACCTGTCGAGATTCGAATGCAGCAGGAAAACGAAAGGATCGTGAAAGGAATAATGCGCATTGGTTAGTGTTCCTCCAATATAGGAATGGGCAACAAAGTCATGGGCATTTTTTAGTGAGGCGGCAAAAGAATTAAAATCCGGGTGATTCACTATCGTATTATCCGAATCGATATTGGGTGTTCCGTCAGGATTGGCCTCGTCTGCCCCGACCTCACGCCAGATCTTCGTATGGCCGTTCCCGAGCTCGGCATCTTCTGACGATTCAAAATCTTTAAGCAGATGACTCACCGTGCCGGATGGATTATCCATGAATATATCGGTGAACAGGGATGCCCCTCCGGGTGGGGCCACTCTTGGGTCAGTAGTCCAGTCCCAATAGTGCAGCGATAATGCGGGATCGACTTCCCTCAGCAGTTCTTCGAAATGGTTGACGATGGCCCGGTGCCAGGGAATAAAGCCGATGCCGGCATGAACATCGACACCGGCAAAATGTGCGTTTTTGTGGATGTCCTCCTGTTTATCCCAATAGCTGACACCATCAGGATAAACTTTTACCGTATCCAGTTTAAGGATTGCGTTGATAAAGCGGTCTCTTTCTGCGGGAGAGACTTGGGCAATGTTACGGCGAATGCCGTCGCCTAGGGGCATATATAGAGGTTTAATGGTGACGGTTTCGGGGGCGCGGAAAATATATCTTGGGAAAGAATGGACGGAAATAAATTTCTACCGCCAAGTTCAGGAAAAATACGAATACATGGCGAGGTTGTCAATACCACCTTTGTAGTATATACCCTGCCTGACGCAACACCTTACCGCCCCCAGGCTTCCGTACCCGCGCCGGCTCCGAATTAAAATACGCCAAAAGTATTGATCAAGCATAAGTCGCCTATTTACGTTCGGAAGTGTTTGCTGTATTCACAAGAGCTTGCGAACAGAATGATGTAATTATGACATATAGAGAGCCGGCGTATCTTTCCATATAGCAAGGATAAATTCTCTTACTTTCTCGTGCTGGGCCAGAACGACGGGCTGTATCCTTGTGGCCAGCCATCTTAAAAGTTCTTTATGCTGCAGATGTGTGAGTGGAAGGTTCGAGAAAAGGAGCACCTCCACTTCGTTATTGTTGTTCATTTTCCTTTATTTTTATATTGTTCAAGAATATCTGTTACTGACCATCGGCTCAGAGGAATTTTTTTTCGATCCCCAACTTGATCATCCGGGACTTCAGTGTCGAGGGATGAATATCCAATATCTCCGCCGCGCCTCCGCGCCCATGTATTTTCCAATTACATTCCTTGAGTATAGTTAAAATATACTCCCGTTCGGCTTCTGTTATGGTTTTAATGCGCCCCAATGACGTAGTTGCCGCTATTTCGCTTTGATAGGGTGATCTTATCGAATGGCCGGGAAGATAGATCTGTGTCAGCAATTCGTCGTCAGACAGCAATATGCTGCGTTCAATGGCGTGTTCCAGTTCGCGGATATTCCCGGGCCAGTCATAGGCTTTTAGCTGTTCGATCGCATACCGGCTGATCTTCGCGATCTTTGTGCCGATTTTTTTTGAAAGTTTCTGAATAAAATGGAAGGCCAGCAGGGGAATGTCGTCGCGCCTGTTGCGAAGCGCGGGCAGACTGATCGGAAAAATATTCAGCCGGTAGTAAAGATCGGCCCGGAATCTGCCGGCTTCCACTTCCATTTCCAGGTTGCGGTTAGTAGCGGCAATGATCCGGACATCGACATGTATAGTGGCCCGGCCTCCGATCCGTTCGATCTCTTTTTCCTGCAGGACCCTGAGCAGCTTAACCTGCAACTCCAGGGGCATCTCCCCTATTTCGTCCAGGAACAGCGTGCTCTGGTTCGCCTGTTCGAATTTACCGATCCTACGGTCCATAGCTCCGGTGAAGCTGCCGCGCTCATGGCCAAACAGCTCGGATTCGATCAGGTTGGCCGGCAGGGTCGCGCAATTGATCTTGATCATTGGTCTGGCCTTACGCGGAGAATTGTTGTGGATGGCCCGGGCAACAAGCTCTTTTCCCGTCCCGGTCTCGCCCAGGATCAGGACCGTGCTATTCATCGGCGCCACTCTTGCTATGAGATGCAGTGATTGCTGAAGTTCTGAACTCTGGCCAATAATTTCGGGATACTGCTCGTTCGTTTTGATCCCTTCCCTGAGGAGAATTTGTACTTCCTGATGTTGCATAGTCTTAAAATTTAAAATGCCGTCAACGCTTAATATCCTGGATTTTGGGTCAAATGAGGGTTAAGCAGGATCTCGGATGTGGGGATCGGCAGGATGCTGTCATAGCCGTGCCAAACGCCACCTTTCCGGGGTGCCACCGCCTGCATCACCGAATCCAGCGACCCGGTCCTTTTCAGATCGAACCATCTGTCCCCGAATTCTGTAAAGAGTTCCACCCGCCGCTCATGGCTGATGGCCAACAGCAATTCCGCCTGAGTAGCCGCTGGCGTGCCGGCCAGTCCAGCACGGGAACGCAGCTGGTTGAGGTCTGAGGCGGCCCCCATGAGATCACCCAGCCGCGTACGAGCCTCCGCCCTGATCAGGTACTGCTCGGCCAGGCGCATGATCATCAGATATTCTTTTGCCGGAAGAGAAAAAGGGACTTTGTATTTATAGGGGTAGTAATAACTGGCCGTGGTATCCGCCACGGGTACCTTCAACTGACCCACCCAGTCGCTCCGCCGCAGGTCTCCCAGTTCGAAGTCTTTTACCAGGAATTGACTCATGGCCACATTGTGTTGATAGTCGGGGGCCCTGCTCAGGATAAAAACGTCTGCAGCATAGGTATTGACCTGCCTGATCACCGGAAGTATCTGCCAGATCGCTTCAGGGCTATTGGCGAGAAAGACCTGGTTGAGATCGGTAAGCAGCGTATACTGCGCGCCGTCGGCGATGACCGAATCCGCCGCAGCCCGCGCGGCCACCCAATTCCCTGCATACAGATGCACCCGGGCAAGCAGGGCCATGGCCGCCCATTTATTAGCGCGCCCCCGGTCGTTGGTCGCCCTTCCCTTCCCGTCGAGATAGGCTGACCCCAATAGTCCCCGGGAAGCCTCCAGATCTTCGATGATCCGGGCATATACCGCTGTCCGTGGACTTCGGGTCAGTACGTTGTTGGTTCGGTAGTCGGTGGTAGTGGGAATGGGAATGTCCCCATACAGGTTGGTGGCATAGAACAACATGAACGCGCGCAGGAAGAAGGCTTCACCGATGGCCTGCCGGCGAAGAGGGCCTGCCGTGACGAGCTGCGCGGCTGACCGGCTATTGATCACCACATTACAGGCATAGATCTGTGTATAGAGGTAGCTCCAGAAATAGGTCTGCGCCGGCGAAAATTCATCGGCATAAATGGCCAGGAGATCTGGATCAGGATAGTCTTCCTCCAGCTCGTCTGCCGCCAGCCCCAATTCCAGGTACAGGCTGTTGGATCCATCGATCGGGCTGGGACCGGACATCGAATAATAGACGCCCGTGACGACGTCGAGGGTAGACGAATCGTTGCCCAAAACCTTACTATCCGGAAGCGCGCCCTGAGGGAAGTTGACCTGCAATGTCTTTTTACAGCTGCCAAGAGTCAGCGAAAAGAAAAAAAGTAAGATCGTAAAATGCATCGGCTTCATACACATATCGTTTATGGATCGATGGTTTAAAACCTGGCTTTTATGCCTCCCGCCACCAGCCGGAGAGGTGCAAGTTTGGTACCTGTCTCCGGGTCAAAATCCTTGTATGGGGTGACCGTAAACAGGTTCTGACCCATGATATAACAGATAAAATTGCTGATGTGCATCTTCCTGGTGATTGCCGGCGGGATCTGGTAGGCCAGATAGACATTCTTACACCGGATATAGGCCGCATTGGAATAGTTCAGATCACTGATCGTTGCAGAGCTATAGGCAGCACGCGGGCCGATGCCTTTGCCGTATCGCTGAACAGTCGCCGTTTCACCGGGGTAGCGCCAGCGCGCCTTCGCAGTGCGCTCAAGGACATTACGCCCTTCGGATCCCGGAGCCAGCTGAGTGACGAAGTCGGGGTTGTTGTTCACCTGCCACTTGAAAAAGAAAAGGACATCGAGGGTAAAGTTCTTATACTGAAGACTGTTGCCAAGACTTCCGTACACAGAAGGGTCCAGCCGGACAATACCAGTCAGGTTCCCTACGCCAAGAGGTTGCGTGGTATAGTTACCAGTACTGTCTATGAATCGATAGAGCCCCGTTTGCGGATCCACCCCGGCCGATCGGAAAGTGCGTACGGTATTGAGGGGGTAACCGATGGTCAGCAGACCCTGTTCGGCCGTTTGATCCAAATTGTCAAAGCGAATGAGCTTGTTCCGCGGTAGCGTCAGCGTCGCCGAGGTCGTCCATACACAACGGGGCCATTTGATATTTATGGTCTGCAAGGATAGTTCAAGGCCCTGGTTGCCGACGACCACCGGCAGGTTCTGGATGATGCCCGGCAATCCCGTGACAATTGACAGCTGGGTGCCCAGCAGCAGATTGGAAGTCCGGAACCGGTAGTAATTCACATTGAGCAGGAACCGGTCCTTTCCAAAACCCAGGTCGAAGCCTATCTCCATTTTCCTGGTCGACTCCCAGGAAATATCGGGGTCCGGGAGACCTACCGGCCGAAGTCCATAGGATCCCTGGTAAGTGTAAGTGGTGCTGTCAAATATCCCCTGGGAAAGAAAGCCCGGTATCTTGTCTTGACCGGTGCTGCCATAGCTGCCCCTAAGCTTGCCAAAACTCAGCCAGCGCGATCGTCGCTGAAAAAAAGGTTCGGCTGTAAAGATCCATACGCCAGCCAGTGAACCGAAGAAGTGGAATTGCCGGTCCGTGCCAAACCGGCTTGACCCATCATAACGACCATTGAAGCAGACTATATATTTATTTCTCAGGTTGTAATTGAGCCTCCCGAATAACGCGTTGTATTTATAGTCGTCTTGCCGGTCAGCAAGTGGCAATACGGTCTTTGCAGTACTGAGATCGGCCAGCGACGAATCACTGGGAAAACCCAGGCCAATAGAGCCGGCGGCCTTTTCCCAGCCATGCCGGTAACTGGCGCCTGCCAGCGCTGTCAACACCCCACTCCCTGCAGGCCGTACCAAACTGACTTGCGGCTCGACGGTCCAGCTCCGGTTGTCGTCATGAATGAAATACCCATACCTGAACGTGGAAGGATCTGCATAGGCAAAGATCGAGGGATCGACCGTTGTAGAGGGCGTCCCCTGGAATTCACGGCTATACAGTTCACTATAGCCAATATTGGCTTTCAGGTCGAGCCCCCGGGTGGCGTGAAAGGTTAGCAGGGCCGAACTGATCAGGGTATGGGAATGATTATTATACTGCACCGTCAGGGGGGCAAGCGGGTTGGTATACGTTTGATCCTGCCAGTTAAGACTGTGGTCGGGATTGTATGGAGCCGGCGCATCAGCCGCCGTCGTCGTCAAAGCAGCCACCTGTGCCGATTGAACGGTATTCACCCCGGATAGCCAGCTGCCGGTCAGCTGGATATCCAATTTTTTGTCCGGAGTGCTGCCATTGACATTTAGATGAATGGAACCCTTCTTGTCCCCGCCATCGCCCGGATATACGGTCGATTCATCGTGAAATCCCGCGCCGGCAAAATATTGAACGTTCTTATTCCCGCCCGTATACTGCGCCTGAAAATTGTTCGTGCGGACCATCTTTCCCATCAGCAGTCGTGACCAGTTGGTATACCGGGTGGTATCCCATTTTCCGTTGATATCGTAATCGGTGGCAGCGACTGCGGCGTTGTCGTTCTTCAAGGCTTCATGCCGCATGGACAGATAGGAGGAAAGCCCAAGGTAATGAGGGATCGTGGTCACCCCGCCACATCCAGAATATACATCAAGCGTGAATCGACTCGGCCCTGGCCTTCCTTTTTTGGTCGTGATCAGGATGATCCCATTAGCCCCCTGTGATCCGTAAATGGCTGTCGCATCGGCATCCTTTAAGACGTCAATGCTTTCGATATCATATGGATTGATCATGTTCATGACGCTTCCTCCGGCTAAATTGTCATTAAAAACCAGCAATTGTCCGTCAAGCCTCGGACTATACGGTATCCCGTCGATCACATACAAAGGGTCGCCCCTGCTTTCAAAAATACTGCTCTGTCCCCGCAATTGTACGTTGATACCGCCACCCGGCGCCCCAGTTAGCTGGGTGATCGACAGTCCCGGTACGAGTCCCTGGAGGGCAAGTACCGGATTGCTCACCGGTTGCCGGATAAGATCGGCGCCTTTGACAGTAGTGACATTACCGGTGTTATATCGGTTGCTGACCTTACCATAAGCAATGGTCTGCACTTCATCCAACTTTCCGTCGCCGGGCTCGAGCGGTACATAGATAAAGCCGATGTCCTTGTCGATCGTTATTTCCCGGGGACGGTACCCGACATAGGAAACGAGCAGTATCGCGTGCGGATCGATATTCTCGAGGGTGAAAGTACCATCACGCCCGGTTCTTACCCCCGTCTGCGAACCTTTGATCAGGATAGAAGCATCTGACAGCGGCTTAGCTTCGGCCGTCGTATCTACTACCAGCCCCACAATGCTGACATGGTTGTTCGCAGGCTTTTTAAGCGCCAGTCTTCGGATGCCGATGACCCTGTTCCGGATCTCATATGTAAACCCCTGAGGACGCAGGCACTGATCCAACACTTCTTCTACCGGTACATTTTTGACCTGGAGATCGACCTTTTTCGCCTGGTCGATATCTTCCTGGTTATAGACGAAGTCGTAGCCCGTTTGCGCTTTGATCATCTCCAACACCTTTTCCAGCGATAGTCCTTTCCCCGAAATGGTGACTTTTTGCGCGCAGGCGCCGGTACACACCAGGCCGGCGACCATCAGCGGGAAGAACACCTTCTTTTTCATGTTGACCTGCTGTTAGATTTGATGAACAGTTATTGAGTCGGGAAGGATAGGATCGTTTGTTCTATCGGGGACCGGATACGACCGTTATGTTCTTGTCTCTGACTATAAAATGGACATTCCCCGATATTTCCAATGCATCCAGCATCTGGGTGAATGTTTCCTTCCTGGTGATAACACCTGAATAAGAAGCCTTGCTTACCGGACCGTTATAATCGATGCTCACATCATACCAGCGGGCCAGTTGCCGCATGATCGGCTGGATCAATGCTTTTTTGAATCGGAATTCACCCCGGCGCCAGGCCAGAACTTCCTCCATTTTGGCTTTAACAACACTTAACGTGTCGCGTCCGTTCTTTGGGCCCACAGCTTGTTCACCGGGTCGAAGGACCTTCGTTTTCTCTCCCCGGCTTACCGCCACCGAGCCCTCTGCCAACGTAGCACGGACTATCGGTTCATCCGGATAGGCCATGACATCAAAGCTTGTCCCCAATACCCGGACATCCATGTCCGGCGCACTGACCGTAAATGGAGCCTTAGGATCCCGTTGTATCTCGAAATAGGCTTCACCTGTCAACTGCACGGTCCGGTCAGATCTGTTAAAGGCAACCGGGTATCTCAGAGTAGAAAGGTTGTTCAGCCAGACCTGACTGCCATCCGGTAATACGACATGGTATTCTCCTCCCTTTGCGGTAGCAAGGGTATTGTATCCTCCGTTCCCGCGGGTGGAATTATGGTCGTAGCTGATTGTCACGCTATCCAATTTTGCGATATGGAGATCCCCATCGGAGACAGTCCCCCCTATGGCGATATCCGCCAGGGACAGTTGGTGTCCATCAGAGAGAGTCAGCACGGCAAAAGAATTCATCCCTCCCTGGTGATCCGCCGTTGGGATATTGGACGGGCCTCTGCGGAAGTAAAAAAGGCCTCCAAGAGTGACAATAAGGAGTACAGCCGCGGCCGCGGCGATACGAGGCCAAAGTCTTATCAAAGAATGCTTTTTGGGCTGACGCTGCTGTTCCATCCGAAGACGTTCCAATACATCGGCTTCAATTCCCGGATAGTCCGGCTCACCCGGAATCTCGGGTTGATTTTGTGCTGCCAGGGTATACCAGCTCTCCAGCAACGCTTCCTCTTCCGGTGTCGCGGCCCCTGCCAGGTATTTTCTGATCAGCTCTTCTGCTTTTTCATTTCCCATTTGAGATGTTTGAACGCGTTCCCGATAATAAGTAAGCTGGTGCAGGACGTTTGTGTAATGCCCGAAGAAAAAAAAATTGAAATTCGCAGGCTAACAGAAAAAAAGGTCGAAAATGACCAGCAAGCGGGAGCGGAGGATTTTTAGGGCGTTGGACATTTGCTTTTTTACGGTATTGTCGGAAATATCCAGTTTTTCCGCAATCTCCCGGTAATTTAAATTGGCTTTCCTGCTCAGTTCGAACACCTCGCGCATCTTGGGAGGCAGCGCCGATATTTCTTTTTCTATCAGTTCCTCCATCTGCTTTTCTCTTACACGATATTCGCCGCTGTATTCGTTTTTTTTAATGAGTTCTTCCAGCGACGAGAGATAATTGCTCCTTACTTTTTTTCGGTCGATGAGGTTGAACACTTTGTAACGAACCAGGGCGTAGAGATAAGCGGAAAGCGTAGTCTGTAATTCGAGGGTGGGACCATCAAGCCAAAAAACCGAGAAGACATCCTGGACCAGGTCTTTCGCGTCTTCATCATTTTGGATCATTTTCCTGGCATGATTAAACAATAGCGCCGAATAACGATGATAGATCTCCTCGTACGCACTCCTTTGGCCTTCCTTGAACATGGCCAACAATTCAAAATCACTTAAGGTATTAGCAAAAATCAATTCGGGAGTGTATCCAAACGAATTTAGCTAAAAATGAGAAGATCGCCAAATGGAAGCGATGACGATATCTCATCACCAACCTCCCTCAATATCGCGAAATAAAAACGTTTTCATGTCTCTTATAATTCGCAAATAGCTGACATGTAAACCATTGCAGATGGCATGGAAATGGGTTTGCCAAATGGCCAAACCTTTCGCCAAACTACAGATCATAAACGACAAGAATGGAAACTCATCGCGAAACACCCACCGCCCCCAAGCAGCGGTTCCTACTCTCCCGAGCGGGAACATTTGTGATCGTTCCAACGAGCGAGATCGCATTTTTCTACGTCAGGAACGAGTGCACGATCGCCAGGTGCCTCAATGGAAAGGAATATTTTGTAAAATATTCGCTCGACTGCCTGCAGACAATGGTGCTTGCCAACCAGTTCGTTAGACTAAACAGACGTTACCTGGTCAATCTCCTGGCTGTAAAGGAGATTGAGCCCTATCCGGAACGCAGGCTGCTCGTAACACTCCACTTGCCCACGCCCGAACTTTTACTGGTATCAAAGGAAAAACGCACCGAATTTCTAGTCTGGCTGGATGGCGGTGATTAGACCGAAAAAAGCAATCGTCATTTTTCCACAAAAACAAAAATCGTCAGATGAAAGATCTATCGGAGATTATTGACGGCTGCTCCAGGCAGGAGCGGCAGTCTCAGCAACTCTTTTATGACCATTATCTTGGCCTTTGTATTTCAACCGCATTGCGATATGTCCGGTCGTTCGATAAGGCTAAAGACGTGACGCAACACGCCTTCCTGAATATGTTCCGGAATCTTGACCGCTTCGAAGTGATAGACAAGACGCACCTCGAACAGCTGGTTTGTCGATGGATCAAAAGGATCGTTACCAATTGCTCTATCGACTACCTGCGCAAAGAAAAATGCCGCTGCAGGAGCTTTGTCGTTGCCGAATTGACCAAAGATTACGCCGATGCGAACAGGTCTCCCGACGAAAAATTATTGCACCTGGAACTGGTCGCCCTGGTAAAACGCCTTCCCCCCGCTTATCAAAAGGTGTTCAACCTTTATGTCATCGAGGGATACTCCCATCACGACATTGCAAAAATGTTGAAGATCACGCGCAACACGTCAAAATCCAATTTGTCAAAAGCCAGGACCCATCTTCAAAAAATCCTCAAACAAATATGAAACTCCATACCAACCTTCGACCCGAATGTTCGTTCATTTTAAAACAACAAAAAATAAAACACATGAAACTGTACTATGCATTACCGGTAGTAATGTTATCGGTCGGACTTTCCTCATCCTGCAGCAAGGGCTCCGGATACTCCAGCCCCACTCCACCAGCTCAGTCCGGCCCTTCCGTCAAACTGTCGAGCAGCACCAACTTTGGAAATATCCTTACAGACAGCAATGGAAGGTCCCTGTATTTCTTCTTCAATGACGCCGGCTCGGGCTCCAGCTGCAGCGGCGGCTGCGCCATGATCTGGCCCATTTTCTACGTTCCCGGTCCGGTTCCTGGCTCCGGTCTTAACTCCTCAGACTTCGCCGTCATCACAAGGACCGACGGAACAAAGCAAACCACGTACAAAGGCTGGCCCCTTTACTATTATGCAGATGATTCCAAAGCCGGCGATGTCAATGGCGACAAAGTGAACAACCTCTGGGCCGTCGCCAAGGCCGACTACTCGGTGATGGTGGCAATGGGCCAGCTGGCCGGCCTCGACGGAGTGAATTATAACGACCAAAGTGTGGCGGGTACCGGTGTTTCCCAATACCTCACCGACCCTTACGGCAGGACACTCTACCTTTTCAGCAAGGACTCCGCCAATACGAACAAATTCACCAAATCCGATTTCAGCAATGATCCGATCTGGCCTATCGACCAGGCAAATTTGGTCGGAAGCATACCCAGCATCCTCGATAAATCCAAATTCGGCGTCATCAATGTCTATGGCAAATCCCAACTTACCTTCCAACGCCGGGCGCTTTACTACTTCGGCCAGGACAATTCGGTAAAGGGGGCCACCAAAGGGGTAAGTTTCCCCACACCAGGGGCAGCCATCTGGAAAGTGCTCAACAACACCACGCCCGCCCTGTAATCAGGCCCATCAAAATGAAAACCATGGCGATCAGCAGCGCTATTGTTCGCATGTATCGCGGTCACCCCTACTACGGGCATCCTTTTAGATGCACCCGGGTTATTAAAAAAAGGCCTCACCGGCCTTTTCTTTATTTGAGTGAACCTATGTGGATGGGTAGCAGATGTCTATTTACTCACCGTATGCACCGCATCCAGTACTACCTCCAGGACTTCTTTAGGCCGCGAGACCCAGACTTCCGTTAAGGCACGACGGAATAGCGCAAGTTTCGGGTTTTATTCCGCCTACACACGCTCTACTTTTGGACCATCAATTCACAATGCATTTTCAAACTAAAAACAAATTACGATGGCACAGCAACTCTCAAAAGAAGAGCAGAACAAAGAGATCGTCGGACGTTGGTTCACCTGGTTCTGGGGAAAAGATGTAGACCTCACTATCGTGGATGAGCTCGCAGCACCCGATATGCTGCTGAAGTACTCCCTGCACGATCCCCGTAAAGGCCACGACGACATCAAGTCTTTCATGACCGATTTTCGTGCGGCATTCCCCGACCTGAATTTCTGGGGCACAACAAACCTCATCGCAGAAGGCGACTATGTCGTCGGCCAATGGGAAGGCGGCGGCACCCACACCGGCTCCGCTTTCAACGACTTCCTGGCAGGCCCGCTACCCGCCGCAACCGGCCGCAAAATGCGCTTCACCGGCACCACAGTCCTCAAAGTAGTCGACGGCAAAATTGTGGAGGAGATCGGTCTCGACGATGGCGTTACCGCCTTGACCCAGCTGGGTCTGATCAAAAAAGCTTAACCCCGAAAGGCCGGCTTATCCCGGCCTTTCCTTTCCCCCACGGGACCCCAAACCAGCACGCCAACTAAAAAAATATTCACTTCGCCTCCCCAACGACGACGGTTTTCAATAATATCCCGGCACGCGGCTTGTATCACACAAAAGACGCATCGGCGCCATTCTTCGTAGGACCTGCAGGAAGCCCCGTACTCATTCCCGAGAAACAGTAACTTTGTGGTGCTGTATTTGAAAACTCTTCATCCAAAAACGTCCCGAATATGAGCCCGTGGCCAGAATTGAACTATCATCAGCTGAAGCCTACCATTGATACGATGCATTTGTGGACGCAGATAATAGGTAAGATCCGGCTCCGGCAAATGCCATGGATCAACCACTCCTGGCACGTGACCCTATACGTCAGCGCCACAGGTCTCACCACCGGAAGCATACCCTATGCGGATGGATTATTCCAGATCGATATCGACATCATCCGAAGCCGTTTAGTGATAAACACCAGTGAGGCGCAAACGGCGACAATCGACCTTTACCCCCGCTCGGTAGCGTCTTTCTATGATGAGTTGATGCAACAGCTTGAAAAGTTGAACATTCCCGTCACTATCTACGCAAAACCCAACGAGCTCCCGGATACAACCCCCTTCGGGGAAGATCACGCTCAGCGGGTCTATGATCCCAAACTGATGTTGAATTACTGGCAGGCGCTTATTCGGGCACATATCCTGTTCACCCGGTTTCGGGCGGGGTTCAACGGCAAAGTGAGCCCCGTCCATTTTTTCTGGGGTGGCTTCGACCTGGCTGTGACCAGGTTTTCCGGCAGAAAAGCGCCTTCGTACCCGTCTCACGTCCCGAATATTCCCGACGACGTAATGCAGGAAGCCTATTCCCATGAAGTCAGCAGTTGCGGCTTCTGGCCCGGCAGCGACGCCGTGCCGTATCCGGCGTTCTACTCCTATATTTACCCCATGCGCGAGGGCTTTGACAAACAGCCGATCAAGCCCCCCGGCGCCTTCTTCAACTACGATCTTGGAGAATACCTCCTCCCGTACCATTCCGTTCAGCAGGCCGCTGACCCCGACGCCCTGCTGCTGAGCTTTCTCGAATCCACCTTCGCCGCAGCTACTGCCGCGTGCCACTGGGAGCACGACTTCAAATGCGATCTGACCCGCTTTCAACACGATAGTTGATCCTGCACCGTTTACAACCCTATCTCCTGGCCCTCCCCGCCGCAATAAAATTCGCGATCACCTTCATCGTCTCCGTATCCCTCAGCTGGCTCCCGGTCTGGCTAATCAGAAAGAACCGGCATATCCGGAACTACCTGTAAAACTAAAGCTTCCCGTCTCGCTTATTCTCCAAGTATTTTCTTTATCCGCTCCAATTCGATCACGTCGATCTGGTCCTTCGAGCGGTTGACTGCCTTTTTATTGGCAATAAGTTGATTGATATGCGGAAAAGGGATTTTTACTCCATCGGTATCCGCAACGGATGCCGCCTCCAGACATTCGTCAAAACTATATCCCTCCAGCCCCTTCATATTAACAAGAATATCCATTCGCAGTCCATTATTTAGCTGAAAGTCCGTCCAGCCGGGGACAAACTGCATTGTCTCGAGCATATAGTAGTCTCCCATGCCACATTCGATAAAGGCCTCCCTTATCCTGTGTCTGTTCTCTGGGTATCCTCTATCCAGATATCAAGATCCCCTGTATATCGCTGGAAACCGTGGAGATTGGTAGCATATCCTCCCACCATAATATACCTCACCTGGCGCTTTTCCAAAGCTGCCCAGAACTTTAATATTTCCTCATCGAAAATATCCGTTCCTTATGCGAACGACGAAGGTTTCCCCGCAGTTCATCCATCGCTGCCTTCTCAAAGTCGTCAGCCTGATCAGTATTAAATGTATGCTTATCGCTTGACATCGTTTCGGGCATTATTGACCCAAATTTACCATTTTTTAGCCAAACTGCATACCCCCTACTCCGCCTTCAAACTCTCTACCGGATTCGTCCTCGCCCTGCTCAACGCCCGCCCTTCTCCACCCCCTCCCTAAAAAACCTCCGCTGCCCCAGCAATTGCCTGAGCAACGGCGATTCCGCCACATACCGCGAGACCCAGATCCTTTCATGATGCCAGGACATCCCGCTCGTACGTTGATTATCCAGGTTACGCCAAACGGCCAACAATTCAGTACGGCCCAGCAACTTCTTGCTCGTATCCGCCCGAAGACAATTGAGGTCAAATGTGACCCCCTGGGCATACCCCATTTCGATCGCCTGCTCACATCGATAGCGGAAAACAAAGGCGACCCCGGCTCCCAGTATCAGCACCAGGATAAGGCGGAAAACACTCCACCCTTTTCTCTTTACACATTTCCTGCGCAGATTATTCAGCACCAGCAACACAAGAACCGCCATCGTAAGAACAGTCAGCTGAAGATACCGGTACCGTTCACTATAGGCGTCATCCAGCCACTTCACCAGGCTGTTATAGTCTTCCTGAAACCTCGTCTTGTATTCCTGAATCCACTGGCTTCGCCGCGAATCGAGCTGTTCAAAGGTTATGGAGGTATCTTGTTGATAGCCCGCAAGTATCATCACATCCGTCTTCGGTTCATATTCGCGCAAAAACACCTCTTGGGTATACCTGATCTCCAGAGGGAATACACGCGGTGACGTAAGCACGTTCGACAGATTATTGAATATAGAAAGATAGATCAGCGCCAATATGCCCAGCAAAAAAGGCAGTTTCGTCCATAGCTGAAACTCCTCGAGGATCGCCTTCGTCCTTGTAAATCGGTCGCTCTTTATATATTCTTCCAGCTTCGCCTTTACCGGGTATCGGCCAAAGACAAAACCATACAACCCCCAAAAGATGAAATGAAAAAGAATAGGAATAGAGATGCTCCTCCAAAAATTCCCGATCTGATTAAAAAGGTCGTTGACATTCATATCTCCTGTTATTTCCGGCCCACGGCGGCCAGTACCAACAGCTAAAGAAATAAAATTCCGTCACGCAAACAACCGTTTTTTCACCCTTTAAGTCCATACAACTGAACACAAAATGCCCGGATTCGAACAGAATACAACCACCTTAAAACCCTAACTAATTGACTACTAATCAGTCCGCAACCCGGCACTTTTCTGGCTGTATCCACGGCATTACAACACTTCAGTCATGCTCCTGAACTATCTTCGGATCGCCCTCCGCAACCTGACCCGCAATAAGTTCTCCTCCGCCATCAATATCGGTGGTCTTGCCATCGGCATGGCAGTAGCCATCGGCATCGGCCTGTGGGTATTCGATGAGTTCTCCTATGACCGCTCCATTCCGGATCATGACCGCATCGCCGCCGTGATGCAAAACCAGGAGATCAGCGGTTCCGTCCAGACCTGGTGGGCTGAGTCCCGGCAGCTTGCGCCTGCGCTGCGAAAGGACTTCGGGAGCCGGTTCAGGCATGTTGTCACCGTATTCGGCCCCTCCCAGCAACCCCTCAGCGCAGGCGACACCCGGCTTAAAACTTCTGGCGCATACGTCGACCCTGAGATCACCGAAATGCTTAGTCTCCACATGGTCCGGGGCGACCGCAATGCCCTCTCAGACCAGTCCTCCATTATCCTGTCAGCATCGGTGGCAAACAACCTCTTTGGCTCCGGCGACCCCATTGGGAAGATCGTGAAAGTAAGCGTCAACGAACTCCACAAGGTGACGGGCGTCTACACCGACCTGCCCGGCAACTCTTCCTTTGCCGATTATGGCTTCATCATCCCCTTCGCTTTTAAGGAGAATACCGACTCCGGCATCGCCAAGCTGGGTTGGGGCAATAGCTGGTTCAAGACTTTTGTACAGCTCAACGATAAAAAAGACATGTCCGCCGTGTCTTTAGCGATAAGAGACCTCAAACTCCGTTATGCCGAAGGCGAAAGACGATCCAGGCCCAACCTCTTCCTCCATCCGCTCAATGACTGGCATTTGTATTCCTATTTTTCCAACGGCGTCAGCATTGGAGGGGCTATCCGGTATGTCCGTCTGTTCAGCATCATCGGCGCCTTCGTGCTCTTGCTGGCCTGTATTAACTTCATGAATTTAAGTACCGCCCGCTCGGAAAAAAGAGCCAAAGAAGTGGGCATCCGAAAAGCGATCGGCTCCTTACGCGGACAGCTGATCAGTCAGTTCTTCAGCGAATCCTTCTTCATTGTGCTCCTGTCCTATATATTGGCCATCGGCATTGTCGTCTTGTTGCTGCCGTTCTTCAGCGAAGTCGTGGGGAAGAAAATGACGGTCCCTTTTGCAAATCCCTGGTTCTGGGTGGCGGGTCTGTGTTTTGTCTTTATAACGGGCATCCTCGCCGGCAGCTATCCCGCTCTTTATCTCTCCTCTTTCCGGCCCGTAAAGGTGCTAAAAGGAAAGTTCCGTGTGGGCAAGCTGGCATTGGTGCCGCGCAGGGCCCTCGTCGTCCTGCAGTTCACCGTATCGGTCATCCTTATCATCGGCACGATCGCCGTCTTCCGCCAGATCCAATACATCAAGGACCGTCCGGTAGGCTATAGCCGGGATGGGCTCGTCACGGTCCCGATCCAATCCGGAGATGTCGATACGCACTTCGATGCGATCCGCACGGAATTGGAAAAAACAGGACTTGTAAACGAGATGGCCGGTTCCGCAGCTTCGCTTACCGATATCTATGCTACCAATAGTGGCTTTGAATGGACCGGGAAAGCCCCTTCGTTCCAGGACGAATTTGTCTCCAACTTCGTCTCTCCGGAATTCGGAAAGGTTGCGGGCTGGCAGATCATTCAGGGCCGCGACTTCTCACGCGAAATGCCCACGAATGACCATCCCATTATTATCAACGAGACCGCCGTGCGGTATATGAACCTGAAAAACCCCGTGGGCGAGGTCCTGACCCGGGATCATGGGAATGAACGGTACACCATTGTCGGTGTTGTAAAAGATATCATCATCGAATCGCCTTCCGAGCCTGTGCGACAGACCATCTTTTTCCTTAACAAACACTTCATCAATACGGTCAACATCCGCGTCCAGCCGCAGGCCAGCATGACCCGTGCCCTTGCCGCCATCAAAGCTGCTTTCAATAAATACGATCCCGGGGATATTTTCGAATATCAATTCGTAGACCAGGAATATGCAAAAAAATTCGGTGACGAAGAACGTATCGGCCGGCTGGCCGGGATCTTTACGACACTGGCTATTATCATCTCCTGTCTCGGACTGCTTGGGCTCTCTGCTTTTGTGGCAGAGCAACGCACCAGGGAAGTAGGCATCCGCAAGGTACTCGGGGCATCCGTCTTTACGCTCTGGCGTCTGCTGTCGCGGGAGTTCGTTGGACTCGTAGGTCTGTCCCTGCTCATTGGCGGACCGGCGGCGTCCTGGATCATGTACGGCTGGCTGAACAACTATCACTACCATGCCGGCCTTTCCTGGTGGACCTTTGCGGCGACTGCCGGAGGGGTCATCTCGATCACCCTGCTCACCGTTAGCTATCAGGCGATCCGGGCCGCACTTATTAATCCTGTAAAGAGTTTGCGATCGGAATGATAACCGGTCTTTCTTCAATTCCCGTTACTCGGCGCGAAGACTCTTCGTCGGATTGGTCAACGCCCCCCTCACCGCCTGCCACCCAACCGTCGCCACCGTGATCAGCAGGGCGATCATCCCTGCCTCCAAAAACACATCCACCCCGATGGTGATCCTGTACACATACTTCTGCAGCCATCCGTGCAGAATATACCATGCCACCGGCGAAGCCACCACGCAGCTCACGAGCACCAGGGCTACAAAATCTTTTGATAACAAATACCACAGCTGCCCCACCGAAGCGCCCAGCACCTTGCGGATACCGATCTCCCGAATACGCTGCTCCGCCATATAAGCCGCCAATCCGAACAGCCCCAGACAGGAAATAAAAATAGCCAGAGCCGCGAATATCCCAGCCAGCTTCCCGATCAGCTCCTCGAACCCAAACTTCTCCGCATAACGCATATCCGCAAAATGATAGATAAAAGGAAAGCTCGGGTTATACTTGTTAAAAATAGGAGCCAGCCTGGCCATCGCATCATGCACATCCGCAGACGGCGAAAGCCGGTAAAGGATATTACCAGCGTCCCCGGGCCTGTACGTAAAAAAGGTCGGCTCCGGCGGCGAATAAGGCGAGAGCATCAGCGCGTCCCTAACCACCCCGATCACTTTTATCCGATGTCCCTTGCGGAAGGTGATCACCTGTCCCAGGGGGTCTTTGAAACGCAGCCGCTTCACCGCCGCCTCATTCAAAATGACATTCGAGGTATCAGCCGCCAGGTTGCCGCTGAAATTCGTCCCGGCAAGAAATTTTATTCCCACCGTACCGAAATAATTCTCCACCACATCCACCGTCGCCATCGCCAGCGATTCATCGGGATACTTGCCGCTCCAGTTCTCAATATTCGACCAGTTCAATAAATTGTCCACAAAGGTAGACGCCCGGGTCACCTTGTCCACCAGTCCGCTCTTCAGCAGCTCGTCGCGCAGTGCGGGATAGTTCCTGTCCAGGTCATCGCTGCCATCGGTATACACAAGACGGTTGGCGTCATACCCGTTGGGGCGGCCCTTTGCAAACTGTATCTGGCGGTAGATCAACAGCGTGCTGATGATAAGGGCAACGCTACACGTAAACTGCAGCACGACCAGTATCTTACGTGGCCAGCTGGCCGAGCGCCCGATCCGAACCCCTTTCAGCACTTTCGCCGGCCTGAACGACGATAGATAGAACGCTGGCCTGGCACCTGCGAGCAGTGCCGTCCCCAGCACATAGCCCGCCATAACCATCCAGAACAAGCCAGAGCCCCACGGAATGCTCACCGCACAATTTGTAAGCGTATTAAAAGGCGGCAGCGCAGCCTCTACCAGCGTCAGCGCAAGTACCGCCGAAATAAGCGTGATGACCACCGACTCCACCAGGAACTGGATGATCAGGTCCCGCCTCAGCGACCCCACCACCTTGCGGACACCCACTTCCCTCGCCCGCTTCTCCGACCGGGCCGTCGACAGATTCATAAAGTTGACACAGGCGATCAGCAGCACCAGCACGCCGATAATGCTGAAAAGCCGGACATAATCGATAAAACCGCCGTCAGCCCGTCCATTCTTAAACTCGCTGTAAAGATGCCAGTCGGTCATCGGGTGCAGGAACAATTCCTCCCGCGAAGACTTCCACGACCCGGGATTATACTTCTTCACCACCGCGCTCATCCTGGCCTCGACCTCGGCAGCGCTCGCGCCCGGCTGCAACGCCACAAACGTCTGAAACGAATAGTTACTCCAGTTCGTCTGCGACCTTCTCACCCAGTCATTGACCTGGATGTCAAACGAAAACGGCAACACATAACCGATAGTAAAGGACGAATTAGGCGGAAGATCACGGATAACAGCGCCCACCACAAAATCCTGCTGATTGTCGACCCGCACCTTCTTCCCCATCGGGTCTTCAGCGCCAAACAATGCCCGGCCCGTCGATTCCGTCACCACGATCGAATAGGGCTCCTTCAGCGCCTTATTCGGATCACCGCGCAATACCGGGTATTGAAAGATGTGAAAGAAATCCTCCTCCGCCTCCGCTCCCGCGATATAGATCTTGTGCTCGCCCACCGTAAGCCCATGCGCGATCATCCAGTCGGTATGCGCCACATACCGGATACCCGGCACTTCCTTCCTCAACGCCTCAGCCAGCGGCAACACCGTCCCGTTGAACTGTGACGTCCCTCCATTGCGGATCTGACGCGTATGTACCTGCGCCACCTGCCGGTAGTCGGGCAGCTGCCGGTCATAGGAGTACTGGTATACCACCCACAGACCGATAAGAAGAGCGACCGCCATTCCGATGGCCAGTCCCATAATATTTACGACGCTATAGCTGCGGTTGCGTAGCAGATTTCGCCAGGCGGTGAGGAAGTAATTTCTAAACATACCTATTCCACCTTCAATAAAATGCCGGAATTCCAACCAATTAAAAATCAACCAACTACACATCTAATCACACTCCAAAATTGTACGATTTCGATACAGCAGTTGTTACATTTTGGTTACACTTTCCGTCAGTATTACCGCCGCAGATAGTTCACCAGGTCATTCAGGTCTTTTCCAGTCCCGTCAGGCATCACACCCAGCTTCTCCGGAGGCGCCTGGCCCCTGTTCACCCAGAACGTTTCATATCCGAATTGCTTCGCGCCCCAGGCGTCCCATCCCGCCGAAGCCACAAATAATATCTCCTCCGCGTCTACCCGAAGATTCTCCATTCCCATCTGGTATGTACGGCGGTCAGGCTTGTATCTTCTAACCGCGTCTGCGCTCAATAAATGTGAAAAATGCCCCCCAATCCCGCAGCGTTCCGTATTCCTTTGCAGCATCTCGTGCGTAAAGTTGGACAGGAACCCGAGACGATACCCCGAGTCGGTCAGCTCCTGCAATGCCGCCGGCACATCCGGCCAAACCCGCAAGCAGTAGTATTCCTCCATCAGCAGACTGCGCTCTTTCTCTCCCACGGCCAACCCTACCAGCTCCGAGGCATATACCAGCGCGTCAGCCGTTAGGGAAAAAAAATCCATCCAGCAGTCCGCAACAGTCCTCAGCCAGCTGTACTCGAACTGCCTGTTCCGCCAGGCATCCACCAGTATCCTGCCCTTGCCGGGATAGAGCCGCTCCGCCAGCGATACGATACCTCCCGGATCAAAAACGGGAAACGCGTCGAAAAGAATAGCTTTAACGCCGCCGCCGCCCCGACGACGGGGCCGCACCATGCTGAACAAGCCCGCGAGCGCCGATCCTCCGGCCATCCGCCCTCCGGCAGCTAGAAACATCCGTCTGTCCATTTCATCGATTTTGTGCACGCAAAATAGACTTTTCAATACTTCATTCAAATTCATATATTTGACGGGACCGTTCAATTTTATTGAAGTATGGAACACCTCAGTCTTGATGCACTAAGAACCTTCCTTTCGATCGTCGATCTCGACGGATTCAATAAAGCGGCGGAAAAGGTTCATCTCTCCCAGTCCGCCATCAGCATGCAAATGAAAAAATTGGAGGAGCAGACCGGCCACTCTTTATTCGAGCGAAAGGGACGACAACGTCAGCTGACCCACCACGGAGAGGTTCTGCTCGGCTATGCACGAAGAATGCTGCAGCTCAACGACGAGTTGCTGGAAAACCTAAAGGAAAGCAAACAAAAAGGTAAGATCCGCATCGGCATACAGGGAGACTTCGCCGGCTCGCCCCTGGCCGGAGCAATATATCGGTATGTCAGACATCACCCGGAATTGATGCTCGAGCTGAAGGTCGAACCTAGCGACACGCTCCAGGACATGCTCACCAGGCAAAAGCTCGACCTCATCGTCTATCTCGCGCGGGAGAAGAACAAGGCCTTCGACGCCGTCGCAATGGGTGTCCATCCCCTGGAATGGGTGCGCTCACCAACCTTCAGTCTTCAATTGCCCGTCCCGCTTGTCGTTCTCAGCCCCAACTGCAAGATCCGGCAGACCGTATCTGCCACGCTTACCGACGCCGATATTCCCTGGCGGATAGCTTTTGCAAGCTCCAGCCTGCCGGTCGCCTGGGGCGCGATCGCTGCCGGCATAGGTGTAGGCGCCCGCACCCGGATCGGCATGCCCCGCTCGCTGATGGTGATGCCTGCGTCGGCTGGTCTTCCACCCTTGCCTGCCGTCCGTGCCTGGCTCTGCACGTCATCGAAAGAGTGCTCAGGCATCATCCTTCGGCTAAAAGAATTTCTGTTCAACGAGACCAATAAGACCGGCTGGACCTGGCACTCAGCCACATAATGCTGTCACCCCCTACCCCGGCTCATCCGGCCGCACAAACGGTCTTATGATCAGCCTATTCCCCTTATCATACGTAAAATAATTCCATATCCAGTTGGTGAAGACCAGCAGCTTGCTCCGAAAACTCATCAGTCCCGTGATATGCACAAACAACCAGATATACCACGCGATTCTTCCCCCCAGACGGATATTGCCCCTCAGATCAGCCAGCGCCTTCCCCCTTCCCACCGTCGCCAGTGCTCCCTTGTCAAAAAATTTAAAAGGCGCCACAACCCTCCCCCGTACAACACCATTCAGATACTTCCCCACATAATGTCCCATCTGTATCGCAGGCTGCGCCTGCCCCGGTAGTCCCTGCGGCCACTTCTCCGACTTCTGCACCGAGATATCTCCCACTGCAAACACACCCTCAGCCCCGGTCACCCGGCAATACCCGTCCACGATATAGTGCGCCCTTTCGGTCCATTCCGGCTTCATCCCCTCCAGCACATTCCCCGTCACACCCGCCGACCAGACGACGTTGTAGCTCTCGATCATCTCCCCCGACTTAAGATGGATCGTCGTCCCGTCATACTTGTCGACAAAAGCGGACGTCTTCACGATAACCCCCAATTTCTCCAGGTACGACCGTGCCTTAACACTCGCCGTATGCGACATCGCGGCAAGCACCCGTTCGTTACTCTCTATCAAATAGATCTTCATCTGGCTGAGGTCCAGATGCGGATAGTCCTTACACAAAACATGCTTCCGTAGCTCGGCAATCGCGCCCGCCGTCTCCACGCCAGTCGGTCCACCCCCCACCAGCACAAACGTCAACAGCCTCGCCCTTTCCCCCGCATCCTGCGTCATATCAGCCCTCTCAAAAGCCTGCATCAGCTGGCTTCGAAAATTCAGCGCATCCGGTATCGACTTCAGCCCAAACGAATATTTGCGGATCATCTCATTCCCAAAAAAGTTCGATCGGCTCCCCGTCGCGATCACCAAATAGTCATACCCGATGCTCCCCGCATCAGTCGTCACCATCTTTCCCACAATATCCACCGCCCTCACCTCCAACGCCCGAAAATGAAAATCCTTCTTCCCCGCAAACTCCCTCCTCAACGGCGTCGCGATCGCATCCGGCTGCAACCCCGCCGTCGCCACCTGGTACAACAGCGGCCAAAAACTATTGTAGTTGCTCTTGTCAAACAACACCACCTGAAACAACCGGTCATCCAGCGCCTTAACCGCATTCGCGCCCCCAAAACCTCCCCCGATAACCACTACTCTCTTCTTCTCCGTGTCGGGTATATTGAGCCGCAGCTCGCTGACATTATCCATCTTCCAAATTTTCACTAAAGTTACTCCCTTTCCCCCTCCCCCATCATCTCACCACTCAATGCAACAACATAACCGATAGTATATACATCACAAATAACAAACCTACAAGAACGTCCCCCCATCCCCCACCGGCCTGTAATTAAATATCACCCTTATATGGGTCCCCTCATCGGTCTCGATACTAAAGCTCCCCCCGAGATCATCCGTCAATCCCTGCAGTAGCTCCATCCCCATCGACGCCCCCTTCCTCGCGTCAAAATCCGTCGGAAGACCCCGCCCATTGTCCGCAACGCTCAACAACAGCTGCGCATCGGAAATATGAACCAGCGAAATAGATATCTTCCCTTCCTCCGCCTTGGCAAATGCATACTTGATCGCATTCGTGATCGCCTCATTCAGGATCAGCCCCAGCGTGATCGCCGAAGCGTGATTCAGCTCAATATTCTCTATCTGCAGCGAGAATCTGATATTTTCCCTGATCGAATAGCTCTCCCGCAGATATTCTACCAGCTCATAGATATATTCGGGCATATGTATCGTTGACAGCGTCTCCGACTGATACAGCTTCTGGTGGATGATTGACATGGAGTGGATCCTGTTCTGGCTTTCCTTGATAGCAGACAAGGCTTCCTTGTTCTTCAGATAGCTCGACTGTATCTCCAGCAGACTCGCCACGACATGAAAATTATTCTTCACACGATGGTGTATCTCTTTGACCAGCCACTCTTTCTCCCTGACCACATGCTCCAGCGCCTCGTTCTTTTCCTTGATCTGCTCGTTTGTCCGTTGTTTATTCCTATAGCCAACGTATACCAATCCCGTGATGATCAGCATGACGACGATGCCGGCCAGAGTCACCTTCTTGATGGTATCCGACTGGCGTATGGTCGCCAGCTGCAATTTATCCTTCTGCACAAGCAGCTGCATATTCTTATCCTTGGCCTCCGTTTCGTACTGTATCTGCAATTCGATAAATTTATTCGTCTTCTGCAGACTATAGATACTGTCTTCGGCGAGCCGTACCAATTTGAATTCCTCCAGCGCCTTCAGATAATGCCCATCGCTCGAGTCGATCCTGTATTGTACAGAGTGGATCTTGCTCACGTTGAATATTAACCTGGGATTAGCATATTTCATCCCCTTCGCAAAGTACTTCTTCGTGAGATCGGGGCGACCGGCATCCATATAAAAATTGGCAAGATCGAGATAGGCCGAGAATAGTTTATCGTTCTCTTCGGGGTCATTTCGCAGGGAATCCATCACCGGCAGCATCAGAGTAAGGTATTTCCCGGCAAGCCTCGATTCACCCAGGTGCCAATAGGAATACCACAGCATATCATATACGTGAAATCGATTGTCCGCAGACACAGGCGGATAGTCCCGGATAGTGCTCAGGATGACGTCAAGCGCCTTCCGGGGATGCCCGAATTTCGAGACATTCAGCGCGACGTTGCAGATCTGGTGATACCACAGCCTTTTCACCTTATTGGCCGTCTCCATCCGGAGACTCCTGGTCAGCCATTCGAGCGCTTTGTCGTAATTGTCAAAACGGGCATAGATATTGGCCAGGTTCCCGTAGAACCAGCTGGAAAAGGCCAGATCATGGTTGGCCTCCATCACCTCGATAGCGGTCTTCGCATAGGAGAATACATTGACATAGTCGCCCGCCGTATAATAAAGATAGGAGAGAACATAATAATTATAGTGAATATGCCTGTATCCGATTGCTTGCTCCAGCTCCGTAACATGCAGCAGCTGTTTTCGAACAGTATCGTATTTCATCTGCACAAAATAGATCTCATAAATACGCGTCAGCATCTCGATCTCCCCCACTGTGTCCCTCAGCCGCCGCGACAATCCCAGCGCCTCATTCAGGTCCTTTTCCTTTTGGGGATCACCATAGCCTGCATTCGTCCCCCGGTTGGCCAGCGCCCTGAACAATAGCGCCGGGTCACCACCCTTCCTGACAAGCTCCACGGCTTCGGTAAAACACCCCTTACTCTTCGCCGGCTCATTACGCTGAAGATAGTATCGGCCAAGCACGGCCAATGCCGCATGCCGGAAATAAACATCGTTAGCCGTTTCCGCCTCCCGCCTCGCGGACAGCAGGAAAGGCAGTGCGCTGTCGAGATCAGCGGGACGGGTCCCGGACCTGAATAAATAATGACATCCCTGTATCAACGCCTTCTTTATTCCATTGTCGGGCCCCCTAAAAAAATCCTCATCATAATACAGCGAATAAGGCAGCTGTTCTCCTTCGCTTACCATAATAGCAGCGCTGTCCATATCCAGCTGCCCCTGCATCGAGAAGAATAAAAAAGAGGTCGTCAGCTTCTGCTGCAGGCGTTGTTTTGCAATCGAATACCCAAAAGAGGAGGGCTGACCAAAGGAAAGTGTTTCTATGGCAAGGTTAGCTGCGATAAACAAAAGGGGCAATAAAAGATACCTTGATTTCATTATTATGAATGCTGGTATTACTTCCTTTCAATCCCGAGCTTCTTGATCCTCGAGTTCAGCGTGCTCACGTTAATGGCGAGAATTTCAGCGGCGCCGCCCTTCCCGGCTATTTTCCAGTTGCAGCTTTCAAGCACGGCGAGTACATGATCCCGCTCGTTTTCCACGATGGTCTTAAACCCTTCCTTGCCGTTCTTGTCCGGGTGAAGAGCCTTTTTCGAGGCGGGTATTTCTACGGATTCGATGACGGAACCCCTCGTGAGCACGATATTTCGCTGGATCGTATTTTCCAGTTCTCTTATATTGCCCGGCCAGTCATACTGTGTCAGCATTTCGATGGCCTGTGGCGATAGCGAAGGAGGCTGCCGGCCTTCCTCCGAGGCGTATTTCTTCAAAAAATGATTGGCCAGCATCGGTATATCCTCTTTTCGTTCACGCAGCGACGGCAATAGCAGCGGAAAAACGTTGAGTCGGTAATAAAGATCGATCCTAAAACGTCCCGCGGCCACCTCTTCTTCAAGGTCCTTATTTGTAGCCGCCAGCACACGTACGCTGATCTTCTTGGGTTTACCCCCGATCGGCTCGATCTCTCTTTCCTGCAATACCCGCAGGAATTTGACCTGCAGCTCCAGCGGCAATTCGCCGATCTCGTCGAGGAAGATCGTTCCCCCGTCGGCCAGTTCGAACTTACCTTCCCGCTTATTCGCGGCTCCGGTAAAGGAACCCTTTTCATGGCCGAAAAGGTCTGATTCGATAAGGTTAGCGGGTAATGTGACGCAATTAACAACGACAAATGGCTTATTCCGCCGGGTAGAAACCTTGTGAATGGAATGAGCGATCACCTCCTTTCCTGTACCGCTTTCCCCCAGGATCAGAACGGAAGTGTCCGTGGGACCAACCATCTTCGCCTGTTCCAGCACATGGAAAAATTTCGGGCTCCTGCCGATCAGGTGACTAAATTCGTAGGGCAGCTTGACCGGCTCCGACCTTTCGGCAACCGCGGAATCTACTTTCTCCGGAGGCCTGTTCTTGTGCAGGAACAGTGCGACATCCAGCATGATCAGTACATCCTTGGCCCGAAAAGGTTTGACCATAAAGCCATACGGCTTGGTTGGCTTTGCCTCTTCTAATATTTGTCTGTTCGAATTGGCCGACAAATAAACAAAAGCCATATTTCTTTCGTTCAGTATCTTTCCGAGGTCTATGCCGGTACCTTCTCCCTGTAAGAAGATATCGACAAGTACCAGGTCGGGCTTCTCCTCTTCGATGATCGACAAGGCGCCGGCCACAGATCGGGCAATAGAACACGTTAGATATCCCGCGTTCGTCAGAATAACTTTGAGGCTCTTGGCCTCGATAAATTGATCTTCTACTATGAGAATTTTGGCTTTCAATGGAAGGGCGTTGCTTTAGTATTTGCTAATAAATTTACAACAGTTATATCTCTAAACCATAAAACATGGCCTTACTGCAAAGCAGTCACGAGTTCGTTCAATAATCTGCGATATATCGCTGTTTGATTCCCTTCCATAAAAATTAAAGTGCTCCAAATCAACTGTCTGCTATTCCGGCACGACCTTGGATGAGCTCGGAGTCGAATGGTCAGCTGTCTGTCGGAAACGAAGACGACGGGTGTCAGTTTGCCGAGGCGGTTGTAACGGGAGTGCGCTTTCCACCAGTTCGCGCACACGGATGTCCCCACGCCGGCGTAATTATCCTTACGAAAACCGGTCAACAACACGGCAAGCCGATAGACAGCAGACCAATTCTCTTTATAAAGTCTCCGCATTTTTTCACCTCCATGTCAGTCCCCACTTTTCGTCCCAAAATTTCCACGGCGCAACAGTTTGATTTTCCCCAACATCAACCTACAACGTATCAATAAATCCGCGTAAGCACGTGCTTATCAATGGGTCCGGATATTGCTCTGGTATCGGTAGGCTTTAAATAGGATATTGAGATTTAGCAACGGCCCAGATGTCAATCTGGGCTTCTTTTTATCCTTTAACGCCGATCCCTCTGCCTGTCCGGGATCCCCGACTCACGCCATTTCATCGACGAGCTCAACCGCTGTTAACCAACAGACAACAGACCCGGTACAAAAAATTGTCTTAATTTCGAAGAAAATAGATCAGTTTATGCCAACCGCTACTGCCATCCTCGCCGGCGGATGTTTCTGGGGAGTAGAAGAGCTTATCCGTCAGTTACCCGGCGTCACCAACACCACCGTCGGCTATACCGGTGGCGACGTGCCCAACGCGACCTACCGCAACCACGGCACACATGCCGAAGGGATCAAAATAGAGTTCGACCCCGAACGCCTCACCTATCGGAGGCTGCTCGAATTCTTCTTCCAGATACACGACCCCACCACCCTCAACCGCCAGGGCAACGACAGGGGAACATCCTACCGTTCGGCCATCTTCTACGGCGACGAAGACCAAAAAGAAACAGCGCTCAACCTCATCCGTGAGCTGAACGCTTCCCACATATGGCCGTCACCGATAGTCACCGAAGTCGTGCCTGCCTCAGCCTTCTGGGATGCAGAAAAAGAACACCAGGACTACCTGCAGAAGAACCCCCACGGCTACACCTGCCACTACGTTCGTCCCGACTGGAAGGTCACGACCCCCGATCAGAGCGCCACGGCTTAATACCCAGCGCCGGCCCCGGACTTCTCCAACCTTGTTCAGCTGGTCTCTCTCCTGCCGGGATTGATCGGGCTATTCGCGTCCCATCAAACGGGCGATTTTATTTTCCGTTGGTGTATTAACATACTATCTTTGTAACACTTCACATTTACTTTCTACCCTCAAATGGTCGGAAAAGCCTTTCGCACCGGATAATTCTCTGGTGCCTACGAGCTATTGCCTAACAGTTAACGAGGGGGGTATGATCAGGCCGAAATACGACACGCTGTGGAAAGGTGTGTTGGAGGAAGTAATGAAAGATCTACTGCTTTTTGTAGATCCGAACGTCGAAAAAGAGCTGGACCTGGAACGAGGCTTTCAATTCCTTGACAAGGAGCTGACAGAATTATGCCCCGAACCGGAAAAGCCCGCTCATACCAGGGTGGTCGACAAGTTGGTGAAGGTATTCCTTCGCAACGGGTCTGAACGCTGGATGCTACTGCATATAGAAGTTCAGGGAAAGAGCAGCAAGGAATTCCCCCTACGAATGTTTGAATATTTCGCGCGGCTCTTCATTAAATACCGGCAGCCTGTCGCAGCGATTGCTGTTTTAACCGGAAAGGTCAGCAACAAGAGGCAGGGGGTTTTCGAAGAACGTTATCTGTGGTCCCATACTCTTTACGAGTACAAGACTATGTGCATAGCAGATTATTCAGACGAAGAATTACTCGCCAGCATGAATCCCTTTGCGGCTGTGGTCATGGTGGCTAAGCAGGTACTCTTGAATGCGAAAGGGACCGAAAAAGAACGGGATAATATCTTGTTTGAGCAAAAGATATCGATGGTCAAATTATTGAAAGAAAGAATGGCGGTATTCGGAGAGAAAAAGACCAGGGCGATAATGGTTTTTTTGAACAATTATGTGGTGTTTAATACATCAGAAATAAATCGTAAATTCACAACACGAACAGATGAAATATTTCAGATAAAGAATACTATGGGAATTTTTGAACAATTAGCCGAGATCAAGCACCAGGAAGGTCTTCAGCAAGGTGTCCAGCAGGGTATCCGGGAAGGGCTCGAGCAGGCCGTCAAATCCATGCTATCCAACACGAAGTTCTCTCCCAAAGAGATCGCCGAAATGGTCGGCGTCCCCCTTTCCATGGTGCGGAAGTTAAAATCCGAATTGACCAAAAAATAATCAACACTCCTTCAACCCCAACGGTATCTGCACCGCCAGTCCCCCGTCCGAGGTTTCCTTATACTTACTATTCATATCCTGGGCCGTATTCCACATCGTGCTGATCACAGCATCCAGCGACACCTTCGCAAAATCCGGCGTACTCTGCAATGCCAGCTGCGAGGCCGTGATCGCCTTGATCGCCCCCATCGTATTCCGTTCGATACACGGTATCTGCACCAACCCCCCGATAGGATCACAGGTTAGTCCCAGGTGATGCTCCATGGCAATCTCCGCCGCCATCATCGCCTGCCGCTGCGAGCCACCCACGCACTCGGTCAGCGCCGCCGCCGCCATGGCCGACGAAACACCGATCTCCGCCTGACATCCACCCATAGCCGCAGAAATGGTAGCCCCTTTCTTAAAGATGCTGCCGATCTCAGAAGCCGTCAGCACGAACTGCATTATCTTGTCATTGTTAAATCCATCGCAAAAAGCGACATAGTACAGCAGCACCGCCGGTATCACCCCCGCCGCCCCATTGGTAGGCGCCGTCACCACCCGCCCAAACGAGGCATTCTCCTCGTTGACCGCCAGCGCAAAACAGCTCACCCAGTCAAGCGTATACTTAAAACCGTTTCCACCCTGCCGGATCGCCTCCACCCAGCCCTCGAAATTCTCATACTTCCGTCCCCCGATCAGTCGGTGATTGAGCGCCGCAGCACGACGCTTGACATTAAGACCGCCGGGCAGCATCCCCTCGGCATGACAGCCGCGATAGATACACTCCCGCATCGTCTCCCATATCTTCATCACCCCGCTGCGCGTCTGGGCCTCCGGACGCCAGGCCGCCTCATTCTCCATTACCACTTCGCTGATGCTCATCCCCGTCTTGCGGCACCAGTGCAAGAGGTCGTTATTCGTGTCGATGGGGAATGGCAGCTGTACCGCAGTATCCGACGACGGCTCCTCCCCCTCTTTCCGGACAAATCCACCTCCGATCGAGTACCAGGTCTCCGCCAGTTGGCGACCATCCCCCCATTGCGCGAGAAAAGTCAGCGCATTCGGATGATAACGCAGCGTCTCTGCATATAAGAACTCAATATCTTTCTCCGGATCAAACCGCACGGCCACCCCGGGGGCCCCTCCCCCGACAGCCACACCTTCACCCCGGCCGCCGGCCCTGATCACAATCTCCTTCCCCACACTGATCCCCTCGATGGTCGTCCCGATCATCCCCACGTCAAACGTCACAGGATCCTCCCCCATCAACCCCAGCTGAACGGCAATATCCGTCCCGTGGCCCTTCCCCGTCTTGGCCAGCGAACCATACAAGAGTACCCTGACGGAGACAAGCCCCCGCAGCCCAAACTGCTTCGCTATAGAATCAACGAACCGCTGCGCCGCGCGCCACGGCCCCAGGGTATGCGAGCTCGACGGCCCGACCCCGATCTTGAACATATCAAATACGGAAATGCTTTCGTGTGGCAATGACAATGATTTTCAACAAAGATACAAACAAGGCCCATTCTCAGCGAGTTACTTGTATTTCGTGGGACATCATCTTATCACCCGCGGCGTTCATCCTCCCAAAATCAGGGCGTCCGTCCCTCCAGGTCCCCGGCTCCCGTCCCTCCATAACAAGGATACGTCCATTTGTAAGAAGTAGCCCAACATTGTATTATTGAAATTCAAAGCAATAAGTAATTTTGCAGTAACAACCTGCTGTTCCTTCGCGGCCCAAATTACAAAGGCTCCCTTAAAAAACAACCTTCTTTCCAACCAGACAACACCTTTCAATGGTCGAGGCATGCCCGACGTGAACTAAGCCTTCACTCCGGCAAAGTTGACCTATTATACTAAACTTCTAAAAAAGAGGAGGTATACATGTATGGCTAACCCCATTTGCAGCCATTGCGGTTGCGCCATGAGAAAGATCCGTCCCACCATTATCATCGTCAACCTTGAGGTAATTATAATAGACCCCTCAAACGATGAAAAGGTCTGGATTTGTCAAAACCCCAACTGCCGGGGCGCCAATGGCTGATCCCTGGCTGTATATCCGGGGCCGGTACAACACGCCGGCTTCCGGACTATACAATAGTCAATACAAATATAGCCGAATAAGGCCACATTAAGTACAATTATTGTATTTAATTTTGGGATCATTACACTTTATTGTATAATAATATGAAATAAATGATATTTTAATGCCTAAGAGCGCGTCAGAGGAAAGAATAGGTATATTCCAGGAAGACCTCGATCTATTAAAAAAAATATACAAAAATTGGCAAATTGCCAGGGCGTTAGAGATCGATCCAACTAACTTGAGTAGCTACCGCTCGGGGAAAAAACCGCCAGGCAACGCCTTCCTCGATAAATTTTATAAGACCTTTGGTGGCGAAATAGAAGAAATGAAAAAAAAGAAACCTTACAAACCAGGCGAAGAAGGGCCAGTGACCAATGAACCTGCCGTCGTTAGACATATTGTCCCGGCCGACCAGGATGATCATATCCTTACCTTAAAGAAACAAACCACCCACCTCCAAAAGAGCTACGACCGCCTCGAAGAAGACCTCCGCATCGCGCTCGAAAACGAAAACCTGCACGCAAAGAATTACGAGAAGCTAATTAGCAATAACGACAGGCTGATCACCAGCAACGAGACCCTGACCGCTACCAATAACAACCTCGTAAACCTCTACATAACAGTCTTCCAACAAAACATGCCAGGCATCACCTCACCAACCCCAACAAATCCCGGATAAAACCTCCCCAAACACAAAAAAGCCTCCGGCCCAAACAACGAACCGAAAGCTTCACACTAACCACAGCCGTCCTCAGCGCTCAGCCATCTCCAACCTCAGCGACTCCGAGTTAATACAATACCTCAACCCACTAGGCGCCGGCCCATCCGGGAACACATGCCCCAAATGCGCATCACAAACACTACACTCCACCTCCACCCGCACCATCCCAAATGACTCATCCTTCGAATACTTGATCACATTCTCCTTCACCGGCTGCGTAAAACTCGGCCAGCCCGTCTTCGAATCGAACTTTATCGTAGAATCGAACAGCTCCGTATCACAACAGATACAATTGTATTTCCCCGGGTCATAACGACTGCAAAGCTCACCACTAAATCTCGCCTCCGTCCCCTTCTTCCTCGTGATCCGATACTGCTCAGGCGTCAGAATAGCCTTCCATTCGGCATCCGTCTTCTCCACTCTCCGGTCGGGCGCAAGATTCCCCTTATTGGCAAAATTGAGAACATCATTCCAGTTGATCATAATCCCGTATTTGATTCCTTAAATTTACGACAAACCCTCCTTACTCCATTCTTAAACTATCCACCGGATTAGCTCGGCGCTCCCGAATTCTTCCACCCTTCCCTTCAGATACAATGCAGTAGATCCTGTTCCGGTCCGGCTGGAATTTATCAAAACCATAATCGTACGCAACCAGCACGAAAATCACCAGCGCAGCGCTGATGCCGATCGATAAGCCAGGTACATTAATGCAAGTGGTGACGTTGTTCTTCCGAAAGGCCCTCACCGCAGTCTTGAAGTAGTTTTTGATCATAACAATTCGATACCAATAAAATGCCATTTGTATAAAAAACTAATAACCACAAATTTACTGCCGCATACTTACAGGTAAGTGCACGATTTTGATACGAAGGATGTTCGATTTGATCGGAAATTCCCTTAGTTTTACAACCGAAAGGCTCTGCTAAAATTATATCCTCTTCTCTGTCCACCCCAATATTCTCCTTGAATTCCTGATTTCGTTTCATTTATTCATTGTCAAATTTTCTTTATGAGAAAAAGTTTAGCCGTAAACCTTTTGCCAGCCTGTCTATTAGCCCTTTTCCTGACAACCGCCTGCGAAAAAGCCCGAATCAACGATCCCCTTCCGCCCTGCCAGATAACGAGGATCATCATCCCAAGCAGTCTCCTCGTTGCCGCCAACCGCGTCGAACAACGCGCCTACATCCCGAAGCGCATCGCAAGCAGACCACAGCACACTGCCGCCTTCATTCCCGCAGGCGTCGCCGACACGATCGACTTCACCTACAACAAGTACAACAATCCCGTCACCATGAAGCACAAGAGAGATATCGGCGAGAACGCACTGTTCCGGTATGACCGCTCGAACCGCCTCTCCGAATATATCAACATCTTCTCCAACGGCGCCGGCGACTACTGGCACCGATATACCTACGACAAGGTAAAAACCTACCGGGTCATCGCCGACACCGCCTTCCGCGACTTCGTCAGCGACAACGGAAAGCTCGTCGACTACAACGACATCGACCTGACCACCTTCAAATACGACTCGTACGACAGGGTCATCCAATCCACCGAATACGTCAACGGTGAGACCATCGTCAGGAACTTCTCCTACGACGCCAGCGGAAACCGCCAGTACTCCGGCGCGATCTATGACATGAAGCCGAACATCCACCTCACCAACAGCATCTGGATGTTCATCGACCGCGAATACAGCATACACAACCCCATCGACAACGAATCCTACACCTACAACCCCACCGGATACCCGACAACGATCAACAACGCATCCTTCGTTGTCCCCGGCTTTGCCTTCATCATCATCGGTTACCCCTTCGCCATCACCAGGGCCAGGTTCGACTACTCCTGCTCGATCGGCGGCAGCGACGAGGACAGCCAGGGCAACCAGGACAATCAGGGTAACCAAAATCAAAATAATCAATAAAAAAAATGCCTCCGCGGACCGATCATCGATGTCCTGCGGAGGCATACCTTCATAGGCTCCAGCGTATGCCCTACTTCGTGAGAGGAAACCAACCTCACCAGCGTCCCCACCAGCGAAGGTAACATAGCACAATAGCCAGACCCGGAACCACGATCACACCCAGCCCCAGCCACTTCGCCAGCACACCTCCGATCAGACAGCCGGCAAAGAAACCGCCGATAATAATTCGCTGTCCCCGGATATCTGCCCTCACCCCTTCATCCACCTTCCCTTTCTCCCTTATCAGCCTGCCAAGACCCAGCGCCGCGATCGTCACATTCCCCGTCATCATCGTAGTCGGACCGTACGTATCCTTGGCAAACAACTTTCCGTACGCATTCTGCAACCCCATTCCAACGACCGTCGTCAGAACGACACCAAAGACCACGATCCCCCGGTTCCCCACCACGGGCAGAGTGATCGCAACCACTCCCGCCAGCAGCAGAACAATACCCTCCACCAATAAAATGCTTCGCTTGTACTCTGCCCGCTCCACTATCCAGCCACCAACGATCACGGCCGCGACAAAAACAGGGAATGTCAGCAACCTCGCCCACACAGCCCCATCCCTGCTCACCGTAGCCAGTTGCGCCGCAAAGACGATAAAGTTTCCCGTAACATGCGCCGAGAAGATCGACCGGCCGGCCACAAATGTCGCCGTATCGCAAAAACCGGCCACCAGCGCCAGCAATCCACTCATCCATCCGATATTCGGGCGGTACCCTGCATTCTCCATACTGATCTATTTACTATACCTGTTCCTGTATTCGATCGGCGACATCCCCGTCACCTTCCTGAACATATCCCTAAAGGTCTTGGTATCGGAATACCCCACCTCATACATCGCTTCATTGATGGTCTTCCGGGTAGTCTCGAACATCTTCTTCGCCACCTCGATCTTCACCCGCTGTACATACTCCGCCGGCGTATTCCCCGTGGCCTTTATAAATCTTCTGTCGAAATTCCTCCTGCTGACTGCAAACTGTGACGACAGGTCCTCCACCGACACCCGCTCTCCTACTTTGCTCTCGATAAAGGTCTGCGCCCGCTTGACCATCTCGTCATCGTGCAGCTTCTGCCCCGAGAAGATCGCAAACGCCGACTGACTCTGCCGGTCTATCTCCACCTGGAAGATCTTCGAGCAGTAGATCGCCGTCTGCCGGTCAAAATATTTCTCCACCAGGTAGATCAGCAGGTTTAAAAAAGAATAGGCCCCGCCGTTAGTGTATATCCCGTTCTCGTCGGTGATTAATTTCTCGCGCTGTAAGTTCACATTAGGGAATTGATTCCTGAACACATCTGCCGCAGACCAGTGCGTAGAGCAGTTCCTACCGTCCAGCAACCCCTCCGACGCCAGCATGAACGTCCCCGTACACATCGAAGCCAGCTCCGCGCCTTCCTTATATTGCTGCTTCACCCATTCCGCCAGAAGCTTATTACTCTTCATCGCCTTCTGATAGCTCTGCACCAGGGAAGGGATGATAATAAGGTCCGTCTTGTCGATGGCTGAAATATGGGTATGCGGCTTTACCGTTAGTAACCCATTGTCAAAATTGGCTTTCTTCGATACGCCAGCCAGCTCGATGGTGTACATTTCCCTTTTTCCCGATCTCATCCAATACCGGTTGGCTGCGACGAGTATCTCGTAGGCGCCGACGATACAGGCCACCGTGCTCAGCGTGGTCTGTCCGTCAGGCACTATAATGGTGAGGTGTTTCATAGGATGAAGATAGTAATTTTTAGTGTCCAAAAACGCACTATAGATTGTCTAATTACCCCATCACACAGGCCATATTTAGACAATAGCTTTGTGACATGAAAAGACTACAAAACAAGATCGCCGTCATCTATGGCAACGGCGCAATCGGCGGCGCAGTCGCCAAAGCCTTCGCAAAAGAAGGCGCAGAGATATTCCTCGCAGGCCGCACACCTGCAAAGCTGGAAAAGATCCAAGACGAGATCATCTCGGGCGGCGGCACCATCGAAACAGCCGTCCTCGACGCGCTCGACAGCAAGGCCGTAGAACGCCATATAAGCAACATCACCAACGACACCGGCCGCATCGACATTGCCTTCAACACCATCGGCATGCCCCAGGCAGGCATCCAGGGCATTCCCCTGGCAAACCTCTCGGAAGAGAGCTTCCTCCACCCGATCAATACCTACATGAAGGCGCACTTCATCACCGCAAAAGCCGCAACAAAACACATAATCCAACAAAAAGGCGGAGGCGTCATCCTCATGCACACGCCCAACGCCAGCCACATCAGCCCCCCATTCGTCGGCGGCATGGTCCCCGCCTGGTCCGCCATCGAAGCGCTCTGCCGTTCCCTTTCGGTAGAATACGGCCAGCAGGGCCTCCGCTCGGTCTGTCTCCTCACCACCGGCATACCCGAAACTCCCCTCATCGACGAGGTCTGGGAGATCCACGGCAAAGCCCACGGCATCACCTTCGAACAATTCCACGAAGTGATGACAGGCGCAACCCATCGCAAACGCCTCACCACCCTCAACGAACTCGCAGCCGCCGCCATCTTCGCCGCCTCCGACGAAGGCAGCGCCCTCACCGGTACAACCTTTAACCTCACCGCAGGCATGATCATCTGATCCCCCACCACCGAACAAAAGCCGGCCACCTGTACATTACCGCACAGACCCGGCTTTATGTCTCTTGTCTACGTAATCCGGCCACACTACTTTTACGCATGACAAAGACACAGCTATTCCTCCGCATCCTCCTGCCTCTACACCTGGTCGGATTGATACTAATGGCCGGAACCACCCTATTCGATTATTACTGTTTCAAAACAGCACACTTCTTACACCTCGCATCAAAATTTGGTCTCATCATCCGCACCGGCGCCATCACCCTCATCCTCACCGGCATCGCTATGCTGACAATCGCAAAAGACAGCTGGTCCCAACCCCTCTTCAAGCTCAAGCTCGCCCTCACCATCATCGTCTTCCTCCACGGCATGCTCATCGGCAGCCGCCGCGTCCACCTCAACCGCTTCTACCCCATCCAGCTCACCCTATTTTTTATAATTATCCTTGTTAGCATCAACATCCCCCATCACCCGAACCGGTCCTAACAGGCCCGACGACATACAGGGACTATCCGGCCTGTACGGATTCACATTCATCCAGGTGGTTCTCTCCTTCTCCGGCAGCCGGCTATCCCCTATCAACCGATTCACCCACGTATTCACGACCTCAACCTCCACTACATTCACACCCTTCTTAACCGCCGAAGAAATATCCACCCTGTATGGCGGCGTCCACGCCCCACCCACATACAATCCATTCACCCGCACTTTCGCCATCACGCCCACCATCCCCAGGTCGAGATACAACGGCCGGCCAACCACCGCATCCAACCGCAACTTCCCCGCATATACCGCCTTCCCCGAATAATACTTGATCGCCTCATCCTTACTCGCCGCCCAATCCGCCAACGAATCAAAAACCACCGCCCCACCCGCAATACCATCAAACTTCACCGTCCACGGCCCCTTCATCTCCGCAACAACACGCATCTCCGGAAAATTCTCCCTCCCCAAACCAACCACACTCCCCTTCCTAAAAACTACAAAACAGCTTCCATTCCTCTCGAGTCGCAGCGGCACCCGCGTCATCCCACCAACTCTCGTAAATTCCGGCAACGCCCGCACCGTCCCCAACAACGGATCCCACAGCTCCGGCAACCCATCCTTCACCCGAAAACTCGGCGTAACGGCAATCTCCCGCCCAGTCTGATTGCTGATAAAATAAATTTCCTCCCTCCCTGTAGTCCGATGAATAAACAACACACTATCACCCGAAACCTGAAAATCCGGCGCAACACCCAACCGCTTCAACAATCCCTCCAGGTCATCCCCCGTCACTACCCTGTTCTTCCACATTTCCCCGGCGACGAGACGAACCACACTATCCGCAACACCATAATCTTCCATACTGGGCGAACGCTCAGGCGCAGGCCCCATCAGCACCCCACCCATCTTAACAAGCTCATACAACCGTTTCAACACCGGGGGCCGCATCGTCTTCAGCTTCGGCAACACCAGTACTTTATATGACAACCCATCCGGCAACGTCCAACGCCCGTCACGAACAGTCAACCTCTTCCCGATCACCTCTGCATTGATATAGTCGTAAGAATACCCCTTCGGCAATTCAGGATCACGCACACCCGTCATCTTCGGCGCGTCCTCCCCGATGAAATAGGCGACATCTGCCACATATCTCCCCTGCCTCAATAGATAATTGCAGCGCTTCAAATAACCCGTCAACACATCCAGCTGGTCAAACCAGACATTATGTCTATTGAATTCGGTTCCAAACCACGCATTGATGCCCGGCAACCGTTCGTCCGGCTGCGAGATAAAAACATGCAACAAAGAATTATTGACCCCCTCGCAGAAGAACCGGTCCCCGCGAGCCTTCAACAACGCCGGGTACCGCCCATACGCATTCCCTCCCGCCGTAAACGATTCCGCAGACACCTTATTCTTCCCATAGATATGCGCACTCGACGAAGCGCTCCTGTTCTCGATATCCCCCAGATCACCTTCAGCCCAGAACTCTCCACCCACCTCATCCGACTGCCCCCCATATTGCAGGAACTCCGCCGGGAAACCCCAGTGCCCATAGTTCTCCAGCCAGGTCGTAAGACCATGCCGATGACTCGCCTCCCGCAGTCCACCCACATAGTCATAAGCCACCCTGTCCGCAACAAATCGTCGAAGGTCCCACAGGAACCGGTCGCTCCGATCCTCACTACCCACAACACGTCCCGTCAGCACAGGGATATAGGGGGTCGGATCATAGCCATAACGGTGCCTGAACGAATCGATCATCCCATCCGTCCAGTTCAGTCCACCCACCTCATAGCTATCTTCTACAACCACCTTAAAAGACCGGCGATCTTCTTCCGGTATCCGCCTCAGCACCTCTCCTATAAATGCGTCAAAATTGGCAAACACCCGCTGCTTATTCATCTTATCTCCCTGCAACCCCGTCCCCTCCGGCGCCGCCGGACTATTCACCACTCCCGTCGGCAACATCCCCGTCCGCGATATCACCCAGTCGCCCGCCGGAACCTCCCACCGCAATTCGCCCTGAGCATCCATATGAGATGAAATATCCACTACCCGACGCGGATCAATAACCAGCGAATTATCGTCCACCGCCGCCTGCACCGGCCACTGATACGCCGACCAGAAAGGATGCGGCGTCGGATGCATCTTGCCACCACTCTTTTCTACATACTGTGCCACCACCGGCTCCCCCGAAAGCTTCAGCGAGGCGATCCCGCTGCCGGGCGTCCAGTGATAAAATACCACACGGAACCCGTGCCCTCTCACCGCCGGCATCGACACCGCCAGTGGCCCGTACGGATTGAAACCCACATTCAGCGCATCATTGCTCCTGTCCATCACGAACTCTGCCACCTTCCGATAGCCACCACCAACCTCCAACACTTCAACAACACCCTCCACCCGCATCGCCCGACGCTCCGGCGCCAGCACAAGACTCCTGACCGTATACGCCGAATCCACGGGAACGGGCACCTCAACCACCGCAGAGTCCCCCGCCCCCAAATGCACATCCCTTACCGTCAACCCATCCCCACGCGACCCGGGAAACACGAGCACGCGAACATCCTGCATACTATCACCTGCCGCAGGCAGCACCGCACGAAAAACCGCGGGCCCATGCACTACCGTATCGCGGGCAGCGATATACCGCATCGCCCCATCTCTCTTTACCCACGGCCCTCCAATCCCGCTCCACCCCGGGCTGTCGAACATCCCAATATCGATATGCAGCCGAGTTGCCGTCTTCAGGGCCACATGCAAAATATCCCACCATTCCGGCGTGAACAGCCGCACCGCGCCATCAGGCGTTCCCCCCACCGTCACATTGCCGATAAACGCTCGATTGATCCCCGCCCTCTCCATCGCCTCCAGGTCCTTCACAACTCCCTCCCGCGAAATATTCCCCGATATCCAATACCAGTAGACGCTCGTCTGTATCGAGTCCGGAGGCGACAAAAATCCATCACGCATATTCTGCCCCCGTGTCACAGGCATCAACAAAATCAGCGCCAGCAGCGCTGCAAAGCATCGTTTGACTATCATTTCCCAATTTACACGCCCGGCCCCTTCTTTTCATCCTGTACCGTCATGGCCATTCCCCCCTCCCTCCGTATATTGCAGTAAGCAACAACTTTATGTTCGACCACCTTTCCAAAAAATTCCCCCACCTGGCCGAAAGGCTCGGCCAATACGCCGCCTTATACGAACAGCTGGAAGTCCCCGCCAGAACAATTCTTCTCAACGAAGGCCAGATATCGCGAAAAGCATTTCATATAAAGAAAGGCTGCCTCCGCCTCTGGTTCAACAACAACGGGGTCGACACGACCTTCCAGTTCGCATTCGAGAACCAGCTCATCTCCTCCGCGGACAGTTTTCGCAGAAATACCCCCAGCCTGTTTTCCATCGAGACGATCGAACCCTCCGTGCTGATGGTGTTGAGTAAAAAGAACTACAACGCCATGATGGCGGACCTCGGCGACGACCCCGTCTTCCTGAACCAACTGGTAGACACCCTCTTTGAAAGACAGCTCTACTATATGCGCGAATTCCTCTCGTTCATACGGGACACGCCCAAACAACGCTACCAGAACCTGATAAAAGACAAGCCGCAAATCCTGCAACGCGTACCCCAGCGCTATATCGCATCCTACCTGGGCATCACCCCCGTCCACCTCAGCCGCATACGCACTCAGCTGCGCATTTCTTAACAATTGTTATCGTCCGGGCCACGACTGCTACGCAATTTTGTATAAAACAAAACAACATGAAAGCAGCAGTCATCACCCGCTTTGGCGAAGTACCCCAATACAAAGATTTCCCCGACCCTGAGCAAACCGACACCCAATCCCTGATAAAAGTAAAAGCAGCCGTTCTCGAAAACTTCGACAAGCTCACCGCGGGTGGCACCCACTATTCCAGCCAGCAACAATATCCTCAATTCCCCGCTGTTGTCGGCACAGACGGCGTAGGCTTGAATGAAAACAACCAGCTCGTAGCCTTCGGCGCGGTCCAACCACCCCACGGCGCATTTGCAGCAACAGTCGCCGCAGGCTTCACCATGCCCGTTCCCGACGGCATCACCCCTGCAAAAGCAGCCGCAATTCCACCATCCGTACTAACCTCGCTCCTCCCGCTAAAACATTCGGCGCAGCTACAACCCGGCGAGACCGTACTCATCAACGGCGCAACCGGCGTCTCCGGAAAGATAGCAGTCCAGGTAGCACGACTCCTCGGCGCCGGCAGGATCGTTGCGACGGGCCGCAATAAAACATCGCTAAAAAAGGTACGGGACCTCGGCGCAGACGAAGTCATCTCCCTCGACCAGGACGACACCACCCTCGCAAAATGCCTGAAAACCGCGGCCGGCGACAACGGCTATGACATAGTGGTCGACTTCCTCTGGGGAAGACCCGCAGAAATACTGATAAATACATTCATCCCGGAAGAACTCGGCTTTCCCAGACACATTACCCGCTATCTCCAGATCGGAGAAGCAGCCGGCTCAGCAGTCTCCCTCCCCGCCTCGGCTTTCCGGACATCCGGCCTGCGCCTGATGGGCATCGGCAAAATTTCCTGGGACACCCTCGGCGAAGAGCTGGCCAACACCTGGCAATGGCTCAAAGAAGACAAATTTGAAATGGACATCGAAGAAGTCCTTTTAAAAGATATATCCTCCGCGTGGCAGCGCAACGACCTGGCCGGAAAAAGATTGGTGCTCGTCCCCTGACAGCCGCGGCGTATCGATAAATGCTTTATCTTTAAAGTAAACACTACCGCGCTGCGCCGCATTGCTGCCATATTGACCCCGATCCTGGGAGGCGTCCTCTTTTTTGCCTCATGCCTCCACAAGACCCGCGAAAACACCGCTGTCAGCTACAACTTTGACATCCGCCCCATCCTCTCCGATAAATGCTTCAAATGCCACGGACCCGACCCCAGCCACCGCGAGGCGCAACTCAGACTCGACATCCCCGACAGCGCCCTCGCGCCCCTGAAGATCACAAAAGGCGCATTCGCCATCGTCCCCGGCAAGCCCGACCAATCTGAGCTGCTCCGGCGCGTGGCATCCCCCGACCCCGACTACCAGATGCCGCCATCGGACTCCCACCTCGGCGCGCTGACGCCACAGGAAATAACCCTGTTCAAAAAATGGATCAGCCAGGGCGCCCATTTTGAAAAACACTGGGCCTTCACCCCTCCCGTCAAGGCCCCGCTCCCCGAAGTCCACAACACAAAGTGGACGCACAACGAGATCGACTACTTCATCCTCGCCAGACTCGAGCAGGAAAACCTCAGGCCCAACGACGAGGCCGACAAGGAACGCCTCCTCAAGCGACTCTGCCTCGACCTCACCGGCCTCCCTCCCACCATCGCAAGAATGGATGCCTTCCTCGCCGACAACAGCGACAACGCCTACGAGCGACAAGTTGACGAGCTCCTCGCCACGCCGCAGTACGGCGAAAAAATGGCGGTCCACTGGCTCGACGTAGCCCGCTATGCCGATAGCTACGGCTACCAGGACGACAATATCCGCACCCAGTGGCCCTGGCGCGACTGGGTCATCCACGCCTTCAACACAAACATGCCCTATGACCGGTTCCTCACCTGGCAGATCGCCGGCGACATGCTTCCCAACGCCAGCAAGGAAGAAATTCTAGCCACTGCCTTCTTCCGCAATCACAAGTATACCGAGGAAGGCGGCGTCGTCCCCGAAGAATACCGCATCGAATACCTCGTGGACAAGACGCGCACCTTCGGCAAGGGCATCCTCGGCCTGACCGTAGAATGCGCCCAGTGCCACGACCACAAATACGACCCCATCTCCCAGAAGGACTATTACTCCCTGCTCGCCTTCTTCAACAACACAAAAGAGATAGGCTATGAAGGCGACGTCAGCGTCTCCAAACCGGCCAAGATGCCGATCCTTAGCTTCAACGACTCCGACGTCCACAATACACTTTCTTTTATCAATAAAAAAGACACCGGCGCGATGACGGTCTCGGTCATGGGCCAGCGGGATACCTTTCGCACGACCTATGTCCTTTCCAGGGGCCGGTACGACGCGCCCAAAGACTCGGTGCAGGCGGCAGGCCTCAAGTCAGTCATGCGGTACGATACCACAAAATTCCCGCGCAACCGCCTGGGCCTCGCCCGATGGACGGTCAGCAGGCAAAATCCGTTGACAGCAAGGGTATTCGTCAACCAGCTATGGCAGGAATTCTTCGGCAGGGGCATCGTAAAGAGCGCCGGCGACTTCGGCATGCAGGGCGACCTGCCCACCAATCCCCGGCTGCTCGACTGGCTCGCGGCTGACTTCATGGAACACGGCTGGGACATCCAACGGCTCGTCCGCCAGATCGTCGGCTCCTCCGCCTATCGCCAATCCACACATGTCACCAAACAACAGCTGGAAAAAGACCCTGAGAACGCCTGGCTCTCCCGCGGTCCCCGGTCACGGCTACCCGCTGAATTCATCCGCGACCTAGTGCTCTCCACCAGCGGACTGCTCGTCCCGACCATCGGCGGGCCAAGCGTAAAACCATACCAGCCCGCGGGCCTCTGGGAATCCGCCACCTCCGGAAGAGGGGTGCTGGCCACCTACCGCCAGGACCACCACGACTCGCTCTACCGGAGAGGGATGTATACCTTTATCAAATTGACAGTGCCTCCTCCGGTCATGGGCATCTTCGATGCCAGCAACCGCGACCAGTGCGAGGTCCGCCGCGGACGAACGAATACGCCCCTCCAGGCCCTGGCCATGCTCAACGACCCCGCCGTCCTCGAAGCCGCACGGGTCCTCGCCCAGCGCCTCGAGTCCGAACCCACCTCAGCAGATAACAAGATCATAAAAGCATTCCGGACCATCGTCTGCCGAACGCCAACCGCCTCGGAGAAACAACGCCTCATCGACTACTACAACGACCAGTTAAAAACATTCCAAACCGACGAACCCTCCGCCCGAAAAACACTGGAGGTCGGCGAATACCCCCAAACAAAGAACATCGACCCGACCATATACGCGGCACTGGCAAGAACGATCGATCTCCTGTACAACCTGGAAGAGACAATAACAAAGACCTGAGAACATGGAAAAAGAGCTACTCCAACACCACCTGCAATTCAATCGCCGCCGCTTCTTAAAGGGGCTCGGCTTCGGCATCGGCGGCATGGCCCTCGGCTCATTGCTCATCCCGGACCTGTTCAGCGGCTCCGACGAAGAGACCGCCGTCCTCGGCCTCCCCCATTTCGCGCCAAAAGCGAAACGGATCATCTATCTCTTCCAGAACGGCGCTCCCTCCCAGCTCGACCTGTTCGATTATAAACCGCTGCTCAATAAAATGCAGGGCGAAGACCTGCCCGCGTCGGTACGCAACGGCCAGCGCCTCACAGGCATGACGGCCAATCAAACCAAATTCCCGCTCGCGGGAACAGCCTTCCGGTTCGGGCAATACGGCCAGGCCAGGGCCTGGGTCAGCGAGCTCATGCCCCACACCGCCAAAGTCGTCGACGACCTCTGTTTCATCAAGAGCATGTATACAGAAGCCATCAACCACGACCCCGCGCTCACCTTTATGCAGACCGGCGCACAGCAGGGCAACCGCCCCAGCATGGGCGCATGGCTCAGCTACGGCCTCGGCAGCGAGAACAAGAACCTCCCCGCCTTCTGCGTCCTCCTGTCAAAAGGCAAGGGCAACGGCCAGGGCGTGTATTCGAAACTATGGTCCAACGGTTTCCTCGACTCCATCCACCAGGGCGTACAATTCAGCAACGGCGAGAACCCCGTGCTCTACCTCTCCGACCCCGACGGCATGGACAGGACAGCAAGACGAAAAATGCTCGACGAGCTGGCCGCCCTCAACACGGAGTCCTACAAAGAGTTCGGCGACCCAGAGATCAGCACAAAGATCCAGCAATACGAAATGGCCTACCGGATGCAGACGGCAGTGCCCGAGATCACCGACCTCAGCAAAGAGCCGGAGGACATCATCAAGCTGTACGGGCCCGAATGCCTCGTACCGGGCACCTTCGCCGCCAACTGCCTGCTCGCCAGAAAGCTCTCCGAGTCCGGCGTCCGCTTCGTCCAGCTCTACCACCAGGGCTGGGACGGACACAGCAACCTGCCGCGGGAAATAAAAGGCCAGTGTAAAGATGCCGACCAGGCTTCCGCGGCCCTCGTCCAGGACCTCAAACAACGCGGCCTGCTCGACGAAACCCTGGTCATCTGGGGCGGCGAATTTGGTCGCACCAATTACTGCCAGGGAAAGCTAAGCCCCGACAACTACGGTCGCGACCATCACCCGCGATGCTTCACGATCTGGATGGCCGGCGGCGGCACAAAGCCCGGCGTCTATGGCCAGACGGACGATTTTGGCTATAACATTGTCAAAGACCCCGTTCACGTCCACGACTTCCACGCCACCGTCCTCCACCTCATGGGCCTCGACCACGAAAAACTAACATTCAAGCACCAGGGCCGACGTTACCGCCTCACCGACGTAGCCGGAAAGGTCATCGACGGCCTCATCGCCTAAAAACTAAAAAAATGCAGCGCCGAAAATTCATCCGCAATTCCTTCCTCGCCCTGTCAGGCATCACCCTGACAAAAGACCTGCTAAAAAAACCCTGCCAGAAAGCATACGGCTACAACGGTATGCTATACACGCTGGATATGGCCTGGAGCAAATGCGACCCCGGGAAATACCCGGTCAACGACTGCCACGAGATGGTCCAGGACGCAAAAGGCAGGATCCTGCTCCTCACCAACGAGACCCATAATAACCTCCTGATCTATGACACCAACGGGCAGCTGATCGACAGCTGGGGACACGATTTCCCCGGCGGACATGGGCTCACCCTTCATGACGAAAATGGCACCGAATTCCTCTATATCACCGACACCGTTCGCCACCAGGTCTACAAGACAACCCTCGACGGCAAGCTCCTCCTCACAATAGACGCTCCGCTCGACGCCGGCATCTACAAAGAGGCAAAAGAATTCATCCCGACCGAAACCGCGATCGACGCCAACGGCGACATCTTCATCGCCGACGGCTACGGCGCCCAGTACATCCTGCACTACGACAGCAAGGGAAAACTTCTTCGATATTTCGGCGGCCGAGGCGACGGCGACCAGCACTTCGACAACGCCCATGGCATCTGCTGGGACACCCGACGCAACGACCATAGCCTCCTCATCACCGACCGCACCCGCAACTGCTTCCGACGGTTCAGCAAAGAAGGCCAGCTGCTCGAGATCCTTCCCCTCCCCGGCGCCTGCGTCTGCCGGCCGGTCATCCACAAAGACCATCTCTATGCCGCGGTGTTGCGCTCACCCGATCTCAAGGCCGAGGGCACCGGCTTCGTGACGATCCTCGACAAGGACAACAAGGTCGTCAGCAATATCGGCGGCAGCGAGCCCCAATACCAGGACGGCCGCCTCCAGCCCATGCGGCAAACAGAGAAGCTATTCGTTCACCCCCATGACGTCTGCGTCGACCGGGACGAAAACCTCTATGTCGCGCAATGGGCGTCGGGAAAAGTATACCCCTATAAACTCAGGCGGGTATAATCCTCCTACAAACTCCGGCGCGTATGACCAACGGCAAACCAGCCCTCCTATACCTCCTGATTGCGCTCAATACCTTGCTTCTCTTCCTTGCCCTGCTGGACAATCATCTCGTAATACCAGTCTGGCTGCAAGTGACAGGGAGGCTTCACCCCATGATCCTGCACTTTCCGATCGTGCTGATCGTGGCGTACACGCTATGTGCGTGGTTCGTACCCAAACACAGGGACCTGTTGCTCATGCTGTCCGCCTTCGCCGCCGTCATCACTGCGCTGGCGGGTGTATTCCTGTCAAAAGAGTCTGCCTACGAAGGTTCGGGCATCCAATGGCACAAATGGCTGGGGACAGGCACTTCGCTGATCCTCCTTTTTCTCTACCTTTTTGCCAGTCCGCACAGACTACTCGCGATCCTTCCCCTCGCCACAGTCATCGTCGCCGGCCACCTCGGCAGCGACCTCACCCACGGTGAAGGCTACGTGCTCGCACCTCTCAAATCCACGATCCGTCAAACCCCACCATTCGACCAGGCGCAAGTCTACACCGACGTCGTTCAGCCGGTCCTCGCCACCCGCTGCATGTCCTGTCACAACTCCAACACAACAAAAGGCGGTCTCGATATGTCCGATCCGCATCTCTTTGCCAAAGGTGGCCGCAACGGTAAACCCTGGGACACCGCAGCAGAGAACATGGGCCTCCTTCTCAGCCGCATCCATCTTCCCCTCGACGACCGCAAACACATGCCACCGGCCAACAAGACCCAGCTCTCCGAGCAAGAGCAAAAGATACTCTATACGTGGATCAAAGACGGTTCACCATTCGACATCAAAGTCACCGACCTTACGCCAACCGATACCCTCCGGATCATCGCCTCCAGCCTCCTCCGGACCGACGACAACGAAACCTTCGACTTCCCCGCGGCCGATGAGAAAAAGATCGCGGCACTTCGCACCAACTATAGAGCAATCACTCCGCTGGCAACGGGCTCACCGGCCCTCGCCGTCGATTTCTACGGAGCAAGCCTCTTCAATGGCGCCCAGCTGCGACAGCTGTCTCCCATAAAACAACAGATCATATCGATCAATCTGGACAAGATGCCGGTCACGGACAACGATCTTTCCGAGCTCGGCTCCTTCCCCAACCTTCGCAAGCTGAACCTCGATTTCACCCGGGTCACAAGTTCCGGCATTCCCCATTTGACCAAACTCCCCCACCTCCAAACCCTCAGCCTGGCGGGCACGGCAACAAAAGCCAGCGACCTCGACCAGCTCGCGGGGATAACCTCTCTGCATCAATTATATCTCTGGAAAACCGGCGTATCCGACAATGCGCTAAAAGCCATACGCCAAAAAAGAAAAGACCTCGAAATTATCACGGGCTTCAACGGAGACACGGTCAGGATCAAACTCAACGGTCCCCGACTCGAGACCGAAGCCCGCATCATCCGCGATACTGCGCTGGTCATCCGCATGCGGCACTATGTTCCCGGCACGACCATCCGTTATACCCTTGACGGCTCCGATCCGGATAGCAACGGTCATCAGTATTCGGCACCCTTCGTCTTAGCCGCTGCCAGCCAGTTCCGAGCAAAAGCCTACAAATCGGGCTGGCTCCCCAGCGATGCCACATCAGCCACCTTCTATACACAAAAATTTCCACCCGATTCCATACACCTCCTCCTCCCTATCGACTCCAACTACCTCAAATACCGTCCCGGCGTCCTTATCGACGCCGACAAAGGCGACCTCAGCTTCGGCAGCGGCAAATGGCTGGGCTTCCACAAGAACGGCCTCTCCGCGTTACTATTCTATCATAAACCCGTCACCCTAAGATCCGTCACCTTCTCCTCCCTCGTCGACATCGGCTCCTACATCTTTCCTCCTATCTCACTCCAGGTCTGGGGTGGCCCCGACGAAAACCACCTCCGTCTCCTGTCCACCCTCACTCCCCGTCAACCCGACTCTGCCTCCGCCTCCCTTCCCTCCCTAACCTCCTATCCTATCTCCTTTCCTCCCACCACCATCCGCTGCCTCAAAGTCCTCGCCAACCCTGTCAAAAACCTTCCCCCCTGGCACCCCGGCAAAGGCAAACCCGCCTGGATCTTCTTCGACGAGCTGCTGGTCAATTGATGGAGGATCGTCCGTCTCTTCAGCCTGGCCTCGTCCCGTCCCTTACTTCTTCTGCTCATTTTCTAAAGTTGACTTGATCAGCTCATCAATTTCAACATTCAGGGGGTCCTCCACCCGTAATAGTATCTTACCGTCTTTGTCAAGCAGGAATTTTGTCGGGTAAGAGCCAACCTGATAGGCCTTTACAATATCCATGGCCCCGGTGCCTTCATCGTTCAATACATGTGTCCAGTTCGCTCCATCTTTTTTTATGGCTGCAAGCCAGACGGCCTTGCTCTTGCTCAGCGGGGTTTTCTGTCCGTGAACGTTTTCGTTTGCTACACCGATAATTTCCAGGCCTTTATTCTTGTAAGCATCATAGAGCTCTTTCAAATGAGGATGACTTTGCCGGCAAGCTCCGCACCAGCTGCCCCAAAAATCCAGGATCACCAGCTTTCCCCTGTAATCACTCAGTCGTATGGTCCTGCCATATTGATCTTTCCGGGTAAAATCCTGCGCCCGCGTACCGACAAGACTTGACTTCTTCCACTCTTCAATTCTATCACGGATACTTTGGGCAGCACGTGTCCTTTTTAGCCGATCGCTCAGCTTCTCATAGGCCGCGGCATAGCTATCGGCGCAATACATGCCACTGTTCTCGTCCAGGGCATACAGGCTGACATACGAATCCGGATGTTCTTCCACAAATTCCTGTTTCATGATCCGTTTTTTCTGAAAGAGCGCAGCAGGCTTCGTGGTAACCAGCTTATAAAAGGCAACGCTATCCCTGACCCTATCCAATGCACCTAACTCTTTTACCAGCGCCGCTTCCCCGATATCCTTCCTCAACAGGGCATTTAACACGTCCAGATCATGTAACACCTCACTCTTGTTTATGCTGTCCTTTGCCAAAAATGCCATCACATCGTCCTGCTTCAGGTCATAATAGGCGCTCATAGCGTCTTTTGTCTCCCCTTGCTGACAAATCCCCAATAAAGGCAGCAGCAGCAAGCCCGATAGTATTATTCTTTTCATACCATACAGGCATCGGTCCCCCCAAAAAGGGTGAAGATCAGTGACAAAATTCTCCTCAATCCTCCGACAAACCCGGCTCTACCATCCCTTCCGCCCTTCCCTCCCTTCAACTGATCAACAACAATCTTTTCAATCCGGATCTTTCCACTGGAGCACGGTGAATGCAAGGAGGGACCTGACTTCCAGGATGATCAACAGCCAGCCTCCATAGGTGACCAACGCCTAAGCTTACCGGCCGTGCTCCAGGGTCAGCCTGATAATGCAGATCAAAGAAATGTTCACTTAAGAAGGATTCGAACCCCGCCGCCGTTCCATGATATAGTTTTCTTAGCTCATCACGCATCTCCGGAATATGTACTTTCATCCTGGCTTGTGAATTCGGCAATATCTCACTCGAATCGCCATAGTAAGTACATAAAAAGGTATCGGTTGGTATCGGGGAGCGATCTACGTGAAAAGAATAGACATCGATCGGAAACACCGGACAGGCATCATCCCGATCATAGTATTTGATCACATTAAGGACAGGCGATGCACCATGAGCCTTCAATAGCTCCAGGTCATTTAAAAGAATTTCCCGGGCAAGCCGCCCTTGTTCACTCAACTTAAGTTCACCAAGTTCCTCCTCTCCGATCGTCGTTATATTTTCGCTCAGCGCCACCTTCCCAACAATCTCCGAAAAATCGCCTGTCAGCCTACGCGTCCAGCAAATCGCATTAACCTCTCCACTAAATGGCGTAGAAACAAGCTCTTGAAAATTCGTGACGCAACGAATTTGATCAATATTATCTTTCATAATGAAATCTACATTGGAGAATATGAAGCTGCTTTTCCTTTACAGCATACACTAGTCTATGCTCATTCGTCTGCCAAACTAATTCCATCAGTCTTCAATTAGCTTGTGTTTAGAAGATTTACCGGAGCGCATTTCTTCGATGGCTTCGTCAAGTCGCTTTTGATTGGCTTTGCTACTTACCAGATGAAGTGTTTCCTGAATGGAGTTGTATTCTTCAAGAGACATAACCACTACATTTTTTCCTTTACTCCTGGAAACCAAAACAATCTCACTATTGTCGTTTACCATATTAAGATTCTCCGCGATATTGTTGCGAAATTCGGTAAAGTTCACAACTTGCAGTACTTATTTAAGCACAAATTAAAGACATTATTTTTGAAACGATCACTTACCCAAACACCGCCCTACAAAATAACCCCAGTTATCCCCAACGACAATATCCTTGATGATGCCAGCCCATCTTACATACCACCAGACCACAAAGAAAATAACCGATCGTCATATCCAGTATCTGGGCGACAAAGAAGCTCGTCGGAAATCCATACCAGTTCCAATAGATCGTGCTTACCGCGGAGCAGGCTGCTACACCAATTAACGTAACGACAAGCACGCGCCTCCAAAACCCCACCCACAGGGACGCAGCTATCAACGTAGCTATCACTGCAGATGCCAGGTTGCTTAAAAATTGTGTTCCTATCTTAGCCGGCGAGAACGGTTCGCCGCCCTTCGCCTTAAAAACCAATAAACCGGTGGGCCCATTGCGAAACTTATTCTCCCAGATCGCGTCTTCCTCCTTTGTACTGTGCCTGAGGTCCTTACTCGGAAAAAAATAAAGACCGTCCTCGTCTTTGTTGGTCTTAAGTGATTCTATAAGTCTGTCCTCGTCCGGCAAGCGCTTAAAGCCCGCGCCGACAAACAACACCATATGTGAAAATCCACCCCAAACAAATAGTACAATGCCTCCCAGCAACGCCGCGCCAACCATTTTCTTTATCCTGATCTGCATAAGAATTTATTTACAATGTCCTATGCAAAATTGGATACAATAACCCAATAAAACCCTGGCCAATTACGACATACTTACCCTTTAATTGCGACAGATCTAACTTTCCCTAACACCGCTGAAATAATAATTCCCTCCTTCATCCTCAAACTCTTCACCAACCGACAGTCCCGAAGCCAAAATCAGCAACCTGTATTCCTCCGCCCCCAACGACCTCGACAGTTGTTCCGTCATTATATCTTTCCATTCCACCTTATAAGAAGGGGCTGTGAATAGCAATTTCCCTCCCGGATGTAGGGCCTCACCCATTTTGGGGATCAATGCCCGCTGACTCTCCCCAGAGAGCAAGAACATTAGGCCAACAGAAACAATCCCATCGAACCTGCGATTAAAAAATAACGACCGTTCCGCCGGCTCACTCGCAACCGGCACATTCGGAAAATTACGCCTAAATTCCGCCACCATCTTCGGCGACGCATCCACCCCATATGCCTTCAGCCCCGCCTCAATCAATATTTTAGTGACCGGGATCCCAGTCCCGCAGCCAAGGTCAAGTACCTCCGCCCCCTTTTCAAAAGTCCCGGCCCAAGCTCGCGCAGTCGAGGCACCTATTCCATTTACCGCCCGCCCTCTCGTTGCGATATAACTTTCTGCGATGCCCTCATATCCATTCGATTCGTCGATCATAGTTAGGTTTGAATACCTAAGATACCATATTCGGTAAACCGGTCCAAAACACCCCCCGACAAAGTCGCATTCCCACCCTTTCACACAGCTCATCACCGCTTACCTTGTACCCACAAACCAATTCCATGCGTAAATTAATTTTGCAAATGCAGGTCTCTCTCGATCTTTTTATTGCCGGCAAATCGACGGGTATGAACTGGATGATCTGGCCCTACACCGGTCCATGGACCTGGGACAAAGAGCTCAAGGACTACTTTACCGGGGTAACCGCCTCCAACGATACCATCCTGCTGGGTTGGGACATGGCCGACGGTGGCTACATCGACCATTGGACCAACATCGCCAGTCAAAAAAACAACGACCAGAACGTCTTTGCAGCGAATGTCGTGGCGGCGCACAAACGCGTCTTCAGCCGGAAAAAGCGCCGGTCCCGCTGGGAAAATACGACCACCACGACCGAAGACCTCGCCACGGAAGTCCTTCGGCTAAAAAACCTCCCCGGCCGGAACATGATTGCCTACGGCGGCGCCACCTTCGCCAATGCCCTGGTCAGGACCGGTCTGATCGACGAGTATCATTTTATCGTCAATCCCGTGATCCTCGGCAAAGGCATTTCCATATTCACAAAAATGGACGACATCCTTCTCCTTGCACCAGCTTCCGCCAGGCTCTATCCATGCGGTATAACGGTCCTGGTCTACAATGTTGCTCATACACCTGAAAAATGAGATATTTGCAGTCTACCACAATAAATGAACCTGCAACTATTAAGAGATAGCACTTTAAAGTTCTCCCCTTTATCCGATGACGACCTTTCGGCATTGATCAGTGTTGCCAGCTACCGGGAGTTCCCCAAAGGCGCCGCTGTATTGAAAGAAGGCGAAGTATGCCGTTTTCTCTATTTTGTCGAAGCAGGCCACTTGCGTACATGGTACAACAAGGACGGCTGCACCATAAATCTCGACTTCACATTCGAGGGAGATTTTACCACTAATCTGCAAAGCGCCAAAAGCCATCAGCCCTCTGAATTGACCATAGAGGCCGGCGAGGACGTGCGTCTGTGGACATTTGAGACGGATAAATTCGAAACCAACTTCGCCAGCAACCGGGAGGTAGAAAGATACCTGAGAAAGCTCCTTGTTCGCATTCTCCTCGCTTCCGAAGAATATAGCAACCTCTATAAAAGATCAACACCTGCCGAGCGCTACAAATATGTAGAGCAAAACAAGCCACTCCTGCTCCAACGCATTTCCCTGTCTCAAATGGCGTCCTATATCGGGGTGAGCCGTGAAACGCTAAGCCGCATGCGCGGAAAGAACAGTGACAGCAGATTGTGACATTTGTCACAGCCCGGAAAATTATTCCTTAAGATATTTGGCACATGGAACAAAAAGCTCAAAACACCGCCCTCCTTGTAATGGACATCCAGGTCGGAATAATCGCCAATTTCGCCCAGGTCGCCACAGAATTAGTCAATGCCAACAAAAAAGCAATTGCCCACGCCCGTGAGCAAAAAATGCCCGTAATATTCATTACTGTTGGCTTCAGACCGGGTACGCTGACAACAAGATCCAACAACAAAGGCTTTACCGCCGTCAAAGAAAGAGTGGCCAATGTAGATATGAACGTATTTACAACGGTAGTGCCCGAGCTCGGCAAGCAACAAGACGAACTGCACATAATGAAACGCGGCCTGAGCGCATTCGCAGGCAGCGACCTGGAAATGGTCCTAAGATCATTTGACATTCACCACCTCGTCCTCACCGGCATTTCCACCAACGGCGTCGTCCTGTCAACCCTCCGCGAAGCCACAGACAAAGACTACCAACTAACCGTGCTGTCCGACTGCTGCGCCGACGCCGACGAAGAAGTGCACAGAGTCTTGACTACCAAAGTATTCCCAAGACACGCGGACGTAATGACTGTAGCTGAATGGGTAGGATAGCCCTTCTGTTTTACCCAATCCCCCTCCCTGCTCAAAATATAACCCCTCATTTTCCGTTTAGATCCCGTAACGTCTTACACCCTAAATGAAGCACCGACTCAACCTGCGTCTGATCCTGGTTCATTCCATAGCGGCATGGTTACTTGCATATGCATGCGACCTGTCCCGTTATTTTCGCGACGTCCCTTTCCTGAAAATGCTGATAAAAGGGGATAATAATTTGACCTTACAGTACATCAAAAGCAGCAACTGGACCACACAGGATTTCGTCGCCTACGTCTACTTCGTAAACGGGACCTGGATGACAGGGTTGCTCCTGGCTTTTATCATCTCTCTGTATGTCGCCCTAAAACATCGCTGGTGGTGGATCAACTCCTTGATCGCTGTTACTCTGGTTTACATTATTTCCTTTACGGTCGCTCACTATACTCACGCTGTACCGTTTTCGACAGTGTATAACTTCCCATTTCCCGCTTCAATAGCCTCATTCATAAGCGTAGGGATATTGTGTTTGATTGGCGGCGCCCTGCTGTTCTTCTCGCCAAAGATTAACACATTAATTGAAAAGCCTGTTTAATTTATCCAGTCCCGGGTACGCTCATTCAACGGGATATTGCCCTATCGCTTCAACTCCCTCGCTGGTAAATCTTAGTATCTCCGTCGTTATAGGATAGCCGGAATTCCTATATTCTTCCACGACTGTGGAACCGAGCCGGGATGAGAAGAATTCAAGATCTTCCTCCGGGAAAACATAGCAAAAATCCCTTACCGGGATCACCGCATAGAACGGGAGTCCAAATTCGGCACCAAGACGGCGTTGCATTGCCGGAGAAAATAATAAGGTTGCTTTTAGGTTTGGCTGTTCATGTCCTATAAATCCTAGCCTGTGTCCATCGATATCTTCTATCTTAATTACTGCCGAATTCGATAGGCTATCTGCGTTCTGATCGGCCAGTTTCATCAACTGGTTCAAACTAACCCCCCATTTCGTTATATCTTCATTTGCCAGCCAGGAATATCTCCTTCCATCATAGTGCGAATAAACCTTATCAAACACGTCCGTTACAGGCAAATGAATGACGGATTTAAAATCGTGGTCATTGGGAGATAACGAAACATAGATATGGTCCTTCACATCTTCCCATATCTCCGGCATCCCCACCGAATAACTAACAATAGTATTTACCAACTGGAAGATATGCGACTCGTCTTTGTCTCTCTCAAAATTCCGTCGAACATTGTCGAGACTCACTTCCAATGTCCAATCACCCTGCGAAATATAGATCAAACCTGAATCATCTACTTTGTCAATGGTTATCCCATTCGCTTCAATTGCACTTTTGAATTTTTGAAATACAATGTCTTCGTTCATTTTGATAAAATTTTGTTCGGGAGTATTACCAAACCAGAAACATAATCCTCAATCCTCCCCTCCACGATCGTCAATTTCTCGGGATCGGGATAATTGCTATTATTAACCAACTCCACCTTCTCTTTACTACTAAAAACCTTCTTTGGCTTGATCTTCTTTCCCTGAACAAATGCCTCCAGGATCAATATCTCATCTCCGATCCCCCGCCCCTCAACGATCTCGAACTTGTCGCTCGGAAAATTATCACTCTCAAAAAAATCCTGACCACCAAATGACAAAACTCTATTCCCCTCCAATTGAAAAAGATAGAGCACCCCTTCGTCGTCCACTTCCTCCAACATATAGAAGGTATCCGAATTCACTTCCACAACCGTTACCAGATTCTTCTCTTTCAAATAAGCAATGCTCTTCCTCCTTCTATTCCCTTTCACACGTTGTTCGACTACAACCCAAACACCAATTCCAATATAAATTGCCATTATCAAAAGCAGGCCGTTCCCATCCTTCGGCTCCCTGAAATAAGCGATCGATCCAACTACCAGGGCAAGGAACGTCCATACGACGAGAAATCGTATCCCATATCTTCGTTTTCTATCCAGCCGGGCTAGCTGAAGCTCCAGTATATTCAATTCTCTCTCCTGTAAGGGCCTTTCGAATTTCATGTTTTCTTAATTTGTCCTAATTGCGGCCTGCAATCTTTATTTCAGAATAGGATAGTGCTCCAATTCATACAATTTGATGAGAATAGACCAAACCTCAAGCTCATCCGATTCTTTCGATTCCGGTTTAACGTCGCTTTGCATCAGCTTATAAACACGCACCAATGCCTTTTCATATTGACGGTTTTTTTACCTATCACAAAAATATAAACGTTACCAGATCAGTATTCAACTATTTACCCCCTCCGTACACTCTCTGTATCATAACCGTACACCCCTACCCCACCAAAAACAACAAATCCCATTGATAATAAACCCCTTCCCACACCGGCCCCAAATATGTTGCAAAAAAAACTCAACAGTCCCTCCAACTAATTCAACTAACGCCCATGTTCAAAAGCTACTGGACCAGCGCCTGGCGCATGCTCATCCGCAACCGCATATACACGCTGATCAACGTCCTCGGCCTCGCCCTGGGTATCTGCGCCTGCCTCGTCATTTCAGCCATCATCCGCTATGAGTTCAGCTTCGACCGCAACCATCCAGACGGCCAGCGGATCTACAGGCTCAATTCCTACGAGCAGCTGCTCAAAGACGAGCCGGAGCACATGGTTCCCTTCGTCCTCGCCCACATCCCCGACGCCATGCAAAAGGATATCCCCGGCATCGGGACCATAGCCCCCTACCATATCCTGGGCAAAGACACCACCATCGTCGCCGGACCGGAATACCTCAGGATCATGGGCTACACCTGGCTGGCTGGCGATAAAGAAACTGCCCTAAAAAACCCGTTCAGCGTCGTCCTCACCGAAAGCAGCGCAAAAAGACACTTCGGCCAGCAACCCCTCAATGCAATAATAGGCAAACCGATAACCTACCAGGACAGCTTGCACGTCAACGTCAGCGGCATCGTCCGCGACTGGCCCGAAAGAACCGACTTCCCTTACACAGACTTTATCTCCCTCTCTACCATCGACCACAGTTTCCTTTTCCAAACCTTCGGACTCGATCCGCAGAGCAAATTTCCGGCGACAGCTTCCGTATTAATAAAAATCACCCCCACAGCCAACCCCGCCAACATCCAGACGGCCCTGTCGGCCCTCTACCACAGACGCGACGACGACAGAGGCCTCTACCGACGTATCGCCCTTCAAAAGCTCACCGACGTCCATTTCGCCGCTCCCGGCTTTGACGACGGCAGCATCAAAACAGCGCAGCTCTCAACCCTATACTCCCTGCTAAGTATAGCCGGCTTTATCCTGATACTGGCGATCATCAACTATATCAACCTTGCCACGGCGCAATCGCTGACCCGGGAAAAAGAGATCGGTATCCGCAAGGTCATGGGCAGCGGCCGAACAAACCTCATGCTCCAGCTCCTGACCGAAACGCTTCTGCTAACAGGTGCAGCCGGGCTGCTCGCAATAATAGCCGCGAAACCCGTCCTCAGCGCATTCAAAGAATTCGTCCCGCAGCAGCTCAACTTCACACCATACTCACCCATCAACCTGCTAGCCGTCACCATCATCACCATCACCGTCACATTATTCGCCGGTCTCTATCCGGCAAAGATATTATCGGCCCACTCGCCAGTGGACAGCCTCAAAGGTCCGGGAGCCCCAAAAACCAGCAGCAAATGGCTGCTAAGAAAAGGGCTCATCGTATTCCAGTTCACCGTTTCGCTGATCTTCATCATCGGCACATTCGTCATAGGCCGCCAGATCAGCTATATGCTACACAAAGATCTCGGCTTCCGGTCGGACGCCATCATTCTATTTGATACCAGCGAAGGCAGGGACAGCCTCGCCAAGGTCAAGGTCCTCCAAAGATCCATCCGCCAGCTGCCCGGTGTAGCCGACGTCTCACGTTCGAATATGCCGCCCTCCGGCATGGACCGCGGAATCTTCACCATCCGCTACCTCGCAAGAAGCAACGACCCCATCCGCGTCGAAGGAATTGAGGCGGACGAACACTATATCCCGCTATATGATATCAGACTATTGGCGGGCCGCAACCTCTTCCCCAGCGACACGATGAAAGAGGCCGTGATCAACGAAAATCTCTCCAACCTTCTGGGCTTCAAAAACCCCAACGATGCCATCGGCAAACAGCTGCATACCTGGAACAGAGATATCTCGATCGTCGGCGTAGTAAAAGACTTTCACAAATACTCCTACAAAGAGCCGATCCGGCCGCTGATGATCGTGGCCATGGCCTGCACCGACCTGGCCGTACGCCTCCAAACAAAAGGGAAGTCCACCGATGAAGCAAAAAGCACCCTCGCCCGCATCGAACGTCAATGGAAAGCCTTCTACCCCCACCAACCATTTGAATACGATTTCTTCGACGAAGATCTGAAAAAATTCTACCAGCGGGAGGAGACCATGCAATGGCTGCTGAACATCGCCACCGCAATAACCCTCTTTATCAGCTGCATCGGACTATTTGGCCTTACGCTCTTCACAACCCAACGGCGCACAAAAGAAATTAGCATCCGAAAAGTGATGGGCGCAGACGTAAAGGATATCCTGTTACTTCTGAGCAAAGACTTCATACGACTCGTCTTCCTTGCCCTCGCGATCGCCTCGGCGGGAGGCTGGTGGCTCACTAACCACTGGCTTGAGGATTACGCATACAGGATCACCATCGGCCCCACACCATTCCTGCTCGCCGGCGGCGCGCTGATGCTGCTCACCGTCCTGACGGTCGGCCTCCAATCCCTGAAAGCGGCAACCGCCAATCCCGTCGAGTCCCTGCGCAGCGAATAGCTCGCCCTGGAATAGCTTTTGCATATCCAATTATCTTAGTCCTCTATTGTTTTGACCACGCTTAAACCCTTTTTTATGCCAGACAATCACCTCCTAAAAGGAACACAGGATCGCTCCAAAGTCAGCGGACTGGAGTCTTACGAAGTGGAATACCTTCATCAAAAATTCCCATGGCTTTCCCACCAGACAGTCAAAGAAGCAGTCGATAAATACGGCCCAAATCGCGACAAAGTCGAAGCCCAGCTGGTTCGGCTTACCGGCCCCCACAATTGATACCTCGGCTTGCCTGCGGCCCGGAATTTTGTATCTTTATCAGCCGCAGCTATGACCAGAACTTACAACCGGCGTCTTTGGGTGCTGGCCACATTCTTACTAACACTTCTAAAAACCTCGCATGGACAGGTAAAAGCCGGACAGCTGGATAGTCTGTTACAACGCTACAGCGTTTGCACGACCGACACCGGCAAAATATCCCTCCTGCTCAGAATAGACAGCATTTATTGCTTCAAGCTCCCGAATACCCGGGCCGCCATCGACAGTAGCATCTCTATCGCCCGCACCATCCGGCAATTGGGCCAGAATACCCGCAACCAAAAGGCCTACGAGGACGGAACACTGATCGAGGCAAAAGCCCTCGCCAAACGCAAGGATATCCCCCGGGTCCGACAGATCATAAATTCCTCCACCGGCGGACTAAAAATATGCCTACTCCAAGACCTGGCAGAACACTATCTGTTCAGACCCGGCGAGCTGAAAGAGAACCTCGACAGCTCCTACCCGTTCATCCGCCAGGCCGTCTCGCTCAGCGACTCCCTCCATCTCGAAAAATGGATCGTAGAGTCTACCTGCCTCCTGGGGAAATACTATTACTCTACCGGCAATATCGCGGAAGGAAAAAAATGCTTTCTCAGCATCATAGAGGGCTTCCGGCAAACCGGCGATAAGTCCGCCGAAGCCCACTGGTGGGACGAGCTGGGCAACTATATTCCTGATACCGACAGCACCTACGCTGACGAGGTCAACGCCTTTCAGCGGTCCCGCGACATGTACCGTCTCCTCGGGAACAAGAACGAAGAGAGAAGCGTCTTGCTTCACCTGGCATATATCCAGCAGCGCCACGGAGAGATCGACCTCGCCGAAAAAGAATTTTTCGAAATGCTCCGTCTGGCAAAAGAGGTCGGTAACAAGAACCTGTGGAGGGCATACATCCCCCTTTCCGGGATCAACCTTGCCAGGGGCGACTACAACAAAGGCCTTTACTACGCCCGCGAAGGCGTCAACAGCGTCGAATCCAGCGGAGAATACAATTTTCGCGGCATAGCCTGGTTCCAGCTGGCCGAAGCCTACCGGGTGCTTGGCCAGACACAGAATAGCCTCGACAGCTATCAGACCGCGCTGGACGGCCTCGTAGCCAGAAGAGCCCACTTCCTCTATGCCATAATGGGCAAGATCACCGGGCTGATGCTTCAGCAATCCAGACCTGCCGACGCGCTCGCCTTCTTAAAGGAGCACATCAAAAAAGATCCCCCCGTTCGCTTCGAAGATAAAGAGATCGTGGCCGCAGCCATAGGCAACTGCTACGACGCCCTCGGCAATTATCCTGCAGCCGAGAAGAAATACCAGGAAATGATGGCCCTGGATTCAATGGAAGAAATGCACCGGAACAAAGAGCCGTTCCCCGACAATGACGGCGCCAACGTCACCACCTCTGCCGCCAACCTGCTGATCGGAAAATTCTATGTGAAGCAACAAAAATTTCAGCTCGCAAAACCCTTTTTGACCAGGTCGCTCACAGACAAATTATTTACCCCTCCGCTCGAACAGCTTCGCGACGCATACCTCCTCCTCTTCAAGGCCGACTCGTCCCTCGGCAACTCAAACCTTGCTATCCGGGAATACCAGGCCGCCACAGCCCTCAACGACTCCATCTATACTATCGCCAAGAGCCGGCAGATACAGGAAATGCTCATAAAGTATGCAACGGAAAAAAAGGAACAGGACCTCAACGTCCTCCGGGCACAACAACAGACACAGACCAAAGATCTCCAGCGAACCGCGCAGGCCCGGAACTACACCTACGCAGTCGTCCTCATCCTCCTCGCCCTCGTGGGCGTTGTCTACAGCCGGTATCGGCTAAAACAAAAGAACAACCGGCAACTGCAAACCCTCGTAAGAGAAAAGGAATGGCTGGTAAAAGAGATCCACCACCGGGTAAAGAACAATCTGCAGATGATCATCAGCCTGCTGAACACCCAGTCCAAATACCTCGACACCCACGCGTTTCGCGCCGTTCAGGATAGCAAAACACGTATGCAGGCCATCGCCCTGATCCACCAGCGGCTTTACCAGCCCGACCAGCAACACGCCGATATAAATATGAAAGAATATATCGAAGAGCTGACGGGCCACCTCCAACAGTCCTTTGGCGACTCCACCCGCGTCCACTTCGACCTGCAACTTCAAAACATCCGTCTCGACATCGCACAGGCCGTTCCGCTCGGACTCATCCTCAACGAGACCATTACCAATTCCCTGAAATACGCATTCCCCGAAGACAGTCCCGGAAAAATAACCATATCCCTGCATGCTGATCCGGAAACCACCATTAGCATGACCATTTCGGACAATGGCTGCGGCTTTCCCCCCAACCTGGCCCCCTCCGAAACAAGATCACTCGGCCTCCAGCTGATCCAACTGTTGGCCGAGCAGCTCGACGCCAATCTCACGATCAACAGCAAGCAGGGCGTGTCGATAACCCTCGTCTTCCAACAGCTGATTTCCTCTCAGACCTCACCATCAGTATCCCGCGCATCCTGACCGGAGCCCCCAAAACAACACTTCCCAAAAAAAATATTTGTTTCCTTAAACGTTTAAGGTATATTTGTGCTTAAGCGTTTAAGGTTACTATGCTAACATGCTGAAAAACATGTCTATAGGAAATCTGAAACGTTTAAGCAACCTTGCCATATCCTATTATCAAACGATTGTTACACTCACTTTAAAAAACCAACAACAATTATGAGACGATTGCTGGCGATTCTCCTAGGCCTTGCCATGTCGTTCCTCTCCGCAAACGCCAACGCGGCCCCCGGGAACCTCTTCTTCAAAAAGATTACCGGCAAGGTATACAACTCAGACGGCTCCCCCCTTTCGGGCGCAACAGTCAACTTCAAAGGCACTACCACCTCCGTCACCACCGACGCAACAGGCGCTTTCTCCATCGATCTTCCTGACAACAGCACTAACCCGATCCTGATCATCTCCGCCGTCGGCTACGGCACCAGGGAAGTCTCCGTCAAAGGCTCCACCCACTTCGACGTCGTCCTCGACGTCGATATCAAAAAGCTCAGCGACGTCGTCGTCGTCGGCTACGGCACCCGCCAACGCAAAGACCTCACCGGTTCCATCGCCTCGGTATCCGCCGCACAGATCGAACAACGCCCCGTCAGCTCCTATGAAGACGCCCTCGCCGGCACCATACCCGGTATCGACGTCGCCCCACGCAGCGCCAAACCGGGCAACATCTCCGAGATCACCATCCGCGGCATCGGCACCATCTCCGGCGACCGCGAACCCCTCTTCGTTATCGACGGTTTCCCAACCGACGCCAACAACGCAGCAGCAATAAACCCCGCCAACATTATGTCCATCGACGTCCTCAAAGACGCTTCCTCCACCGCCATATACGGATCGAGAGGCGCCAACGGCGTGGTGATCATCACCACAAAGTCCGGCAAATCCGGCCTCTCCAAAGTCGACGTCAGCCTCAAGACCGGTTTCGCCAAAGTCAACAAACACGACTTCTATAAAACACTCAACGGAGCCGAATACACCGAATGGTATAAGGAGAAGGCACAGTTCAACGGCGACCCCGTCCCCTCCTGGATCACCAATTGGGACGGCACCAATACCAACTGGCAGGACCTCATCTATCGCACCGCCCCATTCCGCGACTACAACCTCACGGTCTCCGGCGGCAGCGACAAGCTCAGCTATATGTTCTCCGGCGGATTCCTCAACCAGGACGACATCCTCCTCAATGCCGGCTATGACCTCTATTCGGCCCGCATAAAAATGGACTACCACGCCTCCAAAAAGATCACCATCGGGATCAACCTCGCACCCAGCTTCACCGTCCAGCGCCTCAGCGCACCGGAGGACGACTTCTCTGCCCTCGCCGGCGCCGCCCTCCTGCTGCCCCCGATCATCCCGGCCTACAACAAGGACGGTACGCCTTCGGACCCCAACAGCTTCGGCATCCTGAACAAGGCAATGGCTAACCCGTTAACCATCGCAGCCAACTACCACCAGTCCAACAAGAATTTTTATCTTTTGTCTAACGCCTATGTCCAGGTGGACATCCTGAAAGGACTGTCCTTCAAAAGCTCCCTCGGCGCAGACCTCACCGACGGCAACTACCGGCTGTTCCAGGCCCAGGGCCTCAACGGACAAGCGCTGTACCCCGTCACCGCGCTCGAGCTCAGCAACGCCCGGACACTCAACTGGCTCAACGAAAACACACTCAACTATAAAAAGACTTTCGCAGAGGACCACAAGCTCGAGCTCCTCGCCGGTTATACCGTCCAGAAAGTCGACTTCACCCAGACAGGCGCCAACGCCAATACCTTCTCCAGCAACCTCGCCCAGACCATCGGCTTCGGCGCCAACCAGAGCGCCTACTCCAACGCCACCGGCAACACGCTGCTGTCCTACCTCGCCCGCGCCAACTATTCCTATAAAGACCGCTACCTGCTGACGGCCACCATAAGAAGAGACGGCAGTTCCCGCTTCGGCGCTAACAAACTCTGGGGCGTATTCCCCTCCGTCGCCGCCGCATGGAACCTCTCCAACGAAGATTTCATGATGAACATCAAAGCCGTCGACCACGCCAAGATCAGGGCCAGCTACGGCATCTCCGGCAGCAACTTCATCGGCGACTTCACTTCCAAATCCAGCCTCGTCTCCATCAACCACTCCTTCGGCGCCAACAACGTCGTCGGCTATGTCAACGGCGACCCGGGCAACCCCAACCTCTCCTGGGAAAAATCCAAACAGCTCGACCTCGGCCTCGACCTCGGTCTCTGCAACAGGATCAGCGCCACCTTCGACTATTTCAGTAACACCAGCGACGGCCTCCTGCTGAACGTCAACGTCCCTACATCTACCGGCTACAGCGGCGACCTCGAGAACATCGGGAGTATGCGCAAATGGGGGCTTGAGCTCTCCGCAAACGCCAGCATTATAAAGAAGAAAGACTTCGGCTGGGACATCGGCTTCAACGTCACCCACCTGAAACAAAAGGTCCTCAAGCTCGGTCCCACCGGCGCGCCGCTATACCAGTTCTTTGCGGTGCTGGAGACGAAGATCGGCGGCCCGCTCGAACAGGAACACGCCCTCCAGCAGATCGGCATCCTCTCCCAGGCCGACATCAACAATCCGAAAGTGGCTAAAAAGGCCGTCGGCGACAAGGCAGGAGACTATAAATTCCTCGACGCCAACAACGATGGCTTTATCGACGCCTTCAATGGCAACGACGGCGTCCTGGTCGGCGACAACAACCCCCGCTGGCTCTTCGGCTTCAATACTAGCTTCCGCTACAAGAATTTCCGCCTTACCGCCCTCCTCCAGGGCCAGCAGGGCGCCAAAATGCTCGACTTCGTCTACCAGATCATGAGCCTGCATACCTACAACACCAACATGGACCACTTCTTCTATGACGGTCGCTATATCTCGGAAGCCAATCCAGGCAACGGACACACGCCGAGAGCGGGCTACAACGACGTCGGCGCCGTCTCCTCCTGGGAAGTCCAGAAAACAGACTACCTCCGCATCCGGAATATCAACCTGTCCTATACCTTCCCCACCGACCTCAGCCACAAGCTCCTGGTCAACGACCTGAGGGCCTACGTCTCGGTCGAGAACCTTTATACCTTCAAACAATATCGCGGCGGCAATCCGCAGGCGGTCCGCAACGGCTTCGACACCCAGATCTTCGGTGACCACAAAACCCTCGGTCTTAACTCCGTCGCCACCGCTCCCCTTCCCCGGATATTTACTCTAGGTATCAATTTCTCATTCTAATAACGACAATTACCATGCGAAATACAATCATAACAACGGCCACCCGCATAACACTCACCCTGCTATGCGCAACAACCATCCTGCCCGCCTGCAAAAAAGACTTCCTCGACGTAGTCCCCACCGACCGGATCCCCAAGGAACAATTCTTCAAGAACGAGGCTGACATGACCGCCGCCATATACGGCGTCTACGCCGCGCACGAAAACCTGTACACCGGCTCCGAACTCGCACTATATAACCTCGAGGAAACTCGCTCCGACAACACCAACCAGGACTTCGGTCGCCAGGCCGAACACAAGGCCGTCGATAATTTCACCGTCCAGTCCGGAAATACCTCCATCACCGGCATGTGGGCCCTGGCCTATAATGTCATCAATCTCTGCAACGCCGTCGTCGACCGCGCTCCGGGCGCCACGATGGACGCGACAAAAAAAGCCGGCATAGTCGGCGAAGCACAGTTCATCCGCGCCCAGGTCTACTTCCTTTTATTACAGGACTACGGCCCCGTCCCGTTAAAGATCCACGAGACAACATCGCTCAGCGGCGACAACAACCAGACCCGGGCCACCTCCGACTCCGTATACGGCCAGATCATCGCCGACCTGCAGTCCGCCGCGACCAACCTTCCGGCCAACTACACCGGCGCCAACATCGGCCGCGCTACGTCTTACGCCGCCAACGCCCTCCTCGGAAAAGTGCTGCTCCAAAAAGGCGACGCCGCAGGCGCACAGACGGCCTTGAGAAAAGTAGTCTTCTCAGGCACTCCCTATTCCCTCCTACCCAACTACGCCAGCCTCTGGACACCCGGCGTCAAGAACTCACCCGAATCCATATTCGAGATCCAGTTCCTCCCGCCCCTCAATGGCTGCCCCTTCTGGAATTTCTTCGCGCCCCCGACCCTCAACGTCCCCGGAGGCACCAACGGCAGCACTTCGCCGAACACACCTACAGCGGACCTGATCGCCGCCTATGAACCCGGGGACAAAAGACTCGCAGCCTCCATCGGCTATGACCCCAACAACCAACCCTATATCCTGAAATTCAAAGACCCCGGCGTAGCAGTCGGCAACGACGCCAACACCGATTTCCCGATCATCCGCTATGCCGACGCAATGCTCCTCCTGGCGGAATCGCTCGGCGAATCGCCCGAAGCCTACTCTCTGATCAACGCAGTCCGGGCACGCGCCGGCCTCGCAGCTATCAGCTCCGCCACCCCGGGCACATTCATCGCAAAACTGATGCACGAGCGGCAGGTCGAACTTGCCTTCGAATGCCACCGCTGGCATGACCTCCTCCGCATGGGCCAGGCCTCCGCAATAGCGATCATGAACGCCAACCTCGCCCACGAATTCCCGGGCAACAATATCAGCATCGACGCCCACAACCTTATCGCGCCGATACCCAATACCGAACTACAGACAAATACCCTGGCAAAACAAAATCCCGGTTACACCAATTAATTTGTCACACATGGTGATTAGAACACTCATCCTTATTCTTGGCATTTCGTCCCTGGTCCTGTCGGCACACCCCGCCGCAGGCCAGGCGACGATTCCAGCCGGGCTCCAGCCGTTCGTCAAAAACATCAGCGCGGCAAACCTGGGCCAAACCACGCCCACTATCCGCTACGACCAGACAGAACCCGGCATCACCCATGTCCTCATCACCTGGGACTTAAAAGACTCCGTCCAACAGGACGACCTCAAAATAAACATCACCCCCGCCTTCCAACCCATCTTCCACTGGGCCCCGCACCTGACACCGTCGGACAGCAATATCATCGCCCAGCACGTCTTCCGCGCGCCGGCGCTGATCGTTCAATCAGCAACCAGCCAACTCACTCTCCTACCCGACCTCGACCTCCTGAAACACGCCGCCAACCAATGGTACCTCGACCTGAACGCCCCCGACAACCTCCTCACCATCGGCCTCAGCAACTCCCACATAAAAGAGCACGTCCTATATTATAAAAGACCGGGCGCCCGATACGCACCAGGTCAACACAACCTCGGCTTCTACCTCATAACAAACACCGATCCGGACCACCTGGCCGATCCCTGGCGCGCGCCCCTGCAATTCTACTGGCAAAAAGAAGCCACCGCCCTCTATGCCAAAGGCCAGCCGCTGCCCGCAAAAAACATCCCCGGCTACGTCGCCCAAACCTACAACTGGGCGTTCAACAGCTGGAAGAAGAACGTCTGGCAGGAATTCACGCTCAACGGCAAAAAGGTCGGCGCCCCCGTCTTCATCGTCAATGTCACACAAAGCCCCAACTATAAAGGCGAGATCAACGAACGCGAAACACGCGCCATCTGGAACCAGGCCTGGTTCAGCTCACTACGCTCAGCCTCGGGCCTCTACCGCTACGCCAAAGAAAAACACGACACCACCCTCCTCCGCTACGCCAATGAAACAAAAGAGCTGGCCCTCAACTTCCCCCAAACACATGGGTTCTTCCCCGCAGTCATCGCCACTCCCATGGAGACCATCACCAAAGACGGCAAGCACCTGAGAAGATCCACCGGCTGGGACCATTACTATTTTGCTAACAGCGATCGCAACCCTTTCACCAATGATCTGAAAAGATCCCCCTACCACGTCCTCGATATGAGCTACACCGCCCTGCTCATGCTCCGCTGGTACGACGAGCTCGAAAAAGATCCACGCCTGCTGACATACGCCCGCACCTACGCCGACGCCCTGCTGACAATCCAACGCCCCGACGGCTTCTTCCCGGCCTGGCTTACACTCGACAGCCTCCGACCCATGGGCGCCCTCGACCAGTCACCCGAAACGTCCATGTCCGTTACCTTCCTCCTGACGCTCGCCCACCTGACCAACGACCAACAATACGCAACAGCCGCCTACAAAGCCATGCAGGCAGTCATAGACAACAATATCCCACAGAACCAGTGGGAAGACTTCGAGACCTATTGGTCCTGCAGCCGCTACGGCTCCGATACCCTCGTAGGCCGCAAGGTCCCCCGCAACGACATGTACAAACAGAACACCCTCTCGATGTATTACACGGCCGAGGCGCTCTACGCCTGCTATCAGGCCACCAACAAACCCACCTGGCTGCAACTCGGCCGCCGCGTCCTCGACCTTATGCTCATGTACCAGGCCACCTGGCAACCCCCATATATGTACGTAAACGTACTCGGTGGCTTCGGGGTCATGAACGCCGACGGCGAATGGAACGACTCCCGCCAAAGCCTGTTCGCCGAGCTGATCCTGCAATACGGCCAAACCCTAAACCAAACAGAATATACCCAGCGCGGCCTCGCCGCCCTCAAAGCCTCCTTCATCATGATGTACTCACCGCTGAACCCCAGGACCCTGCTGCAATACCAGCGGAAATGGAACTTCTTCGGCAAGGAAGACTACGGCTTCATGATGGAGAACTACGGACACGAAGGCACAACCAACTCAGCCGGCATCGGCATCGGAGAATTCACGATCTTCGACTGGGGCAACGGCGCAGCGGCAGAAGCCTACCTGCGCATAAAAACCCATTTTGGAAAACAATGGCTCGCTGAAAATTTAAAATAACTACAACATGAAAAAAGCTTGTCTTCTCTACCTCTCTCTATTAGGCCTCATCACGGTCAATGCCCAAACTAAATTCAACGGCATCGACGCCGACATGAGCAACATCTTCCGCCTGTCCGACGCGAAGACCCGTTCCATCAGCCCTGAGAACTTCAACGGAGCAAAAGGCGCCGGCGGCATGGCCGAAAAAGGAACCGGCGAGCACGCCGCCCGCGACCTGGGCAGAGGCTGGAAGATCAGCCCCAGCGTCGTCATCAAAGCACATACTACCTTCACCATCGCCGAGATCAGCGGCCCCGGCTCAATCCAGCACATCTGGATGACCCCCACCGGCGTATGGCGTAATTCCATCCTCCGCTTCTACTGGGACGACGAATCCACACCCTCCGTCGAAGCGCCCGTTGGCGATTTCTTCTGCATGGGCTGGAACAAATACGCCTCTCTCCAATCTCTCGCCGTCTGCGTCAACCCCGGCAGCGCGTTCAATTGCTACTGGCCCATGCCCTTCCGCCGCAAATGCCGCATCACCATGGAGAACATCGACGACGCCGACATGACCCTCTACTACCAGGTCGACTACATCCTTACCGAAGTGCCCGCCGACGCCGCCTACTTCCATGCTCAGTACAGACGCACCAACCCCCTCCCTTACAAAACTGACTACACGATCCTCGACAGCGTCCAGGGCAAAGGCCAGTACGTCGGTACCTATATCGCCATCGGCGTACACAACGACGGCTGGTGGGGCGAAGGCGAGATCAAATTTTATATGGATGGCGACACCCAATGGCCCACCATCTGCGGAACAGGCACAGAAGACTACTTCTGCGGATCATACGACTTCGATACCAGAAAGAAGAATGAGGCAGGCGTAGAGCAGACCGCCTATACCGAATTCTGCACGCCCTACACAGGCCTGCCGCAGGTCATCCGCGGCGACGGCCACTACGGCGTCTCACAGCGTTTCGGCCTGTACCGCTGGCATATCAAAGACCCCATCCGCTTCGAAAAGAACCTGAGAGTCACCATCCAGGACCTCGGCTGGCGCAGCGGCGGCAGGTATCTTCCCCTCCAGGACGACATCTCCTCTACCGCATTCTGGTACCAGGCCGAGCCACACGCAAAATTCCCCGCGCTCCCCAACAAGGACGCCCTCGAAGTCAACTAAATCAAGTCACACAGTCGGGTAAACCAGTCACCCAGTCGGGTAACCCAGTCACCCAGTCGGGTAACCCCAGTCACACAGTCGGGTAAACCAGTCACACAGCCGGATAAAATGAAGAAAAAGGTTTTGCTAAAAGACGTGGCCGAATATGTTGGCGTATCCACCGCCCTGGTTTCCTATGTACTCAACAACAAGGAAAAACAGGCCAGGGTCGGGGACGAGATCGCCAAAAAGATCCGCAAGGCCGCGGCCGACCTCAACTACCAGCCCAATCTGATCGCCAAAAGCCTCCAGAGCGGCAGGACCAACACCATCGGCCTGATCGTCGCCGACATCTCGAACCCCTTCTTCTCCAGCATCGCCCGAATCATCGAAGACGAAGCGATGCGGCAGGGCTATGTCGTCATCTTCGGCAGCAGCGACGAAAGCCCGGAAAGATCCATGCGCCTGATCGACGTATTCAGCAACCGCGGCGTAGACGCCTTTATCATCGCCCCCTCGGAAGACGCAGAACGACAGATCAAAAATCTGCAGAAGCAGCATGTCCCGGTCGTCCTGATCGACCGCTACTTCCAGAATATCCAGTCCGACTACGTCGTCATCAACAACTACGATTCTGCATATAACGCCGTCGAACACCTGATCCGCAATGGCTGCCGACGCATCGCCATGATGGCCTATGATACCCGGCTCGAACACATGCAGCAACGCATCGGCGGCTACCGCCAGGCGCTAAAAGACAACGGCATCGAATTCAAAGAGAGCTGGCTATCAAAAATAGCCTATAAGGACGTCGCCCACCAGGTCGAAGGCTATATAAAAGCCCTCACCCAACCCAGGCTAAAAGTGGACGGCTTCTTCTTCGCCACCAACACCCTCGCAGTTGAATCGCTCAAACCGCTCACCCGCATGGGTATCCGTATCCCCGTCGACCTCGCGATCGTATCCTTTGACGAAAGCGACGCCTTCGACCTCTTCTATCCGCCCGTCACCTACGTCAGCCAGTCCCTCGACGCCATCGGCAAAGGCGCCGTCGACCTCGCCCTGGCCCGTATCCTCGATAAAAAGAAAAAGCCGGAACAGCTGATTATCACTTCGAAACTCATCATCCGCGAAAGCTCCATTAGAAAAAGATTAAAATAACCAACGCTCATGAAAAGATCATTCATCCCATCACTCATCATTATCACCATGATTTCCTGTCACGAGCCCACCGCCAACACAAACAGCAACCCTGCAATAGGCACCTTCGCCTACGATAGCCAGTTCCTGTCCAAACACGACAGCATCGTCATACTACAACAAGGCGACGCAAAGATCATCGTCTCGCCAAAATACCAGGCCAAGGTCTTCACCTCCACGGCAGAAGGCGACTCGAGCCGCAGCTTCGGCTGGGTCAACTACAAGGCCTTCGACGCCACACCCAATGAACACATGAATGCCTATGGCGGCGAGAACCGCCTCTGGCTCGGCCCCGAAGGCGGTAAATTCTCCCTCTTCTTTGCCCCTGGCAGCAAGATGGAATTCGCCAACTGGAAAACCCCGCCGGCATATGACAACGAACCCTGGGACGTCCTCAGCAAAAGCACCGACTCCATCGTCCTTAAAAAAGACATGCAGCTCCTCAACTACGCGGGGACACGACTCCACACACAAATCCGCAGAAGCATAACCATCCTCGACAAAAAAGCCATCGCAACCACCCTCGGCCTCACCCCCGACCCCAACCTGGCCGTAGTCGGATACACCACACACAACACGATCACCAACACCGGCGACACCGCCTGGACCGAAACCACCGGCGCCCCCTGCATCTGGCTGCTCGACATGTTCAACCCGAGTCCGGCAACAGTCATCGTCGTGCCCTTCGACTCCGGAGACCAATTCGAAAATACCGTGACCAGCGACTACTTCGGAGCCATACCCCCCGACAGACTAAAACACAAAGACAGTGTCCTATTCCTGAAAGCCGACGGCAAGAGCCGAGGCAAATTAGGCATCCGCTCTACAAAGTCCAGACCCGCAGCCGGTAGCTATGACTACAAGAACCATATCCTGACGATAACCGTCTTCGACACCGACCACAACGCCAAATACCTCAACCAGGAATGGAATACCACAAAACCACCCTTCCTCGGCGACGCAGTCAACGCCTACAACGACGGCCCCCTCGCCGACGGCTCGCAGATGGGCCCCTTCTTCGAGCTTGAAAGCGTCTCGCCAGCAGCCTTCCTCAAACCCAACACATCCTTAACCCACACCCATAGCGTATTTCATTTCAGCGGCGACCCGCAGGCCCTCGACGCGATCGCCCAAAAGATCCTCGGCACATCCCTTTCCACCATCGCTGAAACCTTTACAAAATAGTACACATGAAAAATAATTATCCAAAGATCGGCATCAGACCGATCATCGACGGCCGCCTCGGCGGTGTCAGAGAATCCCTCGAAAACACAACCATGCAGATGGCCCGCAACGTCGCCGCACTGTATGCAAAAAACCTACGGTACCCCGACGGCAGCCCTGTCCAATGCGTCATATCCGACAGCTGCATCGGCGGCATAAAAGAAGCCGCCGCATGCGCAGAAAAATTCAGCGCACAGCAGGTAGGCGTATCCCTCTCCGTTACCCCCTGCTGGTGCTACGGCAGTGAAACGATGGATACGGACCCTCTCCTCCCCAAAGCCATCTGGGGCTTCAACGGTACCGAACGCCCCGGCGCCGTATACCTCGCCGCAACACTCGCCGCCCACAACCAGCTCGGCCTCCCCGCCTTCGGCATCTATGGCGAGGACGTACAGGACCTCGGCGACGAGACGATCCCCAAAGACGTCGAAGACAAGCTCCTCGCCTTCGCCCGCGCCGGCCTCGCGGCAGCGATCATGCGCGGCAAGTCCTACCTGGCCATCGGCTCCGTATCCATGGGCATCGCCGGCTCCATCGTCGGCCCCGATCTCTTCCAGGAATACCTCGGCATGCGCAACGAATACATCGACTCCACCGAGCTGATCCGGCGCATCGAAAAGAATATCTACGACGAAAAAGAATTCCAGAAGGCCATCACCTGGACACGCCAGCACTGCCCCGAAGGTGAAGACTATAACCCAACGAACAAACAGCTCAGCCGCGAACAAAAGGATAAGGATTGGGAATACGTGGTAAAAATGACCATGATCATCCGCGACCTGATGACCGGCAACCCCACTCTCGCAAAGAAAGGCTTCGGCGAAGAAGCCCTCGGACACAACGCCCTGGTCAGCGGCTTCCAGGGCCAGCGCCAGTGGACCGACTTCCTCCCCAACGGCGACTTCCCGGAAGCGATACTGAACTCCTCTTTCGACTGGAACGGCATCCGCACCCCCTTCATGGTCGCCACCGAGAACGACTCGCTCAACGGCATCTCCATGCTGTTCGGTTATCTGCTGACCAACACCGCGCAGATCTTCGCCGACGTCCGCACCTACTGGAGCCCCGACGCAGTCAAACGCGTCACCGGCTGGCAACCCGACGGACCCGCAGCCGACGGCTTCATCCACCTCATCAACTCCGGCTCCGCCACCCTCGACGGCTCAGGCCGCCAGCGAAAAGACGGCAAACCCGCCATGAAACCCTACTGGGACATCACCCCCAAAGAAGCGATGGACTGCCTCGAAGCCACTACCTGGTATCCCGCCAACACCGGCTATTTCCGCGGCGGCGGCTACTCCAGCAAATTCGTCACCGAAGGCGATATGCCCGTTACCATGTGCCGGCTAAACCTCGTAAAAGGCATCGGCCCCGTCCTCCAGATCGCCGAAGGCACGACGATAAGCCTCCCGCAAAAGGTCCACAATACCCTCGACGAACGCACCGACAGAACCTGGCCCACTACCTGGTTCGTCCCGCGCCTCACCGGGGAAGGCTCCTTCACTACTGTATACGACGTAATGGCCCGCTGGGGCGCCAACCACGGCGCGATCAGCTACGGCCATATCGGCGCCGACCTCATCACCCTCGCCTCTATCCTTCGCATACCCGTCTGCATGCACAATGTCCCGAAGAACCAACTCTTCCGCCCCTCTGCCTGGCAGTCCTTCGGCTCCGAAACAGAGACAGCAGACTACAGGGCATGCAGCAACTACGGACCGCTCTACAAATAATACCTGCAAAAAATGAAAAAGAATAAGACCTCCCTGCCCCGCGCGGCCGGCGGTGCCGGCTCCCTGTTCCGTTCACCCGACGGAACGAGCTTCCTCGTCCCATTCGCGATGGTAACATCCCTCTTCCTCCTCTGGGGCTTCGCCCACGGCCTCCTCGACGTGCTCGACAAACACTTCCAGAACACCCTCCACGTCTCCAAAGCCGAGTCCGGCATGGTGCAGTTCTCGCTCTACATCGGCTACCTGGTAATGGCCGGCCCCGCAGGCACTTTCATGAAACGATACGGCTACCAGAAAGGCATCATCCTCGGCCTCTTGCTATTCGCTGCCGGCGCCTTCCTGTTCTACCCCGCAGCCAAGCTCGGCGCCTATATCCCCTTCCTCCTCGCCCTGTTCATCATCGCCTGCGGTCTCTCGACGATCGAGACCGCCGCTAACCCCTACACGACGACCCTCGGCCCGCCCGACGGCGCCGCCCGCCGCATCAATATCGCCCAGTCATTCAATGGCATGGGCTGGATCCTCGGGCCACTCATCGGCGGCCTGCTGATCTTCGGCGCCAACGAGCTCGTCACTCCCTATCTATGGATCGGCGGCCTGGTCCTGGTCGTCTGTGGGCTCTTCAAAATCATCCGCCTGCCAGTCATTCAAGAAGACAACCAGGAAGGGATAGCCGAAGACGCCCCACTCAGCCAGTTGTTCAAACACCGCGGCTTCGTCCTCGCCGTCATCGCCCAGTTCCTCTACGTCGCAGCGCAAACCGGCGTCAACTCGTTTTTTATCAACTACGTCACCGAGACCACCGCCGGCGTCCAGGCCACCGTCGCCGGCATGATGCAACACCTCGGACGATTCGGCGGGATATTCATGCCCCGCAATCCGGAACAGGCCGCCTCCCTCATCCTGGCCCTCGGCGGCATGGGGTCTTTCTGGATAGGGCGCCTGTCGGCCGCCTATATCATGAAATTCGTTTCGCCTGCCCGCCTGCTGGCCCTATACGCCACCGTGAATACGATCCTGATGGTGCTCGTCATCCTCCGGCTCGGCTGGCCCAGCGTCATCGCGCTGTTCTCTACTTATTTCTTCATGTCGCTCATGTTCCCGACGATCTTCGCCCTGGGCCTCCGCAACCTCGGTCCGCTTACGAAACGCGCAGCATCCATCCTCGTAATGGCCGTAGCCGGCGGAGCCTTCTGCCCGCCCCTCATGGGCGTCATCGCCGACCATTCCGGCATGTCCATCGCCTTCATCGTACCCCTTGTATGTTTTGCGTTCATCGCCTGGTTCGCAGCCACCGAAAGCAAAAAGCCCATGCCAATCAATTCACTAGCCATCACCCATCACTAATTCCCAACCCACCTGCCATGACAAACTCCAACTATTGCATCGGCGTCGACTTCGGCACGGATTCCGTCCGAACTATCATCGCCGACACCACAAACGGCCAGGAGATCGCATCCGCCACCTTCGAATATCCCCGCTGGAGATCCGGCGCCTTCTGCAATCCCCGCGAGCACCAATTCCGCCAGCATCCCCTCGACCACCTCGAAGGCCTGACCACCACGATAAAAGAATGCCTCGAAAAAGCCGGCCCCAAAGTCAAAGCGAACATCCGCGCAATAGGCGTCGCCACTACCGGCTCCACCCCCATCGCAGTCGACAGACGCGGTGTCCCGCTTTCCCTCACCCCCGAATTCGCCGAAGACCCCGACGCGATGTTCATCCTCTGGAAGGACCACAGCGCCTCACGCCAGATGGAAGCCATCAACGCACACGCAAAAAAATTCCCCGTCGATTATTTAAAATATTCGGGCGGTATCTATTCCTCCGAATGGTTCTGGAGCAAGCTGCTATACACCATCCGTACCAACGAAATGGTAAGACGCTCCTGCTACTCCTGGGTCGAACACTGCGACTGGATCCCCTTCCTGCTCACCGGCGGCACCGACGCCGAAAAGATCAGACGCTCCGTCTGCGCCGCCGGCCACAAGGCATTATGGTCACCCGAATGGGGAGGCCTGCCACCCGCCGAATTCTTCTACTCCCTCGACCCCTTCCTCACGGTATACTCCACCTTATACAATCGCACCTGGCCTGCCGACGCCCCGGCCGGGACCCTTTGCCCCGAATGGGCCAACAAACTCGGACTTTCCACCGACGTCATCATAAGCATCGGCGCCCTCGACGCCCACGTCGGTGCAGTCGGCGGCCAGATCGAACCCTACTTCCTCAGCAAGGTCATCGGCACGTCCACCTGCGACATGCTCGTCGCACCCCCAAATGAGGTCGAAGGGAAATTCGTACCCGGCATCTGCGGCATCGTCAAAGACTCCATCATCCCCGGCATGGTCGGAATGGAAGCCGGCCAGTCCGCCTTCGGCGACATCTTCGCCTGGTTCAAAAACCTCCTCACCTGGTCCAACCACCAGTCCCAACCCAACCTCCAGTCCCAGCCCAACCTCCAGTCCCAGCCCAACCACCAGCCCCAACCCAGCCACCAGTCCCAACCCAACCTCCAGTCCCACCCGGCAGACGACCTGCTGTCCCAGCTCGCCGCCCGCGCCGCCGCACTCCCCATCGACAAAGACGAATCAACCGAACTCAGCATCGACTGGTTCAACGGCCGACGAACCCCCGACGCCGACCCCTCCCTCACCGCATCGATAACCGGCCTCACCCTCGCCAGCGACGCCCCCTCCATCTTCCGGTCCCTGGTAGAATCCGCCTGCTTCGGATCAAAGGCCATCATCGACCGGTTCACAGAAAACGGCATCCCCGTCAAAGGCCTCATAGGCGTAGGCGGCATATCCCGCAAATCCCCCTTCGTCATGCAAACGATGGCCGATATCACGGAGATGGATATACGTGTCAGCGCTTCGGACCAGACCGTAGCCCTCGGCGCCGCCATGTTCGCCGCAACCGCCGCCAACATCTACCCCAACGTCAATAAAGCAATGGAAAAAATGGGTCACGGCTTCGACAAAACATACTCTCCCAACCCCACCAACAGCCGCCGACTGAAAAACCAGTACACCCGATACAAAGCCCTCGCAGCAGCCCAATCCACCCAAAACACCCAAACCCAACATCTACCCTAACCCCCACATCCACCCCAATCTACCTAACCGTAAAAAGATGTTATATTTGACCCGTGAATAAAAGGGTCTCTCTCAAAGATGTGGCACAGCACGTAGGCGTCTCGATCGCCCTCGTGTCCTATGTCCTCAACGGTCAGGAAAAAGAAAAAGGCGTAAGCCCCGAAATGACGGTGAAGATCCGCAAGGCCATCGCCAAACTCAACTACCAGCCCAACCTCGTCGCCAAAGGCCTCAAAAGCGGTAAAAGCCATACTATCGGCCTCATCGTCGCCGACATCTCCAACCCCTTCTTCTCCGCCATAGCCCGCGTCATCGAGGACGAAACGACAAAACACGGATACGTCCTCATCATCGGCAGCTGCGACGAGAATGCAGCCAAGTCGCGACACATCGAGGCCGTATTCCTCAACCGGCAGGTCGACGCGCTGATCATGACACCCGCCATCGGCTCCCAACGCCAAATAAAAGATATTCTAAAGAAAAAAACACCCGTCATCCTCATCGACCGGTATTTCGAAAACCTGAAAGTAGACTCGGTCCGCGTCGAGAACTACGAGGCAGCCCTCACCGGTGTCCTCCATCTGATCAACAACGGTCGCCGCCGCATCGCAATGGTCACCTATCGCACCGGGCTACTTCATTTCCGTGACCGCAAGGACGGATATAAAGCCGCGCTGGCCCACAACAATCTCCCGTTCAACCCCAAATGGGTCGTCGAAGCCTCCTACGAGAACCTCGACCAGGACATCGCTGCAGGCCTCGGCCAGCTGCTGCGCACCGAAAGTCTCGACGCAATATTCTTCGCCAACAACACCCTCGCCGTCGCAGGCCTCAAGACCATCAACTCCCTCGGCATAAAAGTCCCCAATGACGTAGCCGTCGTCTCCTTCGACGAGAGCGAAGCCTTTGACCTCTTCTATTCCCCTGTCACCTATATCCGCCAGCCCATCGAGGCCATCGGCAAAGAAGCCGTACGCATGGCCATCGATCGGATCAAGGGCTCCACCACCGAGACCAGCATGATCACCATCCCCGCCACCTTCATCGTCCGCGAAAGCAGCGGAACAAAATAAACGGCACAAAAAAAAGGGGAAGCAGGCGCAAACCCACTTCCCCTTGATATAAAATCTATAGGCTAAAACCTAAGCCACATTCATTTCCGCCATATCGGCGGCCAGCTCGACCTCAGCAGCCTTTACCGTCTTGACGATACGGGCCGCAACCTTATACGGGTCGGCAGCGCTGTTCGGCCGGCGATCTTCCAGCCATCCCTTCCAGCCCCTTTCGACCGTGCCGATGGGGATACGGATGGACGCGCCGCGATCGGACACACCAAACTTAAATTCGTGGATGGCGGCCGTCTCATGCTTGCCGGTCAACCGGAGATGGTTATCCGGACCATATACTTCGATATGCTCCTGCACCACCGGACGGAACGCTTCACAAACTTTAACGTATATCTCGCTGCTGCCACATTCTCTCAGCAGGCTATTGGAGAAATTGGCGTGCATCCCGCTGCCATTCCAGTCCAGGTTGCCCAGGGGCTTGCAATGCCAGTTGATCGAGATACCATATTTTTCACCTATCCTTTCGAGTAAGTAGCGGGCAAGCCATACCTGGTCGCCGGCTTCTTTGGCGCCCTTGGCAAAGACCTGGAATTCCCACTGACCCGTGGCTACTTCGGCGTTGATCCCTTCGATATTGAGACCCGCATCGAGACAGGCATCCAGATGCTCTTCCACGATCTCGCGGCCGTAAGCGTTGCGCGCGCCGACCGAACAATAGTAAGGACCCTGCGGCCTGGGATACCCACCTTCAGGGAAACCCAGAGGCCTATCCGTTTCGGGATTCCATAAGAAATATTCCTGTTCGAATCCAAACCAGAAATCGTTGTCGTCGTCTTCGATAAGAGCGCGGCCGTTGCTCGGATGCGGGCTGCCATCCGGACTAAGCACTTCACACATCACCAGGTAACCGTCCCTACGCTGCGGATCCTTCACAAGAAAGACGGGTTTTAACAAACAATCCGAAGAGCCACCCGGGGCCTGTTCGGTAGATGAGCCGTCAAAACACCAAACCGGACAATCTTCCAGCTTTCCGGAAAATTTCCGCTCGATCTTGGTCTTGCTTCTCAGGCTTTGAATGGGCTGATATCCGTCGAGCCAGATATACTCTAATTTCGCAACTGCCATATTCGTTGGTTTTAATGTAGAATGACTATTTAATAACCACAATATCTGCACACAAAGTGTGCGAACCTGACTCCGTCAGGTTTAAGGTACTGCCTGAAATATCCAGCCGGATACAGCCGGCAATACCTTAATTGTGACTTTTCAAGCATTACGAAGATAAGAGTATCCCTGTTTACAACAAATAGTAATTATTTTTAATGTTAATTAAATGACAGTAAATCAGTCTAAAATTTTATCAATTTCTTCGTTTTTTATCATATATAAATAAAATAATATTTAAACTGCCTCACCTCGGGCTCCCTTCACCTAAGTTGTTCTCTTTCAGGATAAAATACGGCTTCCCTTCAGTAATGAAGGCATATAACCACTCCTTTATCACCGACTTCCACCCCTCCGAACATACGGCATAACACTCTTTTCCCGGAACCAGCCCCTCATGCGTAAACCGTAAAATGGAAGAATACCCCGTCTAAATGATCAGAAAGATCATCCTGGTATCCGTCCATTCTCCCTGATCCCTGAGCCAGTTGAGCCCGCTTTCCTCGACATGCCATACGAACTCTTTGTCGGGAATGGCCTTTATTACCCGCTGTTTGGAATAGTGCGCACCGGGGTGATGCACGACAAACACATCATCTGTTTGATTGCTGGCGCCACTATAATCTTTGCCACCCCACCATCTCGCCACATCCCGGGTGATACAACGGTAAACTTCACTCGCCGGCTTCGCCTTGGCGGAATTCCTCCCCTACGTTGTCGTTTTACCACCTCTACCAATTCCCAGCCGATCTCTAGCTTTGTATTGTCAAAACTCAAATCACCATTATGAAAAATGTACTACTCCTGATCGCAACCTTCTTTGTCCTGTCATCAACCCAAAGCCAACAGCTCCGACCTTCCACCAGTGGCTACGCCCCGGTCAATGGCATAAAAATTTATTACGAAGTATATGGTGAGGGCAAACCGATCGTCTTATTACATGGCGCTTTTTATACCATTGGCTTGAACTGGAGCCAGCTGATCCCCGAGCTGTCAAAAACCAGGAAAGTAATTGCCATCGAAATGCAGGGCCACGGGCATACACCCATTTCAGACAGAAAACTATCGTTCCCCACTTTAGCGGGCGATGTGGCAGGGGTAATGGATTACCTCAAAGTCGACAGCGCGGATATTGCAGGTTATAGCATGGGCGGCGCTGTGGCATACGAATTTGCCATACTCAACCCTCACCGGGTAAATCATCTCGTGATCATTTCGGCTACCTATAAAAGTGGTGGCTGGCTACCCGAAGTAAGCAATGCGTTTAAAGCGTTCAAGCCTGAGTTCTTTGCCAATACTCCGATACAGACCGCTTATGACGCTGTCGCGCCCGATAAAACAAAATTTACAACCTTCCTCACGCAGATGTTCGCTTTCGCGGCTGCACCTTTCGACTTCGGAGACGCTAATATCCCAAAAATTACCGCGCCTGTATTGATCATCGCAGGCGACAATGATGGGCTGGACAAAATAGAGCTGGCCAAAACATATAAATTGCTGGGTGGTGGTGTCGCCGCAGATATGGGGAAAATGCCAAAGTCGCAGCTGGCCATCGTTCCCGGTCAAACCCATGTCAGTCTGATGATGCAGACAACAACGATCCTCAGCTACCTGAACAGTTTTTTAAAATAATCTAAAAATTAAATACAATGAGAAAAATAATTGTCTTGTCCATGATCTCGCTGGATGGCGTCATGCAGGCGCCCGGCGGCCCTCAGGAAGATACATCAGGCGGCTTCACCAAAGGCGGCTGGACGTCCTCCTATGGTGACGAGGTTTTTGGCAGGATCATAGGCGAGGAGCTGAAACAGACAGATTATCTTCTAGGTAGAAAAACATTTGAGATCTGGGAGTCCTACTGGCCTCAACATGCCGACTTCTGGCCAGGCATCAATGAGGGCGCCAAATACGTCCTGTCACAAACCAGGAATAGCTCGGATTGGAAGAACACCTCTTTCCTCAAAAATGTGGCCGATATCCAAAAACTAAAAAATTCGGATGGCCCCGACCTTCAGGTTTGGGGGAGCAGCCAGCTCGTTCACCTCTTGCTTCAACACGATCTGGTAGACGTCCTCCGACTAAAGATCTACCCCTTGACCCTTGGCGAAGGGAAAAAGCTGTTCGAAAACAGCGCGATTCCCGCCGCATTTACACTTACAGAAAGTCATGTTACAACAAAAGGGGTCATAGTAGCCAATTACGAGCGGGCCGGCGAGATCGTGACAGGTACTGTCGAAATTTAGCTCCTCATATACTACCTTTGGGGTAACTATGCCAACGAACCAACAATACGAAGAATTAGTCAAAACCCGCCCCGGCGTCCTGGTAGAGCAGATCGTGACAGAAGTGGCGGGCAAAAAGGCCGTGGATGTAAGCTTTGAAGAAGACGACGATGACTCCTGGGCAATGGTTAAAGTATACAGGGACAAAGAAGACCAGGAAATGGCGATCCGCTTCCAAACCGGCGAAAAATGGGTCCTGCAGTTCGGCTACTACGATGAAGATGATGAGTTCATCGAGCTGCTCCAACCCCTCGCCCAGGCGGAAATAGACACCATCCCCCAGGGCCTCCAAAAGGTCATGCGGAAGGTTTTGCTCAGCGAAGAAGGCCTCCGCGTCCCCGGCAACCTGCTGTCGAAATAGAAACGCGGCAACCACGTCCTCTTCCGTTCAGCAACCGGCCGATAATTCCGATACCAGCTGCCCTAAATAATCCATTGATTTCCCACGTCAGAGAGATGACCTTTATCATCAATCAAAATCAATGCGAAATGACTCAGCAAAATCATCCAAGAAGGGAATTTCTGCGCAGATCCGCGGTGCTGGCCGCGAGCGCCACTGCCTTCGGCTCCCTGCTGCCTTCCCTTGCCGCACAGGCCAGGGGCAACAACCGGATCATCACTACCAGCTCCGTGACCGAAGCCGGCTTTCGGACAGGCGTAATGCCACGGGCACAGCTTTCCATCCTTGCCAGCCAGCTGGCTGTCGACAAAGCAACCCAACGGAATGCCAAAGAATTTGCCGGCTTCGAGCTCGAAGAGGCCATCGCCGTCGTCGACGTACTGAGATCGTTCGACACCCCCGCCCCGCCTGCGAACGATGAGGCGACTGCCTTCATCGCCCGACTGAAAACCACCTCCGGCAACGAATTTGACCGGCTCTATATGCAGGCCGAACTGTCCAACCATGAGTGGCTTCGCGATCTCGCGACGTCCTATCTCGGCACCCCGGCAGACAGATCGGCAGCAGACAAGGAAGTGCGGCGCATAGCCACACTCGCGCTCTTCGCATTTCATGAACACGTGGCATTGTGCCGGCGGATTTATGGCGAGGTACAGGCATAGCCGCCTTTTGCCCGGCCCGCGGGAGCGCTCTCACAGCGCTCCCGTTTCCGTTGTATGCACCAGCGACCCCGCCGCCTGCGTTTTCCTGTAATCTGAAAAATTCTCGCCCATAATAGCCCTGAAGAAACGGCTGAAATACGACGGGTCCGCAAAACCAAGTGCGTATGCCACGCTTTTCATAGTCATATCCGCATAGACGGCCATTCTCTTTGCCTCCAGCGCGACCCGTCGGCGGATATGACTTCCGGCACTCTCCCCCATGCTGCGTTTCACCACCTCATTAAGATAGCTGGGCGTGACTCCAAGCATTTCCGCATAGTCCGACACATACCGCCTGGTACGGAACTCCTGCTCCACAGCGATGACAAACCGGGATACTATCCCAGGTCCCATCCGGACCTCCATCGGCCGGCTGACCGGATGCCCATAGCGCGTTACGTAGACAAGCAGGATGGACAGATAGCTTTGCAGGAGAGCTTTCGAACCCGAACCACCCGCGGAATATTCCCGGCACATCAGCAGAATAATGCCACTGAGATCCGCAGCCCAGTGTTGCTCCAGCAGTAAGGTCGTCGAGAAAGTGAAGAGATGAAGATGATCGGGCTGCTGCAAATAGTGAATGGAAAAACTGAGAACAAGACTCTGCGACGGTATCTCATCGATTCGGTCCGATAAGTCGCAGCTTCCAGGACAAAAATAAAGACTATGATCGGGTCGGAATAAGATCCGGAGCAGATCGTCCCGCCCGTTCCGCGCCGGCGGACAGTAGCATTCGCGAAAGGCGTCGATAGATTCGATAGTCATAACAATGGATTTTTTCGAACCCATCGTTACCGAATTGATGCCAGGATCCCCGGGCCCTCGCATCGCCCCCTTAACACATTGAACATAAATAAGATACACCTCCGGACCGACCGGCGGTCATAGACGACCGGACCAAAACTCCAAAAATTTCGGAGCCGATATTCGTCAGCGCTCCGGGAAATTCGGAGGCGCTATTTCATTTGTATTCGTCCTTGCTGATCCCGAGACGTTGCATCCTGGACTCCAGAGTCGTCGGTTTTTCATTTAGCAGTTCGGCAGCCCCTCCCCTGCCTCTTATCCGACCCCCGGTAAGCGCCAGCACCCTTCTGATATAGTCGGCTTCCGTCTGCTTCTGCAACCGCTTTACTTCCTCGATAGTCGGGATCCGTTCGCCACCCGTAGTGTCAGGGCGAAGATGGCGACCAACCCAGCCATCCCAACGGAGGGGCTCGCCTGGCCCACAAAGAATCACCGCCCGCTCGATGATGTTCTCCAGTTCGCGGATATTACCCGGGAAAGAATATTCCTGCAGCTGCGCCAGCATGTCCGGGCTGATCCCTGCAAATGTCTTTTGGAATTTTTCGGCAAACCGTCGGGCAAAATGAATGGCGAGGTCGGCAATATCCTCCCTTCTCTCTCTAAGAGGCGGCAGCTCGATGGGAAATACGCTCAGCCGGTAATAGAGATCCAGCCTGAATCGGCCGGCGGCCATTTCCTGCCGGAGATCCTTATTCGTCGCCGCTATGATCCGGACATCTGTTTTCACCGTTTGCTTTCCGCCGATCCGCTCGATCTCGCCGCTTTGCAGCACACGAAGCAATTTGGCTTGAAGCTCCAACGGTATCTCTCCGACCTCGTCGAGCAGCAACGTTCCGTGAGCAGCCTGCTCGAACTTCCCTGTATGGGACTGGGTAGCGTCCGTAAACGCCCCCTTCTCGAATCCGAACAATTCGCTTTCGATCAGATTCGCAGGCAGCGCAGCGCAGTTCACTTTCACGAGAGGACCATGGCTTCTCGGTGAAAGCCGGTGAACGGTTTCCGCTATTAGTTCCTTACCCGAACCACTCTCGCCCAGCAAAAGAACGTTTGAATCCACAGGCGCTACTCTGGTCACCAGGTCGAGCACCGCAAGCCAGCTGGCGCTCCTCCCGATGATCCCGGAGAACTGCGCCGCATGGGTCAACCTGATCGGGCTATCTGCCGAACCCGCATCCCTTCGAATGTCACCGCCGCCCCGTCCTTCTTCTGCTGACAACAGGCTTTCGACGCAGCGCCGCAGCAATCCTTCCACCCGCGCAATAGCATCTACCAGCCTGGTCTCATACCGGTCCCTGGTCCTGCAAAAGAATCGGATAAAGAGCCGGCTCTTCCCGTCATCCCGAAGACAACAGCTATGTTCACTCGCCAGGGCGTACTTTTTTTGAAGGACCCTGGACAATTCCGTTGGATTGCCGGCAATCCATTCCGCCAGCAACGAAACCGGCTGGCCACCGATCATCTCCAGCGCTGGCAGATCGATAATTTGATATTCGCCGAAGCCGGTCCGCAATGCGCCATGCCAGCTGATATCCATCCCGATGCCCGAACGTTCGATGGTGAAGAGATCGAAGGATACAAAAGGCTGAAGGCTCGCCGCCAGCAACCCCATCCCTTCGGCCAGACCTTTCTCTGACTTTCCTGGCCGCGATAACCCCTCCAGCTCCTGCAGCTTTTTTTCGAGACGTTGCTGCGCTGCAAACTCCGACTCCGCCGCTTTCTGATGACGGTGCAATGCGATATCCAGCATCATCACCAATTCCCTCTCCCGAAAGGGTTTGACCAGAAAGCCATAAGGTTCGGTCGCCTTCGCCCGTTCGAATGTGCGTCGGTTGGAGTTGGCCGATAAAAAGACAAAAGGGATATCGTCCCTCTTCATTTCCCCGGCAAGATCGATACCGGTATCATTTCCATTTAATAGGATATCGAGCAGCACCAGCATGGGTTTATTCAGCTGCAAGAGCGCTCTGGCCTCGTCCGCGCTGGCGGCAATGCCGGCGACGGTATAGCCCGCGCTTTCCAGCGCGGAAGCGATGTCCTGTGCTACGATGCTTTCGTCCTCAACAATAAGAATACTCTTCTTCATGTCCTAACTAAGATACGCCAATAACGGCAAAAGGGGCCTGCCGCCCCCCGCCTTTGGAGAATGGGAACATTCAGCTCCCTTTCTAATTCAACTCCTCCAGGATATCAGCGCAAAGACCCACGTGTTCCGTGAAGGCAAAATGCGCCAGCATCGCTACGTGCTGTGTCTCATTCCCGCCAGGTTGCCCATCCCCGGTGCCGTCCAGATACTCTTTTGCGAGATCGCGAAGGAACTCGTGGTTCGACAATTCCGCCTTCATGAACGCGGCGTTGAATTGGGCCGTCGTCATCGCTTTCAGGCTGGCGAGAAATTCCAGGGCATCGGCGCCAGGTTCTGCAGCTGGCGTGCCCAGATCCTTCAAAACTTTGATTACCGTAGTGGCCTCCATTAACTCCCATTCGGCAAACTGACGTATTCGTACATTGTCGGTCTTGCCCAGGGCGACTTTGCAGGCGGCCTCCGACAGCAGGGCGCGCGGCATAATGCCATTGCGAAGTTGTGAATCACTTACTTTCGTGACGGCGGCGGCTGTTGTTGTTGACATGATCTTTAGTTTTTTGGTGAAATACTGCTTGTTTCTATAAGATCAAAATTGCCACCTGTCCCGCCCAAAAACAATGGATTAATTCGGGTGACCGATGTCTACTTTATGCCCCGGCAACGGAAATAATGCCATACTATACGGGAAATTCAAGTGAGATGACCAATCCTTGCCTGCTGCTGGAGGAGATTCCGTGGCCCGCCCCGCAGTCGCCAGCAACGACCGCCCCGAGCTGGTCTGCAAGCGACCGGATAAGACGAAATCCCATCGACTGGGCACTGGCAAGATCGAAGTCCGGGGGCAGGCCGATGCCATTGTCTGCAATCAGAAGCCTTAGCCGGCCGTTTACCTTTTGCTTCAGGGCGATATCGATGACCGGCAGCTCTTCGGTTCCGCCAGGCGGGAACGCGTATTTGATCGCATTTGTAACCGCTTCGTTAAGGATAAGTCCGATAGGCAGACACTGAGCGACATCGAGATCGACGGCATCGATATCCAGCCTCAACCGAATATTCTGTCGCAGTGCGAAGCTGTCTTCCAGGAAGCCGGTAAGGTCGCCAATGTACTCGGGCATATTGATGCGTGTAACGTCCTGGTCTTCGCGATACAGCTTTTGATGGATAAGCGAAATGGCGCGGATACGGGACCGGATATCTCCGAAAGCGTCCAGGGCGACCTCGTCTTTTAGGGTGGAAGCCTGCATGTTGAGAAGGCTGATGATGATCTGCAGATTGTTCTTGACACGGTGATGGACCTCCCGCATCAACCATTCTTTCTCTTCCAGCAGGCGTTGTTTGTCCTGTATAAGATGTTCCTGCCGGCCGTTGAGGTCGATGAGCAGGTGGTTGGTCTCGTCCAGTTCGCGTTGCCGGCTGGCCAACAGGGCGTTGGTGCGTTGCTTCAGGCGGTATCGATTGATGACGACGGCCAGCAGGAGAGCCAGGAGAACGGAACCGGCTATCAGGCCGTTGCGCAAAAGCTGGCCCTTCCTGAGATCGGACTCGCGCAGCAGGGCCTGGCTATTGAGACGGGCGATATTCTGGTCTTTTTCGTTTGTCTCATAACGGGTGGTCATTTCCGTTATCTGCTTGTTTTTCTCAATATTGAATATCGAGTCATTGAGCGCCTGGTATTGCCTGAGACACGCTATGGAGCCGTGAAGGTCGCCCGCTGCGCTGTCCGTCTGATAGAAAAGATAATAGGCATCGCGGCGATCGGCCAGAGACACGAGTGTGCGGTTCGAGTCGGCCGTCAACGCAGCCAGCCAGGGGCGGGCTTTTTGATACTGCCCCATGGCCATATATACTTTTGCCAGCGACAAATAGGTAAAGAGCCTGTCCACGCGAAGCCTTGGATGAGTATGCTTCAGGCTTTCCAGGTAAGCCGCCTCCGCGGAGTCATACCGGTGAAGAGCAAAATAACAGTCACCCTGTGCCACGGCGATGACTTGGTATCCCCTTTGGTTAACGATCAGGAACCCTTTTCGGGCAGAGTCGAGAAATCGCAGGGCGTCCCCGGGGCGCCCGAGCCTGAGATAAGAGCCCACAAGGCGCTTTGAAACTCCATTCGGATCGCCGGCGGCATATGGGAACCTGAAAAGCACATCGGCGCATTTTCGCTGGTAAAAGAAAGCCCGCTGCAGATCACCGGTGGCATTATAAACTCCCGCCGCAGCCATATAACCTATAATATAGGCCATTTCAGGCGGAGCGGCGTCATTGAGCCGAACCGCCTCCAGCGCGTCATGGAGGGACGCCCGCAGATCGCCTTCAGTGGTCTCGTAAAGACTAAGCACGCCGACGCCCTGAGGATCGGTCTGCCGCAGTCCGTTGGTGAGCAGGATCACGTCCCTGAGTATCCCCTTGGCCTGGCCGATCCGCCCGGCTGCGCCATATTGGATCGCTGCGAGGGAAAAAGCTTCGATCAGCGGCTTTACTTTGGCGAGAGAGTCGGTAGGGTGCAGGAGTATCAACCCATCATGGAGGGCATCATGACTGGCTTGAAGCGCAAAAGCGTCCATGCCGCTGTCGCGCCTCGAAAGGACGGCCATATTAAAAAGATAGGTCATTTCGGCGGCGATGTCCTTCGACCGGCGGACCAGCTCCCATCCATGCCGCATAAGCGGACGCCCTTTGTCGAACTCGTTCCGGTTGAAATAGATCGCGCCTTCCCACTCCCAGCCAACCGCTTCGAGGGGAAGATTGTTTGTCTTTTGGCCGATGTGGATCGCTTCGTGACAATAACCAACACTGCTGTCGACGGACACTTCGCTTATGGACCAGAACGCCATATGAAGCAGCAACCTGCACCGGCTGGTGTCACTGAGCGTCGGTAGCACAGCGGCCGCAAGCCCATAGCGATTTTGCTGTGTATAGACACGACCCGCCAGCACGGCAGCGAGCTCAACACCTCGTGGATCACCTGCACGACGGGCCAGCCGCGCGGCCTCCCGGGACAGACGGAGTGCGGAGTCAAGATCACCAGGCTTCTGTTCTGGCTTTTGAAGCCACCATTCGCCCAATTGCAGGAGCAGGTGGACACGAGCGCTGTCGGAGATTTTGGTTTTCAGCTGGCGGACAATAGGATCGGACGGCAATAGCTGCGCGTCGGCCACGCAGATGCCGCAAACAAAGAATAGCGTATAAAGGATCAGCCGAAACATGCAGTCTGTTTGGAGGGGGCGACCCTAAAGCTAAAGAAAAAAAAGGCCAGCCCCACGGCTGGCCCAAAAAATTATCAGAACGCCGGATCCGCCGGCGTATTCGGATTCCCATTCCTCTCCACGAACGGATACGGCAACCACGTCCTCTTCCTCTCACCAACCGGCCGCCCAAACCTCCTTTCATCAGAGAGCCTCAGTCCACTCATAAACAATTCGATCCCCCGGTGTTTATAGATCTGGTTGAGCAGATCATCCTGTCCAGTATAAGTCACCGGCGTCACCAGCCCCGCCCCAACCCCAAAAGGATCCTTCGCAGGAGTCTTAAGCACCACACTATCCAGCCAGTTTGCGCCATTGACAAGATCCCCCTGCCGGGCATAACACTCCGCCATGATGAGCATCACCTCACCAGGCAAATAGACGGGTATCGCACCATCCGTAGCGTTAAAAAAACCATTCAGACGGTACCGCGGCAACGCCGAACTGACCGCAATATAAAAAGGCTCCCGCTTGTCCGACGCATCCGGCTGCAGCCCAACGGGCAGCCCCATCGTCGAGTCGATAGGCTGAAAGATATTGTTCGTAGAAGTCGCCAGTGTGAAGATCGGATTCGTCACCACTTTGTCGTATTTGAAAAAAGACCTGACCGACCGATTCACCTGCTGTGCCGCCGTCAGCGCATCGGAATACTGACCCGCGATCAGCGAGTAGCGCGCCTTCAACGCATAAAGCGTATTGACGATGTCCACAGAATTAGGAGTATTGGCGAGGAAACCGCTGCTGATCGCATTCGCGCCCACCACAGTCAAAGCATTGCTGATCACGGCAAGAGCATTCTGATATCCCTGCTGCGAGGTCACAAAACCGACATTCGAAACACCCAAAGTATCCGCTATGCCGTTAGGCACATGGTCCCAGAAACCAGCCATATCCGCGATAGCCAGGGCCTTGAAGATCGAAGCGTAGGCGATCAGACCGCTGGCATAGCCGTTATCCTTCACGACGCGCGGCGTCTGACCAATAACACTGTCCGCGTCGAAGATGATCTTATTGGAAACGCTCCACATGCCCGTCCCTATGCCATTGGTGTTCAATACGGCGGCGCCGCCCGATCCCATCTGGGCCTCGTCGGTATTACCCGCGTTGACGCAATAGAGCTGGCTCGTCAGCAGTCCGTCTGCGACGATAGTATTATAGACCAGTCCGCCCCGGCCGGCGGTGTACCAGTTCTGCAGGCCCACAGCCACATCGGTAAGCGCATTCGGGGAGCTGAACGCCTGGGAGGAAGAGGGCCCCGAAGGGTCCGTGTAGTTCTTCTTACAGGAGACAAGGGCGACCAGCAATAGGCAGCCGATATATGAAAGAGTTCGCTTGTTCATGTTTTCGGTGTTTGATGGTTTTAAAATTTGGCACGAATGGTGGCGCTGAACGTCCGGGGGATCGGTATAGCTCCGAAGTCAATTCCCCTGAGCAAGGTGCTCTGACCCGCCGAGTTGATCTCGGGATCGTAACCCTTGTAGTGATCCCAGGAGATAAGATTGCGGCCGCCAAGACTCACACTAAGCCCCTTCACTCCCTTGAGAACAGGCCCGAGATCATAGCTAAGCGAGACTTCCCGGAGCTTGACATAATCCCCGTTATCAATCCTCCATTGCTGGATATTATAGACGCCGGCGATATAGCCGCGGGGCAGCTGGCCAAGATCTTCCTGCATCGCCACCGTCCCATTGTCCACGCCCTGGCGCGTCCGGAAGTCGGCGTTGAAGACATTCACCCCATGCACGGCGTCCACCTGCGCGTGTAGGCTTAGCCGTTTCCAGGCCAGGTCCGTGGTGACGGTCGCCGTATATTTCGGGTTCGGATTGCCGATGACCTTCTGCAGGACCGTTCCGGTAGGCAGGCCGGTGGCCTGGTTCCGTTGGGGCGTATAGCTCAGCGGGCTGTTCTGGACGCCGGCCTCCGTTACAGGAATTCCAGCAGGGTTCTTCAGCATCGCTCCACTCGGGTCTGACGCGAAAAAGCTGCCGTAAAAGACGCCGATGGGCTGCCCGCCGATAATGGCTACAGGTGCGCCGCTGGTCGTGCTGAACAGCAGCAGCGACTGGCCGATGTTGAGGGCTTTGTTCTCATTGTGGTTATAGATGCCCGTGATATCCCAGGTGAAGTCCTTTGTCTTTACCGGCTCGAGATTCAGCACCAGCTCATACCCGTTATTCTGCAGCGAACCGATATTGTCCGTCAGGCTGGAATAGCCGTTGGTGGGAGCGATGAGACGGTTGATCAGCAGGTGGTCGACCTTTTTGCGATAGACATTCACGCTGAGCCCGATGCGGTTGTGCAGGAACGCGAGATCGGTCCCGAATTCCAGTTCCTTTTGCCGTTCAGGCTGAACGTTGGGGTTGGTATAGGTCGACTGTCCCTCGAACGAAGAGCTGCCAACGAAGGGCGCAGCGATGTAAGTGTTGTAGCGACCGTAGGCAGGAATACCCGTAAGGTTGCCCGATTCGCCAAAGGCGGCGCGCAGCTTGAACAGGTCCCACCACTTGTCAACGCCCAACGTCTTCCAGTAGTCGGTGCCGGAGAGCACATAGCTGCCGCTCAGCTTGGAGTACAGCTGGTTGCGGTGATCCGGGCCAAATACCGAAGATCCGTCATTGCGGAGCGCGCCGGTGATAAAGAGCTGGTTCTTATACTTGAAATTCTGCTGGACGAATTCGCCGTAGATGGAAAGTTCCGTGCGCTGGTCCAAGCCGGGGATCGCGGTGCTGGCGCCGCTGACGATCTGGACAAAGGGCGGGAGGCCGCGACCCTGCTGAAGGGAGAAGTGAGCTCTCTGGTATTGTTCCGAATAGCCTACCTGGGTAACAGAGCTGATATCATCGGTGATAGCCCAGTTATACGTCAGGTTCAGATCATGGTTGATGAGGAAGCTGGTGTTCGTGCCGGCGCTGGCGTACCCGTTCTGGGTCGGATCCAGGGTGGCGCCGCCGCCGAAGAAGGCGCTGCTGACGTTATAAGCGTATGGCGGGATAAAGGTCGTACCGTCCTGGTTATAGTTATCGATCCCTATGTGATAGTCGACGGTGAGATTCTTCAGGGGCGTCAGCTTGAGGCCGACCCCGGTGATGATGCGGTTGGTCTGCTGCTGCTGCCGGAAATCTTCAAGCACGCTGACAGGATTCGCACGGCCTCGCTCTCCGACAGCGAGCAGATTGCCGTTGGCATCCCGCTGCCAGATATTATAATAGTTGCCGATGATGGTAACCGAGTTGGTCGGCGAGAAAAAACTATTCCCATCCGGCTTCTCGTTCGTCTTGTCATAGATATAGTTCATCGTGGCGTTAAAGCTCGCCCAGCTGTTCAGGACCTGGTCCAGGTTAAGGCGGAAACTATACCGCGAGAAGTTCGTATTCTTCACGATACCGCCATTATAGAGGTAGGACGCAGAGGTATAATATTTTGTTTTATCGCGGCCACCACTGACCGAAATAGTATTGTCCGTGCCATAAGCGGTGTTGAAGATATAGTCCTGGTAGTTATACCGCTGCACCGGTGTGGTGTTCGTGATCGAGGGAGTCAGGATGGTTTGCGTCTGTACCGCAGGCAGGCCACCAAACTTCACCGGAGCCTCGTTGACCGAAAGCTTCTTCCGAAGAGAATTCTGGTTTAACGCGGTGCTGAAACTCACGACCGGGGCACCGACACTTCCTCGCTTGGTAAAGATCTGGACGACGCCGGCGTTGGCGCGCGAACCGTAGATAGCCGCCGCAGCCGCTCCGTTCAGAACCTCAATGCGTTCAATATCATCGGGGTTGATATCTACCATACGATTTTGACCCACGCTGCCGACAAAATTATTGCCGGAGTAAGTGGCGTCGGCATTCGTTACGCGGGTGGTGGAGTTATCGATGATGACTCCGTCGATGATATACAGCGGCTCGGTGGAACCATTGATGGTGCTGATGCCGCGAAGCTTGACCGAAATGCCTCCCGCGGGGTCGCCTGAGTTCTGCGATATCTGGGCGCCGGCAGTCTTACCCTGGAGGGCCGCAAGAACATTGCCCGAGGAAGCCTTGGAGAGCTCGTCCGCTTTCACGCTGGCGACATAGCTGCCCAGCTGGCGGCGGGTAGTTCCCGCAGAGGTCCCCGTCACGATGACCTCGTCCAGGCTGCGGGCCGCGGACTCGAGTTGGACATCGATAGTGTAGCTATCCGAATTGCCAATGGCAACCGATCGTTCGAGCGTCTTAAATCCTACGCCCGAAAACACAAGCGTCAGGTTCCTCGGGCGGCCAGCGCTCGTGATCGTATAGACCCCGTTGTTGTTGGTCGAGGCGCCGGTCGTAGTGCCTTTGATCGCTACGGTAATGGATGGAGAGGGCTTGCCTGTGTTGTCGGTGACGGTGCCGGTTATCTTCACCTGGGCGCCGGCGGACAGCGAAATGAACAGCAGGCAGCTTAAGATGAGCTGGATGTTCGTCATAAGTGGAAGTTTTGGATGCGTGAATGATTACATAACCTTGATCCCTTTCTTTATATAAGGCCTTAGAATTTCGGCGTCGGGAGGGAGTTCGGTGATTAGCACGTCGATCTCGTCCACCGCGCAGACTTTTAATTGTTCGGATGTGTTGATCTTTTCCGAGATGGATAAGGCGACGACTTTTTTTGCATGGTCGATCATGGTACGTTTGATCTCGACAACACCAAAGTCATTATCGGTGAGCCCCTTGGCAATGTCGATGGCGTTAACCCCGAGAAAGCAGAGGTCTGCCTGGATAGACTGTATCTTCTTTACGGCCTCGCCGCCGACGGAGATCTTTGCGTTCTTGGAAATACGATCGCCAACGACGACTACTTCCAGGTTAGGGTGGTTGGAATATTCGAGAGCTGCAGGCAGGCTCGGCGTGATAAAGGTCGCCTGGAGGTCTCTGGGAAGCAATCTGGCCAGCTCGATGATGGTCGTTCCACCGGTGGTGAACACGAACATTCCGTCCTGGACGAGCCTGATCGCCTTCAATGCGATGCGCTTTTTCTCTTCAACAGAATAGACATCCTTCGACGTTATCCCTACATGAAAAGAGTTCGATATCGCCCCGCCATAAACTTTCGTGACCTTCCCGTCCTGCGCCAGCTCGTGCAGATCCCGGCGGATCGTGTCTTCCGATACCTGCATCTGTTCGCTCAGGTGCGATGAGAGTACCTTGTTATGAAGGTTCACCTGGTGAAGGATATAAGCCTGGCGCTCTTCTTTTAACACGAAGCTTAGTTTTGGTTTTAAGACGGTATCCAAACTTAAGCATAAAAACGCACAAACAAAAAAGAAACCGCAATAGTTTCTGCAGGTTTATGCGTTTTCCGCCAACCTACGCCCCGATTCTATCGCGCCGCGCACACTCTTGGTCTGATTGATCAGTTGCTGGGCGGTGGCGTGGTCAACACCCAGCTCCTTCATAACAATTCCCACGCCGCGGTCCAGGAGCTTGTTGTTAGAGAGCATCATATCAACCATCTTATTACCCTCCACCCTACCCAGCTGGATCATCACAGTCGTAGAGATCATATTTAGCACCAGCTTCTGGGCCGTCCCCGCCTTCATCCGGGTGCTGCCAGTGAGGAATTCCGGGCCGACGACAACTTCAATAGGATATTCGACTGCCTCGGCAAGAGGAGTATTCTCGTTGCAGGTGACGCACCCCGTGAGTAGTCCCTTTTCGCGAAAAGCTTTTACGCCGCCGATCACATAGGGTGTTGTGCCGGATGCGGCGATGCCGATAATAGTGTCGTCTTCGTTCGGTGCATACTCCGCAAGATCGATGATCGCCTGGCCCGTATCATCCTCCGCGAATTCCACCGCCTTTCGTATCGCCCCATCGCCCCCGGCTATGATACCGATGATCCAGTCATCGGGCACCCCGAAAGTCGGCGGACACTCCGAGGCATCGAGGATCCCCAGTCTTCCACTCGTCCCGGCGCCAATATAAAAAAGGCGTCCCCCTCTCTTCATTCTTTTGACGATGGCAGTAACCAGTAACCCCAGCCCCGGAAGACAGCGCGACACCGCCCTGGCAACGGTCAGATCCTCCTCATTGATAGCCCCTAATATCTCCGTGACCGTCATCTCTTCCAAATGGTCATAGCGGGACGTCATTTCCGTAGTTAGCATATTTTCTCAGTCAATTAGTAATAAAAAACGCGCAATCATGCAAATTCTCCCGCCCATATTCCTCAAAAAAACGCACAAACAAGCATGAAAATACAAATTTCAGCACAATCAGCACCAAATTCACGCAAAAACCTGCAAAAAAGATGCACACAGCGCTCATCCTTTGCCCTAGTAATAGTTGGAGTTTTGGGGTAGTACGCGGCGGAGAGCCGCCCGATGTTCCGCAAATAAAACTATCATTGTATAGGCCGGAAAGAAGGCCGCGCGGCTCTGCCTATGCAGATACATCTAATAAGGATTTTATCAGCTTTATTTCTCTACCTGTTGGCATATCTGCCGGCCAATGCACAGACCGGTGCGGGCCGGTATAGTATTGTCAACTATAACAGCGACAATGCCCTGCCCCAGAACAGCATCAATGGTATGGCCTTCGACCACAATGGCTTTTTGTGGATGGCCACCAAAATGGGCATTGTCCGGTTCGACGGCAGGAATTTCAGGGAATACAACCAGGACAACTGCCCCGCTTTACACGGGAATTAATACTCTCTTCCGCAGGTAGGCGCATCCGGGAGAATACTTATCAAACCTGTGAACGACAGTCACCTTATCCTGGCGGTCAACGACCTTTACCAGATTGAGAGGGACAGCCTTCTTTCAGGCATTCCATACGAGTTTACTACGTCTAACAACCACCTGTTTTATTGCAATAAAATCCGGAAAACGCTGGCATCAGAAAAAAGCGCCGGTAATTATTTAGTCCTGCTGAATAAGCTGGGCTATTCAAAAGGCCTTGTGACTGTCAATGAAAAACAAGGGTATTTTAAAGACGGTGACGAGTGTTATTTTCTCAATGAAAATACCGGCAGCATCACAAGCCTGCCGGACATTGCAGGCCATAGCCTTAAGCTGCAATTTGCAGTAGGTGATATTTTCATTTATATAGACAGCCTGTATCGCCTGTATGCCTATAAAGAAGGCATACTGCAAAAAAATATAACCGCCTGCGCGGGGCTGCACCGGCTGCTCAGGGAAGCCGCGGCCGTAGACCCGGACCCGGTGCAGGCCTCATTAAAAATAAGAAGGGACGACAGCCATACGCTGATGATATGTCACGACACCATCAGGCAGATAAAGATGGCAGGCAACGTCCTGGAGGACGTGATACTGGCGGCGGGAGCCCCCATCAAGGATATCAAATGCATGGTATACGATGAAGAAGTGCAGGTTTTATGCATAGGCACCATAACAAGCGGTTTATATGTGTTGAAACAACACCAGTTTGAACGGCTTTTTTTTGATAACCCTCGGTTTATGGCCAATAGTCAGTTTGCGCAGATTGAGCTCCCGGAAGGAATACTGACCAGTACCGGCCTTCTGAGCCGGACCGGAAAGGGCAACCGGCCGTTTGCAGCGGCAAACAATCCCGATAAGCAGGCGTGGCTGAAGACGTCAGACGGTTTGATCTGGTATTCCGAGGACGGCATCTTAAAAAGGGCCGACCCCGGTTTTCACAGTGTGGTCAGCGTAAGGCGTATTGAGGGACCGCTCACTGGTGTTATTGAGCGGGCAAACAAGGAAGTGTTGTACAGCACCCTCCACCAACTGTGCCTGGTGCAGGGTAATGGGAGGAGAGATACGGTCTTATTCAACAATTCCCCCTTGCTGCAGGGGGCAGAGATCCAGACCATTTGCGAAACCGCCAAGGATATCATCTGGATCGGGACTTCAAAAGGGCTGTTTGCATACCACCTGTCCCTTCATTTGTTGCGCAGCCTTCCTTCGCCGGCTAATGCCTCGGTGGCATTTGTCTTTATTGCAGGCGACAGCAGTATCTGGATGGGTACATATGGGCAGGGGTATTATAAGTATTATAACGGCCGTTTTGTGCGGATGCCCATGGATGCACAAAAAAGCCTTTCCATAACGCACTGCATCCTGGAAGACAGGAAAGGTTTTTTCTGGATTACGACCAACAGGGGGTTATTCAGGGTTACCAAACAAGAGCTCGACAATTACGCCGCCGGGAGTCCCGGGCAGGTATATTACTACTATATTGATAAAACCTGGGGCTTCAGCACCAATGAATTTAATGGTCGTTGTACTCCCTGCGGGATTGCAACCGTTGACGGGCATTTCTTCTTCCCTTCGCTGGACGGCCTTGTAGGCTTTAACCCCGATAGCCTGCATATAGGACTGCCCGATAAACCCATATGGATCGATCGCGTGATGGCCGACGATAAAAGAATACCGTTACAGGACGAATTGGTGGAAAGCCGGGACTCCAGCCGGTTAGGTTTTGACATTTACTCGCCCTTCTTTGGCAGTAAGAACAACCTTCAGCTCGAATATTCTATTAAAGAGATCAGTGAACAATGGTACCCCCTGGCCGAGAACGGCCGGCTGATATTGACAAGACTGGGCAAAGGCGGTTATACGCTTGCCGTAAGAAAACAGGACCGCTATGCGCATTACACCTATCGCACCGTTCATCTGACCATACTGCCTTATTGGTATGAGACCCTCTGGTTCAGGTGCCTTTTAGCAGGCCTGGGAGTCGGTATATGCTGGCTTCTCTTCCGGGTGCGGTATGATCTGCAGGCAAAAAAGTCCCGGGTACTGGAACAAAAAGTAGGGGAAAGAACCACCGAGCTGTCCGAAAGCAACAGGGTGAAAGAACTGATGATATCTGTCATCCTGCATGATCTGCGTTCACCGCTCCGGTTTCTGCAAGTGCTGTCCAACCGCATGTATGACGGTTACAGAACTAAGGTCAATAAGGAATTATCCGGTCTAATGCTTCAATTCCGGGATGCGACCAACGACGTATACGATTTTACGCAAAGCTTTTTTGTGTTCATAAATATGCAGAAAAAAGGCTTTGTCGTCAACAGGCAAAGCACCCTGCTGAAAGAAATGATTGATGAAATCGTCGCTTTGTATCAAGTGGGCGTCCTCGTTCAGGAAAATACTTTTGTGATTAGGATCCCGGAAACGCTTGCGCTTGATACGGACGCCGGCCTGCTGAGCCTGGTGATAAGAAGCCTGGTAGACAATGCCAACAAATATACCGCAGGAGGCGAAATAAAGATCGAGGCGTCACAGGATACCCTGGCTACCTATATTACCATCACCGATACAGGCCAGAGCATGGATGAGGGGCTGGCAAAGAGTATTGTTGAGAAAACGTATAACCCAACGGATTCAGGACATGGCTGGGGATACAAAATTGTTATTGAGATCCTGGTCAGGCTCAATGGCACGCTCGCCATCGATACATCCGCCGGCAAGGGCAATAAAATAACCATTGTTTTAAAAAGACTCCCACCGCTACCAAACGAAACGCCCCCTCAGTAACGAATCCGGGTCATACCCCTGTCTGACTGCTCTTTCCGCTTCACTAAAGCTGGTAAACATTGCTGCCTTTATTTAATTCGTGTGAGAGCTCCGCTTTTATGGGCAGCTATATGATCACTCTTATCACTTTTTATTTCATACTGTGGGTCATCTTTGGTGGCATGATGTATATATCCTTTATAATCGAAATCCTTTGTATGCACTTTCACAATTGTACCGGTCACCCGGCCGGCTTCAGAATTCCAGCTTACATGGTCCCCAATATTTAGATTTTTTTTCATTGCAGATCCCCCGGTCGTATGAATTTACAAATCGTCTTCAATGACATGTGCAATTATCAAGGCACAATAACTGTGCCTCAATCCGGGGTTAAAGGTAGAGAAAACCTCAGCTTACCGGCTCAAGGGTAATATAATTTTGAATAATGTGCCTTCGTTTTCCCTTGATACGGCTGATATTTCGCCATGATGGTTGGCTACAATTTTTTTACACAATGCCAAACCGATACCCGTACCAGTATATTTATCTTGGCTATGCAGCCGGTTGAAAAGTAAAAATATCTGCTCTTCAAATTGCTGCTTAAATCCAATGCCATTGTCCCTTACCCCTATTTCACAATAGGAATAATTGGGGTTTATATTTGCATGTTTTGCCGCCTCTTCCAATTCAAGGATTTTCGAAGTAATCGTAATGACCGGAGATATGCCGCTTTTTGAAAATTTAATCGCATTGCTGACCAAATTAAAAAACAGCTGATTCATTTGATAGGGAATAGCGTCGATTATAGGCAAAGGTTCCCGATTAATGACAACTTCTTTTTCGGCGATAAGCAAATCAAAATCACTTATGACCTTGGCTAAAACTTTATCAAGGTCCGTTTCCTCAAAAATCGCTTCGCTATGAAGCACTTGTGAGAAATTAAGCAGCTCTTTGATAAGAATAGACAAACGTTCAGAAGAGGCGCTAATTTTCGCCACTAATGCTTTAACCGGGTCCGACAAATCGGCGTAATACTTTTCCTGAAGGGTAGTTGAAAATGTTCTAATTTTTCTGAGCGGCTCCTGCAGATCATGTGAAGCGACATAAGCAAATTGTGCCAAATTCTCATTTGAAAGTTGAAGTTCTGTGTTAGCTTCATGTAGGGAAAAAGTTCTGTCAAAAACCTTTTTCTCCAATTCCGCTGCCAACACCATTTCCTCCTTGCTTTTCTTCCTTCTTTCCGTAACATCCTCAACGGCAATCAGAATTGATTGTTCCTCACTATGATCCCTGACAATCTGGATGGCGCTTAATAGCATTATGCGTTCCCCAATTACAGGAAAATTGGCTTCAACTTCGTAATCAACAAAATTAATTTTTTCACGAAGGATTTTTTCCAGCATTTGTTTTAGGCCCGGGATATTCCACTGCTTATTTCCTAACTCAAACAGGAGTTTCCCCTCAGTTTCTTCTTCTTTAACGTGGAACTTATCATAAAATGCTCTGTTAGCGCTCCTTACTTTTAAGTCTTTATTAAGGATTATTAACGGCTCACGGATAGTGGACACGATAGACTCTGCGTATAGGCGGGAAAGGTTTAGTTGTTCATTTCGATCAAGAAGTTCCTGATTTACAATAATCAATTCTTCATTACTAGTTTGCACTTCTTCCTTCGAGGTCTCCAATTCTTCGTTCAGACTTTGAAGTTCTTCGCTTCCCGAAAGAAGTTCTTCGTTAGCACTTTGTAATTCTTCATTGGCTGCTTCTTGATCCTCGGTGACACTTCGCATATCCTCCCGTGTCTGCGCCAATTCCTTTTGCAAATTTTTGTTTCGAACTAATTCTCTTTCCAGTCTTGAATCCAGTTTCCCTTTATTATTATTTTCATTCTTTTGTTCCTCCGTAGAGTTAGTTGGTAATGTTGTATCTCTGAAAAGCACCAGGAAATATGGTTCTATAGTATTGGGCAAAGGATTTACTTCAAGGGTCACCATGTGTTCTTTGCCAGCAAACTGTAAAGGAATGTTCTCTTTGACAATTGCTTCCTTGCTCTTTTTCACTTTATGCAACATGTTACGCAATTCGAAGGCTAAACCCTCCCGCGCCATTTTCAACAAATTCGAACTTGGTTTACCCGGGGAAGGTTCCAACCACATGCCGGTTGCTCCGCGAAATTGAACGATATCCAATTCCGCATTTACAATTACTCCTGGCGGCACATATTTTGACAATAGAAACTCATCTCCACTTTTCTGAAAGTCGTCTTTATTGCTATCGCCTCTAAATGCCTTAGCTGTACCCTGATCAATTATTTTGTCGTTGTGATCGGCCAGCACATGGAGAAAGTTACCTTTCACCGGTTTCCTTGTATAAAATTTGTTCGTTTTATCAAAACTAGTGAACAATTCCGTTGCCTGTCCAGCCGTTTCTGACTTCCCTAGAATCAAAAACCCCTTCTCCTTAAGCGAATAATGAAATGTAGTCAGTGCCTTTTTTTGCAAAAATGGCTCCAAATATATTAATGAATTCCGACAACTGATCAGATCAATTTTTGCAAAAGGCGGATCTTTAAGATAATTATGGTGTGCAAAAACACATGTATCCCTGATGATTTTATTAAGTCGGAATTTACCATCTGTCTTGGTAAAGAACTGTTGTATACGATTGGGGAGAAGGCCATTCATTTCGTTAATCGTATATATTCCGCTCCTCGCTTTAGTAATGGCTATTTCAGAAATGTCTGTTGCAAATACCTGCATATTAACATTCAGTGCTTTATCTGCTATATATTCCTGGAAGCACATGACCATTGAGTATGCCTCTTCGCCTGTGGAACAGCCAGCTATCCAAACCCGTAACAGTTCATTTCTTTGCCGGTCTTGCAAAAGCGCAGGGAATACTGTTTCGCTCAGCTTGTCGAACATTTTAGGATCACGAAAAAATTGTGTAACAGGGATAAGCAGATCCTGATATAAGACGTCCAGTTCCGCTGCATTTTCCCGCAGAAAACCCAAATATTCTGCAATATTTTCTTTCATACACAAGGCGATTCGACGATTAATACGCCTGCGAATGGTGGTTTGCTTGTAATAGGTAAAGTCTACGCCTCTTTTCATGCGGAGCAGGGAAAGAATTTTCTTAAACCCATCTTCCTGGGCTTGTTCAACATGTCCTTCCTCGTTGATTGGACTGGCTTTGAAACTGCTATTTAAATGCAATAATTGCTGGGGGATCTTTTCAGGAGACAATATAAAATCCACTACTCCTGCGTCGATTGCACTCTGCGGCATTGCGTCATAAGCTGCGGATTGTTGTTCCTGTGCGAAAGTAATACCCCCTTGATCTTTGATAGCCTTAAGTCCCAGAGTCCCGTCTGTTGCAGTGCCGGATAACACAACTCCAATGGCATGACTTTGATGAACTTCAGCTAATGAAGTAAAGAACACATCTATTGGCAGGTTCCTTTGATTTTTTGGAAGCCGGGCGCTTAACTGAAGAATACCGTCGGTTGCCGTTAATAATTTGTTGGAAGGGATAATATATATATGATCCGGCACCACCTGTACATTGTCTGTTATTTCCTGCACGGGTATTTTAGTAACTCTCTGCAACAGATCAGCTAATATACTTTCGTGAGCAGGGTCTAAATGTTGAACCAGGATATAAGCCATGCCTGAATCTTCCGGAATTGCCTTTAATAATCTTTTGAATGCGTCCAATCCGCCTGCTGAAGCGCCAATGCCTACAACTGGAAACAAGTTAGATGAATGGATCTTCACCTTGTCTTTATTTGATTTAGTCATTGTCAATTAGATTGTTCGTACAATCCACGCACGGTTCATATTACATAAGTACAGGGCCAACCAAATAGAAAACCCATTTTTTCTGTACAAGGATTAAGTGGGGGAGGGAATTGGAAAACATCTCCAATATACAATTTAAAACCCAGATTATCAAAAGAATAAATACTTGTAGAACATCCTCATGCGTGAAAAACCTGTCCTTAAATAACCCTATTGCTGTTTCACATCAAATGGAATGCTTGTTCATCACTCGTAATCAACCTCCGCAATCGAAATTAAAGTTGACGGCGATAAAAGCATATCTTTATTGACAAATTTAAGCCCTGATGACCTGGGGAAACCCTTGCAAAAGATAAAAACATACTTTATAGTTGATGATGACATTGACGATCAACAGTTTTTAATTGAGGCATTAGTAGAAAACAACCCCCATTGCCAATGCTTTACCGCTTCCGATGGACAAGAAGCAATTACAAATTTAATAGAGGCTTTGATACCTATACCAGATGTGATTTTTTTAGATTTAAATATGCCAATTTTAAACGGCAAACAATGTCTGGTTATATTAAAACAAACATCATCCCTTCAACACATTCCTGTCATTATTTACTCCACCTCTTCAAGTAAGCAAGAGATACAGGAGATGAATAAGAATGGGGCGTCTTATTTTTTGATCAAAACACATAGCTTTAAGGAACTATGCCGGGAATTAGCCTCTATCGGTATCATGGCGGACAATGACCCGGATACTGGCTTGAAGTAGTCTTGGTTTTCAATATCGAACCACGCGCGTACTCGATCGTACCCTTCGCTTACTTCGAGGTCTTGGGCCAAATCGACCGGGTTAGCGCCAAGTACAAGGATATTCTTCGGAGGGACTGGCAGGAGTTGGTGTTCAACTACAACGTTAAGAATCACAAATCCACGGTCATTCTGTCAGGCTCGTTTGTGGAATTGCTGCTGACCTATTATTGTGAAAAGAAGCGTAAGAAAATCTTGGGGATAAAAGGGAGTAGCGGACAGGTCAGCAATAAAAAGTTATACGATTGTGTCCTCAATGACCTCATTACCTACGTCACCGACCAAAGATGGTTCGGTAACGATTTCAGTCACCTAAGTAACATCGCCAGAGTCTATCGTAACTTCATTCATCCTGGCCTGGAGTTGAAAAGTGAGGGCAATATTAAGGCGAAGGCGGAGCTATGTTTCATCAGCGCAAAGGAAATTTTAAATAAGATCCTTTGACTACTATCCGACAATCAGTGTTATATCAGTAGACTTGGAAAGCCCTCAGGCTTCATCAAAAAAGCTAATCTGCGCAGATTAGCTGTGTAAATTTCCTTCTACATAATCGGGGATAAAGATGGTCGATTAGACTGAATGGATGTACATTATCTGAAATAATTATTCACCGCAAACGTGAACTGTTCTATAAACAGCCTTTTATAAGCCGCCAAATTATTCTGTTCATAGAAAAGTATCATGGCCTTCTTATAATCAACGGGTTTAACGCTCCGATAGGATAAAGGACAGTAGCCATTCTCAATCAGGATACCATTGCTGGTTATGCGGCCGGTTCTTTTATTTCCATCCTCAAATGGCTGTATGTAGGAAATAAATAACTCGGTTAACAATGCCTTTTCGAAAATGGAGGTGCGGAGGTTGATTACCTCGCAAGCACGGTCCATATACTCTCGTATTTGAAATTCGTTCTCAGGAGGAGTATAACTCGTACCTGTTATTCCAATGATCCGTTTACGGATGTTTTTGCTTACCCCGAGGTCTGCGATTAACAGCGAATGGATATTCTCAATAGCACTTGTACATAACGGATTTAAGACAACTCTGCCCTCATGAATGTAATCCAATGATTTTTTATGATTGAGCAGCATCGTTGCCTCATCTTTTTCCTTTCCTTCTGCAGGAATATTTTCAGACAGAAGGACTTCCGTTTCGAGTAAGCTATAGGTATTCCCTTCGATCTGGGATGATTTCCAGCTGAGCTCGATGGTAAGTCGATTGCGTTCTTTTCTTATGATGTCCGATGGTAGGGTCCGGATACGCTCCTTGAAATCTCCCTGGAGGGCATTCAGTTGATCCAGCTCTTCTCTGGTAAATATGTCTACCTTTTCTAAGTAGGTGAATACCTCGGGGTCAATTCTTTTATTGCCCTTGCGTTCATCGACGTCTTTGTCGAAATACGAGTCGCCTATGTTTCCATAAACAAGTCGGTATGCCGGAGCTACTGAATATACGGTAGACCGTCCTTGGCCGGTTCTTATCAATAAATGACTGTCTACCAGAGATTTGAGGTCTCTGTTAACCGTAGAGACCGGTGGTTGGTCAGGCAGATGTTGTAAAATATCCGAGATCCGGGCTTCAGGACGTTTCTCGAACCGATTTCTTGATAATTTGAAATTGATTTTCGAATTAAGTAATTGATCTTGTTGAATTTGGGTGGGGAATAAGATTCACAAATTTGTTAAACAAGGAAGATTTTAAACGATAATATGCCTGTTAATCCACTTTTGAAAGTTTTCAAATTGAAAACTTTATATTATCTTTGCAATACTATGAACATCATTGCCAAAGGGACCATTCTCTATTATATTAATAAACATCCGAAGGCAAAAACGGCATTATTAACTTGGTATCATGAGTTTTCAAAGACGAATTTCCGGAATTTCAACGAATTGAAAGCCGTCTATGGCAATGCAAGTATTGTTGCAAATAACCGGGTTGTATTCAATATAAAAGGGAACGAATTCAGACTAGTAACCTCAGTCAACTTCCGGCAATTGGCGGCTTATGTGATCTGGTTTGGAACGCATAAGGAATATGACAAGATAGATACTTCGACAATTAGCTTTGATATTGAAATTTTGAATTTTAAAAGCAAATAATATGGACTGGAAAGTAATAAAAACCAAAGTTGAATACAATAAGGCGCTCAAACGGACGATGGCCATATTTCAGGCAGAGCCTGGGACTTCAGAATCTGATGAACTTGAATTATTGCTTGTGCTTATCAAAGACTATGAAGATAAGCATATCGTTTTGCCCGAGGTCGATCCGATTGACGCGATAAAGTTAAAGATGGAAGAAAGAGGTCTAAAAGCAAAGGATCTGGAGCCGTTAATAGGATCGAAAGGCCATGTTTCATCTATCCTTTCCGGGCGGAGGGAACTGACCTTGAAAATGGCTCAGAAACTAAAAGATTATCTTCAGTTACCAGCAGATATATTCATGCACACGGCGTAGTTTAACCAGGGAATAATGCTGCAACGTAAAGACTGGGAAAAACTGGACACTTCGAGCATTGTTGTCAAGCCACCATTTGAATTGCTCGAGCAGATGATCGATCCGACGGAAGAAGTTTGGTTTTTCGTTAATGGGTACAAAGATAAATTCTGGTTTTATCAAGGGAGGGTAAAAGTCATTCGGAAAGTAATTCTTGAAAGCTGTTACATAGACGAACTGTATTTTGCCTCTAAAAAATACGAATGGTTGCTATGCATCAATCATCACGATAATCTGATTGCCACGGGGAGCATTATGGCTGAGAAATTAAGGAACCTTTCAAATATCGAACCTTGAAATGTTTGTATCTGAATAATTTACACTTTTCATCCAATTGCTATACAACATGAAACCCGCTACCAGAGCGGGTTTCATACTTTTGTGCCCAGGACTGGATTCGAACCAGCACACCTTACGGCGCTGCTACCTGAAAACAGTGCGTCTACCAATTTCGCCACCTGGGCATCATCCCGATTGAACTTCGCTGCACCAGGCCACTTTATTCGTTCGGGGTTGCAAATATACGAATCTTTCGTCTCCCCAAATCAAAAAGGTAAAAAATTTATCCCGCTTCCACCTTCCCTCCTTCCGTAACCTCCACCTCCGCCTCCTTCTTTCCCCCCTTCCATCCGATCAGCAAAACACCCACGATCACCAACGCCGTTCCGATCAGCTGCTCCGCAAAGATCGCCTCTCCCAAAAAGAAATGCGCCTGTAATATCGTCGACACCGGCCCTACGCTGGTGACGATAGCCGCATTATTCGCTCCTATTCGTTTCATCCCCGCCGACAGCATAAAGGATGGTAACACCGTAGCGATCACCGCCAGCAGCACCCCATACCCCCACAACGCGCCACTGCCCGGCCCCACCGGCAAAGCTGGCTCGCGCCCCATTCCCTCCCGAATCAGGAAATGCAGGAGGATCGCCGTCGTAGCCGACAACATACTATAGGTCGTGAACTTCGCCGCGCCCAGCACCGGCACCATCCTACCCGTCCCCGACAAATAGCAGGCATACGTGATAGCGCACAGGAATACCAGGAAGCTGCCCCAGTAAAAATTCGGATTGCCCGTATCGATGCGAAGCTCCCCAAAATAGGCGATGCCGATACCCGTATAAGTCAGCGCCAGCGCCCAATACTGCGCCTTGCTGATGCGTTGCTTGAATGCGAAGGAGTTGATCAGCACCGAAAAGCTGGGATAAAGAAAAAGGATCAGCCGCTCCAGCCCCGCCGAGATATACTGTAGCCCCACAAAATCGAAAAAACTGCTTAAATAGTACCCCAATATGCCGAGCGCAACCACCCACCCCCACTGCATCCGGGTCATCCGCACATTTCCCTCTTTCCGCGAACCCCAGAAAGCCACCCCTAAATAAAATGGAAGAGACAACAGCATCCGTAAAGTCAACAAGGTCAGCGCATCGGTATGAGTGTCCCGGAAAGCAAGTTTTACTATGATCGCCTTCGTCGAAAAAAGGATCGCCCCCGTGAATGAGATCAAAAACCCCTTCAATAGTCTACTACCCATATTAAGAAAAAAGCCCCCGATGTCGGAGGCTCTAAAGTTTATTAAACCGCTACGTTAAAGTCTCTCAACGCGTCATTCAGACTCGTCTTCAGGTCTGTACTCGGCTTTCGCTGTCCGATGATCAGCGCGCAGCTAACCCCATATTCACCCGCAGGAAATTTCTTCATATAGCTTCCGGGGATCACCACGCTCCGGGCCGGTACGCGTCCTTTGTACTCCACCGGTGAGCTCCCGCTGACGTCGATGATCTTGGTAGATTGTGTCAATACTACATTCGCGCCGAGCACGGCTTCCTTCTCCACTACTACTCCTTCCACAACAATGCTCCTGCTACCGAGGAAGGCGCCGTCCTCAATAATTACAGGCGAGGCCTGCAAAGGTTCGAGCACCCCGCCGATGCCTACGCCACCGCTGAGATGAACGCCTTTCCCGATCTGCGCGCAGCTGCCCACCGTCGCCCAGGTGTCGACCATTGTTCCCTCGTCCACATATGCGCCGATATTGACATAGCTCGGCATCAGCACCACATTCTTCGCCAGATAGGCGCCATAGCGGGCCACGGCGTGCGGCACCGCACGAACTCCCAGCTCTTTATAATTCTTCTTCAGCAGCATCTTATCATAGAATTCGAATGGAGCGAGGTCCCAGGTCTGCATCTGCTGGATCCCAAAATACATCAGGATCGCCTGCTTTACCCACTCATTTACCTGCCATCCGCCGTCAGAAGGTGTAGCCACCCGCAGCCGGCCCTTGTCCACTTCTTCGATCACGGCCCGCACCGCATCCGCATATTTAGCGTCTTTCAATAACTCCCGGTTTCCCCAGGCTTCCGCGATCAATTGTTTCAATTCCATTGCTGATTTTTCCGCAAACATACGTTACTTTACGTCATGGACTTCGAAAAAGACATCGAGCTCGCGCTCAGTACCCTCCAATCCGGCGGCCTCATCCTTTACCCTACAGACACCATCTGGGGCATCGGCTGCGACGCCACCAACCCTGCCGCCGTCGCAAAAGTCTATGCCCTCAAACAACGGGTAGCCACCAAAAGCCTCATCGTCCTCATGGCCGACGAACGTGACATACTAAAATATACCAGCCAGCCCGACCTCCGCGTCTTCGACTATCTCCAGACCACAACCAAACCCACCACCGTCATCTACGAAGGCGCAATAGGCTTCGCCGACAACCTCGTCAACGAAGACGGTACCATCGCCATCCGTCTCGTCAACGATACCTTCTGCAAACACCTCATCAAGCGCTTCCGCAAACCCATCGTCTCCACCTCCGCCAACATCTCCACCGAGCCCTCCCCCGCTTTCTACAAACAGATCGACCCCCGTATCACCGACGGCGTCGACTACATCGTCCACCATCGCCGCGACGACGAAACCCCCAAAGAGCCCTCCGCCATCGTCAAATACAACAGCGACGCCACCATCACGGTCATCCGCCCCTGACCCCACACTCCGTCCCCAAAAAATACAGTAAGTTTGCCCCGTGCCAAAATTCCTCGTCATACAAACAGCCTTCATAGGTGACGTCGTCCTCGCCACCGCGATCATAGAAAAATTACACCAATACTACCCTGACGCCCAAATCGACTTCCTCGTCCGCAAAGGCAACGAAGCCCTGCTCACCGGTCACCCCTGGCTCAACGAAGTCCTCGTCTGGGATAAAAAAGAAGGCAAGCTCAAAAACCTGTGGAAGATGGGCCGCCTCATCCGAAGAAAGCATTACGACAAGGTCATCAACGTCCAGCGCTTCGCCGCCACCGGCCTCCTCACCGCCTTCTCCGGCGCAAAAGAGACCATCGGCTTCGACAAAAATCCGCTGAGCCGCTTCTTCGCTAAACGCGTCCCCCACATCGTAAGCGCACCGGTCAAACCCGGCGCCTCCACAACCGGTTCCATACCCCTCCACGAGATCGACCGCAACCAACAACTAATAAAAGAGTTCACCGACGAAAAACCAGCGAAACCCCGCCTCTACCCGACCCAGGCAGACGAAGCAAAAGTCCAACCCTACAAAACAAACACACCATATATCACCATCTCCCCCGCCTCCGTCTGGTTTACGAAACAATACCCGAAAGAGAAATGGGTGGCCTTTATAAAGGAACTCCCCACCAACTACCATATCTATCTCCTCGGGGCCCCCTCTGACAAACCCTTAGCCCAGTACATTCTGCAGGAATCCCAGTCACCAACCGCGGAAACCACCAACCCGGAGCGAGCCCGTATCACCGACCTCACCGGTCAGCTCACCTTCCTCCAGTCCGCCGCCCTCATGCGCTCCGCCGCCATGAACTACGTCAACGACTCCGCCCCCATGCACTTCGCATCCTCCGTCAACGCCCCCGTCACAGCCGTCTACTGCTCCACCATCCCCGGCTTCGGCTTCGGGCCACTCTCAGACGTCAGCAACATCGTCGAGACCCAACAACCCCTCGACTGCCGCCCCTGCGGCCTCCATGGCTACAAAGCCTGCCCAAAAGGGCATTTCCATTGCGCCTACCAAATTCAGGAGTCACAATTGCTCCAAACTTTAATAACTTCGCGTCCCGATGGACATTAATGTAACAGAACGCGAACTGTTCGTATTTCAAAAGGTCGCCCAGGCGGCAGCAGCACTCCGGCAGCCCGCCTACCTCATCGGCGGCTTCGTACGCGACAAGCTGATCGGCCGCCCCACCAAGGACGCAGACATCGTCACCGTGGGCGACGGCATCGTATTGGCCCACCGCGTCGCCGAGCTCCTCCATCCCAGGCCCACCGTCGCCTTCTTCAAGAACTTCGGCACGGCCCAGATAAAATGGAACGACTGGGAGATCGAGTTCGTCGGCGCCCGGAAAGAAAGCTATCGCGCCGAATCACGCAACCCCGACGTCGCCCCCGGCACGCTCGAAGACGACCAGCTCCGCCGGGACTTCACCATCAACGCCATGGCCATCAGCCTCAACGTCCAGGACTACGGCAAGCTCATCGATCCCTTCGACGGCATCAACGATCTCAAAGAAAAGATCATCCGGACCCCGCTCGACCCCCTAAAAACGTTCAGCGACGATCCCCTCCGCATGATGCGCGCCATCCGCTTCGCTACCCAGCTGAACTTCACCATCGAAGAAGCGACCCTCAACGCCATCACCGAAGACGCTGGCAGAATAAAGATCATCTCGCAGGAAAGGATCACCGACGAGATGAACAAGATCATCCTCGCGCCCCGACCTTCCATCGGCTTCGACCTGCTCTATCGCACCGGTATTCTTAAGATCATCTTCCCCCTGATGGTCGACCTGGCCGGCGCCGAATACATCGACGGCATGGGACATAAGGATAATTTTTATCATACACTGCAGGTATTGGATAACATCAGCGTACATACGCCGGACCTCTGGCTGCGCTGGGCCGCGATACTTCATGATATCGGCAAGCCCCCGACAAAGAAATTTGAAAAAGACCATGGCTGGACCTTCCACGGACACGAGGTCGTCGGCGGCCGGATGGTCCCGAAGATATTCACGAAGCTCAAGCTGCCGCTCAACGATAAAATGCGCTTCGTCCGCAAGATGGTCGAATATCATCTCCGGCCCATCAGCCTGACCAGGGAGAATATCACGGACTCGGCCATCCGCCGTTTGCTGTTTGATGCCGGCGACGACATCGACTCGCTGATGACCCTATGCGAAGCCGATATCACTTCGAAGAATAAGCAAAAGGTCAGGCGGTTCCTCGAAAATTTCGAGCTCGTCCGTCAACGCCTCAAAGAGGTCGAGGAGAAAGATAAGATCCGCAACTGGCAGCCTCCCATCACCGGTGAGATGATCATGGAAAAATTCGGACTGCCACCAGGTCGCATGGTCGGGGAGCTCAAAAACGCTATCCGCGAGGCCATCCTCGACGGCATCATCTCCAACAGCTACGACGCTGCATACGAATTTATGATGGACAAAGCCAGGGAGCTCAATCTCTCTCCGGTAAAATAGGCGACGGTCGAATCCCGTCGCACGAAATCCATCGATTAGTAGAATTAATGAATTTATGTATCTTGTGTGCTAAATTGCATATTAGTCATGGCGATATTGAAATTCCGGGTATATTTTGAGGAAGACGATAGCATTTACAGGGACGTAGCAGTTCGGCATACGCAGACTTTCTTACAGCTGCACCAGATTATCCTGAAGGCTTATGAATTCGACAGTAAGCACCAGGCTACCTTCTACCGCAGCAACGACAACTGGCAGAGGGGCAGAGAGATATCGCTGGAGAAATACGACAAGCCTTACAAAGCGCCGCCACTGCTCATGACCGAGACCAATATCGGCTCAGAGATATTCGACCCCAACCAAAAGTTTATCTACGTATACGACTTCGTCAAGAACTGGAGCTTTCTTGTCGAGCTCATCAACGTCTCCAAAGAAGAAGGCGGCAAGCTGGAATATCCCGCCGTCATCAAATCGGAAGGCATACCACCGTCCCAATACGGCACCAAGGGCATCGTGGGCGACAAGCTCACCGAGATAGAAGAGAAATATGACCTGACCAAGGGTACCGAAGGATTCGGCGTGGAAGGAGAAGAAGGCGAGACCGACCAGGAAGAAGAGGAAGGCGGCGAAGAAGGAGAAGCAGAGACAGGAGGAGAAGAAGAGCTGTGACCAACCCACACCAACTGAGCCCCACCGTCATCGTCATCGTCGGTCCAACTGCCGTTGGGAAAACTGCCGCCGCCATTCGTCTGGCCCAACAGCTCGGCACAAAGATCATCTCCGCCGACTCCCGGCAGTGCTTCCGCGAACTCAATATCGGCGTAGCCAAACCATCCCCGCAGGAGCTCAGCGCTGTCCCCCACTATTTCATCGACTCACACTCCATACAGGAAGAGGTCAACGCCGCTATCTTCGAAAAACTAGCCCTTCAGTGGACAGAAGAAATATTCAAAACCTCCCCCTTCGTCGTCATGGTCGGCGGCACCGGACTCTATATCAAGGCCTTCACCGAAGGGCTGGATGACATCCCTCCCGCCGACGAGTCCATTCGATTTCACATCCAGCAGCAGTACGAGCTCCGGGGCATCGGCTGGCTACAAGACGAGATAAAAAAATACGACCCCGACTTCTACGAAAAAGGCGAGATACTCAACCCCCAGCGGGTGATGCGGGCCCTCGAAATAAGGCTCACAACGGGACAGTCTATCCTCTCCTTCCGCAGCCGCGAGCCCAAACCCAGGCCGTTCACAATTCGAACCATCGGTATCGGGCTCCCCAAAGAGCAGCTCCACGAGCGCATCCACAGCCGCGTCGACCAGATGATGAGCGACGGCCTGCTCGATGAGGTCAGATCCCTCCTCCCTTACCGGGAACACAACGCGCTGCAGACTGTCGGCTACCGTGAGCTCTTCGACTACCTCGAAGGCAAATACCCCCTCGACACCGCCATCACCAATATCAAAACCAATACCCGCCAATACGCCAAACGCCAGCTGACCTGGTTCCGCCGCAACCTCTCCACACAATGGATCGGCCCCAACGACCCCTTCCCCCTCCACTGACAATACCCCTCCGCGGCGCACATCCCCATCTTCCCCTCTCCCGGCTCTAACCCCCTCCTCCCCCAAACCCGCGGCCCACATCCCGGCTAATCCTACCCTCCCCCAACCCCCGAGGCCCTCTCCGTCCAAAACATAACCATAAGGTAACCTTGTCGTAACATAGATAAACGCAAATTTTGCGGTCATAACAAAACAGCTTCCCCGCGTGGTTCAAAACCTTCACCGACTGATAGCAAGGGAATTCGGAGATGATTTTCAATGGGGCGTGGCCATGGCCGCCGCGCAGAACGAAGGAGCCTGGAACAGCTACGGCAAAGCCCCATCCATCTGGGACGCCTTCTCCCGCCGACAGGGTAAGATCAAAGGCGGCGGCCGCCCAACCATCGCCTGTGACTTCTACCACCGGTACAAAGACGACATCCTCCTGGCCAAAGCCCTCGGCTTCACGGTATTCCGCTTCTCCCTCTCCTGGGCGCGCATACTCCCGGAAGGCATCGGCCGCGTCAACAAAGAAGGCGTAGCCTTCTATCACCGCGTCATCGATGAATGCCTCAAACTAGGCCTCACCCCCTACGTCACCCTCTATCACTGGGACCTGCCCGTTACGCTGGAAAAAGAAGGAGGCTGGACCAGCCACCTTATGCTCAAATGGTTTACCCGCTTCGCCACCTTCTGCGCAGAAGAATACGGCGACAAGGTCAAAGACTGGATTGTGCTCAACGAACCCTTTGGCTTCACCAGCCTGGGCTATATGCTCGGCCGCCACGCACCCGGCAGAATGGGACTCTCCAACTTCCTGCCCGCTATCCACCACGCCGCACTGGCACAGGCCGAAGGCGGTCGTATCCTCCGGGAAAAGGTACCCCGGGCTCATATCGGCACCAGCTTCTCCTGCTCGGAGATCCTTCCCTATACCAACTCCCCCGAAGACATCCAGGCCGCCAAACGCATGGACATCCTGATGAACAGGCTCTTCATCGAGCCCGCGCTGGGCCGCGGCTACCCCCGCGAAGACTTCAAGTTCCTCGAAAGACTCGAGCTGCACAACCGGAGCTGGAAATATACCGAGCGGATGCACTTCAATTTCGACTTCATCGGGATCCAGAACTACTTCCCGCTCGTCATTCGCCACAATCCCCTCATCCCCATCGTGCAGGCCTCCGAGGTACGGGCGGCTACCCGCAAAGTGCCCCACACCGACATGGGCTGGGAGATCAACGGTGACAGCTTCTACCGCCTACTAAAACGTTTTTGGCTATACGGCGGCGTCAAAGAGATCATCGTCACCGAAGGCGGCGCCGCATTCCGGGATGAGCTCGTCAACGGCTCCGTCAACGACCAACGCCGCATCGACTACTACCAGGAGTACCTGCTGGCCTTGCTCCGCGCCAAAAAAGAAGGCGTCAACATCAAAGGCTATTTCGCCTGGACCCTCATGGATAACTTCGAATGGGCAGAAGGCTACAAAGCCCGTTTCGGCCTCATACACGTCGACTTCGAAACCCAGCTCCGCACCATCAAAGGCTCCGGCTACTGGTTCCGCGACTGGCTGAGCCAACGCTAACCCGGTCTCCCGCGTGAACCGCGCCACCACCCCCAAAAATAAAAAAACCGGCTGCGCCAGCAGCCGGTCCCTATCAAACATTCTTTATTAGTGAAAATCGCGGTTGATCGCGTTACTGAACGTCTTCAAGCTCCATCCCCCTCCTACAATGATCCTCCGGATCGTCATCAACGGATCAGTCGGGTCCATCTTATCAGCCAGCTGGAAAGCGGCAATAAAACCCCTCTTCCTCAGCTCAGGCAGCGCCTGCCGGTTCCACAGCCCAAACGGAAACGCAAAATACCGGATAGGCCCACCCGTAATAGCCTCCAGCTGCTTCGTCGGCTTCTCGATCTGTGTCACCCAGTCCTGTCCCTGGTATTTCTTCACGTTGTGGTGGTCCCAGGTATGGCTGCCGATCACATTCCCTGCGTTATATAATTCTTTTACCTGGTCCTTCGTCATATAGTGCGGCATCCGACCCAGCGAAACCGTCATGATAAAGAAAACACCTTTAAATCCATACTTCTTCATCTCCGGCCATGCCACCGTATACTGGTCCTCATCGGTATCGTCAAAGGTCAGCATGATCGGCTTGCTCGGCAGCGCTGCTCCCTTCGTCAGGTAGGCATACAGCTGGTCGGGCAATATCGTATGGTAGCCGCTGTCGTGCAGCATCTTCAGCTCCGCCTTCAGGTCGGCCGGGGGCATGATATAGTCTTTTGAAACTTTCGAGTCCGTCGCCTTCCAATCCCGTATCTGGTGATAACACAGAATAGGAACTTCCTTACGGCCCATGATCACGGAAGGAGGAGGCACCTTTTCAGAGGGCTGCGCCTCGACACTCATTGCAAAACATAACAATCCCAGGCTAGCACTAGCGAATTTCTTGAACATAGCTTTAAAAAAAATTGAAATTTGAGTAACTAACGACGATTCCACTAAATTATTATACAATCCACCACTTCCTCTAACCACCGCTGATCTTCCTCGTCAAAGGCGTCCAGCTCGACGCTGTCCACGTCTAAAACCCCCAGCACCTCGCCATTGCGGATCAACGGCACGACGATCTCCGAACGGGACAGGCTGCTGCAGGCGATATGTCCCGGAAAGGCCTCCACATCCGGTACGATCAGCGTCCTCGCCTCGGCCCAGCTGGTGCCGCATACACCCTTTCCTTTTCGGATACGCGTACAGGCGACCGGCCCCTGAAATGGTCCCACGACCAGCTCGCCGTCCTTGACAAGATAAAATCCGACCCACAGCCATCCGAACTGCTCCTTCAGCGCAGCCGCGACATTCGCAAGGTTCGCCACCAGGTCCGTCTCACCCTCCATCAGGGCCTTTATCTGCGGTAGCAGCGAGCTGTAGCGCTCCTTCCTGCCTCCTTCTACGATAACCAGATCTTCTGCCATTTGCTAAAAATATCCTGCAAAAATACACCGCAATTATTATATTTAATTCTTTTAAACAAGCCACATGCTAAAATCTATCGTCCTGACAGCGCTACTGTTGAAAGGCACCTTATCCTTATCCGCACAATCTGACACCACTTATCTGCTCCGTCCCGATCGCGTCTTCGATGGAGAGCAAATGCACGAAGGCTGGTCCGTCCTTGTTCAGAACCACCACATCCAGCAAGCCGGTCCCACAAATTCCATAAAAATTCCCCCGGGTACTATCACCCTTGACCTCAAAGGTGCAACCCTCTTACCCGGGCTCATCGAGGGGCATAGTCATCTCTTCCTTCATCCCTACAACGAAGCGCCCTGGAACGACCAGGTCCAGAACGAGTCCCGCGCCGAACGCACCGCCCGCGCCGTCGTCCACGCTCGCGCCACCCTGCTGGCAGGCTTTACGACTACCCGCGACCTGGGCACGGAGGGATCGATGTATGACGATATCGGGCTCAGGCAGGCGATCGAAAAAGGCGTCATCCCCGGCCCCCATATCCTCGCCGCGACCCGCGCCATCGTTGCGACGGGCAGCTATGGCCCGAAAGAGCTGAGCATCGACTACGAGTCCCCCCACGGAGCCGCCGAAGCCGACGGCATCGAAGGCCTCACCAAAGAGATCCGGACACAGATCGGCAAGGGCGCCGACCTCATCAAGATATACGTCGACTATCGCTGGGGCATCGACGGTAAAGCCGCCCCCACCTTCACGGTTGACGAGCTGAAAAAGGCCGTCGAAGTGGCCGGCAGCGCGGGAAGGCTCGTGGCGGTACACTCGTCCACTACCGAAGGCATGAGAAGAGCCATCGAGGCAGGCGTCGCCACCATCGAGCACGGCGAAGGCGGCACCCCCGAGCTCTTTGCAGCGATGAAAGCAAAAGGCATCGCCCTCTGTCCCACCCTCGCGGCAGGCGAAGCCATCGCCCAATACCACGGCTGGCGCAAAGACGTCGACCCCGAGCCTCATAGTATTACCGAGAAGAAAGAGAGCTTCCGCCTGGCATTGGCATCAGGCGTCACTATTTGTATGGGGGGCGACGTAGGTGTTTTCACGCATGGCGACAACGCGCGCGAAATGGAAGACATGGTCGAGTATGGGATGAAACCGGTAGACGTCCTGCGCTCGTCAACCTCCGTAAACGCCGACGTCTTCCATATTAGCAACAGCGTAGGCCGCATAAAACCGGGCCTCCTGGCCGATCTCCTGGTCGTCGAAGGCGACCCGGGTACAAACATCCATCAGATAAAAAAGGTAAAATTGGTAATGAAAGAAGGAGTCATCTACCACTAACGGAGCCGTCACACCCGTGCCTCACACCCGTGTCAACCGCCGGATCAATTCTCTATGTTCTGGATATTGCTGTTCTAACACATCACGCTCCGCCAACTCAAAATCGGCAAAGTCGAACCCCGGCGCGACCGTACACCCCACCAGTCCATACTCGCCAGCCGGCTCCGAAGCAAACCAGCTACCCGCCTTCACCACCGCCTGAAAACTCTCTCCGCTGGCCGGGTCCGCCCCAAGCCGATGCGTAATAAGCCTTCCGCTATGGCTGATCTCGTGCACAACGATCGGGTCGCCATAATAAAAATGCCATAATTCATCGGCAGCGATGCGGTGAAACGCAGAGAACTGTCCCCGCGCCAGCAGGAAATAAATGCTCGTGGAAGCGCTGCGGTCTCCCTGAAAGAAAAGGGGCAGGCTGCTGCGGGGGATCGTCAGCTCCGACCGGTAAACCTCCCGGAAAGAGCCACCTTCTACGTGTTCGGTCAACTGCAGATGGTTGATCCAATAGGAGGCATCAGGTCGCATATCGAGATAAGATCGTGATTATTTTTCGATGGTCACTTGCGCCGCGTACACGTCGGCCAGCGAGTCTTTAATATGGGTCGTATCCCTTATGCCCGCGGCAATCGGGAAATATAGCTTGAAATAGGCTGAGTCCTTCTCGTCCATATGGATGTTCAGTTGGTAGCCCAACAATTGGTTATACCGGCGAAGCGCCCGGTTCTTGCTGGCCGTTTGCAGAATGACAAATCGGTACAGGCTCTGTCCCTCTCCCGGCACAGGCACGCTCGTAGTCGCCACCGGCGCAACAGCAGCAGGAGGAGGCGTCACCGGCGCAACAGTTGCCTTAACCGTCGTATCCACAGGCTTCTGAGCGCTTCCACTATCCGTCCTCACCACCGCAGCGACAGTACTGTCAGCAGACCGTTTCGCAGCGCTCGTGTCGGGCAGCACCGTAGCCCTATTCTCCGCCGTGGGTTCTATAATATTATTCCTTTTATAAAGGTAGTATCCTCCCCAGCCGATCACGACAAGACCCGCTACCAGCCCGATCAGCAGCAATACCTGCCGGCTCGAACCACCACCGCTTGCGGGCTCGGCTCTCGCTCCGGTCTCATCCACGCTGACGGCCTTCTTTTCAGGGCTCAGATCATCCAGTCGGGATACCACATATTCGCCAGGCGTAAAATCGAGTCGGCCGTCTTTATTCTTTAGTAGCGTGCCGATCCCTTCGAGGTGAAAGGGCTTGCCGATATTTAATAGCTGGCGGCCGGTGGTGAGGTAAAAATCCAGGTCGGCCGAAGCCAGCGACTTCATCTTACCCGTATGCTCTTTGATAAAAAGTACAAGAGCCTCGTCCGCCGCTACAATGGTCTTTTCTGTGTAAGTAATGCCCGCAGCTGGCACATGCCCCATCCGGTCAGATTCCTGCGGTAGAACCGCTGCAGGGTCCAGTTGAAAACTCCCGATCCCGGGTAGGTCCAGTCTTTTCGTCTGATACAAATACTGCGAGAGAAGTTGAGGTAGTTTCAAATCAAGGATATTTGAGTCAGGCTAAGGTAAAAAAACTTCTTCGTAAAACATTGGAAATGAAAATTTGTTCTCCGCACAGAGTACCTTTGCACCATGTTGAGCAAGGACGAAGCAGCGTTCATTAAATACTGGGAAGCCAACCGGCTTCGACGAAAAAAGCTATTCCGCCAGTTCCTCGTCGGTATCCCCCTCGGCCTCCTGATCGTCATCCCCACCGTTATAAGTCTGACCTCCGGCTGGTACAAAAGGGCCGAAATGGAAGCCAACAGCTCTGACTTCAACCCCATTGTCCTCTTCGTCGCCCTCCTGGTCATCGTCGGCTTCACCGCCATCTTCCACCAACGCTGGAAATGGGAACAATACGAACAACGCTACCTCGAGCTGCTCGCCCGCGAAGACCGCGAGGCCAAAAAAGCCGCCGAAACCCCAAATTCCCCTAATTCCTCCGACTCTCCCGAGCCCTCGAACTCCCCCGAGTAACCCCACTCCCCCCTCCCCGCAGCCAACCCGCGGTCTTTTCCACCCAAAAAATAGAAGAAATTAAAAAAAACCAACTTTTTTTAATTCTCTTGCAGCAAATCGAAATAGCTAGTTGTCTAATTTATCGGGGACTATATTTGCGTAAAAAATAGGGATGAGGACTTTACTCTGGTGCTTAGTATTGATTTTCTTTTGTTTAGGTTCGTGCTCAAAGAAAAAATGTGATTACGTCGACGATGGGCTGGTAGCACCGCAATCTGAACAGGCCGTAGTAAAGAAATATCTGGACTCCCTTGGCATTCAAGCCGTTTTACATCAAAGAGGTTTCTATTACAAGATTGATAGTGGAGAGAATGGAACAGGTCCGACCCCCGGAGAATGCTCACCGATAACGGTAGCCTACAAAGGGACGCTCACGAACGGAACTGTATTTGACCAACAGACAAGCTATGCCACACAATTGTCTAACCTTATCGATGGCTGGCAACAGGGCGTACCCCTGATAAAAAAAGGCGGAAGTATTAAGTTGTATATACCTCCCTCCCTGGGTTATGGTTCAACAGCCGTAACTGCAGGAAATGTAACAATCCCGGCTTCTTCCATCCTGATTTTTGATATACATCTGCTTGATGTGCAGTAACCATGAACTACCTGCTAGAGCCCTGGATCAACCCCGGGGCTTTTTTTATTCCCTCCCCCGCCGGCCATAACCACCCAGTCCACCCAACCCAGTCCACCCAACCCAGTCCTCCCAACCCAGTCCTCCCCAACCCAGTCCTCCCAACCCAGTCCTCCCAACCCAGTCCTCCCCAACCCAGTCCTCCCCAAATCCCCCAACCCCTTCACCCCCTCATCTTCCTAAACTCCTCCACCAGCCAATTCAACTTCTCCTCCATAGCATCCAATCTCTCCCTCACCCCATTCCCCTCCAAAACACCCCTCCTTCGTTCCCTCATAACCTCCACCTCCGGCCCAAAAACGGAGTAAAACCGCCTCAGGAACGACCTCGTTATCGGCAAATGCCCATTGACATAGCTGCTGAAATTAGACCTGTCCATCCCCATCCGCCTGGCTATCTCGGCATCATTATGCGGCAACAGCTCCCTGTCCCGCAGGAATTTCCCCAAACTTTCTCCATCCGCGCGCTGCGCCATAAATAAATAATTATGAATTATTGGATCCCCGATCCTTCCGGGCAACCCGGGTAAGTAACGCCTCTACACCGGCCTGACTCGCCTTGACCAGCAAACCCGTATTGTCGATCAGCTGCTCCACCTGCCTGGTGATCAATTTAGTCGTTTCAATCAGCTGGTCCAGCTGCTGTTCCAGCGTTTCAAGCCTCTTTAACAGCTCCTCTTTCCTCTCTTCAACCGATGCTCCCTCCTTCGGTTTCTCGTCTAGCTCGTCTCCAAACGCCTCATAGAATTTTCTCAAAAAAGCGTTTGTAATGGGCCCGGTATTGACGGCCTTGCTGTAATTAGACCGATCAACCTTCATCCGTCTGGCAATGACAATGTCATCATAAGGAAGGGACGTCCTGTCTTCTTTAAATTTATTGATACGCTCTATATTGACGGCTCGACTCACTCGGTAGGCTTATGTTGTTTTGTAGTGGTAAAATTGGCTACCTGTTTTTCATTTGTGGTTATTTCGATAATTAGTCTTAATTTGCGGCCTAATACAACCGCAAATTATGCATCAACAACTTTGCCGCTCATGCCAACGCCGGATGACGGCCATTTACTGGTCAAGAAGACAATCCAATCGGAGCCTTCGTAAAAAAGAGCTTCGCAACATTGGCCGAAGACCACAAAAATTTGGCTTCCGTCGACCTCGCCTTCAATTCTGGATCTGCAAGCACTGTCGCACAAAACAAAAGAAATGAGGTCTTATAAGACCACAAAACTATACCTTATACACTATTTTACCAAATTCCAGACCGATGGATCAGCAAAATACAGACGCGAAAATCGAAAGCAAGGTCGATGACCTGGAAAGAAAAATGGAAGATGTCGTTAATACCGTGGGAGATCTGAAAGACATTATGAACCAGCTTCGGCTGCTCATCAGCCAAATACCCGACGATCGCGCTAAAAAGACGGAGAACACACTCAACGCTCTGAAAAAAAAGAATAACGAGCGCCAAAAAAACAATAACAAATCCACAAAAAAAAGCAAACCCAAATAACGCGCCTTCCGCGCCACATCCCACCCACAAAACACCCATTATTCAATATAGACCCCCTTCCTCACTCTCACCTCCCCACTACTCATCCTCACCACCACGTAATAAACATTGCCCCCCGGTAACCCACCAATCGCCATCATCCCACCACTCACAACGCCCACCTTCCTCACCATCCTCCCCTGGCTATCATACACAAAAACCGAACTCCCCTCATAACCCGCCGACCCGGGCAACACCACATTCACCTGACTCCCCGCCGCATAAACATTCACAACATCCAAATGCGGCACACTCACATACACAACCGAACTATATTCATACTGAGCATCCAGATCCTCTTGCCTTAACCGGTAAGCCACCCGATCCCCGCCAGCAACAGTCTTGTCTGTATAACTATAAGAAGTCATCACCACGCTATTCCCCCCAACATTCGAAGACCCCACATATCCAACCTGCAGAAATTCCCCATCACCCTCACGACGCTCGATAGCAAACCCTCTGTTATTTTCCTCCTGCGCCGTCGTCCACTTCAATTCCACCCCTCCATCCACCGCACCCGCCGTGAAAGAAGCAAAATGCACCGGCAACGCCGCGGGATTCGCCACCACCACACAATTGGAGTTACAGGAAGCATCATACGAACATACGCCCCACACAACCCCCGTCTGCGGATTCGTCAGCTGCAGCGACAAGGTCCCCGCCGTCGGAAGATTCATGCCGTAAAAACAATAGTTGACCTGGGTATTCCCCCCGCTCACCACCGGTACAGCCGCCGGCCCAAACGTTGCCGGCAATATCGTCGTCGTCCCCGAAGTCGTCGTCCAGACTTTCGTAACGGCATACGGCAACAATCCCGTATTCGCCCCCGTATACTGCAATTGCAAATTTCCGGTCTTGGAACCACTCGGCAACGCTGCCCAGCTCCCGGTAAAATTGCTGGCAACCGCCCCTCCGTTCGCCGGACATGTGTTAGCATTACCATTACTATTCGCTCGCTGGCCTACTCCCGTACAGGACGTGGGATACTGGGCAAAACTTTCCTCGATAGTCGTAGTTATCAGGCATACAACGGCCACTAGCCGGAAGCCATAAATAGTCGGGGTCATGCTTAGTAATTATTCTACAAACAACGCAAAATAATTAGCGACCATGTACCTCCAAACGTTCAATTTGCCCGATTTTACCAGGAATAACCCAACAGATGATAAAATTTCTACTCAACAACGCGCCTCACGCCATCCACCTCACGCCTTTCGCGCCGACAGTCTATACAACCCCGCCCCATGCCACCTGATCATAGGCGCAAAGCTGCCCTCAAATTGTCCCAGACGCTTACCCGTCCACAGATCCGTCACGGTACACCCCGCCGCAAACCCAATCTCGCTCAGCTTTACCGGCACCGGAACCCCAACACCCGAGGAATCCGCACCCCCACTATCCCTGCTATTGAACAGAGCCAGATACTTATCCCCCGTCTTCGGATCATCCGCCACCCACGCCACCAGGTCATCCGCATGCCACAACATCCTGTTATTAATACTATATCTAAGGACACCCATCACCGCCTTATTCGTCAATAGCGACAGCGTAAATTCATCATTGCCGGGCAGATCCCCGCCAAAGAACATCGGACTCCGGAAGATGGCCCACAAGGTCATCAGCGTATATTGCTCATCGTGGGTAAATCGCGTCATTCGCGGATCACCCCGCTCAGCCCGTATCCCGATACGCCCCATCGGCAACATATCCCCATCCGGATAGGCGCCAAAGGCCCGATACCCATTCCACCGCTCAAAAACTACAAAATGCTCCTTCAGCTGCTTCCAGCTATCCCAGAAATCGCCCACCGTCCTCCACATATTCGCTTTACTCTGCACATCCTTCCCCTGGTCGATCGGCGTCTCCCCCGGCGAAGTGCTCAGCACAATGGCCCGGCCACACTTATCGATAGCCTTACGTATCATCGCCAGCTCCTCCCCATGATAAGGCTGCGTCAGATCATCTACCTTCACAAAATCCAGTCCCCACGATGCAAAAAGTTTGAACAACGCATCATAATACGCCTGCGCTCCCTCTTTCGTAGCATCCACCGTATAGTTGTCGTGCAGCCAGTCACACTGCCCCCGTTCACTATAGATATCACGCGCCGTCACCGCCGAGCCATACACGGGCAGCCCCCGTTTGACAGCGATCACCGGCACACCCCGCATGATATGCACTCCCATCTTCAACCCCTTCGCATGAATATAGTCCGCCAGCGGCTTGAATCCCTTGCCATCCGCAGCCGAAGGAAAACGTGCCACCGACGGCACATACCGGCCATATTCGTCGATATTGAATTCGGCATTGGTCTCATTATATCCATGCGCCTTGTCATTATTGATATACCATCGGATATCTACAATGACATAATTCCATCCATATGGCTTCAGATGTGCGGCCATATAATCCGCATTGGCCTTAACCTCCGCCTCCGTTACCGTAGGACCATAACAGTCCCAGCTGTTCCAGCCCATCGGCGGCGTGGACGCCCATTTATGAAAGCCGGACGTCTGCCCCAGCACGGGCAAAGACAGGATCAGAGCCATAACACCCACCAGTGCAAGACGCCGGCGTCGGGAAATAAAGGTCATCATGACGTTTTTTCAGCTAATATACTCTATCTCTGTCACTTCCCCTCCTTCACCCTTTCATTCCCATTTCTCCGATCCTCCCTCAGCCAACTCACTTCCCCACTTCTTTTATCCTCACGCCCCTGGTATCAAACATCCCCATCAGATTCCCCTTCACACTGTCCGCCGGCACCGGCTCGAGATACACATTCACGTCATACCCCTGCGCCGTAAAATAAACAGTAATATTCTTCTCCTTCTCGTCGATCTGCGAGAACTTCGTCATCTCCTTGTCCGTCGAGTCCCTTACTGTCCCGGTCAACTTTCCTTCCTTTCTCTCGAGAAGAAAGAACATCACCGCATCCCCATTGGGCGTCCCAAACACGGTGACCTTCCATTTCCCGGGGAAATAATCGGGGCCGGACTGCGCACTGGCAGATCCTACTCCCAAAAACGCGACAACAGCGGCAAAAAAGATTGATTTTTTCATATTACAATATACCGCACTCGGCCGCCAGTCGGATCGCTTTCGCCCGAACAGGCCTCAAAAACTTATACCTTCAACAATTCCGCGCCTTCGGCAATCCGTCACGTACGAAGGACGCCGGCTTTTCGCCCCGACAATTTCGCGAGTTCGCTGGAATTAAGCTACCCGCCAATCACTGGATATTTGATTATTTTGTTTCCCTCGGCTTCTACACCCTCACCGAGTTCTCCAAAGTGAAGGTCAAAAAGGCTTCCTTCGAAGCGGCCTGTCGGTGGTGGCCTGTGAACTATCTCCCGCCGATGATGTTCGATCATCCGCTGATCGTCTCCGAGGCCCTCAGGGCGCTCCGTCTGCACATCGCGCACTATCCGATCGGCTACGAGCTGCTCGAGGAAAAATTCACCCTCCCGGAGATCCACAGTCTTTATGAGACCATCCTCGAAAAGCCGCTCGATGAGCGCAACTTCACCAAAAAGCTGTTGGCCACCGGCATCATCATAAAAACCAAAGAAACCCGGTCCATCGGCGCCCACCGAAGTCCCTTCCTCTACAAATTCGACAAAGCGCGCTACCAGGAGTGCCTCAAGACGGGTGTCCAGCTGGTCTTCTAACGCCTTCCCCCACCCCTCAACGCCGTTTTTAGGTACTTTCCCCTATTCCCTCCTGAGTTAAGCAATAAAAGATCCTCAAACCCTTTCCCAATTTTAGGCCCGTCCCCCCAACCGTCGCATCTTTACATCATCAAAGCAGCCGTTGCAAATCCCAATAACCGTCCAATATCCAGTTTCGTCCTAAGTCCAAAGCCGCCCCTACACCCAACCGTCCAATATCCAAAGCCAAACCCTAACCCGGGCTTCATCCAATATCCAAATTCATCCAATATCCGGGGCCCCGAAGAAGCCGTCCAATATCCTGATCATCCAATATCCATTCTACCCCTAAACCCGGTCCACGACCCAGCCCTTACACCCTGAACACTAACCCCCACCCGAACCCCCGGTACCTCTGTCGCAACCCCTATACCTCTACCGCAGCCCCAGTACCCCAATCTCTGTCGTAACCCCTATACCTCTGCTACACCCCTGTACCCCAACCTCTGTCGCACCTCTTAAACCCAAACCATTCCCAACCCCTGATCCCAACCCATACCCCACACTTACTACCCTAATTTCGCGTACCCCAACCCAACAATTACCCCGTCTGACCCGCGGGTTTTTTGTTTTATACCTCCCCAACCGCCAAACCCGTAAGGTCTTGTTATGCCCCAGGTTCAATTTTCATTTTGTGTTTTGATAAATCTTCCGCGTATCCTGCGAATTAATTTAATGCTATAGTGACCAGTGAAATAAGCTATAATGCTTGCAATTGAAACAAGGCCAAGAAAATTTACAATTAATAACCCGGCTGAGACAATTTAGTTAATTACGTTCGCTCGTTTCATTTTTTTCAAACCATAAACTATACGTTCTGCCAAAACAGCGTAAAATACCACATTCACCAGCAGCCCCAGAAAATAGGCTATAGCCGAATCTTTAGGAATAAAACTCCAAAACAAAGTATGCACCGGAAAGCGCATAACTGATAACAAACCATTTAGCATTATGTCAGCGATGCTGCGGTGCCCATCATCATACGACCTTCCTTCACCTCAGGCAGCGCAAAAATCTTATCTGTTATCCTCTCTTCAATCTCCTACCACCGCCATGCCCGCAAATCCTTTCCAACGTAACGCCCCACCTCACACAATTAGGTACTTCTCCCTATCCCCCCATGAGTTTACCGATGAAAGACCGACAAACCAGCCCCAAAATCTTTGTTCCCCCTCAAATCCTTCGCATCTTTACATCAGAAACACAGTCGTAAAACAAATCCAATATCCAGTTAAGGTTCTGATTGATCACTAAACCCTAAACACAAATTAAACCCTAAGGCTCTTGATCGTTCCCTAAACCCAAAGCTCAGATCACAACCCCTAAACCCAAAGCTCTGATCACAACCCCTAAACCCAAAGCTCTGATCACAACCCCTAAACCCTGTAGCAGAAAGATCCGATACCACTGAAAAACAGCTGTAACCCGTGCAACACCCATTACAGTAAACGAATTAACCCGCAAGACCCGCGGGTTTTTGTTTTTCTGCCGGAGCCGCAGCCACCAGCCGCCGCAAGCAGCGTCCCCTCACTCCTCCAGCAACCGCCGCAGCTTTTCAAAAGTACTGGTCCACCCCGCCTGATAATCATGCGCCGACGCCGTCCCCACCTGGTCATGCGTAAACCGCATCAACGTCCCATTCTCTATACCCTCCAGCCTCACCACAACCTGCGACGTCACCCCCGGCTCACTCACCCAATTCCACGAGAACCCGAGCGTCACAGGCCGGTCCACAACAGAATAGACGCCATAACAGGTATGTTCCATAGAATCCCTAAACGATACCAAAAAATCCCCACCAACCCTTACATCCAGTTCCGCCTTCAACCCAACACCATTAGGATTGGAACCAAACCACCGAAGCACTATCTCCGGCTCGGTCCAGGCCCGCCACACCGTCTCGACGGGCGCAGGCAATTCAAAATCGATTGTAACATCCATGTTCCTAAGATCGGCCATTTTAATCAAATCCCTCTATCAAAATCCCCGCTGCACCCCAGCCCAGGCGCCAAAACCCAAATCCCCCATCCCCGGCGTTTTTTCTTATCTTAGTCTCATGTCGGAAGAGCAGTATCCCAATATATTCATCTACCAAAGGATCGTCCGGGCCAAGCTATACATCGACGCACACTATGCCGATCAGCTCGAGGTCAACGACATCGCCGGCGAAGCGTATTCCTCCCAGTTCCATTTCATCCGCCAGTTCAAAGAGGTTTACGGTAAAACACCCCACCAATACCTGATCCACCTGAGGATCACAAAGGCAAAACAACTTTTAAAAACCGGTACGCCGGTCGCACAGACCTGCCACGCAGTCGGATTCGAAAGCCTCGGCTCATTCAGCAGCCTCTTCAAACGGCTCGAAGGCAAAACCCCATCCCAATACCTGAGGCAGCACCGTCAGACCAAAAACCATATGAAGGAATCCCCCCTCAGCTTCATCCCCGCCTGTTTCGCCCACAAATACGGCGTCATCTAAAAAAACAGCAATTTTCGAGAAATTCCGTTTTCGCTTTCCCCCGTTCTTTACAAAAAGAACCAGTATGCAGACAATAGCGGACAAAGCAACAAGGACCAACATCATCGCCCGAATCACGCAACTCGATCCCCGCAGCCCGGCTCAATGGGGTAAGATGTCGGTCGACCAGATGCTCAAACATTGTCGGCTATGGGAAGAAATGGCGCTGGGAAGACTACCGACCAAACGCGTCTTTATTGGCCGTATCTTTGGTCGCCTCGGGCTGCGCTCAGTGCTCAAAGATGAAACGCCTCTGACGCGCGGTACCCCTACAGCCCCGGAAATACTCGTCACCGAACACAGCAACGTCGACCATGAAAAAACAAAATGGATACACCTGCTCGAAGAATACGCCGTCCCCGTGAATACATATATAATCCATCCCTTCTTTGGTAAAATGACCAGGGAACAGCTCGGATACATGTCTTACAAACACGCAGACCATCACCTGCGCCAGTTCAACAGTTAAAACTATACTATGATCACAAAAGTCACGCACTTCAACATCAACGTACTCGACCAGACCAGGGCCTGCGACTTCTATACCAACAAGCTCGGATTCACGATCATCACCGACGTTCCCATGGGAAATGGTCATCGCTGGCTGACCGTAGCCCCTCCCGATAATCCCGGGCTCGAGATCAACCTCACCCCCGTCGTAGAGGGATTCGGGCAAACGAAGGCCTCCGCAGAAGCCCTCAGAGACCTGATAAGCAAAGGGACTTTCGGCGTCGGCGTCCTCACCTGCAACAACGTCTACGCGACATACGAGGAGCTGAAGGCTAAAGGCGTCGAATTCACCAAACCGCCAAAGGAAGAGTTCTATGGTACAGAGGCGCTCTTCAAAGACGACTCCGGCAACTGGTGGTCACTCGCGCAGCTAAAAAAAGTCTAAGGCTTGCCCGCCCCGGCCATATCGGCTAACTTCCGGATCTTCCCATCCATGGCGATGTATTCCCCTTCATTCAGCCTGACGACATGGCCGTCAGACAGATTGATCGACCCGTCCGGATGAATGGTCGTTTTATTGGGCAGGGTCACGTCCGCAGCCACCTTCGACAGATGGCCATGATCGAATTCCGTCAATTGCCCGTTCTTCATCATAAAATAAACGTAGGGCGTATGAGCGCCGCTAGTATGTGCGGCACTTGCGGTACCGGCGCCGGCAGAAGCAGCTTTCTTGCTTCCTGTCTGTGCAAATACGCCAAGGCTGAGGCAGCCCAGCAGTGCGATGAGTAGAGGTTTCATATGACAATCTTTGTAGATTATATATACAAAAATATTGCCTGAAAACGCCCCCAGCCCGCGCGTCAGCCCACTGCTCAGTCGCAATTATTCTCCCCCATACGTCTCAACACATCTAATAGACCCTCAATCCTTTCCAGTTTTTTTTCAAGGCTTTCGACTTTCATTTTTACCTGCAATATTTCACTATAGGTCGCCCGAATATTTTCATGTAACTCCGTAGGAACATCGTCAGAGCCTGGAGTATGCTTGTTACCACCCTGACGGTTTCCTTGTATTTCATCCAGCTCATTTCCAAACGCCGCATAGAACTTCTTCAAAAACGCATTGGTTATCGGCCCTTCATTGACAGACTTGCTATAGCTGGACTTGTCCTTTCCCATCTTTTCAGCAATAACAACGTCATCATAAGGAAGAATTTTCCGGTCCTTTCGGAACTGACTTATTCGGTCATTGTCGACTGGATGACTCATGGCAGGTGATGCGGTTGAGAATTTCTTGAATATTAGTTTTATTTAAGTGGATAATTTTAGACCTATTCCCTATATTTGCGCCATTCCTTTCAACTGTGTCCTTCTAGCTGTTCCACTGTATCTTAAAAACAGAGGAACATGAATAAAAATAAGCATTACCCGGAATGCCGAAAGCGCATGAAAAGGGTGAACCGGCGCCGAAATACGGCCCGGCAAAAAGTTAGGCAAAAACCCAACTCCAGGTTTGGTGGGAAGCAAGAGGGACGAGCGATCCATTTCTTACTGTCTAAAATAGGTCGTCTCGCCTGCCGCAAACTTTCGTTTCAATACTTGCTTTGCATACGATGCTGCATCAAAATAAAGAAATGCTAATTGCGGCCCAAGTAATCCACTAAACTAAGATGATTTTTAGTGTTCTGAAAATAATTTGCAACATATTTTTCAACACAACCTTAATTTCTATGAACCAAAATAACAAAGCGGAAAACCTTGATGGCAAAACCAACCCTCCTTCCTATGAAGAAATAGTTAAAGAGCTTCAAAGAACCAGGGATGAGCTCGCTCAGGTCAATCAAAAAGTCGCCAACCTTGAAACAAAAATTGAAAACATGGAAGCTACACTTATACGCCTGGTTGAGAAAAAGTAATTAATTGGATATCCTGAAAGTCAGATTGATCCTCGGCCCCACTCCCCTCGTCGTCTTCGGCACATGATGTTCATACAGGTCCTGCATGGTCTCCCCCATCAATAAAAAGCTCCCGTGCGTCAGCGGAATGCTCAGCTGCCCGACATCCTTCCTGGTCTTATGCCTGATCTTGAAAAGGCGGGTATCCCCAAACGTTACCGACGCGATAGCACGATGCTTCCCATCGGCCGGCAGCGTATCGCTATGCCACGAGACCGAATCATTCCCATCCCTGTAAAAATTGAGCAATACCCGGTTAAAAACAACCCCCGACTCCTTTTCCACCACAGCCTTTATCTCCAGCAGGGGAGCCGTCCATTCCAGCCCGTTCGGCCCGCCATACCAGGCCGTCAGCCTCGGATCGAGAACAACCTTGTCGTACATCTTGCGCGTCCGCTGCTGCCACGGCGTCTCCTCCTTAAGGATCCTGAAATAACCATCCGAATCCACCTTTGTAAAAAACTGCTCCCACAATCGCAGATCGGTCCCCGGCAGCTGAAAATCCGTAAACCTTCTCTGTCCTTCATCAAAAAGGGCTATATCCTCAAACAGATTCATACGGGCAAAGGTACAAAAAACTAATTATTTTAGCAAATAGCGACCCTACCCCTCACGCCTTAACCCCCAATACCGTAAACAAGATCAGCAACACCCCGATCACGATCAACCCCCAATAAACATATCGGAAAAAATCGGCGCCATGAAGCCTATGATTAAAATACCTCCCCAAAAAAATGGCAGGCACCGCCGCCGGGAGACACAGCAAAAAGTCCCCCATCACCGTCCACCCCAACATACCCTTTATAGCATAGCCCAGTACACCGACAAGGCTCGCCGGCAGAAAATAAGCCTGCAGCGTAGCCCTGAAATGTTTCGGGCTCCACCCTTTCAAATTGCCATAAACTACCAGCGGAGGCCCGTTAACCCCATACGCTCCTCCCAGTATCCCCGATAAAAATCCACAGACAAAAAGCGCCAGCCGACCAGCTCCACCGGTACCCCGACGATCTTTGGTCAGCATAGCATAGCCGCTATACCCTACTATCAGTATCCCCAGACCGATCTTTACCCAGTGTTCATTTCCATAGCTCAATATCATCAGCCCAATCGGTATCCCTAAAAAGGCATAGAGGATAAGCCACTTCGCGCTGTATATTTCGATGTGACGGTGATCCTGTATCACCACGATCAACGCGACCAGCACGGAGATGAGCACCGACAACGGTACCGCCACCTGCAGCGGGACAAAAAGCGCAAACAGCGGTACGGCAACCAGCGATTCACCAAACCCGAAAGTCGAGCGCACCAGTGTTGCTACAAAACTTATAGCAATCAGCGATAAGGTGATCAATTCAATTGTTATTTAAAAAGAAGGCAAAGATAACCCATTATCTCCCAACCCCTTACCCCCTTCTAATATCTTCTCCAAAATAACCCACATATCTAATTATTCTCCTAAATTGCACGTAGTCCAGCACCAATTACCAAAATGGCGAATCTGCTATGACGATTATTGCCCGAGGCCTGCTCTCTATACTCTTACTGATCTCCTGCACCGCCTCCGCGCAATCCTACGGTCTTGGCTTTCACAGTCACACCGAAGTCCAGGACCGGCGTACCTCGCTCGACCTTTTCCCAAATACCCCCTGGTGCCCCAAAGACAGCTTCACCCTCTCCTTCGAACTCAGCTTCCTCCCCGGCCATCACGAATACTTCGGCTATATATTCCGGATGATCGACAACGATAAAAAGAACATCGACTTCATCTACGACGAACGCTCCAACTTCCACCGGCGTTTCAAAATGGTCCTCGGCGACGACCTCACTCATATCGCCTTCGACCTTGACAGCAACTGCATGTTCCGCAGATGGAACAAATTCCGGATAACCTTCGATCCGGCCCGCGACCGGATCATCTTCCGTAACGACAGTACCTCTTACATCCAGGAGAAGGTCGGCCTCTCGGAAAACAGCTGTTTTCGACTCTTCTTCGGCACCAATCAGTACCGACAGTTCCAGGTCACCGACGTTCCGCCAACGGCATCGACGGCCCGCTCATCCGTGCCGCCGCAGTCTCCAACAATCAACCAACTACCAGCGGCGTCCCCAAAACCACCATCCTCCTCCAGTCCTCCAACACCGACTGGCTGAAATGGAACAAACAACCCGAGTACGCCAAAACCGCCATGCTCCTCCGCTCCGAGCGCGAGTCAAAACCCTCCGGAGCCGCCCTCATCCGTGTCAACCTCCACGGCGGCAACCTCTTCCTCTCCACACTCCCCGCCACGCCCCATCTCGAAAAAGCTCAACAACTCATCGATAAGCTCCTAACCAACCTCGGCGCCCGCACAAACACCACCACATCCATCCTCCAACCCAACGGCGACCTCACCCCCGACCTCCGCAACCTCCAACCCGGAACCGAACCCAACCAGGCCTGGCTCGACTTCTGGATATCCAGCCCCCGTTCCCTCGACGACCTGCTGGCAGAACCCGACATACCCGTCGTAGATTTCCAACTATCCGCAGAAATCCGCCAGGTTTGGCTCAACAACAACCTCTTGCTCTCCATTGACCAAAAATCCCACCGCCAATCCGCAAAAACGATCAATCCAGAGCAAACACCCCCTCCCTCCGCCAGCACCGATTTTCGACATACCCTTCCCGCCCTCCGTCTCCTCCAGGGCTGGAACCATTTCCATATCCTGTTGCAACAAGGACCCGACGGCTGGACCTTCACCGGCCGCCTCACTTCCAATCATCCCGAGTTCCTGAAAACCCTATCCGCAACCGCCGCCAAACCATAAAAAACAAAAAACCATCCATATGAGACAACTCACCTTCCTCCTTTTCACCGCAACGCTCCTCCTCACCAACTGCAAGAAGAACGACCTCACGAGCAACCCCAACCCTAACACCCCAACCACGGCCCGCGCCGTCTCACCAACCGGGGACGTCGTCGGCAAGATCATCGCCGGCTACCAGGGATGGTTCCAGGCTTCCGGTGACGGCGGCCCCTTCAACAGCTGGCAGCACACCAACCTCGAATGCTGGCCCGACATGCGCCAGTACACCAGGACCTATGGAAACGTCCGCTTCAACCAGGACTCCATCTTCGAGCCCCCGTTCACCGGTACCCTCGGCAACGGCCAGCCGGTCTCGATGTTCTCCGACTGGGACCAGTCATCCGTTAGTCTCCATTTCTTCTGGATGCAACAGTACGGCGTCGACTGCGCCGCCCTCCAACGTTTCGGCGCCCACTTCAGCGACCCGCGCGTCAAAACCAGCAGCGACACCATCATCTCCCACGCCCGCAAAGCCGCCGAGACCTACGGACGAAAATTCTACATCATGTATGACATCAGCGGCTGGACCAACTTCCAGACCGAGCTCAAGTCCGACTGGACGACCTACATGAGCGCCCACACCACCTCCTCCGCTTATGCCAAGCAGAACGGCAAACCCGTCGTCTGCATCTGGGGCGTCGGCGTCAACGGCAGACCGGGCAACTTCGCAACCGACACAACCAACCGTAGCGCCTATCTCGCCGCCAACATGCTCATGGGATGGCGCGTAGGCGCAAGCCCCAGCACCGATTTCGTAAAGAACGATTCCACGGAACGCAACTTCTGCAACTCCAACGGCATCGACTACCAGGTCGACATCTATCCCGGCACCAGCTTCTTCAACACCAACAAGACCCAAAAGAACATCATCCCCCGCCAGCACGGCGACTTCATGTGGACGCAGTTCGCAGCGGCCAGGACCACCGCCGTCCCCAGCGTATACATATCTATGTTTGATGAGATGAACGAGGCCACCGGCATCCTTCCCTGCGCCGAGGACAGCAGCATGATCCCCTCGGGTCAGTACTTCCTCACCCTCGACTACGACGGCACCCACGTTTCGGCCGACTTCTATCTTCGTCTCACCACCGACGGCGGTAAGATGATAAAAGGCCAGATAGCGTATACGCCGACACACCCCACACCCCACGTCCTTACTCCGCCCACGAGCCTGACACCCCATGTACTATCCAATAGCTCGATCCAGGTCAACGTATCGGCCGTCACCGACGCCCCCTGCTATAATTTCAAAAGGTCCACGACCCACGGCGGTCCCTACACGACAGTAGCATCCGGCCTCACCAACCCAACCTTTACCGATACCGGCCCGTCACCGGGCACTACGTATTATTATGTCTGCACAACCGGCCGCATCAACGCCGGCGAGAGCGTCATCAGCCGCGAGGCCAGCGGAACCACCAATCCTTAGCGGCGCAACAGATCCCTAACCCACACAAATCCCTAACCCCCACCATCACCCACAAAACAAAAAGGCGGGACCAACTCCCGCCTTTTATCGTCAATCCACGAAATATCGTATCGACAATTCGCTATCAACAACCCAATCATCTAATTACCAAACCCTTAACTCGTGGCACAAATCTTGGCATGCGCACCATACTAAACACGATCCATTGAGCAATCACTCCACAATAAAGCGCATACCCTCATCCACGTCCACATCCACGCCCACATCTACGTCCACGAACAAAAAAACCCCCAAACCCCGCAAAACGATGAGATCGACAACACCTCCCTCCGAAGAGACAATCAACACGCTCAACCAACTCGCCCGCTCTCACCCCTTCTGCCACCCGCACAAAGCCAAAAAACACGACTTCCTATAACCACTTCATTCCTCCCCCCAGCTCCCCTCCCTCAGAAACGCGCCACCCGGCCATCCCCGTCCAATCCCCACCCGGCCATCCCCGTCCCCCATCCACGTCCCCCATCCACGCCCCCCGTCCCCCATCCTCTCACGCGCCGCGCCCCTCACCACGGACTCGGCTGCGTCTTCCCCGTCATGATCAGTCTCCTCAAATTCCCATTCACCAACATCCCCCACGCACTCGAACACCCCTCATAACACTCCATATCCGGAAAAAGCCCCGCATGCGTAAACCTCACCTCCGTCTGCTTCCCCTTCCCCTCGATCTCAAAAATTATATCCGTCCCCTTCCATTCCTCCCGGTTGCTGACAAAGTTCAAACTAGCATCCGTCACCCGCCACACGATCTTCTTCCCCGGAACAAATTCCGTCACTCTCTGCGTCGACTGATGCACATCCGGCACCTCATAAACAAACTCCGACCCATGTCCCCCCGTATCACCCTTCACCACACCCGACCACCACTTCGGCACCTTATTGATCGCAGCAAAAACTTCCTCCGGACTCTGGTCCACCAAAAAACTCGTGCTAAACCCCCGCTCCAGCATCGATCGCATACCTATCGCCGTCATAAAATTCATATACTGCTCCCTCACCTGCCGATTCGCTGTCTCAACAATATTCCCCGTCGCCGGATCCACCACCGTACGCAACGGCCGTTCACCAGGAGCCATATTGATCAGGTCCACGATCGCATCCGCCACCATTTGCGGATTCGGCTTGATCGCCTCAAACATCCGCAGCACACCCGCGCCTATCTGCTCCGGCACACTCGCCAATTCCCCATACTCGTCGATAACGGCAGCATCCGACCCCGCCATTATCTTCCCAAAAATTTCAGTAGGGAACGCCCCCGGCTGTATCATCACCACATCCACCCCAAGCGGCTTCACTTCATAATGTAAACCCTCCGTCAACCCCTCCAGCGCAAACTTCGCAGAATTATACACGGCCATAAAAGGCGCAGAGAACCTCCCCGCCGCACTCGACACATTGATCATAAGTCCCGTCCCCCGGTGACGCATATACGGTAACACAGCGCGCATGACCCGCCACGGGCCCTTCACATCCACATCCATCACCCTCTCCAGGTCTCCATCGGTAAATGTCTCGGTGATTCCCACCGCAAAGACCCCTGCATTATTCACCACAACGTCGATCCTGCCTTCCCTCCCCATAACCACCGCCACCGCATCGACCACCGATTGCCCGTCCATCACATCCATCTCCAACACTTCCACATTCGGATACTGAGCAAGAGCCCGGGCCTTCCCCGCATTGCGGCCACGAACATCCCGCATAGTCGCATACACGCGGTGCCCCTGCCCGGCGCAGGTATTCGCCATCAACCAGCCCAGACCGCTGCTCGTACCCGTGATCAGCACCACCTTCATCGCCTGCTCATAGAACTTCTCCACCAGCCGGTCGTTAAATCCTTTATTCTCTTCCTTCCGGGTAGGCTTACCACGGCCAACAGTGATCAGTCCATACAAACTGCCCTGTATAAAATTGAACCAGGCCTCACTGCAAACCTCATAACATTCATAGTCCGAAACCAACCCCTCATGCGTGAAAACCATCTCCGTCTCTTCCCCCTTCCGCATGATCTCAAACACCAGCTTCGTACCCTTCCATTCCCGTTTGTCATTCGTGAAATTAAAATAGTTGTCCGTGATCAGCCAGACCACCCTTTCGCCAGGGACGAGTTCAGTGACCTTTATCTTACACCAATGGATATCCTTGTACCAGTACTCAAATTCACCGCCGGCCTCATCCGTCCTGCCCTCGACATTCTCCGACCACCAACCGCGAACATTATTGATAGCCGCGTAGACTTCCTCCGACCCCTGCTCCACTTTCAACGTAGTGGAAAAATTGGCTCTTTTCATTTTATCTCGATATTGCCAAACTATAAATCTTATCATTTGATAAGAACAAGCATGAAAAACTCGCCATAATTTAGTCCTATGCAAATCGGAATACTGAATTATGAATTTGCCGTACCAACGAGCGTGACGGGGCCTGCTGACATCTTTGCATCACTCGCCAACAACTACCCCGTAGTGACCGGCAAGTCGTTGAAAACACAATTCGATATTGATTTCATAAAACCGGAGACCCTCCCAACGACCAAAACATATGACCTGGTCATTATCCCCGCGATGTTCTCCAATATGATCGAGACAGTGGTGCAGAAAGAGGTCCTGATGATCGACTGGCTGAGACAGCAGTATGCAAAGAACACCGAGCTGGCAAGCATTTGCGTGGGGAGCTTCCTGCTGGCCGCGACCGGCCTCTTGAATGGTAGACCGGCCACCACCAACTGGATGTTCGCAGACAGGTTTCGTCAGCTATATCCGAAAGTGCTGCTGCAGAACAACAAGATCATCGTCGACAACGGAAGGCTCTACACCTGCGGCGGAGCATTCAGCTTCACTACCTTCATGATCTACCTCATCGAGAAATTCTGCTGTCGCGAGGTCGCCGTCACAGCTTCTAAGATCCTGATGATCGACGTTCGCCAACAACCGCTAAAGGCGCACTGCGACGACGCAGTAGCCAGGATCCAGCTATACCTGGAAACCCACTACAACAAACATATCACGATGGAAGAAATGGCGGGCATCTGCAACATGAGCCCCAGGAATTTCAGTCGCCGCTTCGAGCGGGCGACTAGTAACACGCCGCTGGAATACCTCCAGCGATACAGAATAGAAAACGCAAAAAAGATGCTCGAGACGCCCAACGAATCAATAGAAAGGATCGCCATGGACTGCGGCTATGAGGACATCAGCTTCTTCAGAAAAATATTCCGACGTCACGTAGGAATGACACCAAAAGAATACAAACAAAAATACGGCCGCGGCCTACCCGGCCCCTGACCCAAATCCTCTCCCTCCAATTCAAATCCCCCCATCCCCCTCGCTCAAATTCTTCCTTATCCGGCTCAGCGACTCCGGCGTCATCCCCATCATCGACGCCAGATATTTCAGTGGCACCTGATTGAACAGATCGGGGTTCTGAGTCTGTAAATACTGATACCTCTCCTCTCCCGTCATCGACAGCAGCGAAAAGACCCGCACCTCCATAAAATCAAAACAACGCGCCATCAGCACCCGTTCGAGCGCCGGCCACCCCGGAACCTCCTCCGCCAGCCGCACATAGTCCTTCTTCTCGATCGTATATAGCTCACAGTGCGTCAATGCCTGGGCGCTGGTGCGGGCCGGCACATCGCAAACAAGTCCGTTCAGATCCGTCATCAGGCTCCCCTTCGACCAGATCCACGTGGTCACTTCCTTCTCTCCATAGACGCCGAAGGCCCGGACCAGTCCGCTGCGATGAAAACTCAATTTGTCGCATACCCGTCCCTGTTTGAAGAAATAGTCTCCCTTCTTCAGCTCGGTGGGATGAAAATGCGACACGAGGATCTCCATGTCCTCGTCGGCCACATTCATATACGTACGCAGGTAGGTCTCCAGCTCAGTCATATTGTAACAAGATAACACCCGCGAAGGTAAAATTCTTACCATTTATCAAGAAATGAGGCTAAAACACACCCTATTTTTGTCCCTCTAAAACCCAATCACATGGTTCTCGGTCATTTCGGCGTCGGCCTCGGCGCAAAAAAATTCGCTCCCTCCGTATCTCTCGGCCTCCTGTTCATGGCAGCCCAATGGGTCGACCTCATCTGGCCCGTGATGCTCCTCCTCAACGTCGAACACGTCGACATCAACAAAGGTGATCCCCACTTTCCCCTCGAGTTCACCTCCTACCCCATTACACACAGTCTCCTTATGGGCATCGTCTGGGGCGCCTGCTTCGGCCTGATCCACTTCCTCATAAAAAAAGACTGGCGATCCGCTGTCGTCCTGGCCTGCTGCGTCCCCAGCCACTGGCTCCTCGACCTGATCGTCCACAAACCCGACCTTCCCCTCTTTCCCGGCGACAGCCCCCGCGTCGGCCTCGGCCTCTGGAGTTCTCCAATTGCCACAGCCATCGTCGAAGGCGCCATCTTCCTCATCGGCCTGGTCCTCTACCTCCGATCCACATACGCAAAAGACCGCCAGGGCAAATGGGCCCTCTGGCTCCTGGTCTTCCTCCTCGTCGCCAACCAATTCGCAGGCGCACTCTCCCCCCTTCCCCCATCCGCACACGCCATCGGCTGGGCCGCCCAATACCAATGGATCTTCATCCTCCTCGGCTTCTGGGTCGACAAACATCGTTCACCAATATCGGGGTAACCACCCTGTCCAATCTGACCCACCACAAAGTCTCAATCCCCCCCGCGACCCCAATCCAATCCTCCATACATTTGTTCAGCAAAACCTGATACAGTGAAAGCAATCCAGCTCGATCAATTCGGCATCGAACACCTCCACCTCAAAGATATTCCCACTCCTTACATCGGAGAGAACGAAGTCCTCGTAAAAACCACCGCGACAGCCCTCGAATTCCACGACCTGCTCGTCGTCGAGAACCGCATCCCCTTCGGCATCCCGCTGCCCTATATACCCGTATCCGAAGGCGTCGGCATCGTCGAAAAGGTCGGCAGCAAAGTGACCCGCTGGAAAAAAGGCGACCGCGTCCTCATCCCCTTCATCCCCCGCTGGGCAGCCGGGCACAACACGCCCTACAACGACCAGCTGAGAACCGCCTTCTCCGCCCCCGGGCTCCTGGCCGAATACAGCGTTCAGCCGGAGAACACCCTGGTCCGGACACCCAACAACCTTACCGACGAAGAAGCAGCCCCTCTGCCCGTCGCCGGACTCTCGGCCTGGGCTTACCTCGAACAAGCGAATATCCGCGCTGGTCAAACTATCCTCACCCAGGGCACCGGCGGAGTCTCCCTCTTCGCCATTCAGATCGCCAAAACATCCGGATTGAAAGTGATCGCCACCACCGGCAAAAAAGAGAAGGAACCCCTGCTAAAGGCCCTCGGCGCCGACGAGGTCATCAACTACAAAGACTTCCCCCAATTCAGCACCGAAGCCAAACGCCTCAACAACGGCATCGGCGTCGACCTCACCCTCGACGTCGCCGGAACAGAAACCGTCGAACAAAGCATCCTCTCCGTCAAACAGCACGGCTTCGTCGGCCTGGTCGGCCTGCTCACCGGCACCAGGCTCTCCATCGACATGATCCCCCTGATCACCAATTACATCCGCCTCCAGGCCTACTCCGTCGGCAACGCCGAACAGCTGACCGACCTCGTCAACACCATTGAAAAGAACAACCTCCGCCCCGTCATCGATAGCGTCTTCCCGCTCGAAAAGACACAGGACGCCTTCAACCATTTCAAATCCGGCGACGCATTCGGAAAAGTCATCATAAAATTCTAACCCGAAAGACCATATCGCCACATTGACCAAAATCCTCCATCATTTACCGCAAAAACAGTCAATACAGAGCAAACTTCCCGTCCCTTCAAAAAAATCGCAAAAACGATATATACCCCACCCTCGTCCCGCCAACCTCGACACCACAAAATTCTCCACCTTCTATATCATGCGGCATATGTTCAGCTACTATTCGTATATTACCAAAATGCATCGACCGGAGATTTTAAGTAACAGCTATCCGGTGCGCGCCGCGATACTTATTCGGCGTCGTCTTCAACACCGACCTGAACAGCCGGTTGAACAACGATACATTATTGAACCCCACCAGCGACGCCACCGTCCCCACAGGCATGTCCGAGTTCAGCAACAGCTCACAAGCCTTCTGCATCCGCACCTCCGTCAGCGCCTCCTTGAACGTCTTCCCTGTCGTCGCCTTGAAGAACCGACAAAATGAACTATCCGTCATCGCCAGCTCATCCGCGATCCGGCGGGTAGTCACCTCATTCTGATATTCCTTCTGGATGATCTTATACACCTGCTCGATCCTTCGAAGATGCAACGGCTCCACCGACAACAAGGTCTTCGCCCCAAGCTCCTCCGTCTCCCGCGACAACGCCATCTCCCGCAACACCTCGAACAGCCGCAGCAATCGCTCAAAAGAATTCAGTCCCATCATCTCCTTGATCATACCCCCGATACGATGCTTCGAACCGCCGTCAAATGAAAGTCCCGTCCGGGCCCGATCCAGCACGTCCCCAACCCGCGCAAACTCCGGGAAAAGATCCGCCAGCCGCCGCACCTCCTCGCCACGGAACTGTATTACGTATTCCTCATACCCCTCCGACTCAAAACCAAAATTGAAAGCATTGTGCTGCACATTCGACCCCAGCAGCACCAGCAGCCCATCGGCAAACACACCCACCTGGTGCCCGACAAAACGTCTCCCGTTACCATGCGGCACATACACGATCTCGAACTCAGGATGGAAATGCCACCAGTCCAGGTGACACAGACTATGGTCGTCATGGTAATGAAGGGAGAAGAACGACCCCTCAGACGGCTTGATCTTTTCAAAACTTGCCTTTTTCATCGGCTAATTGACCCCAATTGGAGAATCACAGACAATTTAGTGCAATTTTTGGAAAAACAGATACAACTCCCGCCGCGACATTAGCCGGAATTTTGTGAAATGAAGAACAACAACAAGACCAACTATCGCCTGGCAGTCGTCCTTTTCTTCTTTATCAACGGCTTCCTCTACGCTAACCTCACCGGCCGCCTCCCCGAGCTCAAAGGCTTCTTCGGCGTCTCCAACAGCACCCTCGGAACAATGCTCTTTATGACCGCCATCGGCGCCCTCGTGGCCATGCCCCTCACCGGCTGGCTGACCACCCGCTACAGCAGCGGCAAGCTCACCATCTGGACAGGCCTCCTGTTCTGCTGCGCGGTGCCCCTCATCCCCCTCTCCAACGAAGTATGGATCGGGCGCATCTTCTTCTTCATGACAGGCTTCTTCTCCGGCGCCATGGACATCACCATGAACGGCCAGGCCGTCTTCGTCGAACGGGCATACAATAAGACGATCATGTCCTCCTTCCACGCAGCCTACAGCATCGGAATGGCGCTGGGCGCCGGCTCGGGCGCGCTCTTCGCCACCTCCCACTGGCCCCTCCATACCCACCTGCTTTCCGTAGGACTGTTCAGCATCATCACGCTGGCCATCGTCTCGTCCACCATTATTAAAAACCAGCCACCCCGCATCCGGTCACACGCCACTAAGACCTCCGGCCGACGTATCCCCGTAATGATCTGGCTCATCGCCATCATCGCCTTCTGCGGCATGACCGGCGAAGGCTCCATCGTCGACTGGTCGGCCATCTATGTCAATACAGTTGTCGGCACCACCAAGGCCTTCAGCGCGCTCGCGCTCGGCGCCTTCGCCACCGCCATGACCATCGGTCGCCTGTTCGGCGACCGCCTGATCGACCGCCTCGGAAAACGCACTATCCTGATCGGCAGCTGTACAGCCGCCATCACCGGCCTCTCGCTGGCGCTGCTGATCGTATCCCCCATAACAGCACTGACAGGCTTCTTCCTCGTAGGCGCCGGCCTGTCCAACGTAGTTCCCGTCATCTATTCCACCGCAGGCAACATACAGGGCATCGACCCCGCCGCCGGCATCGCCATCGCAAGCACCATCGGCTACACCGGCTTCTTCGTCGGCCCACCCTCGATCGGCTATCTCTCGGATTCTTTCGGCCTAAGGATAGGCCTCTGCTTTACCCTGCTGCTCTTCTCACTAATGCTAACCTTCATCTCCATTAGTCTATCCGCTTCACGTCCACACCCCCAAAATGAAATCCTTTGACGATCTCGGGATTTCCCATATACCGCAGCCTTGCCTCGCCGAAAGAAGTGATCGCGATCCTGTCCGAAACATTCACCTGGAACTCGGCCTCTCCATAGGCCGTGATCCTGCTCTCCCGTCCCTTCGTAGCCGTCGTGATCACCTTTCCTTCTCCATAGCAGACATACCGCTGTTTGTCGATGGAACCCGATCGGATCTCGAGCTGACTCTCTCCGTAAATATGAGCGCTCATTTCGCGTACACGCATCTCCGTGAACAAAACCCTTGACTCGCCATAAATGCTTAACGTGAACTTATCCGTAACGATCGGACTCTCGCAAAGCTGGGTCTCATCGCCCCTCAGCGACAGCTCCTCCAGCGACCGGTAGGTCACCGTCGCCACCACCGCATGTTTGGGATAAAGGGGGTAACTTCGATTGTCGTCATTCTGATGCTTCGGTATCTCCTTCGCTCCTTCAAGGTACAGTCGCAATGTCCCGTGATGGACCTCTACATGAAGCTTGCCACTATCAACCAGAATGCTGTTGATCACGACGCTCTCCGCCTCCCCCTTTACAAACTCCACCTGTATAAAAGGGCTAACGATCACTTTGGTAAAAGGAGCCACCGCTCCGCCCTGCGCACTGCAGGATAGGCTCAGGAGCAATGAACAACCGGCAAGAATTGCGGAAAATATGCGCATAAAAAAGGCTTTATGCATAATACGCAGCTTCCCGTCCGGTTGTTACACTCCCGTTATTGTTTCTTTAAATATCCGAACAGTCCATGTCCCTCTTCCCCCGGCCCTGCGGTAAAATACAGCTTCCCCGGATCAAAGGTCTGGTCCTCATTGAACGGGAAGTCGATCGCCCACAACCCCGGGATCACCACCGGCTGCCCGTTCTTCTGCAACGCCCCCTTATACGCCCCGGTTGCATCATACACATTGATCCATCCGTCTCCAAAATTCCCGACCAGTATCGATCCCGTCGGTATCCCGCTACCAAACGGTGCCTGCGTAATACCCCAGGGCGAGTTCAGCGCCCCCTGCGAAGCAAAATTCTTCACCAGCTTGCCGTCGGGGGTATAAATATCGACATAGCCATTCCCCGGCCCCGCCTGGTCGTCCTCGTTATCAGGTCCCTTCAATTTCGCGTAGGTGACATAAAGCATCCCCCCGATATTGACGATATTAAAGGGGCCAAAACCCGCCGGTATATTCGGGTCCTTAAAATCCCTGCCCGACGTCAGCTGGAAAGTCTTGTCGAACACATCGATCTTCCCTTGCTTAAAGTTCGCTGCGTACAAAAAATTCACGCCCCCATCCGCGGCGAGCGCGCACCCCTTGTAAACCGCTTTCAAAGTAGAAAGATCCGCCACCGTCGTAGTGACCTTGTCGCCTAATCCCCAGGCGGAGATCGTTCCGTCCTCATTGACAAAGATGAACTTCGCCACTCCCCCCGTCGCATGTATAACAAAGTCGCTCGTGGGACTGAACACAACACCCGTCGGCGACCCGCCCGTCGGATTCCCCATCGACGGAATAGGTATGGGCCCGAGCAGCGTCTTGCCCGTTGAGTCATACACATCCGTCACTCCCCCATGATTCGATGACAACCAGATAATATGCGCTGTAGGATTGATAGCGAGTCCCCACGGATTCACCATGCTGGCGTCTGTTTTCGCCGCGCCGCCATCGGCATTGTCCGCCACAAGATTGGTCTGCTGAAAGCTGCCGTCCACCTGCCCCGGAGGCGGCGGGTTATTCCCATAGCCGTTGTTGTTGTTGTTATAACCGTTCTTCTTACAGGCGACCGCGCCCCCAAGGATAAGCGCTAGAATAAAAACATTTTTTTTCATAGCTGTGCGTTGTAGTTTTAAATGTGATACGGATAAGAAACGCCCGCTCAAACACGCGGGTTGCCCATTTTCCCCGCCGCCGAACCGACATTTACACCATCCTCACACGCCACTACACCAACTATGCATCTTTACTCCACAAACCTCTCCCTCTTCTTTCCAAACGCCTTCCTCTCCACCACCGGCCAAACCCAATACGCCGCCTTCGCCGATAAAAACCCTATCGCCGCCCCCGCCACCACCTCACTAAACCAGTGCTTATCATTATACACCCGAAAAAAGCTAGTCCCTACCGCCGCCGTATATCCCGCAATACCATACCATACGCTACGGTCTTTAAATTCCTGCCGCAAGAACTCCGCCGCAGCAAAGGCCGTCGCAGAATGTCCCGACGGAAAACCATCATCGCCTGAATGATCCGGCCGCTCCGCGCTGATCACATGCTTCAGCCCCAGCACACCCGCCCCCAGCACCGCATTCGCCATCACATAGATGATCGTCCGATCCCTTAGATCATGCTTCCCCTTCACCCCCGCCGCATTTAGTACATAGACCGTCAGCGCAGGAGCATACTGCAAATAGTCATCCACCGCCAACCGGCTATGCGGATTATCCTCCCACACTTTCTCCCGCACCGTATGATCGAACGATACCAGCGGCTGCCACTTCAACGCCGCAAAGCCATACGCCACCATTACCCCTCCTACCACCAGCGAACCTGTCGACGGCTTATAACGCACGGCATCCGAAGTCCGCGTGACCGCGGAGTCCTGCGCAAAACCCGTAAAAGATGCAATCAAAAAAATAAAAGGGAAAATTGCCTTTATCAACATAGCACGAATATTAACCAAAATTATACCGAAATTACACTTCAACAGACAGGACATGAACTACAGCCAGATCATAACCAACACCGAGACCTACATCAAAGACCTCTTCTCCAAACACCCCGACAAACAATTCCCTTATCATAACCAGGAACACACCATCCTCACCGTGCTCCACGCCCGCGAGATAGCCCGCCACTACGCCCTCGACGACGACAACAGCTTCATCGTAACCATAGCGGCCTGGTTCCACGACATCGGCCACCTCTTCGCCCCCCTCGAAAAACACGAAGAAAAAGGCGCGGAGATCATGGCCCAATACCTCTCCTGCCTGCCTTCCACCACCAACCTCCCCCAACACCTCATCCCCGCCATCGCAGGCTGCATCCTCGCCACCAAATTCCCTTCCTACCCCAAAAACCGCAACGAAGAGATCATCTGCGACGCCGACACCTACCACTTCGGGACCGAATACTTCCGCCAGACCGACAACGCCGTACGAACCGAGATCGAGCTCCGGACGGGCAGATCCTTCCCCGACTGGCACAAAAAAACGATCGCCCTCCTCCGCATGCACCACTTCTTTACCGACTACTGCCAGCACCTCCTCAACCCCGGAAAACAGGAAAACATCGCCTGGCTCCAGTCCCTCCCGGACTAACCCGCGGCGGCGTCCCCCAGCTCCCCCCGGCCCCCCTGCCCCCCGCTGGGCCGCCCACGGGGGGCTCCCCCTACAGAATTCCTCCAGAAACAAGTCTTTATTTTACCCCAAAAACCACAATGAAGATACTCATCGTCGAAGACGAGCAGGAACTGATGAAAAGCATGGTGACCTATCTCAAAAGCGAAAACTTCATCGTCGAGGAAGCCCCCGACTATAAAACCGCCCGCCAGAAGGTCGAAATGTTCAACTACGACTGCATCCTCCTCGACGTCTCGCTACCCGACGGCGACGGCCTCTCCCTCCTCCAGGAACTAAAAGCCAACAAAAAGACCGACGGCGTCATCGTCATCTCCGCCAAGAACTCCATCGGCGACCGCATCCAGGGCCTCAACCTCGGCGCCGACGACTACCTCACCAAACCCTTCCACCTCTCCGAGCTCAACGCCCGCATCCTCGCCGTCATCCGCAGACGCCACTTCCAGGGCCAGCAGGTCCTCGTCTTCAACGAGCTCACCATCGATCTCGTCGCAAAAACCGTCTACGTCAACGAAAAGACCATCGAGCTCACCCGCAAGGAATACGACCTCCTCCTCTACCTCGCCTACAACAAGAACCGCGTCATCTCCAAGAACGCCATCGCCGAACACCTGTCCGGCGACGAAGCCGAGATATTCACCAACTACGACTTTATCTACTCCCATATGAAAAACCTTAAGAAGAAATTGCAGCAGGCCGGCTGCAAAGAATACATCCGCTCCGTCTACGGAATGGGCTACAAATTCGACGTCTGACCATGCGGCTCAACAACAAGACCATACGGAACTATCTCTTCTATTCCTCAGTCATTTCCCTGCTGACCATTCCCGTCTTCTACCTGGTCGTCAGAAAAGTGCTCCTCCATTCCGTAGACAGCTCGCTCAGATCCCAGCTGCACGAGATACGCGCCAACCTCGACGCCATACACACCGGCGATGAGCTCGACGCATGGACAAAAATGGACAAGGACATCAGCCTCACCCCCACTGACCACCCCGAAAAGGACAGGATATACAGCACCACACACTTCAGCGCGCGACACAAAGAAGACGAACCCTTTCGAGAAATGTCCGCCACCGTTAGTGTAGGCGGCCAGCTGTACAAGCTCGTCGTCAGCAGCAGCCTCGTCGAGAACGACGACCTGCTCGAAAGCATCCTCCTTGTCCAGATCAGCGTCCTCCTCGTCCTCATCGGCGGCATGCTCTGGATCAACCAAAAAATTTCCCGCCGCCTCTGGCAACCCTTCTATATTGCCCTGAAGAACATGCAGTCCTTCGAGCTCAACAAAGAGTCCAACCCGGCCTTCAAAGCCAGCACCACCGACGAGTTCAACGAGCTCAACAAAGCCATCAACAACCTCTTCAGCCGAAGCACCCGGCTCTACCAGCACCAGAAAGAATTCACCGAGAACGCCTCCCACGAGATGCAGACACCGCTCGCCATCTTCCAGAGCAAGCTCGAGCTGCTGATGCAAACCACCCCGATATCCGAAGAACAGGCAGGCCTCATCAACGCCCTCGACGAGACCAACAGACGCCTCATCAAGCTCAACAAATCGCTGCTGCTCCTGACCAAGATCGAGAACAACCAGTACCAGACCACAGAGACCATATCCATAGCGCAGCTCTGTCAAAAATTAATCCACCAGTTCCAGCCTTACGCCGAGAATAAGAACATCATCATCCATACCCGTTTCAACGACGATATCACCGTCGACGTCAACCCCACCCTGATCGAGATACTCGTCGGCAACCTGCTCACCAACGCCATCCGCTATAACCGCGACAACGGCGAGATCGTCGTCACCATCGACAAAAACAACCTGACTATAGAGAACACCGGCGCCTTCGCCGCCCTCGACCCCGGCCGCATCTTCGACCGCTTCCACAAACAGAACGGACAGGAAGACAGCACCGGCCTCGGCCTCGCCATCGTAAAGAATATATGTACACTTTACAATTATGAAGTTAACTATAACTTTAACAACGGCTGGCACTTCTTCACCCTCAACTTCAGAATAACCCCAGAATCTTTATCTACCTTCGCCTCCAATCTTACTCACCAATGAAGATCCTGCTTTTTATACTTATAATTTTTCCCTCATACATATGCGCTTTTGGCCAAAGCCGCGACTTATCCTTCTATTTGGATCAGGCCCGAACCAGCAGTCCCCTTTTAAAAGACTATCAAAACCAGATGCTCTCCCTCGGCCTCGACAGCCAGATGATCCGCGCATCTTATAAACCCCAGGTCGTCGGCCTCAGCAACGACCTCTACGCCCCCACCCTCAACAACGGCTGGGGCTATGACAACGCCATCTCCAACGGCGGTCAGCTCTCCGCCCAGGTCCAGGCCTCCAAATCCATCGTCAGCCGCAACAACCTCGCAACCCAATACCAGTCGATCTCCCTCGACAAGACCAGCATCGGCAACACCGCAGCCATAGCAAGGAGAGACCTGAAAAAGACCGTCACCGCTCAATACGTCCTCGCCTACGGCGACCTCACCACCGTCAACTTCAACAAGGAAAGCCTCGACCTGCTGAAAAAAGAAGAGACGATCCTCAAAGGCCTCACCGAGACCAACGTCTACAAACAGGCCGACTACCTCACATTCTACGTCACCCTCCAGCAACAACAGCTGCTCTATCGCCAGTCGCAGATACAGTTCAGGAACGACCTCAACACCCTCAACTACCTCTGCGGCATAGTCGACACCAGCGAGGCGGCAACCCTGCCCGATCCGGCACTGACCCTGTCCATCGTCCCGGATGCCTATAGCTCAGAATTCTACCGCCAGTTCACCATCGATAGTCTGAAAAACCTCAACCAGCGCTCGGTCATCAACTATAGTTACAAGCCAAAGCTCAACGTCTTCGCCGACGCCGGCTACCTGTCCAGCCTCCAGTTCGAGTCGCAAAAGAACTTCGGCACCAGCTTCGGTCTGAACCTCACCGTCCCCATCTACGACGGCAAACAAAAGAAGCTCAAATTCCAGAAGCTCGACATCGCCGAAAGGACCCGCTCCGACTACCGCGACTTCTTCCTCCGCCAATACGGCCAGCAGATCGCCACCCTCACCCAGCAGCTGCACGCCACCGAATCGCTCATCGAAGAGATCAGGGGCCAGATAAAATATTCCAATGCCCTCATCGACGTAAACGCAAAGCTCCTGGAGTCAGGCAATATCCGCATCACCGACCTCGTCATCGCCATCAACACCTGGCTCAACGCAAGAAATCTTCTTAACCAGAATTATATAAATCGCCTCCAGATCATCAACCAGATCAACTACTGGGAAGCACAAGCACAGTAAATATGAAACAATATCTCTTTATACTCCTTCTCACTGGTCTCGCAGCCTGCAACCACGGCGCGGGCGGCAGCGACGCCAAAGACTCCGCAAGCGGTTCGAAAGATTCGGCATCCGCGGAGACCGAAACCCAGACCCAAACCCCCGTTACCACAACCACCGTCACCGTCGGCGACCTCTCTGATTCCATCGAGCTGAATGCCACGTCCACCTACCTCCAAAGCAGCTACGTCCGTTCCATCGCCACCGGCTATATCAAATCAGTCAACGTAAAACCCGGCGAATTCGTAGCCACCGGAAAACCCATGTTCACCGTCGAGACAAAAGAATCCATGGTCATCGGCAACTCCATCTCAAAGCTCGACAGCTCATTCAAATTCTCCGGACTCAGCACAGCCAAAGCATCCCTCTCCGGCTACGTGACCCAGCTGAACCACCAGATCGGCGACTACGTCCAGGACGGCGAACAGCTGGCCGTCATCAGCGACATCAACAGCTTCGTCTTCCTCCTCAATCTGCCCTACGAGCTGCGGCCCTATGTCCTCAACAAAAGAAATGTCGACCTCGTCCTCCCCGACGGGCTTAGACTAAAAGGCTATATCAGCCAGGTCATGCCAACCGTCGACTCCGCCTCCCAGACCCAACCCGTCGTCATAAAGGTCAGCTCCAATAACCCCATCCCGCAGAACGTCATTGCCAAAGTCATCATCATAAAAAGCCTCAAACCCCACGCCCAGACCGTTCCCAAATCAGCTGTCCTCTCCGACGAGGCGCAGACCAGCTTCTGGGTCATGAAGCTCATCGACTCGGCCACCGCCATCAAAATACCCATCAAAAAAGGCCTCGAACAGAATAACAGCATCGAGATCCTCGACCCCGCCTTCTCAAAGACAGACCAGGTCCTGGTCACCGGCAACTATGGACTGCCCGATACCGCCAAAGTCATCGTCGAAAAACCGTAACAAATGAAAAACTTCTTCGTCTCCTACAAAAGTCCAATAGCCGCGCTCTTGTCCATCGTCCTGCTCGGCGGCCTCTTCGTCTACGGCCGGATGAAGACCTCCCTCTTCCCCGAGATCACCTTCCCCAAAATAAAGATCATCGCCGAAGCAGGCCTCCAGCCCGTCGACAAGATGATGGTCACCGTGACCAAACCCCTCGAGGCCGCTATCAAACAGGTACCCGACCTCCAAACCATCCGCAGCACCACCAGCCGCGGCGCTTGCGAGATCTCCGCATACATCGACTGGAGCGCCAACATCGACCTCGCCCAGCAACGCATCGAGTCCAGGATCGCCGAGGTCAGCAACGACCTCCCCGCCGGCGTACAGATCACCGTCAACAAAATGAACCCGGCCATCCTCCCCGTGCTTGGCTATTCGCTCGAGACCACCAACAACCTGCCGGCCATCGATATCAAACAATTAGCGCTCTATACCGTCAAGCCCTTCCTCTCCCAGGTGCAGGGCGTCTCCGAGGTCCGCATCATCGGTGGAAAACAAAAAGAATACTGGCTCACCCTAGACATGCAGAAGATGAGCACCCTCGGCATCACGCCCGACATGCTCACCACTACCCTGGCCCAGACCAACTTCATCCGCAGCAACGGCTACCTCTCCGACTATCACCTGCTATACCTCACCGTCACCGACGCGACGGTAAAGACCCTCGACCAGCTGAAGGACCTCATCGTTAGCAACAACGGCAAACGAATCGTCCACCTCCAGGAGATCGCCAACGTCTCTATCCAGGAAGCCGTCGAATACACCCGCATCAACGCCAACGGCAAAGAGAACCTCCTCGTGGCCGTCATCAAACAGCCCAACTACAACCTCATCGACCTCTCCACACAGATGGAGCAGAAGATCGCTGAGCTGCAAAAAATTCTCCCCAAAGGCGTCCGGCTCAAACCGTACTATGTTCAGGCCGACTTCGTCAACGACTCGGTAAAAAGTGTTACCGACAGCCTCTGGGTCGGCCTCGGCCTGGCCATCCTCGTCGCCATCGTCTTCTTACGCAGCCTCAAGGCCAGCGCCACGATCCTCATCACTATCCCCATCACGATCTGCCTCTCCCTGATCGCCATCTACGCCTTCGGCTATACATTCAATATCATGACCCTCGGCGCCATCGCCGCGTCTATCGGTCTCATCATCGACGACGCCATCGTGGTGGTCGAACAGATACAACGAACGCACGAAGAGCATCCCGAAGAGTCGTCAAAGACTCTCGTCCAGAAAGCCATCGGCTACCTGCTGCCCGCCATGGTCGGCTCCTCCCTGAGCACGATCGTCATCTTCATCCCCTTCGAGCTGATGAGCGGCGTCGCCGGCGCCTACTTCAAGGTCCTGACCAACACCATGATCATCACCCTGGTCAGCTCATTCATCGTGACCTGGATCGGCCTGCCCGTCATCTATCTCCTCCTCAGCCCCGAAAGAAGAAAACGCCTGAACAAAAAACAACCCAAAGGCCACGACGTCAAACAACAGAAATGGGTCGGCTTCTTCATCCACAAACCCTATTTCAGCATCGCCATCATCCTCGGACTCGCCGCAGCCATCTATATCATCCTGCCCAGGCTCGAAACCGGCTTCCTCCCCGAAATGGACGAAGGCAGCATCGTCCTCGACTACACCTCTCCCCCAGGGACCTCCCTCCAGGAGACCGACCGGATACTACAGCAGATTGAAAAACTCATTACCGCAACTCCCGAAGTCGCCAGCTACTCCCGCCGCACAGGCACCCAGATGGGCTTCTTCATCACCGAACCCAACACGGGCGACTACCTCATCAACCTGAAAAAAACCAGGAACCGCTCCACCGACGACGTCATCGCCGACCTCCGCAAACAGATCGAGTCCTCCCAGCCTGCCCTGCGCGTCGACTTCGGCCAGGTCATCGGCGACATGCTCGGCGACCTCATGACCTCGGTACAACCCATACAAATAAAAATATTCGGCAACGACGTAAAAACCTTACGCCAACTCTCCCAACAAATAGCCGACACGATAAAAAAAGTCGACGGCACCGCCGACGTCTTCGACGGCATCGTCATCGCCGGCCCCTCGGTCAGCATCGAGCCCGACTACAACCGCCTCGCCCAGTACGGCCTCACCCCATCCGGCCTGCAGACCCAGCTGCAAACCCGCCTCGAGGGAAATATCGTCGGTAGCATCCCCGAAAGAGAACAGCTCACCAATATCCGCATGGTCTACCCGAACAGCCGCACCGCATCGGTCAGCGATATCCAGAACCTGAACATCTTCCTCCCCTCGGGCAAACTCAAGCCCATCACCCAGCTGGCTAACGTAACCGTCAATCTGGGCGACGCCGAGATCAATCGGGAAAACCTCCAGTCCATGGGCGAAGTCACCGGCCGTCTCGAGAACCGTGACCTCGGCAGCACCATGAAGGATATCCAGGAGACCATCTCAAAGAATATCGTCCTCCCCCAGGGCTATCATATCGAATACGGAGGCTCCTACGCCGAGCAGCAACAGTCCTTCAAAGAGCTGCTGACCATCCTTATCACCGCAAGCCTGCTGGTCTTCTCGGTCATCCTCTTCCTGTTCCGTGACTTGCGCGTAGCCTTGCTCATCATCGTGCTCGCCGTCCTCGGCATCTCCGGCAGCTATATCGCCCTATACCTCACGGGCACCCCCCTCAACGTCGGCAGCTACACCGGCCTGATCATGATCGTCGGCATCATCGGCGAGAACGCCATCTTCACGTTCCTCCAGTTCCGCGAGTCCCTCAAAGACAAAAGCATCGACGACTCCATCGTCTACTCCATATCCACCCGGCTGCGCCCCAAGCTCATGACCGCCCTCGGGGCCATCATCGCCCTCATGCCCCTCGCTCTCGGCATCGGCACCGGCGCCCAGCTCCACCAGCCCCTGGCCATCGCCGTCATCGGCGGCTTCATCACCGCCCTCCCCATCCTGCTCATCGTCCTCCCCTCGATGCTGCGGATACTTTACAGAAGAACTTCCCCCCAAATAACAAGACCCTGATACCGGTTGCATTGATCTCTATTAACGCAACCATCTGCTCCTCGACCGTCCGATATCGCTGGAACTCCGTTTCCACGAACCCGGCCATCAGAAAACCTTCCTTATATCTCTATTTTAAAATATTTAGCCATTTAAGAATAATAAAATACTCTTAATTTGACTATATTTGCACAAATAAGATAAAATGGCCGCCTTAAGACCAGTATCCGAGGAGTTGATTATTAAAAGAATACGACTGGAAAATCCCTGGTGGGACACCGGCAAAATTCCCAAACCGTATGATTCTTTACGACGGCGGTTGTATTTTGATCAGCTTTACCAACAGATAACCCTGCTGTCCGTCCGCAGGGCCACCGTATTGATGGGTCCACGGCGGGTCGGGAAAACAGTCATGCTCTACCAGGTAATCGGGCGCCTGATCGCAGACGGAGTTCCACCTAGAAATATCTGTTATCTTTCCATTGATGCCCCCATTTATAATAACATCTCCCTGGAAGAATTATTGGCGCTTTGTAAGCGCGCGGTCAACGATCAAAATTCGGCTCAGATGTATGTTATCTTTGATGAGATCCAATATCTGAAGAACTGGGAAGTTCACCTCAAATCCATGGTAGACTTTTACCAGGAAGTTCGCTTTGTTGTATCAGGATCAGCCGCTGCAGCCCTGAAACTAAAAAGCAACGAATCCGGAGCTGGCCGATTTACCGAGTTCATGCTTCCCCCGTTGACATTCCAGGAATATCTCCATTTGCGGGACCTTACATATCTGATGAGAATGGAGAGCTACCGCTGGTTTGACATTGGTTTTTCATTTGACGTAACAGATGACTGGGACACACTAAATGAGCACTTTATTTCCTACATCAACTTTGGCGGATATCCAGAAGTCATATTCAATGAGGCGATCCAGCAGGACCCCGGCAGATTCATCCGCAGCGATATCATTGATAAGGTCCTGCTCCGGGATCTGCCAAGTCTTTACGGCATCCGCGACGTCCAGGAGCTTAATTCTCTCTTTAATGTGATCGCATACAACTCCGGCAATGAGTTCAACCTGGAGAGTCTATCCCAGGAGTCAGGCGTTGACAAGCTTACGATCAGAAAATATCTTGAATACCTGGAAGCAGCCTTTCTGATCAAAATTTTGTATCCGGTCGGGATCAATACCAGGCGTTTCCAGCGGGATAGCCGGTTTAAGATATATCTCACCAATCCCAGTATGCGCTGTGCGCTTTTTGCCCCGATCGCTCCGACGGACGATCATTTTGGCCATATGGTGGAAACGGCCATCGTCGCACAATGGCTTCATAGAGGAAATGTCCCTTTACATTTTGCGGCCTGGCCAGGAGGTGAAGTAGATCTTGTAATGGTGACCCCGACTCAAACACCCCAATTTATCGTTGAGGTAAAATGGAGCAATCAGTTTGTAAAAAATCCTGGCAAGCTGAAATCACTGATCAAATATGCCAACGAAAATAAGAAAACCCTCGTCTGGGTCACCAGTATTGACAAGGTAACCTATCAGGGATATAACAATATTCGATTCTTATTCCTTCCGGCAGCATCATATTGCTATTCAATCGGAAAAAATAGTCTGCCTCAAAAAGTCGATCCGAACAGCAATAACATCCTTTCTCAGCCGCCCGAATTCTAGCGCTTCCATGTTCAACGCGCTCATCACAAAAAAAGAGGGTCTGAAAACAGACCCTCTCACTTCGCAAAAACCTATATAACGTCAACTTACTGCTGCTTGTACACAAACACCGTGAACGTCCCCGGCACCGGCGTCCTCGTCCCCGGCTGAAATTCCGGAGCGCTGAAATAGACCTTCTTCGTCTTCTTATCAAAAGCCATCGTCTTCGCACGCGGCGCCGTAGCGATCGTCTGTATAACACTATACTTATCCGCAGACTCCTGACGGATAACCGTAGCCGTCCCATCTCCATTGGACGCCAATACCAACTTATCAGCCGCGTCATAGATCACAGCATCCACACCGGCGCCGATGGGCACAGTCGCTACAACCTTCCCGCTGACCGCATCCACCACACTCATCCCCTTATTCGCCCGGCACACCGTAAACAGCCGCTGATTGGCAGCGTCATATGCGATCCCCGTCGGCTGACCACAGGGCGCCAGCGGCCAGGTAGCCTTCACAGCAAGCCCGCGCGTGTCGATCACCTTCAAAACTCCAAGGTCTTCAATATTATTATAGAGCAAGCCCTTCCCGTCGGCAACCGCGAACTCCGGTCCACCACCCAGCTCGATCGTCTTCACCAGCTCAAGCGAATGAACATCGATCACACAGCTGCTCTTGGCGTCCCCGTTGAACACAAAAACTTTCTTCGAAGAAGGATCATACACGATCGCATCCTCATCCGATGCAGGCAGCTTGATCGTCTTGACGATCTTGAACGTGCTCAGATCGACGACAACCACCGCATCGCCCTTCCCATCGCTGATAAAACCCTTGTTCACCTCATTCACGATAGCGATCCCATGCACCCCCTTCATCCCATCGATGACCGCGATCGGCTTCTCCGTCGCCAGATCCACAACATTGAAGGCCGTACCATGCGACACGAACAAATGATTGTTCACCTCATCGATAGCCATATAGTCGTACCCGCCGTCCCCCGGCAAGGCTATCTTCTTATCCAAAACATACTGTTGGGCCTTCACAGGCTGCGAGGCCACGATCAACGCGATAAGCCCCGGTAAAACAAACTTCATGGTTTTTATTTTAGTTGGCTAAGATGCGAACAAATACTGATTTTAATCTGGATACACAAAAACTTTACATTTAATTCCGGATCTCTACAGAATCGCTCGCCCTTCTGTTGGCTGCTCGTCCGGAGTCAAAAAAAGGACGGCCAGGCCGTCCTTTTCAAAGATATCCCTCGCTGTACTAGTACCCCAAAGGCCCGACAGCGGCATGGCGGTTACCTTTACCACCACTTGTATCGGAAACATAAGCCCCGATATCGCTGCTCATCGCCGGCGCACCGGCAGGCAGGTTGGAGATAGCGTTGGTTGTCCCGGCGCCCAAAGCCTTCGAACCAGGCTTCAAGTGAAAATCGAAGCTCGATGGTATGATACGGTTAGAAGGATTCGGCGGAACGGTATACCCAACGAACATCGGGTCATTCGCGCCGGTGTGGACAGAATCGATAATATCCGACTTCTGGACATTACCCATTTCCCCACTGGGATACATCCACTGACGGAGTGAATCCACTGTCACGAAAAAATAGTTATAGCCATAGGCCGAATGCTGATAGTCCGATTGGGCCGAAAAATCCAGGCTCCAGTAATTGTTCGCCAGGAGGTTATTATAAACCCGGGCCCTCGAGAAAGCGTCAACATACACACCGCGCCCGGGCTCGCCGGCACCCCTGCGGAAACCGCTTTCCAGGCAGGTATTGTTATACACAGACACGTCGGTGACCGCATTGGCCAGCGGAGTGGTCTTGCTCGTATAGACCTTGATGGCGCTTCCCGCAGCTCCCCATATGACATTATAGGCAACCACCCCCGTAACGCCGGAGTGGAAATCGATACAGTCGCCGTCCGTGGTGCCATTTCCATAGAAGGAGTTACGCAGGATCATGACAGGCGCCGTAGAATACACCCCGATCGCATTGTCCTGACCACCTACAAACCAGCAGTCCGTGATATTTACAGGAATAGGCGAAGATACGGCAATGGTCTGTTTTGTATCGTTGGTCGAGTCGCCATGACCCGCCCACAGGATCGCCGTCCAGGCAAACGTCACCGACTTCGCACTGTCGCACTGGAATCCGCCCCACTGGCCAGGCACCTGATTTCCGCTCGTAGAAGTGAAAACGATCGGCTTTTGCGGAGTACCGGAAGAATTGATGACACCCTGAACATAAAAAGCCTGGTTTCCATTGACCTTAATGATTGCGCCTGGCTGAACGGTCAGCGTATCACCCGGCAATACGGTCAGATTCCCGTTTACCGTATAGGTAGAATCCGACAGCATCACTCCCTTGATATTGCCGCCGTTCAACGTCGTCCCGCGGATAGCCTGCGCCGGTAATACAGGACCCGTATTCACATTATTGGAGCTTTTCGAACAACCCGCCAGCACAGCAGCAACTCCCGTAATTGCAGCAAAAAATCCAATAACCGGACTAATTCTGTTTTTCATCTTGGTTCTTTTTAAATAATTAAAAATGGTTAGTATTAGTATTCAAATATTTAGTGAACATCATACCGGATACCAATAAGGTAGGTCGCCTTATATACATCCCGGGACACCTCCAGCGTCTTTTGCACATACTGAACGGAAGGCGTATTCAACAGGTTGTTGAATTTTCCAAACACAGTAAAATGCTTTGCGAAATCCTTCTCCGCCGAGACAGCCAGCGTATTCATCGGCCGCTGGTAATAATCCCCCTGATAGTTGATGCTGTTGACCTGGACGAGCGTAGTCCCCTGGTACTCATAAGCGACCTGAGCGAAGATCCCCTTCTTCACGTCCTTATATAACAACGAGACATTGGCGATATGATCCGTCTGCCCCTGCATAGGACGGGTCTCTTGGTAACCCGCCACCCCGCGCCGCGTGACATAGGCATTGATTGCGGAATGCGTGTAGGTATAATTCCCGGTCACCCCCACCTTGCCCCAATATTGCGTGAACGAGACCTCTGCTCCATAGTTCGTCGCAGGCTGGGATGTGTCCGGATGAAGAATGATCCTTCCGCTACCGATGTCTACCAGCCGCTGCTCTATCGGATTGACAATATGCTTGTAAAAGACTCCGGCAAATAAATGTTCTTCGCCTTTGGGGAATATCTCATAGCGTAGGTCCAGGTTATCCGCTACCGAATGCAGCAGATAGGCATTCCCCCTCACATAATAGTCGCCGGCAAAAGTATTGGTAGGCACCAGCTCATAGTAATTGGGTCTGGCTATCGACCTGAAATAAGATGCATGCAACGCCTGCCTCGCGTCGATCTTGTATTTGAGATAGCCATCCGGCATAACATCGCTGTAGGTCTGGTTACCCGAGTTGGGTTGTGTAGGGCTTTGGACCCTGACCGCCCAGTCCGTGCTCGTATTCTCCAGGCGCACGCCGGCCCCCGCCTCCCATTTTTCCGCTATAAATCTCGCCATCACATACCCGGCGCTCACCTTTTCATTGGCGGTGTAATTATTGATATTATATACATTGATGCCCGACGAATTTGGTATTATCCAGCTCGCCTTGTATATCCCTGCCCACTGGGGTTTGGATAACGCGTTGCCATTACTATCTGTGTTGGGAGGCCGCAGCGTGTAATCATCCTCGTAATTGTCCCTCGTTTTGCTCCGGTATAATCCCCCGACCTTCAGCTGCAGGTTCCCGGCTTCAAATCGCCTGTGATAATCCAGGTTGACGATGCCCGTATAATCCCGGTCATTGTTCCTCATCCATTGGCGCGTGATATCGTCAAACAGAGTACCGGACCGGGAAAAATCGTGATAGATCAGATAGTCGGTATTGAGAGTGGCCAGGTCGGGAACCCTTCTCCACGCCTTGGACAGCACACCTGCCCAGTCCAGCGCCAGGTCCCGCGCCAGCACATGTTTACCCGAGACCTTCAGATTCTCGACGTACTGTCGCTGGATATAGGATTCGTCGGAAGGGAATACCTGCCCGGTCCCGGGGCCAACCCTTCCCGTTCCGAGCAAGGTTGTGTCCTCACTATGCCTGGCCGAAGCCAGATAGCTATAGACAAAGAAATTATCGACGTTCACTTTATTCCGTTCGTCGAATACATAGTCGACGTGCGCCACCATCCCGTTATTCAGCTGCTGCGTATACCCTTTGAAATCGGTACCGTCCAGGTAACGCAGGGAGTCGGAAGTAAAGTCCACCGGCGTAATTGAATAGCGCCTGCTGATATTACCATAATATTGATTTTGTACATTATCCGCCAGCACCACGCCCATCCGATTATGCATGAACCGGCTCGTATACGAAAACCCAAGCGTCCCCGTCGGAGGCGCCTGCACATTCCTGAAATCCAGGTTGCTCCGGCTGAAATCGCCGGGCTGCGCCGCATGACCAGGCGCAAAACGCTGACTGGGACTCTGAGTCTGGATATCCGACTTGCTGAACGTCGAGAACTTCTCGTCAAAGAACAGCTGACTATACCCAATGCTTGCCGTGGCCTTGAAAGACCCCTTGTCCGGCGCATCCTTCACCACCATATTCACCGTCCCCCCGATCGCATCCCCCTCCATATCCGCCGTCAGCGACTTGCTGATCTCGATCGAGCTCAGTATATCCGAAGGAATAATATCCAGCTGGACATACCTGTTCTTATTATCCGGACTCGCGATCTTGATCCCGTTGACCAGTGTGTTATTATACCGCGGCTCCATCCCCCGGATCACCGCATACGCCTCGTCTCCACCGCTGCTGCGCGACACCGTGATGCCGCTCATCCGCTGCAGCACATTCGCCGCATTGATATCCGGAGAGCGCACCATCGCCTGCGCCGAAATAACATTCATCATATTCGAGGCGTTCTTCTCCCGATCACGCGCGCCATTCTCCTTCTCCCGGTCCGAACGCCCGAATACCGTCACCTCTTCCAGTGACTTCCCTTCCCGTGCCGCCGTGATAAATACAGTGGTGACCTTCCCCGCAATCACCGCCACATGCCGGTGAACTACACCGTAACCAACGGTAGTTATGTCCAGGTCATACTCACCCGGCGGGATCTTCGTCAGCTCAAAATTCCCCTTGTCATCCGCCACTTTGTGGAATGCACTGTGTGCAATAGTAATATCAGCGCCGGGCAGTCCGTCCTTGGTCACGCCATCAGAGACATTTCCCCTGATAGTCCCGAGCCCCTGCGAAAAAAGATGCTGTGTTGAAATTAATAATACAAGAATGGTGCAGTTGGTCTTGAGCGACATGTTTGCAGGTATTGGTTTGAACGGGTGCAAATCTTGTACTATTCACAGAGATTTCTGATGCGTTAAGGAAATGATAAAACTAACGCAACAATTATATAACACACTGATAACAAGTTCAGTATAAATACAGAATTACCTACAGGATTAGAATAGAATTCGCACAGATTCTCAGTATCCGTACAGAATCCTGATAGGGTTCACTCCATATCTTTATATGCTGCCTCCAGTATCGGGTAGTAACATTGAGGAAAGAAAAACACATGCACAACTTCAAACTGGTCTTAACAGGCCTCGCCGCCTCCACACTGCTGACCATTTCAGCTACAGCGCAAAAAATAAAAAGCGCCAGCGTCCCCGCCGCCGTAAAAGAAGCGCTTACAAAAAAATACCCCGGCGCCACTGACGTCCTCTGGGAAAAAGAAAAAGGCAACTTCGAAGCCAACTGGGGCGGAAAATCAAAAGAAGACAACTCCGTCGTTTTCACCCCCGACGGCAGCTTTGTCGAACAGGTCGTTGCTATCCCTGTAAACACCCTTCCCCCCGGCGTTGCTACCTATGTAAAAGCCCACTACCCCGGCGCAAAGATCACCGAAGCCGGTAAGGTCACCGACGCCCAGGGCAAAACCTCCTACGAAGCCGAAGTAAAAGGAAAAGACCTCGTCTTCAACGAAAAAGGAGAATTCGTGAAAATAGACTAACCCCAACCCTCGGTTTTTGCACGGCCGCCCAAACGGGCGGCCTTTTTTATTATACCTCCCCATTCTGTGCCAATGTTGTAGCGATTCTGTAAAACGCGTTAAATAACAATTAGCGAATGTTTACCAAATCGCTAAATGCTTCCCCCCCCGCGCAATACCGTCATTATTTTCCCAACTTTTGCCACCTCAAACAACTAACTACCTATGCTCTCCAAAGCTAATTGGACAAGGCTCTCACTAAGCCTCCTCCTCATTCTATTCTCATTTATTAGCCAGGCCCAGGTCCTGCGCGGCGTCGTGCTCGACGCCAAAACAGGCGAACCCATGAGCGGAGCCACCGTCGTCGTCAAGAACTCCAGCGAAAAGGAATTCAAACAGCTCAACAACCGCTTCAGACAATTCGTCCAGCTCGACGGCTATTTCACATTCAAAGACCTCCCGGCCGGCGAATATGAAGTAGAAGTAACATTCGCCAACTATAAAAAACAATCCAGCCAATGCACCGTTGGCAAGGCCAGAACCGAAGAGCTCCGCATCATCATGGAGCCCTCGATCGTCGAACTCTCCGCTGTCACTATCTCCGGCGGCAATGAGACCGACCATACCACCCGCAGCCTCGAGAAACACTCCAACCAGCTCGTCAACATCGTCTCGGCAAGAACCATGCAGCTCCTCCCCGACATCACCGTCGCCAACGTCCTCCAGCGCGTCAGCGGCGTGACGATCGAACGCAACAACGCCGGCGAAGGCCGCTACCCCATTATCCGCGGCATGGAAAAACGCTACATCAACACCCTCGTCAACGGCATCAAGATCCCCAGCCCCGACGACAAGAACCGCTTCATCCCCCTCGACCTCTTCCCCTCGGAAATACTCGAACGGCTCGAGGTCAGCAAAAGCCTCACCCCCTCGATGGAAGGCGACGCCATCGGCGGCACGATCAACCTCGTGATGAAGGACGCCCCCTCCACCCGGCTGCTCCAGGTCAACGCATCAGCCGGATACAACAATATCTTCGATCACCAGGACTATCTCAAATTCAATAACAGCAGCATCAGCAGATCTTCGCCCGCCGAGATACACGGCAGCGACTACCACGCCGTGCCTGCCGACTTCCAGGTCAATTCCCTCAACTACACGAAGAAAGGGACGCCAATCAATACCGCCTTCGGCCTCACCGCCGGCAACCGCTTCGGCAAGGACCGCCAGTTCGGCGTACTCTTCTCCGGTAGCTACCAGAACATCTTCAGCGGCACGCAGTCAACCTTCCTGCTTCCCAACGCACAGCCCGGACTCAACAACAACCCGCAATTCGTCGACCTCTACTATCGGCAATATTCGACAGACAACCAGCGCCTCGGCCTCACCGGCAAGCTCGACTATCGCATCGGCAACAACAACAAGATCGCGCTGACCAATACCTTCGTCCGTCTCAACATGTTCCAGACCCGCCAGTCCTTCGACACGATAGCCCTCAACACCCTGCTCGACGAATCCTATCGCACGACCTGGCAATACCAGTCCATCAACAGCACGAGCCTGCAAGGTACCCACCTGCTTAGCCCCACCTGGACGATCGACTGGACCGGCGCCTATTCCGTCGCGGCCAACCATATCCCCGACCAGGCGACCTTTACGCACGAATACCCCGTCCTCATCGACCCCGCAACAAAACTGGCGACCCGCGGCGCTCCTGACAACCTCCAGAGCATGACCCGCAACTGGGAACACAATACCGACAAGGACTGGACAGGCTATCTCAACATTACCAAACAAACCAGCCTCCTCCGGCGCGCGCTGGAAGTGAAGGTCGGCGGCATGGCCAGGGACAAGCAACGCGACAATTTCTACAACGCCTACTCTCTCGGCCCGCTGCTGAATGAGACCTACTCCAACATCAACGCAGCCCAGTTCACGTTCAAGAGCGGCAACGACCAACCCGCCCTCAACGGCCTCAACTATACATTCACCGAAGATATCTACGCCGGCTATGCGCAGGGCAAATGGAAGCTCCTCGACAGACTGGAGCTCCTCGGCGGCGTCCGTGTCGAGCACACGATGCAGAAATTCAACACCCAGCTGACCCCCGACAACCCCGCCCGCTTCGGAAAGATCTGGTATACCGACTGGCTCCCCAGCGGCCAGGTCAAATACGACCTGACCAGCCACCAGTCCCTCCGCCTGTCCTATTACAGAGCCCTCGCCCGGCCCCAGTTCGCCGAGCTGATCCCCGAAGGCCCGGACAACTACGAGACCTTCAAACAGGTCGGTAACCCCTACCTGAAACACTCCATATCCGATAACCTCGACCTGCGCTACGAGCTCTTCGCTGGCAAGGCCGACCAGATCCTCCTCGGCGCCTTCTACAAAAACATCCAGGACCCCATCGAATTCACCGCTTACAGAGCAGGTGCCACCAGCACCCAGCTCAAGCCCCAGAACATCGGCACCGCCACCAACTATGGCCTGGAAGCCGTCTTCACCAGGTTCTTCGGCGCCTTCGGCATTTCGGCCAACTACACCTATACCCACTCGAAGGTCACCACCGATAGCATGTTCTATACCTTCCGCGACGACCAGGGCAGACCCAGCTCGAAATACGTGACGGAGACCAGACCCCTGCAAGGACAGTCCAACCACTTCGGTAACCTCTCCCTGCTCTATAAGAGCGCGAAATATGGCCTCGACCTGCAGATCGCCTTCACCTACACCGGCGAACGCATCTCACTGGTAAGCCCATACGCCGGTCTTCACTACTGGCAGCAACCCTACGCAGGGCTGGACGCCTCCTTCGAAAAACGCATCTTCAAAGGGTTCAGCTTCTATGGAAAACTAAACAACCTGACCAACACTCCTACGACAAGCAGCCTCCATGTACCCTATAACACCTACATAGTGGCCTCCGGCGCCAGACCCCTGGCGCTCCAGTCCGACCCGGCCCACAAGCTCATCGTACAAAAGGACTACGTCAGGTCTTCTTTCCTATTCGGCTTCCGCTACAAACTCTAACACACCTAACATGAAAAAATATTTCTTCCTCCTGGTAGTCATTATCGCCTCCTGCAAAAAGACAGAGCACAAAGAGATCTGGCAGGCCGTCATCGTCCCCGCCTCCCCCGTCAGCGACTCAGTCCCGCTAAAAGGCACCATCAAAGGCACCATGCTCGCCGGCAAGACCTACACCATCGGCGGCGACGTCATCATCAATGAAGGCGACACGCTTAGGGTACAAGAAGGCGTTACGGTCAACATCACCGGCAAATTCGGCATCGGCGTAAAAGGCAGCCTCATCTGCATCGGCACAAAGGACAAGCCCAACCACTTTACCTTCCCCGGCCTCACAAAAACCGACAAGTACGGCGCGCCTCCCGGTCAGGACTCCGCCTTCGTCGGCAAATGGATCGGCATCATGGGCGGCGTCAACTGCCCGATGATGATCATCAAATGGACCCACGTGGAGTTTGGCGGCGCAGCCATCCCATCCTCCAGTCCGATCGGCCAGATCTTCAAAAACCCCTACCCCGTCTTCTTCCAGAACCCCGGCGGCATCTTCGTCCTCGAAGACTCCTGGATATATGGTAGCGTCGACGACCCCTTCCGTATCCTCGGAGGAAAGATCGCCGTATTCCGTAATACATTCGAGAAATGCGGCTACACCGGCGGTGAGGCGATGAACGCCAAAGCCGGCACCATCGGCAACTTCGCTTACAACCTCTGCATCGGCATGGCTACCAACGGACCCAAGCTCTCCAATTCCGGCGCAGGCGTAGGCGTACCCGGCTCTAACGTGCGCATGTACAACAACACCATCATCAACTGCGGCTACAGAAGGGCGGCAGCAGGACGCGGCGGCTCCATCAACTTCGAAGAAGGCGCAGGCGGCATGGCCTACAACAATATCATCGTCAACTGCAAATTCGGTCTCCGCGTCGTCCAGAACCCCATCGCAGATACGGCCAACCTCCGCTACGGCTATAACTGGACCTACGCCGACTCTGCCTCTGTTGCGAACAATATCTACCCCTCGCTGAAAGTCAGCGTTTGTATCAGCCAGGCCATGCCTACCGACTTCCCCAACCCATCCACCTTTCTGCCGGCAGGATGGCAGCCCGGTGATACCTATACCGCCCCCGCCTCCATCCTCGGCGCCAACAACCCGCAGTTCATCAACGGCCCCATACCCATGCCGGCAGGCCTGAACCTCGCTGACATCTCTACCGTGGGCAGCTATAACTTCCGCCTCAGGACCGGATCTCCCTGCATCGGCAAAGGCTACACCGGCTTTGCGCCCCGTACCGACGTACCCGTCGACCCCATCCGCGGAGCGACAGAGATCACCCCTCCCGGACGTGACCTCGGCGCCTACCAGTTCGACGGCACAGGCAATCAACACTAAACATTTTCATATCATGAAGCCATTCTTCAGTTCGCTGTTCATCTTCCTTACCCTCCTGGCACACAGCCAGGAGGCGACCTTCATCGCAAAACCCTATCTCAACATCGGCCGTCAACCCTCACCGACCACCCTCGACCTCCTCTGGCAGGTCCCCGAAAGCAACGCCGACTGGACAGTCGAAATACAATCCCCCAACAACAAATGGACAAAGACAGCGAGACCTGAATTCGTCCCCCTAAAAGTCGACAGCCTCACACCCCGCCGCGTCTACCACACCACCCTCACCAACCTCACTCCCGGCGCCCCCTTCAACTACCGCGTCTCCAAGGCCGGTAAGATCGTCTTCACCGCCGAAGGCCACGCGCCAAAGGCCGAGAATCAACCCTACCGTTTCGTCGTCAACGGCGACATCGGCGCCGGCACAACCGACGCAAAACTCCTCGCGAAACAATCCTTCCTCAGCCATCCTGACATGGTCGTCATACCCGGCGATATCATTTACGAGAACGGTCGCGCCTCAGAATACGACGAAAATTTCTGGCCCATTTACAACGCCGACCAGACCACCGACCAGGGCGCTCCCGTCATGCGCAGCATCCCCTATATCGGCGTCCCCGGCAACCACGACGTAGACAACCGCAGCCTCGACCAGTACCCCGACGGCCTCGCCTATTTCTATTTCTGGCGCCAGCCCCTCAACGGACCCGAAGGAAAAGAAGGCGACGCCTTCGTCCCCGTCATGAAAGCCACCGACGCCCATCGCTCCGCCTTCATGGCCGCCGCTAAAGAAGCCTATCCCAACGCCGTCAACTACTCCTTCAACTACGGCAACGCCCACTGGACCGTAATAGACTCCGATCCTTATGTCGACTTCTCCGACAACTCGCTCCGCGCCTGGATCGCCAAAGACCTCGCCGATGCACACAACGCCACCTGGAGATTCGTCGTCTTCCACTATCCCCCCTTCACTTCTTCGCTCGAGCACTTCGAACAACAACAGACCCGCCAGCTCACCACCCTGTTCGAAAACGGTAAAGTAGACGTCGTCTTCTCCGGCCACGTACACAATTACCAGCGCACCTTCCCGATGACCTTCCAGCCCTTCAAAAAACCCGCCACCATCACCGCCGGCAAAGACAACAAGACCATCCGCGGCCGCGTCGTCAATGGCTACTGGAAACTGGACAGGAGCTTCGACGGCAGGACCAACACCCACCCGCAGGGCGTCATCTACATCATCACCGGCGCCGGCGGCCAGGAACTGTACAACCCCGAACAGACCGACAACCCCGACACCTGGCAGAAGTATACTGACAAATTCATTGCAACCGTTCACTCCCTGAGCGTCGTCGACATCGACGGAAAAAATTTTACATTGAAACAGATCTCCCCTGACGGAACACAGGTAGACGAAATGAAGATCACCAAATAACCCTTTTTCATTCACCAGCGATGTCCGGCTACACAGGGCCGGACATCCTTACAGTCGATGCCGCCTGTACACGTAGCGAATATTATTGAACACACCATTGCTCACCACCAGCGAGTCTACTTTCAGGCTCGTTGAGTCGATGGTCAGCACCCGGGCTGTAAAATTAAATGTCCCGGAAACCTTTTTACTCACCGGATCATCGGCGCTTACCGTTGCCTGCCCGCTATACGCCGTCCCTACATGTTGCCACACCGAGTCCCCCCGGAAAGCGATCTTATCCGCAGCATAGGCAAAACCCGCCGCAGTCCGCCATCCACCCACCAGGTATTGTTTCACATCGACGCTGCTGTCGGCGCCGATCACCGAGGTCGTATCCAGCAGGCTCACAGTAATAAATTTGTCCTTCGAAAAACCCGTGATCGTAAGCACTTTATCCCAATCGTGATCACCCTGAACAAGCACGGCCTCCACCGAATCGGCCGTCCAGGCCGTCCCCCCAATAGAGGCTGAAAATACGCCCGAAGTATCGGCAGAAGATCCCGGATTCGTTATTGAGCCCGTTTTCCGACAGGCAGTGGTAAGCATCAGCGAGAGTCCGGACAATAAGAATACCGGCAAAAGAAAAGCTCCTTTGTACATAAAATTCACAGTTTGATAATGGGGAAATATAGTTGCTATCCATCGATACGAAGGAACATTGCAGTTGGTTGCCAGCGGTACGCGCCGTCCCAATTTCCCGATGCGCCACCACCTATCCTCCAATTCCCCCCAGAATCCCTCCAATTCTAAAGAGATTTTGGGGAAATCGTGATAAAATCATTATCCTACAATTACTTAATTGCTAAGTAACTAGCCAATAGGAATTTATATGACCCTATTCCTTAAAACTTTGCAAAAATTAAATCAAAGCTTTTATGCGAATGAGACAACGAGAGAGCCTGTATAGGAACATCTTTCTTTCAATCTTGCTGATCATCTTTCACGCTTCGGCATTTTCACAAACCATAAAGGGCAAAGTATTCGACCCTGCAACAGGCGAACCCCTCGTCGGCGCAAACGTCATGCTTTCCCACACCCATTTCGTTTCGGTCGTCCAGCTCGACGGCAGCTTCACTTTCCACCACGTCCCCGCGGGCAAATACGAGATCGTGGCTTCCACTATCGGCTATACGCCCTCCACACCCCAGACGGTCGAGGTCGTCCGCAGCAACGACGTCAGGATCATCAACATCGCCCTCTCTTCCAAAGCCACGCTGATGCAGGAAGTGCAGATATCCACGCTCGCCAGCGGTGACCTGGGCTCCCGTAGGGCCGAACAACGCGCAGACATGGTCCAGAACCTCGTTTCAGCCCGGGCCATACAGCTCTCGCCCGATATCACCGTAGCCAACGCCCTCCAGCGCGTCAGCGGCGTCACCATCCAGCGCGACAACACCGGCGACGGCCGCTACGCCATCATCCGCGGAATGGACCAGCGCTACAACAGCACCCTCGTCAACGGCATCAAGATCCCCAGCCCCGACGACAAATACCGCTTCGTCCCCATGAACATCTTCCCCGCGGAAATGCTCGAACGCCTCGAAGTGATCAAAGCGCTTACCCCCAACATGGAAGGCGACGCCATCGGCGGAACAATGAACCTCGTGATGAAGAACGCACCGGATAAATTCCTGCTCACCGCCAACGGTTCGGCCGGCTACTCCACCCTCTTCTCATCGAATCCCTTCACCGCCTTCGATCACGGTGGCATCAACAAGCTCTCGCCCGCCGAGATCCACGGCAACCAGTACGCTGCCCCCGTCACCGACTTCCCGCTGAACAACCTCCATTTCCACAAAAAATCCAATCCGATCAACAATACGCTCGGGATGACCATCGGCGACCGCTTCCTCGACAAGAAGCTCGGGATCATCCTCTCGGCTAGCTACCAGAACCTCTACAAAGGCTCCGAATCGCAACGCATCGTCCCCGATGCCCAGCCCCAGACTACCCCCGGCCCCAATACCCTGAACCCCTCCGACGCCTACGTCCGGCAGTTCAGCACCCAGACCACCCGCATCGGCCTGCAGAACAAGATCGACTACGTCATCAACTCCCGCCACAAACTCTCCCTTTTTAACCTCTACCTCCACCAGGACGAATACGAGACGAGATTCACACCCGACAGCACGGTAGGGCTTAACTCTTCCGGCGGCGTAACCCACGTAGAACCCGAATACCGCAGCCGCTGGCAGATACAGAACATCTACAACGGAACCCTCCACGGCGACCACGAGCTCGGCAATCAGTTCAAGGTCGACTGGACCGGCGTCTATTCTCTGGCCAACCAGAAGATCCCCGACATGGCCACCTACAAATGGGTTGAGTCCGACAGCTCCAGCAATGGCAAGACAGTCAATACGACAAAGACCATCCCCTACGGAACCGCCAACGTCATGACCCGCCGCTGGTCGCACAACCAGGACCAGGACTGGTCCGGATACGGCAACGCCACCTATACCCCCACCCTCTTCGGTGAGACGGTAGACTTCCAGGCAGGCGGCATGTATCGCTACAAGACAAGAGACAACTACTACAATCAGTACGATATCCAGTCACCAGCCCCATCCGGCACGCCGTTCATCTCGATCGACGCTACACCGCTGTACTTCCAGGCCCAGGGCCAGAATCAGGGCAGCACTACCGCCGAGACGTCCAATACGTATACCGCTCACGAAAAAGTTGCTGCCGGTTATGTCCAGACGAAATTCACCCTCTTCCAGAAACTACAGGTCCTCGGCGGCGTCCGTGTAGAGAACACCAAAGACGACTACAGGACCGCGCTGCCCCTTACCGCACCTGGCGGCCCGATGGGCGAAGTCCACTATACCGACGTCCTGCCCAGCGCACACCTGAGATACAGGCTGACCCACAACCAGAGCCTGCGCATGTCCTATTTCAAATCCATCAGCAGACCCGGCTTCGGCGACCTCGTGCCGGTCGATGACAACTCCAATGACGAATTCGAGTTCCTCGGCAATCCCTACCTGAAACACGTACGCGCCGACAACCTCGACGCCCGTTACGAGCTGTTCCCCGGTCTCGCCGACCAGGTGCTGATCGGTGCATTCTACAAGCACATCACCAACCCGATCGAATACTTCGTCATCAACGCCAACGGCCCGAGCAAGCTCTATATCAAGCCCCAGAACACCAACGAGGCTACCAACTACGGCGCTGAAGCGGTCATCACCAAATACTTCGGCATATTCGGCATCTCGGCCAACTATACGTACACGCACTCCGAAGTGACGACGCCGAAACTCTCTTATGCCTTCGTCACCGGCGCCGGCAACCAGACCCTGCCCACCACCCAGACCCGCCCCCTCCAGGGACAGGCCAACCACGCAGGCAATATCTCGCTGCTCCTGAAGGACCACCGCCTCGGTCTCGACGCACAGCTGGCCTTCGCCTACACCGGTGACCGCATCGTCGAAGTATCCCCCTATAAGGACCTCGACATCTGGGCCAAACCCTTCACCCAGCTGGACTTCTCGCTGGAAAAGACGCTCACGCGCCACTTTACCTTCTTCGGCAAGGTCAACAATCTGCTTAACTCACCCAACAAAGAGTACATCAAATTCCCCTACAGCGTAGTCAACCAGAATGAGCCCAAAGGCTATAGCCTCCCCTTCCAGGACGCAGGCAGCAACTACACTGTAGCGCAGCGGGATATTTATAAGATCAGCTTCCTCGGCGGCATCCGCTATAAATTCTAAACACTAACGCAAGAATCAAGAAATAACAAATATGAAACAGTCCATCTTCTTTATACTCGCGGCAACTTTCCTCCTCGGTAGTTGCAACAAATGGGCGCAGGACAAACAGAACATCTACAAATACGTAGCCCCGCCTCCCCCGGACAGTATCAGCTCGACTACCCCGCTCTGCGGCTCCATCAAGGGCACCATGCTCGCCGGCAAGACCTATACCCTTGGCTGCACCATCAACGTTCCCGCAGGCGACACCCTGATCGTACAGCAGGGCGTGACGATCAACGCCGCCAGCCAGACCGGTATCATCGTCCACGGCACCTTCATCAGCCTCGGCACAAAAGACCACCCGAATACATTTACCTATCCCGGCCTCGTGAAGGACAACACTCCCGGTCTCGCCCTCGATCATGACTCCGCCCACGTCGGCAAATGGAGGGGCATCATGTGCGACACCTCCTGCCCCCTGCTCGTCCTGAAATGGACGCACATCGACTTCGCAGGCCAGGCCTATGGCAATATCGACGGCCCCTCTGTCGAACAAGGCGCCAGCACGTCCTTCAATATCCTCTTCCAGAACCCCAAAGGCTATTTCATCATGGAAGACAGCTGGGTCTACGGCGGTACGGACGACTGTATGCGCATCTCCAACGGCAGGGTCCATATCTTCCGTAATACATTCGAAAAACCCGGCGGCAGCGGCGGCGACTGCGTCAACATGAAAGGCGGCACCATCGGCACCGTAGCCTACAACTTCTTTATCGGAACAGCGTACAATGGCCAAAAACTCTCCAACAAAGGACAGCCCATCGGGGCGCCTGAGGCCAAAGTCGTCATGTATAACAGCACCTTCGTCAATGGCGGCGTCCGCATCAACGCCGGCGAACGCGCAGGCGGCATCAACTTCGAACAGGGCGCCAGCGGAGCTTTCTACAACAACGCCTTCATCAACTGCCGCGTAGGCTATCGCGTGGTCCAGAACCCCCTCGCAGACACGGCCAACCTTTTCTATGGCAACAATTACCAGTGGGCCGACTCCCTCGTCATCGCCAACCAGTTCTTTACCTTCGGCACGGTTGTCACAAAGCCCATGCCCACGGACCTGCCCAATCCCGCCACTTACCTTCCGGCCGGCTGGAGCTACATAAACCCGAAAGCCAACTCTTACGACGGCTCCAAAGTGGTACAGGTGATGAACCCGCTGTTCGTCAACTACCCCCTGCCCGTACCCAATCTTCCCCTCTTCGCCATCACGGCCCTGGGGTCCTATAACTTCCGCCTGCAGCCCAACTCCCCGCTCATCGGAAAAGGCAACACCAACGTCACCCCTTACACGGTCGTCCCCCTCGACCCCGTCTACGGTGCGACCGAAGTGACACTCCCCGGAGCCGACCTGGGATGCTATCAGTACAACGGCACCGGCAACCAACACTAATTCAACACTACATAACAATGCCCGTTACACCAGTAACGGGCATTTCTTTAATAACACATCGATCATGAGATATTCAACTCTTCTTTTTATACTCAGCTCCCTCACCACCCACGCCCAACCAACCCCTCCCTCCGGCGAGCGCTCCACCACTCCCCTCAAAGTCGTCCTCATCCGCCACGCGGAAAAACCCGCATCCGGCTTCAACCTCACCTGCCAGGGCCTCAACAGATCCCTTCAACTACCCGCCGTCCTGGTCAAAAACTTCGGTCTCCCCTCCGCCACCTACGTCCCCGCCCTCGGCCTCGGCGACACTACCAAACACGCCCGGATGTTCCAAACCCTCATCCCCTTCGCCGCAAAATACAACCTCATCATCACCAGCAAATACGAAGAGGATGACTCCACCGGCATCGCCCGCGACATCCTTAAACACAAAGGCACCGTCCTTGTCGCCTGGGAGCATAAAAAGATCGTCTCCATCGCCCACGCCCTCGGCATAAAAGACGACCTCCTCAAATGGCGCGACGACGACTACGACAGCATCTGGGTCATCACCTTCTCCAACGGCGAAGCTCACCTGACAAAAGAAAAGGAAGGGCTAAACCCTTCCCCCGAATGTCCGTTCTGATTTCTTCAAGACCCGGCCCCGGCCGGGTTCTTAATTCTCTACCGGCGGCCTCCCCAACAAATTCTCCTCCTCCTTAGGCTTCGATATCTTGATCCGCCCAAACTTATACATAAAATTTATCCCAAACGACCGATACGGTATCTCGAGTCTGTTATCCGTCACAAACCCGACCCCCTCGATCGTCGAATGCTGCACGAGGTAATTCCCGAACGCATTCACCGCCACCAGCCCCAGGCTACCCTTCCCACCCCACAGCTGCTGCCGCAATGCAAGCGTGTAGGTCATAAAACCCGCCTGCCGGCCCTGCCACTTGATCCCACTGCGATAATTCCCAAAGGCCTCTGCGATCAGCCCATGGGGAAAAGCGTAGTTCATATTCGCATTCCACCGGTATTCGAACCCCGTGATCCGGGTAGGGATAGAATAAATATTGTACGTACTCCTCTCATACAGCTGGACGCTCGGACGCACAGTAAAGCGATCGAACGGAACGAACGACCCGCCAAGCACCACACCCCACCTGTCCTCCGATGCGATATTGTCCCTCCGTGTCACATTCACATTCGTATACGAAGAGTCACCCACCTGGAACACCGGGTAGAACGTAGTATAAGACTTGATATCCGGGTTATTATGCGTATATACCAGCACCACATTCAGGTTATTGCTCTTGCCGAAATTATAGTTATACCCCAGCTGAAAATCATGCCCGATCTCCGGCCGGATATTCGGATTGCCCGTCGTGATATTCTGCGGATCGGCCAGGTTCAGAAAAGGGTTCAGGTCCCTGTATTCCGGCCGCTCCAGCCGGTAAGCATAGCTGAACTTCAGCGTCTGATCCCCGCCTATACTGCGTGACAGCGTCACCGACGGCGCCAGATTATTGTAGTCCGGGATCTTCACATGCCCGGAATTGCTGTAGTACGCCTTGTTCACGGTATATTCCGACCGCAGCCCCGCGATCACATTCACCCGGTCGAACAGCCTGAACGAGCCTGAGACATACCCCGCATACACTTCCCGCCTGAAAGTCGACGTATACGACTGCGTGTTATCATACGCATAGGCATACTTCCCCGGATCGAACGTATACACATTCGCGTCACTCACCAGTGACTCGATCTCCGTCTTCGCGCCCATCTCCAGCAGGAAGCCCTTCGTCACCGGGTACGTATAATCCAGCGCAAACGAACTCAGCCGATCCCGCCCCGGATTACTGCTCGTAGCCCCCCCGAACAAGGAATCGCTGGTGATATAGCTCTGCGACTGATAATAGGAAGTGTTGTTCTGCCCGGTGCTGTAAAGAAAGGAAAAGGTCAGCTGCTCTTTCTCTCTGCTGAACTTCCGCGTATAATCCACCCCAAGATCGGCCGAATTGTTCCGCAGCTTGTTGGTGGCTGATCGAAGGCTGAGCTGGTCATAAAGCGCCCCTCCCGTCGCATCCGTACCGGTATTATGCTGGTTGAACAAGCCATCCGTCGAGTTTCCGAACTGGTTAAAACCCGACGACACCGCGACATTGTCCTTTGGCGTAATATCCCAGTCCAGGCTAAGCCCCGCCCGGTAGCCATACCGGTTGAAATCGCTCTTCCCCTGCTGCCCGAGAAAATACTTGCTGCCGGTAGCGGTATCCACAGAATTTCGCTGATTATTCGTATTGGTGCTCACGCTCAGCTGATCCGTCCCGCTGAAATAGCCGCTTACGGTCACGTTGTTCTTCTTATAGGTCAGATTCACCGATCCGTTCTCCTGCCGCGTCCCCGCAGTGGCATTGACGGTACCACTAAAGCCCTCGGACTTGTTCTTCTTGAGAATGATATTGATCACACCACCCGTCCCCGTCGCATCGTACTTCGAACCCGGACTCGACATGACCTCGATGCTCTGTATCTGCGAAGCCGGTATCGACTGCAACGCATCCACAATGCTATTCCCAAAGATCGTCGACTTCTTCCCGTTGATCAGGAACAGCACGCTCGGATTGCCCAACAGCTCCACATTCCCGCTGGCATCCACGCTCACCTGCGGTATCTTCCGCAACACATCCGTCGCCGCCCCACCCTGTGACGTAACATCCCTGTCGACATTATATACGATCCGGTCCACCTTATTCTCCAGCAACGGCCGCGACGCCGTAACAACCGCCTTCTCGAGAACGGCCGTCTTCGTGTTCAACGACACGACCCCCAACGACACATCCGATCGGTCCACTACCAGCGCCGGCAGCTTATAGCTGGTATACCCAACATAATTCACCGTCAGCGCATAGGTCCCCGGGACCACCCTGGCTAGGACAAACCCACCCTTGCCATCCGTCAGCACACTATAGCTCTTCTGCCCCCTCAGCGTAACACTCGCCTGGCTCAAAGGCACACCGGATAGAGAATCTTTTACTACACCACTTACACTCTGTGCACGTGCCGCAACACAACAATAGATACAAATAATAAAAAAGGTCAGTCTGGACATTTTGCAAAACTATCACTTAATTCTGTAGGCTTTTTGAAGAGCAGGAACCATCAACAAATAACGGTAACGTAATCTCCATCAATCCAACGGCAACGTAGCTTTACGCACCTTATTTCTATGACCAGGATCATTATAACCTTATCCATCCTCGTGATAATCGCATCGACCGTATCCGCCCAGGATACCGACACCATCACGCCCAGGTACAAACAGCTGACTGCCGTCAGCGTAAAAGCAAAAAGGAGATACAGCGACACCACCCGCATCGACCTGTCAAAAGAGAATTTTGAGCGCTCGGTCATGATCGACAACCTGTTCGCTTCAAAATATGGTTTCTCCCGGGATCCATCCGGCCAGCTCTACTACAAAGGAAAACCAGTCTCCAATGTCCAGGTCAATGGAGGCGACTTCTTCGGAAAGAACAACCTGGACCTCTATCACCTCCTCCCTGCCCTCGTCCTCGACAATATCCGGGTGGTGGAGACCAATATCGACAGCATCACCAATACCACACTCCTGAAGCCGATCCTGAAGATCAACCTGACATTCAAGGACAAATACAAAAAAGGGAACTTCGGCAACGGCAACCTGGCCGCAGGCTCCTCCAAAAGATACCTGGCGGCCATCAACGGCTTCACCTATAAAAAGAACGAACAGCTGTCACTAAGTCTCAGCTCGAACAACGTCAACTCCAATAACAATAGCATAGAACAACCCAAAGTGGGCTTTTCGCCGAACGGCAACGACCTGACCACCAACAGCGCAAGGCTCACCTATCGAAATATTTTTTCCGGCAATACCGAGCTCAACCTCTCCCTGGGCGCTAAAGCCGAAACTAAGCGACTCTCCTCAACAGCAGACCTGCAACAACAAACCCCTTTTCTCTTCTCCCATACCTTCAACGCTTCTAATACAAGATCGTTTACTATAAATGATTCCAAATTGGAATTACAACACAGGATCGACTCGCTCAACACCATTACTATATCAGAGACCCTCGACCATTCCAGGACCAGGGAGACCGATTCGCTCAACTATAACATAAAGTTCGACAGCAGCAATACCGTCTCCCAGCTCAACAAGACCAGGAATACCAATACCGACTTCCTCACCACCAGGCTGGAATACCAGAAAAGATCCGGCTCAAAAAAAGGGCGATCGCTGAACGCAGGCTTCGAATTCGACGACAATCACTACAGCACCAACGAATTTGACACCGTTTCCGATCTGGCCAACCAGGCGCAAAAGAACTACTTCATCGACGGCAGCCGTGCCGTAAAAGAGAACAAATACTCGGCAAGCCTGAGTTTCACCGAGCCGATCGATTATAATAGCTACGTCAGCTTTTTCGTATCCCAGAGAAAAGAGACGTTCAACTACACCACACAGGTCAGCAGCGACACTACGATCCTGGGGTCAGACAAGCCCGCAACGCTGACCAACAGCTACTTCCGGCCGGGTATAAAATTCCAAAGGACAGGCTCCGCCTATTCGATCAACGCTACCGCAGGAGCAACTGTCGATCAGCGAACCATTCAACAGCTGCACGGCAGAAATACTGCATCGTTCTCCAACCCCGATCTCAACCTGACGATCGAATACAAATTCAATAAAACCAAAAACCTCATCCTTACCTATTCTCAAACAACCAATTATCCAGGACTTCAGCAGTTGGTATCCCTGAACAGCAGTTTTGACCTCATAACCCGGACATCAGGGAATATTGACCTCAAACCGGAAAAAAGAAAGAGCCTGCGCCTCGACTACAACACTCAACCCGCCGGTTCCATATATATAGCTCTCTCCGGCGAATTCGACAACTATACCGACAAATTCGGATACGAGATCAATACCACCGCCAACAGCCCGGCACAGAATAGCTTCACAGGCAATATCGGCTATTCAAATAGCGGGCAACTATCATTCTCCCTGCTAAAGAACTGGTCCGACAACCAATACCTCAGCTATTTCAGCGGGGCCTCCTACCAGGAGAATCCCACACGCATTGACAACAAATTGAATGTCGACAAGAGCCTCACATTCAACCAGACCATTTCATCGGCTCTGCTGATCATAAAACCCCTGCTATCGTTCAAGCCCATTCTGGCATACGCATGGGGCAGGTACTTTTACGAATCCACCACCGTGGACCTGACAACCATCACCCAATCGGATGAGATCGCGCTAAAGCTCGGGACATTCGGCATGAGCCTTTATCCGCTGTACAACTACAATCACAACATCAGCTCGAACAGCTCATTCTCCATGAACGGAGAAATAAAAAAGACCATTTTCAAAAATTACGGCACAATATGGATACAGGCCTATGATATCTTCAACTCTTTCAAATTCTACAACAACTACATCGGCCCCACCAGCCACCAATCCGTCAGCTATTCGAACCTGCACAGATACTTTTTACTGGGCCTTAGTTTACAATTTAATAATCTCCGTTAACACTATAACGTTAATGGACACACTAAATTCGATGAAACATTAAACACTTATTTATGAAAAGACTTCTCCTGCTACTATGTAGCGTTGTCATCGGCTGCCTGTCCGCCAGCTCTCAGAACATCACCTTCACCGCCTCCCCGACATCCGTAACCTCCGGCAACAACACCCAGGTCACCCTGACAGCGTCCGGAGAAAGCAACACCGGCTATTACATCACCAGCTATGGTTCCATAAACAACCTTGGCCCCGATGTCACCGCCACTTTCGTTTCCTTCACGCCTTTCAATCTGTCTACGAACAGCCCGTCTAAATTAGTGGTGATCTTCGTTAACAATGGCAAGTCTGCAGATGCCATATCCCCCCAGATCATCGCCAACTATACCGACGTTCAGGGTGGAACTTCGAATAATAACGCAACTTTCTTCAGCAATGCAATTACCGTTAATCCCTACCCTTCACAACCTACCACGTATTATAACACCGCAGCATCGGTCACGCTGAACAAGCAAGGCTGCGGCGGAGGATCGATGGGCTCCGCGGTTACTTATACCGTACCCGCCAACAAATACAGCAGCACCGTCTCTCAGGCCGACGCGCAATCCAAGGCGACCAACGACCTCAACACCAACGGGCAGAACTACGCCAACGCCAACGGCCAGTGCATCCTCGTCTACGCCCGGCTGGAAGGGCACGTCGACGACGGAGAAGGCTCCTGGGTAATAGCACACTACTATTCTGACGCGGCCTGCACCCAACCTCTCGCCCTGCCAGCTCCCCTGACCCACTACGTCACCTGGACCAAATACTATGCACCCCCGCTGCCCAACGCAGGTCAGCAATACACCGTAAACAGCCAGTATACCGCCGCCGCAGGAGCCACCTACTTCTCCTTCGGGCACAGGGAATTTTACTCCACCATACCCCCCACGACAATCTATTCTGACTGGGTGGCTTCCGTCGTACTGCAGAGCGACAACCCGGCCTATACCCCAGAACCCAACTACGGCGTCTTTACGAATAATTAGAAGACCCAACCAAATCAAAAAAGAGGCTGTACCACACAGCCTCTTTTGCTTTTATAGAACTAAAAAATAATTAATATATCCCCATGTCACCTCCCCATGTCACCTCCCCCGTCACCTCCCCCGTCACCTCCCCGTCACCCCCCCGTCACCTCCCCGTCACCCCCCTCCCCCGCAAATTTTCCCCACTCACCGTAATTTTGGCATGAGTTTCGCGCCCTATTCCGTTTAAATAATCCCAACGCGCCTGCCTGATGGAAAGCCCCAAAATCATTCTTGTCGACGACGACCCCGATCACTTGCTTGTCTGTAAGCTCATCTTCGAAAGACGCAACTTCCGCGTTCATACGCTGAACGGCTTCGATTCAACCGACCACCTGATCGAACAGGTTAAAGAGCTCGATCCCCACCTCATCTTCATGGATCACGAAATGCCCGGGATACGGGGCGACGCCGCCATCAAAGCGCTCAAAGCCTCCCCCGACACCAGTCATATCCCTGTCATCTATTTCTCCGGCACCCAGGACCTCGAAGAGCTCGCCCGCCACGCCGGCGCAGACGCCTACATCCAAAAACCCTTCATGATCGAAAGCCTGGTCTCCCTCGCCCAGAAATACAACCTGGCAGCCCCAAAACGCTAATATTTTCCCACTATCTTCCTCCATTCTCGTACCCGGATAATAGAAATACCGATTGCACGTTCTATATTCGTAGAAGAAGCCTCAACGGTTGGCTCGTGATACCGACGCCAGCTGCCCGCGTAAAAACATGCTGGTCCGCACCCTATGTAATGCGACCCGCAGGCAGCCATCAGTATCCGCCGCGAACACGTCAAACAAGCTGTTCAAATGATTTATATAATATCTGATATAATATAAGACTCATTTGATCCGTGTCCGAAAACACCCCGGGGCGCCCTTGCCAGTAAGTAAATGAATTACCTCCTGCTTCAACAGGGGGTATTTTTTTTGGCACGCAAATAGCAAACATACCTTGATCCGAAAAAAAATCGCTTGCCCATGAGCATACTAAGATCCATCCTCCCTGCAAAATTCTATCAGGTCCTCCGCAAGAACTACCAGCGCCTCAAGCTCAAACACATCTCCTCCGACGATCAATACAGCCAAAAAAGTCACGGAGATATATTTTCCGAAGTGTACGACAACGCCCTCTGGGCCTACGGCAAAGAAGCCAACTACCTCCCGGACGGCGCCAGATACTACTCCGGCTCAGGCTCTTACAACCGGTCCAGCGCCGAATACGTTCACCTGGTCAACGACTATATAAAAGCGCACAACATTACCGCCATCACCGATATCGGCTGCGGTGACTTCAATATCGGTCGCCAGATATGCGAAATGAATCCATCCATTGCTTACTCCGGAGTAGACGTAGTTCCCAACCTCATCCACTACAACAACGAAACATACGGCTCCGATAAAATACGCTTCTTCTGCCTCGATACGCTCCACGAAAAGATACCCTCAGCCGATCTATTATTGATCCGGCAGGTCTTGCAACATTTATCCAACGACGACATACAAACGCTTACACACAACTGCTTCCGCGGCTTCCCCCATATCCTCATCACCGAACACCAGCCCAAACCCCAATACCTCATCCGCGAGAACATCGAAAAGACCTCCGGTCCCAACACCCGTGTAGGCTCCATGACCGGCTCCGGCGTCTACCTCGACAAACCACCCTTCATCTATCGCTGGCAGCGCCTCCTCTCCGTCGAAGACGACAACCCGCACACACAGATCAATACCTACAAGATCCTCTAATTCCCCGCCCTCCCCCTCTCCTCCTCCGAACTGGAATGCGCAGCATTCCGCACCATCTTCCCCCTCCCCCAACGATAAGAAACACTCGCCCCTACAAACCTCGTATAAAAGCTCGCCTCCGTCAGCTGGTACAACCCCGTATACCGGTCGATCGTATTATGCCCCTCGCTCTCGAAGATATTATGCGCATTCAGCGTAATACTCCCCCGACCCTTCCACATCGACCACCGCACCGCCAGGTTCACCAGGTAATACGCCCCAAATTCCGAACCCAGGAACCGCCTCTTCGACTCATACTCACCCCCCGCCTCCGCCGACCAGCGTCCATCGAGCCGCCAGCTATTGTTCATCGTCCAGTCCACCGACACCATACCTCCGCCATCTGCCGAAACCACTCCCCCATCCGAAAAAATAGTCGAATACACCGATACAGTATTATCCATCGTCCACCACCTCGTCACTCTCCCGCTATACGAAACATCCACATTCCATGACTGCGCATTCACATTCGTCGGCCTCCTCGTGATCGTCGCTCCACCCGGGTCCGGATACGGTACCGTTCGCATATAGTCGTGATCGTCATCCGCCCCCACCGTAACCGACAATACATTCTTCCAGGACCATCCCAGCTCCCCATGCCAGGTCAGCTGCGGACGCAGATAAGGATTCCCCTCGAAGTACAAGGTCGCCGTCAACGGCCGCCTGAACGGTATCATCTCGGAATAATCCGGTCGCTCCGTCCTCCGCCCCAGCCGCAACACCACTCTGTTCGAACTATCGATGGTATATCCCGCGAACAGGCTGGGGAACAGCTGAAAATATCGCTGCTGCTCCAGCTTCCACCACTCCACCCTCAATCCCCCCTGCAGCGAAAGCCGACCCATTGACCGTTCCAGCTGACCATAAACCGCATCGGTCCGCTCACTATACACCGTATCCAGTGCATCCACATCAACCCTGCTGGACTTTCCCCCCGCTTCCCAATGCCCGCCACGCATAGCCTGCGAATAATCCGCCTGCACTGAATAAATATGCAACCTCCGCTGCAAAGAAAAAGTCGAATCATCACTACCGATAGCCCTGCCGCTCGTATCATACACGATCCCATGATTCACCTGCACCAGCCGGTTGAAGAACGCAGAATAATCCAGGTCTACTGTCAACACGCCACGCAGCTGCTGCACCCACTGCAACGTGCTCATATAGTTGTGCGGCCTGTCCCTGCCTTCACTCGTAAAATCCTCATGATCCACCGTCCCTCCCTTCCTGTCCAGCACCGAGCCCAGCTCATCCCTCGACATCCCAAAACCCGCCCCACCCGAAAGGCTCAGCGTAGTCTTCGGTGACACATACCAGTCGATCCCAGCCGACGGCCGGTCCGTTCTCCTCCACGACACCGTCCGATTATCCGAGACCTGCTCATTCCCATTCAGCAGATCGCTCGTCAGCCGCCTCCCGAACAGCGTCTTGCTATAATTATATGTATCCCCGAACGACAAATTCACCCGCTCGTTCTTATAGCTGCCATTCACACCCCCGTTGTACCTCGGATAATACCCGTCCACAAAACTACCATTCACATTCCCGTTGAACCCCACAGCCGAGTTCCTCTTCCGCACGATATTGATGATCCCCGCCGTACCCGTAGCGCCGTAACGTGCCGGCGGATTGGTCATGATCTCGATCCGCGACACCACCCCCGACGACATCCCCGTCAGCAACGAAGCCAGGTCCTCCGTCGACAAATAGGTCGGCTTCCCGTCAAGATACACCTCCACCCCAGACCTGCCGTTCAGCGACACCGCCCCCTCTGGACTCACCTGCACCCCCGGCAATCCGCGCAGCGTCTCCAGCACCGTCTCCCCCGAAGCGCTCAATCGCTGCCCAATATTAATAACGGTCTTGTCCAGTTGCCGTTCGACCAGTGGCTTCCGACCCGTGACAGTCACAGGAGCGAGACTATCCTTCTTCTGCCCCCGGACGCCCAGGGACATAAGCATAAATAACAAAGCTGACAATTTTCGCATACCCCAATATTCGGGGCAAAGCCAACGCAAAAACGCGTCGCCATCCGTCCCCCCTCCACAACTCGTCAAAACCAGCCTGATGATCGTCACAACCGGTTCAGGGGGCAGTTTTGCCGTTCCGTCGATAAATCACCCTTACATCTACAAAAATCCTATTATTACACCGCCAATTACACCGCCATGAGCCCGATCGACCATATTCTCGCCTACCAGAGAAAACACCGGCCGGCCAGCCACATCCTGTTCTGGCTGATCGTCTATCTCCTCGGCATCAGCTCCAGCAAATACTACGACGGCAAACAGTTCTCCATCGGCTTCTCCCTCATCTCCGACGGACTCTACATGATCACCGAGGTCATCGCCGCCTATTTGCTGACCTATTTGATCATCCCAATGATCGTCACCCGGAAAAAATACCTTGCCGGCACGGTCGCCTTCCTCATCGGCAGCTACGCCATCTGCCTGCTCGCCCGCTTCATCGTCGTCCGGATAGCAGAACCCCTGGCCGGCGTCAAACCGAAACCGTACGAAGACAACCACGAGCTGCTGACCGATATCCCCAAGCTCATCTACGTCTACTTCTTCCAGATATTCTCCGTAGCCATCGTCTTCCTCATCATCAAGCTGCTGATTGAGCACGTCTACCACCAGCAGCGCACCCTGACCCTCGAAAAAGAAAAGATCGCCACCGAACTACGCCTGCTCAAAAGCCAGCTCAATCCCCACTTCCTCTTCAATACGCTCAACAATATCTACGCTCTCTCCATCCTCAGCTCCCCCATCACCTCGACGGCCATCGGCAAGCTGGCGGAGATACTCGACTATATCCTCTATCGCTGCGACAGCACCCTCGTTCCGCTCTCCGGAGAGATCAACCTGCTCAACAACTACCTCGAGCTCGAACGGCTGCGATACGACCACCGCCTCCACCTGCGCTTCACCAGCCACATCGAGCAGGACACACCAATACCGCCGCTGCTCCTCCTCTCCCTCGCCGAGAACGCCTTTAAGCATGGCGCCAGCCACGACCCCGGACAACCCTCCATCGAGATAGACCTGCACGTCACCCCCGAAAGCCTTCGCTACTCGGTCTCCAATACCATCGTCAACCGGCCCCCGCCCGATAGCCCCGGCAAGATCGGCCTGCCCAATATCCGCCAGCAGCTGGACCTCCTCTACCCCGGCCGCCACAGTTTCACGACCACCAGCGACAACAACAAATTCAACACCCTCCTAATCCTAAATCCCCCGGTATGAACATCCGCTGCCTGATCGTCGACGACGAACCGCTCGCCATACAGCTGCTGCAAAAGCACATCGCCCAGCTGCCCTTCTTCGAGGTCAGCGCAGTATGCTCCAATGCCATAGAAGCCCTGGAAATTCTCAACCACCACCCCGTCGACCTCCTCTTCCTCGACATCCGCATGCCCCAGCTCACCGGCCTCGACCTCCTCAACAGCCTGCGCAATCCCCCGCATACCATTCTCACCACAGCCTACCGGGAATACGCACTCGACGCCTTCGACCTCGACGTCGTAGACTACCTGCTCAAACCGGTCACCTTCGATCGCTTCTTCCGTTCGGTCGAACGATACCTGCAACACCAGCCACTGACCCGGGTGCTGTCCTCCTCCGAACCACAGTTCATCTACCTTAAATCGGGGTATACCTACTTCAAGCTTGACTTACAGGAAATATTATTCGTAGAAAGCAGAAAAGACTATATCCGCGTCGTCACAAAAGACAGGACGATCGTCTCCAAATACAAGCTCAGCGATATAGAAAAAGAGCTCGAAGGAAAAGGCTTCCTCCGCATCCACCGCTCGTATATCGTCAACCTCTACCACATCACCTCCTTCACAGCCGCCGACATCGACGTCCCCGGCCACCAGCTGCCCATCGGCGATAGCTACAAGGCGTTAGTCACTGCAACCATCATGCGCTAAAACAAACTGCAATTCTTAACAATCTTTTAGCCCCACGCATCCATCCAATCCGCGTACCTTCATCAAAACCTTATTTTTTATGACAGTAGACGTTTATCAAGTCCCCGGCTATTTCGCAAGCAATGACCCCAACGGGCCCTCTTGCGGCGCTTACACCAAGCTCACCACGGTCAGTTTCATCCCAGTTCTCGATTCCTATTTCTGCGATCTCGTCAACGACAAGGCATACCGCGTCATGCAGGTCCTCTCATCCAAAGACCTCGACCGTACCATCGTCGTCACAGTACCACAGGCCATTTCTGTTAAAAACATTTTTTTTGTCCCTGGAGAACACCCCACGTCCACCATTGACATCTTTAACACCTCCGATGAAGCTCCTATCCCAAACTCATTTTGTGGCTACGGCTTGGTCAATTCCCCGTCCTTCGTTCCGCCGATCGGAACATTCTATTATCAGACGGACAGAACCCGTACCTATAGAGTAACCAACGTCCTTTATGCCATCGGCGAGGACCGAACCATCGTTATAACTGTCCCCTCCGCCCAGGACGCAGCCGACATCTTTAATCTCCCATAATGCCCTTCTATTCCGTTCTCAGGTTCTTCACGGGGTTCGCCATCGCAGCGCGAACCACGTGAAAGCCTACCGTCAGCAAGGCCAGGCCCAGCGCCGTCAGCCCCACACCGGCAAACATCCACCACTCCAGCCGCACACGATACGGGAACTCCTGCAGGAATTTGCTCATGATCAGCCACGACACCGGCGTCGCGATCACCACCGCCAGCGCCACCAGCAGCAGGAACTCCCGGGATATCAGCACGCTGATCTGGCGAACACTCGCCCCCAGCACCTTCCGTATCCCGATCTCCTTCACCCGCTGGTTGACGATCAGCAGCACCATCGCCAGTAGACCCATACAGGAAAGCACGATCGCGATCGCGGCCGCAATGCTGAAGAACAGCGACATCATCCGCTCACCCGTATACCAGTTGTTGATATTCTCGTCCACAAAGCTCGCCCTGAAATCCTGCCCCGGCTCTATCTCCGCCATCTCCTTCTTCAGCCGGTCCATCAGCCCAAGAGCCCCCGCCGGCTCGGTCTTGATAAAACAATAATCGAGTCCCCCCTTCGCGAAGCTCAGCGTCAGCGGCCGCATCTGCTGCGCCATCGAATACAGATGAAAATCGGCAAAGACCCCGATAACATGCATCCCCTTCGTCTCTCCATCGGGAATGATCGTCTTCCCAACGACGTCCTTCTCCTGCAGCTGCGCGGCCATGCTCTCCGAGATCAGCACATTATCCGCCGTATCGGTCCCATAGCTCTTGTCGAACTCCCTCCCCGCAACCAGCCGGATGCCAAGGGTCCTTAAATAGTCATAGTCGACCCAGGCCCTGTCCGTCGAAACGGTCCTTCCCTTATAGTCAAAGCCCGTGCTGATCGACACGCTCCGCCGGTCCACCCCCCTGCCCAGATTGATATTGCTCCCTGTCACCGAAAGGACATGCGGATCGGAAGCCAGCATCGTCCGCAGCCTCTCCACCGTCTCCTGCCCCTTCTCCGGCGCACGCAAGGGTATGCTGACAAGAAAGCTCTTGTCCATCCCCAGGTCAGCCTCCTGCAAATACCTGAACTGCCTGTAGACTACGAACGTACAGCCGATCATCACGCACGCGATCACGAATTGCGCAACGATAAGACTGCTCCTCACCCCGCTCTTCCGCTTCAGCCCCAGCCGCCCCTTCAGCGTCTCCACCGTATTGAACCGTGACATCACCCACGAAGGATATCCCCCCGCGAGCAGCGAAACAAGAAGCAGCATCACCGCCGCCAGCCCCAGGAACTTCGGGTTCAGCAGTATCGCCGCGAACGGAATATTCATCGTTTGTATGCCATCTATCGTATGCAGCAGGACATTGGTCAGCAGCAGCGAAAGGACAAAGGCCAGCGCACACACCATAAAGCTCTCATACCACAGCTGCCCGAAAAGCCTGTTCCTCCCCGCTCCCAGACACTTCCTCACCCCGATCTCCCTGCTCCGCGTGAACGCCGTAGCCAGATTGATATTCACAAAATTAAAGCTGGCGATCGCAATCACCAGCAGTCCCACCAGCAACAGCGTATAGATCTGCACATAGCTCGCAGCCTTATGCCCGTTGACCCGTACCGAGAAATGCGCCTCCCGCAGCGGCAACAGCCGCGTCGCAAACAGGTCCCCATACTGGTCCGGTTTGGCGCCCTTCTTCACCAGGTCCGTAAATACCCCCGGCTGATACCGATGATCGATCCCCCGCAGCTGCCCCTCGGCCTCCTGACGCGTCACCCCCTTCTTCAGCTCCACATACAAGGCCAGCTTGTGACCATCCCAATGATTGGTAGCCGTCGAATAATCACCCCTGTTCTCTATCCGCGACAATATCTCGAACCGCACGGACGAGAGCTTCGGATCCTTTACGACAGCCGAGACCGTATATGCCTTTAGATTGTCCCCCGCCGAAGCCCGCAGCTGCTGCCCGATAGGGTCCTCGTTCCCGAATATCTTCTTCGCCGTTTCCTCCGTGACCACCACATCCGTCAGCTTCCCCAACGGGTTGGTCGCATTCCCCCTGACCACGGTAAAACTAAATATCCGGAACAGGTCCTCGTCCGCCATCATCACCGGGATATCCAGCGACTTGCCCTTATACAGCAGGTGATTCCCCCCATCGATGAACCGCGCCATCCGCTCCACCGCCGGCGCCTCGGCCTTGAAAACAGGTCCCCCCGAATAATCGAACTGGTTGTTGATCTGGGGTCCATCCGCAGAATTGGTGACAGAATACGCCTCATAGATCCTCCCGGCATTGACATGCACCGAATCAAAGCTCAGCTGACTGTATACGACCATCAACACAGCGATACCGATCGTAAATCCGATGACAAGACCACCCACATTCACGACCGTGTGCAACCTGTTCCGCCTCAAATTCCGCCAGGCGGACCGAAAAATAGTGTTAAGCATAGTTGAAGAAAATTTACTCCGTTCTAAGGTATTTTATTGGATTGGCCATCGCGGCCCGTATTACATAAAAGCTCACCGTCACAAGCGCAACCGCCAGCGCTCCCACACCCGCCGCCACGAACACCCACCAGCTTAGCGTGGTCCTGAAGGCGAAATCCTGCAGCCACCGATGGGAGAACCACCAGGCGATCGGCGTCGCAACAAGGAACGATACCCCTACCAGCCAGGCAAAATCCATACTAAGGCGCTGCGTTATCGAACCCACGCTTGCCCCCAGCACCTTCCGGATGCTGATCTCCTTCGCCCTGCGCCGCGTCGTGAACAACCCGAGCCCGAATAGCCCCATACATGAAATAAAGATAGTCACTCCTGTAGCCATATTGACCAGCCAGGCAGTCTTCCGCTCCTGCTCAAACAGCAGCCCCACATACTCATTCAGGAAAAGACGATTGAAATCCCTGTCCGGGAAAAGCCGCTTCCATTCGGCTTCCATCGCCGCCATCACGGCTTTCACCGACTTCACATCCCGCTGGTCAGCCGCCAGCCTGACCGCTATATTCTGCATCCGCTGGGGCATATCTCCGATGACCAAAGGAGGGATCGCGTCATGAAATGAAGCAATATGAAAATCCGATACCACGCCGACTACCGGATAACTCTTCCCCGCCCCTCCATTGGATCCCGGTTGATACAAGGCCCGGCCGATCGCGTCCTCCGGCCGCCTGCAACCCATCAGCTTCGTCATCGTGATGTTGACAACCAGTTCATTCAGACTATCGCTGCGCCGTATATTCCTTCCCGCCACCACCTGCATATGATAGAACGGGATAAAACCATCGTCCCCGATCTTCATCGACACTTCGTGCATCTCCGTCGACGCCGGCCGCAAAGCGAACATATCCATATCCTGCGCAAAACCCATCGGAGGAGTGCCCTGCAGCATCGCCTTCTCTACCCCTGGAATATGCCCCGCCGCATCGACAAAGACCTGCAGCTTCGAGGGAGGGTCATTCCAGTCCGTGACCGTCAGCACCCTGTCCATATTAAACCCCTTATCCGCCCCCTGCATATAGGAGATCTGCTTGCCGATGACCAGCGAAGCAGTGATAAATATAAGCGACACCGTGAATTGAAAGACGATCAGCGCCCGCCGCATATTCGACCGCTCCTGGCCCACCGCCCCCTTCAGGCTCAGCACAGGCACATAACCCGAAAGCACCCACGCAGGGTAAAAACCGGCCAGCAACGTAGTCCCCACAACTAGCCCCACCAAAAACAACAAGGTCGACGGCTCCCAGACACGGAACGGCAAACCCTCCGGCACATAATCCCTGAAAAGCGCCAGCACCGGCTCAACCAGCAGCACAGCCAGCACCACCGCAAACAGCGTAAGCACACCCGTCTCGGTCAGCAGCTGTATCCGGATATGTACTTTCCGCCCGCCGATGACCTTCCGCACCCCGATCTCCTTCGCCCGGCTCATCGCCTGCGCCGTAGCGAGATTGATGAAATTGACCGCCGCGATCAGCAGGATAAATATCGCAACCCCGATCATCACGTATAATGTCGGCAGATAAGGCTTCCGCCAGTTGTCGCCGTCATCACCACGGTGGAATTCATGCGTAAAATGGATATCGCTCAACGGCTGCAGCCACATGCTCAATTTGGAATTACCATAGCTATGCCTGACATTCTTTTGGATATAGGACGCCATGGCGGCATTCACCCGATCCGGACCCACCCCCCGCGCCAGCTTTACAAAGGCCATGCTCTTGTGCGGGCTGAGAGGCTGCCAGTCGGCAGTCGGTATCCGGGACCTCAACCAGCTGTGCGTCGCTGTGCTGACGGACAAAAAATCCGTATAGCCAATGTCAGTATTCCCCGCCTGATCCGCAACGATCCCGGCAACCGTCACCCGAAGTGAATCATCATATACGACCGTCCTCCCGATCATCGACGCAAGCGTTCCGGCCCCAAAATAAAGCCTCGCACGGCTCACCGTCAGCACCACACGATTCGGCTGGGCCAGCGTCCGGGCATTTCCTTCCAGCCACCGGTAGTCAAAGACTGAAAAATAGTCCGGCCACGTGAACACAGCCGTCGGCTGATAAGCGCCCGGAATGCTGTTATCCACCTTTTTCGGCGGCTGCCCCGCCTGCGGGATGCTGATATTACCTCCATAACTGTAAACCCCTGACGCAGCCTCAAACCCCGGTATCTGCGTCTGAAAACCCGCAACATCCTCAAAAGGACTGTTCATAAAACGCACCTCCCCGGACCCCATGACCATCTCCCCGACGATCCGGTAGATACGGGCGCCATCCTTATGATGTCTGTCAAAACTGAATTCGTAGCTGGTGATGAGGTAGAGAACGAGACATCCGCAAACGCCAAAAGCAAGCCCCAATACATTAATGGCGGCGAACAGCTTATTCCGGGCGATATTCCGCCAGGCAATAACCAGGTAGTTCCTCAGCATGGGAAGGTTAGTTTCATAATCCCGAACGAAACCAATGCCAAGACCCAAACCCATTGGCCCCCAAGGGACTAACGGTATACTCCATCCACCAAATGTCCGGTTTTGATACGGTCACTGTCCGGAAAACATACGCAACCAACCCAACCCTACCCCTCATAAACCTGATAATCAATCCATTTATATTTTGGACCCAATGTTGTACCTTCTGCCAAAACTGACTACTACCCATGCTGCTCAGCTATATAAAAATTGCCCTGCGCAACCTTCGACGGAACCAGCTGATCTCCTTCATCAACATCTTCGGACTCGGACTCAGCATGTCCATTGGTTTGATGGAGCTGGTGCGGATACAGGACGCCCTCAGCTACGACAAATTCCATCCCTACCCCAATAGAACCTACCGCGTGATCAGCGCCTATAGGCAGAACGACGGACAACACTGGAAGCTGGCGAGCACTCCCTCACCTCTCCGCGACGCGCTCAGGACCGACACCGCCGACATCGAACAGATCGTTACGATCAACACCAATCTGAATGGCCCCGCCACCGCCGCAGGCACTGAGCTCAACCTCAACGCCGCCTTCACCGAACCGTCCTTCTTCCGCGTCTTCGGCTTTACCCTCGCCTCGGGCGACCCGCAGACCGCCCTCGACAACCCCGGCTCCATCGTCCTGACCAGCGCAACAGCACGACGCTTCTTCGGCGCCGCCGACCCCATGGGCAAATTCATCAGCTTCGGCAAAAAAGGGCAATTTCTCGTCACCGGCATCCTGGCCACGCCCCCAACCAAATCTCACATCGACTTCGACGCCTACGCAGCCGGATCTACCATATTATCCAACGACTGGGGCGACTGCCGTGCCACCTATACCTATGTACTGGCCAAAAATACAGGCTCGCTCAAGGGTCAGCTAAAGACCATCGCCGCCGCCGTCAACAAAACCGACAAACAAGGAGTCCTTTCCTTCGACATCCAGCCCCTCGCAACCATCACCCCCGGCTCCTCAGATATATACAACGACATCGGCCGCGGCACATCCTGGTCCAAACTGTGGATAGAAACAGACATCACCCTCCTGCTCCTCATCGCCGCCTGCTTCAACTATACCAACCTCACCGTCTCCCGGGCGCTCACCCGCGCCAAAGAGGTCGGCGTAAGAAAGATCAACGGCGCCCGTCGCTACCAGATATTCATTCAATATATCGTCGAGGCTTGCATCACCGCCTTCCTGGCCCTCGGCTTCGCCTGGCTCCTCTTCTCGCTGATCGTCCGCTACGCCCCCTTCAACGACGGCTACGAAATGGTCCCCTCTTCTTTTCATTATAATATTCCCTACGTCCTGGCGACCCTGGGCTTCGCGCTCTTCACCGGCCTGCTCGCCGGCGCCGCCCCCGCCTGGATGCTTTCTTCCTTCAGGCCCCTCCGCGTCCTCAAGAACCTGACCACCGCCAGGCTCTTCGGCAGCATCGGCCTCCAAAAGACCCTCATCGTCTTCCAATACAGCCTATCTCTGGTCCTCGTCATCTTCCTGTCCGCCTTCTACCGCCAGTTTGCCTTCCTCTCGGCAAAAGACCGAGGCTTCAAAAGAGACAATGTCCTGGTAGTCCCGCTCAACGGCGCAGACAAGGACAGGGTCGCCAGCACGCTGGCTGGGACCAGCGGTGTCACATCGGTCTCAGGTCTTTCCGTCGCCTTCAAACCCCGCTATGAAGGCGCCCGCGGCCCGGGATGGATCGACAAGAACCAAAAAGGACAGATCAATATCAACTATTTCTTTGCCGACCACGCCTTCATCCCCGCCATGAAGATCGACCTGCTCGCAGGGACCAACTTCACTGCCGACGACAGCACCGAACGCTCCGTCATCATCAACACCAAAGCGGCCGGACTGCTCGGCTTCACCCGGCCCGCCAACGCCCTCGGCCAACGGCTATGGGTCAACGACAGCACGCCCCTCACCGTCATCGGCGTGACAAAAGACTTCACCTACGAGGGCGCTGGCCGTCCCATCGACCCTACCGCCTTCCGCAACAAAAAAGGTACCTGCAGCTATTTATACATCGACGCCGGCGCCTCCGACAAGAAAACCGCGACCCAACGACTCGCCGCTGCCTGGCATCGCGTAGCCCCCCAGCAGCCCTTCACCAGCTCATGGCTCGACGACGACATCGCCGGCATGGACTCGCAGAGCGCCTCCCTCTCGCTCCTGGGCTACCTCGCCTTCATGGCCGTTACCATCGCCACCCTCGGCCTGCTCGGCCTCGTGATCTATAGCGTGGAGACAAGACGGAAAGAGGTCAGCATCCGCAAGGTCATCGGCGCCAACCAGACCCAGCTGGTCCGCCTCCTCTCCCGCCGCTTTATAAAGCTGCTCCTCATCGCCGGCGCTATCGGCCTGCCCATCGGCGGGACCCTGAGCTTCCTTTTCCAGATGAACTTCGCCGAACGCCCCGGCAACGGCTGGCTCGCGGCGACAGCTTGTTATATTTTCCTGCTTTGTATAGGCCTCATCACCGTTCTCTCGCAGACCTATGCCGCAGCCCGGCAAAATCCGGCGCCCGCACTAAAAACTGAATGACCACGGGCTCCCACCGGGAGCCCCACCAAAACCGAATGACCATGCTAAAAAATTACTGGACCGTCGGCTGGCGCTACATCCGCCGCAACAAATTCTACACCGCCGTCAACATTTTTGGTCTCTCCCTGGGTCTGACCGCCTGCCTGTCCATCTATTTCATCATACACCACGAGCTCAGCTTCGACCGTTTCCATCCTGACCGGGACCGCATCTACCGCGTCATGGGTGACCTCCCCGAAAACTCCGGGAAAATATCCCATTTCGCAAAGATCCCCCTGGCGGTATCCCGCGACTCGCGCTCCACGCTGCCGGGCATCGCAACAGTAGCCAGCGTCGTCCCCTACCCCTTCAAACCCGGCGCCGTCTTCACCGGATCCCAGTACTTCTCCATCTTCCCCTATGAATGGCTGGCCGGCAACGCCGCAACCGCCCTGCAAGCCCCCTCAGCCGTCGTACTGACGGAAAGCCGTGGAAGATACTATTTCGGCAACACCCCTGCGGACAAGATCATCGGCAAGCAGATCGTCTACGAGGATTCCTTGAGTCTAACGGTATCGGGCATCGTAAAAGATCGTACCCAAAACACCGACTTTGCCTACACCGAGTTCATCTCATCCTCCTCCGATACCACTACAAGATCCGACGCATGGACCCAGGGCGACATGTCCGCGTGGACCTTTATACGACTTTCCCCCAATACAAAACCCGCTGCCATAGATCGCGAGCTCGCGGGCCTCGTCCGTCCACACATCACACAAAAATTCAAGCTGACGCTCTGGCTTCAGCCGCTGGCCGACATCCATTTCGATGCCGACGTTGTAGAGAACCCCGTTCATGCCGCCCATATGCCGACGCTCTATGGCCTGCTGATCATCGCATTCTTTATTCTCCTGCTCGCCATCATCAATTTCATCAACCTCTCAACCGCCCAATCCCTTCGCCGTGCAAAAGAAATTGGCATCCGCAAGGTGCTCGGCAGCACCCGCTCAAGCCTTCGCCTGCAGTTCCTGCTGGAGACAGCCCTGATCACCGGCCTCTCCATCCTGCTCGCCATTGCCGCAGTCAACCCCACCCTCCGGCTCTTTCATTCCTTTATTCCCTCCGGCCTCAAAGCCGATCTGCTGACCCCACCCACGCTGGCCTTCCTCGTTGGTACGATGCTGGTCACCACCCTGCTCGCCGGCTTCTATCCCGCAAAAGTCCTCTCCTCCTATGCTCCGGCCCTCAGCCTCAAAGGCGGGGCAGAACAAAAAGGCGGCGAACAATGGCTGCTCCGCAAAGGACTCATCGTATTTCAGTTCACCGTATCCCTCGTCTTTATCATCGGCAGCTTCGTCATCGCCAGCCAGCTCCGCTTCGCCCGCGCTATCGACCCGGGCTTTAGCTCCGACGCCATCCTCACCCTCGATGGCCCGCGCGGCGACAGCGCCGGAAAAATAAAAGTCCTCGCAGAACGACTCCGGAGCCTGCCCGGCATCAGCCAGACCGCCCTTCAATGGGTTACCCCCATGACCGACAACACCCGCGGCATGGCGCTAAAGATTTCCCTCGCCGATCCAAAGCCCATCGGCGTAACACAGGTCGTAGGCGACGAGAACTTCATCCCTCTTTATCGTATAACATTGCTCGCCGGCAAGAACATCTCCCCCGCAGACAGCGTGCGCGAGCTCGTCATCAACGAGTCCCTCTCCCGTCTCCTCGGCGACGCGACACCCGACCGGTCCCTCGGACGGATACTGTACTGGAACGACAGACCCTATCCGGTCACGGCAGTCGTCGCAGACTTTCATACGAAGTCCATGCACGACCCCATCCTCCCGACCTGCATCATCGACAGACCTGACAGACAGGGCTCCATCGCCGTCCGCCTCGCCACCAGCAACCCCGGCCCCGTCCTCGCCGAAATGGCGACCGCCTGGAAAAATATCTACCCCGGCAAACCATTCAACTACCGCTTCTTCGACGAATCACTGGACCGCCTATACGAAAAAGACCGGCAGACGGCCACCCTCGTCAATACCTCCATGGCCATTACCATCCTGATCTCCTGCATCGGCCTCTTCGGCCTGGCCCTCTTCACCGCCGAGAAGAAAGCAAAGGAAATAAGCATCCGCAAGATCCTCGGCGCCAGCGTCGGCAGCATCACCCTGCTGCTCTGCAGGAACTTCCTCAGCCTCGTCGTCCTCGCCTTCATCATCGCCGTTCCCGCAGCCTGGTACGTCTCCAGCAGCTGGCTCAACAACTTCGCCTACCACATCGCCCTGAGCCCCTGGCTCTTCCTTGCAGCGGGAGCCTCAGCCGTCACCATCGGCCTCATCACCGTCGGCTACCAATCCATAAGGGCCGCCAAAACAAATCCCATAAAAAATCTAAAGACCGAATAAACCCCGCCACACCACGACCCAACACCACCACCCCCCGGCTCTACTCGCCGATACCCATCCCCCGTTCACCTAGTCGCCCAAAAAATTCCGCGGGACAGCTCTAGCTTTACACCATTGTCAGCTTATGAGCAGATTCTTTCTATTCCTTTTTTTGTCAACTGTCACACGCTGTGCCCATGCTCAAACCCAGGCACAGCCAAGGGTCCGCGGCTCCATCAAAGGCGTCGTCATGGACTCCACAGCAAAACAAACCCTTTCCGAAGCAACAGTTTCCCTCACCCCAATAACCGATACCACCGACGCCGCATTCGTCATCACCGACAAGCACGGCGCCTTCAGTTTCAAAAACCTCGGACCGGGCCAGTACCAGCTGATGATCACCTTCGAAGGCTTCCACCACATCGGCAAACACCTGATAATTACCCCCACATCAAAAGATATCGACCTCGGAAACCTTGAAATGCAAAAGGCCACAGACGTCCTCCAGGAAGTCATCGTCCAAAGCCCACCCATGCGGATCAGGAAAGACACGATTGAATACAATGCCGCCAGCTTCGCCACCAAACCCAACGCCGTCGCAGAAGACCAGCTGAAGAAGCTTCCCGGCGTCCAGGTCGACGCCAGCGGCAATATCACCGCACAGGGCGAAAAAGTGCAGCGCATCCTCGTCAACGGCAAACGTTTCTTCGGCGACGACCCCAAGCTCGCCACCCGCACCCTGCCGCCGGACATCATCGAGAAATACGAGATCTTCGATGACCTCGACGACCAAAGCAAATTCTCCGGCTTCGACAACGGCAACCGCATCAAGACGATCAATATCGTCACGCGCAGGGACAGACGCCAGGGCTACTTCGGCCGGGCCATCGCCGGCGGAGGAACCGACCAGGCCTATAACAACAGCTTCAACTTCCATCGCTTCAACAACAATCAGCAGATATCCGTCCTCGGCGAAGGCAACGACATCAACAAACAGAACTTCACCGCCCAGGATGTGCTTGGCTCATCCGGCAGCAGACGCGGCAGCGGCCGTGGTCCCTCTCCCGCAACCAATGGCAGCGGAGCCGGCGTCACCACTGTATGGGCCGGCGGCCTCAACTACCGCGACTCCCTCGGCAGGAAAGGCGAGATATACGGCAGCTACTTCTATAATTTTGCTCACGTCTCCACCAGCAGCCAGAGCCTCACGGAGAAATTCTTCGACGCGGCGGAAGACACCTCCAATACGACCGCCCGCACCGCCACCGGCTACCAGCGCACCACCAACCAGCGCATGAATCTCAACATCGAAGAGAAGATCGACAACAGCAGCTCATTCGTCTTCCGGCCCAACATCACCTTTCAGACGAGCAGCCCTAATTCGTCATCGATATCGTCTACGACCGACCAGCACGGCGCGCCCATCAGCACCTCCGACGGCAATACCAACAGCACCAACCACGGCTTCAACGTCAACGGCTCCAATATCACCCTCCGGCATAAATTTGCAAAACCCTACCGGACCCTCTCCCTCGATATCAACGGAACCGTCAATGTCAACAACGGATATGGCTACAACAACGCGCTGAACAACTTCGTCCTGTTCGACTCGACCCAGAACCTTCGCCAGTATTACATCGACTCCCTGCACTCGGTCACCCTCAGCCCCACCCTGTCCTATACGGAACCGATCACAAAGAATTCGATCGTCGAGCTCAACTACAACCATACCTATACCCATCATACCACTACCAACAACACCTACGACTACGAGGATGCATCCAGAGGGTATACCAGCTACGACAGCCTGTTCAGCAACTCCTATAAATTCGGATCCAATTCGGACCGCATCACGCTCAACTACCGGATACAGAACGCCAAATTCAATTTCAACGCGGGTTCCGGCGTCCAGTTCACCAACTACAACAGTCTTAACACGACAAAGAGCATCGACGTCGCCCATACCTATGTCAACTGGACACCCGCCGTCAACTTCATGTATTCGTTCACCCACATGCAGCGCATCCGTTTCTACTATTCCGGCAGAACGGGCCAGCCCACCGCCTCCCAGCTGCAGCCGCTGACCACGACCAACGACAACATCAACTATACAACGGGTAACCCCGCCCTGAAACCCCAATTCACTCACAGCGTCCGCCTCCTGTATCAATCCTATAATCCTTCTACCCAGAACGTTCTCTTCGCCACGATCAACGCCAGCACCACCGTCAACGACATCCAGAGCGCGATCGTCCCCAATAAAAAAGGCGGCCAAACGACCACCTACGTCAACCTCGACGGTACCTGGAGCGTAGCCGGCTACTTCGACTACGGCTGGTCCCTGAAGCGTCCCAAGTCCAACCTCAACCTCATCAGCAACATTAACTACGGTCAGTCCCAAACCCTCGTAGACTCTACCGTCGCCGGCGTCAACGGTTACCAGCATGACTACTCCCGCAATACCACGCTCTCTGAAACGATATCGTATACGACCAACATCAAACGAAATTTCGACATGAACCTCAGCGCGACCTCCAACTACAACATCGCGCGCAACAGCCTCCACCCCCAGCAGAACTTCGACTACTTCTCCCAGGTAGTAGACGCGGAGATAACCGCCTACACCAACAGCGGCTGGCTCATCGCCACCAACTTCACCTATACCTATACGGACAACCGGGTACCCGGCTACAACGCCAGCATCCCGCTGATCAGCCCCAGCATCGCAAAATCATTGTTCAAGAAAAAAAATGGCGAGCTCCGCCTCACGGTCTTCGACCTCCTGAAAGAAAATACCACGGTCAGCAAAACTGTCTCCCTCAACCGGGTCTCCACCAGCCGGACCTCCACCCTCCAGCGCTACGCCATGCTGACCTTCACCTACAACCTCAACAACTTCGCCGGCAAGAACCAGCGAAAAATGCCCGGCGTCTTCCCCGGCCGCTTCCCCGGCCGCTTCCGCGGCGGCCAGGGCGGCAACGGCGGCGGCTTCAGAGGCAGCGGCGGTCGGCACTAACGCACGGCCTTTGCCCCGTCTTTAAACACCCCCTTCGGCAACAAACAATGTACTCCCACATTCCCATCCACCAGTTCCGTTATATTCACATCTACCGCCACACTGCACAACATATACGCATCCGCCTGGCTCATCCCCTTCTCCTGCATCAGGTACGCGATCATCTCCCGCACCGCAATATGCGTAGCCGCATTCAGATCGCGGTCACAACCCATCGTGATAACATGCGTAGCCGTCTCCGCTCTCGGCCATTTCAGACTCCTTCCCTTATGTACCGTAAACCTTAGCTTCCCGATCAGCGAAGTCTCGATCGCCGTAATGTCCACCTCCCCGTTGCCCTGCGCCGCATGCCCGTCCCCGATCTCGAAAAGCGCCCCCTTCACAAATACGGGGATGAATAACGATGACCCCTCCACAAGGTCCTTATTGTCCAGGTTACCCGCATTGATCCACGGCGGAGCGCTGTTCCACCGCCCCACCTCCGCAGGAGGCGCCACACCGGCGCTGCCAAAGAACGGCCTCAACGGTATATCGACACCCTCCTCGAAATGTCCGATCATTTTTTGCCGGTCCAGCTGGATGATCCGCGTCTTCCGGGCGAAGATCTCATCCGACAAAAAACCGGCTTGTCCAATAGCATTATATCCATAGGGGATCGCCAGCTGAATAGAATCATAATGAACCTCCAGCACATCCCCTGGCTCCGCCTCCTCGATGTAAATAGGTCCCGTCAGCACATGCCCACCGGGCCCCCGCTCCTTCACCGCCTGCACATCCCGCAGCTCCTTCTCCACCTGATCCGCAGCCACCCCCGCCGCCTCCAGCCGCTCGGGATTCGACGTGATCAGCGTCCGCACCCGAACATAATCCCCCGAATGCACCGACAGCACTGGCTTCGCCTCCGACCAGTAATACCCCCACGCCACCGTACCAACAGCCGGATTCAGTACATAGGGATTGGCCTCGGTGCCCAACTTGCCTGGCGCAGAACCCGTCCGCTGCGCAACAGCCGGCCCAGCCGTCACCAGCATCACACCCCACCCAACAATAAATTTTCGGAGTAATTTCACAGTCATAGCCTGAATTTATCTAAATATATACGATTCCCCGGACCTTCAGGCCAAACCCGTCACTAAGAAAAACAATAGCCGGTACTAAGGCTGCCTTAATTTTTGTGGATCAACCAAAGGCAAAAGCGCATTATTCAAAAATGTGCCTTTGAACAAGGTATACATGATCCCCCTTGTAGTAGAAAGCGAGGTTGACCCGACAGCTTCTACTAATTTTGGCGGGATCTCGTATTGGTACTGCGCATTCAACTTAAAGGCTTCTTCAAAATTCATGATTTGGTAAACGATATTTACAGATATTGAACCAAAAACGTTTTTTTGATCATCCGATATTACTTCGACATTTACAACGACGGTCAACGTTTTCGGCAACACATCCAGTCTTGTTTGAACGCCAATTGAAAAACTAAATTTAGGCGCCGCGACTCCTTCAGGAGTGTTAATGGTGCACCTGGTTATTTCAATGCTTCTTAAATGGTATTCCGTTTTTGGTTCGATATTTTCCATGGATCTTATGATTGTGCATTACTTAACGTTGGTAACAAAAATTTCAGGTCCAAAGAACTAACCCTGGAGGCCTCCGATGCTGAACCTGTGTTCCTTTTTCCACCCAATGCACTCAAAGGAGCAGGCTCTAACGTTATTGGCTCAACGAGAAGATGTATATGGTCAATAATTTGGGGCTGAGGATCGACAAAGAGTTCCCCTATGGAAATATTAAAAGCAAGCGATATTTCGGTCAACGTGTCGATGGTGAAGTTTTGTGTGCCGCTCAGCCATTTGGTAATTTCCGACGGGCTTTTGCCAACTTTCGCAGCAAACTCACTTTTGCTCCATCCTTTGGCGGCGACAAGATCACCGAGACGCGCAGCCAACACCATTCGATTATTTATCTGTGCTTTTTCAATATCAGATGTTTCAGCCAACAGCTGATTGATGATAGCGCTGCTGTGTTTCCGCGCTGGTTTGTTACTCTTCATTGTCTGAGATTTTTAGATTGCCGAGTAATTGGGTGCCATATTGCCTCAAGTTACTATCCTCTTCGTCATATAGAGCACAGACACCATCACCAGGCTTGCCTTCATTTAGCTTAAAGAACTGCTCCCTTGCTCCGGTACTGTGACCGATGCTATACAATCTGTTAACAATAAATTTCACCTCATCAGGATAGTCAGCGCTATTTTCCTCCACAAAAGAATCGAACAACGTGTATTCTTCGTCTTCAATGATTACGGAATAGATGGTCGCCAAATTTCCGGATAGCTCTTCTAATTCAATAATTTCGTAGGTCACTTTTAATGGAATAGAGATGATTCAACTAGCTAAGGATCGGTCAAAACTATAGTTTTAAGTAAAATTATATCCAAAGATACAAAATCTAAAATGCCATAAGAATATTTTTATCAATTGATTTACAATATTTTATTCTAAAAACTAAAAAAAACTTACACTTATAACTAAAATTCTAACCATTACCCCTCCAACCAACACAGATCTCCAACCCGAATGTTCAAATAACTATATCTTTAAAATAAAAAAATGGGAGCCATCCCCCTTCCTCCCCCTAAACACCGCATCGCGTCCATCGATATGCTGCGCGGCCTGGTCATGCTGATCATGGCCATCGACCACATCAGAGACGCCCTCCACAAAGGCCACCCTCTCCCCACCGACCTCTCCGTAACCACCCCCATCTTATTCTTTACCCGCTTCATCACCCATTTCTGCGCCCCCTCATTTGTCTTCCTCAGCGGCATCTCGGCCTACCTCGCCAGCGCCCGCCGCACAAAAGACCAAATGGCCGGATTCCTCTTCAAACGCGGCATCTGGCTCCTCTTCGTCGAAGTCGCCCTGATCTCTCTCGCCATTACCCTCAACCCCCATTATCTATACATCATCCTCCAGGTCATCTGGGCCATCGGCGGTAGCTTTATCCTTCTCGGTCTCCTCATCCGGCTAAGCCTCTCCTCAAAAACCATCGGCATCATCGGCTTCATCATCTTCATAACACACAACCTCCCGGACCTCATAAACTTCGGCCCCATCACAAAAACTGTCCCCTGGCAGCTCCTCATATCCGGCGTCGGCTGGGACGGCGAGATCCCCCTCGGTCACGGACGCGTCATCAACTGCCCCTACGCCCTCCTGCCATGGACCAGCGTCATGTTTATGGGCTATGCCCTCGGCCCCATCTACACCGCCTCATTCGACCCAGCCAAAAGGCGACGCATCCTTCGCTACACCGGCATAAGCCTCCTCATTTTTTTCATCATCTTCCGGGCCTTCAATATCTACGGCGACCCCGCCCCCTGGTCGGCCCAAAAGACCACGGCGCTAACCATCATCTCCTTCCTCAACGTCACCAAATACCCCTGCTCACTGCTATACCTATCCCTTACCCTCGGCGTCGCAACCCTCATCCTCAGCCGCACAGAGAACACCAAGGTCAAATTCCTTTCCATATACGGCTCCGTCCCCTTCTTCTACTATATCCTCCACTGGTACCTCATACAATCGATCACGATCATCATCTTCTTCGCCTCCGGCTATTCCGTCCACCAGATCGTTATACCCAACAACGCATTCTACTTCGCTCCGCCCGACTTCGGTATCGGCCTGGCCGCAGTCTATCTCGTCTGGCTCATAGTGATCTCAGCCCTCTACAAACCCTGTAAATGGTTCAGCCAGTACAAAAAGACCCATCGCGCCTGGTGGCTAAGCTATATATAGCCACAACCATGTGACAATCAATAACCAACACCCCGAACAAGGGGAAATGGGTATAATTTTAACAATCCCGTAAAAAACTATTATCTTAGGTCTGGTTATTAACGAATTAACTGCAAAATCTACTCTACTACCGCGCGTCACATGCCTCCTCCCGTTGCAGAACGGGATGGAATAGAATTATTTTTTTATCAACTTAAAAACCCTTGGTTCAGCTTATGAGATTGGCCAGATTTACCCTTTTTCTTTTACTAGCATTTTGCTATCAGGTCTCGGGACAGGGTGTCAGTCAAAGTGTGACGGTACACGTGACCGATAGCGTCGGTCAGCCGCTACCGGGAATCACTGTCCAGGTAAAAGGAACTCCAAGAAAATACGTCTCCAATGCGGCAGGCGACCTCACCATCAACAATCTTCCTGCCGGCGCCGTTCTCCTCTTCTCCGGGGTCAACGTCGAAGACCTGCAAATGACAGTGGGCAGCCGCACCGAGCTCACCGCCCACCTTAAAACAAAGGTCGCCGCCCTCGAAGACGCTGTGGTAACAGGTTTCCAGCGTATCGACCGAAAAAAATTCACCGGTGCCGCCGTGACAGTAAAGGCAGATAGCATCCGCCTCGATGGCGTCAACGACATCAGCCGCATGCTCGAAGGACGCGCCGCTGGCGTCTCCATTCAGAACGTATCCGGCACATTCGGAGCCGCCCCCAAGGTCCGCATCCGCGGCGCCACCTCCATCAATGGTGAGAACAAACCTCTCTGGGTCGTCGACGGCGTCGTCCTCGAAGACATCGTCAACGTCTCCAACGAACAGCTTACCAGCGGCGACGCCAGCACCCTGCTCGGCTCCTCCGTCGCCGGCCTCAACATCAACGACATCGAAACCTTCGACATCCTCAAGGATGCCTCCGCCGCCGCGCTGTACGGCGCCCGGGCCATGAACGGTGTCATCGTCATCACCACCAAGAAAGGACGCGCCGGCGCAAAGCCTCTCGTCGCCTATACCGGCACTTTCGGCCTCCAGATCCGCCCCTCCTATAACAACTATGACATCATGAACTCCGCCGACCAGATGTCGGTCAACGCGGAGATGGAAAGGAAGCAGGTCCTCAACTACCCGCAGATGGTCAACGCCCAGAACTCCGGCGTATACGGAGAGCTGGCCCGCCTCCTCCAGACACCGGACGCCAGCGGCAACTTCGCCGTTCAGAATACACCCGCGGCCAGACAGGCCTGGCTGATGAAATACGCCAACATCAACACCAACTGGTTCAAGACCCTCTTCAAGAATTCCGTCAACCAGAACCACTCGCTCAGTATTTCATCCGGTAACGAAAAAGCCACCACCTACCTGTCGACCAGTTTTTACAACGATCCGGGCTGGACCGTAGCCGACAACGTAAAAAGCTATATCCTCAGCCTCAATCAGAACTATACCCCGTCGAACAAGCTGACCTACGGCTTCCTCATATCCGGCAACGTTCGCCAGCAGCAGATATCGGGTACGGAGAACCGAAGCGTAGACCCCGTCATCGGCGCCTACAGCCGCGACTTCGACCTCAACCCCTTCACCTACGCCCTCACCACCTCCCGTACCCTGCCCGTCTACAACGACGACGGATCATACAACTATGGGATCAGGGACTACGCACCGTTCAACATCCTCTATGAGCTGAAGAACAACAGCACCCACCTCAACGTCCTCGACGGAAAGATACAGGGCAGGCTCAGCTACAAGATAACGCCGCACCTCACCTACGACTTCACCGGCAGCCTTCGCTATGCCAAGACGACCGAAGAGCACGACGTCCTCGACAACTCCAACGAAGCCAACGCCTACCGCGTCGGCGACGCAAGCGTCTGGCCCGGCTCCAACAGCATCGTCAACTCGAACAATAAATTCCTCTACCAGGACCCGACCCTTCCCTTCAACCAGGCCGTCTCCGTGCTGCCCTATGGCGGCTTCTATAAGAGGACAGACAGACAGCTCTCCAACTACTCCGTCCGCAACCAGCTGACCTACAACCAGAGCTTCGACGACAAGATGCACCAGATCACCGCCCTCGTAGGACAGGAATACATCTCCACCGACCGCCAGACCTCCAGCGACGTAGGCGTAGGCTATCAGTGGAACACCGGCGGAACGCCCTTCGTCGACTACACCTACTTCAAGCAGCTGACCCAGACCAATGGCGTCTACTACGGCATGCTCAAAGAATACGACCGCAACGCCGCCTTCTACGGCAACGCGCAGTATACCTACAACAATCGATACACGGTCATGGGCACGGTCCGCACGGACGGCTCCAATCGGATGGGGAACACCTCCCGCGCCCGCTGGCTGCCCACATGGACCGTCGCCGGCGTTTGGAACGTCGACCAGGAAAAATTCATGGAGCCGCTGTATCCCACGATCAGCCACCTCCTGCTGAAATCCAGCTACGGCCTCAACGCCAGCATTGGCAATGCGGTCAACAGCACGACTATTCTTAAATCGGCCATCACCAACCGCCAGTACCAGACGGACCAGCAGACGGCCATCAACATCCAGGACCTCCAGAACCTCGACCTCACCTGGGAAAAGAAATACGAGCTCAACGTTGGTACCGACATCGGCTTCATCAACGAACGCCTGATCGTCACCGCCGACTACTATAGAAGAAAAAGCTTCGACCTGGTCGGTCTCGTCCGTACCTCCGGCATCGGCGGCGAAGTCTACCAATACGCCAACTACGCCGACATGAGATCCCATGGTGTCGACTTCTCCGTCACCGGCAAGATCATCCAGGAAAAAGACTGGGGCATCACCTCCACCCTCGTCTTCGGATGGAACGTCACAAAGATCACCAACCTGAAGTCCTCGCCCAATATCTGGTCCCTGGTCGGCGAAGGCGGCGGCGCCCAGCAGGGCTTCCCCGTCAGAGGACTCTTCTCCATCAGGAACAGAGGACTCGACCCCACCTACGGCTACCCGCTCTTCCTCAACGACAGCGGTCAGGTCAGCCCGGTAGTCAACCTCTCCAGCCTCACCACCTCCTACCTGAAATACGAAGGCCCGACAGACCCGACCATCACCGGTGGCTGGTCCAACACCTTCCGCTACGGCCCGTTCTCGCTCAACGTGCTCGTCACCTATCAGGCAGGCAACAAGATCAGGCTGAGACCCGCATATCAAAATATTTATTCCGACCTGGACGCCCTGCCCAACGAGTTCAAAAAAAGATTCGAGCTGCCCGGAGACCAGAAGCTGACCAATATCCCGTCGGTCTCGATGTATACCCAGGCAGGCTACCTGCTCTCGACGCTGTCGGCCTTCCCGTATAACAATTACAACTATTCCGGGGACCGTGTCGCAGATGGCGGCTTCGTCCGGATGAAGGCGGTAACCGTCTCCTATCAGCTGCCCAACCAGCTGATCAGCAAGATCGGCATGAGAAGCGGCTCGATCTCCGCCGTGGCCAACAATCTCTGGCTGATCTATTCCGACAGCCGCCTCCACGGACAGGACCCCGAATTCTATGCCACCGGCGGAGCCGCGCTGCCAGTCAACAAACAAGTAACCGTTGCGCTCAGACTTGGACTTTAACCGATAATATTTCTTAGTATGAAAAAGTCTTTTAGATATAAATACATATACATCCTCTCGCCGGTTCTCCTCGCAGCCGCCTGTAACAAGCAGCTGGAAAAGCTACCGGACAACAGAGCCGTCATCACCAATGTGGACCAGGTGACACAGCTGCTCGCCTCCGCCTACCCCCACGCCATGTACGCGACATTCACCGAGCCCATGAGCGATAACGCGGAAGACAAAGGCACCGCCCCCCAGGGCACCGATCCGGTATCCTACCAGATCAACTCACAGGCCTACAACTTCCAGGACATCACCTCGTTCCGCTACGACTCGCCGACAGCCTACTGGGACTCCTGCTATCACGCCATCGCCGTAGCCAACCAGGCCCTGACCTACTGCAGCGGCCCCGACTCCGCCAGCTACGCCGCACAAAAAGGCGAAGCCCTGGTATGCCGCGCCTACGCACACTTCATGCTGGCCTGTCTCTTCGCCAAACCTTATGACCCGACGACCTCGGGCTCCGACCTCGGCATCCCCTACGTAACATCGGTACAGACCTCGGTCTTCCAGCAGTATAAAAGAGGGACCGTCGCCGCTGACTACGCCAGCATCGAGAGCGACCTCACCCGCGGCCTCGCCCTGATACAGGACAAGACATACGGCAGCGCACCCAAATTCCACTTCACCCTCCAGGCCGCACACGCCTTCGCCTGCCGCTTCTACATGTTCAAGCAGGACTACGCCCAGGCGATCGCCCACGCCAGCGCCGTCTTCGGCACTACCGATCCCGGCACGCTGATCCGCGACCAGGTCACACTCTACAACACCCTGCAATACCAGCAGCTCGCGATCTTCAACCCCTCTTCCACCAATAACGCCAACATACTGTTGCAGGAAGCACAAAGCCAGTACTTCGATTCCTACTACCAGTATCGCTACGGACTGGGCCTGGGCATCCAAAGCACCGTGCTCGGAGGCAACAACAACGTGACAGGAGGATCATATGCGGTTACCGTTTATGGCGCAACACCGCAATACTTCAACTTCCCCAAATGGAGCTCCTACAACGTAGGGCCGGCTAACCTCAACATTAAATACGGTCTGATGCCCCTCTTCAGCATGGAAGAGGTCCTGCTCAACCGGGCCGAAGCCTATGCCTGGACAGGCAACTACAACGCGGCGCTCACCGACCTCAACACCTGGGTATCTAAGAACATCGACAACTACAAATCGACTACCAACAACGTCACGCAGCAAAAGGCTACCCAGTGGTACGGAGCGCCGGTCAATATCTCCCTGGTCCTCGCAGCCCTCGACTTCAAAAGGGTCACCTATTTCCAGGAAGGCCTCCGCTGGTTCGACAATATCCGCCTCGGCTTTACGATATACCATTACGCCGGCAGCGACTTCTCCTTCCCGATCGACTCGGTACCCTATAACGACAAAAGAAGGGTCCTGCTCCTTCCCGCAGAGGCGGTTACCGCAGGCCTCGAACAAAATCCAAGATAAAACCTTCAACCTTTAGAAATGAAACCGAGCACAATATATTCAAATACAAACGGCAAAGAACCGCGAGGTTCCATCCGACCTTTGCAAAATAATTATGTACGGATGAAAACATACTTCAATATATCCCTGGTCCTTGCGCTGATAATATCAGCGGCCTCCTGTAAAAAGGACAATTTTACACCGCTGACCACCCCTCCTCCGGGACTGGGCGGCGACACCTGGGCGCAGGACTCAACAGACAAATTCATCCACGACAGCATGACGGTTCCCTACAACGTAGCCGTCTACTACAAATGGCTCCCTGGCCAGCTGGACTTTCCCAGCGAGATCACGCCACCCGACGAGGCCAAAGTCATCCCGATGCTCAAGGCCCTGCTCGCCGTGGCATACGGCCCTTACAACCAGCAGACAGGCAGCACCACCTTCCTTCGTAAATATTTGCCCAAAGCGCTCGAAATGGCCGGCAGCGCCGAATACCTTCCCAACGGCGCGATATTCCTCGGTCAGGCCGAAGGAGGCACAGCCATGCTGCTATACCAGGTCAACCAGTTTAGCCGCCTGAAAGCCGACTCCAATACGTTCAAGCAGACCATGCACACGATGCACCACGAATTCGGACATATCCTGCACCAGAACGTCCTGTACCCCGCCAGCTTTAAAACTATCTCGACCGGCTACACCGGCCAGTGGTACAACGTTGCCGACGCAGACGCCCGCCTGCAGGGCTTCATCACCTCCTACGCCATGTCTGCCCCCGACGAAGACTTCGTGGAGATGATCAGCAGCATGCTCTCCGGCGCCCCCGAAGGGCCATCCGGCGGCTATGACGAATACGAGGCGCTGCTGACACAGGCAGGTGGCCCCGGCTCACCCGGCTATGCCACGATCAAGACAAAGGAAGCCGTCGTAGTCGATTATTTCGCACGCGTATGGAACATCGACTTCTACGCCCTCCGCGCCAAATGCCGCACCGCCTTTGTTAACTATCTGCAATAACCGCCAAAACAATGTAAGATGAATAAGATATCATTATATATACTGGCTATCATGACCATCGGCGCCGGCTGTACCAAAACGTACAACGACACCATCAATGGCCAGACACCAGACCAACGCATCGCCGCCGCCCTCACGGCCTACCAGAAGAAACTCACGAGCGCACCCTACGGCTGGATCCTCATGGAAAGCACCACCGGCGTCGCCTACAACCAGGGCACCAGCCAGACCGGCCCCAAGATCGTCCTCGCGTACTACATGGCGTTCACCGACAGCAACAAGGTCACCATGTTCTCCGACTGGGACCCCACCATGGCCGCAACGCCAAAATCATCGAGCTACCTCGTCAAAGAGCTCACCCGCCCCGCCCTCATCTTCGATACCTATAGCTATATCCACGTCCCCTGTGACCCCGATCCCAACGTCTCCCACAGCCCCTACGGCTTCGGCTACGGATGGGGGACAGACTTTGAGTTCTCCTTCTCCGACTCCGTCACGGCTGACAAATTAGGCGACACCATCCACCTCAGCGGCAACCTCAACGGCGCCCGGGCCACCCTCATAAAAGCCACACAGGCCCAGCGCGACGGCTACTACGCCGGCAACGTCCTGGCCCTCATGGGCGGCGCCCTCAGCCTGAATAATATTCTTGAATATTTCAAACGCCTGTCCATCGGCGGCAACAACTATGAGCTGCGCCTCGACCTGACCAACAGGACGGTGACCTTCACCTGGGTCGACGGCTCAGGCAAGATCCAGACACAAACGGTAAATTACTACATCACCGGCTCCGGCATCCAGTTCGCTACACCCATTGTCAACGGTAGTCAGACGATCACCGGCATCAACAACCTTACCTACAACGCCGGCAACTCCACGGTCTCCGTCACCATCGGATCGCAGACGGGAACGATCTCCGGCGCCGCCACTCCCCTGAAAACCGACGCCACGGCTCCGACAAGATGGTGGAACTACAGCGCTGCGCAGGATTATTTCTGGGCCTCCCGCCTCGCCTTCCACGTCAACGGAGTCGACGATGCATACGGAGTAAGCCAGCTCGTCGATACACGCGGATCTTATTATTACTATGCCTACTGGGCTAACTATTTCACCGGCGCGGCTGACCTCTTCATCCCCATCGTGGTCAACGCCAACGGCCTTACCCTCAACTCCTACGGCTCCGAATCCGTACAGCCCATCTTCGTCACATCCGACGGACGGGGCGTCTTCACCAACGGAGGCAACGTAGGCATCGGGGGCGCCACCGTGCCCCCCAACGGACCAGTCGACAAATCCAACAAGACCCTCTACAACTCCGCCGGCTACTATTTCGTACAGACCGGTGAAAAGTCCTACGATATGGTCCTGGCCACCGACGCCCGCACCTGGATATCCTGGTTCTGGCCACAATAACTAACACTAACCCCCCACCCCATACGGCCCCGCCACAAGCGGGGTTTTTTTTTACCCCCACATAACACCATGCGCCAGCAGCTCGCAACGATCGACAAAGTACGCGTCCTCGACAAAGGCCCGCAGCTCGGCAGCCTCGTCACCTTCCACGTAAAAGAGATTACCTGGTAACGATCACCCACAACCGCCATCAACCACCCGAAAATATACCACCCGCAAAATATGCCACCCCACAAATATCCCATCCCACAATATGCCCCCCACAAATATGTCACCCCCTAAAAAAAAGACCGGCGGAGTAGAAACTCCACCGGGGATATCACATGAGAAAATCTACAAGGGAATAAAAACAATCACACCAACTCCACCTCCTTCCTACCAAACGCGTAAGAAGAATTCGTCAAAACAGTCACTTTATCCATCAGCTCCTGCAGATAGGACTCGCCTATCGGCAGATAACGCTCGGATAAATAAACGGTATGATTGTCAAAAGATCTGATCTCGCTGACAGCAACGACGAACGACCGGTGTATCTGGCAGAACTCCTCCTGCGGCAACGCCGCTACGAGATGCTTCAATGCCACGTGTACCAGGTACATGTGATCGGCTGTGTAGATCTTGCAGTAATTGCGACTGGCTTCAACGTACTGGATAGTTTGAATATCTATCCTTTGAAACCGGTGCTCTGAGCGGATAAAAAAGGCATTCATACGACTGACAAGCAATAATTTTTATCAAAATTTAGAATTATGGCGTAAAAAACCAAGAGAAACGAAAATATTAATAAAAATAACTAGTTTTGGTCAGCTATCTGACAGTTTTGACTATAAAGGGGGCCCACGCCGGCCCGATTTAGCAAAAACAACTACTATGACTGACCAGCTGGACCTCACCGACCTCCGAATCCTCGACCTCCTGCAACACGACGCCCGCGTCACCACCAAGGAGATCGCCGACAAACTCGGCCTGACCATTACCCCAATTTCCATCCGGATCCGCCGCCTGGAAGAGACCGGCTATATCCGCCGCTACGTCGCCATTCTGGACAAAGAAAAGATCGGCAAGAAACAGATCGCCTTCACCATGGTCCAGCTGCTCGAACACTCCCAGGCCGCACTCGCCGCCTTCGAACAGGCCAGCGTCAAATTCAGAGAGGTCATGGAAAGCTATCGCCTCACCGGAAAATTCGACTTCATATTAAAGGTCGCCGTCCGCGACCTGCAGGAATACAACAACTTCCTCACCGACCGCATCGCCTCACAACCCAATATCGGCGCCGTACAAACTTCCTTCGTCCTCTGGGAAGGAAAAGTCGATACCGCCTATCCATTGGATTTTCCCGCTCCTCCCACAAAGTCCACCAATTCTCGCCGTGCACCCGCAGCAGACACCCGAAAACCCGCAAAAAAGAAACGTTGATCCCCGATCCTGCCGTATCTTCATCGCATGAATAGGACGATTGTTACATTTTTGTTTTTACTCATATTTTCCTTTGCCAACGCCCAATCCGGCAAGACCCTTCCCGGCGCGACCATCAACATCTTAAACACTTCCTACACCATCATCGCCGACGCCAACGGCAACTTCAAACTGCCCACCATCCTAAACCCGGGCACCTATATCCTCGAGATCTCCGCCACCGGCTACGCCACAACCACCCGCGAGATCATCATTCGTAACCCACGATCAGCCGAAAGCTCGCTCGACATCCCCCTCACCCCATCCTCCAGACAGCTCGACGAAGTCATCGTCACCGCCGAAAAGAGAGAGCAGCTCCTCCAAAAAGTCCCTGCCTCCATCACCGCACTCTCCTCCCGCCAGGTCAGCGACTACCGCCTCTGGAACAGCCACGATATCACCGCCATCGTTCCCGACCTCTACTCCGCCGACCCCGGCGACGGCCGCAACGCCACCGGCATCCGCGGCATAGCCACCACATCCTATACACCCGCCGTAGCGACCTATATAGATGGCGTCAACCAGTTCAGCCTCGACAGCTATATCTTCCAGCTCCTCGACATCGACCGCATCGAGGTCCTCCGCGGCCCCCAGGGCACCCTCTATGGCCGCAACGCCATGGGCGGAGTCATCAACATCATTACCAGGCAGCCCTCCAACCAGCCCGGCGCCTTCGCAGAAATAAGCGTCGGCAACTACGGCCGCCAGCGCTACACGGTCGGCTTCCGCGCCCCCCTCATCCCCAATAAGCTCTTCATCGGCGCAGCCGGTCTCTATGACAGCCGCGACGGTTATTATCATAATGATTTCAACAACCACTCCTACGAAGACCAGCACAGCTTCACCGGCAACTATTATCTGCGCTGGCTCCCCGCTACCGGCTGGGACGTCACGCTCAACGTCAAGCACGTCGACAACCGCAACAACGGACCATTCCCGCTGGTAGCCAGCGATCCATTCAAAGACCCCTTCCACCTCAACCAGAACGCGGTCACAAAAATGATCGACAACACCGTCAACTCCAGCCTCTCGGTCAGCTACAAAGGCCGCGGCTTCATCTTTACTTCACAGACAGCATACCAGCAGAACTATCGCTATTATACCCAGCCGATCGACGGAGACTTCTCTCCCCTCGACGCTATCACCATCATCAACAACTATGGCGGCGACTGGAATAAAACAAAAACCTGGACCCAGGAATTCAAGTTCGCCTCCCCCGCAGGCCGCAACTCGCCCTGGAGCTGGACCGCCGGCGCCTACCTCTTCCACAACGACGCCCCGGTAAAACAAGCCACGCACTACGGCAGAGACGCAGCCATGCTCGGCGTACCCGACAGCAACTTCGCGACGATCAATACGACAAAAAGCACCAACAAAGGCATCGCCTTCTATGGCCAGGCCTCATATGCCCTGACCCAACAGCTCGAGCTCACCGCCGGCCTCCGCTATGACTACGAACACCAGGCAGAGAACGTCCTCGGCCAATACCAGCCCGACGGCGCACCCGCATTCGTTACAACACCCGATACCAGCGGGAAGACCAGCTTCCACGCCTGGTCGCCAAAGGCAACGCTCAGCTATTTCCTCTCGAAAAGCGAGACCCTCTACGGCACCTACAGCCGCGGCTTCCGCACCGGCGGCCTGACCCAGCTGTCCTCCGATCCCTCACAGCCACCCTTATACGCATATCAGCCCGAATACAGCAACAACTTCGAAGCCGGCTGGAAAGCCAGCTTCCTCCGGGGCATCCTCCAGGCGAACCTTGCGGTATTCTACTCGACCATCCGCAATGCGCAGGTGCCCACCCTGGTCCTCCCCGACGCCATCACGGTCACGCGGAACGCCGGCCGCCTCAACAGCAAAGGCATCGAAGCCGAGCTCGCCGCCACACCCGTCAAAGGACTCGAGCTGAATTATAGTTTCGGCTATACCCACGCCCTCTACGACCAGCTGAAACTATCTTCGAACGGTTCCGTCGTCGACCTCAAAGGCAAACACCAGGTCTTCACTCCCGAATACACCTCCATGCTCGCCGCCCAGTACGGCTATCCGCTCAGCCATCGCGGGCAGCAGACTGGCAACCGTCACTCCGGGGTCAACCTTCACGACCAGCAACCGTCCCTCTTCCTCCGCGGTGAGTGGCGCTACCTCGGCAACACCTGGTTCGACCTCGCCAACACCATCCAACAATCACCCTACAGCCTGTTCAACCTCAGCGCCGGCATAAAAACTAAAAATTTCAGCCTTATCTTCTGGGAAAGGAACCTGACCAATAAAAAATACATCGCCTACGCCTACGACTTCGGCGCCGCCCACCTCGGCGACCCACAAACCTACGGCGTAACCCTTGGCCTCCAACTGTAAAAACTAGCATCTCCATATGAATAGACTTATCTCACTTACGCTGGCAACGATCCTTGTCGCAACCACCAGCTACAACAGCGCCCAACCCGGCGGCCCCGGTACCCCCGAAGAGGACCGCTTCACAAAAACACCGCTTGCCATGGGCGAGTTCTTCGAGCCCACCGAAATGACCATCCTCCCCAACCTGGACATACTCGTTGCCCAGCGCCGCGGAGAGATCCTTCGGTACAACCACCTCACAAAAAAAGTGACCCAGGCCGGCTTTCTCAACGTCTACTTCAAGACACTGCATACCCCCAACGTCAATGCCGAAGAAGGCGTGCTGGGTATCCAGGCCGACCCCAGCTTCGCAACCAATCATTACGTCTATATTTACTATAGTCCCGCAGACACTTCCGTCAACCGGCTTTCCCGGTTTACCTATGTCAACAACAACATCGACCTCAAATCGGAAAAGATCATCCTGCAGCTCTACTCCCAGCGCGAGATATGCTGTCACACCGGCGGCTCTATCGCCTTCGACAACAAGGGCCTGCTCTACGTCTCTACGGGCGACAACTCTACGCCCTTCGACGAGCCCCATACGCCCTACCCCAGCCACGGCTTCGCCCCGCTCGACGACCGCCCCGGCCATTTGCAATATGATTCCCGCCGCGGCGCCGGCAACACCAACGACCTGCGCGGAAAGATCCTTCGTATAAAAGTAAAAGCGGACGGCACCTACAGCATACCCGAAGGCAATCTCTTCCCCGTCGGCGAAGAAAAGACCCGCCCCGAGATATATGTCATGGGCGACCGCAACCCTTACCGGATATCCGTTGACAAAAAGAACGGCTACCTCTACTGGGGTGAGGTCGGTCCCGACGCCAACAACGACAGCGTCTCTACGCGCGGCCCCCGCGGCTACGACGAGATCAACCAGGCAAGAAAAGCCGGCTTCTTCGGCTGGCCCTATTTTGTCGGCAACAACTACCCTTATCATGTTCACGACTATGCAACCGATTCCAACGGACCGGCCTTCGACCCGGAGCACCCCGTCAACGAATCCCGCAACAACACTGGCCTCCGCGACCTGCCGCCGGCACAGCCCGCCTTCATCTGGTATCCCTATGCCGGGTCGCCCGACTTCCCCGAAGTAGGCAGCGGCGGCCGCTGCGCCATGGCCGGCCCCGTCTTCTATTCGGATATGTATCCAAAGACCACGCGCCTCCCGGACTACTACGATAAGAAGGTATTCATCTATGACTTCACCCGCTGCTGGTTCAAGGTCGTTACGCTGAAAGACAATGGAGACTACGAAACCATGGAGCCCTTCATGGAACATACCAAATGGAACTCCCCCATCGACGCCGAAATGGGCCCCGACGGACGCCTCTACGTCCTCGAGTACGGCAGCGGCTGGTTCAGCAAGAACCCCGACGCCGGCATCTCCCGCATCGACTTTAACGCCGGCAACCGTACCCCAAGGATCACCGACATCCAGGTCAACAAAACTTCAGGCAGCCTACCCCTCCGTCTCAACGCCAGCATCGAAGCCAAAGACCCGGAGAACGATACACTGACCTACGTCTGGCATATCGGCAAGACCCTTAGAAAGACGACAGCCACACCTAACCTCAGCTATACCATTACAAAGGCAGGCGACTATCCCATATCAGTAGAGGTCAGAGACGGAAAGAGTAAGGCAGCCGTCAGCAACACGGTCGGCGTCTACGCCGGCAACGAAGCCCCCACCGTCGACATCGCGCTCAGCGGAAACAAGACCTTCTACTTCCCCGAGACACCCGTCGCCTACAGCGTCACGGCAAAAGACAAGGAGGACAAGACCATCAACAAGAACAATCTCATCGTAACGGCCGACTACCTCGAAGGCACCGACAAGGCCGCGGCGCCCCAGGGCCACCAGGTCCTCAGCTCCGCCGCCACCGGCAGGAACATCATGATGTCCCTCGACTGCAAGACCTGCCACAAACCTGCGGAGAAATCCATCGGCCCTGCCTTCAGGGACGTTGCGATCCGGTATCAGAAAGACCCCAATATGGTCCCCAACCTCGTGCAGAAAGTAAAAAAAGGAGGCAGCGGCAAATGGGGCGAGGTCGTCATGCCCGCCCACCCGGACCTGAAAGACGAAGACATCCGTCTCATCATCGGTTATATCCAGTCGCTCGCAGCGCCAAAGATCAAGTCCCTGCCCGCCACAGGCTCCCTCAAGCCCACGCTTGACAAACCGGAAAAAGAAAAAGGCGTACTGACGATCACCGCCACCTATACGGACAAGGGCGGCCCCGGCATCAAGCCGCTGACAGCAACAGAGGCCCTGTCCCTCCATAATCCGAAGATCAGTTTTGGCCGGCGCGGCGGCGAGCGCATAGTCGCTACCGATAGTATCGACCTCACGGGCCTCAGGTCCCTCAGCATGAGCCTCACTCCCGGAAAGGACACCGTCGGCAACCGCCGGCTCGAGATACACCTCGACTCGGAGTCCGGCCCGGTCATCGGCCACATCGACATCGGCGTCCCAACCTCGGCAGTGCTGAGCTCATCGCTCGACCCTGTCACCGACGGCCGGCTTCACCGCCTGGTCATCACCCGTTCACCCGACGCCGCCGACATAAGGATCCACTTTATTATTCTGAAAGACAAATAAATGTAAATTCGATCATAAGCTCCAAAGCCGGGCCCCGCGCCCGGCTTTTTCTTTTTCATCCCCTTCATCTCCACCTCCTACGCGGCCGCTAAAATTTGCAAAACCCAAAAATTAAGAGCATCTACTTAGCATTGTCCTCTCCATTACCTCAAACCGTTTCAAACCATTTCCAAATATTACCACACCATTCCAAAACACCCTACTTTTGAGTCAGGATAAGGTTAAATGGTTAATGGTATTTGATTGAGTGCACCCCCGGCTGACACCGGGGGTTTTTATTTCCCGCCCCGCGCACTCCAACCCCACCATCCAACCTCCCCCACGCAGCCGCCCTAACCCCACAACCACTGCCTCCCCCAACTTCCCGGTCCCGTTCTTCCCCACTCGACCCCTCCATTCCTCCCCCCACCCGGCTCCGCCGATCCCCCAATCCGGCTCCGCCGATCCCCCCACCCGGCTCTGCCGATCCCCCCAATCCGGCCCAATTTTGGCATACCCCATTTCATGCCTTCTTCTGTCGTCAAAACTATAAAATACGATGAGCCATCGCACACCCTCCGGGTCGTCTACCTCTCGGGCAACATCTACGACTACAAAGAAGTTCCCCCAACCGTCTACGAAAAAATGCGATCGGCCTCCTCAAAAGGCACCTTCCTCAACACGGAAATAAAAGGTCACTATGACTTCCAAAAAATCAAATGATTATGCCAACACCAACCGCTCACTTCCAACCCGATGACCGCAATATCGTCATCGTCGAAGACTGCCGCGACATCCGCGACGCCGAAAAAGCCGCCGACCAGTTCCTCGAAGGCGAAACCTCCTGCGACGAAGCCGGCTCCCACTACCAGCGCGTCCAGGTCAGCGGCGTCCAGCGCGAAGGAAAATACTTCTTCGACGTAGTAGTCGTCCACTAAAGGGCCTCCCGCCGGACCACCCACCCCTTCCCGAGCCTCCCGCCGGGCCACCCACCCCTTCACGGGCCGCCGCGCCGCTCGCCCCTATTTCACCTTATACCTCAACCACAAAACATCCTCCTCCAATTTCTTCACTTTCAGCAGCTGCAGCCTGCTGACGGGTATCTTCTTCCCCACACTATCTTTCTTCCCCCCACTATCCTTCTTCCCCTTACCATCCTTCTTCCCCCCACTATCCTCAAATATCGAAGGAGCCCCCATATTACAATCAGCCAGTGGCATATGCAGCACGCTCAGCTCATCGATCAGCCCCGCCTTCAGGAACGAACCGTTCAGATGTCCTCCTCCCTCCAACAACAACTTCCGGATAAAAAATCCCTCCCACAATTTCTCCAGTACCAGCTTCAGATCAAGCTCCCGTTTCCCCCCAAAAAATATAGCTGATCTTCTTATCCCTCAGATGCGAGAGATAGGCGCTGCTCACTCCCTCATTAAGCACCACCACCAGGTGATCCCCGCCGATCGAAGATTTCTCCCAATTCAGCTTCCCGTCCTTGTCCACCGCAATAGCGAACGATCGGGCATCCAGCGACGCCAGGTGATCAGTCTTCGGAATAGTCTTCCCATTGGCCTTCAGCTTCAACGGCTTGCCGCTCGCAAAATCCCGTTCCATCGTCGCCCGTCCGCAGATCCAGGCGTTGGCTTTATAACTATTTCCCGTCTCTTCATAAGCCCCCATCCCCTTTACTCTGCCCCAGTTCCCCGTCAACGTGCGGCCGTCGACCGAGCTCATCATATGACAAATAACATACGGTTTCATAGCATTTCATTTACAGGTAAGTTACCACACTTCCCCAAACTCCTCTCCCATCAAATCAAAAAAAAAGCTGTACTCCTTTCGGAACACAGCTTTCGCGGATGTTTATTCCATTTACTTTTCATAATAGCGTTTTTCACGCGCTTCTATAATCGTTCAACTGGAAATTACCATCCTTTGTACATCATTCAATTCCAAAACCGTGCCACGCCATCCCCCGCGGCAACCGTCGACCCGCGCCCAATCTCTTCCACAGTTCAACGATCATTTTGTGGAATCCTTCGGACACCGTGGACGCGCCACCACTACACAAACGCCGGCGCGGCGGCAGCGCCACACCATCTACAGCTTGTCGATCCAGCTCTTGATCTCTTCCTTCGTACGTCCCGTCTTCTTCTGGATACGGCCGTACAGCTCGTCCTCCTTTCCCTCTTCATACAACAGGTCATCGTCGGTCAGATTAGCGTACTTCTGCTTGATCTTACCCTTCATCTCATTCCAGTTGCCCTTCATCTTGAGGCTGCGGCTCGAATTATTAGGTTTGTTTTCCATGATAATAATTTTTAAAAGTGAACAATCATTTTCCCATCTGCCTCAAAACCTTTGCCAGCCCCTTCACCACTACCAAATGATGACTCAGCTTCGGCAGGTACTTCCCCGCATATTCTTTCGCCTGCTCGTCCTCCCCCGAGCTGGCCTCCTCCTGAAATAGCCGAACGGCCGCACCATAATACCCTATTCTCAGCGATCCGTCACATCCGCTAAATACAACCCTAATATCCGTGTCACGTGCGTCGAAAGATTTTTACAAACTCTATAATATAACGTTAATACACAACCGTAATTAATCCTCAACCCAACAACGCGAATAGCCATCAATAAAAAACAAGACATTAAATTTTTTAAAAAAATGAACCGCTCTGTTCAAATATGAACATTATTCCGGACCTTCGGTATGCGACAGCAGTCCGTTGCTAAGGACCAACTATCCGATCTCTCCAAATTCCGCTGTTCGCAGCCTCTGAATCCTAAACCCCTGCCCAACAACCGTTTTCTCTTTCTCATCCGTTCCACACACCACCGCCTCATCCCCATATCATTAACCCGGCGCCACGCGCCTCCACCACCTGCGCGCTATCCCCATTCCCCCTCCATTAAATCCCGCAAGTTCCGGGTTTCCCATCCCCCCATTTCTTTCCAATTTTACACCCTAAACAAAAAACAATGCACCAGATATCTCATCCAGCGATTCTCTACTTCGGCACACCGGTAGTCCTGGTCAGTACCGTCAACACCAACGGCACACCAAACCTCGCGCCCATCTCCTCCGCCTTCTGGCTGGGCTGGCGCTGCATGATCGGCATCTCCGCCTTTTCCAAAACTACTGAGAACCTCCTGCGCACCGGCGAATGCGTCCTCAACCTCCCTTCAGTCAACGAGGTCAGCGCCGTCAATCGCCTCGCACTAACCACCGGCTCAAATCCCGTCCCCGCCGGCAAACAACAAAAGGGATACCGCTTCGAGCCCAACAAATTCGCCACCGCCGGCCTCACCCCCATCCCCTCTGACATCGTCCAACCTGTCCGGGCAAAAGAATGCCCCATCCACCTGGAGGCGCAGCTAATGTCCACCCACCCCCTCAGCGAAGAAGACCCGCAACAACGCGGCAGAATAATGACGTTTGAGCTAAAGATCGTCCGTGTACACCTCGACGACCAGATAGTAGTAGAAGGAAAACCCAACCACATCGACCCTAACAAATGGCGCCCCCTCATCATGAGCTTCCAGCAGTTCTACGGCCTCGGCGAACAGGTACACGCCTCCACGCTCGCGCAGATCCCCGAAGAGCTCTACCAAACCCCCGACCGCGAACGAGCCGCGAGAGCCTAAATCTCTTCCCCCCAACAAGTAATAATTATTTCCCTGCTCCCCCCATAATTGCGATGCTCACATAAATAAATGCCTTGCCATACACCCAGCGCCAACCTTCCATTGGCAACAGGTATCAACACGGAGGACCCGAGAATAGCCGCTTTCAAATGCGCCGGCATATCATCGGGCCCTTCGTCATTATGCACATAATCCGGATCATTCTCCGGCACCGCCTTATTAAAAAAAGTCTCAAAATCCCGTCGCACCGTCGGATCCGCATTCTCATTGATGGTCAGCGACGCCGACGTATGCCGGATAAAAACCTGACACATCCCCGTTCTGAACCGCGCGATCCCGGGCGCCGCCCGCAACACCTCCGGCGTAATCAGATGAAATCCCCTGCGCTTCTCCGCTAGCGCCAGACTATATTGAAGTATTTCCATTTTTATTGTACCAACAGTTGTACAACTATTAATCTTCTCTTGCGTATTCTAAGTCAAAACCAAATATTTTTCAGGCCGCCTGGCTTAGAATATAAGGTGTTTGTCTTTTTATAACGGCAAAGATGCGTTCTATCAGTTTAAAGCGAATCATGTTCAAAACA